>Ga0209269_1000016_pt1 | contig 453262 bp, 419 predicted proteins | sample MTBAKMMethaMetaG_FD_187455 | JGI IMG/M metagenome (GOLD analysis project Ga0209269, IMG submission 187455) | Enrichment culture microbial communities from Arthur Kill intertidal strait, New Jersey, USA, that are MTBE-degrading - MTBE-AKM (Arthur... | ecosystem: Environmental > Aquatic > Marine...
CGCGGCGGCGTTCAATTTCAGGAAATGGATGCGGGCCCTGAGGCATCTTGGCGCTCTTTTCGTCCTTTGGCTTTCTTTCTGCTCAAGGAACCAACACGGGATGTCCGTTGCCTGAGTCGAAAGAAATTACTTTTTCAAACTCGACTATGTATACTCCGAAGCAATCGGAAACCCAGGCAGGGGAGGCGGTTATGCGGATCGGCATGGCGGGACTGGGCCGGATGGGCATGAACATGGCCCTGCGGCTGGTGCGCGGCGGCGTGGAGGTGGTGGGCTACAACCGTTCTCCGGACAAGGTGGACGACCTGGCCGGGGAGGGCGGTCGTCCGGCCTACACCCTGGCCGAGCTGGTGGAGAGGCTCGAAGCGCCGAGGGTCGTGTGGCTCATGCTCCCGGCCGGTGCGGTGGTGGACGAGCACCTGGAGGCCCTGGCCGACCTGCTGGACCCGGGCGACCTGGTGGTGGACGGCGGCAACTCCAATTTCACGGACAGCGTGCGCCGGGCCGCGGACCTGGCCCAGGCCGGGCTGCTCTTCGCCGACGTGGGCGTGTCCGGCGGGGTCTGGGGCCGGGAGCTGGGGTACTGCCTCATGGTGGGCGGCCCGGAGGACGCCTACCAGCGCCTGCTGCCCGCCCTGGAGGCGCTGGCCGCCAAGGGCGGGCTCATGCACTGCGGGGGGCACGGGGCCGGGCACTTCGTGAAGATGGTGCACAACGGCATCGAGTACGGCATGATGCAGGCCTATGCCGAGGGCTTCCACATCCTGGAGGCCTCCACCTACGGCCCGGGCCTGGACTTCGCGGCCGTGGCCCGCATGTGGAACCAGGGCAGCGTGATCCGCTCCTGGCTCCTGGAACTGGCCGAGGCCGCCTTTGCCAAGGACCCCTGCCTGGACGGCCTGGCCCCCTGGGTGGAGGACTCGGGCGAGGGCCGCTGGACCGTGGAGCAGGCCGTGCAGACCGGCGTGTATGCCCCGGTCATGGCCCTTTCCCTCATGGAGCGGTTCCGCTCCCGCGAACGCAATTCCTTTGCCGACCGCCTGCTGGCCGCGTTGCGCCGGGAGTTCGGCGGGCACGCGGTGCAGGCCGTCGACGGGGAGGAGTAGCCGTGCCCGGCCAGCTCCCGCCCCCGGGCGCGGACCTGCTCCGGCCCCAGGCCGCCTCAGGGCCGGAGGCCTCCAGGGAGGGGTTCTGCCCCGTGGCCGAGCGTCCCGCGGCCTGCGCCCTGGTGGTGTTCGGGGCCTCGGGCGACCTCACCTTCCGCAAGCTCTTTCCGGCCCTCTGGGACCTCTTCAGCGCCGGTCGCCTGCCCGAGCGCTTTGCCATCCTGGGCTGCGCCCGCACCGGGCTGGACCACGACGCGTTCCGCGAGCGCATGCGCGCCGCGGTGGCCGGCCGGCCGGGCTTCGACCCCGCGGCCTGGGATGGCATGGCCCGCCGCGTGTTTTACCAGCCCTTGGACTACTCCCGGCCCGGGGACTTCACCGCCCTGGCCGGCGCCCTGGCCGGGCTGGACCGGGATATGGGCCTGGGCGGCAGCCGGCTCTTCTACCTGGCCGTGCCGCCGGCCGTGTACCGCCCCATCGCCCGGAACCTGGGCCAGGCCGGCCTGGCCCGGGAGGGGGAGGGGGCCTACGCCCGGCTGGTCATCGAGAAGCCCTTCGGCCACGACCTGCCCAGCGCCCTGGAGTTGGACCGCGCCCTGCACGAACACTTCGGCGAGCACCAGATCTTCCGCATCGACCACTACCTGGCCAAGGAGACCGTGCAGAACATCCTGCTGTTGCGCTTCGCCAACGCGGTGTTCGAACCCATCTGGAACCGCCGCTACGTGGAGTCCGTGCTGGTGGCCTCCCTGGAGACCCTGGGCGTGGAGCACCGGGCCGGGTTCTACGAGCAGGCCGGCGTGCTGCGCGACATGTTCCAGAACCACATGATGCAGCTCACCTCCCTGTGCGCCATGGAGCCGCCCACGGTGTTCGAAGCGGACCGGGTGCGCGACGAGAAGGTCAAGGTCTACCGCAGCCTGCGGCCCTTCGACCCGGACCGCCTGCACGAGGACCTGATCCTGGGCCAGTACGGCCCGGGCGGAGGCATGCCCGGCTACCGCCAGGAGCAGGGGGTCAGCCCCGAGTCCCTCACCCCCACCTTCGCGCTGCTGCGCGCCCACATCGACAACTGGCGCTGGCAGGGCGTGCCCTTCTGGCTGGTTTCGGGCAAGCGCCTGGCCCGCAAGCTCACCCGCATCGTGGTGCGCTTCAGGCCCGTGCCCCACGCCGTGTTCGGAGGCCCGGGCGGGTTGCCCGCGCCCAACCGCCTGGTCGTGGACATCGCGCCGGACAACGCCATCTCCCTGCACATCCAGACCAAGCAGCCCGGCCCGGTGCTCTGCCTGCGCGGCTCTTCCCTGTATTTCGACTTCCGCGCCGGAGCCGCCAACTCGGGCCTGGACGCCTACGGCAAGGTGCTCCTGGACGTGATGCTGGGCGACCAGACCCTGTTCTGGCGGCAGGACGGGGTGGAGGAGTGCTGGGGCTACCTCACCCCCATCCTGGAGCTCTGCGAGGCCTGCGGCGACCGCGCCGCCCGCCTCCACCCCTACGCCGCCGGCGCCCTGGGCCCCGAAGCGGCCTTGGACGTCATGCAGTTATTGGGGTAGGCAGGGAAAAGCCGCTATCGATTGAAGAGGGTTGATGAACCGGAAGAAACTCCTGGTGATCGGGGTCGTCACCGCGCTGGCCGTGGCGTTCTTCGCGTTCGACCTGGGCAGGTTCCTCACCCTGGACTACGTGAAGGCCTCCCAGGCCCGGTTCGCGGCCCTGTACGCCGAGCACACCGTCGCGGTCCTGGCCGGATACTTCCTGGTCTACGTGGCGGTCACCGGCCTGTCCCTGCCCGGGGCCACGGTCATCTCCCTGGCCGGCGGCGCGCTGTTCGGGTTCTGGGCGGGGTTGGTGGCCATCTCCTTCGCCTCCAGCATCGGGGCCACCCTGGCCTGCGCGGTGTCGCGCTTCCTGCTGCGCGACTGGGTGGCGCGGCGTTTCGGGGACCGGCTGGCGGCCATCGACCGCGGCATCGAGCGGGAAGGGGCCTTCTACCTCTTCACCCTGCGCCTCATCCCGGTCTTCCCCTTCTTCCTCATCAACCTGGCCATGGGCCTCACCCCCATGCGGCTGGCCACCTTCTACTGGGTGTCCCAGCTGGGCATGCTGCCCGGCACCATGGTCTACGTGAACGCCGGCCGGGAGTTGGGCCAACTGGACTCCCTGTCCGGCATCCTCTCGCCCTCGCTTCTGGCCTCGTTCGCGCTGCTGGGCGTCTTTCCGCTGGTGGCCAAGAAAATTGTGGGGTATGTTCGCGCCCGCTCCGTCCGGCAGGAGGAAAAACCGTGAACACGGGCCCCGGACCCGGGGAAATCCTGCATTCGGCGTTGACGAGCGCGGCTTTGCCATGCTACGGAGCCTCAGTTTGTGAACGTTGGCACGAGGCCCGGGGCCTGGCCCTGGAAACAGCCTATGTTCTTTAACAAAAAGAAAATCCCCTACCTGGACCTCATGGGGGACGTGGGGACCATCGGGCTGCACCTGGTGGGCTCCACCGTCATCGGCCTGGCCATGGGCTACTACCTGGACAAGTGGTTGGGTACCCGGCCGTGGCTGACCATGATCTTCCTGGTCCTGGGCATCGTGTCCGGTTTCCGGCACGTGTTCCGGGAGGCCAAGAGGATGCAGGAAAGGGATCGCAGGATGCACGAGGATGCACACCGGGATGAGCCGCGCGATTGAGGGCTTCCTCTATCGCCGGGGCTTCCGCGTGGCGGGGGCCAGGCGGCTGGTGGTCATCCAGGCGGCGCTGGCCGTCGGCTCCTGCGCCGTGGGCCTGGCCCTGGGGTGGGCCTGGCCGCCGGCCCTCCACTTCGCCGTGGGGGCGCTCTTGGCCACCTTCAATTTCTACTTTCTGGCCAAGTTCGCCCAGCGGCTTTTGGGAGGCGGCGACACCTTCGGCGCAGTGCCCAGGCAACTCCTGCGCTTCTACGGCCGAGTCGGGATCACCGCAGCCGTGTTGTACGTGCTCATCGTGCACGCCGGCTTCTCCCTGGTGGCCCTCTTGGCCGGTTTGTCGACCGTAGTGGTCACTATGCTCATCTGGGCGGCAGCCCAGATGGCTGGGAAAAACGTCAAGGAGGCATGACACATGGCAGGCGGTTTACCACATCCAGTTGCGCTGATTCCCGAGGCCATTCGGGCCGTCGGCATTCCTCTTCCCGTGGCTGCCAACCACGTGGCCGTCACCTGGGCGGTGATGCTTTTCCTGTTCATCATGGGCTTTCTGGTGAGCCGCAACCTCACCATGGTCCCGGGCAAGTTGCAGAACATCTTCGAGGTCCTCATCGGAGGACTCGAGGATTTCGTGGTCGCCAACATCGGCGAGGAAGGCCGCAAGGTCTACCCGGTGCTCATCGGCCTGTTCATCTTCATCCTCACCAGCAACTGGTGCGGCCTGGTCCCGGGCATCGACGCGCCCACGGCCAACGTGAACACCAACGCGGCCATGGCCATCTTCCTCTTCTCCTACTACAACTTCATCGGCATCCAGAAGTGGGGCTTCGGCTACATCAAGCACTTCCTCGGCCCCATCGGCTTCCTGGCGCCGCTCATGCTGGTGCTGGAGATCATCTCCCACCTGGCGCGGCCCCTGTCGCTGACCCTGCGGCTCTTCGGCAACATCCGCGGCGAGGAAATCGTCCTCATCCTGATGTTCTCCCTGGCGCCGATCCTGGGTTCGCTGCCCATGTACTTCCTGTTCATGCTGGGCAAGTTCATCCAGGCCTTCATCTTCTTCATGCTCGGCATGATCTACCTGAAGGGCTCCTTGGAGCACGCCCACTAGGCCCTTCGCACACGATTGGGGGAAACGGTCATTAGACCGAAACATTAAACAGTTGAAGGAGTTGGACATGCGTAAGATCGTCATGATCGCCCTGAACACCCTGGCTCTGGTTGCCCTGGCCTCCGTGGCTTTCGCCTCTGAGGGCGGCTCCGGCGTCGCCACCAACGTGGCTTGGGCCACCGCCATCGGCATGGCCATTGCCGCCGCCGGCTGCGGCATCGCCCAGGGCCTTGGCCTGAAGGCCGCCTGCGAAGGCACCGCCCGCAACCCCGAGGCCGGTGGCAAACTCACCGTGACCCTGATCCTGGGCCTGGCCTTCATCGAGTCCCTGGCCATTTACGCCCTGGTCGTGAACCTGATCCTGCTCTTCGCCAACCCGCTCCTGTAGGATTGTTGCTTGTGAAGGAGGGCCGCGTGAGCGGCCCTCTTTTCTCAAAGACTTCGTTAAAAAAATCACATTGTCAGTAGCCTGAGGCAGGCCGTGAAGAGCGAACACATCCCCCGCGCCACCATCCAGCGTATGGCCGTTTACATCCAGGTGCTCGAAGGCCTGGCGCGTGATGGGGCCACGGTGATCTCCTCCGAGGCCCTGGCCCGGACCTGCTCCGTCAATCCCTCCCAGATCCGCAAGGACCTCGCCTACTTCGGCGAGTTCGGCGTGCGCGGGGTGGGCTACTACGTCCAGGACCTCATCTCCTCCATCAAGCAGTCCCTGGGCGTGGACCGGGTCTGGAAGACCGCCCTGGTCGGGGTGGGCAACCTGGGCCGGGCCCTGCTCAACCACCGCGAGTTCCGCCTGCGCGGCTTCCACATCGTGGGCGCCTTTGACTGCGATCCCTTCAAGATCGGCGAGGTGGTCTCCGGCCTGGAGGTCATCTGCTCCCGCCGCCTGGGCGAGAAGGTGTCCGAGCTGGGCATCGAGATCGGCATCATCACCACCCCGCCCGAGCGCGCCCAGCGCGCCACCAACTACCTGGTGCAGGCCGGCATCAAGGGCATCCTGAATTTCGCGCCCGCGCGCATCACCGTGCCAGACGAGGTTTCCGTGGAATACGTGGACTTCTTCCACCACCTCTACAACCTGGCCTTCAGAATCACCCTGGGGTCGCAGATATCCGAGGACGAGGCGTAGAGCCCTGCCCGGACGCATGCAGCGGCCCGGTTCCCGGAAGGGGACCGGGCTTTTGTTTTTGGAGGGTTCTAGAACCCCAGCACGCCCGAGGTGAGCACCATGCCCAGGAGCACGGACAGCTCGCCCCAGACGATGGCGCAGCCCAGGAAGTCGCCGTTGAGCCCACCGTGCCGGCGGGCCAGGACCGAGAGTTCGGACAGGCCGAGGATGCCCAGGAGCAGGGCCGCGGCCAGGCTGGGCGAGGGCATGGCCCACAGGCCCAGGCCCAGGGTCAGGGCGGTGGCCGTTCCCAGGCGCAGGGGCGTGGCCCCGGCCAGGAAGGCCGAACCCAGGCCGGGCCGGGACAGGTTCCGGTTCAGGGCCATGAGCCCCACGGCCAGGCACCGGCCGAATACGAAGCTGTAGCCCACCGCCGGGTACAGGCCCCAGCCCAGGCAGTGGTGCAGGAGCAGGAGCTGGCCGGACATGCCGGCGAAAAGGCCCATGCTGCCGAAGGCCCCGGTCCTGCTGTCCTTGAGGATCTGCCAGAAGCGGTCGCCCGTGGCCCGGCTGCCCCAGGCGTCGGACAGGTCGGCCCAGCCGTCCCAGTGCAGGCCGCGGGTGAGCCAGAGGTTGCCGAGCAGCACCAGCCAGGCCGCGATCCAGGGGGAGCGGGGCAAGAGGCCCAGGGCGAAGGGCCCGGCCAAAAGCGCGCCCAGCACCGCGCCCACCACCGGAAACCAGGGCAGGGTGGCCCCGAACTGCTCGGCCCGCGCCGCCCGGCCTGGGACCAAACGGGTGAGGAAGGACAGGGCCAGCAGCAGCCCGGAAAAGGGGTTCACAGCAGGGGTCTCCGTTCGCAGGCCAGGGCCAGGGCGTGGCCGCTGCGCAGTCCCAACTCGCGGGCGGCCGAGGCCTGGGGCAGGGCCACCTCCAGGTAACCCTGGGACCCGGCCAGCAGGCCGAACTCGTCGCGCGCGAGTTCCGCATAGCTGCGCACCAGGCGCACGTCCACCACCCCGGGCATGGACAGGGTGATGCGCGGCCAGCGGGAGAGGATGTCCCGCCAGGGGTCTACCCGCAGGTTGAGCAGGCAGTTGCCGAAGCGGTCCACGTGCAGCACGTGGGCCTGGAGCGTGGATGCGTTTTCCAGGTATTCCGGTTCGGACCAGGGCAGGCGCAGCAGGGAGTCCGGGGATATCTCCGGGAGCAGGTCCTCCGGGTCCTGGCCGTCGGCCAGGCGGGCGGCCAGGGGCGCGAACACGTCCCGGCCGTGGAAGGTAGGGCTGCGCTTTCCGGCCTGGAACTCCGAGAAGTCGAAGCACCGCGCCTCACCCGGCGTATCCAGCACCAGGGAGAGGAGTCCGTTGTCCGGGGCCAGGAAATACTGGCCGAACTTGGCCAGGCACACCATGCGCCGGGCGCTGCCCACCCCGGGGTCCACCACTGCCACGAACACCGTGCCCTCGGGGAAATAGGGGCGGCTGGCGTCCAGGAAGAACCCGGCCTGGGCCAGGTTGAAGGGCTCCACGCTGTGGCTCACGTCCACCACCCGCGCACCCGGGCAGTCGCGCAGGAGCACGCCCTTCATCTGGGCCACGTAGGGCTCGGTGAGCCCGAAATCCGTGAGCAGGGCCACCAGCCGGGGCATCAGTACACCTTGCGCCGGGAGAACCGCCGGCCCAGCACGTTGAAGGTGTTGCCCACGATGGTGAACGCCGCGGGATCGATGGAGTACACGGCCTCTTCCAGCCGCTTGAGCTGGATGTTGTTCACCACCGTGAGGAGGATCTTCTTGGGCCGGCCGGTGAAGGCCCCCTGGCCGTTGAGGTAGGTCACCCCGCGGTGGATGCGGTGCAGCACCGCTTCGGCGATCTCCTCCGGGTAGTCGGAGATGACCAGCACCATCTTGCGCTGGTTGAACAGGGACAGGAAGTAGTCCATGACCATGGCCGAGACGAAGAGCATGGCCAGGGAGTACAGGGCCCGCTGCACGTCCAGGAAGAACATGCTGGACAGGAGCAGGAGCAGGTTGAAGGTGAAGCTCACCTGCCCCACGCGGATGTTGAACTTGTTGTTCAGGAACACCGCCAGGATGTCCACCCCGCCGGTGGAGCCCAGGGAGCGCAGGGCCACGCCCGAGCCCGCGCCGAACAGGGTGCCACCGGCCAGCACCGCCAGGAAGTTGTCGTGGATGGGCGCGGTCCAGGGGATGATCTCGATGGCCAGGGACAGGGTGGCGATGCCGTATACCGTGTAGAAGAAGAACCGCCGGCTCACCGAGAACCAGCCCAGCGCCAGGATGGGAATGTTGAGCAGCAGGTACCACCACCCCGGGGTCAGGCCGCCCCACACGTAGGAGAGCAGCATGCCCAGGCCGGAGATGCCGCCGGACACGAAGCCCTGCGGCACCAGGATGGCCTTGATGGCGAATCCCACCAGGGCCGCGCCCACGGTGATGAGCATGAGGTTCCAGGGAACCGAGTAGGTGATGTCCCGCATGCTGCCTCCCGTTTCCCTGTGTACGGACCGGGCGCGGGCCTGTCCAGACTTTGGGCCGCGGCCCCTATTTCTTGACCTCGGCTTCCCGGTGCTGGGCGTAGGCGTCGCGCACCGCGATGTAGGGGTCGATGGCCGCCTCCTTGAGGGCCTCGTAGTCGCCCAGGGACAGGGCCACCCCGTTGAATGTGTCGTAGCCCTTCACCGCCATGGAGTGCTCCCAGGGAGTGAGGTACGTCACCGGGTCCAGGAAGGAATCGCCGAAGGCGCCCACCCCGTCCCGGGCCGAGGTGGGGCCCAGTACCGGCAACACCAGGTAGAACCCGTGCCCCGCGCCCCAGGCCCCGAAGGTCTGGCCCAGGTCCTCGCCACTGGTCTTGAGGCTCTCGTGGTTCTTGGCCAGGTCGAAGAGCCCCAGCATGCCCAGGGTGGAGTTGAGCAGGAAAGCCCCGGTCTCGCGCAGGGCGTCGCCGCCCTTGCCCTGGAGCAGGCAGCTCGCCAGGCGGATGGGATAGCGCAGGTTGGTGAAGGCGTTCTTCACCCCCACCCGCATGAGTTCGGGGGTCACGGCGTTGTAGACCTGGGCCGTGGGCTTGAGCAGGTAGAAGTAGAGCTTGTCGTTGAACTGGAAGAACACCCGGTTCATGGGCTCCAGGGGATCGGCGATGCGGGTGGCGTTCACCGGGGCCTGGTCGTAGTCCTCGTCCAGCAGGGCGTCGAGCTTGGCCGTGGATTCGTCGGAGAATTGGGCGTCGCTGGCCTGGGTGGACGTCTGGGCCAGCAGCACCGGTTCGGACTGGGCGCGGGGAGCGGGAGCCGTGGCGCAGGCGGCGAGCAGCAGGCAGCACAGGCAGCAGGAGAGCAGGGTGAAGGGGCGCACGGTGTTCTCCAGGGTCGCGGGTTATTCGGCCACTTTCTTGCGCATCTGGGCCAGGAGGTCGTCCACCGAGTCCCGGGCCAGGATGTCCCGGAACTGGGTGCGGTAGTTCTTGACCAGGGAGACCCCCTCCACGAACACGTCGTAGACCCGCCAGGCCCCGCCCCCGGTGTCGTAGAGCCGATAGGAGATGGGGATTTCCTTGGATGAGGTGACGATCATGGTCTCCACGTCGGCCTTGTCCTTGTCCAGGGCGGTCTCCTTGTCGTAGCGCACCACCTCGCCGGAGTAGCTCTGGATCTTGTCCATGTAGGTCTTCTCCAGGATGCGGGAGAAGAGCTGGGTGAACTCCCGGCGCTGGTCCGGGGTCATGGTCCGCCACTCCAGGGCCGCGGCGCGGCGGGCCAGGGCGGTCCAGTCGAAGAACTCGTTGGCTACGCCGCGCAGCTTCTCGCGCTGGGCGTCCTTGGTTCCGGGGTCGGCGAAGGCCGGGTCGCGCAGGATGGAGAGCACCTTGTCCACCGCGGTCTTGGTCTGGTCCAGGGCCGGCCCGGCCAGGGCCGGGGCAGCCAGCAGGAGGGCCGCGAGCAGGGCCGCGCACAGGGCCAGGGTCGGGCGCCGCATCAGGCGCGTCAGGGGGCGCATCATGGCTTGTCCTCTTGGGTGTCGCTCTTCTTGTTCATGCTGCCGAACACGTACTTGCTGATCAGGGCCTCCAGGTCCACGGCCGGCTCGGTCTCCACCAGGGTGTCGCCGTCCTTGAGCATGTGGTCCGAGCCGCCCGGGGAAATGGCGATGTAGCGGTCGCCGATGAGCCCGCTGGTCTTGATGGTGGCGATGGCGTCCTCGTCGATGGGCACGTCCTTGTTGATCCTCAAGGTGACCATGGCCACGTAGGAGGAGGTGTCCAGGCGGATGGACTCCACCTGCCCCACCTGCACCCCGGCCATGTCCACGAAGCTGCCCGGCTTGAGGCCGTTCACCGAGGTGAAGCGGGCCGTGATGCGGTACACGTCCCCGCCCAGGATCTCCATCTTGCCCAGCTTCACCGTGAGGTAGGCCACGCAGAGCAGGCCCAGCAGGCAGAAAAGGCCGACGGAGGTTTCCAGGGTGTATTTCTTCATGGCTGCTCCCTAGGGCTTGGGGTGGCACTCGAAGTGGGCGATGGGTTTCACGTCGTGCTCCGCCTCGTCCACCAGGTCCGCCAGGCTGGCTCCGGAACGGCACTGGGCCAGGCCGCAGCGCAGGGAAAAGGAGAAGCAGGCCGCCCGGGAGTTGATGCGCAGGATGTCGTCGCCTCCCAGGTTGCGGGCCAGGCGTTCGCGCACCCGCTGGGCCTGGTCCAGGGTGGTGCGGGGCATGAGGGTGAGGATGCGGTATTCCGAGAACCGGGCCGAGATGTCGGTGGGGTGCAGGGTGCGCGCCAGGAATTCGGACAGCCGCTGCACCAGCCGCTGGGTGGCCAGATGGCCCAGGCCAACACGCACGTCCTCCGGGTTGTCCACGGTGAAGGTCATGACCGCGAACGGCTGGTCCACGGCGGCGAACCGCTCCATCTCGCGGGCGAAGCGGCGCTCGATGTTCTGCCGAGTCTCCAGGCCGGTGAGCTCGTCCTTGAGGGCCTCCAGGCTGCCCACGAACTGCCGCACCACCTCGTTCTCGATCAGCTCCAACTCCACCGGCTCACCCTGGAACAGCACCTTCTGCTCCTCCAGGATGGCCACCCGCTGGGAGATGTAGAACACGTCCGGGATGTCGTGCGACACCAGGATGGCGGTGAATCCGAACTTCTTCTGGTAGTGGGCGATCATGGCGAGCACCGCGTTCTTGCGGATGGGGTCCAGGCCGGTGGTGGGCTCGTCGAAGAGCACGATGCGCGGCCCGGTGATGAGCGCCCGGGCCAGGGCCACCCGCTTCTGCATGCCCCCGGAGATCTGGGAGGGATACTTGCCGCCCACGTCGCCGATCTCCAGTTCGACCAGCTTGGAGGTGACCAGCTCGCGGATTTCCGATTCCTTCAGCTTGGTGCGCTCGGTGAGGGGCAGGGCCACGTTCTCGAAGATGGTGAGCGAGTCGAACAGCGCGTTGTTCTGGAACATGTAGGCGAACTCGCGCTTGAGCGCACGCCGTTCCTCGCGGTTCATGGCCGCCAGGGACTTGCCCCGGAAGCGCACCTCGCCCTTGTCCGGCTGGAGCAGGCCGATGACGTGCTTGAGCAGCACGCTCTTGCCCACGCCGCTCTTGCCGATGATGGAGGTGATGTGCCCCTCGTGGATGGTGAGGTCCACCTCGTCGAGCACCATCTTGTCCCCGAAGCTCTTGCTGACCTTGGAGAATTCGATGAGCGGCGCGGCGTCGTCGGCCGGAGGAGGGGGCGGAAGCAGGGTGGATATCTCGTCCATGGCGGGCCTACAGCAGGAAGGAGGTCATGACGTAGTCCACCACCAGCACCACCACGCAGGACAACACCACCGCCGAGGTGGTGGCCAGGCTCACGCCCTTGGCCCCGAAGCCGCCGGGCCGGGTGTGGGTGAAGTACCCCTGGTAGCAGCTGATGGCGGCCACCACCAGGGCGAAGGCGAAGGACTTGTAGAAGCCCCCCGCCACATCCACCATCTCCACCGAACTCTCGATGCGCGCGAAGTAGATGCCGGAATTGATGCCCAGCATGATGACCCCGGTCAGGTAGCCGCCGAGGATGCCCACCACGTCGTAGAGCGCGGTGAGCAGGGGAAAGCAGATGAAGGCCGCGGCCAGCTTGGGGCTCACCAGGTAGCGCACCGGGTTCACGTCCATGGTGTCCAGGGCGTCGATCTGCTCGGAGATGCGCATGATGCCGATCTCCGCGGCCATGGAGGACCCGGCCCGGCCGATGACCATGATGGCGGTGAGCACCGGCCCCAGCTCGCGGATGAGGGACAGGGCCACGGCCGCGCCCAAGAGGCCCTCGGACCCGAACTTGACCAGGGTGTAGTAGCCCTGCAGGCCGAGCACCATGCCGGTGAACAGGGACACCAGGATGATGACGAACAAACTCTTCACCCCGATAAAGGAGACCTGGCCCACGATCTTGCGGAACTGGATGGGCGGGGTGAAGATGTGCAGGAGTCCCTGGGCCGTGAAGATGCACACCCCGCCAAGCTCGCTGACAAAGGCGATGCAGGAGCGGCCCAGGGCCGTCAGGGGCACGGTGAGCGTCGGGTTGGAGTTGTTCATGGGACAAGCCTTGGAGACGCGCCAAAACGAGGCCCGGACGGGGGGGCGGCTTGGACCGTCGTGCCCCGCCAGGGCCGTGCTGCGCGCCGGATTATCATGCGTACTTTACGACTTCCCACACAAGGATGTCCAGTAGGGAATGAACTGCTTGAAACATCGTCGAATTTCCCGGAGGCGCAGGGCGTTCCGGGACGTGGTTTCGAGGCCGGCGCAGCGCGCCGGAAAAACCCTAGTCCGCCGGGGAGGAGGAGCGGAGGAACGCGGCGGCGCCGCGCACGAAGACCCAGAATCCCAGGCCGAACATGGCCATGGCCAGGGCCAGCCGGGGCAGGAGCGCCAGCCAGGGCGCGGTGGCGAAGTCGTCGAGCATCTCCAGGAACACCACGCTGGCCCAGCCCATGATGCCCAGGCCGGCCACGCCCAGGAGCAGCGCGAGCAGGGGATGCAGGCGGGGGGAGGGGGCAGGTTGGGCGGTCATGGCGGCTCCGGGTTGCGGTTCGTCCCAAGCCTAGCCCAATACCCCGGCCGGGGCAACGCCGGCTAGCCGCCGGAAACCGCCAGGCGCAGGGCCTCGTAGAAGTCCATGGGCCCCATGCCGTTGTCTGCGGCCAGTTCCTTGATGGTCCTGCCGGCTTCGGCCTTGAGGCCCCGTCCGGCCAGGGCGCGGACGGTGTCCGGCAGGTTCAGGCCGTATTCCGCGCACAGGTCCGCCAGGGTGCGGTTGCCGGTGCCCGGGGGCGGGGCGTCCGGAAGGCCCGCGGGCCGGGATTCCTTCTCCGGGCTCATGGCCAGGAAAACCTGCTGCGGGGACATGTGATTGGCCTTGGCCACCTGGAGCAGGGTGTCCTCGGGGCTGCCCACCCGTACCCCGGCCGCGGCCAGCCGGGCCAGGGCCGGCTCCAGGTCCAGCTCGGCCTTCTTGGCGAAGGTGCGCAGGGAGGACAGTTCAGCGTGGCCGTAAGGCGGCTCGCCGTAGGTGCGGGCCGCGGCGTCCTTGAACCCGTCGGCCAACAGCAGCAGGGAGGAGAAGGGTGGGACCCGGGCCAGGGTGCCCAGCAGGGTGGCCAGGCACAGGACCAGGGCCATGGCGAACGCCGGGGTGAAGACCTTCAGGTTGCGGGCCCGGTCCTTGAGGTACGAGATCAGGGGATTCCAGTTGTAGTAGACGTGCAGGCACAGGGCCAGCAGGAACAGGACGCCCAGGGTGATGTGCAGGTCGCCCCACTGCTCCTTGGACAGGCCCCAGAGCCGCCAGTCGGACCAGTAGGCCACCCGGCCCTGGGGGCAGATGAAGAGGATGGTGCTGGTCACCAGGGTGGGCAGGAAGGAGAGCAGGGCGGTCAGGGAGGCGATCTTGCGCAGGTTCATGGCGTCTCCAGTGGTGGATTTTGGGTAGCATAGCAGCAAGGGCGCGCCGGGGACAAGGCCGGGGCATTGTGGAGCGATCCGTTGGGGATTGGGCCCGCGCCGGGGCGACGGCTCTCCGCCAGCCCTGTGTGGACACCCGGAGGGCTATGGTGTAGGCAAGCTTGTTCCGCCCGCAGGCCACGGCCCACGGGCAGTCCCGCCATTGGGAGGCAGTGTGCGCATCGTCACCGATCCCGGGCAGTTCCAGGCCCTGTGCCGACAGGACCGCTGCGCCGGAAAGAGCACCGCCCTGGTCCCCACCATGGGCTATTTCCATGCCGGGCACCTCTCGCTCATGGATTTCGCCCGCGCCAAGGCCCAGCGGGTCTACGTCAGCCTGTTCGTGAACCCCACCCAGTTCGGGCCGGGCGAGGACCTGGAGGCCTACCCCCGGGACTTCGACCGCGATGCGGCCCTGGCCGAGTCGCACGGGGTGGACCTGCTCTTCGCCCCGGAGCCGGAGTCCATCTATCCCCCTGGCCACGCCACCCTGGTCAAGGTCCCCGCGCTGGCCGAGCACCTCTGCGGCCAGAGCCGTCCGGTCCACTTCCAGGGGGTGGCCACGGTGGTGGCCAAGCTGCTCATCCTGGCCCAGCCCGCCATGGCGGTGTTCGGCCAAAAGGACTGGCAGCAGCTGGCCCTGATCCGTCGCATGGTCCGGGACCTGTTCCTGCCCACCGAGATCGTGGGCCGGCCCATCGTGCGCGAGCCGGACGGGCTTGCCATGAGTTCGCGGAACGTCTATCTGTCCCCCGAGGAGCGCGCCCAGGCCCCGCAGATCCGGGCCGGCCTGCTCCTGGTGCGGGAGCGTTACGCCGATGGCGAGCGCAACCCGGCCGCGCTGCGCGAGATCCTGGCCCGCCACCTGGCCGAGCGCCTGCCCCTGGGCGAGCCCGACTACCTGGAGTTCGTGGACCGGGACAGCATCCAGCCCCAGGCCGCTGCGGACGACCGGACCCTGGCCGCGGCAGCGGTGCGGCTGGGCCGCGCCAGGCTCATTGACAATATCCTCTTGGCCGGCGACGAGGGGAGATGAGTTCGGGACCCAAGACCGGCGAGGCGCGCACGGGCCTCGCGGCCCAGATCAAGGCCGCCATCAAGACCAATCTGGCCGCCGGCGTGCTGGTGCTGGCCCCCATCGGGGCCACGGTGCTTTTCCTGCGTTTCGTGGTCACCCAGGTGGACCGGGTCATCCTGCTCCTGCCCGAGGCCTACCGCCCCGCCACCTACCTGCCCTTCCCGGTTCCCGGGCTGGGGCTGGTGGTGGTGCTCATGGTCCTGTTCCTGGCTGGGTTCCTGGCCCGGAATTTCCTGGGCCGCTGGGTGGTGCGCCTGTGGGAGCGGCTGCTCACGGCCATTCCCTTTGCCGGCCCCTTCTACAAGGCGGTCAAGCAACTTCTGGAGACCGTGTTCGGAGCCGAAGGACAGGATTACCGGCGGGTGGTCCTCATGGAATATCCGCGCAAGGGCATGTACTCCATCGGCTTCGTCACCAGCGTTGCGCAGGGCGAAATCCAGCACCGCACGGCCAAGCGGGTGGTGAACGTGTTCTTGCCCACCACCCCCAACCCCACCTCGGGCTTCTACCTGGCCGTGCCCGAGGAGGACGTCATTCCGCTCTCCATGAGCGTGGAGGACGCCTTCAAGGTCATCGTGTCCGGCGGCATAATCAATCCCGAGTTTACGCCCGATAAAGGACCAAGCCCGGCCCATGCGGCCGACGGCCCTGGCGCGCCCGACGGTGCGCCGGACTTACTCGAGAAACACTCCTGAGGAGGAAACACATGATCCAGTCCAACGGCAGCAAGTACTTCTTCACCTCCGAGTCCGTGACCGAGGGGCATCCGGACAAGGTGGCGGACCAGATCTCCGACGCGGTTCTCGACGCGCTTCTGGAGCAGGATCCCGAATCCCGGGTGGCCTGCGAGACCCTGGTGACCACCGGCCTGGCCTTCATCGCCGGCGAGATCACCTCCCGCGGCTTCGCGGACTTCCCCAGCATCGTGCGCCAGACCATCAAGGAGATCGGCTACAACAGCTCCACCATGGGCTTCGACTACGAGACCTGCGCGGTCATCTCCTCCATCGACAAGCAGTCCGCGGACATCGCCCAGGGCGTTGACCGCAAGGCTCCCGAGGAGCAGGGCGCGGGCGACCAGGGCATGATGTTCGGCTTCGCCTGCACCGAGACCGAAACCCTCATGCCCGCCCCCATCTACTGGGCGCACAAGCTCTCCCGCCGCCTGTCCTACGTGCGCAAGGAGGGTATCCTCGATTTTCTGCGTCCGGACGGCAAGACCGAGGTCTCCTTCGAATACATTAACGGCAAGCCCACCCGCATCGACACCGTGGTCATCGCCTGCCAGCACGACGAGAACGTGGCCTACCAGGACCTGTGCGACGCGGTGAAGGCCGAGGTCATCCTCAAGACCCTGCCCGAGCAGTATGTGGACAAGGCCACCCGCATCTTCATCAACACCACCGGCCGGTTCGTCATCGGCGGCCCCATGGGCGACTGCGGGCTCACCGGCCGCAAGATCATCCAGGACACCTACGGCGGCATGGGCGCGCACGGCGGCGGCGCGTTCTCGGGCAAGGACCCCTCCAAGGTGGACCGCTCCGGCGCCTACATGGCCCGCTACGTGGCCAAGAACGTGGTGGCCGCCGGCCTGGCCCCCAAGTGCGAAGTCCAGATCGCCTACGTCATCGGCGTGGCCGAGCCGGTGTCGGTGCTGGTCACCTCCCACGGCACCAGCGAGGTGCCTGACGACGTGCTCACCAAGGGCGTGCTGGAGGTCTTCGACATGCGCCCCTACCACATCATCAAGCGCCTGGACCTCATGCGCCCCATCTACAAGCGCACCGCCAGCTACGGGCACTTCGGCCGGGAACGCCCGGAGTTCACCTGGGAGAAGACCGACGCGGTGGCCGACCTCAAGACCGCCTGCAAGATTTAGATACTGCGCTAGCACCGCATCCCGACATGCAGAAAGGGGGCCGCGAGGCCCCCTTTTTCATGCCCAGAATCCGGGACAGCCCACGCCCTCGGCATGGGTCCGGCTCACCGGGAAATCCCGACAGTACCCCGGCCGCATGGCGTAGATGGCGCACTGGCTGCCGTCCTCGCCCCAGCGGAACCAGGGGCACTCCCGCTCGTGGTAGTTCCCGGTGGCCGGGTCCACCCACACCCGGTAGCCCGCCACCCGGTCCCGGCCCGGCTCGTCCTCCTCCAGCAGCACATGCACCCGGCGCACGATGTCCCAGCGCCCGGCCGCCACCCACCGGGCCAGGTCGTCCCGGTCCACGGCGTTCTTGAAAGAATCGTCCAGGTTGTTGCAGCAGTGCCCGCACCGCTTGCACGCAAACCCCTGCGGCGGCATACGCCCCTCCCCGGCCGCGTCCCGGCCGGCGGCAGCAGGTACACGCCATACAGAGCACAACGCCACACGCGGGAACGGCTTTTCCCGCAATTCCCCCATATCCTGGCTGCGAGAGGAACGCCATACCCCGCCAAGCCATTGCTTTCCCGCCGCTCCTGAAGCATCCTGCCCGGACCATGGACATCCTGTTCGTCGGCGTGGGCGAGGCATTCGACGAGGACCTGCCCAATACCAGCCTGCTGGTCGCGGCCCAGGGCCGGGACGGCCGCCGCGGCCTGCTCCTGGACTGCGGGTTCACCGTGGCCCATGCCTATTGGCGGCTGGCCCCTGACCCTGCGAGCCTGGACGGGCTCATCCTCACCCATTTTCACGGCGACCACTTCCTGGGCGCTCCGGCTCTGGTCCTGAGGCTGTGGCAGGAGGGCCGCACCCGGCCCCTGGCCGTGGCCGGCCCGGCCGGTGTGGCGGAAAAGCTCTGCGCAGCCCTGGACCTGGCCTACCCCACCCTGCGCGGCCGTCTCGGCTTCTCCCTGGAGTTCACCGAACTGGTCCCGGGCCGACCAGCCGAGGTGGCCGGCGTCCGCGTCTCCTGCGCCGAACCCGAGCACTCCCTGCCCTGCCTGGCCCTGCGCCTGGACGAATCCGGCGCGGCCCTGTTCTACAGCGGCGACGGCCGGCCCACCCCGGACACCACGGCCCTGGCAAAGGGCTGCGGCCTGCTGGTCCACGAAGCCTACGGCCTGGAGCCCGACATCCCGGGCCACGGCTCGGTCGCCGGCTGCGTCGCCTTTGCCCGATCCGCGGGAGCGTCCCGCCTGGCCCTGGTCCACCTCTCGCGCCAGGCCCGTCACGGTCGCCGCGCCGAGGTGGACGCGGCCCTGCGCCAGGCCGCGGGCCTGGACGCCTTCCTTCCCGAACCCGGCGACCGCATCACCCTGTAGCGCCATGGCAGAGCCCGCATCCCCCATCACCTTCGGCTGGGACGGCGTGCGCGCCGGGTTCGTGCGCACCCTGCCCGTGGCCCTGGGCTACGGGGTGTTCGCCCGCCAGGCCGGTCTGTCGCTGTGGGAGGGCCTGGGCCTCTAGGGCCTGGCGCTCAAGACCCGCAACCTCCTGGCCGCCATGCTCGCGGGCGTGGCCGTGGTGTGGGCGTTGCGGCAGGCGGGGTTCTAAAAAGTAAGAACGGGCGATTCGTGAATCGCCCCTACAAAAGAGAGCCCTGCCTGTCGCGTCGGGTTTGGCCCTCTTGTGTAGGGGCGATTCACGAATCGCCCGTCTTCATGGATTTCTGCTTCCGCTAGTCCCGTTCCTCGTCCGCGATGAGGCGCTGGGCGATGTCCAGGTCATAGAGGGCCAGGGGATTGCGGCCCTTGGTTGCGTAGTGCTGCATGGCCTTTTCCGCCACGTCGCGGGGGATCCACTCGTGCCGGTCCCAGACCTGGGGATCTTCCGCGCTCCACAGCCGGAACTCGATGACGGCTCCGTTCTTGCGCACGTACATGCGGGTGTTCTTGCTCTGCAGCGAGGGGTAGTAGTACAGGCCGCGTTCGTCCTTCATTGCGGTTCTCCAAATCGAGCCAGCTCCCCAAGGGTGGTGGGGTGCAGGTGGTAGTTTCGGTAGACCGTGACCGGGGTGGGGGAGCCGGCCACGGACGCCAGGGCCTCGGCGGCCTCGGGGGGCCGCAGCACGGCCAGGGCCATGAGGATGTGGGCCTTGGCCTGGTCGGTTTCCCGGGCCAGGGGTTCGGGGGTGTGCGGGCCGGTGGCCAGGCCGGCGAGCAGGTCGGGGATGCTGGCCCGGGCGATTTCGGGCCGGGTTTCGGCCAGGCGGGCGATGCCCCAGTAAGCCCCGGCGCGCAGGGGCGGATGGTCGATCCAGGTGGAGTCGGCCACCCCCTCGAAGTCGTGCGCGTAGGAGCAGAGGATGCGGCCGAACTCCTTGGCCAGGAGTGGGGAGCGGGCCATGGTTTCGCCCATGGCCTCGGGGATTCCCCAGCCGATGTTTCCGGACTCCTCGTTCATGTGCCACATGAAGCGGCGCATGACGGTGCGGGCGTCTTCGGGCGCATGCACGGCCAGGGCCGCGGTGGTTGCGCCCAGGGCGGTTATGGCCCGCCAGCGGGTGAGCTGGTCGGGATGCAGCAGGGCTGCGAACAGGGGGCCGGTGGCCGCATGGGGGTCCAGGGCCAGGATGGGCTCGAGGCGCGCCTCCGAATCGAGGGTGGCGAGCAGGCCCTGGACCTGGCGTTTGAGCTCCCGCATGCGGGCCAAGGCGGCCTCCGGCATGTTCCCACCCCATGCCGGGGCGGATTGCTGGTGAAGTTCCGCGTTGCGAAACCGGGGTGGCACCAAAATACCCTGGGGTATTTTTGATTTATTTTTTCACGTTCTTGCGGGCTTCTTCGATTTCCTTCTTGAAGTCCGGGGCCAACTCGTAGTTGAACTCCACGGCCTTGTCCGCGTACTCCACGGCCAGTTCGGGCTGGCCCATGTCCATGTAGGCCACGGCCAGGTTGTTCCAGGCCGGGCCGAATTCCGGGGCCAGCTCCAGGGCCTTGCGGCTGGCGTCGATGCCCTCGTCGTACTGCTTGGCCATGATGTGGGCCGAGCCCAGGGTGGCGTGGGCCTGGACGAATTCGGGGTCGCGGTTGATGGCCTTTTTCAGGCACTTGACCGCCTCGTCGTACTTGCCGAGCTGGATGTGGCAGAAGCCCATGTTGGCCCAGGGCACGGCGTATTGCAGCCGGCAGTCCTTGGCCAGGCGGTTGTAGTTCAGGCAGCCTTCCAGGTCGCCGCGCTGCAGGCAGATGCCGCCGAGCTGCACGTAGGCCTCGGCGAAGCGCGGGGAGTTGTCCACCGTGTCGCGGAAACAGGTCTCGGCCTCCTGCCACATGCGCTTGGACAGGTAGGCCAGGCCGAGGTTGTAGTGGTGGCTCGCGCACTGGGGGTTGGTGGAGAGCTTCTCTTTGAGTTCGGCGATGTAGGCGTCGATGTTCTGGGCCTGGGTGGTCATGTGGGGTCCTCTCGGGGATTGTGGGGCTCAGCCCCAGATGTTCATGTCCTTGTTTTCGCGGCGGAGGGTCTCGGCGTACCAGAGCACGAATTCGAACATGCCCTTGAAGCGGTCGTCGCGCTGGACGACTCCGGCTGCGAACTCGGACACGCCGCGGGAGTAGGCGGACGAGACCTTGCCCTGGGCGCCGCGCTCGCGCAGGAACTGGTTCACCAGGTCGGAGATGGTGCGGCCGTCCTCGCCGGTGCGGATGTCCAGCGGGTCGAAGGGCACCGGGAACGGGTCCCAGTTCTCGTAGCCGATCTTGTCGATGAACTTCTTGCGCCGCGGGGCGAGCTTTTCGTACATGACCCGCTTGGCTTCTTCGTACTGGGGATCGTTCTTCTCCATGCGTCTATCCCCTGGGCTTCTTGGGCGTGTTTTTCTTGGGCGCGGCCTTGGGCTTGGCGCCCAGTTCCCAGTTCATGGTTGCGCAGGTGGAGCACTGGTCCGATCCCTTGTCCTGGCCGCAGGAGGAGCAGTCTGCGGCCGGGGCCTTGGGGGCCGGCTTGGCCTTGGCCGCGGGCTTGGCTTTTGCCGCGGGCTTGGCCTTGGCGGCCCTGCCGTTGCGGGGTTCGGCCTTGGCCTCGCCCAGGCCCAGGTAGTCCTCATTGTAGGTGTTGGTGAGCGCGGTGGCCACCGGGACCAGGATGTCGGCCATCTTGTTGTGGCGGGACCGCATGGCCGCCACCATCTCCGCGGACAGGGCCAGGAGCGCGTCCTGGAGCTTTTCCACCCGCACGGTGGGGTAGGGCTGGCCCGGGGTGAAGCCGGACTTGCCGCAGGTGTGGGCCTCGCCGCCGATCTCCGAGGGAACGCCGTAGAGCCGGCAGGTGATGGGCCGGGCGTCGTAGAGGTCGCAGGTGTCGTTTTCGCCGAGCAGGGGGCAGCGCACGCGGGCCTTGGCGATCATGTCCAGTATCTCGGCGGTGGGCCGGCTCTCCTTGAGGGCCATGTGGGCCTCGCGCTTGATCTTTTCGCCCTGGCGTTCGGCCTCGTCGGCGCGGGCCAGGATGGCGCTGCGCCGGTTGCCGGAAAATTTCGCGTTGAATGCGGCGTTCAGGGCCAGGGCCTCGATGAGGGTGAGGTCGAACATGGCGTAGCAGCAGTCGCTGCACCCCAGGCCGCAGCGGACCTGCTGCGGGTGGGCGGCTGCTACCTGGGCGAAGGCCTTGTCCGCGCCGGCGCGGATCTGTTCGTATTTGGCCAGGAACGGGGAATAATCGAAGTCCATGCTGCCTGCCTCCGGGGGAATGGTGCTCTGCCGGCCGTCCGGGAATGGAGAAGTAAGGCCTCGGCTCGGAAAGTCGAGGGCCGGCGGGAAGTCTGCGCGGCGGTCCGGGTGGGCGCGCGGCCCTGGATACGCCAAAGGGAGCGGCGGTTGCCCGCCGCTCCCTTTGAAACTCATGCAGCGGAAGGGTCCGCTATTCCTCGGTGACGGTGATGGCGTCCTGCTCGCAGACTTCCACGCAGGACTCGCAGCCCAGGCACTCTTCCATGTTCACCGGCACGGCTTTGCCGTCCTGGAGCTCGTAGACCTCCACCGGGCACACGTCGACGCACTCGCCGTCACCGACACACTTGTCGTGATCAACACTCACTTGGTAGCCCATGATACAACCTCCATGATGGTTTCAAAATTCCTTGACGCTGTCGGGGCCTGCCTGGCCCATGGAGCGGTGGCCTCCATTGGGAGGGCACGGGACGCGGTCCCCGGAGCGGACCAAGTCGTTACTCTAGCATACGGCAATCCCGGATAGCTCCCTTCGTCCCGCAGTGTCAAGGGTCTGTCCGTATTCGGGGATTTTCCGAAATTTTTGCATTAAATCAAAAGCTTTACGTAGTAGCGCCGACCGTCGCGCACCACCAGGAGCAAAAGGCTGTTGCGCATGCGGTAGCGCGCAAAGGCCTCGGCGAAATCCTCGGGCCGCTCCAGCACGATGCCACCCAGCTTGAGCACCAGGTCTCCGGCCTGCAGGCCCAGCTTCTGGGCCGGGCTGCCCGGCCGCACCTTGGCCACGGCCAGGGCGCCCTGCGGCGAGACGGCCAGGGTCAGGCCCCAGCGCTCGAAGGCCATCCCCGGCACCCGCTCCACCGGGAAGGCCCCGGCCTCGGCTATCATGTTCAGGGACTTGCCCTCCCGGAACAGGGACAGGGAAAGATGCTGCCCGGTCACGTAGTTGCGCAACAGCTGGAGGTAGTGCTCCCGGTCCTCCACCGGCACGCCTTCCACGGACAGCAGCACGTCGCCGGGCTTGACCCCGGCCCTGGCTGCGGGGGATCCGTCGTAGACCTCGGTGATCAGCATGCCCCGGGTGCTGGACAGGTTGAAGTACCCGGCCAGGGACTGGTCCAGGTTCTGGGCCAGCAGGCCCAGCCACACGTGGGCCACCGCGCCCTTGCTGAGCAGTTCCTCCACCACCCGTCGGGCCTTGTCGATGGGGATGGCGAAGCCGATGCCCTCGGCATTGGCCTGGATGGCCGTGTTGATGCCGATGAGCTGGCCCAGGATGTTGAGGAGCGGGCCGCCCGAGTTGCCCGGGTTGATGGCCGCGTCGGTCTGGATGAGGTCGGTGAAGGTCCCCTGTTCCGAGCGGATGGTCCGCCCCGAGGCCGAGATCACCCCGGTGGTCACGGTGTGGGAGAATCCGTAGGGGTTGCCGATGGCGATCACCGTCTCGCCCATGAGCAGGTCATTGGACGTGCCCATGGCCGCCTGGGGCAGGTTGCCCGCCTTGTTCAGGCGCAGCACCGCCAGGTCGAAGTCCGGGTCCGAGCCCAGCAGTTCGGCCTCGAACTCCCGGCCGTCCAAAAGGCGCACGGTGATGCTCGACGCTCCGGCGATGACGTGGGCGTTGGTCAGCACCAGGGCCTTGCGGCCGTCGATGATGACCCCCGAGCCCAGGCTCTGCCGGGTCACCTTGCGCTTGCCGCCCTGGCCGAAGAAGTCGCGCAGCATGGGGTTGCCGAACTGCTGGGCGAACAGGTCGGCAAAGGGGTTCACGCTCTCCTCCACCACCTGGGAGGTGGTGATGTTCACCACCGCCGGGGCCACGGACTGCACCGCGCGCACCACCGGGGTCAGGCGCGGGTTGTCCTCGGCCCGGGCGGACAGGGGGGAGAGCAGCACCAGCGCCAGCGCGAAAAACAGGATACGCCGCATGCCTAGCGACCTCCCGCCTGGCCACCCAGGCCGGCCATGGACTGGAGCCTGCGGATGCGCTCCTCCACCGGCGGGTGGGTGCTGAACAGGCCGGCCAGGCCGCCGGCCAGGGGACTGACGATGAACATGTGGGCCGTGGCCGGGCTGCCCTCCCGCATGGGCAGGCGCTGGCTGGCCTCGCTGAGCTTGGACAGGGCCGAGGCCAGGGACAGGGGAGAGCCGGAGATCCGCGCCCCGGCCTTGTCCGCCTCGAACTCCCGGGTGCGGGAGATGGCCATCTGCACCAGCATGGCCGCCAAGGGGGCCACGATGGCCAGGGCCAACGCCCCGAAGACGCCGCCCCCGCCCTCCTCGTTGCTGCGGCCGCCGCCGAAGATGGCGGTCCACTTGAGCATGTTGGCTATCATCATGATGACCCCGGCCAGCACCGCGGCCACGCTCTGGGTCAGGATGTCCCGGTTGTGCACGTGCCCCAGCTCGTGGGCCAGCACCCCGCGCAGCTCCTCCGGGGAGAGCAGGCGCAGGATGCCCTCGGTCACCGCCACCGCGGCGTGCTGCGGGTTGCGGCCCGTGGCGAAGGCGTTGGGCGTCTGGGTGGGCAGCACGTACACCCGGGGCTTGGGCAGGCCCGCGTTCAGGGCCAGTTCCTCCACCATCCGGTGCAGGGCCGGCGCGTCGGCCGGGGAGACTTCCCGGCCGCGGTACATGGCCAGCACGATCTTGTCCGAGAACCAATAGCTCGCCCCGTTCATCACCAGGGCCAGCACAAAGGCCACGGCCAGCCCGCCCGGGCCGCCCGCCGCCTGTCCCAGGAGCAGGATCAGGGCCGTGAGCAGGCCCAGGAGCAGGCCGGTCTTGATCTGGCTCGACATCGACTATCTCCTTGCGGGCTTGCGGCCCGTGTTCTCATTCGATAGGCACCCGGATGCGTCCGGCCAACCGCGCGTCCAGCTTGGGCAGGGTCACGGTGAGCAGGCCGTTGCCGTAGGCCGCGAAGATGCGCAGCCCCTCCACCTCCGGGGGCAGGGCGAAGCGCCGCGCAAAGGGGCCGCGCCGCCGTTCCCGCACCAGGCCGCGGCCGGCCGGGCCGTCCCCGTCAATGCGGCCCTCGCCGTACACCCACAACTCGCCGGGCCGCATCTCGATGATGATCTCGGTCCGGCGCAGCCCGGGCAGCTCCACCTCGATGACCCAGGCGTCGCGGCCCTCGGCCACGTCCGCGGCCGGCTGCCACAGCCCCTCGCGGCCCAGCAGCACTTCCGGCCCTGTCGGACCGTCGTGCGGGTCAGGCAGGCCGTGGCGGCGCAAGACGTCGAGGGATTGGATCGGATCGTCGGGCATGGGGTGGTCTCCGGGCTCCGGCGACCAATACCTAACCATTCGGCCCGCCATGTCAATCAGGGTTTTCGCGGCGCCAGGCTTGCCAGGACCGGGGGCCAGGCGCTACACCCAACCCCTTCACCACCAAGGAGACTTCATGCGCACGACATTCAATGACCTCATCGCGGCAATAGCCCCGGTGGACCAGTCCCTGGCCCCGGCGGCCCAGTCCCACCTGGACAATCTCACCAAGCCCCAGGGCAGCCTCGGCCGCCTGGAGGAGCTGGCCCTGCGCCTGGTGCTCATCCAGAACGGCGCTGCCCCGGCCTCGGACCCGGCCCGCATCTACACCATCGCCGGCGACCACGGCGTGGCCGCCGAGGGCGTGTCCCTGTTCCCCCAGGATGTCACCCGCCAGATGGTCCTGAACTTCGCCACCGGCGGCGCCGGGATAAACGTCCTGGTCCGCACCAACGGCATCGACCTCAAGGTCGTGGACGCCGGCTGCCTGGGCGGTGAATTTCCGCCGCATCCCAACCTCATCCAACGCAAGGTCGCCCAGGGCACCGCCAACCTGGCCCAGGGCCCGGCCATGGCCGAGGACCAGTGCATCGCTGCCCTGCTGCTGGGCGCGAGCCTGGCCGACGAGGCCGCGGCCGAGGGCTTCCGCAGCGTGGGCACCGGCGACATGGGCATCGCCAACACCACCCCCTCCACCGCCCTGTTCTGCGCCTTCCTGGGCCTCGACCCCCTGGACATCACCGGTCCGGGCACCGGCCTGGCGCCGGCCGCGGTGAAGTTCAAGGCCGAGGTCATCCGCAAGGGCCTGGCCGCCAATGCCGAGGCCGTGGCCTCGGGCGACGCCCTGCGCGTCTTATCCGCACTGGGAGGATTGGAAATCGCCGCCCTGGCCGGCCTCATCCTGGGCGCGGCCAGGAACCGCATGGCCGTGGCCGTGGACGGGTTCATCTCCACCGCAGCCTACGTGTCCGCCTGGAAACTGGCCCCGGCTGTGGCGGATTACGCCTTCTTCAGCCACGCCTCGGCCGAGCCCGGCTACGCCACGGTCATGGCCGCCATGGGCAGCCAGCCGCTCCTGCACCTGGGCATGCGCCTGGGCGAAGGCACCGGCGCGGCCCTGGCGCTGACCGTGCTGCGCAGCGCCTGCGCCATCTACAACGAAATGGCCTCGTTCGCGTCGGCCGGGGTGAGCACCACGGAGTAGGGCTGGCCGAAGAGAAGACAGGAAGAGCGGGCGATTCGTGAATCGCCCCTACGGAAGAGGGCCGGCCGGCGAGTCAGGTAGGGCTATCTTTTGTAGGGGCGATTCATGAATCGCCCGTCTTTATTATTTGCCGCAGCGCTGGGCTGCGCCCATGAGCATGTAGGTGAGGCGGGCGGCGGTGTATTCCGCGTGGCGCATTCCCGGCTCCGGGGCCAGTTCCACCACGTCCAGGCCCAGGATGCGGCGGCCGGCGGTGGCGAGGCGGATGGCCCGCATGGCCTCGCGCCAGGTCAGGCCGCCGGGCTCGGGCGTGCCCGTGGCGGGCATCACCGCGCTGTCCAGGCCGTCCACGTCGAAGGTCACGTAGACCTGCTCCGGGAAGTCGGGGGGCAGAAGGGGGGAGGGGATGCCGTTCTCCCATATTGCGGTAGCGTCCAGGTGGGCGATGGCCGGGGTGGCCTCGCGGAACTCGATCTCCGCGGGCGAGATGGCGCGCACGCCGATCTGGAGCAGGGGCAGGCCCAGGTCGCAGGCCCGGCGCATGACGCAGGCGTGGGAAAAGGGCGTACCGGAATACGTGTCGCGCAGGTCCGCGTGCGCGTCGAACTGGACCACGCCGAAGGCGCCAAAACGCTTTTTCAGCGCGCGCAGCGCCCCGAGGGTCACGGTGTGTTCGCCGCCCAACAGGACCGGGGTCCCGCCCAGGTCCAGAATGCGGGCCGTGGCGGCCTCGATGCGGCCGAGCACGGCCTCGGCCCCGCCCGTGCAGTCCACGGCCGGATGGGTGACGATGCCCAGGTCCGACGGCGTGGAATAGCCGTCGAACACCTCCAGCTGCTGCGAGGCGTGCAGGATGGCGTCAGGACCCGCGGCGGTCCCCCCGCCGTACGATACCGTGGCCTCCCACGGCACGGGCAGCACGTGGAACCGAGCCTGCTCCGGCCGGGTTTCGGGCAGTTCCGAGGCGAGAAAGGCAGGGGCTTTGGTCATATCCTGCTCCAATTGATCGGGATTCCAAAGGGCCGTCGGCCCTTTGGCCCCCGGAGGGAAACCTCTTCCTCCTACGACAACCTTTCCCGGAAGTCGGCGTACCCGAAGCTGCGCACGATCTCCAGTTCGCCCGGGTCGGGCCGCCAGAGGCAGATGCTGGGGAGGTTGATGCCGTTGAAGGTGTTGGTCTTGACCATGGTGTAGTGGGCCATGTCCGTGAAGACCAGCTTGGAGCCCACGCTGAGCGGCGCGTCGAAGCTGTACTCGCCGGCCACGTCCCCGGCCAGGCAGGAGGGGCCGCCGATGCGGTAGTCGTAGCGCTTTTCGCCGCGCTTGCCCGAGCCCACGATGTGCGGGCGGTAGGGCATCTCGATGCAGTCCGGCATGTGGCAGGGCACGGCCGCGTCCATGATGGCGATGGGCAGGTCGTTTTCCGTGACGTCCAGGACCGTGGCCACCAGCACCCCGGCGTTCAGGGCCACGGCCTCGCCCGGCTCCAGGTAGACCTGCACCCCGTATTTCTTCTTGAAGTCGCGGATGAGCCGGCAGAGCAGCTCGATGTCGTAGTCGTCGCGGGTGATGTGGTGGCCGCCGCCGAAGTTCACGTACTCCAGGCCGGGAATGAACTCGGCGAATGCCCGCTCGAACGCGGCCAGGGTGCGTTCCAGGCAGTCGGCGTTCTGCTCGCACAGGGTGTGGAAGTGCAGGCCCTGTATGCCCGTGAGGTCGCGCCCCTTGAAGAGCCGGCGCACGATGCCCAGGCGCGAGCCCGGGGCTGCCGGGTCGTAGAGCGGGGTGTGGCCTTCCGAGTGCTCGGGGTTCACCCGCAGGCCCAGGCCGATGCCCGGGGCCAGTTCGCGCGCCAGCGGGGCGAAGCGGTCGTACTGGGAAAAGGAGTTGAACACCAGGTGGTCGGCCAGGCCGGCCAGTTCGCGCACGTCGTCCTCGGAAAAGGCCGCGGCGAAGGCGTGCACCTCGCCGCCGAAGTCCTCCCGCCCGAGCCGGGCCTCGTGCACCGAGGAGGCGCAGACCCCGTCCAGGGCGGTGCGCAGGAGCGGGAACACCCGCCACATGGCGAAGGCCTTGAGCGCCAGCAGGATGCGGCACCCGGTGCGCCGGCGCACCGAGGCCAGCACAGCCAGGTTGGCTGCCAGCGCGGCCTCGTCCACCACGTAGGCGGGCGTGGGGACCGAGGCCAGGTCCAGGCCTACGAGCAGCTCTCTATCCATGGCAATCCGCGCTTGCTCAGCTCGGCCATGAACGGGTCGGGGTCCATCTGCTCCATGTTCCACACGCCCGGCTGCATCCATTTCCCGGTGGCCATCATGAGCGCGCCGATCATGGCCGGCACGCCGGTGGTGTAGGAGATGGCCTGGGCCCCGGTCTCCTTGAACGCCTCCTGGTGGTCGCACACGTTGTACACCGAGTAGGAGCGCTTCTTGCCGTCCTTCACGCCCCGCACCCAGCAGCCGATGCAGGTCTTGCCCTTGGTGAGGGGGCCGAGGGAGGCCGGGTCGGGCAGCAGGGCCTTGAGGAACTGGATGGGCACGATGTCTCGGCCCTGGAACTTCACGGGATCGATGCGGGTCATGCCGACGTTCTGGAGCACTTCCAGGTGCTTGAGGTAGTTGTCCGAGAAGGTCATCCAGAACCTGGCGCGCTTGAGGCTCGGGTAGTGCCTGGTCAGCGACTCCAGCTCCTCGTGAAAGAGCAGGTAGAGCTTCTTCTTGCCGATGCCCGCGGGGAAGTCGTAGGTGCGCGACTTCTCCATGGGTTTGGTCTCCACCCACTGCCCGTTCTCCCAGAACCGGCCGTTGGCCGTGACCTCGCGGATGTTGATCTCGGGGTTGAAGTTGGTGGCAAAGGGCTGGCCGTGGTCGCCCGCGTTGCAGTCCAGGATGTCCAGGTGGGTGATGCGGTCGAAGTGGTGCTTGGCCGCCCAGGCGGTGAACACGTTGGTCACGCCCGGGTCGAAGCCCGAGCCCAGGAGCGCCATGATGCCGCGCTCGCGGAACCGCTCCTGGTAGGCCCACTGCCAGGAGTACTCGAACTTGGCCACGTCCAGGGGCTCGTAGTTGGCGGTGTCCAGGTAGTGCACCCCGGTCGCCAGGCAGGCGTCCATGAGGTGCAGGTCCTGGTAGGGCAGGGCCAGGTTCACCAGGAGGTCGGGCTTGAAGTCGCGGATCAGGGCCACGGTCTGGGCCACGTCGTCCGCGTCCACCTGGGCCGTGCGGATGGGCCGGGGCAGCATGGCCGCGATACGATCGCACTTGGCCTTGGTGCGCGAGGCCAGGCAGATGTCGGTGAAGACCTCGGGGGCCTGGGCGATCTTGTGGACCGCCACCTGGCTCACGCCGCCAGCGCCGATGACGAGCACTCTGGCCATGGTTCCTTCCTCTCGCTGCCGGAGTTGGCGGCTTTCGCCTCTCCGATGGGATGTTTTTTAAATACCCAAGGGTATTTTTGGGGTTCTAGTCTTTGAAATAGGTGTAGCCACGCATGCCGGACTTGAACATGCGCAGGATCTCGCTGCGGTCGTTGGCCGTGATGCGGCCGCGCCGCACCGCGCGCTCCGCGGTGTTGCGGAACTGGGACAGCAGGGTCTTGGGGTCGTACTCCACGTAGGTGAGCACGTCGCCCACGCTGTCGCCCTCCACCTCGCGCACGAAGTCGTAGTCTCCGTCCGCATCCACCCGCACGGTGACCACGTTGGTGTCGCCCAGCAGGTTGTGCAGGTCGCCCAGGGTTTCCTGGTACGCGCCCACCAGGAACACGCCCAGGTAGTATTCCTCGCTCTCGCGGTAGTCGTGCAGGGGCAGGGCGCGGCCCATGCCGTGCGGGTCGATGAAGCGGTCGATCTTGCCGTCGCAGTCGCAGGTGATGTCCGCCAGCACGGCCAGGCGCTTGGGCTCTTCCTTCAGCCGGTGCACGGGCATGACCGGGAAGAGCTGGTCGATTGCCCAGGCGTCGGGCACGGACTGGAACACGCTGAAGTTGCAGTAGTAGATGTCGGCCAGGGCCAGGTCGATGTCCATCAGGTCGTGGGGCACGCGCTTGAGGTCCCGGGTGAGCCGGGCGATGTCCTGCACGATGCGCCAGAACATGTCCTCGGCCCGGGAGCGCTGGCGCAGGCTGATCTGGCCGACCTTGAAGAGCTGGCGCGCCTCGTCGCGGTAGTAGAGCGCGTCGTTGAAGCACTCCTGCACGTTGCGCAGGGACAGGCTCTTGGCCGCGGCCAGCATGTTGTGCAGCACGTCGGGTTCGTCCTCGGCCAGGGAGGAGGGCAGGGGATCGGCCTCGAACTTGGTCACGTCCAGCACGTTGAAGAGCAGCACCGAGTAGTAGGCCACCAGGGCGCGGCCGGACTCGGTGACGATGGTGGGGTGGGGCATCTCCCGCTCGTCCAGGGTGGCCATGACCGCCTCCACCACGTCGGTGCAGTACTCCTCCAGGGAGTAGTTGCGCGAGTTGGTGAAGTTGGTGTGGGACCCGTCGTAGTCCACGGCCAGGCCGCCGCCCAGGTCCAGGTAGCCCATGGGCGCGCCCTCGTCCACGAGCCCGGCGTAGAAGCGGGTGGCCTCCAGCAGCGCGGAGCGGATGTCGCGGATGTTGGGGATCTGGGAGCCCAGGTGGTAGTGCAGCAGCTTCAGGCAGTCGAGCATGTCCTCCTTGCGCAGCCGGTCCACCACGTCCACCACCTGGGAGGTGGACAGGCCGAAGATGGAGCGGTCGCCGCCGGATTCCACCCAGTGCCCCCCGGCCTTGGAGGAGAGCTTCAGGCGCGCGCCCAGAAGCGGCTTGATGCCCAGGGCGCGGGAGCGCTCCAGGATGAGGTCCAGCTCCGCGGGCATCTCCACCACGAAGAAGCACTTGTAGCCCATCTTGCAGGCGTAGAGCCCCAGGTCGATGAAGGCGCGGTCCTTGTATCCATTACAGATAAGAAGGGCCTCGGGGTCGCGCAGCATGGCCAGGGCCGCGATGAGCTCGGCCTTGGACCCTGCCTCCAGGCCGTGGTGGTAGCGCGAGCCGAACTTGGTGACCTCTTCCAGCACCTGCTGCTGCTGGTTCACCTTGATGGGGTACACCCCGCGGTACTCGCCCTTGTAGCCCAGCCCGGACATGGCCTTGCGGAAGGATTCGTGCAAAAGCGAGATCTGGGAGTCCAGGATGTTCTCGATGCGCAGCAGCACGGGCATCTCCAGGCCGCGGTCCTTGATCCCGGCTATGATGTCCGGGATGGAGACCTTCACGTCCTTGTTGCCCAGGATGGGGGTGATGACCACGTCGCCCGCGTCGGACACGTCGAAATACCCCGCGCCCCAGGTGCGGATGCCGTAGGCCTCCGTGGACTGCTCCACGGTCCAGCGATCCAGGGGGGAGCCGTTCTTCTTTTTGGCCAATGCTTCTGTCCTCGGCGCGGGTTTGCCGCCTGGGGCGGATGCGCGAAAAAGGAGCAATTCATAGGGATGAAGGCGGAAAACGTCAAGTATTTCCGATATTCCGTCAACTATCCGGATTTCCTGCCCCTTGTAGGGGATACTGCCGCCTACCTTACCGCCTCGCCCCGGCGGTGTCCATGGCGCGGCGGTAAATCGGAGCCACGGCGTGGGGCCGTGCCGGCGAGGGAGGCACCTTTACCCTCCGGGGGGCTCAAGGGCCGACGGCCCTTGAGAATCCCCTTCCCAGGCGTAGACCAGCCGTGCGGCCTCGGCCTTGCGGCGGAACAACGGCGACGCCACGCGGATAAGGCCAGGGGATTATCCCCTGCGGGGGATGCAAGGGGCGAGGAGCCCCTTGCCGGGGGTGCGGGGCAGCGCCCCGCCCTCTATTCCAGCCCCAGCCTCCGGGCGTTGTCCGCCAGCCAGGCCGCGGTGCGGCGGGGGGGGTAGGGGGCGGCGCGCAGGCGCTGCCAGAGCGCGGCCAGGTCGTCCCAGGTGTCCAGGTCCGGGAGTTGGGGCAGGAGGGCGTGGGGCCGGCCCGCGGCAGCCAGGCGCTCCAGGGTGAGGGGCAGGACCTGGGGGGTGCTCCAGGGCATGCGGGTGAAGATGTCCGGGTACATGGCGTCGTTGCGCGCGGCGATGAGGGTGTAGCCTCCGTCGCCGGCCGGGGCCAGGGCCAGGCCGTGCAGATCGGCCGCGGCCGTGGCCCGGTCCAGGTCCGGGGGCGAGAGCTCCGGGATGTCGCCGCCCAGGAGCATGGCGCAGCGCGCGCCCGTGGCGAAGAGGTCGGTCAGGGCGTTTTGCATGCGTTCGCCCAGGTCTGCGCCGCGCTGGGGAAACAGGGGCAGGTCGCTGCCCAGCCAGCAGTGGTAGCGGTTGGCCGGCACGTCGTCCATGTGGAACACGGCCACGGGCACCTGGGCGCGGGCCGCGGCGTGCATCTCGTCGGCCACGCAGGCGGCGTAGAGTTCGGCCGCGGCGCGGTAGCCGATGTCCCGGCCCAGGCGGGTCTTGACCTGGCCGGGCAGGGGGAACTTGAGCATCAGGCCCAGGAAGGTGGTCACGGGCGGTCCCCCTGGCGGGTGGCCGGCGGCGGGTAGAGCCGCGCCAGGCGGGCGGGGTCCCCGCCCAGGGCGAAGCGGATGCGGAGCAGGGCGTTGCGCGCCACGGCGCGGAGCAGGCCCTCGGACTCGTAGCGGCGCGGCGAGGTGGCCACGCGTTCGGGCAGGATGCGGATGCGCAGGCCGCGGGCCTTGAGGCGGCGCATGAGGTCCACGTCCTCCATGATGGGGATGTCCGCGAACCCGCCCAGGCTTTGGAACGCGCTGCGGCGCAGGAAGATGGCCTGGTCGCCGTAGGGCGTGCGCAAGAGGCGGTTGCGGGCGTCGCTGAGCGCGGCCAGCGCGCGCAGGGCCGGGCGGTCGGAGGCGAAGCCCAGGCCGAAGGCCCCGCCGGCCAGGGCCGGGTCGGCCAGCACCTCGGCCACCCGGGAGAAGGCCCCGCGGGGCAGGGCGGTGTCCGCGTGCAGGAAGAGCAGGGCCTGGCCCAGCGCCTCGGCCGCGCCGGTGTTCATCTGGCGGCCCCGGCCCGGGGGCGAGGCCAGGGTGCGCACCCCGGGCCGGGCTGCGGCGGCCAGGGTGTCCCGGGCCCCGGGGTCGCCGTCCACCACCAGGATTTCCACGGGCCAGGGCGCGGGCAGGGCGGCCAGGCGGTCCAGGGCAGGGCCGATGGCCGCTGCCTCGTGCAGGGCGGGGATGATCACCGAGAGGAAGGGCGGGGCGCTCTCCATGGCCGCTGGGTACCGCGTCCGGCCGCGGGTGTAAACGCCGTGCAGGTGACGATTGCGCTGGGGCGGGTTCTGGTACACACTGCGGCCCATTCTGATTTTTTCATTGAGGTGCGCATGCGCGTGCAGGTTCTGCAACACGTGGATTTCGAGGACGCGGCGGGCATCGCCGACTGGGCCGCGAGCCGCGGCCATGCGGTCGCGGCCACCCGGCTGTTCGCGGGCGAGCCCCTGCCCGGGCTGGGCGATTTCGACTTCCTGGTGGTCATGGGCGGTCCCATGAACATCTACGAACATCTGGAATATCCCTGGCTGGAGCAGGAGAAGGCCTTTTTGCGCCAGGCCGTGGACGCGGAAAAGGCGGTGATCGGGGTGTGCCTGGGCGCGCAGTTGTTGGCCGACGTGCTGGGCGGCACGGTGCGTCAGGGCGTGCACAAGGAGATCGGCTGGCTGCCGGTGCGCGCCACGGCCGAGGGCTACGGGCACCGGCTCTTCCGGGGCTTCCCCGCGGCCTACACCCCCCTGCACTGGCACGGGGACACCTTTTCCATCCCGCCCGGCGCGGTGCGGGTGGCCCAGAGCGACGCTTGCCAGAACCAGGCATTTGCCCAGGGCGACCGGGTGGTGGGCCTGCAGTTCCACCTGGAGACCACGGCGGCGAGCCTGGAACGGCTGGTGGCCAACTGCGGCCACGAGCTGGTGGAAGGCCCCTACATCCAGCAGCCCGACCAGTTGCGCGCCGGGCTCAAGAACACCGAACAGACCCACCGGCTGCTGGCCACCCTGCTGGACCGCATGGCCGGAGAGGACGAGGAATGAAGACTCCCCCCACCCGCAAGCCCAAGCGGCAGTTCACGGACCTGGCCGAGATGGAGGAGGTGCTGACCCGGGCGCGGATCATGCGCCTGGGCCTGACCAACGGGGAGTGGCCCTACGTGGTGCCGGTGAACTTCGCGTACGAGCCGGGCCTCATCTGGTTTCACTCCTCGCCCAAAGGCTTCAAGATGGACCTCCTGGCCGCCAACCCCAAGGTCTGCTTCGAGGTGGAGGACGAGTGGAGCCTGGTCACGGGCGACAAGCCCTGCGACTGGTCCACGCGCTTTCGCAGCATCATCGGGTTCGGCCATGCTGAGGTGGTCGAGGACCACGTCCAGAAGGCGCACGGCCTGGACGTGATCATGCGCAGCCACGGGTTCGCGGGCGACCTGGACTATCCCCCCGAGATCCTGGACCGGGCCGCGGTGGTGCGCATCGCCATCAGCTCCATGACCGGCAAGAAGCACCACTGGTCGTAACGACTACTCGTACACCATGGTCCGCGGGAAGAAGGCGGTCCAGGCGAACCACATGCACGGGGTGGCGATGACCGGGGTGAGCGCCTGGCCGCGCAGCCGGCCCTCGGTGCAGCGGCCGCGCGCGTCCCAGGTGGAGCGGGTCTCCTGGTCCAGGATGGCCTGGCCCTGCAGCACGAAGTGCAGGGTGTCCTTGCCCAGGGTCGCGTTGTAGACCCGCGCGGTCTCCAGTTCCGCATCCCAGAACGCGGCCAGGGGCGTGAGCCCGAAGGGCACGTTGGCCACCTGGTCCCGGCGCAGGGCGTCGAGCACCAGGGCCACGGTGGCCTTGCCCTCGCGTACGCCCAGGATGCGGGTCTTGGCCGGCAGGGAGAGGTTCACGTGGGCCAGGGGGAAGTAGGAGCCCCCGGTGTCGTAGTACGTCCCGGCCCGCTGGTAGGAGCCGTAGGGGTCGCGGGCGTAGTCCCGCTTGAACCCGGTCTGGCGCGACAGGACCCGGGCCTTTGGATAGGCCGCGAAGGCGCGCTCCCAGGTGGTCCAGAGCAGGGGCCGGCCGGTGAGCTCCAGGCCCGCGAGCTTGCCGGTGAGGGCGATGCCGGTGTGCTGCACCCAGCTGGTCAGGGTGGAGCGGTCGTACATGAGCATCACCGAGTTGAGGAGCTGGCCCGTGGGGCCGAAGGTGGTGTCGAACATGTCGATCTTGCCCAGCCAGCAGGCCACGGACCCGGACATGGGGCTGTAGGTCACGGATAGCCGGGTTCCGGCCATGCGCAGGTTCACGATCCCGTGGTGCACCATGATCTTCTGGGGGAAGGCCAGGGGCTCGCCCGAGTCCGGCGGGTTCTCCAGCAGGAAGACCGGCTCGGAGCGGTCCAGGTACAGGGACGCGTCGTGGGCCGGGATGAACCGGGGCCGTTCCAGGGAGGGCGGGTTCTCCCGGGCCAGTTCGCCCTGGGTGAGATCCTCGTAGTTCTTGAGCTGCTGGGGGGAGAACTCCCAGGCCCGGGCCGGGCGCGCATCCCAGAGGATGAGCATGGGCAGGGCCATCGCCACAAGGGCGGCCAGGGCCGGGAAAAGGGCTCGGCGCATGGGCGGCATCCTTCGGGCTCGGGTTCGCGGTCACGAAAAACGGACCCCCCGCTGGCGGGAGGCCCGTTCCTTTTACCAGAGACAGGAGTGGAGGGCTAGGAGTTCAGCGCCTCGTATACCTTGCCCACCAGGTTCTCGCCCGGGGTCAGGGTCTTGTCGCCGGGGTTCCACTTGGCCGGGCAGGCCTCGTTGGGGTGCTCCCGGAGGTGGAAGTTGGCCTTCAGCTTGCGCACCAGCTCGTCGGCATTGCGGCCCACGTTGAAGAAGTTGACCTCGGAGCCCACCAGGACGCCGTCCGGGCTGATGATGAAGGTGCCGCGCAGATCCAGGCCCGAGGCGCAGTCGTACACCCCGAAGTAGCGGGACACCGAGCCGTTGGGGTCGGCGGCCATCTTGAAGCGCACGCTTTCCAGCAGTTTCTCGTCCTGCTTCCAGGCCATGTGCGTGAACTTGGTGTCCGTGGACACGGAGATGACCTCCACGCCCGCGGCGGCCAGCTCGGGGTGCTTGGCGGCCAGGTCGGCCAGCTCGGTGGGGCACACGAAGGTGAAGTCCGCGGGATAGAAGAAGAGCACGGTCCACTTGCCGGCCTTCTTGATCTCCTCCAGGCTCACGGTGCCGAAAAAGCCCTCGGCCGGATCGAAGGTCTCCATGGTGAAGTCCTTGACTTCCTTGCCCACTTTGGCGTGATCGACAACCGGGTGGCCGTGCGGCAGGTTGGTTTCGCAGCTCATTGTCAACTCCTTATGGTTTGCTTGGATGGTGTGTTTCGCGCCTTAACGATAATCGGTATCATTCTTAATAACAGAATCCGGGTGTCCGTCAAGAGGAAAAAGAAAAAAAGTGGATTCAGTTGAAACCCGAGCAGTTGGCGCCAGGAAGGCGGCGAGTCGGTGGAGGGGCAAAAAGGGCTTGGGAGTCAATCCACGCGCAGCAGCAGGCCTTTCAGGTAGCGGCCTTCGGGGAAGGCCGCGGCCGCCGGGTGGTCCGGAGCCTGGGAGAGGCGCGAGAGGATGAGGGCGTCGCGGCCCGCGTCCAGGAAGGCGTCGGCCACGACCTTCTGGAACAGGTCGGGCTCCATGAGCCCGGAGCAGGAAAAGGTGAAGAGCAGGCCGCCCGGGGCCAGCAGCCGCGCGGCCAGCAGGTTCACGTCCTTGTATCCGCGGCAGGCGCGCTCCAGGGTGGCCTTGGAGTCCGCGAACTTGGGCGGGTCCAGCACGATGAGGTCGAACGTCTCCTTGGCGTCGCGCATCTCGCGCAGCCGGGCAAAGGCGTCGGCCTCCAGGTACGCGGCGGGCACGTGCTCCACCTGGTTGAGCGCGGCGTTTTTGCGGGCCAGTTCCAGGGCCGGGGCCGAGGCCTCCAGGTGGGTGACGCCCGATGCCCCGCCCAGGGCAGCGGCCACGCCGAAGCCGCCGGTGTAGGCAAAGCAGTTGAGCACCCGCCGGCCCGAGGCATGGGTTGCCACCAGCCGGCGGTTGTCGCGCTGGTCCAGGTAGAACCCGGTCTTGTGCCCGGAGCGCACGTCCACCAAGAAGCGGGCCGGTCCCTCGTCGATCTCCACCAGGTCCGGGGGCTCGGCCCCGCGCAAGGGGCCGGTGAGCGGGGTGAGGCCCTCCTTGGCCCGGACCTCGGCGTCGGAGCGCTCGTACACGCCCGCGCAGCCGGAAAGCTCCATGAGCGCGTCCGCGATCTCGGCCTTGAAGCGCTCCACGCCCGCGGCCAGGAACTGGCACACCGCGAAATCCGCGTAGCGGTCCACGATGAGCCCGGGCAGGCCGTCGGCCTCGGCCGCCACCAGGCGGCGGGCAGTGGGCGGGATGCCCGGCAGGTCGCGGGCGGCCAGGGCTCGCGCCAGGCGGCGGCGGAAAAAGGCGGTATCGATGGGTTCCTTCTGGTCGAAGGTCCAGATGCGCACCCGGATGTTGGAGTCCGGGGAAAAGGCCCCGCGGCCCAGCCAGCGGCCCTGGGCCGAGACCACCTCCACCGTGTCGCCCGGCCGGGCGCGGCCCTCCACCTTGGCCACGGCTCCGGAGAACACCCACGGATGGCGGCGCAACAGGGATTTCTCCCGCCCCTTGGCAATGACGATCTCGGCCATGGCCGGGGCCTACTCCATATCCAGGCCCGGGGCAATGCGGGGTTTGGTGCAATCCCTTGCACCGTGTGCAAGGGATTTTGTGCACGGGCTGCACCGTCTGGGGCCGGGCCTGTTCGGCATGATTCTCATAATATTATGAAATTATTGATTTTCATGTTTTGGCACAGGGTATGCTCAAGAAGGCGCGAACACGGAACGCATCCCTTTTCACCCCAAGGAGAACCCCTCGTGAAAACCAAGACCTTCATTGTTGCCTTTGCCGTGGTGGCCGTGCTGGCCGTGTCTGCGGTTTCCTTTGCCGGACCGGGCAATGGCCCTGGCCGTGGCGCCCGCGGCGGTTGCGGCGGTTGCGGCGGATACGGCTTCGGCCCGGCCGTGGATCTCACCGAGGAGCAGCAGGCCGCCCTGCGCACCGCCTACGACGACTATGCCAAGAAGACCGCGGCCGCGGGCCAGGATCTCTACGCCAAGAACCTGGAGCTGGAGGCCGAGCTGGCCAAGTCCGCGCCCGACGCCAAGCGGGTGGCGAGCCTGACCAAGGAGGTCAACGAGCTGAACGGGGTCATCTTTGCCGAGCGTGTCGCCTTCCGGGCCAAGCTGGCCAAGGACTTCGGCATCCGTGGCGGCGCTGGCTGCGGTTCGGGATTCGGTCCGGGGTACGGCATGATGGGCGGCGGCCATGGCCAGGGCTACGGCATGATGGGCCGCGGCTTCGGCCCGGGCAACTGTCCGGCCTGGGCTGCGCCTGAGGCCGACGCCAAGGACAACTAGGAATTTCCGCACCTACCCTCCTGAAACCGGCCCGGGGTTCCCTGCCTGGTCCCCGGGCCAAGCAAACAGCCTGCAGGCGCAATCAGCCGCAGGATTACATAGAGTCCCTCCTCAAACGCCTTGTCTCCTGAAATGCGTCCCGGTCCGCCCCCCACGGACCGGGACGCGCCCTTTTCCGCGACCTGCGCCCGCCCTCGCGGACAGTCTCCTGGCACGCAACGGCCCATGCGCCGGCCTTCATTGTTGTGCATAGTTTGCACACATGTGCCCAATGTGAAGTGCAATGGACGTACATAATATGATTCAATTTTGTAGCACTGGTTACATAACTTCATATATTGCAATAAATTATAATTTGGCACGGCATATGCTTTATTTCAGGCAACTCGAAACACTCTGCACACGCAGTAAGGAGACGCAGTCATGAAGAACAGAACTCTCATCCTCAGCCTTTCCCTCGTCGCGGTCATGGCCCTGGCCGCCGTGTCCTTCGCCGGTCCCGGCTACGGCCGCGGCTACCACATGGGCAACGGCTTCGGCCCCGGCTATGGCATGATGGGCGCCGGCTACCACATGGGCAACGGGCGCGGCCCGGCAGCCAACCTCACCGACGACCAGCGCGCGGCCCTGGAAAAGACCGCCCAGGACTACGCGGCCAAGGTCGAGCCCCTGCGCGCCGACCTCTACGCCAAGAACCTGGAGCTGGCCGCCGAGCTGGCCAAGGCCTCCCCTGACCAGTCCCGCATCACCGCCCTGACCAAGGACGTGAACGACCTGCAGGCCAAGCTCTTCACCGAGCAGACCGCGTTCCGCGCCAGCCTGGCCAAGGACTACGGCATCCGCGCCGGCATGGGCGGCGGCTACGGCATGGCCAATGGCTTCGGCCCGGGCAACTGTCCCTTCTGGGGCGCGGATGACGACGACCGCGCCAACTAGACCCTGACTTCCCCCCACCCCAAAACAGCCCCGGACCCGACCAGGTCCGGGGCTGCGTGCGTGCAACCCCCCCCTCTGGCGTGTGAAAAGACTTGCACAGAGTTCCGGGGTATGGTGTACCGAAAATTGCACAACGCCCGGGCGTGAATTCGGATATCCGTTGTTATCATGGCAGAATATGACAATGCGTTACGTGGCACGAGTCGTGCTTCAGCACGGGTGCCCAGGTCCGGCCCCGGCCGGATCCAAACCATGACCCAAGGCGCACACATGGACATCCGTTCCCGCCATCCCCATACCAACCTCCTGCTCGTGGGGGCCCTGGCCCTGGTCTTCCTTGGCGCGGGGCTCTCCTTCCTCACCTGGCAGAACGTTCGGCAGCAGGAGAGCACGGTGCGCGAACACCTGGACCTGGCCTCCCGGGTCATCCTGCGCGGGGTTGAGGGCAACCTCATGCGCGAGTTGCGCTCCCGGCTCATGGGCCACATGCCCGCCGGGCCGGGCCGCGGCCTGGGACCGGGCCGCGGCCTGGGGCCGGGTCGCGGCATGGGGCCGGGCATGATGGGGCCGGATGATGGCGCCACGTCCGCACCGGACCCCGCGGCCTCCCGCGCCCGGGTGCTGGAGATGTTCCGGGACCTGGCCGAGAGCGAGGACATCGCCTTCGCCGCCCTGTACGCGCCCGGCGGCGTACTCATGGTGGCCTCCCAGGAGGGCGGCCCCCCGGGCTTCCGCCTGGATGCCGACGCGCTCCGGACCCTGGACAAGGTGGGCGAGTGGCGCGGCCTGTACGCCGTGGCGGGCAAGGATGTGTACGTGGCCGCCGGCCGGGTGCGCTCGGCTCTGGCCTTCCTGTGCGAACCCGAGGAAGAAGCCTCCAGCCAGAGCTGCCCCTCTCCTGAGGCCAGTTCTCCGGTACTGGTGGTGGGGGTCAACGCCAGCCGGCACATGGCCCAGTTCCGCACCTACCGCCGGGCGGCGCTGCTCCAGACCGGCTACCTGCTGGTCTCGGCCGCCCTGCTCCTGGGCCTGGCCTACGCCACCCTGCGCCGCCGGGAGCGTGACCGCGCCCTGCGCCACCTGGAGCGCTTCCACTCCAAGCTTCTGGACTCCATGCCCGACGGCCTGCTCACCGTGGACCCCGAGGGCCGCATCAGCGCGGCCAACCCCGCGGCCCGGGGCATCCTGGGCGAGGCGGGCGGGGACGCCGGCGGCCTGGTGGGCGCGCCCTGCGAGAGCCTGCCGGTGCTCAAGCAGGCCATGGACAGCGCCGCGGGCCAGGGCTGGGTGCAGGCCGAGCACGCGGGCCGCAGCCTGGAGGTGCTCTGCCTGCCGGTGCGCGAGACCCGGGACCCGGACGAGGCCGGGGACGAGGCCGGCCAGGGCAGCGAACGCCTGGTGCTGTTGCGCGACCGCACGCCCATCGCGGCCCTGGAGCGCGACCTGGAGGAGGCACGCAAGCTGGCCGCCATCGGTCGCCTGGCCGCGGGCCTGGCCCACGAGATCCGCAATCCCCTGTCGGCCCTGCGCGGGTTCGCCCAGTTTTTCGCGGGCAAGCTCAAGGGCCAGAAGCCCGAGGAGGACTACGCCGCCACCATGGTGCGCGAGGCGGACCGGCTGGACAAGGTGGTGGGCGACCTGCTCTACCTCTCCCGGCCCCGCACCCCGGAGCGGCGCGAGGTTGACCTCACGGCCCTGGCCAAGGAGCTTGAGACCCTGCTGGCCCTGGACCTGGAGCGCAAGGCCGCGCGGCTTCGCACGGACTTCGCCGCGCCCCGGGTGCAGGCCGACCCGGACCTGCTCAAGCAGGCGCTGCTCAATCTCATGATCAACAGCCTGGACGCCCTGCCCGAGGCCGGGGGAGAGATCGCCCTCGCCTCGCGGGTCCTGGCCGACGGCCGCATCGAGCTGGCCGTGGCCGACACCGGCCAGGGCATGGACGAGGCCGAGCGGGAACAGGCCCTGGAGCCGTTCACCACCACCAAGAAGAAGGGCACGGGCCTGGGCCTGCCCATGGTGCTCAAGATCGTGCGCGACCACGGCGGGACCCTGGAGATCGTGTCCGCGCCCGGCGCGGGCGCCACGGTCCGGCTGCTGCTGCCCGAGGGAGGAGAGGCGTGATGGACGGGAACCTTCGCACCGTGCTGGTGATAGACGACGAGCCCGCCCTGCGCCTGGTGGCCCGGGCGGTGCTCGGCGAGCAGGGCTGGGACGTGCACGAGGCGGGCAGCGCCGAGGAGGCCCTGGAGCTCCTGGAGCGTGGCCTGGGCCGCGAGGTCAACGTGGTGCTCCTGGACATGCGCATGCCGGGCATGGACGGCCTCACCGCCCTGCCCCAGGTGCGCCGGGCCGCGCCCGGGGCCGCGGTGGTGATGCTCACCGCCTACGGGGCCGTGGGCTCGGCCGTGGAGGCCATGAAGCTGGGGGCCTTCGACTACCTCACCAAGCCCGCGGACAACGACGAGTTGGCCGCAGTGCTGGCCAAGGCCTACGAGTACACCCTGCTGCTCAAGGAGAATCGCGAGCTGCGCGAGCGCCTGGCCGGCGACGGGGCCGCTTCCGGGTTCATCGGCCAGTCCCCGGCCGCGCAGCGGGTGCGCGACCTCATCGAACAGGCCGGCCCCAGCGAGGCCACGGTGCTGGTGCTGGGCGAGAGCGGCACGGGCAAGGAGCTGGTGGCCCAGGGCCTGCACCTGGCCAGCTCGCGCCGGGAGTTCCCCCTCATCAAGGTGAACTGCGCGGCCCTGCCCGGCGAACTTTTGGAGAGCGAACTGTTCGGCTACGTCAAGGGCGCGTTCACCGGCGCGGCCAAGGACAAGCCCGGCCGCTTCCAACTGGCCCACGGCGGCACCCTGTTCCTGGACGAGGTGGGCGACCTGCCCCTGTCGCTCCAGGCCAAGCTCTTGCGCGCCATCCAGGAGCGCATCGTGGAGCCCCTGGGTTCGGTGCGGCCCGTGCCTACGGACGTGCGGCTGCTGGCCGCCACCAACCGCGACCTGACCGCCGAGGTGGCGGCCGGCCGGTTCCGCGAGGACCTGTTTTTCCGACTCAACGTGCTGGAGGTGCGCATCCCGCCCCTGCGCGAGCGGGCGGAGGACATTCCGCTTTTGGCCGCGCACATGCTCACCCGGCTGGCCACCAAGAACCGCCGGCCCGAGCCGCGCATCTCCCCGCGCTTCCTGGAGGCCCTGGCCCGCTACCCCTGGCCGGGCAACGTGCGCGAACTGGAGAACGCCCTGGAGCGCGCCCTGATCCTGTCCCGCACCGACACCCTGCGCCCCGACGACCTCCCCCCCCAGATCGCGGACCCCGGCGCGGCGGTCCTGCGCCCCGGCGGCCCGGCCTCGCCCGCGGCCCCGGCCCAGGCGGCTCCTCCCTCCCTGGAAGAGGCCGAACGCCAGGCCCTCCTGGCCGCCCTGGACGCCCACCAGGGCCACCGCCAGAAGACCGCCGACGCCCTGGGGATCAGCCGGCGGACCCTGCAATATAAATTGAAGAAGTTCGGGCTGTTGGGAAGGGACGAGGAATAACCCGGCAGCCTAGTGCGCTGTGGGCTCGTCCTCCCGGCGCTCAGCGCGCCGGTCCTGGCCGCATTCCCGGGACAGGCTTCGGATGTGGCGCAGGGCCGCCTTTTCGCCCCAGGTGAGGAACGCGTCCCCTTCGTATTTCGGTGAGGAATGGAGGGTGCGTATGTATTCCGTCAGGTGGTGGAGCGCCTTCCGGCAGTCGCGGGGCACTGTCTTCCCCCGCATGTAGCGCGTCCCCAGGATGTTGTGGGCCGCTGGATATCCCTGCTCGGCGCTTTTCCTGAGCCACTCCGACTCCACTGCCTTGTCGTCGGGCTGGCGGCGGTCCATGATCATGAAGAACATGGCGGCCGGGTCTCCCTGCTCGGCCTTGGCCTGCAGTGTGGCGAGGGCAGCCTCCTGGTTGAAGAGGAATCCGGGAATGCCCATGCCGGCGTGTCGGCTGATCCGTTCCTGTAGCAGATACAATCCCCGCACGGTGTTGCCGTACAAGGTGAAGAACCCGACCACGAGCACAGCCATCCCCAGGAGCAGCCACTGCGGTTTGCCGAGCCTGGCCGGGTCCGGGTACTCCAGGAAGAACGGCCGGAGATGCTGGAGAAAGGTTGATGCCCGGCCCGGCGCTTTCGAGGGAGGAGAGGGCCGCCGGACGTAGGTGGCATAGTCCAGCCCCATTCCGGAGGCGAACAGGAGCAGGAGCAGCGATGCGGGCAGGGCCTCGGGGATCCTAGGAAAGGCCAGGCAGAGCAGTGTGAGGCTCGAGAGCCAGAGGTGGCGGGCAGCGAATCGGACGATGCTGGCCAGGGGCATGCCGTACCTCACGCGTGTTCTTCAGGCGTTCCGGGGTGTTTGGCGGGAGCGATATCGCCCACCCTACGCGCCCGCGCGCGACACTTCAAGCCCGGGCCGGCGTCGGCCTAGCGCCACCCTGCGTCCGGGTAGAGAATCCTCGCCAGATCCTCCACCGCCTCCACCGCCCTGGGGCCGGGGCGGGAATAGGCGCGCTCGTCCACCAGGTGGACGCGGCCGGCCTTGATGGCCGAGAGCGCCACAAAGTGGGGGCGCTCGGCCGGGGGGATGGGGGTGGGATTCATGGGGCCGCGCTGCGCCAGGTACACGGCCGGATCCAGGCGAAGCAGTTCTTCTTCGGACAGGCGCACCAGCTTGGCGTCGCCCTGCACCACGTTCTTCCCCCCCGCCCGGGCGATGACCTCGCTCACCAGGGAGCCCTGGCCCGCGGCCAGCAGGTTGGGGTAGCGCACCTCGTAGGCCACCCGGGGCCGGGGCGCGCCCGCGGCCTGGGCCGCCGCCACCTTCTGCGCCACCGCGTCCAGCCGGGCCGCCAGCGAGGCGTTGAGGGCCGCGGCCTTGCCCGGCTCGCCGGTGAGCGCGCCCAGGCGTTCGATGACCGAGAACAGGGCGGCGAATGACCCGGCCTCGAAGAACGCGGTGGGGATGCCCAGGCGGCGCAGGGCCTCCACCGGCTCGCTGGCGGCCTTGCGGCCGCCCATCTGGAGCACCAGGTCGGGCGCGAGGCCCAGGATGAGCTCCAGGTTGGGCCGCATGTGGGTGCCGATGCTGGGCAGGGTCGCGATCTCCGGGGGCTCAACGTCGGCCTGGGTGCGGGCGGCCAGGCGGCCGACGAGGCCCATGCCCGCGAGTATCTCGTTGAACGCTCCGTAGAGCGCGATGATGCGCCTGGCGGGCGCGGCCAGGCGGATTTCCGCGCCCTGGTCGTCCACGACGGAGACCGCGCCGGTTGCGGCCTCGGCTAGGAGGGTGCCCGCCAGTGGGGCGCGCGGCTCGGCCGCATTCTTGGTTTCCACCAAGGTGGCGGAGCGGGGCATGGCCGAGGGGGCGGCAGAGGCGGCCTCGTTGGCGTCCATGACCAGGAATCGACTGCCGGGCTCGGCCGCGTTTTTTTTCATCCCCCGGGCGGGAGGAAGGGGCGAGGCCGTGGAGGCTGCGGGGGCGGCCTCGTTGGGGCGCGGGGCAGTGAAGGAACTCCCGGACTCGGCCGTGAAAAGAGAGGAAGCAGGGAGGCTTCCGATGTGTGGCGTGGCGGCTGGCGCGGCGGCCGGGGCCGGGCTAGCTGCCAGCAGGAGCGCCAGGGCGATGAGCGCCGGCAGGCACCGGGAAGGCCTGGGGCGCGCCGGTGACGGGGTGGGGCGCGACGGCGACGGGTGTCTCATATATGTCACTCAGATTGGTTGCGGTGAAGACCTCGGCCGTGGGGCCGTCCAGGGCCACCTTGCCGTGCTTGAGGAACACCAGGCGGCCGCAGAACTGGGCCGCCAGGTTCAGGTCGTGGATGGCTGAAATCACGAGAGCCCCGGCCCGGGCCTTGGCCGCGAGCAGTTCGCTCACGGCCATGCGGCGGGCCAGGTCCAGGGCGGCGAAAGCCTCGTCCAGCAGCAGGACCGGCGGCTGCATGCCCGCGGCCTGTGCCAGGGCGCGGGCCAGGAGCACCCGGGTGAACTCGCCCCCGGACAGGCTGCCCGCCAGGCGGCCCCGGAACTCCCCGGCCCCGGCCTCGGCCAGGGCCGCGTCCGCTGCGGCGCGGTCGTCGGGGCCGTAGCCCCCGAGCAGCGAAATGTAGGGATAGCGGCCCAGGAGCACCAAGGTCTCCACGGCCAGGTCGAAGGTGGCCTCGGCCCGCTGGGGCAGGGAGGCCGCCCGGCGGGCGCGCTCCCGGGGCTTCAGGGCCGCCGCGTCCCGGCCGCCCAGCACCACCGTGCCGGCCATGGGGGCGAGGATTCCGGCCATGGCCAGGAGCAGGGTGGTCTTGCCCGAGCCGTTGGGGCCGAGCAGGCCCACCATCTCGCCCGGGCCCAGGTCCAGGTCCACCCCGCGCAACACCTCCCGGCCCCCGTAGCCCGCGCGCAAGCCGTGCAGCCGGATCATGCTGTCCTCCGGTTCCTGCGCCCCAGCAGGACGCAGAAGAACGGCCCTCCGAGCAGGGCCGTGACCACGCCCACGGGCAGTTCCGCGCCGCCCGGCAGGATGGTCCGGGCCAGGGCGTCGGACCACAGCAGCAGAGTGCCGCCCAGCAGCGCGGAGTTCACCAGCAGGGGGCGGTGCTCCGCGCCGGAGACCATGCGCACCGCGTGCGGCACCATGAGGCCCACGAACCCGATGACCCCGGCCACCGCCACCGTGGCCCCGGCCGCCAGGCTGGCGGCCACCAGCAGGGTGAGCCGCACCCGGGCCGCGTCCAGGCCCAGGAGCCGGGCCTGGGTCTCGCCCAGGCTCAGCAGGTCCAGGTCCCGGGCGTGCACGAAGGCCAGGGCGCAGGCGGGCAGCAGGTACGGGGCCAGCAGGGCCGCGTGGGGCCAGCCCCGGCCCTGGAAGCTGCCCAGGATCCAGAACACGATGCCGGCCACGGACTCCTCGTCCAGGGCCTTGACCAGGGAGATGAGAGCCGAGAGGAAGGTGGACACCACGATGCCGGCCAGCACCAGGGTCTCCCGGCCGAAGCCCCCGGCCGCCCGGGCCAAGGCCAGCACCGCGAAGAGCGCGCCCAGGGCCCCGGCCAGGGCCGCGGGCGGCAGCACCCCGATGCCGGCCCAGAACCCGCCGGACAGGCCCAGGGTGATGGCCAGGGACGCGCCGAAGGCCGCGCCCGAGGACACGCCCAGGGTGAAGGGGTCGGCCAGGGGGTTGCGCAATATGCCCTGGAACACCGCGCCGGACACGGCCAGGCCCGCGCCCGTGAGCCAGGCCAGCACGGCCCGGGACAGGCGCAGGTCCAGGACCACGGCCCGCGCCCCTTCGGCCAGGCCGCTGCCGGACCAAGGCCAGAGCGCGGCCAGGGCCTCGCCGGGCGAAACCGGGTACGGCCCCAGCAGGCAGGCCGCGGGGATGGAGGCCAGGGCCAGGAGCGCCAGCCCCAGGCCCAGGACCCCCGGCCGGCACGGGACCGGCCGGGGGGCAAGGGATGCGCGGTCCGGGTTCAGGCTACAGTTCTCCCATGGCCTGGCGCAGGTGCTCCAGCCAGATGCGGTCCACGGCGTCGATCTGGGCCGCGCCCTTGAGCACGGGCACGCAGGCGATGCCGGCCTTGGTCAGGATGGACTTCCAGGAGTCCGGCTCGTCCCCGGCCATGTCGTTCATGGCATGGTCCCCGGCCACGGACATGAAGGGCACCAGGTACGCCTTTTTCAGGCCCTTGGCCTTGAGCCGGGCCAGCACCTCGTCCAGGGTGGGAGTGCCTTCCACGGTGCCCACGAAGGCGTTGGGATCGGTTTTCCAGAATTCGAGCTGCATGGCCGCGTAGAACGCGTTGGCCGGGTGCGGGGTGCCATGGCCCATGAAGACCACGGCGTCGTCCTTGGAGCGCTCCCTGGGCAGGCTGTCCAGCATGGCCCGGGCGGCCAGTTCCACGTCCGCGGAGGTGACCAGGAGCGGGCCGCCCACCACCACCTTGGCCGGGCACTCGGGCAGCCCGGCCATGGCTCGGGCCACGGCCTTGACGTCGTCGAACTCCTCGCCCGGGATCATGTGCAGGGACTGCACCGCCACCGCGGTGAAGCCCTCGTCGCCCATGCGGGCCAGGGCCTGGGCCGGGGAGTCCAGCACGCGGCCGGTCTTGGCCAGCTTGTGTCGGATGATGCGCGAGGTGTAGGCCCAGCGCACCTCCACCCCGGGAAAGGCCTGGCGCACCAGCTTTTCCACCTGGCCGTAACCGGAATCGGCCCCGGCCACCGAGGTGCCGAAGGTGACCAGAAGGATGCCGGGCTTGGCCGCGGCCTCCTTCTTGTGGCCTGCCCAGGCGGGCAGGGACAACAGACACAGGACCAGGATGAGGGGGAGAAAGCGGACGAGTTTCCCCCGGACCTGAAGGATCATACCAACCTCCACGTCGTATGGGGGGCTTGTGGGAGAGTTCCCCGGGCGGGGATGGGCGCAGCCGGCAAAAGCCCCGTTGCCGGCAGGCCAGACCATGGCCGGCTCCAGGCAGGTCTTCCGACTCGTCCCACCGGCCCCGGCCTTCCCAGGAGTTTCCTCCCAGTGGCGCGCAGGGGGGCCGGCATGTGCAGGACTTACGGCGGCGGGACCGCTCCCGATTCACACGGGATTCCCTCTTTCCGTCCAAACGGACACCCGAAGCGGAAGGGACTATACCCGGGCGCAGGGCGCGAGGCAAGACGGCTGCGGGTAGTGGGTCAGTTTGGCTAGTCGGCTAGCGCAGCGATTTCTTCCAAAGTCCAAATATGGTCGGAAACTCCGGCCTCCATCGCAGGAGTGACCCGAAGGGAACGATGAACCCGGGCGAAGTTATAGTGCATGAAGTGAAGGCTAACAGCGTGGGCCAGGTTCTCCACCTTCTTTGAAAAGCCATTGGTCGGACGGGTGAACCGGCGCATCTGCATCCGCATCGTGAGGTTTTGCCGCTCAACGAAGCTGGTGGAAATGTGCTTAGGCTCGGGATTCCCCGCGATAATCTTGGTTTCTGCTCCTATGCACTGCGCCGGGCTGTACCGCTTTTGTCCATCTGGTTCGGGGCCATATATCTTTTGCAACATGGCGTAATCAATGGCAAATGATCCACCGAAAGAGTTCTCTACGGCTTGGAGATAGGCGTTGTGCCCATCCGTGGTCAACTGAACTCGGTTTGACAGCCTAGAGGCTAGGTCTTCAATGAAAATAGCTGCTGTGTCTGTGGTCCTATCCCCAACCAACCATGAGACGGCCAACTTGGTGTCTGCGCAAATTGCTGTCCACGTCCATACGTCACCGTACCCAAATTGACCCTTATGCTTGTCCGGAACGTTCTTGGCCTTGGAATAGCAAAATGACCAAATCTCATCACACTGGATACGGCGGCATGAAAGGTCACGAAGGGTGACATTCTGAAACTCGGCACAGGCTATGCCCACGTCAACTAGAAGCTTGATAACGGTATTCTTCGCCGCGCCTGTGATGCGCACGGTTGAGCGGATGCTGTTACCCTCGACGAGGCAACCAAGGATACGCGCCCGGCGTTGGACCGCTAGCCTGTTCATGGCCTCAAATTAATCCGTTTAGCTTGATTGGTCAAGCATAAAAGTTCAGTTTGAACTAAAAAATTCTTAGGCGCTCAAGCATTGACAAAATGTTGGCAAGGAAGTATTGAAAACAAATAAATGGCGGAGCGGGAGGGGTTTGAACCCTCGGAGGGTGGTACCAGCACCCTCACCCGTTTATAAGACGGGTACCATTGGCCGCTCGGACACCGCTCCGCACATTTGACGGGACAAGAGGAAGCGCCGGACCTGCGAAGTTGGGAGCTTCCTCTTGTTTTTTTATTTATGTCGTTGCGCCGCCCTCAGCACATGGCTGCGGCGCTTGTCTCTCCGGAGGGGGCATGCATGTTTCCTCCTTCCTCCCAAGTTATGCCGATTGGCTATCATCCCCGGAAGGGATGGGACGCTCTTCTACCAGATCATAAACCTTGGCATTTCCATCAGTTCTAACGAACTTAAGCTTTTTCTCGGTATCCATTCTCCACAACAACGTGCGAATGGAGCGGGAGTTAATCTTCTTAAATGCTTCAGGATTATTCACCTGAATCCAATTTCGTACTGAAACAATACTTATGTCATTTCTAAGGGCGTTAATTGCCTTACGAATCTCGTCAGCCTGCACAAAAGTATTGGGCCACTTCGTGCGTCTTGGGGTAGCCTTTTGCGCAGATTGCTCCGCAGGAATTTTGTGTGAGGTTGATCCGGGGAGTGTAAGCCAATGTTCGCCAGGGAGCGGGGACAGTGCCTCAAGACTCCGCTCTTTCCAGGCCGCAAGCTCTTTCAGTCGAGCGTCAATATCCTCCCGTTGCCGGGTAAGAATTTGAGACTGCTCTTGATAGAGGTCTTCAACCTGCTGACGCAGGGCGTCAATTTTTGATTTGTCCATGGTGCGCTCCTGTCGAAAAGACAGTTAGCACCCTTGAGACGGGTTGTCAATGTCTAGAATTATGTAACCCGGGTTGGTGAGACGAATGCGGCGTTATTTTTTCTCCCAGCGTGCATCGGCGGCCTTCTTGGCTATGGCTTTTCGCTGCTCTGGTGTGAGCTTTGCGGCCCTGGCCTTACCCCCTTTCAACCCACCCTTACGCCCCAACGCCACGGCGTTAGGGTCCTTGCCATCATCGGCAGGTTCTTCGGGAGGAAGCTCTTGAGCAGGCTCTTCCTGATCCGTGGCGTCGGCCACGATGGAAGCGGCAAGCTGGTTGATGTCGGCCGGTCTTTTCTTTTTCTTGGTATTCATGAACGGACTATACCTTGTGCGCTCAAGCATTGGCAAGGTCATATCCGCTATCCGTCAGGATTCAAACTGACCCACTACCCGGCTGCGGCTCGGCTTGCATTTGCCGTGAGTTCGCAGCATTCTCTTGCGCTGCGACGTGGCGGGCACCCGGCCGGCGCACGGCGGAGACCCTCAATCTTCAGGCAAGGGAAGTTACATGCGGCCGCGGATAGGAATATGGTGCGTATGGCTGGTGGTGGGGACCGGGCTGTTGGTGGCGGCGGTGTCCGGCCTGTTCGAGTTGGTGCCGGAGGTCCAGGCGTTGTGCCTGGGCGTGTCCGGGGAGTGCCGGGAGACTGCGCAGTACACCCTGTTCGGGATTCCGGTGTGGGCCTGGGGCGCGGGGTTCTACCTGGCCCTGGCCGCGGTCCTGGCCCTTGCCCGGCAATGGCTGCCCTTGCTGGTGGCCGCGGGCCTGGGCGTGGAGCTGCACCTGGCCTGGGTCATGCTGTCGCAGCGCCTGTTCTGCACCATCTGCCTGGCCAACCTGGCGGTGGTCCTGCTCTTGGCGGCCATCACCCTCACCCGGGAACGGCCCTGGCGGCTCACCGCCTTCTGCCTGCTCGGGCTTCTGGCGGCCCAGGCCGTGATGGCGCGCGGCGGCGCGCCGGCCGCCTCCCTGCCCGCCGGGGAGGCCGAGGTGGCCCTGGTGGCCGGAGAGGCCATCACCGAGGCCCAGTTGGAGTCAGCCCTGTCCGCCCAGCTCATCGATCTCCGGGAGAAGATCTACACCCTGAAGCAGGAGCGCCTTGAGGCCATGGTCCGGGATCGGGTCCTCAAGCTGGAGGCCGCGGCCCAGGGTCTGGGCGTGGCGGAACTCCTGGAGAAGGAGGCCCACCCCAAGGCCGAGCCCGTGACCGAGGATGAGGTGGAGTCCGTGGCCAAAAGGAGCCGTCCGGACCTGGTACGGTTCAACTGGAGCGAGGAGGAGCTGCGCCGGAGGGTCCGGGAGTTTCTGGCCCGGAACAAGCGGGAGGCCGCGGAAAAGGCTTACGTGGCGTCCCTGTACCCCAAGTACGGGGTGCGCATCATGCTCGTCCCGCCGCGGTCGCAGTTGCTGGTGGTGGACCCCGGGAACAGCCCCAGCCAGGGGCCTGCCGACGCCGCGGTCACTGTGGTGGAGTTTTCGGACTACCAGTGCCCTGCCTGCCGCCGCAGCCATCCCACTGTGGTCGCCCTGCGCGAGAAGTACCGGGACAGGGTGCGCTGGGTGTTCAAGGACTATCCCCTGAACATCCACAAGGACGCCCGGCTGGCCGCCGAGGCATCCCACTGCGCCGGGGAGCAGGGGCAATACTGGGAATACCAGGACCTGCTGTACGCCGCCGACGACCTCACCCGGCCGGGCCTGGAGAAGCTGGCCCAAGACCTGGGCCTGGAGCGGGAGCGCTTTGTCCAGTGTCTGGACCAGGGGCGCTCCGCAGCGATCGTGGACCGGGACATGGCCGACGCGGCCCGGCTGGGCCTGGGCGGAACCCCGACCTACCTGGTCAACGGCCGCCTGGTGAACGGCACGCCGGCTATGGAGAAGTTTACCGCCATCATCGACACGGCCCTGGCCGCGGCCCCGAAGCCCAAGCCCTGACCCGCGCATTTTCCTCCCCCCTCAATCAATAGCGGCTTTTGGGGAGGGGATGGGGAGAGCCCGAGAGGGGAAGGGGAACCACTTTTCACCGCCAGGAAAAGGGGTTCCCCTTCCCCTCTCGGTTTTTCACGCGGAGAGGGCGGCCACGCGGTTGAAGTATTCGCTGCGGCAGAGGTTCTCGATGGAGAGCAGGGCGGAGAAGGCCTCGCGGAAGTCGTCCTGGCCCACGGTGAACAGGCCGTGCCCGTGCACCAGCACCCCGCGCTTGCCCACCATGGCCGCGGGCATGGTGTTGCACAGGCCGGTGGGGCCGGTGCCCACCTCGCCCGGCACCACGGGCACGTCGGCCACGCAGCGGCCCATGGGGCAGCGGGCGTGGCAGGCCCCGCGCAACGGGCAGTCCGCCTCGGTGCAGTCCATGGAAAGAATGACCGAGAAGCGGGGATGGCCGTGCAGCACGGCCCGGGCGCGGGTGCGCAGCAGCACCTCGCGGTGGGCGGTGAGTTCGCTGGACGCGGTGAGCCCGTGCGAGGTGGAGCCGTCCAGGGGGCAGGGGTCGATGAGCCCGGCCAGCTCGTCCAGGGAGGAGCCGGTCTGGGAGATGTGCAGGGTGTCGTCCACCAGGTAGGAGATGTTGCCGAAGTAGGAATCCACCAGGCCGAAGTCCACGGTGGCCTTGCCCGCCTGGACCATGGCCCGCACCGCGTCGCCGGCCGCGGCAAAGGGGCCGCGGTCCAGGTCGGGCAGGGCGGTGCGCAGGGGCGGGAGCAGGCTGGCGATGCGGGCGAAGCGCTCCCGGGCCGCGGCGTCCACTGCGCCCCGGCGCAGGGCGGCCAGGTGGTCGCTGAAGAATTTCACGAAGCAGGCGAAGGCCATGGAGGACACGGTGACGAAGCCCTGCTCCGGGCTCACCGTGCCATGGGCGAGCAGCCCCCGGCCGGGGATGATGCAGCCCTTGCGCCGTTTGAGCGCCGCGGCCAGCGGCTCGGGTGCGAAGTCGCGCACCACGGGCAGGTCATGCAAGAAGGTGCGGGTCTCGCAGTCCTCGGGGGTGATGGCCCCCTGCGCCTCCTGAGCCAGGGCCTCCACGAGGCTGCGGTGCGGCTCGGCCAGGGGAGAAAAGACCAGGGAGTTGATGTTCAGGAGGCTGAACAACTCGCCAAGCACGGCGGTCTCTTTAGCCTCCCGGCTCCACTCCAGCTCCGCATCCAGCCCGGCCACCAGCGGCCCGCCCTCCGGGGCCAGGCCCGCGGCGACCAGTTTTCCCGCGTATTTGTCGAGCAAGGACTTCATGCCAGTCCCAACCTCCGGGCAGTGGCGTCCGTGGGGCGGCCCTCTTCGTCCAGGCCGCGGATGGCGTAGTAGGCGGCGCGGGCCTGGAGGAATTCGGCGCGGTCCAGGGGCGGGACCGGGAACTCGCCGGTGTTGTCCCCGGGTTCGGTGAAGAAGCGGGGGGGCAGGTCGTCGTGCTCCGCGTTGAAGCCCCAGGCCGCGTTCATCATGCGTTCCCGGTAATAGATGCGCTCGCCCAGGCGCAGCAGGTCCTGGGCCGAGCTCTCTACCCCGGCCACGGCGGTGTACGCCTTGGCGTACTCCTCCAGGCTGGCCGCGAAGAACGTGAACTTGCAGGCCGTGAGGCTGTCCACCACCGCGTTGGCGTCCTCGGCGATCTTCACGATGCGGGCCTTGCCCGAGAAGGTGAAGCGGTCCGTGGCCACGGGCTTGCGCAAAATCTCGTGGCTCACCGGGTAGGCGCGCAAATGGCAGCCGCCCCGGGTGGACACCGCATAGGCCAGGGCCATGCCATAGGCCCCGCGCGGGTCGTAGGCGGGCAGCTCCAGGCCCTTGACCGCCATGGCCAGCTCGGGCCGGCCCCGGTCCCTTGCCAGGCGCGCCGCGCCTTGGGCCAGCTCCCGGCCCTGGCCCTGGCCGCGCCCCATGTCCTCCAGCAGACTGAGCACCTGGTCCGGGGCCAGGTCCCGGCCGGTGATCTCGCGATGGCAGGCCAGGGTGGAGCCCGCGCTGATGGTGTCCAGGCCCAGCCGGTTGCAGGCCGCGTTGGCCGCCACCACCAGTTCGGGGTCGGTGTTGCCGATGAGCGCGGTGAAGTGGCTCATGGTCTCGAACTCGGGCATGGAGCGGCCGTCCGCAGCCACCTTCTTGCAGCGGATGTGGCAGCCGTGGCAGCCGTGCTTCTCGGGCCGGTAGCGCTCCTTGTAGGCGTAGGCGTTCAGGCCCGCGGCCCGGGGGAAGCGGGTGCGGGAGAAGTTGTCCGTGGGCATCATGCGCCGGCTGTCCATGAGGTCGAAGATGGAGCCGGTGCCGAAGCAGGAGAAGCCCTGGCTGCCCATGAGCGCGGGCGAGGCGTGGGTCAGGCGCAGGATCTCCTCGCGGGCGGCCTTGAGCCCGGCGGGGTCGGCCACCGGAACCTTGCCCGCGCCGCGCAGGGCGATGAACTTGATGCCGCGGCGGGCCAAAACCAGGCCCAGCCCGCCCCGGCCCGCGGCGTGGTGGCGGTCCACCTGCACCGAGGCCAGGAGCGCGCCGCTCTCCGCGGCCGGGCCCACGCAGGCCACTGAGCCGAAGTCCTCGAGCCGCTCGAACACCGTGTCCGTGCCTGCGCCGGCCAGTTCCCGGGCGTCGGCCAGGCGCACGGCCCCGTGCTCCACCACCAGGCCCGAGAGGCGCGGGGCGCGGCCCGCGAGCACCAGGGCGTCGAACCCGGCCCGCTTCAGGGTTACGCCCAGCCGGCCGCCCACCGAGGAGTCGCCCACAGCGCCGGTGAGCGGGGAGCGGCACATGAGGGTGGCCCGGCCCGGGGTGGGGGCGATGGTGCCCACCAGGGGGCCGACGGCCAGGACGAAGGGCAGGTCCGGGTCGTCCCAGTCCCGGGGGCCGGAAGCGTGGATGTGCCGCCCGGCCAGGCCCTTGCCGCCCAGGTCCAGGGCCAGGTCTTCGGGGGAGGGCTCCTCGATCTCCACCCGGCCGCTGCCCAGGTCCACGTGGGCGATGCGTCCGGTCCAGCCGTGCCTGCTCATGGACGGCGGGGCTTCCCGGGGTCCGCGGTCCAGGTGGCCCAGGCCTCGTCCCTGGGGTGCTGGGCCATGGCCTGCGGGTCCTCGCGGTAGTCCAGGGGGTCCTTGCAGTCGCGGTACAGGCGCTGGTCGAAGGGCAGCCAGTCGGCACCGTCCACCCCGCGCCGGAACCGGCTTCCCGGAGAGGTGGGAAAGGCGCAGGCCACCTTTATCCAGCGGTTCTGCTCCCGGGAGATGCGGCGCACCTCGGCGGCCACCTCGGCCTGGTCCGCGTCCTGGGTGAAGAGCAGGGCCACGTCGCAGGCCCGGTCCAGGGCGTCGCGCACCACGTCGATGGCCAGGCGGATGTCTATGCCCTTTTCCACGCCCACCGGGGCCGTGGCCTCGCCGTTCTCGTCGGGCCGGCCGCGGCGGTAGGCCAGGGGCTTGGTGAACACCGACACCCCGCGGGAGCGCATGGCGCTCAGCTTGGCCTCCCAGAAGCGGCTCCACTGGGGGTTCATCTCCGGATCGGGCACCCCGGTGTAGAAGCGCACCTTGGCCAGCTCCCAGCCCTGGGCCAGGCAGATGCGGTCGGCCAGGCAGCGGGGGTCGAAATCCGGGTAGCTGGTCCCGAACACGGCGCGGGCGGCATGGAACAGGTTCTGCCCGTCCACGTAGGCATGGACGCGCTTGATTTCGGGCTCGTTGGGCATGGTCGGGGTCTAGGCCGGGGTGGGTGCGGGTGTCAACCGGCCTACTTGCGCAGGACCTTTTCCAGCAGGGTGAGGAAGCTGTTGTTCAGGCGGGCGTACTCGTCCTCGCAGAACTCGCGCCGCTCAGCGGGCAGGGCCAGGTCCAGGTCCGCGCCGTAGGCCGCGGCGGTCTGTTCCGGGTCGAAGCCGTAGGCCCAGCACACGATGTTGTGGTAGCGCTGGATGTCCAGGCCGTGGGTGTCCCAGAATTCCAGGCGTTCTCCGTTCTGGGGAGGGAAGTAGAAGAAGTCCGCGGCGTTGAGCGTGGCGGGCAGGCCCTCGCCCGCATCCTGGGTCTCCAGCATGAGCCAGGAGGCCAGTTGGTCGGCAACGTCCTCCTCCCGGCCGGTGATGGGCAGGTCCAGCATGTCCACCAGGGCGTGCCCCAGCTCGTGGTAAACGGTGAAGAGCAGGTTGTCGTAGAACAGGTCCCAGCGGGCCTGGGAATCGGGCTCCAGGTCCGCGGCCCAGCCCGCGAACTCGGGCAGGAGTTCGCCGCAGACCAGGATGGTGGCGTTCTCCGGCTCGTAATAGGAGTTGGCCTCGCCGCAGTCCGCCACCTGCAGGATGAGGTCCTGGGGCAGGTCGAAGACCGTGGCGATGTTCCTGGCCATGGTCTCGAAGGCCTGGTCCTGCTTGCAGGCCTCGAGCGCCGGGCTGGAGGCCAGGTTGGGCCCGTACGCCACCCGCACCTCCCCGGCCCGGGCGGGCGGGCAGGCCAACAGGAATACTGCCAGGGCGCAGGGGATGAGGGCTGGGGACTTCACGGGCGCGGCGACTCCAGGCCAAGCCTAGCACGGCCTGGGCCGGGGCGGAAGGGCCGGGGCCAGGGCAGGCTGATGGTGACCGTGAAGGCGCCGGGTCGGGCGGCGCCCAGGCGGGCGTCTTCGCCGTGCGCGGGAAAAGTTCAATGATGCTCCCTTGCAGGGGCGCCTTGCCTCGCGGAATCCGTCTGGGGGCATGTCCTGGGGGCATGGCTGGAAGGGACGGCGATGCGGGTTTTTCGGGGATGAAGGACAGTTTTCGGAGCTTACCCGGATTTTCGGGGGACCATTCCGGCCATATGGCGCGGCAACGACCCACAGGCGCTCATTTTTCCCTGATCTGCAAATATCTCGACATCCACTTGTATTTTTTTCTTTGGCCATGCTATATCCCATCTCCCCTGGCTAGCCTGGGGAAAATCGAAGTAGCAGAGGGAGTTCCATGACACGCAAGGACAGGACCGAAGGCATATACAGCCGCCGCGAGGTGCTCGACGAATCCGAGCGCCGCCAATTCTACCTCATCCAGCTCAAGGAGCTCTTGACCTACGCCTACCGCTACTCCGAGGACGTGAAGAAGCGCTTCGACCGCGCCCAGTTCCACGTGGAGAAGTTCAAGCAGCTCAACGATCTCAAGCACATCCCCATCCTCAAGAAGAAGGAGCTCATCTTCCTGCAGAGCATGGGTCCCCGCCTGGGCGGCCTGCTCACCAAGGACCTGGGCGAACTGCGCCGGGTGTTCCTGTCGCCTGGCCCGATCTTCGATCCCGAGGACCGCGGGGACGACTACTGGGGCTGGACCGAAGGGTTCTACGCCGCGGGCTTCCGCTCCGGCGACCTGTCCCAGATCACCTTCAACTACCATCTGGCCCCGGCCGGGCTCATGTTCGAGGAGCCGCTCAAGAACCTTGGGTGCGCCGTGGTGCCGGCCGGCCCGGGCAACACCGCCACCCAGTTGGAGATCATGCAGAAGCTGCGGGTCACCGGCTACGTGGGCACCCCCAGCTACCTCATGCACCTGGCCCAGAAGGCCGAGGAGATGGGCATCAACCTGCGCAAGGAGCTCTTCGTGGAGGTGGCCTTCGTCACCGGCGAGAAGTTCTCCGAAAAGCTGCGCACCCAGCTGGAGAAGAAGTTCGACCTCATCATGCGCCAGGGCTACGGCACCGCGGACGTGGGCTGCGTGGGCTACGAGTGCTTCCACAAGAACGGCCTGCACATCGCCAACCGCGCCTACGTGGAGATATGCCACCCGGACACCGGCATCCCGCTCAAGGACGGCGAGGTGGGCGAGATCGTGGTCACGGCCTTCAACAAGACCTACCCGCTGATCCGCCTGGCCACCGGCGACCTGTCCTACATCGACCGCGCGCCCTGCGCCTGCGGCCGCACCAGCCCGCGCCTGGGCTCCATCGTGGGCCGGGTGGACACCACCACCCGCATCAAGGGCATGTTCGTGTACCCGCACCAGGTGGAGCAGGTCATGGCCCGGTTCGAGGAGATCAAGCGCTGGCAGATCGAGGTGACCAACCCCGGCGGCATCGACGAGATGCTGCTCTTCGTGGAGGCCACCAACTTCAAGCGCGAAGAGGAACTGCTCCACGCCTTCCGCCAGCACATCAAGCTGCGGCCCGACCTCAAGGTGGTTGACCCGGGTTCCCTGCCCCCGCAGGTGCGGCCCATCGAGGACAAGCGTACGTGGGATTGATGGGAAAATTCCTGGGGTATTTCCCCGGCCTCCATGTGGTGGACCCGGGCGCCCTGCCGCCCCAGGTGTGTTCCCTTGAGGATGGACGAACGTGAGAGTGAAACGCCTGCTCAGCGCGGCCGGGGTTCTGGCCCTGGCCGCGCTCCTGGCGGCCTGCGCCAGCCTGTCCGAACTGCCTGGCCTGTCCGGGATCACGTCCGAGCCCGAGCCTGAGCCCATGCAGCCCGTGATGCCCGATTTTGACGTGCCCCGCGGGGCGTTCTTCTCGGTCAACGCCAGCGGGGCCTATCTGCTGGACGATACGGATTTCGGCAGGCTGGCCGGCAGCGTGGGCTACGTGCTCCTGGGCGAGGGCCATTCCGTGGCCTGCGACCACGTGGTCCAGGCGCGCGCCCTGCGGGCCATGGCCAAGGCGGGCGTGCTCCCGGCCGTGGGCTTGGAGATGGTGTCCGTGGACAAGGAACCGGTGCTGGAGCGCTTCTCCCGGGGCGAGATCCCGGTGGACAAGCTGGAGAAGGCCCTGGACTGGGCCAAGGTCTGGGGCTTCCCCTTTGACGCCTACCGCCCGGTGTTCGAGGCCACGGCCGAACTGAAGCTGCCGGTGGCGGCCCTGAACCTGCCCCGGGACGTGGTGCGCGCCCTGTCCGACAAGGGCCTGGAGGGCCTCACCCCGCAGCAGGAGGCCTGGATGCCCTACCAGTTGGTGCCGCCCCCTCCGGCCCAGTTGGAGTCCCTGCGCGCCGAGTACGAGATGCACAGCCAGTTCCGGCCCAAGGACGCAGCCCCGGACCGGGACCTGGAGCGGTTCGTGGCCGTGCAGTCGGCCTGGGACACCAAGATGGCCGAGGCCGCGGTGGAGACCCGCAACAAGTACGAGCGGCCGGTGGCCATCCTGGCCGGCAGCGGGCACGTGGAGAACGGCTGGGGCATCGCCTACCGGCTGCTGGGCCTGGACCCGGTCGCGGCCGTGCTCCTGGTCATGCCCTGGCGCGGGGACGGTCCGGTGGACCCCCAGGCCGGCAACGTGTTCTTCCACTGCCCCGAGACCCACGCCAGCCGCCTGGGCTTCACCCTGGAGGCCCGGGACAAGAGCGCCCTGGTGGTGTCGGTCGCGCCCGGCTCAGCGGCCGAGAAGGCCGGGTTCGCGGCAGGCGACGTGCTGGTGGAGGCGGGCGGCCAGTCCGTGGATGGCCTGTGGACCCTGCACACCGCCGCGGCCAAGGCCAAGGCCGAGGGCAAGCCCCTCACCTTCGGCGTGCTGCGGGGCGGCCAGCGCCTGGACCTCTCCATGCCCCTGGCCTCCGGCGGCCCGGCCAAGGCCGAGTAGCTCCGGCAATCTCGGGGCAAGGTTCTCCCATGCCCGAACTTCCCGAAGTCGAAACCATCGCCCGGGAGTTGTGCGCCGGCTTGTGCGGCCGTCGCATCACCGCCTGCGCGGTGGCGCGCCCGGCCAGCGTGGCGACCGGGGCCCCGGCCCTGTCCCGCGCGGCAGTTACGCGTGAGATTTCCGGCCGCACCGTGGCCCGCGTGTGGCGGCGGGCCAAGATTCTCATCATGGACCTGGAGGATGCGGCCGGCAGCGTGCTCCACCTGGCCGTGCGCCTGGGCATGAGCGGCCGGCTGTGGCTCACCGCGGGCGATGCGGCCCCGGAAAAGCACACCCACCTTACCTTCGACTTGGACGACGGCCGCCGCCTGCTCTTCATCGACCCCCGCACCTTCGGCAACGTGCGCGCCGTGCCCGGCGGCATGCTGGAAGCCTGGGACGCCTTTGCGGCGCTTGGCCCCGAGCCGCTGGAGATAGGGCCGGAGGAGTTCGCCGCCCGCTTCGTCGGCCGCAGCGGCAAGATGAAGGCCCTGCTCCTGGACCAGAACCGCATCGCCGGGGTGGGCAACATCTACGCGGACGAGTCCCTGTTCCGCGCTGGCATCCGGCCCGAGGCCCGGGCGGACACGGTGTCCGAGCCCCGCCTACACCGCCTGCACGCCGCGCTCCAGGAGGTGCTGCGCGAGGCCATAGCCGAAAACGGCTCCTCCATCCGCGACTACCGCGACGCCCACGGCGACTCGGGCGCGTTCCAGAACGCCTTCCGCGCCTACGGCCGCGCCGGCCAGCCCTGCACGGTCTGCGGCACCAAGATGACCAAGGCCGTGGTGGCGGGAAGGACGACTTCGTATTGCCGGATGTGCCAGAAGTAGGTCGCCGGCCTTGCGGCGGGGCCAGTATTGACCCTTCGTACCCTCTGTATTACAAATATCACATGCAATACACAGGGAGCAGCCCATGTTGACCATCCGATTGCCCGAGGACATGGCGCGGCGGCTGGAGGTGCTGGCCAAGGCCACCAAGCGGCCCAAGAGCTATTTCGTGCGGGAGGCGCTGGAGCGCACCTTGGAGGATTTGGAGGACGCCTACCTGGCCGAGACCGCCTACGAGGAGTTCCTGAAGTCCGGCGAGGCGGCCGTGCCCCTGGACGAGGTGGAGCGCCGCCTTGGCCTGGCGGATTGAGCTGACCCCGGAGGCGGTCCGGGACCTCTCCCGCCTGGGTGCAGCTGAGGCCAGGCGCATCCGGGATTTTCTGCGCAACCGCCTGGCACTGTCCGACGACCCCCGGCCCCTGGGCAAGAAACTCAAGGGCCGGCTGCGCGAGTTCTGGCGCTTCCGGGTGGGCGACTACCGCATCCTGGCCCGCCTGGAGAATGACCGCCTGCTCATCCTGGTGGTGCGGATCGGCCACCGCAGCCGGGTTTACGAGTCATGAACCCCTTCCCTCTCGGCCCGGCCCCGAGTACAAGCGGCCTGACGCCATGAACACCCACGCCCGTTCCATCGCCAAGAGCGCGCTCGTCGTCGCCTCCGGGACCTTCATGTCCCGGCTGCTCGGGTTCGCCCGGGACATGGTCACGGCCTACGCCCTGGGCGCGGGCTGGGCCGCGGACGCGTTCTTCGTGGCGTTCCGCATCCCGAACCTGTTGCGCAACCTGTTCGGCGAAGGGTCCATGACCATGGCCTTCGTGCCGGTGTTCACCCGCACCCGGCAGGAGCAGGGCGAGGACGCGGCCCAGGCCACGGCCCGGGCGGCGCTGGCCTGGCTGGTGGTCATCCTGGGCGCGCTCACGGTGCTGGCCGAGCTTGCGGCCGGGGCCATCACCGCGCTCATGGCCCCGGGCTTCGCGGACAACCCCGAGGCCGCGGCCCTCACCACCCACCTCCTGCGCATCACCTTCCCCTTCGCCCTGTCCATCTGCGCCGTGGCCCTGTGCATGGGAATCCTCAACGCCTCGGGCAAGTTCCTGGCCCCGGCCCTGGCCCCCTGCGTGCTGAACATCACCCTCATCAGCGCAGGCCTGGGCGCGGTGTTCCTGCATCTCTCGGTGCCGCACGCCCTGGCCTGGGCGGTGCTGGCGGCCGGCATCCTGCAGTGGCTCCTGCAGCAGCCCTTCCTGCGCGGCATCGGGTTCTCCTGGCGCGGGCCGTGGATCTGGCGCGACCCCGGGGTCATCCGCACCGCCAAGCTCATGATCCCCACCCTGTTCGGGTCCGCGGTGTACCAGCTCAACATCGTGTTGGGCACGGCCATGGCCTCGTTCCTGACCGTGGGCAGCATCTCGTACCTCTACTACGCGGACCGGGTGGTGCAGTTCCCCCTGGGCGTGTTCGGGATCGCGGTGTCCACCGCGGCCTTGCCCAGCCTGGCCGCGCTGGCGGTGAGCGGCCAGGGCGAGGAGTTCAAGAGCACGCTCAACGCCGGGCTCAAGCTCTCCCTGTTCATCTGCCTGCCCGCCACGGCCGGGCTCCTGGCCCTGTCCGAACCCGTGACCCGGCTGCTCTTCGGCCGGGGGGCTTTCGACCTAGCCGCGGTGGAGGCCACCTCCCGGGCCATGATGGCCTACGCCCTGGGCCTGCCCGCCTTTGCCCAGGTGAAGCCCCTGGTGGCGGCCTACTACGCCCACGAGGACACCCGCACCCCGGTGAAGGTGGCGGCCTTCTGTTTGCTGGTGTACGTGGGGCTGGGGCTCGCGCTCATGGGGCCGCTCAAGCACGTGGGCCTGGCCCTGGCGGCCAGCGCCTCGTCCTGGGTGAACTCGCTGCTCCTGTCCGGGCTCTTGGCCCGGCGCATCGGCCCGTGGCGCGACTATCTGCGCGGGTCCCTGGGCGCGGCGATCCTGAGCCTGGGCCTGGGCCTGGCCGCCTGGTCCACGGTTCCCCTGGGCTCGTGGGCCGTTGCCTTCATCCCGGCCTGGGCCGTGCTGTACATCCTGGCCGCGCGCCTCATCCGGGTGCCCGAGGCAATGCTATTGACTGACGCCCTGCGCCGCAGGGTAGGCCGCAAAGGAGTCTGAACCATGCGCGAGATCGTGCTCGTGAAGGTGTCCGGCGAGGACAAGCCGGGCCTGCTCCACGCCCTCATGGCCGTGCTGGCCGAGTACAAGGTCCGCATCCTGGACCTGTCCCAGGCCGTGATCCACGACCAGCTCAACCTCTCGGCCCTGGTGGAGATACCCGCGGAGTCCATGTCCGCGCCCATCTTCAAGCTGCTCATCTACAAGGCCGGGGAGCTGGGGGTGAACATCGCCTTCACGCCGGTGAGCCTGGAGAGCTACGAGGACTGGGTGTCCAGCCAGGGCAAGGACCGCTGGATCATCACCCTGCTGGCCAGGGAGATCACCCCGGCCGAGGTGTCCCGCATCGCGGGCGCGGCCGCGGACAACGGGCTCAACTGCGACTTCATCACCCGGCTGTCCGGCCGCATCTCGCTGCAGAACCCCGACGCCCTGCCCCGGGCCTGCGTGGAGCTGTCCATGCGCGGCACGCCCCATGACGCGGACGCCATGCGGCGGTCGCTGCTGGACATCTCCCGGGAGTGCGGGGTGGACATCGCGTTCCAGAAGGACGACCTGTTCCGCCGCAACCGCCGGCTCATCGCCCTGGACATGGACTCCACCCTGATCCGCGGCGAGGGCATCGACGAACTGGCCCGGGAGGCGGGCAAGGGCGAGGAGGTGGCCCGGGTCACCGAGGCGGCCATGCGCGGGGAAATCGATTTCAAGGAGAGCCTCACTCGCCGGGTGGCCTGCCTGGCCGGCCTGGACCAGGCCGCCCTGGACCGGGTGGCCGCGCGCCTGCCCCTCACCGAGGGCGCGCAGCGGCTCATCACGACCCTCAAGCGAATCGGCTACACCGTGGCCGTGCTCTCGGGCGGGTTCACCTTCTTCGGCGCCAGGCTGCGCGAGAAGCTCAACATCGACTACCTGCACGCCAACGAGCTGGAGATCGTGGACGGCAAGCTCACCGGCCGGGTCAAGGGCGAGATCGTGGACGGGGCCAAGAAGGCGGCCCTGCTCAAGGAGATCGCCGGCCAGCTCGGCATCGACCTCAAGCAGGCCGTGGCTGTGGGCGACGGGGCCAACGACCTGCCCATGCTCTCCAGCGCGGGCCTGGGCATCGCGTTCCACGCCAAGCCCGTGGTGCGCGAAGGCGCGGGCCAGTCCATCTCCAGCCTGGGCCTGGACGGGATTCTGTACCTCCTGGGCCTGCGGGACCGGGACGCGTTGGGGGAGTAGGGCGGCAGTTTTCCGCTCTTCGGGCTGGCCCGGCTCTCCGGTCAGCCCAGAGCCGGTGTATCAACACCACCGGTGTATTTAAAAAAGCCGCGCCGCGTTGCCCGCCGACCCAAGCACCGGCTGTCCGGCGCGGCCGGCAGCACCCGGCAGGCGAGAACCACGTTCCGGCAGGGGAGGGGACATGCCCCGGACGGACGACATCGCCGCGGCCCGGGCCGCGTTCCCGCGCGGGCTGGCGCAGCCTGCGGGCTACCGCTTCTCGAAAGATTCGCTCTTGCTCGCCGCCTTCCCGGCCCCGGGCAAGGCGCGCCGGGTCCTGGACCTGGGCGCGGGGTGCGGGGTGGTGGGGTTCGCCTTTCTGCTCGCCCACCCGGACTGCGCGGCCAGCCTGACCGCTCTGGACATCTCCCCGGCCATGGTGGCCGCGAGCCTAGAAAACGCGCAACGACTTGGCGTTGCTGACCGTTTTTCCGCGGTCGAGGCCGACGCGGCAAACCTGCCAGAAATGTCCGGTTTGAAATCCGCCCCCTTCGACCTCTGCCTCCTGAACCCGCCGTACCGCGCGCCCGGCACCGGCCGCCGCTCCCCCCATCCCGGCCGCAACGCGGCCCGGGAAGAGTCCACCGCCACCCTGGCCGATTTCCTGGCCGCCGCCTCCCGCCTGCTCGCACCCAAGGGCCGCCTGGCCCTGTGCCTGCCCCCTGCGCGCCTGCCCGAACTCCTGGCCACTCTCACGGCCAACGGCCTGGAGCCCAAACGCCTCCGGCACGTCCACCCCAAGCCCGACACCCCCTGCCGCCTCTGCCTGGTGGAGGCGGCCAAGGGCGGCAAGCCCGGGCTGGCCGTGGAAGCGCCGCTGCTGGAAGCCTGAGGCGCGCCAAATCGATTGGGATTCTCAAGGGCCGACGGCCCTTGAGCCCCCGGAGGGAAACCTCTTACAGCCGCAGCAACCCGGCTAGGGTTTCCAGGCCCCGGCGCAACGCCTTGCGGGGCGTGGAGCCGAGGAGCGATAGGCGGACGCCCTGGCCGGCCTGGGCCTGGCCCACGGCGAAGTGCTCCATGTGGGCTACGATGACGCCGCGGCTGGCGGCCTCGGCCGCGAACTCCACCGCGCGCCAGCCTCTCGGCAGGGGGAGCCAGGCGAAGTAGCCGGTGTCCTGGCCGCGAAAGTTCTCCTTGCCCAGCACCTCGGCGCAGAGGCGGTTGCGCTCCCTCGCCTCGGCGCGGTTGGCCGCGATGGCGCGCTCGGCCGTACCGTCGGCAATCCATTGCGAGGCCACCTCGGCCATGAGCCCGGCCGCCTTCCAGGCGGTCCACTCGATGGCGGACTCCAGGGCGCGCACGTCCGCGCGTGGGGCGCAAAGGAAGGCCACGCGCAGGCCGTCGCACAGGACCTTGGACGTGGCGGCCAGGAAGTAGCCCAGCTCCGGGGCCAGGGCGCACAGCGGCGGCAGGCCGCTGTCCACGGCCAGGGCGTACACGTCGTCCTCGATGATGCGCACCCCGTGCTTGCGGCAGACCTCCACCACCTCGTGCCGCCGGTATTCCGGCATGCGCGCGGCCGTGGGGTTCTGGCAGGTGGGCATGCAGTAGAGCCCGCGCACCGGCTCGCGGCGGCAGGCCGCGTCCAGGGCCGCGGGGTCCAGGCCTTGCTCGTCCATGGGGATGGGCACCAGGTGCAGGCGCAGGCGCTTGGCCAGGGGCCGGACCATGGGGTAGGTCAGGCTCTCCACCGCGATGCGGTCGCCCGGGCCGAACAGCCCGCCCAGGATTACGGTGAGCGCGTGCTGCACCCCGGCGGTCACCAGCACGTCCTCGGGGTCTGCCGCGAATCCGTGCCTGCGGGCCCACGCCGCTCCGGCCCAGCGGTGCTGCGCCAGGCCCCTCGCCTCGTGCCGGCCCAGGAGCCGGTGCAGGTCCGGGCTCCCGGCCAGCCGCGCCAGGGTGCGGGCCAGGTCCGGGCCCAGGTTGTGGTGCGCCGCGGCGAGCCCCAGGTCCACCACCCCGCCGCTGTCTGCCTTGAGTCCCGCGAACCCCTCCTTCATCCGGGTGACAAAGGTGCCCCGGCCCTGTTCGCCATGCACCAGCCCGCGCCGGGCGGCCTCCCCGTAGCCCCGGGTCACGGTGCCCACGGTCACGCCCATGGCCCGGGCCAGGTCGCGGTGGGTGGGCAGAGGTTCTCCCGGGCGGAGCTGGCCGGCCTTGATGGCGGACTCGATGGCCTCGGCCAGGGCCAGGTACTTGGGCGACGCGGACGGGTCGGGCAGGGGGAAGGGCAGTGTCATGGTGACAATTGCTATTTTGACCAAAAAATTGTGTCAAGCGTAATCCTGGGGGGAACCCTTTCGAGATCCCCAAGGAGAATCCCATGAGCCTCGACATCGCGCCCCTGGCCCTGTTCTGCTTCACCATGACCGTGACCCCCGGCCCCAACAACCTGCTGCTCACGGCCACCGGGGCCAACTACGGGTACCGGCGCTGCCTGCCCCACATCCTGGGCGCGGTGGTGAGCATCCCGGTGATGGCGTGGGTGGTGGGGGCCGGGCTGGGCCAGGTGTTCGCGCGGTATCCGGCCGCGCACACGGTGCTCGACGCGGTGGGCTCGGCCTATCTGGTGTGGCTGGCCTGGAAGGTGACCAGGTTCGACGGCAACGTGGACAAGGCGGGGGGGGGCAAGCCCCTGACCTTCGGCCAGGCCGCGGTGTTCCAGTGGCTGAACCCCAAGTGCTGGATGATGTACCTGGGCGCGGTGAGCCTGTTCACCAGCGGGACCCTGCCCGAGGTGCTCATCATGGCCGGGCTGTTCACGGTGATGGTGCCGCCCTGCTTCTCGTGCTGGGCCCTGCTCGGCGCGGCCATCGGCCGGTTCTTGAGCACCCCGGCCCGGGTGCGGGCCTTCAACTGGGCGTTGGCCCTCACGCTCCTCGCCACCCTGGTCCTGGCCCACGTGCCCAGCGCGGCGGCTCGGTAACCTACCTCTCCGCCTCCCCGGGCACTCGGATGAGCTGGGTGAGGGCCAGGGAGAACAGGGAGAGGGCTGCGCCGGCCAGGAAGGGGATGCGGTAGTCGACCATCCACAGCGCCCCGCCCGCCACCGGGATGATGACCGCGGCGATGTGGTTGATGGTGAAGCCCACGGCCATGGTGGGGGCCATGTGCGCCGGGTCCCCGATCTTCTGGAAGTACGTCTTGATGGCGATGGCGAAGTTGTAGAACACGTGGTCCAGGATGTAGAGCCCGGCGACCACGGCCTTGGAGTCGGTGAAGGCGTAGGCCAGGAATATCCATACCAGGTTCAGGTACTCCAGGCTGAGCACCCGCCGCTCTCCGAACCGGGCGATGGCCCTGCCGATGAGCGGGCTGAGCATGGTGTTCACCAGGTTGTTGAACACGAAGAGCACGGTGATCTCCCGGATGGTGAACCCGAAGCGCTGCACCATGAGGAACAGGGCGAAGGCCACGAAGACCTGCCGCCTGGCCCCAGCCAGCAAGGTCAGGGCGTAGTAGAGCCAATAGCGCCGGCGCAGGACCATCTTCAGGTCCTGGGGCGTGGCCTGGGCCGGCCGGGGGTCGCCGCGCAGGCAGGCAAGCGCCGCCAGGACCACGGCAACGCCGATGCCCCCAAACAGCCCGGGATAGCCGGCCAGGTCCGCGGACAGGAAGATCGCGCCCCCCACCGCCAGGTTGCCCACGGAATTGAAGGACCGCAGCCGCCCGGCGACCAGGGGCGCGGTCTGGCGGTCGAAGTGCTGCAGGGTCATGGAGGAGCTGACCGTCTCGTAGAAATGGAATCCGAAGGACATGCCCAGGGTGGTGAGGGTGAGCCCGGCCACGGAGGGGAAGAGCCCGGCCACGGCCACGCTCCCGCCCATGGCCGCCACCGAGACCACGGCCAGGCGGTGTTCCGGAACCACCCGCAGCAGGTATACCACCAGCAGGGCCAGGAACCCCGGCACCTCGCGCATGGATTGGATGAAGCCCATCTCCAGGCCGCTGATCTGGCCCACCTCCACCGCGAAGTTGTTGAACAGGGTGCGCCAGCCCTGGAACCCGAAGGCGCTGGCCAGGGCCAGGAGCACCAGGAAGGTGTAGGTCTTGCGGGTTGCCGGCGGGATGTTCATGGCCGGCCGGGTATACGCCTCCCGAGGGAGAGGCGGCAAGCCGGAAGGTGAAAAAAACTATCCTTGCATTCCAAGTGATTTCGTTGAAGCAGTAAGGCCGCCGGGTTTTTTCTCGCCCTTGCCCCTAAAGTCCGGGGCATTCCTTCCGATAAGATTACCGACAGAGCACGGAACCGGCCTGTGGCCGGGAGCGAGACCACCACATGGCGCAAATCATCGACATCACCCCCCGTACCCGGGACATCCGCCCGGTTCTCATGCTCGTCACCTCGCACCGCATGGACTGCTTCCTGCTGTGCCTCAAGTGCCTTGAACTCTACACCGACCTCTCCCGATTTTCGAAGATCTACGTGCTGGCCAACGAGGTGTCCGGCGAGCACGCGGTGATGGTCAAGGCCTTCCAGCACCGCCACCACAACGTCATCGACATCCACCTCACTCCGCGCGGGGTCACGCCCGCGGTGGTGGCCATGCAGAATTTCATCATGGCCCGCCATCCCGACGCGGTGTTCGTGAAGCTTGAGGAGGACGTATTCGTGACCCCGGGCTGGCTGGAGCAGCTCATTGCCGCCTACAAGCTGCACCTGAACAGCCCGCGAGTGGCCGCGGTGGCCCCGGTCATGCCGGTGACCCGCACCGGCCGCCAGGTCACGGCGCGGCTGTTGCGCAAGCATTACCCCCGGGAGAGGCTGCGCCTGCCCGACCTGCCGGTGGAGGACAACGCCCTGTACCACCGCCTGGTCTGGGACAAGGTGCTGGGCGACGACTTGGCCGGCAAGTACGCGGAGCTGGAAAAGCCCCGGCACTACTACCTGAGCCATGTGAGCAACAACCTGGTGCTCTGGGGCCCCAGGCTGACCCGGCTCCTGGCACCCATGGGCCTCAAGCCCGTGGACGGGGTGAGCCGGCCCGACGAATTTCACCTGAACACCGCCCTGCGGGTGCACGACCTGCGGACCGCGGTGGTCACCACCTGCCTGGTCCACCACTTCAGCCACGCCGGGTGCGAGGCCTACCTGCGGCGGCACGTGTCCCTGGATGACGTGTGGTGGTACATGACCGGGTTGGCGGAGAGCGCCCCCCCGGCCTGGAGCGGGTACGCCGTCAGCGGCGGTCGCAAGGCCAGGCTGGCCAAGATGGCGCGGGACAGGAATCTGCGGGTGTTGCGCTGAGGGCTTAGGCCCACGGCGATAACCAGAGACGGCGGCCGGCGGGCCAAGGGGGAGGGGAGATACGGGCTTTCCCCGAGGAAGAACCGCCGGCCGCCTGTTTTCCATGGCTGTTCCCCGTCGCCGCCGTTCCCTGTTCCGAACCCTTTGTCCGTTGGTCCCTCCAATCCCTGCTCCAGATTTCCGGCCAGGCCGCATCTGGCTGATATGCCCTTGCAACCGGGAAAACCTCACTGCGCACCATATGAAATGGCGATTCTCCCTTGCCAGCCCGGCGAGAAGCGGCTATTATGTGATTGAACATTCATTCATGTTGAATGGGCGGCAACGCAAGGAAAGGCTCAGTCCATGGCCCGACAGGATGCAAAGGCAGCCGGCTCCAAGGTTCGGCGTGGCAGGGCGGGAAAAGTCGCCATGGGTGAGGAGTGTCGGCTGCGGAGCATCCTGGACGCAGCCCTGGCAGCCTTTGCCCGCCAGGGGTTCACCCGCACGCCGGTGGCCGAGGTGGCCTCGGCCGCGGGGGTGGCCAGCGGCACGGTGATCTACCATTTCCAGACCAAGGAGAACCTGCTGGCGGTCCTGGCCTGGGAATGCCTGCACCTCCTGTGGCGGGAGTGCTCCCAGGCCGCAATGGCCGTGGGTCCGGGTCCCGGGCGGCTGCGGGCCTACGTGGAGGCCTTTTTCGAGTTCATGCGCCGGGAGCCGGACCGCATCCTCCTGCTGTTCAAGACCGAGCCCATGGAGATATCCCTGGGCGACGTGGCCCCGGGCCTGGACATCCGCACCCTGTGGCAGGCCACCCGCATGCTTCTGGTGAGCATCTTCCGGGAGATAGGGGAGGCGGACGGCGGCGAGGGCCCGGACCCCGAGCAGCTGGCCACGGCCCTGCTCGCCCACCTGTCCGGCGCGGCCTGGCTGCACCTGTTCTTCAAGGAGAGCCTGGACGACCTGCGCGCCTCGGCCCTGGACCTGGCCGGTCGCCTGGCCCGGGGCTCGATCCGTCCCTGATCCTCGCCGGAAAAGTTTCTTGCGGGCGAACCGATCCGGAGCGGCTCGAGAAGCAGTTGGGAGTCCCGGGCCGCCCGGGTCAGGGAACGCGGAACAGGTCCCGCAGCCACTCCGGGGTGGGCACGGGCTTGCCCTGGGGCGAGGTGCAGGCGTGCTGGGTGGCGCCGGTGGCGATGAGCACCGAGCCGTCCGGAGGTCCCCAGACCTCGTAGGCGAAGGTCACCGAGGCACGGCCCCACTCGCCCACGCCCACCCGCACGAAGATTTCGTCGTCGTAGCGCGCCGGCCGGCGGTAGCGCACCGAGGCCTCGCGCACCGGCAGATACAGGCCCCGCGCCTCCACCTCGGCGTAGGACAGGCCCCGCTCCCGGATGAGCTGGCCCCGCGCCCGCTCGAACCAGTGCAGGTACTCCCCGTAATAGGCCACGCCCATGCAATCCGTTTCTCCGTAGGACACGTGGAACCGGTAGCGGGTGTCGGGCCGGGGGAAGTCCGTGCTCATGCGCCGCGCCCCAGCCGCCGCAGGGCGTAGGGGAGCAGGGCGTGGCCCTGCTCCAGCAGGAGCCCGGTGGACGCGGCGTGCTTCTCGGAAAAGGCCGGGAGCCGGTGGTCCGCGCAGGAGGGGTGGGAGAGCAGGAAGGGCACCGGCTCCGGGGTGTGGGTGCGCACCCGCACCGGGGTCAGGTGGTCGCAGCACACCAGGAAGGCCGCGTCCTGGCCCTTGAGCGCCGTTCGCAGCGGGCCCACCACCCGGGCGTCGAAGCGCGCGACAGCCTCGGTCTTGGCCGCCGGGTCGCCGGCATGGCCGCACTCGTCCGGGGCCTCCACGTGCAGGAACACGAAGTCTCCGCCCCGGCCCAGCAGGTAGTCCAGGGCGGCCTGCACCTTGCCCTCGTAGTTGGTGTCCAGAAGCCCGGTGGCGCCCTCCACGTCCAGCACCCGCATGCCCGCGGCGCGGCCCAGGCCGCGCACCAGGTCCACCGCGGAGATTACCGCGCCGCGCAGGTCGAAGGCCTCCCGGAAGCGGGGCAGGGAGAGCGGCCGGCCCTGGCCCCAGGGCCAGACCGCGTTGGCCTGGGTGGGGTTGTCCGGTCCGGCCAGCAGCCGGGCGGCCAGGGTGAAGATGGCCCACAGCCCGGGGGAGCGTTCGATTTCCTTGAGGTCCTGCGCGATGCCCTGGTCCGTGATGTCGTGGGGCGGCCGCACCGCGAAGCGGGCCTCGATGGAGCGCGCGCCGCCTGCCTGCACCAGGAGATGGCGGTACTGCACCCCGGGGTGGAAGGTGAACTCGGCGTTGCCCAGGGCGGCCTGGAGCTTGGCGATGAGGGGCGCGGACTGCCCGGTGGGGATGTGCCCCGCGGAATAGTCCAGCATGCGGCCGCCGGGAGCGGGCTCGGTGACCCGCACCAGGTTGAGCCGCCAGACCAGGTCGTCCGGCGCCAGGTCCAGGCCCTGGGCCGCGGCCTCGATGGGGCCACGGCCGGTGTGGTGGTCCGCCGGGTCGAAGCCCAGGAGGCTCATGTTGGCCACGTCCGAGCCCGGGGCCATGTCCGGGGGCACGGTGCGGGCCAGCCCGGCCACGCAGGAGGCTGCCATCTCGTCCATGTGCGGGGTTTCGGCCGCCTCCAGCGGGGTCTTGCCCTTCAGCCGGCGCACCGGATAGTCGCCCATGCCGTCGGCGACCAGGAACAGAAGCTTGGTCTTGGGCATACGGAATCCTTGCGATTTGGGATGTCCCATTGTGCGGGCCGCGGGAAGAAAAGGCAAGGGCTGCGGGAGGCCGGCTCAGCCGAAGGCGCAGTCCCCGGCTCCGCCCGCGGCCGCTGCCGAGTCCAGGACCGCGCCCACGGCCCGGTTCCGGCCCGCGGCCTTGGCCTCGTACAGGGCCTGGTCCGCGGCCTGGCACAGGGCGGACAGGCTGGAGCCGCGCTCCACCCGGACCAGGGACGCCGCGCCCAGGCTCACGGTCACGTGGCCGGCGGCCGAGGAGCTGGCGTGGGGGATGCCCAGGGCCTCCACTGCGGCGCGCAGGCGCTCGGCCATGACCAGGAGCCCGGCGTGGGGGGTCTCCGGGAGCACGGCCATGAATTCCTCGCCGCCGTAGCGGGCCACGAATTCGCAAGGCCGCTGCAGGGTGGCGGCCAGGGCTGCGGCCACGGCCTTGAGGCACTCGTCCCCGGCGGCGTGGCCGTAGGTGTCGTTGAAGCGCTTGAAGTGGTCGATGTCGATCATCACCAGGGCGAAGGGCTCCCCCCCGCGCACGGCGCGCCGCCATTCGTCGGCCATGCGCTCGTCCAGCCGGCGGCGGTTGGCCAGGCCGGTGAGCCCGTCCTGGGAGGAGAGGTCGGCCAGCTTGGTGTTCAGCCGGTTCAGGTCCTCCTGCATCATGTCCGAGATGCGCACCAGCCGGCGGGCCTGGTTGAGGAGCTTGCGGTAGTCGGCCAGCAGGGAGGCGTATTCCTCCTCGGCTGCTGGACCGGCGGGCAGGCCGGCGGCCAGGAGTTCCTCGGCCTTGCGGATGACCTCGGCCTCGCGCGCAAAGAGCCCGCTCTCGCTCATGGCTGCCCCGGCCCGCAGGCCACCAGGTTGAAGGGCAGGCCGCACACGTCTTCCTTGAATTCCTCCCCGCACTCCTGGGCGGTCTCGTTTTCGGGATCGTAGCGCCAGTTCACGGTGATGCGCCGGCCGATCCGGCAGGCGTCGTCGAACACGTCGAAGAGGTTCATGAGCGCCTTGGAGCTGGAGCTGTTGAAATAGCTGATGGTCAGGTTCACGGTCACCGGCTCCTCGCCCAGGCCGGCCAGGTACTGGCCGATCCAGTCGAAGACCGGGGCGTAGAACTTGGCGGCGTTCTCCGGGTACGATTCGCCGCTGATCTCCAGCACGTGGCCGACAGGATCGAAATGGACCCGAGGCGAGGATTTGGTGGCTTCGATGATGAGTTCCTGCATGGCCTCCCCCTAGATCACCGCGTTGATGGACAGGAAGCTGTAGTGGTCGTCCACCTCGGCCACCTGGTAGCCCAGGGGTTGGCTGGCCTTGCGCGCGGTCTCGATGAGGCCCAGGCCCGCCCCCTTGCTGCCGGCGTCGGGTTCGCGGCGGCGCTGTTCCTTGTAGTACGCCTTGAGCTCCTCCCGGTCCATGTCCCGCAGCCGGTCCAGGATTGCTGCCAACCGCTTCGCGTCGTCCCGGGCGATGTAGTTGCCGGAGATGACGTAGAACGATTCGTCCTGCTTGCCCACCACCACCATGCCGTTGCGCAGGTCGCGCGCCTCGTCGTCCGGCCCCTGCGCCTTCTCGGCCGAGTAGTTGACCACGTTCTGCATCTGCTCCACGAAGATGGAGAAAACCCGGTGGGACACGGTCATGGAGGTCTCCTCCAGCTCCATCTTGTGGCGCAGCGCCTCGCCGATGCCCTCCACCACGCTCTGGGAGGTGGGCCCGCTGAAGCAGAAGATGATGCCGTCCTGCTTGAGGCCGCGGTAGAATCCGTAGAGATTTTCGATCACGCGAGGTTCCTCCTGGGTCTACGAGAGGCGAAAGCCGATGACGGTGACGTCGTCGCGTTGCTCCTGGCCGCCCTGGTACGTGGCGAAGGCCTCCAGCAGGGCGGCGCGCTGTTCGGCCATGGGCCGGGCGTGCTGTTCCTCCAGGAAGCCCTTGAAGCGGTTCTTGCCGAAAGGCAACCCCTTGTCCCCGCCGGCCTGGCCGAAGAGCCCGTCGGTGGCCAGGTACAGGGCCATGCCCGGCCGCAGGGCAACCGGCTTGGCGGCAAAGGGAAAGTCCGGGTCCGAGGTCCGGTAGCCCACGCTGTGCCGGTCGCCGCGCACCTCCTCCACGACGCCGTTCTCCGCCAGGTACAGGCTCAGCCGCGCCCCGGCGAAGAGCACCCGGGCGTTGCCCGGTTCCACCCGGCACAGGGCGATGTCCAGGCCGTCGTCGGTGCGGGCCTCGGGGGTGTCCTGGTTCAGGGTCCGGCGCATGAGGGTGTTGAGTTCGCGCAGGAGCCGGGCCGGGTCCTTGGAGCCGTGCTCCCGCACCAGCCGGTTCAGGGCCATGACCGCCAGCATGGTCATGACCGCTCCGGGCACCCCGTGGCCCGTGCAGTCGGCCGCGGCCAGCAGGAAGTCCCGGCCGTCGGAGTGCTGCCAGAACACGTCTCCGCCGATGACGTCCTTGGGCCTCCAGATTACGAAATGGTCGCTGATGGCGGCCGGGGTCTGCTCCCTGGCGGGCAGGATGGCCCGCTGGATGGTGCGCGCGTAGGCGATGCCATCCATGACCTGGCGGTTGGCCTCCTCCAGCCGGGCCAGGTTGTGCTCCAGTTCCGCGGTCTTTTCCCGGACCCTGGCGTCCAGGGTGGCCACGTGGTCCTCCAGCTTGCCCACCATGGCGTCGAATTCCCGGGACAGGATGCCGATCTCGTCCTTGCGGATGATGCCTGTGCGCACCGTGAGGTCCCCGGACTGCACCGCCAGGGCGGCCTTGGACAGCCTGGAGATGGGCAGGACCAGACGGCGGATGAACACCCCGCCCAGGAGCACGGACACCGCGAAGACCACGAACGCGATCCCGGCGATGCGGCCGGACAGGGCCCGGGTGTCCTGGTACAGGTCGTCGGTGTACACCGAGGAGGCTATGTACCAGTCGAATCCGGGATGGCGGCGCACCCAGCTGATCTTTTCGTACACGTAGTTGCCGGGCTCGTTGGGCCGGTCCCAGATGTAGCGCAGGGGCTGTCCGGTGCGGCCCGCGTCCTTGAGCTCCATGCCCAGGGATCGGCTGGTGAGCGGGTCCACGGTGGTGGCGATGTTGGTGCCTTCCAACTGGGGGTTGGGGTGGATGATCATGTTCATGTCCGCGTCGAACACGTACATGTATCCGCTATGGCCGATGGTCACCCGGCGCATCGCCTCGCGCAGCTCGGCGATGAGCCCGGCCTTGCGCCGCTCCACCTCCTCGGTGATGTCGTCCACGTAGACCCCGGTGCCGATGACCCAGGACCAGGGCCGGTACAGCCTGCTGTAGGTGAGCTTCTCAGCCGGCCGATCCTTGCCCAGGCGGTTCCACCAGTAGGAGGTGTAGCCCTCGCCATGCTCCCGGGCCACGGCCACCATGGGCGGCACGATGAAGTTGCCGTACACGTCCTTGACCTGAGAGAAGTCCGCGCCGTGCAGCTTGGGGTCGGGATGGGAGATGAGCCGGGAGTCGAAGTCCGAGACCCAGACGTAGTCGTTCTGGCCGTATCGGAACAGGCGGGCGTACTCCAGGGCGCGGGACCGGGCCGCGGCCTGGGCCCCGGGGCTGTTGGCCGCGGCTGACCGCTCCGCGTCCAGGTAGCCGGCCAGCACGCTGGTGATGTCCTTGAGCTCGCGCTTGCGGGCCTCCAGGGCCAGTTCCTGGAACGATTGGATCTCCTGGTGCTTGGTCTCCACCAGGTTGGTCACCTGGTCCAGGATGGAGATGGCGTACCGTTCCTCCTGGGCCGAGGTGCTGTCCTTGACCAGGGGGATGACCGTGGCCGCGATGGCCAGGGCGCACAGGGCCACTATGCACAGGATGAGGGCGACCGCCTTGAGCCAAAGCCGGGAGAGGGACATGGAAACCCCCTGGACTGTGAGGAAAAGGGCCGCCTGTTATCTAGCCCGATTCCGGCGGTTTTGCCAAGGGAGGGAGGCCGGCATGCTGCGGCAGCCGAGCGCGGAAAAGCAGGGGCGCGGGGCGTGGGCGTCGCCAGCGCCGGGATTCCCCAGAGCATGGCGTTATGCATTGAGCGACATTTTCATTTGACGCATCTATTTTTCTATATTATTTTTTTTTAAAAATTGCTATCTCAGGGGGTATCATGCCAGCCGTTCGTGTTGCTGTTAAAGCTTTGCTAATATCGCTCTGCGTTTTGGCCATGGCGGGTTGCGGCACCCAAAAAATCGCCGTTCCGGTGGCGCGCATCTCCCCGCCCCTGGTCATCCCGCCCAACACCAAGATGGAGCCCATCGGGTTCGAAGGCGCGGTCCTGGCCCTGAACCGCGGCCAGGAGATCGGCGCCCTGTACAGCGGCACGTCGGAAGTGAGCATGGACCTCTGCAACTACGGCAGCGACGCGAAACTCAACTGGAGCGCCGGCAAGGCCTACATCGGGGGGCGCGACGACCAGTTCGCCGAGGCGGTGTACGACGCGCTCAAGGCGCGCGGCTACAACGTGGTGGGCGATCCCCGGGTGGTGTTCAAGCGGGAGGAGGAGCTCTCCCGGTCCAGGTTCAAGCTGGCCGCCCGGATCATCGACATGAAGGCCAACGTGTGCAACGTGCACAGTTGGTGGGACGGCCGTTCCATGGGCAAGCAGCACGCCGAGGTCTACCTCAAGGCCGAATGGTCCGTGTTCTCCACCATGGCCGACAAGGTGGTCATGCAGGTGACCACCGAGGGCTATTACAAACGGCCCGACGAAGTGCCGGAGGGTTTTCTTCTGGCGGTGCTTGACGCGTTCTCGGCAGCGGCGGACGAGTTGGCCGCCAATGCCGAATTCCTCAAGCTGGTCACCCAGGGCCGGGCCATCGAGGACAAGGCCATGGCCCCGGCGGGCGACGCCATAAGCCTGCCCAGCGTGGAGCAGTCCGGCAAGCCGTTTGCCGCCAACCCCGACGGCATCACCAATTCGGTGGTCACCATCCGCAACGGCGGGGGCCATGGGGCGGGCTTCGTGGTGTCCGCGGATGGCTACATCCTGACCAACAACCATGTTGTGGAAGGCAACGAGAAGGTCATGGTGCGTTTCCGCAGCGGGCTGGAGTTGGAGGGCGTGGTGGTCAAGGTCCACCCCATGCGTGATGTGGCCCTGGTCAAGGTGGCCGTGGGCAAGATGAAGCCGTTGGCCATTCGGCGCACTCCGGTGAAGGTCCTAGAGGAGGTACACGCCATCGGCTCTCCCTTGGACATGAACCTCTCCCACACCGTGACCACCGGCAAGGTGAGCGCCATGCGCAACTTCAGCGACATGCACAACCAGATGTCCATCATCCAGGCCGACGTGCCCATCTACCCGGGCAACAGCGGCGGCGCGCTGGTGGACGACAACGGCAATGTGGTGGGTATCACCGTGGCCACCATGATGCAGGGCGGAACTTCAACCAACCTGAACTTTTTCATCCCCATCATGGACGCCCTGGAGAAGCTCAACATCCGGATCGGCGGCTAGGCCGGAGTAGCGGCGTGAAAAAGGGCGGCCCCCGTGGGGGCCGCCCTTTTTCACGCCATGCGCAGGGTTGCTACAGGATGCGGTAGTGCATGGTGCGGCTCTTGACCAGGCCCAGGGCGTCCACCTGGCGCATGGCCGCGTGGATCTGGCCGGCCTTGGCCTCGTGGGTGAGCAGCACGATGGGCACGCCGTCGCCCACGTCCTCGCCCTTCTGGATCACCTGGGCGATGGAGATGCCGTGCTCGGCCATGACCCCGCCCAGGTCGCGCAGCAGCCCGGCCCGGTCCGGGACCATGAAGCGCAGGTAGTGCAGGGACTCGGCCTCGTCCAGGTCCAGGATCTCGGCGGCCGGCAGGGGCTCGGTGGTGAACCCGGTGTTGTCCGGGGCGTAGCCCCGGCCGCAGTGCACGATGTCGGCCAGCACCGCGCTGCCCGTGGGCAGGGCCCCGGCCCCGTGGCCGTAGAGCATGATGGGGCCGGCGTTGCCCTCCAGGCGCACCGCGTTCAGCGAGCCCGAGACCTGGGCCATCAGGTAGCTGTCCGGCACCAGGGCCGGGTACACCCCGGCCTCGATGCGGCCGTCCACCTCCCGGGCCTGGGCCAGCAGCTTGATGCCGTAGCCGAACTCCCGGGCAAAGGCGATGTCCATGGGCGTGACCACGGTGATGCCGGTCACCGGCAGCTTGGCCAGGGGGTAGTCCTTGCCGAAGGCCAGCCGGATGAGCAGGGTGAGCTTGTGCGCGGTGTCCACGCCCTCGATGTCCAGGGTGGGGTCGGCCTCGGCGAAGCCCTTTTCCTGCGCCATCTTGAGCGCATCCGCGAAGTCCATGCCCCGCTGGGTCATCTCGGTGAGGATGAAGTTGGCGGTGCCGTTCAGGATGCCGATGAGGGTGAGGGTCCGGTTGGCGCACAGGCCGCCCTTGAAGGTCTGCACCAGGGGGATGCCGCCGGCCACCGAGGCCTCGTAGCCCAGGTGCAGGCCCATCTTCGCGGCCAGGGGGAAGAGCTCGTTGCCGTATTCGGCCAGGAGCGCCTTGTTGGCGGTGACCACGTGCTTGCCGCGCTCCAGGGCGGTGCGGATGAACTCGCGGGCCACGCCGGTGCCGCCGATGAGCTCCACCACCACGTGGATTTCGGGATCGTCCACCAGCTTGCGCCAGTCGTCCGCGAAGGCCGCGCCGTACGACTCGATGGCGGCCCGCCGCTCCGGGTTGCGTTCGGCCACGGCTTTCAGCACCACCGGCCGGCCCAGGCGGCTGGCCACCCAGTCCCGGTTCTGCCTCCAGACCTCGGCCAGGCCGGAACCCACGGTCCCGAACCCGGCCAGGCCGAAGTTGAGGGGTTGGCCTAACATCCGCCGCCCCCGGAGATGAACTTCTTCATGCCGCGGATCGCCTGGCTGATGCGGTGGGGGTTCTCGATCAGGGCGAAGCGCACGTGGTCGTCGCCGTAGTGGCCGAAGCCGATGCCCGGGGAAACGGCCACGTTGGCCTCCTTGAGCAGCAGCTTGGAGAACTCCACGGACCCGAGCTTCTTGAAGGGCTCGGGGATCTCGGCCCACACGAACATGGTGGCTTTGGGCGCGGGCACGTTCCAGCCGATGCGGGAAAGGCCCGAGATGAGCGCGTCGCGGCGCTGGCGGTAGATCTCCACGATCTCGCCCACCGGCTCCTGGGGCCCGTTCAGGGCCACGATGGAGGCGATCTGGATGGGCTGGAAGATGCCGTAGTCCAGGTAGCTCTTGATGCGGGTCAGGGCGTTGACCATGTCCCGGTTGCCGCAGCAGAAGCCCACGCGCCAGCCGGCCATGGAATAGCTCTTGGACAGGGAGAAGAACTCCACGCCCACCTCCTTGGCGCCGGGGGCCTGGAGGAAGCTGGGGGCCTTGTAGCCGTCGAACACCAGGTCCGCGTAGGCCAGGTCGTGCACCACGAAGATGTTGTTGTCCCGGGCGAAGTCCACGATGGTGCGGAAGAAGTCCAGGTCCACCACCTCGGTGGTGGGGTTGTGCGGGTAGCACAGCACCATGAGCTTGGGCTGGGGCCAGGTCTGGCGCATGGCCAGTTGCAGGTCCTCGATGAAGTTGCGGCCCGGGCCGATGGGGATGCGCCGCACGTCCGCGCCGGCGATGATGGCCGCGTACGGGTGGATCGGATAGGTGGGGTCGGGCGCGAACACCACGTCGCCGGGCGAGAGCATGACCATGGCCAGGTGGGACAGGCCCTCCTTGGCTCCCATGGTGACCACCGCCTCGGAGTCCGGGTCCAGGTACACGTCGTAGCGCCTGGCGTACCAGTCGCAGATGGCCTTGCGCAGGTTGGGGATGCCGCGCGACGCGCTGTAGCGGTGGTTCACGGCCTTCTGGGAGGCCTCGGTCAGCTTGTCCACGATGTGCTGGGGGGTGGGCAGGTCGGGGTTGCCCATGCCCATGTCCACGATGTCCACGCCCTGGTGGCGCATCTTCATCTTGAGTTCGTTGACCACCGCAAACACATAGGGCGGCAGCCGTTTCATGCGGGGAAACTGTTCCATGGCGGACTCCTCAAAGGATGGCGGCATCTGCCCGGCCCGGGTTTCCCCGGAGCGGAGCGTCCGGGGATACTAGGAGCCAGGAGCCGCGGCTGTCAAAGGAAATCAGGGGCGGGTTACTTGCCGAACAGGTAGGCGTAGTTGCCCGCCACTTCGTCGGTCCGGGCCGCAATGGCCGAGACCAGGGCCGCGACGCCGGCGGCGTCGGTCACCGCCACCATGCCGTCGAGATGGTGGGCGAGCAGTCCCGCGCCTCCGGAATACACCCAGGCCACGCTCACGGCAGTGCCCAGGCCGGGCCGGCCTGGGAACTCCTCCGTGGTGCGCAAGACGAGCTTGAGCTTGGGCGTGTCGGTGGGGGTGAGGGCGAACAGGGACGAGAGGTTGAGCCGCTCCTTGAGCTCCAGGGCCAGGCGCGGGCCCAACAGGTCCGAACCCGCGTGCTGCACGTCCACCGGGGTGACCCGGCCGGGCTGGGGCGCCAGGGCCGTGGCGTTCACCGGGGCGGAGATGCTGCCGTTGCCGGCCGGGACGGCGCTGCCGCCGGTGTCCGCGGCCCGGGCGGCCAGGGCCGGGAGCAGCAGCAGGACGCAGCACAGGATATGGCGCACGAGGGCGTTCATGGCGCAGCTCAGGCGGCCGAGGTGAAGGCCGCGTCCAAAGGCGGAGTCTTGTCCGTGAAGAACGCCAGCACCGCGGCCTGGTCTGTGCGGCTGATGCGCACCGGGGACACGGGCAGGGGGTCGGGGGCGTCGCCGTACAGGGCCAGGCCGCGCTCCACGAAATGGGCCAGCAGGAAGGCGGCGTTCACCGCGGCCGAACCCCCGGGCCAGGACAGGCGCAGGGGCAGGGCGGCGCGCCGCTCGGGACCGGCGCTCACCAGGTTGCCGGAGTGGATCAGGGCCTCCTCCACCGTGCGGGGCAGGATGCCGGCGTAGCGGCCGATGCGTTCGGCGAACGCCGGCCAGAGGGCCAGGTAGTAGAGATGGTCGATCTTCACCGCCACCGAGCGGCCGGGCGCGTTCAGGGTCTGGGCCGAGGCCGCGTAGGCCTTGCCCAGTCCGCGCAGCACGCGTTCGGTGAGTTCGGCGAAGTCGCGCATGGCCGGGGCCGGATCAGCCCTTCTTGTAGCTGGGGTTGTCGCGCACCACGGAGATGGCGTAGCGCACCGCGTCGGCCACGTCCACGTCGCGCACCGGTTCGCCCAGCACGATGGAGCCGTGCTGCACGTAGCGCGCGGGCAGCTTGTTCAGGGCCAGGGCGTAGATGTCCTCGAAGTCCAGGGGTTCGGGAGTAAATTCGGGGGACTCTTGGAGGATGCGCTCTATGTGGGCGATGACCCTGACCTCGTTCTTGTTGCGGATGCCGTACAGGCTGTGTCCGCGCAGGGTATATCTCTCAAGTTGCCGTTCCATTTTTCGCGGGTCCATGGATCCTCCTTGTTTCCGCGGCAGGCTGGCGAGGCCCGGACAGGCCTTGCCAACGGCTGCGGCGCATGCCGCCCACCCGGATGCCATGCCGGTGTCGGCGTGCGGCAGGCCGTTTTTGCAGCCTGCCGGTCCTATGTAGCAAGATGTAGGCCCTTGTTCAACGGCCGAGGGGGCAGATGCAGAAAAATTCAGGGAGCCGGCTCCCCTGCCGGGAGCAGGATCAGGCGGTCCAGGAGCAGCAGCAGGTCGCGCGCCGGGGCGAAGCGGGCCATCTCCCGGCCCGGGCTCAGGGTGGTGACGACCGTGCGGCCCACCACCTTGCGGCCCGGGGTGGGGCCGGAGAAGTCCGTGGTGCCTACCCCCCACATGGTCTGGAGCGCCACGGCCCGGCCGTCCTTTCCGCCCCCATGTTGGCCAAGATAGAGCAGGACGTGCCCCGGCCGGTGGAGCAGGGAGAAGAAGGGCATGCCCTGGGCCAGGATGGCGGCCTCCTTGGCCGCGGGGCCCAGGCCCGCCAGGTCCACCACAGCGCCGGCCTTGGCCTGGGCCGAGGAGTTGCGGGGCAGCAGCAGGCCGAAGGGGATGAACAGGTCCTGCAAGGTGGAGGAGCAGTCCCGCTCTCCGTAGAGCCCGCCCCAGCCGTAGGGCTGGCCCAGCATCTGGTCGGCCAGGCCGGCCACGGCCCGGGCGGTCAGGGGCAGGGGCAGCGGGGCCGCCGCGCCCGGGGCCAGGCGGGTGAAGAGCGGCACTGCCGCGCCGTGCAGGTCCCGGTCGGCCAGGAGCACGTCCAGGCCCTCGGCGTCGCCGGACTCCTGATTGATGATGGGCAGCACCATGCCCAGCCGGGCCTGGAGCCGGAACCGGCCGTAGGGGTCGGCCAGGGGCGTTCGGTCCCGGGTCACCGCGGCCAGCCGCCGCTCCGCGAACAGGCGCATGAAGCCCGGGTCGCACAGGGCCACGTCCCGGGCCGGTACCCAGCCCGCGGCCGTGGCCGTCTCCACCAGGAGCCAGGCCCCGTCCCGGGATATGTGCACCGCGAGCAGCGGGGTCTGGTCCCAGGCCAGGGTGTTCTGGTTCAGGTCAAAGGGATAGCCCTGGCCGGGCTGGGCCGCATCGTGGAACAGGGGCTCGTCCGTGGGCAGCACCCGCAGGGAGAGGTCGCGCACCGCGATGCCCGGGGCCACCAGGTTGGGATAGCCGTCCGGGTCCATGTTGGCCTTCACGGCATCCAGCTCCGCGGCCGGGACCCTGCGCAGGTTGTGGCCCCAGGTGCTCTCCGGCGCAAAGGCGCGCAGGCCCCACAGGGCGTCGTCCTTTGTGCGGCTCGGGGCCGTGGCGTTCCAGGGCGAGAACCACGACTCCCGGAACCGCGCCGCGGCCTCGGCCTGGGCCTCGGCGGAGAGCAGGGGCAGGTCCGCAGTCAGCGGGTCCAAATACGCCGAGGCGTTCTGGGGCAGCACCAGCACGTCCCGGATGTCGGAATCGTCAGTGGCCGGCGGGGGCCGGTGGCCGGCGCAGCCAGCCAGCAGGAGCAGGGCCACCAGTAGGATGAGGCAGCGGTGCGTCATGGGCGCACTGTGGACCCGGGCAGCCGTGGGGTCAAGGGGTGCGTGGCGGTTACAGCCGTTCCTTGAGCGCCTTGCCGCAGGCCCAGGCCTTGGCCAGGGCGGGACCGAGCTTCCAGTAGGTGTTGTCCGGCATGGTGAGGAACAGGGGGTCCAGCTTCTGGGGGTCCGGGTTGCCGTCCTTGAGGATGCTCTCTTCGGCCCAGGCCCCGGTGATCTCGCCGATGAACAGGAAGTTGGAGGGCAGCTCCAGGGCGTCGTGCAGGCGGCATTCCAGGGCCAGGGGGCAGTCGCTGATCAGCGGCGCGCCCAGGTCGCCGGCGTGGGTGGGGAACACCGCGCTCTTGTCCGTGCTGCGGCCGGTGACGATGCCGCAGTAGTCCACGGACTCCACCTGGGCGGTGGCGGGCACGTTCACCGAAAAGGCCCTGGCCTCCCGGATGCCCTTGGCGGTCCATTTACCGTGCCCGATGCCCATGGCCAGCATGGGCGGGTCGTAGTTGGCCCGGCACACCCAGCCCGCGGGCATGAAGTTGGCCTTGCCCTCCACCATGACGCCCACCAGGACCACCGGCATGGGCAGATGGACCTGCGGATCGATCCGCACCTGAGACATGGTGTCCTCCCTTGGGTTTACGTTCATGTAGGCCGCAAGTCCCGGTTCTGGCAAGGGGGTGGGGCCGGGTATGCTTGACAAAAGTTGACACGAACGATTCCACCGGGATAGGACGGACGTAGCCACCAGAACAGGGAAACGCATCGCAGGCCGCCATGTCCGAAACCAGGTACCCCATCCACGTGAAGCAGCTCGTGCCCGGGCTGTTCCTCGACTTCACCGAGGATGCGGAGAGCCCGTTCAAGGGCAGGCGCTTCAAGCTCAAGGACGCGGCCGAGGTGGCCAAGGTCCGGGAGAGCGGGCTCACCCAGGTCATTTGCATCCTGGACAAGTCCGACCGCATGCCCCTGTCCCCGGAGGAGGCCGGCCTGGCCGCTCCCAAGCGAGGCGGCGGGGGCGGGGGCGGCTCCGGGGCCAGGCCCGGGGAGAAGACCCCGGTGTCCCGGGAGCTCTTCGGCCTGCGCCGGGAAACCGTGGAGAAGAACAAGGAGCGGCGCAAGACCTTCGCCAAGTGCGAGAAGCGCTACGAGGAGACCATGAATCAGGTCTCCACGATCCTGCGTCGGGTCTCGGGCCGCTCCACCGAGGCCCTGGACGACGCCTCCGGCCTGGTGGACGGCCTGGTGAGCACCTTCCTCTCGGATCGGGACACGGTGATCAACCTCATGGGCTCCAAGTCCACCGAGGAGAGCAAGAACTACCACGCGCTCAACGTCACCGTGCTCTCCATGATGCTGGCCAAGGACCTGACGCTCAAGGCCGAGGGCCTCAAGGTCCTGGGCATGGGCACCCTGTTCCACGACATGGGCAAGGGCCGCATCCCGCTCCAGGCGGTGAGCGGCCGGGCCTCGTCCATGAACACCGCGGCCGAGAAGTACCTGAAGGAACACCCGGTCATCGGGGCGCGCATGGCCCAGGACATGCCCGGGTTCCCGCGCCAGGCCCTGGCCATCATCCTCCAGCACCACGAGGAGATGAGCGGCCGCGGCTACCCCTCCGGCCTGGCCGGGGACAAGATCTCCCCCCTGGCCCGCATCGTGTACATCACCAACCGCTTCGACAACCTGCTCAACGCCCGGGCCGACTCCCGGCTCACCCCGCACGAGGCCATCAAGGCCATCTACGCCGAGCGCGCGGCCATGGACCCCCGTTTCCTCAACGCCTTCATCAAGGCCATGGGCGTGTACCCCGCGGGCACGGTGGTGGAGCTGTCCAACGGCCAGATGGGCATGGTCATCTCGGTGAACCCGGCGCGCGCGGCCAAGCCCACGGTGCTCATGTACCACCCCGAGGTGCCCAAGAACGAGGCGCTCATGGTGGACCTGGCCATCGAGGAGGAGCTGGCGGTGGTGAAGGCGGTGCGGCCCGAGGACCTCACCCGCGAGGTCTTCAACTACCTGCGGCCCTCCACCAACATCAACTACACCGCGGACACGGTGTAGCCATGCCCGGCCGGAGCCCGGTTACGGCATCCGGACGGTAGGCGCGGCCGGCCATGGATTTCGCGTACACCCCCCTGGCCTTCTATCTGCGCAAGATGCGCGAGCTGTCCGGCGCATCCTCTGCATCCGGCGTGTCCGGGGCGGACCTCATGAAGCTCGCGGCCCAGTGCGTGCGCTTCGTGGACGAGGCCGAGCCCGGGACCCCGCAGCACTCCCGGGGGGCCAGCGCCCTGGCCTTCGCCCTGGCCGGGCTCATGGCCTCCTCAGGCGACCACGCGGTGCAGCGCCAGGGCCTGGAGACCCTGCTCGGCCTGGACTTCCTGGGCGGCAGCCTGGCCCACATGGCCCTGCGCAAGGGCGCGATCCAGCCCGAGGGCCTGGGCACGCTGCTCGGCAACCTGCCGGTGTCCCTGCGCCTGGCCTTTTTCAACCGCCTGTTCCAGTCCCCGCAGGGGGCTGATCCCCGCATCCTGGCCCTGGCCTTCGAGACCCTGGCCGAGGCCCTGCGCGAGGACCCGGAGGAGGTCCTGGTCTTCCTGGACGGCCTGCCCGGGGCGGGCGACGCCCCGGCCCTGCCCGTGCAGCGGGAGATGGTGCGCGGCCAGTTCGGGGTGTGGCTGGAAGAGATCCTCAAGATGAAGCTGTCCGAGGAGCAGGCCGCCTTCATGGCCCGCACGGTCTACGGCCTGCGTTCGGACCTCCTGGCCGACCGGCTCATGCGGCACCTCAAGTCCGTGGGGCCGGCCACCGCCACCCTGATCCTGGACGCGGCGGGCCGCATGGGCTCCAAGGGCAATCCCCGCCTGGCCGGGGCGGCCGGGCTCCTGCTCAAGCACCCGGACGACGAGGTGAAGCTGGCCGCGGCCCGCGCCCTGGTGCGCCTGGCCGCGCCCAAGGCCGCTGACGCGCTCTTGCTGTTGGCCGCCAAGCGGCCGGGCCTGCGCACCCGGGTGGCGGCCCTGGCCCTGGCCCTGCCCGGGGCCGAGATGGCCCGCTTCGTGGCCGGCCTGCCCGAGTCCTGCGCCCTGGACGTGCTGGCCATGCTGGTCTCCCTGTGCGCCTGCTTCGAGAGCGACCGCTCGGCGCGCCTGGCCGACGCCCTGGCCGGCAGCGGCGAGGCAGCGGCCGCGGTGGCGGCCTACGTGCGCGGCCAGGAGCGCTGCGGCTTCTCCCCCTCCTTCGTGCCCAAGCCCCCGCCCGAGGCCCCGCCCGCCGAAGCCAAGGAGGAGCCCGCCGGGCTCCTGGCCCAGTTCAGGAAGCTCATCGGCGGGGGCAAGGAAGAGGAGGCTGCGGCCAAGACCTCGGGCACCGCGGCCCTGGAGGCCCTGGCCGCGGGGAGCGAGGTCACCGGCTCGGGCCTGCGCGACGCCCAGTGCCGGGGCAAGCGCCTGGCCAAGAACACCTTCCGCAAGGCCAGCCTGGTCCGCTGCCGCCTGGACTACGCCCGGGTGGAGGAGTGCGCCTTCACGGACTGCAAGCTCAGCGAGGTGGACCTGTCCTTCGCCCACCTGTCCTCGGTGCGCTTCACCCGCTGCCGCCTGGAGCACTGCACCTTCACGGGCGCGCTCCTGGAGCAGGTGCGGTTCGAGGACTGCGCCTTCGCGGGCTGCGACTTCTCGGCCGCGGTGGTGTCCTACCTCACGGCCCAGGCCAGCCAGTTCGCCGAGTGCAACTTCTGGGGCGCGGCCATGCTCGGGCTCACCGGCCGCGCCCTGCGCTTCGTCGCCTGCCAGCTGGCCTTCGCCTCCCTGACCTCGGCGGACCTGCGCGGGGTCGAGTGGTCGGACTGCCGCTTCGAGCGCACGGTGTTCGAGCGCTCCACGGTGCTCTCCTCCCGGGCCGTGGGCTGCGCGCTCACCCGCTGCGGGTTCGCGGGCCTGGCCACGGACGAGCCGGCCTTCCTGCTGGCCGAGGCCGAGGCCCGCACCCGGGCCATGGAGGCCCTGGCCCCCAAGCTGGAGCCCCAGCGCCTGCCCGGGGTTCTGGCCGGGGCCAAGGGCCGGGCGGCCCTGGCGGGCTTCCTGGCCGCCTTCGCCGCGGAGCGCGACGCCCGGGACCAGGGCCAGGCCTTCCTGGGGCACAACCGCCGCCGCCTGGACTGGACCCTGGCAAAGCTGGGGACCGAGCCCGCCGAGTTCCTGCACCTGCTGCCCCAGATCCTGGCCCTGCCCGTGGCTCCGGGGCCGGATGGCTTCGTCCCCGGCCCCTCCTGCCCGGTGCGGGACTACGCCCCGGACCACACCGCGGTCACGCTCCTGGCCAAGTACCTGCCCACCCTGCCAGAGGCCAAGGACAAGGAAGAGCCCGTGCCCCTGGACGGGCTCTACACCATCGGCAGCGTGGGCACCGTGGCCCAGGGCCGGGGCTCGGACCTGGATTTCTGGGTGTGCGTGGAGCCGGGCCTGCCCGGCATGGCCCTGGCCCGCGCCAAGGAGAAGCTGGCCGCCATCGAGGCTTATGCCGAGAAGAAGTTCGGCCTGGAGGTCCACTTCTTCCTCATGGACCTGGACGCGGTGCGCAGCAACAATTTCGGGGCCAGCGACCAGGAGAGCGCGGGCTCCACCCAGGCCAAGCTGCTCAAGGAGGAGTTCTACCGCACGGTGATGCGCCTGGCCGGCGGCCTGCCCGCCTGGTGGTTCACCCCGTCCGCGGCGGACGAGAAGGCGTACGCCGCCTGCCTGGCCGGCCTGTCCTCGGGAGCGGCCGCCGGGCTGCCGGTGTCCGACCTGGGCCACCTTGGGGCCATCGGCCGGGAGGAGTTCTTCGGCGCGTCCCTGTGGCAGATCGTCAAGGCGCTCAAGAAACCCTTCAAGTCGGTGATGAAGTTCGCCATCCTGGACGTGTACTTCGCGGCCGGGGCCACGCCGGTGCTGCTCTGCGACCGCATCAAGGAGCGCCTGGCCGCGGGCAGCCACGACCTGTGGGACGTGGACGCCTACGCCGTGCTCTTCCGGGAGGTGTTCGAGCACTACCAGGCCGCGGAGCGCAAGAACGCGGCCACCCTCATGCGCACCGCCTTCCTGCAGAAGACCGGCTACTCGGCCGCGGCCCGCACCTCGGGCCGGGCGCACGAGCTGGCCGGGGCCAGCTACATGGAGTTCTACTACCCGGCCACCGGCCATCCCATGGAGACCTCGGTGTGCCCCGCGACCGCGGAGTGCGGCCAGGACGAGGCGGGCGGGCTCTTCGCCCGGCACATGGAGACCGGGACCATGGTGTCCCGCTTCATGTTCACCACCTACGACGCGGTGATGAAGCGGGTGCGCGCCCTGAACATGGAGAGCGCGGTGAGCGCCGACGACCGCACCAAGCTGGGCCGCAAGATCGTGGCCCATTTCGGCGTCAAGCCGGGCAAGGTGGGCCGGACCCATTTCGTGGACCCCCCGGGCGGGTTGTTCGCGGCCCTGGAGTTCATGTGCGAGGGCGTGCCCGGCACGCCCATGACCTGGATCGTGCGCGGCGCGGCCCAGTCCGCCCATGAGCGCAAGGCCGAGCCCGAGATCCTGGCCAAGGACAAGTCCCCGGTGCGGCTGTTGGCCTGGCTGGTGGCCAACGGCATCTTCCGGCCCGGCCAGCACCTGGCCGGCGGCACCCTGCAGAATCCGGTGTCCGTGCCCGACCTGGCCGAGCTGCTCCCGGAGCTGCACGACTTCTTCCCGCACGACGCCACCTTCGAGACCGGGGTGGAGGAGGGGCTCAAGGAGGAGAGCGTGCGCCGGGTCTTGGTCATCACCAACCTGCTCACCCAGCGAGAGGACCCGCGCATCCGCGAGGCCGCGCTCATCTACTCCACCAACTGGGGCGAGATGTTCTGCGTGCACCCCACCATCGAGGTCGAGCTCCTGGGCCGCAAGCCTCACGAGTTCCTCAAGAAGAACCTCCCCCTCACCGTCCATCCCCGCTGCCTCATGCGCTCCTGGGCTCCCCGCAAGGCGCGCTGCGCCAAGGTGGATTTCGGCAAGAACGCCCCTTGACCTGTCTACGGCTTCACCCTGCATGCTCCCGGGCTGCACTGGCCGCCGATTCCCGGCGGCCGCAACCTGACAGGAGGATGTCGTGAACAAGGATGCTGTGGACAAGTTCGTTGCCGCACGGGTGGTGCGGGAGATCGCACGGGACCTGGACGCGCCGCGGGAGCGGGTGTTTCCCCTGCTCTGCCCGGTGCGGGAGTACGAGTGGATCGAGCCCTGGCGCTGCGACCTGGTGTACGCGGCCAGCGGGATAGCCGAGGCGGGGTGCGTGTTCCGCACCGATTTTCCGGGCGAACCCGGGCCCGAGGTCTGGGTGGCGAGCCGCTACGAGCCGCCGGCGCGTATCGAGTTCGCGCGCGTCGGGCAGCACCGCACCGTGAAGATGGAGATCGTGCTGGAGGAGCTGCCCGGGGGCCGGACCCGGTCGCTCTGGCGGCACGAGTTCACCGGGCTTGACCCGGCGGGCAACGCCTGGATCACGCAGCACGGCGAGGCGGCGTACGAACTGGAGATGGGCGGCGGGTTGAAGATGCTGGCGCATTACCTGGACACCGGCCGCATGCTGCCCCTGGCCGAGGCCATGGGGCCGGAGGGCAGCGCACGGTACGGAAGGCGGTAGGCGCGCGGCGCAACGCGGCAGGCCCGCGGCGAAACGTGGCAGGGAGGATGCGACATGGCGATGACCGTGGGCCGGCTGGCCAAACGCTTCGGGCTGTCCCGCAGCACGCTGCTCTACTACGACCGGCTGGGGCTGCTCACACCCTCGGGCCGCAGCAGCGGGGACTACCGGTTGTACGAGGAGGCGGACGTGGCCCGGCTGGAGGCCATCTGCCGCTACCGGGCCGCGGGCTTCTCCCTGGCGGACATCGCCGCGCTCCTGGATGCGCCCGGGGACGGCCTGGCCGGGGTGCTCGCCCGGCGCATAGGTGAACTGGACCGGGAGATGGAGGCCCTGCGCGCGCAGCAGGGCTTCCTCTTCCGGCTCCTGCCCGGCGCGCTGGGGAGCCGGGGCGCGGCCAGTTGCGCGGGCTGGGTCGAGCTGCTGGAGGAGTCCGGACTGGGCCAGGCGGAGCGGAACCGCTGGCATGAGGAGTTCGAGCGCCTGGCCCCGGACCAGCATCAGGCCTTTCTGGAGGCCTTGGGCTTGGCGGCCGGGGACGTCGCCTTCATCCGCCAGGCCAGCCGGGAGGCTGCCGGCGTCGGGGATTGAGCCTACTTCCCGATGCAGAACCGGCCGAAGATGTCGTTCAGCACGTCGGCGGTGGTAAGTTCGCCGGTTATGTCGGAGAGGTGGGAGCAGGCGGTCTCCAGGCGCACGCCGAGCAGGTCGTAGGGCACGGCGTCGGTGATGTCCACGGCCAGGGCGTCCAGCTCGGCCAAGGCGCGGCGCAGGGCCTCGGCCTGGCGCAGGTTGGGGGCCAGCTCGTCCGGGCCGGGCTCTGCCTCGCGGCCGGCAACTCTTTCCCGGATGGTGCGGGCCAGGGCGTCCAGGCCCCGGCCGGTGCGGGAGGAAATCTCCACGCAGGAAAAGCCCGCTCGGGCGAACCAGTCCCCGGCCCCGGCGTCGGTGAGGTCGCTCTTGTTGAGCACCACCAGGGTGCGGCCGGGCTCCAGGGTCCAGGCCAGGTCCCGGTCCTCGTGGTCCAGGGGCCAGGAGCGGTCCACCATGAGCAGGATGAGGTCGGCCCGGTCCATGAGCTCCCGGCAGCGCTCCACCCCGGCCATCTCGGCCGCGTCGTAGCTGTCGCGCAGGCCCGCGGTGTCCACCAGGCGCACGGGCAGGCCGTCCAGGTCCAGGCCCTCCTCGATGTAGTCCCGGGTGGTGCCGGGCAGTTCGCACACGATGGCGCGCTCCCGGCCGAGCAGGGCGTTCATGAGGCTGGACTTGCCCGCGTTGACCCGGCCGGCCATGACCACCAGCGCGCCCTCGCGCCAGCAGCGGGCGCGTTCGGCCGCGTCCAGGAAGGCGCGCACCTCGCCGGCTGCGGCGGCCACGCCCGCGCTGAAGTCCGTGGGCGAGAGGCACTCCACGTCCTCCTCGGGAAAGTCCACGGCCAGGCAGACCCCGGCCCGCAGGTCGGCCAGGCGCTGGCGCAGGGCGCGCAGCCGCTCGCCCAGCGCGCCTGAGAGCTTGCCCGCGGCCAGGGCCGCGCCGGCCCGGGTGGGCGCGGCAATGAGTTCGGCCACGGCCTCGGCCTGGGTCAGGTCCAGGCGGCCGTTGGCGAAGGCGCGGTAGGTGAACTCCCCGGGCTCGGCCTGGCGCGCACCCCGGGACAGGGCCGAGACCATCACCGCGCGCAGCACCGCGGGCGCGCCGTGGCACTGGAACTCGGCCACATCCTCGCCGGTGAAGGAGCCCGGTCCGGGCATGGTGACCACCAGGCAGTCGTCCACCGGGGTGTCGTCCGCGTCCAGGGCCTGGCCCCGGTGCAGGCGGTAGGGCTTCAACTCCGCCAGGTCCGGGCGGCGGGGACGGAACATCTCCGTGGCGACGGCCAGGGCCCGGGGCCCGGACAGGCGCACGATGCCCACCCCGCCCCGGCCCGGGGGCGTGGCCACGGCCACGATGGTGTCGTCACGGGAGGCGTACATGCGAGGAATTGTAAGCGCCCCCGCAGCGGCGGTAAAGACGCTCCGCCGCAAAAAACCCGCCAAAAGCGGAGAAAAAATTTCTGGGCCGGGGAGGAGGCATTGCCGGAGCGGCGGGCGGCCCATCCGGGAAGAGGGCGGCGGCGAAAGCGCACCGAAGGAAAAGGCGGAGCAGGGGGTTCCCGCTCCGCCTTTCTGGCTGTTCGGCTTGAGGGAACGGCGTTGGCCGCTATTCCCCGGCGTCCGGGCCGGTGGGGGGATCGCCCGCTTCGGCGTCCTCTTCCGGCGCGGCGGCCTCGGCCTCGGCCGGGGCTTCCGGCTCGGCGGGCAGGGGCTGCTGCTCGCGGCAGAAGATGAGGAACCCGGTGTGGGCCACCATGCGGTCCTCGGGCCGCAGGCGGTCGGGCACGGGCTTGTAGCGGCGCAGGAAGATCTCCAGCACCTCGATGTCGGTGAAGGGCCCCTTTTCCAGGCCGGTGAGCAGGTCCGAGACCTGGTTCACGGTGGGCACCAGAAAGCCCAGGGACGCGCCCGGGGCCACCGCGGCCGCGGCCTGGTCCAGGTAGAGCCAGGGCTCGCGCACGTCCAGGAACAGGGCGTCGGCTCCGGTCTGCACAAACCCGTCCGCGATGTCGTGGTTGAACTGCTCCACGTTGTCCCCCACCCCGCAGCGGGTGAGGTTGGCCCGGCAGAGCTTGAAGAACTCGGGCCGGCGCTCGTAGGTGTAGATGCGGCCGGTCTCGCCCGCGTACCAGGACATGGCCACGGTCAGGCTGCCCGAGCCGCTGCCCGCCTCGATGATGCGCTTGCCCGGGCCGATGCCCAGCTTGAGCAGGATGTAGCCGATTTCCTTGGGATAGATGATCTGGGTCTGGCGCTTCACGCCCTTGACCAGGTCGTAGAGCGTGGGCCGCACCACGCGGAAGGCCTTGCCCAGGTGGGTGCGGGCCACGCCGCCGAACCCGGCCTCGGCGACCTTGGAATAGTCGAGGATTCCGTCGCCGGTGTGCAGGGCTCCACCGTCCTCGTAGACGCGCAGATATCTCTTGCCACGCGGGCTTACCAGCAGTACCAATTGTCCAGGCTTGGGCATGGGTCCTCCGTGGAAAAAGGAAGGACTACGTTCCCGGGCGCGGCCGGTCAACCCCCTCGCCGCGACCCGGACCTGGCCGGAAATTTTTCGCCAGCCCGGCAAGGGGCCGGGCAGGCATGTACAGTTTCTCCAAGGGCGCACAGTGGCATTCCGTTACGTGTTCGGGCCAGTGCGTTCAGGCAGGCTCGGCCTGTCCCTTGGGCTGGATCTTCTGGGCGACGCCATCTGTTCTTTCGATTGCGTGTACTGCGAGGTGGGGCCCACCCGGGTCCTGACCACCGATCGCGCCGCCTACGTCCCGGCCCGGGACATCCTGGACGAGCTCTCCCGCTGGCGTGACGCCGCGGGCGACAGCCCCGATGGGCTGCCCGACGTGGTCACCCTGGGCGGCTCGGGCGAACCCTGCCTGAACTCCGAGATCGGCGAGATCATCGCCGGGGTGCGGCGCATCCTGCCCGGGGTGCCCGTGGCCGTGCTCACCAATTCCGCCCACCTGGCCGATCCCCTGGTGCGCCGCGACCTGGCCGGCGCGGACGTGGTGCTGCCCTCCCTGGACACCCTGATCCCCCGGGAGATGGCCCGGCTCAACCGCTGCGCCAAGGGCCTGGACCCGCAGGCGCTCATGGACGGCCTGCTGGCCCTGCGCGCGGAGTTTCCCGGGCGCATCTGCCTGGAGGTCCTCCTGGCCCGGGGGTACAACGATTCGGCCGAGAACCTGGAGGCCCTGCGGGCGTTCATCCCCCGCCTGGCCCCGGACCGGGTGGACGTGGTGACCCTCACCCGGCCCGGGACCCTGGCCGGGGTGCAGCCCGTGGACGCCGCCACCCTGGATTCCTGGCGGGAGGCCCTGGGCGCAGGAGCCGCTGCGGAGCAGACGCGGCGTGAGCACCAGCAGGCCGCACCCGAGCCCGGGAAGCCCGGGCCGGAGGAGGCGCGCCCCGGGGCCGAAGACCTCATCCTGGCCTCGGCCCTGCGCCGGCCCCAGACCGCGTGGCAGTTCGCCTACGCCCTGCGCCTGCCCCTGCAGCAGGTGCACGAGGTGGTGGACGACCTGGTGCGCAAAGGCAAACTGATGGAAATCCGTCTCGACGACGGCACCTATTTCGGCTCCAGGGACCGGGACTGACCCGACCTGGGACAACCCTTTTCATCGCGAGGTTTCACATGGCAGGCAAGCGCCGCAAGATGTTCATCAGCACCCTTCCCGGGGAATCCGTGGAAGTGGTGGTGGCCGAGGAGTCCAAGGTCCGGGAATACTACGTGGAGATGCACCACCAGGCCAAGACCAAGGGCAACATTTACAAGGGCTACGTGCACAACGTGGACGCCAACCTCCAGGCAGCGTTCATCAACTACGGGGCCGAGCGCAACGGCTTCCTCCAGATCGACGAGATCCACCCGGACTACTACCAGGGCACCTACACCCTGGCCAAGGGACAGCGCTTCCCCCCCATCCAGAAGATCATGAAATCCGGCCAGGAGGTGCTGGTGCAGGTGGTCAAGGAGCCCACCGGCAAGAAGGGCGCGTTCATGACCACCTACCTGTCCCTGGCCGGCCGGTTCTTCGTGCTCACCCCGGGCCGGGAGCACGTGGGCGTGTCGCGCAAGATCGAGGGCGACGAGGAGCGGGCCAAGCTCAAGGAGGTGGTGGACAGCCTCAAGCTGGAGCCCGGCCTGGGCGTCATCGTGCGCACCGCCTGCCACGAGGAGACCAAGGCCTCCCTGTCCAAGGACTTGAATTTCCTCAAGCGCCTGTGGAAGGAGCTGCGCAAGAAGGGCACCACCGAGAAGCCGCCCGCCCTGGTGCACCAGGAAGTGGACCTGGCCTCGCGTGCGGTGCGCGACTACCTGACCTCCGACGTGATGGAGATCTGGGTGGACGACCCCACGGTGCAGTCCCAGGTGGCCCAGATGCTCACCGTGGTGGCCCCGCGCCGGGGCAGCCTGCTCAAGCTGCATTCCGAGACCGACAAGAGCCTGTACGAGCGCTTCAACCTGCAGCGCCAGATCGAGGAGATCTACGGCCGCGACGTGGAGCTGCCCTCGGGCGGCCGGCTGGTCATCGACGCCACCGAGGCGCTCACCGCCATCGACATCAACTCCGGCAAGATCGGCGGCAAGAAGAGCTTCAAGGACATGGCCTTCAAGACCAACATGGAGGCCGCGGAGGAGATCGCCCTGCAACTGCGCCTGCGCGACATCGGCGGCCAGTTCGTGGTGGACTTCATCGAGATGAAGGACCCCAAGCACGTGCGCGAGGTGGAGAAGACCCTGAAGGCCGCGGTCAAGCCCGACCGGGCGCGCATCGACATCGGCCGCATCTCCCGCTTCGGCCTGCTGGAGATGGTGCGCCAGCGCCTGGGCTCCTCGGCCCTGTCCATCTCCACCGAGCCCTGCCCCTGCTGCGACGGCACGGGCCATCGCCGCAACATGGAGTTCCAGGCCCTCCAGGCGCTCAAGGAGATGCACCGCCTGCTGCGCCGCGACAGCTCCAAGCCCCTGGTCTACCCCTGCGGCAAGGAACTGGCCCTGTACCTGCTCAACAACAAGCGGGCCAAGCTGGCCCAGTTCGAGGCGGATTTCGGCTGCCAGGTGCAGATCGTGCCCCGGAACGGGGACGGGTGCCCGGAGGAGGCCTGATGCCCAGCCCGGCGCCGGGTGGAAAGCCGCGGCTGCTCTTGCACGCCTGCTGCGGCCCGTGCAGCATCGCGCCCGCGCGGCGCCTGCTGGATGAGGGGTGGGAGATCACGGCCCTGTTCTACAACCCCAACATCCATCCGCTCACGGAATACCGCCGCCGGGCCGAGGCCATGGCCGCGGCTGCGGAGCGCCTGGGCATCGGGGTCATCTGGAAGCACGACGAGTACGACCCCCAGGTCTATTTCCGCGCGGTCACGTTCCGCGAAGCCAACCGCTGCTTCCACTGCTACCAGATCAGGCTCGAGCGTACCGCCCAGATCGCCCGGCGCGGGGGCTTCGACGCCTTTTCCAGTACGCTGCTGTACTCCAAGATGCAGAAGCACGACATGATAGCCGCCCTGGGCCGCGACCTGGCCGGCGGCGGCGCGTGCGAGTTCCTGTACCGCGACTTCCGCGAGGGCTGGAAAGAGGGGATCGAGGCGTCCAAGGAGTGGGGCCTGTACCGGCAGCAGTACTGCGGCTGCCTGTACAGTGAGCAGGAGCGCTACGCCAAGGAACCGTTGCCGGGAACGGAGGCGGGCGCGTGAAAGAGGCTGCCTACCTCGCCCTGCTCCTGGTGGACGCCAACAAGACCGCCTTGGGCCTGTCGGGCGTGGGGTGTTTCCTGGCCGCGGTGCTGCTGGGGCTGTTTTTCCTGCGCGGGCACAAGCTGTCCGCGGCCCTCTTGTTCGGGGTGGTGCACGCCGGGGTGTACCTGGCACTGGTGCGCCTGACCGACGCGGAGTGGGGGTTCTGGCTGCACGAGGTGTGCGTTCCGCTTCTGGACCTCCTGGGCGTGCCGCCCGCGCCCCTGGACGGCGCGCACCGGACGCTCTTCTACGGCGTCCCCGCGGTGCTGCACGGCCTGCTCATCGGCGGCCTGACCCTCTTCATCTGGAACCGCCTGCCCGGGGTCATGGCCAAGGGGGGCGGTTCGGCCCCGCCCCCGGCCGGGGGCAAGCCGGGCGGGAAGAAGATTCCCCGGGGAAAGGGCAAGGGCGGGAAGAAGTAGCGGCCGGAGCCAGGAGGAAGACGGGCGATTCGTGAATCGCCCCTACACAAGAGGGCCGGAGCACCGCGTCTGGCAGGGTTCTCTTTTGTAGGGGCGATTCACGAATCGCCCGGCAGGCTGGCCGCGCAGCCTCAGGATACGCGGCAACGTCCTGTGCCCGGCAGGCTGGCCGCGTTGCCACTGCCTCCCCGAAAATCTGAAGGCCCGAACCTCGCGGTCCGGGCCTCTTTCATGCCGTCTCCTCCAGCCTTACGGCTGGGCCAGGGTGTTCTTGGGGGTGGGCTTCAGGTAGATGACCGACATGGCGCTCATCTTGCGGTCCACCTCGCGGCCGCGGTCGCGGGCCAGGGCCTTCAGGGTCTCCAACTCCCCGAAGGTGATGGCGTCGGTCATGCAGACCTCCACGCACACCGGGGGCAGGCCGAACACCACCCGGTCGTAGCACAGGTCGCACTTGTGGGCGAAGCCGCCCGCCTCGTCGAACTGGATCACGCCCCAGTGGCAGGCCTCCATGCACTTCTTCTCGCCCTTGCACTTGTCCTTGAGGATGCGCACGATGCCGTTCTGCGGGTCCTTCACGATGGCCCCGTTGGGGCATTCCTTCATGCAGGGCGCGGTCTTGCAGTGCTGGCAGGGCACCACCCAGCACTGTTCGGTGACCAGGGGGTAGACGCCGTCGGTGCTCGATTCCACCCGGATGTAGCTGGGGATCTTCCCGGGCATGCAGTTCTCGTGGTCCACCAGCTTGTGGCTGTTGCGGCAGGCCACGATGCAGGTCTTGCACCCGATGCAGCGGTCCATGTCGATCATGAGTCCGAGTTGTTTCATGGCCGTCCTCCTTATGCGCTCAGGCGGACGCGGGTGGACACGTGCGCCTCGCCGCCGACCAGGTCCTGCCAGTCCAGGGTGGAGCCGGCGTCCGGGATGAGTTCGTTGTCGCAGACGCCGGCACCGGCCGCCACCCGACCCACCGTGGCCCCGAACCCGTGCAGGAGCCCCACGCAGTCCGGCCGGATGTGCTCGGTGCACTTGATCTTGACCGTGAGCTGCCCGGTGCGGGAGGTCAGGGTGGCGGTGTCGCCGTGCTTGAGCCCCAGCTTGGCCGCGGTGGCGGGGTTCACCACCGCCGGGTTGTCGTACTGCCCGGACACCGGGTCGCGGAGTTGGGCGTTGTTCACGGACCAGGGGCCGGTGCCGTTGATGTGGATGCGGCGGTAGCTGATGAGGATGAGCGGATACTCGTCCACGTCGGCCAGGTATTCCGGGGCCAGGCCGGGCCGCGGCAGGTCCTGGCCGATGTCCGCCAGATCCTCGTAATACAGGTGGATCTTCTTGCTCGGGGTGGGGAAGCCGTTCTCCTTGTACTTGCGGAAGCCCATGGCCCCGGGCGACCACTTGCAGCCCATCTCGATCAGCTTGTCCACGGTGAGGCCCAGGCCGGCGAGCTGGATGTTGTAGTACTCCACGTCGTCCTTGAACGTGAAGTATTCCGGGAACATGCGCTTACCCAGTTCGATGAACACCAGGTTGGAGTGCCGGGCCTCGCCCACGGGTTCCACCAGGGGCTGGCGCAGGGCCACGCCGTGTCCGAAGTTGTACCACCAGGGCATGTACAGGAGCTCCCAGCGCTCGAAGTGGGTCTGGTCGGGCAGCACCAGGTCCGAGAACCGGCTGGTCTCGGAGAGCATGATGTCGGTGTTCATGAGGAACTCCAGCTTGTACGAGCCGTCCTTGTTCTTCATGCACACCGCCTTCTGCCATTCCTTGTTGCCCATCTCGGTCAGGGCCGGGTTGGCCTCGGTCACCAGCAGGATCTTGAGCCCGTCGTCCTTGATGGCCTGGGTCTCGTACCAGGTGGGCTCCAGGATGAAGCTGTACTTGGCGAACTTCTCCCGGTTGGGGCCGGTGCGGTGGAAGCCCTTTTCGGCCAGCGGCGCCGCGCCGGGCGGAGCGGGCAGCACCGGGGAGAGCGGGGTCAGGTCCGGGATGGGCTGGCCGCCGGGATTGTCCACGTTGCCGGTGATGGCCAGGAAGATGGACCAGGCCTGGCCGAAGTCCATGGCCTGGCCGAGCATGATGGACTTGAACCCGTCCACGCCCACGGCCGGGGCCGCGGCGCACATGCGGGCCAGCTTCACGATGTCCCCCGCCGGCACGTCGCAGATCTTGGACATGGCCTCCGGGGTCTTGTCCTGGATGTAGTTCGCCACCTTGTCGAAGTCTCCCTCGCGCACCCAGTCCTTGACGAAGTCCTTGTCGTAGAGGTCCTCGGTGATGATCACGTGGATCATGCCCAGGAACAGCGCGGTGTCGCCCGAGGGCTTGATGGGAATCCACCAGTCGGCCTTGGCCGCGTCAGGGCTGAAGATGGGGTCCACCACGATGAGCTTGGCCCCGCGGTCGCGGGCCTCCATGATGTCGCGCGGCACCATGGCGTCGTCCAGGCAGCCGAAGGCGTGGCGGCCTACCAGCAGCATGATGCCGTCCTTGGGCATGGTGGGCCAGGCGGGCGGGATGTGGTGGTTGGGGATGCCGCCCCAGCACTTGATCTGGGACACGATCTTGGCCGAGTCGCAGTGGGGGAGTCCGGTGTTGATGTAGCCGCCGTAGCAGTTGAGGAACCGCCACTTGGGGTCGGTGAGGGAGTGGGGGAAGAAGCTGTAGGTGAGCTTGTGCGCCTCTCCCCGGTCGTACAGGCCGCGGAGCTTGGCCTCCAGGATGCCCATGGCCTCGTCCCAGGATATCTCCGCGAACTTGCCCTCCCCGCGTTCCCCGATCCGCTTCAGTGGCTTCTTGAGTCGGTCCGAGGCGTACTGCAGGGTCACGCCGGCCATGCCCTTGACGCAGGCCTTGCCCCGGCCGTGCGGGTGGCCCCGCACTTCGGTGACGCGGCCGGCCTCGATGCGGGCCATGATGGCGCACTCGGCCTTGCACTGGTAACACACGGTGGGATACCAGCCGTCTTTTCGCATATCTCGCCCCTCCTTCGGGTTTAGGGCTGCGGGCCGGGCTCCGCCCTCCCGGTCACCAGCCGCACGTCCAGGAAATGGTGCAGGGAGAGTACGGACACTCCCCCGGCCATGAGCCACAGCCCGCCCACGTAGGCGGTCTCACTGAGCGGCCGCGCGGTCATGAGCGCCGCGGCCGCGATGCACGCGCCGGTTCCGGCGATGTCCGCCTTGTCCATGGCCAGGCCCAGCCAGGTGCGGCCGCAGCCCTCGTCCGGCGTGGGGCACTCGAACCAGATTCGGTTCCAGGCCACGGCCAGGACCACGGCCAGCACCCCGCCCCAGGCCATGTGCAGGGGCAGGGTGAACTCCGGCGCGGGCAGGGGAAGGATGGCCGGGATGGCCGCGGTGGCCGCCGCGGGCGGGTGGTCCGCGTCGAGCAGCTGCATGAGGGCCGCGGCCAGCAGCACGGCCAGGCCCAGTTTGGCCGGCACCAGCAGGGCCGTGCCCTGGGCCAGCCACTGCCCCAGGTGCACCCCGGCCAGCCCGCCCACGGTGGCGATGAAATGGCCCACGATCACCGCCTTTGGCCGGGCCACGCGCAGGTACACGCAGGTGGCGTTGATGAAGCAGGTGGCGGCCAGGGGCGGGTAGAGCACCCCCACGCCGCTGGCCTGGGACAGGACCGCGATGGCCGCCAGGAAGAGGCCGCCCCCCACCGAACCCCAGACCAGGCGGGACAGGGAGATGATGCCGGGCCGGTAGAGGTCCTTGGCGAACTCGCGCGCGCAGGGCCGAACCAGGCGTATCTCGATCATATGGCCTCCCCTTGCCGAGGCGAAGCGGCGAAACCCGGGTCGCTGCACCACGGCAGCGTCCGGTTCCTGAAGGAGAGACGGGACAGGGGAGGAAAAGGTTCGCTTTTTTTACGCCACCCGGGGCAGGACCAGGGAATCCAGGTTGCAGGGCCGGTCCAGGACCCCGGCGGTGAGGGCCAGGCGCATGGTCTCCGCGGCGCGGGACCGGTCCGGGACCAGGTTGCGGAAGCTCACGTGGCCGCGGGTGAGCACCGCCTCGGCCGCGGCCGGGTCCACCCCGGTGTAGCTGGCCTGGATGGCGGCGCTCTCCTGGGGCCTGGCGTGCACGTAGTCCCCGGCCGCGGTGAGCAGGCGCAGGTAGTCGTGGAGCAGGCCGGGCTTGGCCGCGGCAAAGGAGCGCGAGGCGGCCAGCACGCAGCACACGTGTCCCGGGGCCAGGTCGCGGGAGCGCAACAGCACCTTGCCCGCGCCCGCGGCCTCGCACATGAGGCTCCAGGGCTCGGCGCAGAAGAACCCGTCCAGCTCACGACGGCGCAGGGGGCCGGGCATGAAGGGCGGGCCCATGTAGCGGGGCTCGAACCGGCTGGCCTCGTCGGCCTGGCCCAGGCCCAGCACCGCGCGCAGGATGACCCCGTGGGTGGAGAAGGTGTGGGGCAGGCCCAGGATGGCCCCGGCCAGGGTGCGCGAGGCGCTGCCGCCCCGGTCGGCCAGCCGGCTCTGCACGGTGATGGCGCTGCCCTCGTGGTGCCCGTCCAGCACCCAGAGCAGGGGCGCGCCGCGGTTGTGCAGGGTCATGGCCAGGGGGGCCATGAGCATGGCCGCGTCCAGGGTGTTGTTCACCAGGGCCTTGACCAGGCCGGTCCAGGTCAGGAACTTGCGCAGCGCCACCGAGAAGGGGGCGTTGCCCTGGCGCTGGTGCGCCACCATGGCAAGCAGGTGGTCGGAGATGGGCAGGTAGCCCACCCGGATCACGTCGCCGGTGCGACGCCCCAGGCTGCGGGACATGCGGGCGCGAGCCTCGTGCAGCCGGCGCTTCACCGTGCCCACGGGCAGGTCCAGGTTGGCCGCGATCTCGGCGTGGGACAGGCCCAGGAGGTAGCGCTGCACCGCGGCCTCGCGGCTGGCCCCGCCCAGGGAGGCCAGGAGCGACAGCACCATGTCCCGGGTCTGGTTGCGGGCGTAGTGCTCCACCGGATCGAACTCCGGGGCCATCTCGCCGCCGGGCAGGTCGTCGGCCTCGGGCAGGCAGGAGAAGGGGATGGTGCGGGGCGCGTCGCGCAGGGTCTGGGCGCAGCAGGCCAGGACCACGGCGCGCAGCCAGGCCGGGAAGGCGTCCAGGCTGCGCAGGCTGGGCAGGTTCTGGTAGGCGGCCAGGAAGGCCTCCTGCACCGCGTCTTCGGCCAGGCCGGGGTCGCGCACCCGCTGCCGGGCCAGGGCCCGGGCCATGCCCGCGAAGCGTCGCACCACCTCGTCGAAGGCGCGGGTGTCGCCGCCCAGGGTGCGGCGCAGCAGGTCCTGGTAGCCGGCCATTCTCGCTCCACAGGCCGCATCAAAGAGCGGGTTCGCGTGCCTGGCAGGGCGGGGGCTGCTGGCCGGGGCAGGGGGCGCGGGAATTCCGGACTGCGGCCGGATGATTCTAGGAAAAGAATAAGTCAAGTCAGGGAGCAAGGCAAGGAATGGGACTTGAACATGGATTGAAGGTGCAACTGCCATGCGGCCGACGGGGGAACGTTTTTGATTCTTCCTGAGAGATTGCGCGCAACATTCTGTAAATGTGAAATATTCGTTTACAAGCGCTACGTGGGGGAGACGATCAAAATGTATATCATATTAAAATAGTTGTTTAAATAATTTTATATGAATTAACATGCAGCAATGACTCATCTATAAATTAAAAAAAGGCCCGTATCTGGCGAACGTGTTGACTTCTTTCATGTCCATACTGCATAGAATTGAGTAATTCCCGATAACCTTTCCCAAGGGGGGCGCCATGGCTGCGGCATTCCGGATGACGGTCCTGCTGGTATCGGTGCTGGTGGCCGCTGGTTGCGGCAGCAGCGAGACGGCCTACGACCTCAAGGCCATCACCTCCAAACCCAAGGCGTACGTGACCTCCGAGGTCTGCAAAGCCTGCCACCTGGAGCATTGGGATTCCTGGAAGGCCACCTTGCACAGCCGCATGCTGGGGGACGCCCGGAAGAACCGCGACGTGCTGATCGTGGAACTGGATCCCGCAGCCATCAAGGCCGACCTGGAAAAGATCCAGGACAAGCTCAAGATTCCGGTGGACCAGTTCTACATCCCCAAGCCCGAGGAGGTGCTCTACACCATCGGGAGTCAATGGAAGCAGCGGTTCATCGTGGAGAAGGGCGGCGAACTGTACATCTCGCCCATCCAGTACAATGCCGAGTCGGGACGCTGGGTGAACTACAACGAGGACAAGTGGGACAAGAACTCTTGGATTCTCAAGTGCGGCGGTTGCCACGCCACGGGCGTGGACCTGGACAGGAAGACCTTCGAGCCTTCGGTGGGCTGCGAGGCCTGCCATGGCCCGGGTTCGCACCACGTTGCCCTGCCCAAGACCGCGGTCTTCGACAAGCGCGCCACCATCGTGAACCCTTCCAAGCTCACCCCGGGCGTGGCCGTGCAGATTTGCGGCTCCTGCCACAACCGGGGCAAGGCAACCAAGCACGACAAGGCCGCGTGGCCGGTGGGCTACCGCCCGGGCAAGGCCCTCACCGCCTTCTTCCAGTCCACCTCCTACGCGGCCGGGGACAAGCGCCATCTCTATCCCAACGAGTTCTCCACGGCCCACCACCAGCAGTACATCGACTGGGTCCAGTCCAAGCACTACCTGGAGGGCGTGACCTGCCTCTCCTGCCACTACGTTCACCAGCTCGGGGTGCCCAGCACCCGGTCCCAGACCCAGGCATCGGGCTCCAAGCAGTGCCTGTCCTGCCACACCCAGGCCAACCGGAACATGGCCCATTCCATACACTCCTTCGGCAACTGCGTGGGCTGCCACATGCCGCGCATCGTCAAGAGCGCGGAGTCCGGGGACCTGCACAGCCACGTGTTCCAGACCCTGCTGCCCAAGGAGACCCTGGCCGACCCGAAGGTCCCCAACTCGTGCCAGACCTGCCACCGGCACAAGGACGACAAGCTGGAGGACCTGCAGAAGCGCTTCGACGCCCTGGCGCAGCTTCCCGTGCCGCAGGGCAAGGCAGTGGACCCGGTGGGCAAGGGCTACTAACGGCGTCCGATCGGACAAAGGAGGCCGCATGAAGTCCGCACTCGCCATCCTGGGGCTGATCCTGGCGGCCCTGGCCGTGCCGGCCCGGGCTCCGGCCGAGGAGGTCACGGCCGAGTACTACCGTTACCGCGGCTACGAGATGAGCAGCGGGTACTACGAGGAGTACGAGGTCAAGCCGCAGTACAACCGCCCCTTCGTGCTGGAGCGCCATGAGCGCCGCGGGGTTCTGGCCTACGGGCCGGCCGCGGCGCTCGTCGGATCCGCCTCGCGTCAGGCCGATTCGCACGGGAGCCTGCGCTTCTACGCCGGCATCGCCTGCGCCGTGTGCCACGTGCAGCAGGCGTCCAACAACCTGCACGTGGTCCGGGTCGGACTCGCCTGTCGCCAGTGCCACGGCGGGGAGCCCATTCCGGGCAACGAGCACTACTACGCGCCGCTGAACCGGCTGCGCCGCCACGCCTACGTCTGCTCCAAGTGCCACCAGGGGGCGGGGTACTCCTTCGCCGCCTATCTGGTGCACGAGCCTGACCCATCCCTGGCTGCTACGGCGCAGTCCTTCCCGGTACTGTCCTGGGCATTCTGGATCATGGTCGGCATCGCGGTGCTGACGTTCGCGCTGTTCCTGCCCCACACGCTGCTATGGGGGCTGCGCGAATTCTTCCCAAGCCGCGGGAAGGAGGACGAGCCATGAGAATCAGGCGTTTCACCCTGGCCCAGCGGCTCTTCCACCTGCTGCTCATGCTCTGCTTCATGCTCCAGGCCGCCACCGGCCTAGCCCGGATGTACGTCGAGACCGGTTGGGGCAGGTCCCTGGCCCGGGTCTTCGGGGGTTACGAGTCCGCGCTCTCGGTCCACAAGGCGGGCGGCGTGGCGCTTCTGGTCCTCTTCGGCCTGCACCTCGCCTACCTGGTATTCGGCGTGGGCTGGCGCCGGCTGGCCGGGCCGGACTCGCTCCTGCCCCGGCCGTCGGATCTGGGCGACTTCTTCCGCCACCTGGGCTGGATGCTGGGCCTGCGGCCCGAGCCGCGGTTCGAGCGCTGGGGGTACTGGGAGAAATTCGATTACTGGGCCGTGTTCTGGGGCATGGTCATCATCGGCGGCACGGGCCTTGTCCTCTACGATCCCGTGGCCTCCAGCCGCTCCATGCCCGGCTGGGGGCTGAACGTGGCCTTCTGGGTGCATCGCATCGAGGCGCTGCTGGCCATCGGCCACGTGTTCGTGATCCACTTCTTCATCGCCCACCTGCGGCGGCGGAGCTTCCCCATGGACCGGGCCATGTTCGAGGGCTCGGTGGACCTGGCCCACGCGCGGCAGGAAAAGGGCGCCTGGATCGAGCGGCTCGCGGCCGAGGGCCGGCTGGACGAGATGTCCGGCCAGGAGGCTCGGGCGGGAGCCAGGGCCGCCTACTACGCCTTCGGCCTGAGCATGGTGGCCCTGGGGCTCTATCTCCTGGTGGGTTTGCTGGCCAACGCCGGGCGCATCACCTGGTAAGCGGCGAGGCGCATCAGCGGCCGGGCGGGGGAACCCGTCCGGCCGCACCGGCTTGGCCGACCTCCTGATCCTCCCTTTCCTTGCGCCGGGTTCGGCGTTACCCTGCGCGGATGAGCGCAGCAGGAGCCAAGCCTTTCGCCTTTCCCCGGGTGGACGCCCCCAGGAAGGCCCCGGCCGGCAGGGATGGCAAGGGGCGCAAGAAACCCGCGCCCGAGGGGCCGGAGCTTCTGCTCTACCTGCACGTGCCCTTCTGCCGCCGCAAGTGCCACTACTGCGCCTTCGCCTCCCAGGTGCCCGAGTCGGCCCGGGACTTCGAGGACTACACCCAGTACGTGCTGCGGGAGATTTCCCACTGGAAGCGCGCCCTGCCCGGCCACCGCGCGGCCTCGCTGTTCGTCGGCGGCGGCACGCCCAGCCTGCTGCCTCTGCCCCATCTGGAGAACATCGTGTTCTCCCTGCGCAAGGCCTTCCCCTTCACCGAGGGCATGGAGATCACCCTGGAGGCCAACCCGGACTCGGTGGTGGACTGGGAGTATCTGCACGGGCTTCTGGCCCTGGGCGTGAACCGGCTCTCCCTGGGCATGCAGAGCTTCGACGACAAGCAGCTTCTGCGCCTGGGCCGGCCGCACTCCAGCCGCCTGGCCCTGCGGGCGTACGAGTTGGTGCGCAAGGCCGGGTTCGCCAACGTGTCCCTGGACCTCATGTTCGGCCTGCCCGGGCAGCGGCTCGTCCACTGGCTGGAGACCCTGAAGCTGGCCGCGGGCCTGCGGCCCGAGCACCTGTCCTGCTACTGCCTGACCCTGGAGCCCGGCACCCTCATGGAGCGGCAGTCCCGCGAGTTGGACATGGGCTTCGCCCCGGAGGAGGAGCAGGCCAAGATGTTCCTCTACGGCGCGGACTACCTGGAGGCGCAGGGCTACCTGCACTACGAGATATCCAATTTCGCGCGCATGGGCTTCGCCTGCGCCCACAACCAGGGCTACTGGGAGGGCCGGGACTACCTGGGCCTTGGGCCGTCGGCCGTGTCCACCGTGGCGGGCCGGCGCTGGAAGAATCCCCCCGGCCTGGCCGAGTACGCCCGGGCTGTGCTGAACAAGGCATTCGCGGAAGAGGCCGAGGAGATCACCCCCCGCACCAAGCTGCGCGAGATGGTCATGCTCTCGCTGCGCACCACCCGCGGCCTGGACCTCAAGGAATACGCCACGCTGGCCGGGGCCGAGTTCAACAAGGAGCACAAGGCCCTGGTCCAGGCTCTGCGCCAGAAGGAGCTCATCCGCCTGTCCGGCGGCCGGCTGTGGCTCACCAAGGCGGGCATGCTGGTGTCCAACACCATCATCAGCCACATCCTGGAGCGCATCGCCTGAGCCGCCGCCGGCCTGCGGCTCAAGGGCAGGGACGCAGGGGAAGGAGCAGGAGGGAAACCCTGCGGCGGCGGTAGGGCGGCGATGTCGGAACCGTGCCTTCTGAAACCAGTAACGGCGCGGCTCCAGGGCGCTTGACTCGCCCTTGGCATGGGGCTATGCCTAGGTCTCCTTCGGGTTCCAACCAGGAGGTTGCCCATGAGGAAAAAAGTCGCGTTCCTGCTCTTTCTTCTGACCCTGGTGCTCACCCTGCCGGCCACGGCCAACGCCCCTGACCTGGACGACGCCCCGGCCTTTCACATTCAGGCCCCTGCCCAGAACTAGCCGAAGCCTCTTTTCTTAGGTCCATAACAGTGCGTTCCCGTAGCATCGGAGATCTTCCGGGGGCTACCTTGCGTGGCGTCGCGCCCTGCGCCGGGCCAGCAGGCTCCAGGCCACCAGGCCCACCAGGAGCATGGCGGACGCGGACTCCAGGGCCGGAGGCAGTGCGGCCGAGGCCTGCCGGATGCTGGCCGCGGGGTCCATGCCCAGGATGCCGTAAAGCCGGTTGGCGGCCCAGCCCATGCCCAGGGAACAGGCCACGATGGCCCCCACGTACACCGGCACCACGGCCCGGCCCAGGATGCGGCCCACCACCGCGATGGTGGCCGCGTTGGTGGCCGGCCCGGCCAGGAGCAGCACCAGGGCCGCGCCCGGGGACAGGCCCTTGAGCACCAGGGCCGCGGCCACCGGGGTGGAGGAGGTGGCGCAGATGTACAGGGGTACGGCCACCACCAGCATGCCCAGCATGGAGCCCCACTCCCCGCCGGGCAGCGACGCCAGGGCGGATTCCGGCACCAGCACCGCGATGACCCCGGCCACCAGCACCCCGAGCATGAGCCAGGGCCCGATGTCCGGCAACAGGTCGTCGCGCACGAAGGCCCAGCCCGTGGCCAGCCGGGACGCGGGCGCGGGTCCGCCGCAATTGCCGGAGCAGCGGCCGCCCGCGCAGCCGCCGGCCACGGCCTGGGCGGGGTCCAACCGGGCGGCGGCCGGGGCGGCCAGGGGAGCCGCCGGTTCCTCGGGCAGGACATTGGCGGCCAGGCCCGTGGCCAGGGCGGTGACGAACGCGGCCACCGGCCGCAGCACGGTCATGAGCGGGTCCATGAGCGCCCAGGTAACGGCCATGGAGTCCACCCCGGTCTCGGGCGTGGACACCAGGAAGGAGGCCGTGGCCCCGCGGCCGGCCCCGCCCCGGCGCAGGCTCGCGGCCACGGGCAGCACCCCGCAGGAGCACAGGGGCAGGGGGATGCCGATGAGCGCGGCCTTGAGCACCGAGCCCGGCCCCCGGCCGCCCAAATGGCGGGCCATGGACTCGGCCGGCACGAAGGCGTGGATGGCCCCGGCCGCGGCGAACCCCAACAGCACCCAGGGCGCGGCCTCGGTGAGCACGTCCCAGCAGGACAGAAGGTAGGTGAGCAGGAAGTCCAGCATGGCGGCTTTCCGCGGTGGGTTTACCCCAGGCCCAGGGCCCTGCCGCCCTGGTACACGGCCACTGCCAGGCTGAAGGCCAGGGCGGTGTTGAAGATGAGGCTGAAGGCCGCCCACTTCCAGGACCCGGCCTCGGAGCGGATGGCCACCAGGGTCACGAAGCAGGGGGCGTAGAGCAGGATGAAGAGCATGAGCGCCGCGGCCTTGAGCGGGCTCCAGGCCGGGTCGCTGCCCAGGCGCGCCTGCAGGGGCGCGGCGTTTTCCGGGTCCACCTCGCCCAGGGAGTAGGCCGTGCCCAGGGTGGACACTATGACTTCCTTGGCCGCCACCCCGCCCACCAAGGCGATGTTGGTGCGCCATTCGAACCCGGCCAGGCTGGTCACGCCCTCCAGGGCCACGCCGAGTTTTCCGGCAAGCGACGAGCGCAGGGCCAGTTCGGCCCGCTGCGCCTCCAGGCTGCCCTGTTCCGCGGCGATGCGCGCCAGGGCCGCGGGGTCCGCGGTGTTGGCCGCCTGGGACTGCAACGCGGCCACTTGGTTGTCGATCCGGGCCAGGTCCACGGCCGAGGGGCCGGGGAAGGTCATGGCCGCCCAGATGAGGATGGAGATGGCCAGGATCACGGTGCCGGCCTTCTTCATGTACTGCCAGGTGCGCTCCCAGGTGTGGATGCACATGCCGCGCAGGGTGGGCAGGCGGTAGGGGGGCAGCTCCATGACGAACGGCGTGGCCGGGCCGCTGATGACCGTGGAGCGCAGGAGCCTGGCCACCAACAGCGCCGCGGCCCAGGCCGCCACGGTGGTGGCGAACAGGGCTACGGCCTCGCTCCCGGGGAAGAAGACCGCGATGAGCAGGATGAACACCGGCAGCTTGGCCCCGCAGGTCATGAACGGAGCCACCAGCAGGGTGGCCAGCTTCTCCCGGGGGCTCCTGAGGGTGCGCGAGGCCATGACCCCGGGCACGGCGCAGCCGCCCGCGATGCCGCCGGACACGATGAGCGGCATGACCGAGCAGCCGTGCAGCCCGAAGATGCGGAACACCCGGTCCAGCATGTAGGCGACCCGGGCCATGTAGCCCGAGTCCTCCAGAAAGGCGATGAGGAAGAAGATGATCATGATCAGGGGCACGAAGGAGAACACCCCGCCCACCCCGTCGATGACCCCGGACACCAGGAGCGATTTGAGCGGACCGTCGGGCAGGGCCGCGGCTGTCGCGTCCGCCAGCCAGCCGAACAGGGACTCCACCCAGGACAGGGGCTCCTGGCCCAGGGTGAAGGTGATCTGGTAGACCGCGAACAGCACCCCGAACATGAGCAGCGGTCCGGCCACCCGGTGGGTGAGCACCTTGTCCAGGTTGTCCGAGAAGGCCAGGCGCTCGCGGTCCCTGGCCCGGGTCAGCACGCCCTGGCGCAGCAGGCTGGAAATGAACCCGTAGCGGTAGTCGGCGATGACCGCCTCGGGGTAGGTGTTCAAGGTCTTGTGCAGGTGCTCCGCCACGCCGGCGGCCATGTCCTCCAGCTCCCGGGCCAGGGGGCCGGTCTTGCGGCCCACCACCCGGATCTCCTCGTCGGCCTCCAGGTACTTGAGGGCCAGCCAGCGGGCTGGGACGCGGTCGGTGAGGAAGCCTTCCTGCTCGATGCGGGCGGCCATCTGTTCCAACACCGGGTCCAGGTCCGGGCCGTAGGAGATGGTGAGCGGCGTCCAGGAGCCCTTGCGCTCGCGGGCCAGGCGGGCGGCCGCGGCCAGCACCTCGTTCACGCCCGTTCCCTGCCGGGCCACGGTCTCCACCACCGGCACCCCGAGCAGCCGCGACAGGCGCTCGGCGTCGATGGCCAGGCCCTGGTCCCGGGCCTCGTCCATCATGTTCAGGGCCAGGACCAGGGGGGAGCCCAGCTCCAGGATCTGGACGGCCAAATAGAGGTTGCGCTCCAGGGCCGAGGCGTTGAGCACGTCCACCACCGCGTGGGGCCGGTCCTCCACCAGCACGTTGCGGGCCACCAGCTCTTCCTGGGAATAGGCGGTGAGGGAGTAGGTGCCGGGCAGGTCCAGGATGTGGAGCAGATCGCCGGCCGCGCGGGCGTGGCCTTCCTTCTTCTCCACGGTGATGCCCGGGTAGTTGCCCACGTGCTGCCGCGCCCCGGTCATGGCGTTGAACATGGTGGTCTTGCCGGCGTTGGGGTTGCCGGCCAGGGCGATGAACAACTCCTGGGGCATCTAGTCCTCCAGCACCTCGACCGCGATGAAATCGGCCTCGTTGTTGCGCAAGGACAGGGTGAAGCCGGCCAGGCGCAGGGCCACCGGGTCCTTGAGGGGCGCGCGGCCCACCACCTCGATCTGGGCGCCGGGCACCAGGCCCATGTCGCGGATGCGCCGGCCCAGTTCGGCCGAGGCGGAGACGGTGACGATGCGGGCGCGCTGGCCCTTGGCCAGGGCGCGGAGGCTCATGGGCATGGATGGTCCTTTCAGGTTCCGGGTGCGAAGGCCGGAGGTATACTGAATGTGAGAGTCAGTATCAAGCACATATCGGCCGTAGGCCGGGGCCGGAATTCCGGCGCGGCGGCGCTACCTGCCCCTGGTCGAGGCAGCCCTGGCGGTGATGACCTTGGCCCGCAACACGTGCGGGTTGGCCCCGCCTCAGCCGCCGCTGGAGCCGCACTCCGCGCAGTTGGAGCTCTCGCTGTGGCACTGGGGGAGGTCTTCCTTGTTGCCGAAGCCGATCTTGCGGTAGATCAGGTACCCGACGGCCAGGGCGATGAGGACGATGGTGATGCCTGCGTTCATGGCGTTTCTCGTACTCCTCTTTTACTTGGATGTCTCCGGGGTGTCGCCCGTGGCCGGGACGGCCTCGGGCCGCAACACGTGCGGGTCGGCCTCGCCGCACCCGCTGGCCGAGGGACATCCCGAACAGCCGCAGCCGCAGGAGGGTATCTCGCCCTTGGCCGGGCCGAGCTTGCGGTAGACCAGGTAGAGCAGGGCCACGGCGATGATGACGATGACGATGGCGGATTGCATGGGGCCTCCTTATATCCTTCCATTTTAGTCTGATATCCTCGGCGAAAAAAGGGCCTCGCCGAGGCCGGAAGGACGATGCGGCGTTGTCGGATTCCGGTCGAAAACGCGCATCCTTGAGTTAATGCCGTTCCCCGCATTGGCAAGCCGGGTCCGGGATAAAGGCCGGGGCCGAGTCGCCTGCCGGGCAGGCCAGCACCTTGCTGGCCAGGCCGCGCCCCAGGGTGACGGTGGTGTCCCGCACCCGCACCGAGCAGGCCCCGCAGCCGTTGGAGTTGACCACCACCCGCGACCCCGGGGTCAGGCCCATGGCGCACAGCCGGCAACGCGCCTTGGCCCCGCCGTCAATGGCGGTGATGGTCACGGCGCTGCCGGAGGGGAACTCGCACAGGGGGCGGGCATGGGGCACAGGTGGCTGCATGCCCTCTCTCTAATGTTAATGAGAATCATTGTCAATGGAGAGGGGCAAAATTCCCGCCTGAAGGGTCGGGCAAATTTCCGGGTGGCGCAGGGGGGAATCGGGCTCAGGCGAAGGTGGCCAGGATGGCGTCCTGGTAGGTCTCGCCCGGGGAGCCCCGCCAGGAGCCGCGGGTGGTGCGCTGGACGGCCGCGCCCTTGGCCGTGAAGAGCTTGGCCGTGAACTCGGCCGTGTAGGCCACCGCGTCCTCCGGGCTCTCGGCATTGGAGACGGCGAAGGGGCCGTGGCGATGCGGGAAGGTGGGGTTGGCCCGGCCCGCGGCCATGGCCTCCTCGGTGGCCGCATCCAGCAGGAAGAAGGTGGCCAGGAGCCCGCCGCCCGGGACCAGGACCCGCCGCACCTCGTCCAGGTAGTGCTCCACGTCGGCCGGGAACATGTGGGTGAACACCGAGGTGGCCACGGCCAGGTCGAAGCCGGCGTCCGGGTAGGGGAAGGTGAACTTGTCCGCGGGGATCTCGCCGTAGGGGTAGTAGAGCCGGTTGTACACCGGCACGTGCGTGAACCGGAAGTTGGGGAAGCGCGGGTGGTAGCGCTCGGCGCACCACTCGATGCCCGTGGGGAAGAGGTCGAAGCCCTCGTACCGGCCGGCCGGGACCAGTACGGGCAGCAGCGCGTGGGCGATGCGGCCCGCGCCGCAGCCGACGTCCAGCACCCGGGAGGCCGGGTTCAGGCCCAGTTCGCGCAAGAGGCCCGCCACCTCCCGGCCCAGGGCCGTGAAATCGCCCCCGCCGAAGCAGACCGAGAGGTCCGGGGGAGGGACCAGCTCCGGGTGGTGCAGGGGCTCGGCCATGGCCGGGACCTTACGCCGGCCCCGGCTGCGGAGCAAGAGGACTAGTGCTTGTGTTCGTGCCGCTCCTTGTCGTGGCCCTGGTGCTCGTGGTCGTGCTGCCCGTGTTCGCCCGCGTGCTCGTGCCCGTGCCCGCTGCCCTCGGCGTGGTCGTGGGGATGCTTGTGCTCGTGCACGTGCCCGTGGCTGTGGGCGTGCGTGTGGGGGTGCGAGTGCGGGGCCTGGCCAGGATGGGCGTGCTCGTGGGCATGTTCGTGGGTATGCTCGTGTTCGTGTTCGTGCCGGTGTTCGTGGTCACCCTTCATGGGAGTTCTCCTTGTGGAAGTTATTGGCAGGATTCAGTGTAAGTGCTTGGGGTAGCAGGTCAATCCCGCACGATTTATTTATGTTGCGCCGCATTCTGCGCCTGCCGGTGCAGTGCGTTGCAACGCCGGTGCATGACGGGATTGCGCGTGCCACATTCGGACCATGGCGGCCCGGGCCAGGGGTCGATTGCGGCATGCAAGAGCGGGTCGCTCACATGCTGCGGCGACGGAGAAATAAACAGGGGGGCGATATGGCGCAACGCGACGGGACGATCAGGCCTGGAGCGTGCTTGCCGCGCCGTCCCTGAGTTCTGCCGCGGCGACCCGAGGGTCAGTGCTCGTGGCCGTGTGGCCCATGCTCGTGATCCGGGTGCTCGTGGTCGTGGGGGCCGTGGTCGTGGATCGGCGCCCCGTCCTGGCCGTGCGCGTGCAGGTGCTTGTGCGCCGTGCCGTCGCCGTGCCGGTGCTCGTGCACGTGGGCGCGGTCCAGGGCGCCCTGCATGGAGAGGGGCCGCTCCAGCCGGCCCTGTTCCAGGAGCGCGTCGTCGGTGAAGATGTCCAGGGTGGGGCCGTCGGCCAGCACCGTGCCCGAGTGCAGCACGATGGTGCGCTCGCACAGGTCCAGCACCATGTCCAGGTCGTGGGTGGCGATGATCTTGGTATGGGTAAAGCTGCGCAGCAGGTTTATGAACTGCCGCCGGGCCCGGGGGTCCAGGTTGGAGGAAGGCTCGTCCAGCACCAGGATGCTGGGGCTCATGGCCAGCACCGTGGCGATGGCCACGGCCCGCTTCTCGCCGCCGGAAAGGCGGTAGGGCGGCCGCGTGGCCAGATGGGCGCAGCCCACGGTGTCCAGGGCGGCGCACACCCGTTTGGCCACCTCCAGCGGCGGCAGGCCCAGGTTCAGGGGGCCGAAGGCCACGTCGTCCTCCACCGTGGGCATGAAGAGTTGGTCGTCCGGGTCCTGGAACACCATGCCCACGGTTCGCCGCACCTCGGCCAGGGTCCCCGGGGACAGGGGGCAATCGCCGATGCGCACCTCGCCCGCGGCCGGGGCCAGGCAGCCGTTCAGGTGCTGGAGCAGGGTGGACTTGCCCGCGCCGTTGGCCCCGACCAGGGCCACAGATTCCCCATGATGGATGCGGAACGAGATCCCGGACAAGGCCCGGGTGCCGTCGGGGTAGGCGTACTGCAGGTCGCGGACTTCCACGATGTGGTGGCTCATCCGAGGGCTCCCGTGGCGATGCGGCCCAGGAGCTGGGCCAGGTTGATCGAGCGGGCCAGGGCGAAGAAGCCCAGCCAACCCAGGGCGAAGGCCGCGTCCGCCAGGCCGGGCTTGAGCGGCTGGGCCACGCGGATCTGGCCGTCGAAGCCGCGGCAGAGCATGGCTTGGTGGATGCGTTGGGCGCGGTCCATGGTGCGCAGGAGAAGCTGGCCCAGCATGGAGCCGTAGACCGTGATGCCCCGGCCCCGGCCCGAGAAGGAGCGCAGGTTGCGGGCGCGGACCATGCGCAGGCCCTCTTCGGCCAGCACGAAGAGGTAGCGGTAGAGGAAGAGGAGCTGGACCACGAACACCCGCGGCGCGCCCAGCCGACCCAGGGCCATGCATACGGTGTTGAACCCGGTGGTGCCGATGAGCGCCAGGGCCGCGCTCACGGTGAGGGCGAAGCGCAGCAGGATGGAGGTGAAGGATATCCAGCCTCCGGAGATGCCCAGGCCGCCGATGTGCACCAGGGGCGCGGTGTCCAGCAGGGGGTTGAACAGCCCCACCATGATGGCGAAGGGCGAGGCGATGGCCAGTTTGCGCAGCAGCCAGTTGGCCGGGAGGTTCCCGGCCGCGACCAGGGCCATGGGGTAGAGGGTCAGGGGCAGCAGGCCCGAGATCTCGTAACGGCCGAAGGAGACCACGGCCACGATGAAGCCCAGGGTGGCCAGGAGCTTGGCCCGGGGGTCCAGGCGGTGCAGGGCGGTGTCCTGGGCCGCCAGGCGGTCCAGCACGCCGATCTGGTGGAGAGAGTTTTCGATGCTGCCCATTGCTGTGCCGAAAAAAGGGCAGGGGACCGCGTCCCCTGCCCTCTGAGGTTCTAGGGTGACCGAGTGGTCTTACGCCGACTTGGCCCGTCTTTTCAAGAGCATGCCCAGCATCCCGGCCAGCAGCAGGGTGAGCCCGCCGCCCACCAGGCCGGACACGCTGGTTCCGGCCTCCACCGCGGGCCAGGCCGGCTCGGCCTCGGCCTGTCCGGCGGCCTCGGCCTCGTGCTCCGGGGCCTTGAAGCCGTAGTCCGGCAGGAAGGCGGTTCTTTCCTGGAGCGAGGCCAGGCTCTCGTGGATGCCGTGCTCCGGGGCCTCCAGCTCTTCCTTGCCGGACACGCCGGCCATGGACCACTCCAGGCCGTCCGGGTAGGCCGAGGCGAACCAGGAGAGCATGCCGCCGGTGAGCACCGCGGCCACGGCCAGGCCGGCCAGGACCTTGGTCAGGGACAGGCCGGAGGGGGCCTTGCCGCCTTCGGCCAGGGCCAGGACCTCGGGCCGGGCGCTCGCCACGAAGCCCACCACCGCGGCGGTGACCAGGCCCTCCACGATGCCGATGGCCAGGTGGATGGGCTGCATGAGCAGCACGAAGGTGGAGAAGGGCAGTTCGGAGATGCCCGAGGCTACCGTCTCCATCACCACCCCGAAGGCGCCCAGTTGCAGCCCGGCCACTGCGGCCACGATTGAGCCGGCCACGATGCGGCCACGGGTGGGGCTGTCGCCCACGATCTTCCGGTAGATGAAGGGGTAGGCGATGAAGCAGGGGAAGACGCCCAGGTTGAAGATGTTGCACCCCAGGGCCAGAAGGCCGCCGTCGGCAAAAAACAGGGCCTGCACCGTGAGCACCGAGGCGATGGCCAGGAAGGCGGCGTGCGGGCCCAGGAGTACCGCCAGGATGAGCCCGCCGCCAAGGTGGCCGCTGGAGCCCGTGGCGGGGATGGTGAAGTTGATCATCTGGGCTGCGAACACGAAGGCCGCCAGCACCCCCATGAGCGGCACCTGGAGCGAATCGAAGCCGTCGCGCAATGTGCGCGAGCAATGGACCATGATTCCCGCCGTGGCCGCCCACATGACCCCGCCGACCGCTGGCGAGATGAGCGCGTCCGCCATATGCATGCTGCACCCCCTGCTGCATTTGGCCGCCTCGGCCATGGCCGAGCCGGATTTGTGAACAGATGCGTGCAACCTGCACCTGAGCACAAATGTTGTCAACAGCTTTTGCCACTAATGGATGGATCGTGCTACTGGCGGGGGAGGAAATACGCGAGTTGGTGTCGGCCGGGCCGGCCTCACTCCACCCGCAGGACCACGGCGAAGGCGCTGAAGCAGGCCCAGGCCCTGGCCCCGGGGGCCAGTCCCAGGGCTTCTAGGCTGGGCGTGGTCACGATGGCGCACAGCCGGGTGTCGTCGCCCAGGCGCAGGATCACCTCGGAATTGATGCGGCCCCGCCGCACCGTATCCACCATGCCCTCCAGGCGGTTCTCGGCGCTGGAGCCCAGGGGCTGGCCCTCCCGGACCAGGATGACCCAGGGGGCCTTGATCTCCGCGGTGACGAAGGCGCCCGGCCGCAGGGCCAGGGAGGAGAGGCTCTCCTGGGTGATGACCGAGGCGATGTGGTGCCCGCCCAGGGTCTCCAGCTCCACCCGGGCCTGGATGTCCCCGCGCTCCACCCGGGCCACCCGGCCGTAGAAGGCGTTGCGCGCACTGGAGGTGCGCCTGGCCTCGCTGGCCACGAAATGGGACAGCACCCGCTGCAGATCGGTGTCGGACACGTCCAGGTACCCTGCGGCCAGGTTGGCGGTGGACTGGCCCAACACCTTCTGCACCATGGTCAGGGGCAGGCCCTCGCGCAGCATCTCGATGGCCCGGGAGCGGCGCAGCACCGTGGGGTTCACCAGGTCGCGGGGCAGGCCGGCCTCGCCCGCCCGTTCGTAGAACTTGCGGCGCAGGTGGCCCTGGTCCACCTCGAAGAGCCGGGGCAGGTATCCGGCCAGGTCCGGGTCGGCCAGGGCCCGGCCGAGGTCCCGGGCCAGTTCCTCGGGGATGCTCACGCTGCGCCCCGGATCATCCTCCCGGGGATTGCGGCCCACCCGCAGGGCAAGGCCGTCCAGGTCGCGGGCCGGCTCCAGGTCCAGGATCTCGCCCAGCTTGGCCCCGGTGTAGCGCAGCAGCAGGAAGGCCAGCAGCATGCGCCGCCGGGAGGCGCGCACGTCGCTGCGGCGCGGGGCCTCGGCCCAGGCCCGGAAGGCCCGCTCCAGCCCGGCCAGTTGCAGGGTGTCCAGGTACTTCACCCCCTCGGGAACCACGAACACGCGAGAGGGCTTGCGGGGCGGCGCATCGCCGGGTTCTGCGGGCACGGTCTCCTCCTGTGCCGGCGGGCGGCGTGCCGGCCCGATCAGGATACCCGCCCGGGGAGGGCTTGCCAAGGTGCTTTCCGGGGAGGCTTGACAATCCATGAGGCCGGGCCTATTTCTTTACTGACACTAATAATAAAATAATCGTGTCAGTTATTCCGGCGGGTCCGGTCGTGGAGGACGCCATGTACTTTCCGACCTCAGGCATCGAGGTGTCCTGGTGGGTTCCGCCCCTGGTGGCCCTGGTGGTGTCCTTCGTCACCTCCATGGGCGGGGTTTCCGGGGCGTTTCTGCTGCTGCCCTTCCAGATGTCGGTCCTGGGCTATGCCGCGCCCTCGGTGTCGGCCACCAACCAGCTCTTCAACATCGCGGCCATCCCCAGCGGGGTCTGCCGCTACATCCGGGAGGGGCGCATGGTCTGGCCCCTGGCCTGGGTGGTCATCATCGGCACCCTGCCCGGGGTGCTCATCGGCGCGGTGGTGCGGGTGGCCTGGTTGCCCGACCCGAGAAGCTTCAAGCTCTTCGCCGGGCTGGTGCTGTTCTACATCGGCCTGCGCATGGTGCGGGACCTGCTCTTCAAGGGAAAGGCCATGAGCAAGGGCAAGGCCGAGGAGCGCTTCCAGGAGCTGGCCAGGGCGCACCGCGCCCGCCAGGAGAAGGGGGAGAGGCTGCCCGGGGTCTGCGTCCAGGCCTTCACCCTCACCCGCATCCGCTACGAGTTCTACGGCGAGCGCTACGACTTCTCCACCCCGGGGGTCCTGGCCCTGAGCTTCGCGGTGGGCATCGTGGGCGGGGTGTACGGCATCGGCGGCGGGGCCATCATGGCTCCCTTCTTCGTCACCTATTTCGGCTTGCCGGTGTATACCGTGGCCGGGGCCGCACTCATGGGCACCTTCATCACCTCGGTGGCCGGAGTGGGGTTCTACTCCGCCATCTCCGGCATGGTCCCCGGGGTCTCCACCTCGCCGGACTGGGCCCTGGGCCTGCTCTTCGGCCTGGGCGGCATGGCCGGCATGTACCTTGGCGCGTGCTGCCAGAAGCTGGTCCCGGCGCGCCACATCCGGTGGATGCTGGCTGTGGTCATCGCCTCCACCGCGGCCAAGTACGTCCTGGGATACTTCGGAATCTAGCCAACCGGTCCGGTTGATTGACGTTCGGCCGAGGCTGGATTTATGCAGCAGGAAAGGACGCCGGCGTTTGCGGCGCCCAACCCTCTCCACTGCGAGGAGTACGCACATGGCTGAGTTTCGCGAAACCGCCAAGGAACGCATGAAGGGATTCTGCCGGGTCTGCCCGGTGTGCGACGGCCGCGCCTGCGCCGGCGAGGTGCCGGGCATGGGCGGCCTGGGCACGGGCTCGTCCTTCAAGGCCAACGTGGACGCCCTGGCCAAGCTCAAGTTCAACATGCGCACCATCCACTCCGCCACCGAGCCGGACACCCGCACCGAACTCTTGGGCCTGGGCCTGGCCATGCCGGTGCTGGCCGCGCCCATCGGCGGGGTGAGCTTCAACATGGGCGGCAAGGTCACGGAGGAGGACTACATCCGCGCGGTGCTGGCCGGCTGCAAGGCCGAGGGCCTGGTGGGCTGCACCGGCGACGGCGTGCCGGCCTTCATCTACGAGGCCGCCTTCGCCGCCATCAAGGACCTGGGCTCGGGCATCCCCTTTATCAAGCCCTGGGACGACGCCGAACTCTACGACAAGCTGGCCAAGGCCAGGGACACCGGGGCCACGGTGGCGGGCATGGACATCGACGCCGCGGGCCTCATCACCCTGAAGAAGATGGGCCGGCCCGTGGGGCCCAAGACCCCGGACAAGCTGCGCGAGATCATCGAGAAGGCGGGCATGAAGTTCATCCTCAAGGGCGTCATGACTCCGGCCGAGGCGCACCTGGCCGTGGAGGTGGGCGCGGACGCCATCGTGGTCTCCAACCACGGCGGCCGGGTCCTGGACTTCACCCCGGGCACCGCCGAGGTGCTGCCCGCGGTGTCCGAGGCGGTGCAGGGCCGCATCCCCGTGCTGGTGGACGGGGGCGTGCGCACCGGCGGCGACGTGCTCAAGATGCTGGCCCTGGGCGCGGACGCGGTGATGCTCGGCCGGCCGTTCTCCATCGCCGCCGTGGGCGGCCTGGAGGAGGGCGTGCGCGCGGCCATCGAGAAGCTGCGCGGCGAACTGCTGGCCGCCATGGTGCTCACCGGCACCCCCAGCGTGGCCGAGATCAATCCCCACATTCTCTACGGCATGCGCTAGGCCGAAACCGGGGGCGGGAAACCGCCCCCCGTCCTTTCTACGTCACCACCCAGACCGCGCAGTCCTTGGCGTGGTGCACGATGCGCTTGGACACCGAGCCCAGGAGGAGCTCCTCCTTGGCCTGCAGGCCGGTGCGGCCGAGGGCGATGGTGGTGGCCTCCAGGCGGTGCATTTCGTCCATGATGCATTCGGACAGGGAGGGGCAGTCGCGCTCCTTGACCAGGGCCGTGATGCGGCCCTCGGCTATGCCGTGGTTGGCCAGGATCTGCTGGTAGTCGGCCATGAAGGTCTCGGCCTCGATGCGGCGCTGGGCCAGCCAGCCCAGGCGGTCGCCCGCCGAGGCGAAGTAGTCCGGGTCCGGCTCGGAGATGATGTGCAGGAGGATGATCTGCACGCTCTGCGCGCAGGCGGCCACCGCGGCCACGTGGGCCACGGCGCGACGGGCGTTGGCCGAGCCGTCCACCGCAACCACGATGCGTCCGTTGAAGGCGTCGAAGGGATGTTGCATGGCGTCACCCCAGGGTTGCGCGCGCGGCCCGGAGGTCGTCGATCATCTGGTCCGCGCGCTCGTAGTAGATGGTGGCGTTGTTGGAGAAATAGAGCAGAATGTCGTTCAGTTCCTTGGGGATGTAGGGAAAGACCTTGCGCAGGTTGGCCACCCGGTTCTGCCAGACCAGGGAAAGGTCCTCCCAGTAGAGGGTGGCGAAGACGTCCGGCTGGTGGTCGCGCAGGTCCGCGATGGTGGCGTCGCCCTTGCCCGCCAGGTAGATGAGGATGTTGCCCAGGCCGAACAGGTCCAGGCCGTAGATGTTCTCCCGGTGCACGAAGTTGTAGTCGAAGTCGATCCAGCAATATTCGTCCGTGTCCGAGCACGCGAAGAGGTGGTCGCGCCGTACGTCCCCGTGCTTTTCCTGGTTCTCATGGAGCAGGGCCAGGGCCTGGGCCGCGCCGATGAAGTTGTCCAGGATGCCCGGGAAGCGGGCGTGGAAGTATTCCTCGTGGGATTCGGGCAGGGCGGAGATCATGTCGGGCAGGCAGCGGCCGTGCACGATGTCCAGGATGCGCACCGGGTTGTCGGCCTCGTCCAGGCAGGTGTGCCCCTGCATGAAGCGAAGGTCGCCCCGGGTCAGGTCCAGGATGCGTGACTCCTTGTGCGGGCTGCGGAAGCACTCGAAGCGGATGCCGCCGATATTCGCGTCGAAGCGCTCGTGGAAGGAGAGTTTGATGATCTTGCGCTGGCCCGTGGCCAGGTCCGTGGCCCGCTTGACCCAGTGCTTGACCTCGTCGTCCAGGCCGAAGCGGCCCTCCCGGGTGTTGTTGCCCACCAGGAAGCGTTCGTCCTCCACCAGCACCACGTCTCCGGCGTTGATCCGGTAGAAGTCGGAGGTGTCGGTGTGCACCTCCACCTGGGTGATGTCCCGGCTGGGGTGCAGGGCGGCCAGTTCGCGCAGGGCGGTTTCACGAAGCGTCTGGGTTTCCATGGCGGTGCCCCTGGTCGGTCGTTCCGTCCAGTGTAGAATTTCTCGTGAATCCGCCGCAGTGTCAACCAAACCGGCCGGGGCCGGGATGGGCCCAACCGTAAGAGGTGCGCACAATAATCCGGAAAATTTGGAGAAACCAGAAGGCCGCTGTGCCAGGGCGATGGGATGTTTCCGGGAATTGCACTTTGTCCGCGTTGCGCTAAGGTTTAAGATGAGGAAATTTTGCTGGAGGTCGCCATGTCCCGTATCCTGCCGTTGCTGATCGCGTTTGTTCTCGCCTGCGTTCCCGCCGGAGCCCGGGCCTCGGGCCAGGGCCAGGACCCGCACCTCGCCACCGTCTCCGACCTGGAGCTGTCCGGCCCGGTGGCCAAGCCGGCCGCGGCCTATCTCGGCCTGGCTGGGGGCGATGCCGGGTTCCGCCTGTCCCAGATCAAGGCGGACTTCCTGCTGGTGGAGGTCTTCAGCATGTACTGCCCGTATTGCCAGGCCGAGGCCAAGAACGTGAACGTGCTCTACGGGCTCCTGCAAAAGTCGCCGGCCGCGGCCCGGGTGAAGATGCTCGGCATCGGCGCGGGCAACACGCCCTTTGAGGTGGAGTTCTTCCGGGACAAGTACGGGGTGCCCTTTCCCCTGTTCCCGGACGCGGAGTTCGCCTGCCACAAGTCCCTGAACGGGCCGGGCACGCCGTACTTCATGCTGCTCAAGGCCGATGGGGCGGGCGCCTTCACTGTGGCGTACAGCCACATGGGGGCCTTCGGCGACCCGGGCGCGTTCCTGGACACGGTGCTGGCCAAGGCGGGTTTACGCTAGGCGGGCGAGGAGAACACCATGCATCGTATTGCCATGGCTTTCGCATTGTTGGCGGCATTGGCCGCGGCTCCGGCCGAGGCGGGCCCCGTGCCGCCGGAACTCATCTACCATGCCGGGGACCTGAAGCCCACGGACAGCGTGCTCAAGGTGGCGGTGGGCCAGCAGGCCCCGGACTTCACCCTGCCCGCGGTGAACGGGGACCACGTCACCCTGGCCAGCTACCGGGGCCTCAAGAACGTGGTGCTGTCCTTCGTGCCTGCGGCTTTCACCCCGGTATGCTCGGACCAGTGGCCGGGCTACAACTTCGCCCGGGACCTGTTCGAGCAGAACGACGCCATCGTGCTGGGCGTCAGCGCGGACAACACCCCGTCCCAGTATGCCTGGACCAAGGAGATGGGCGGGTTGTGGTTCCCGGTGCTCTCGGACTTCTGGCCGCACGGGGCGGTGGCCTCGGCCTACGGGGTGCTGCGCTCCTCCGGCACCAGCGAGCGGGCCATCTTCATCATCGACAAGGCCGGCGTGATCCGCTTCATCGACGTGCATGACATCAACACCCGTCCCGACCTGGGCGTCATCGTCCGGGAGTTGGGGAAGCTCAAGCCCTAGGCCCGGCCCGGGCCTTCTCACCCTCTGCCGGCTGCCGTCCGGCTGGTATCCGTCCATTTCCTTAGTATGTAGTGTTCGGGCGTTAAGTGCAAATTTTAGTTTGCAGCTTGATAAATTGTGTTTGCGAGTCAAGGGTGAGTGTTGGCGAAAAAAGTCCATATATCCCGAGTAAATAATTATTGAGCCATGGCGGCACGCTCCTTGCGGTAAGTCGAGTGTCCGGGTCCGTCCGTCGGATGGACGTTCACATACCAAGGAGGTTTGCAATACATGGCGGAAGACCAGATCAAGAGCGACGTTGTCATCGACAGGGGGCAGAGCTCCATTTCGGATCTCTGGAAAAAGGAGGACTACTGGGCCATCTGGCTCGGGTTCGCGATCCTCATCGTGGGCGCGTTCATCTTCCTGCCGGCCAAGCTGGACGGCATGGAGGAGACGTTCGCCAAATCCAACGCCATCATGGCCGCGGAGGCGGAGCGCGCGCCCTTCAAGACCGTGGCCTGGTACAAGGCCCAGGACGCCAAGGCGCACTTCAAGGGCTCCAGCCTGCCCATCGCCAAGGACATCAAGGCGTTCCTGGCCCATCCCGGGGGCTGGTCGACCAATCCCCTGGATTCCCTGGTCCTGACCAAGGAGCAGGCCGAGGCCAAGTCCGAGAAGGGCAAGCCCGGTTTCGAGAAGGCCAAGGCCGCCGAGGCGGAGGCCCTGGCCGCGGCCCTGGAGGCCGAGAAGGCGGCCGAGGCCGCCAGCTTCGGCGACGCCGCCCTGAACGAGGCGGCCAAGGGCAAGATCGGCGACTGGCGCAAGGCCAAGTCCGCGACCTCCAAGGCCAAGGGCAAGGCCAACGTCAAGCCCTACAACGTGATTCCCTCGCTCATCGGCCTCATGGTGGCCATGGGCGTCTTCTTCGCCATCGGCATCGCGGCCATGGGCAAGGACGTGAAGGGCTTCCTTATCGGGTTCGGCCCGGTGTTCCTGCTCTCGGCCTTCGCCTACTTCATGTCCGGCCAGGCCACCATGAAGCACTACGGCGTGGGCTACGCCATCTGGGGCGTGATCGGAGGCATGGTCATCGCCAACACGGTGGGCACACCCAAGTGGGTCAAGCCCGCCCTGGAAGTGGAGTTCTACATCAAGACCGGCCTGGTGCTCCTGGGCGCGGAGGTGCTCTTCAACAAGGTGGTGGCCATCGGCATCCCGGGCATCTTCGTGGCCTGGGTGGTGACCCCCATCGTGCTCATCTGCACCTTCATCTTCGGCCAGAAGGTGCTGAAGATTCCCTCCAAGACGCTGAACATCGTCATCTCCGCGGACATGAGCGTGTGCGGCACCTCGGCGGCCATCGCCACGGCCGCGGCCTGCCGGGCCAAGAAGGAGGAGTTGACCCTCTCCATCGGCCTGTCCCTGGTGTTCACCTCCATCATGATGATCGTCATGCCCGCCTTCATCAAGGCCGTGGGCATGCCCTATATCCTGGGCGGCGCCTGGATGGGCGGCACCATCGACGCCACCGGCGCGGTGGCCGCTGCCGGCGCGTTCCTGTCCGAGCAGGCCCTGTACGTGGCCGCCACCATCAAGATGATCCAGAACGTGCTCATCGGCGTCACCGCCTTCTGCGTGGCCGTGTACTGGTGCGCCAAGGTGGACTGCGTCGAGGGCCAGAAGGTGAGCTGGATGGAGATCTGGCACCGCTTCCCGAAGTTCGTGCTGGGCTTCCTGGCGGCGTCCGTCATCTTCTCGTTCATCTCCCAGTCCCTGGGACCGGACGCGGGCTACACCCTGGTGGACCACGGCGTGCTGCGCGGCTTCTCGCGCCTCTGCCGCGGCTGGTTCTTCTGCCTGAGCTTCGCGGCCATCGGCCTGGCCACCAACTTCCGGGAGCTGGCCCACTACTTCAAGGGCGGCAAGCCGGTCATCCTGTACATCTGCGGCCAGACCTTCAACCTCTGCCTCACCCTGGGCATGGCCTACGTCATGTTCTACTGGGTGTTCCCCGACATCACCGCGAAGATCTAGCCTCACCCACAACCCGGCGGCCCGGGGCGGAACCTCCGCCCCGGGCCGGCCGGCCCGGAGCCGTCATGGAAAACGCGTCCCTTCCCAAGCGCTGGCTGGCCCTGGCCGTGTGCGCCTTCTGCTGCTGGGCCATGATGTTCGTGGTTTTGCCCGCGGTGAACCGGGCCTTCCCGGAGATGGGCAAGCTGGGCAAGCTGGTCGAGGAGGAGAACATCCGCACCGGCATGTTCTTCTACACCGACGTGGAGCAGGCCGGCGTGGCCGACTGGAACATCGAGAACACCATCCGCTTCATGCCCCGCGGCGGCCCGGAGAGCGCGCAGTAGCCTAGTCCGAGCAGTCGAACATGGCCTCGACCTCGGCGCGCGCGTGGCGGATGAAGACCGCCATGCGCCAGACGCAGGCCAGGAAGTAGAACAACTGCTCCATGCCGCTTTCGCCCAGGGCCAGTTCCTGAAGGTAGACGCGGAAGCACAGGGTCAGGGCCGCGCCGCAGCCTGCGGCCGCGAGCAGCCGCTCGGAGAGTCGGCTGGCCAGCCCCTGGGAGTCGATCTGGCCGCGGAAGAACAGGATCCACGCGGCCAGGGCTCCGAGTAGGCCCTTGAAGGCCTGCCCGAAAAGCTCCACCGAGGCCGCGCCCATGAGAGCGGCTAAAAGGGCCAGGACCGCCCAGTGCATCTTCGCCTCCCCCAGGCCGTGGCCTGGTTCTCCACTTAACGCATGCTACGACCTTTTCGCCATGAGGGTCAAGGCTGGCCCGGTCATCCTTTTTGTCAACCGCGCTTTGCGGTTTGCCAAGTCATGTTGGCGCAGTTGGCATATACCTGAAAGTATATACTCCAATATTCCAATATGTTGCCCCGGAATGAGGGCCGGCATGCTCCTTGCGATGGTGCTGACTACCGGGTGCGCCCGGAATAGCAGGGATATCCACCATCGCAAGGAGGTCATCGGCACATGGCTGACAACCAGGCAACCAAAAGCGACGTTGTCATCGACAGGGGGCAGAGTTCCATTTCGGACCTCTGGAAAAAGGAGGACTACTGGGCCATCTGGCTCGGGTTCGCGATCCTCATCGTGGGCGCGTTCATCTTCCTGCCGGCCAAGCTGGACGGCATGGAGGAGACGTTCGCCAAATCCAACGCCATCATGGCCGCGGAGGCGGAGCGCGCGCCCTTCAAGACCGTGGCCTGGTACAAGGCCCAGGACGCCAAGGCGCACTTCAAGGGCTCCAGCCTGCCCATCGCCAAGGACATCAAGGCGTTCCTGGCCCATCCCGGGGGCTGGTCGACCAATCCCCTGGATTCCCTGGTCCTGACCAAGGAGCAGGCCGAGGCCAAGTCCGAGAAGGGCAAGCCCGGTTTCGAGAAGGCCAAGGCCGCCGAGGCGGAGGCCCTGGCCGCGGCCCTGGAGGCCGAGAAGGCGGCCGAGGCCGCCAGCTTCGGCGACGCCGCCCTGAACGAGGCGGCCAAGGGCAAGATCGGCGACTGGCGCAAGGCCAAGTCCGCGACCTCCAAGGCCAAGGGCAAGGCCAACGTCAAGCCCTACAACGTGATTCCCTCGCTCATCGGCCTCATGGTGGCCATGGGCGTCTTCTTCGCCATCGGCATCGCGGCCATGGGCAAGGACGTGAAGGGCTTCCTTATCGGGTTCGGCCCGGTGTTCCTGCTCTCGGCCTTCGCCTACTTCATGTCCGGCCAGGCCACCATGAAGCACTACGGCGTGGGCTACGCCATCTGGGGCGTGATCGGAGGCATGGTCATCGCCAACACGGTGGGCACACCCAAGTGGGTCAAGCCCGCCCTGGAAGTGGAGTTCTACATCAAGACCGGCCTGGTGCTCCTGGGCGCGGAGGTGCTCTTCAACAAGGTGGTGGCCATCGGCATCCCGGGCATCTTCGTGGCCTGGGTGGTGACCCCCATCGTGCTCATCTGCACCTTCATCTTCGGCCAGAAGGTGCTGAAGATTCCCTCCAAGACGCTGAACATCGTCATCTCCGCGGACATGAGCGTGTGCGGCACCTCGGCGGCCATCGCCACGGCCGCGGCCTGCCGGGCCAAGAAGGAGGAGTTGACCCTCTCCATCGGCCTGTCCCTGGTGTTCACCTCCATCATGATGATCGTCATGCCCGCCTTCATCAAGGCCGTGGGCATGCCCTATATCCTGGGCGGCGCCTGGATGGGCGGCACCATCGACGCCACCGGCGCGGTGGCCGCTGCCGGCGCGTTCCTGTCCGAGCAGGCCCTGTACGTGGCCGCCACCATCAAGATGATCCAGAACGTGCTCATCGGCGTCACCGCCTTCTGCGTGGCCGTGTACTGGTGCGCCAAGGTGGACTGCGTCGAGGGCCAGAAGGTGAGCTGGATGGAGATCTGGCACCGCTTCCCGAAGTTCGTGCTGGGCTTCCTGGCGGCGTCCGTCATCTTCTCGTTCATCTCCCAGTCCATCGGCCCGGATGCGGGCTACTCCCTGGTGGACCACGGCGTGCTGCGCGGCTTCTCGCGCATCTGCCGCGGCTGGTTCTTCGCCCTGTCCTTCGCGGCCATCGGCCTGGCCACCAACTTCCGGGAGCTGGCCCACTACTTCAAGGGCGGCAAGCCCCTCATCCTGTACGTGTGCGGCCAGACCTTCAACCTCTGCCTCACCCTGGGCATGGCCTACGTCATGTTCTACTGGGTGTTCCCTGACATCACCGCGAAGATCTAGCACCCCCACAACCCGGCCGGCCGGGGCGGATGGTCCGCCCCGGGCCGGCCGGCACCCGGAGCCCTGCGGAGAAGCCCATGGAAAACGCATCCCTTTTCAAGCGCTGGCTGGCCCTGGCCGCGTGCGCCTTCTGCTGCTGGGCCATGATGTTCGTGGTGCTGCCCGCGGTGAACCGGACCTTCCCGGCCATGGCCCGCCTGGGCAAGGTCGCGGAAGAGAACAACATCCGCGTGGGCATGTTCTTCTACACCGACGTGGAAGTCACCGGCGTGGCCGACCTGAACATCGAGAACACCATCCGCTTCATGCCCCACGGCGGGGAGACTCCGGACCGGGGTTGACCCCGCGGGGCCTGGCCGCGAGCCAGGATGACCGTCTTGCCAGGCGAGCCCGCCGTAGAGTAGTGGAGGCGCGGGAGAGGTAGCCCTCGGAACGCGCCATGAAGATACCCCGTTTCTACTCCGCGCAGAGCCGCTTCCTCGGCGGCCTGACCTTGGCCGCCATCGCGGTGGGCACCCTCTTTGCCGCGGGCTTCTACCTGCAAATCCGCCAGGTGTTGGAGAACGAGGTCCGGGAGCGGGCCGAACTCATTCTCTCCCAGGCCGAGGCCGTGCAGCGCTACGTGCGCGAGGTGCTGCGGCCCAGGATGTACCAGGAGGTCCCGGAGAAGTTCATCATCGAGGCCATGTCCACCTCCTTCGTGTCCCGCAACGTCATGCAGGGGGCCAAGGAGTACACCGACAACCTGCTCTACCGCCGGGTGGCGGTGAACTCGCGCAATCCCCAGTTCGAGGCCACCCCCATGGAGCGCGAGCTCATCGCCTTCTTTGCCGAGAACCCCCATGTGGATCACTACGTGGGCCGGCGCAACCTGAACGGGGTGGAGTATTTCGTCACCGCCCGGCCGGTGCGCTTCGTGGCCGGGTGCATGTACTGCCACGGCGACCCGGCCAATGCCCCGCACGAGGTGCTGGAGCGCTACGGCCAGCGCGGCTTCGGCCACGTGGAGGGGAGCATCGGGGCCATGGACTTCGTGGGCCTGCCCATGACCGCGGCGGTGGGCAAGATCCAGCGCCGGGTGGTGGTGTACCTGCTCATCTTCACCTGCGCCGCCCTGCTCTTCTTCGCGGCCAGCCATCTGGTGTTCAAGCGGGTGGTGGTGGGCAACCTGCGCGGCCTGGCCCAGGTGCTCCGGGCCACGGCCGACGACGACACCGGCGAGGCCCTGGCCCGCCAGGTGCAGAGCAGAGACGAGATCGCCGAGATGGTGGAGGGGGTGGAGCAACTCTCCGAGCACCTCACCGAGACCCGCCACCAGTTGCGGGTCTACGCCGCCACCCTGGAGGACAAGGTCAAGCGGCGCACCGCCGAGCTCTCCCTGGAGAAGGCCGAGCGCGAGGCCGACGTGGCCCTGTTCGTGGACCTCCTGGCCAGCTTCCACGGCAGCCAGACCCGGCCCGAGCTGTGGCGGCGCGCCCTGCCCCTCATGGCCCGGCGTTTCGGCCTCACCCGGGTGGCCTACGTATGCGCCTTCGTGTCGCACAACTCCTATGTCTGGCCCACGGGCCAGCCTGCGCCGGAACTGCCCGAGGATTGGGTGGACCTGCTCACCAGCTCCCGGGACCGGCTGGAGGAAGGCCGGGCCTACCTGCCTGTGGAGTCCTCGGAAGGCCACACCGAGGGGCTGCTCTGCCTGGAGCGCCGGCCCGGGGAATCCTTTGCCGAGCGCGACCGGCCGCTGTTGCGCGCCCTGGGCCGGCAGCTGGGCATCGCCGCGGACTACCTGGGCGCCCTGGACAGCATCCTGCGCCACAGCGAGAAGCTCCAGTCCATCTTCGAGGGCATCAGCGACCCCCTCCTGCTCATGGACGCCGGGGGCCGCGCCATCGTCACCAACCAGGCGGCCCGCGACCTGGCCGGGGAACTCTCGGCCGGCGAGGTGCAGGACGGCGAACTCATTCCCCTGCTCTGCGCCGGGCAGGGGGACGGGGACTGCGACATCTCCCGGGCCGCGGCCCGGGGCGAGTACACCGCCCGGGAGGTGGTGACCGCCGACGGCCGCACCTTCGCCCTGGGGCTGCACCCGGTGTCCGCAGCCCGGGACGAGGCCGGCCGGGTGGTGGTGCACGTGCGCGAGGTCACGGCAGAACGCCGGCTCTTCGAGCAGATGTCCCGGGCCGAGCGCCTGGCCTCGGTGGGCAAGTTGGCCGCGGGCCTGGCCCACGAGCTGAACAATCCCCTGGGGGTCATCCGCTGCTACGCCGAGCTGTTGGCCAAGTCCGCGGGCAGCGAGGAGCAGAAGGGGGATGTCGCCGTCATCCTCAAGCACACGGACCAGGCCAAGGGCGTGCTGCGCGACCTGTTGGATTTCGCCCGGCCCAAGGCCGCCACGGACCGGGACACGGACCTGGCCGAGGCCGCCCGGGCGGTGGCCGGGGTGTTCGCGGTGCAGGCCGCCAAGAACGACGCCACCATCGCGGTGCAGGCTCCGCCGGATCTGCCGCCGGTGCAGGTGGAGCCCCAGGTGGTGGAGCACATGCTGGCCAACCTCCTGCTCAACGCCCTGGACGTGCTGCCCGCGCGGGGCGGAAGCATCACCGTGAACCTGGAGCTGGACCGGGCCGCGGAGGAGCTGCTGCTGCAGGTGGCGGACAACGGCCCGGGCATCCCGGCCGAGGATCTGCCGCACATCTTCGATCCCTTCTTCACCACCAAGGAGGTGGGCAAGGGCACCGGGCTCGGGCTCACCGTGATCTACGGGTTCATGCGCGATCTGGGCGGCCGGGTGGAGGCCGAGAACCGGGCCAAGGGCGGGGCGGCGTTCACCCTGCGCTTCCCCCTCCGGGCCAAACCGGGCGTCGCTGCGGGCGCCTCGGAGGCGGCATGAGCGGACCCCAGCGCATCCTGGTGGTGGACGACGAGGCCGACTTCGCCCGCGGGCTGGTGCGTCTGCTGGGCGCGGAATTCCCCCAGGCAGTGGCCGAGACGGCCTGTTCCGGGGAGGACGGCCTGCGGGTCTTGGCCGAGCGCGGCGCGGACGTGTGCCTCACCGACCTGCGCATGCCCGGCATGGACGGGCTGGCCTTCCTGGCCCAGGCCCTGGCCCGGGACCCCCGGCTCACGGTGGTCATGCTCACCGCGCACGGCAGCATCGAGACGGCGGTGCAGGCGGTGCGCGAGGGGGCCTATGATTTCCTGACCAAGCCGGTGGCCGGCGACGACCTGTTCCGCGTGGTGCGCAAGAGCCTGGAGCGCAGCCGGCTCATGGCCGAGAACCGGCGCCTGCAAGACCTCCTGACCGGCCAGCGGGCAGTGCTGGTGGGGACCAGCCCGGCCATGCAGCGGCTGCGCCAGGCCATCGCCGCGGTGGCCGGGGCCGAGTATCCGGTGCTGGTGCGGGGCGAATCCGGCTCGGGCAAGGAGCTGGTGGTGCGGCTCATCCACGCGGCCTCGGCCCGGGCGGCCAAGCCCCTGGTGGTGGTCAACTGCCCCGCGGTTCCCGAGAACCTCATGGAGAGCGAGCTGTTCGGCCATGTGAAGGGCTCCTTCACCGGCGCGGACCGGGACCGGCAGGGCCTGTTCGCGGCTGCGGAGGGCGGCACCCTGCACCTGGACGAGATCGGCGACATCTCCCTGGGCGTGCAGACCAAGCTGCTCAGGGTGCTCCAGGAGCGGGAGGTCCGGCCGGTGGGTTCGGGGCGGACCATCAAGGTGGATGCCCGGGTGGTGGCCTCCACCAACCAGGACTTGGAGGCCAAGATCGTGGCCCGCGCCTTCCGCGACGACCTCTACTACCGCCTGAACGTGCTGGAAGTCACGGTGCCTCCCCTGCGCGAGCGGGGCGAGGACATCCCGCTCCTGGCCCGTCATTTCCTGAACCAGGCGGTGGTCGAGATGGGGGCCTCGGAAAAGGCCGTGGCCCCGGAGGTCCTGGCCTGGCTCTCCGGCCGGGACTGGCCGGGCAACGCCCGGGAGCTCCAGAATTTCATGCGCCGGCTGGCGGTGTTCTGCCCCGAGCCCGAGGTGACCATGCGCTGGGCGCGGCTGGCCGAGGCGGGGTCCGGGGCCGCAGCCATGCCCTGCGGAGTCGGGGTGTCCCCCTACAAGGAGGCCAAGGCCCGGCTGGTGAACCAGTTCACCGGGGGCTACGTGCAGGAGCTCTTGCGCGCCTGCAAGGGCAACGTGTCCGAGGCCGCGCGGGTCTCGGGCCTGTCCCGGGTGGCGGTGCAGAAGATCCTGGCCCGCCTAGGCCTGGATCCCCGCTCCTTCCGGGCTGAGTAGGCCGGACCCGTGCTGCGCGGGTTTTTCTCCTCCCTGGCCATGTCCTGCGGAGCCGCGGCCCGCCAGTTGGGGCTCATGTCCTCGGCCGTGTCCCTGGCCGCGCGCCACCACCGCTGCCGCGCGGCCTGGGAGCCGCATTTGGCGCGCACCCGGAATTTCGTCACCCGGTCGGCTGCGGAATGCCCGGGCCGGGACCTGGCTGTGGTGGTGGGCTCAGGGCACCTTCTGGACGTCCCCTTGGACGCCCTGGCCGGGAGGTTCCGGCAGGTGGTCCTGGCCGATGTGGTCCACCCCTGGGCCGCGCGCCGGGCAGTACGCCGCCTGCCCAACGTCTCGCTGCTGGAGTTCGACGCCACCGGGCTGCACCAGGACATCGTCCGCCTCTGCCGGGACAAGGTGCGCGCGCCCCTGCCCGTGCCCGCGCCGCCCGTGCTGCCCGTGCCGCGACCGGACTTTTTGGTGTCCCTGAACCTGCTCTCCCAGATCACCATCCGGCCCATAGCCGCCCTGCGCCAGGAACTGGCCGATCCGGACGAGGCCGAGCTTGCGGTCCTGGCCCGGGGCCTGGTGGACGCGCATCTGGCCTGGCTGCCCGCAGCCGCACAGCGCGTCTGTTTGGTCTCGGACTACCTGCGGGTGGTGCGCGGGAAAGCCGGGGAGTTGGAGCGCGTCGATCTGCTGCACGGCGCGATCCTGCCTCCGGGCGAGGACTGGGAATGGCTCCTGGCGCCCCGGCCCGAAGCCCGCGCCGATGCTGATATCTATCATCTTGTGCGGGGCGTGCCCGACTGCTCCGCGGCACTGACGGACATTGAATACTCATATTAATGACAAGATTCCGGCCATGTGATATTTCCCCTCCCCAATACGTAGAGCCGGTATCGCTGTGGGGGCATCCGGCTCTTTTCGGGGGGGGTGTGCCATGGACGCGTTTGACACGGTCTTTAGTCACGTGGGGAAATCCGGCCAGTTCACCATCCTGAGCAGCGACGTCGGCTTCATCAGCCTGTTCCGCCACCTGTTGCAGGATACCTTCGCGGTGGGCCAGGAACGGGCTGCGGCGTATTCCAATCCGTCTGTCTTTCTCTCGTCCCTGTCCGGAATGAACGGCGTCCGGCGGCCGCACTTTTTCGTGATGGACCGCATGGTGGCGGGCAAGGAGAGCACCTTCGCGGTCAAGAGCGTGCGCCGGCTCTTGCCCCTGGCTCCGATCCTGCTGGTCACCGACGATGTGGACGCCAAGCGCCTCCTGGCCTACATCGAGGCCGGCGCGGACGGGGTGCTGCGCAAGCCGGCCAGCCCCGAAATCCTGCTCACCCGCATGGCCCAGGTGCTGGACCCGCCCACCGCCGGGGCCAAGACCAAGCGCCTGGCCAGCCGGCTCATCGCCAGGGGCGAGCACCGGCAGGCCCTGCAGAGCGCCTGGCGGCTGCTGGCTGAGGAGCCGGACTGCGCCGAGGCCTTCCAGGTCATCGGCGACGCCCAGTTGGCCCTGGGCAACCTGGGCCAGGCCGCCGAGGCCTATCTGAACGCCTGCCGCCGGGCCAAGCTGGCCCTGGAGCCCCTGGGGCGGCTGGCCGAGGTCTACCGCATGGACGGGGATACGGGCCGCCAGCTCAAGTGTCTCCAGGCCATGGAGCGGCTGTGCGACCTGAACCCGGACCGCAAGGTGGACATGGGCGGCATCCATTACGCCCAGGGCCAGCCGGGCACTGCCGAGAGTTTCTTCGCCTCGGCCATGCGGCTCACGGTGCACGAACTGGCTGACTGCGCCGCAGCGGTGCTCTTCCGCATCGGCGACGTCTACGCCGAGGCCGAGCCCCAGCAGGCCGAGTCTTACTACCGCAAATCCCTGGAGGCCAAGGGCCCGCGCCTGGACTCCGGAGACATGGCCACCATCAACCGGCTGGGCCTGCACCTGCGCCGCCGCGGCGACTGGCGCGGCGCGGTGCGGGAGTACAAGCGTGCGCTGGGCCTGGACCCGACCCAGGACCACATCGTGCTCTACAACATCGCCATGGCCCTGGCCGAGGGCAAGGAGCACGCGCCCGCGGCCAAGTATGCCGCCGCGGCCCTGAAGGCATCGCCGGACGGGTTCAGGGGCAACGCCACGGCCTGCTACAACTTCGCCCATGTGTTCCACAAGGTGGACGACCGCCCCCGGGCTGCGGAGTACGCCGATGCCTGCCTGGTTCTGGAGCCCCGACATGGCCAGGCCATGGTGCTCCGGGACATGCTCAGGGTGCATTAGCCGGCCGGTTCGAGAAAAGACACGGGCCCCGTGCAGAGAGACTGCGCGGGGCCTGTTTATTGCCCGGCCTGCGGTCAGGCGGGTTCCGCGGGAAGGCTGGCGTCTTGCTTCCGGGCCGGGGAGCCGGTAGAATTCTCCATGGACTTCCGCATACTTGCCGCCGTGCTGGTGGCTGCGGCGCTGCACGCCGGCTGGAACGCCCTGGTGCGAAGCGGCGCGGACCGCTTTCTCTCGGTGGTCCAGGTGGCGTTCTACGCCGGACTGGCCTCCTGCCTCCTGCTCCCCCTGTTCCCCCTGCCCGCGCCCGGGGCCTGGCCTTGGCTGCTGGGGTCCGTGGGGCTGCACACCGGCTACAAGTACTTCCTGAGCCGGGCCTACGGCTCCGGGGACCTGGGCCAGGTTTATCCCCTGGCCCGGGGCCTCGCGCCCCTGCTTGTGGCGGGCGCAGCCCTGTTGTTTTTGCACGAGGCCCTCGGGCCAGCCAGGCTCCTGGGCATCCTGGTCCTGGCTGCGGGGGTGTGGTGCATGTCCCTGCGCGGCGGCCGCCAGGCGGCAAGGCTCGAACTGGAGACCGTGCTCTTCGCCCTGGCCACCTCGGGCTTCATCGCCGCCTATACCCTGACCGACGGCCTGGGCGCCCGGCTTGCCGGCTCTGCCCACGGCTATGCCGTGTGGCTGTTCACCCTGGATGGGGTGGGCATACTCGCCCTCAGCGTGGCGGTTCGCGGCCGCTCCTCCCTGGGATTGCTGGCCCGGGGCTGGCGTGTGGGGCTGTGCGGCGGGTGCGCCTCCCTGGCCGCCTACTGGCTGGTGATCTGGGCCATGACCAAGGCTCCCATTCCCCTGGTGGCGGCCTGGCGGGAGACCAGCGTGCTGTTTGCCGCGGCCATTTCCGTGGCCGTGCTGCGCGAGCCGCTGACCGCCTGGCGCGTGGCCGCGGCCCTGCTCATCACCGGCGGGGTGGGGCTCACCCGGCTGGCGGGGTAGGATTCCCAACCCGGACACTGGAAAACGGGCCCCGCACAGTGCTGCTGCCGGGGCCCGGTCGTTCTTGTGCGGCCGGCAGCTACGCCAGGGCCGTATCGCCGGGCTCGAAGCCCGGCAAGGACTCCTTCTTGCGGTAGGCCATGGCCTGGGCCTGGGCCACGGTGGTCCCGGCCGAGTCGGTGACGAGCACCGCGTAGGAGGCCAGGGGGCCGCCCGCGGCCACTTCCCGGGCCTCGGCCGTGAGTTCGCCCCGGCCCGGGGCCAGGTAGGAGATGGCCAGGTTCACCGCCACCGCCACCTGGCCTCGCGCATTGGCCGCCACCCCGAAGGCGGTTTCCGCCAGGCTGAATATGGCCCCGGCGTTGGCCGTGCCGAACGGGTTCTGGTGCCGCTGCCCCACCTTCAGCCGGCAGCGGGCGAATCCTTCACCCACCGCGCTCACCTCGATGCCCAGGTCCTGGGCAAAGGGATTGCGGGCATTGAAATAGTCCTGGATGCGCGAATGGTCCATGGTGTCTCCCGGTGCGGCCGGCTGCCGCGTTTTTCCTTTCGTACCCAGCGCGGCTGAGTGGTGCAAGCAGGCTCCGGCGGGACATAAAAAAGGCCCCGGCGCGGGGTCCGCGCCGGGGCAGGAAACACCAGGGCAGGGGGGCCTAGGCCCGGGCCCCGTAGGAGCCCAGGGAGGTCATGCCCCCGGACTGGCCGGCCGAGGATGCGGCCTTGGCCTGTTCCTCGTAGGCCTTGCTGAGCTGGGTCTGGAGCTCGGCCAGTTCGCCCTCCTTGGACAGGATTTGCTGGCGCTTCTCCTCCTCGCTCAGGGTCTGGTCCTGCTTGAGCTTCTCGATCTCCTGCTTGAGCTTGGCGATGCGCTCCTTGAGCTGCTTGATGTGGGCCGCTTCCTCGCTGTCGTCCGAGGAGGACTCCTGGGTCTGGGCCTGGCGGGCGGCCATGTTCCGGCCCTGCTCGGAGATGATCACGGTGTCGCCCGTGCCCGAATTCTGGCCGGTGGCCTCTTCCCCTGCATCGCCCGGGGTGCGCAAGGCTGCGGCCATGGTGAAGGCGGGTTGGTTCACGGGTTTGCCGATTTCCACGGTGTAGGCGGATGCGGCCGCCAGGGTGTCGGACACGGGCTCCTCCCATGAAGAAGATTCACCCTGCCTATCGGATAATTCCCAACAAAACTTTATGGTTCTTCGTCGTCCCCGCCCTTGAGCCAGTCCCGGATCGGGTTGCGTTCCCCGGGCCGGCGGCGGCGTTCGCTGCGGTCCTGCATCCGCTTGAAGAGGATCATATACAGCACGCCGATGGCCACGACGACCAGGATGAAGACCTTGGTGCTCATGGGGGGGCTCCTTGTTGGCCGCACCATACCACAGGCAAAGGCGGTCTCCAATCCGGCCGAAGCTTTCCCGGCAAGGTGCTTTCCAGACTTGGCCGGCCGTGATATGCCAGTGTTATCCCGAGCATTCAGTCAAGTACGGAAGCCAATGCAGCGCATAGCATCCGACCCGCCCGACTTCTCGGCCCTGTATGACGGCATGGAGCAGGGCGTGGTCTTTCACGACGCGTCCGGCCGGATCATCAGCGCCAATGCCTCGGCCTCGCGCATCCTTGGCCTCCCTTTGGCGCAACTCCTGGGCCTGGACTCCCTGGACCCCCGCTGGCACTCCATCCATGAGGACGGGACCCCGTTTCCCGGGGATGCCCATCCTGCCATGCGGGTCCTGGCCACCGGGCAGGAGGTGCGGGGCGCGGTCTTCGGGGTGTTCAACCCCGTGGACGGGGACTACCGCTGGCTGCGGGTGAGCGCCTTTCCGTGCTCCAGCGCCGGGGACAAGCCCTGCCAGGTCTGCGTGGTGTTCGACGACATCACCGGGCTGAGGCGCTCGGAAGTCGCGAAAAGCGCCATGCAAAGCCGCTGGGAGAGCATGGTCAGTTCTACGCCCATGGGCATCCACCTGTACGCCCTGCGCGGGCAGGACCTGGTCTTCGTGGGAGGCAACCCGGCCGCCCAGGCCATCCTCGGGGTGGATCATGCCCGGTTCGAGGGGATGACCATCGAAGAGGCCTTTCCGGCCCTGCGGGACACGGACATCCCCCGGCGCTACCGCCAGATCGCCGCCAACGGCGGGCGCTGGCGCGCGGAGCAGGTGGCGTACAACGACGGCGAGGTGGCCGGCAGCTACGAGGTGCACGCCTTCCAGATTGCGCCCGGGGCCATGGCCGCCATGTTTTGCGAGACCGGCGAGACCCGGCGCCTGGCCTCGGCCTTGCAGAAGAAGGTGGACGAACTGGGCGCGCTCTACGTCATGAGCCTGGAGATCGCGTCCAGCCTGTCCGTGGCCGAGGTGAAGGACAAGGCGTTCGAGGCCCTCATTCCGGTCCTCTCCCCGGACCTGGTGCTGCTCTTCACCCAGCAGGGCGAGACGTTGGACCTGGCGGGGTTCCACAGCACCGACCCGGCCCTGGCGCCGGACCTCTTCGCCGGCCACCGGGCGGGCCAGTGCCTGTGCGGGGTGGCCTGCGCCGAGCGGGGCGGGGTCTATTCCCTGGACGTGCTGGGGGACGCCAGATGCACCATGCCCGAGTGCAAGGCCGCGGGCATCCGCTCTTTCGTGGCCCTGCCCCTGAACGCCGGGGAGCAGCAGCTCGGGGTCCTGGCCCTGGCCTCTTTCCTGCAGCGGGATTTCTCGGTGGAGCGGGTGTTTCTGGAATCCGTGGCCGGCATCGTGGCCGCGGGCCTGCGCAACGCCTCCTTGCACGAGAGCCTGGCGGCCTCGGTACGCAGCCTGGAGAATTCCAAGGAGACCCTGCGCCGCATCCTGGACTCCATGCCCTTCGGGGTGGCCCTGGTGGGGCGGGACCGCACGGTGCGCGAGGCCAACCGCGCCGCGGTCCGGATCATGGGCTTCCGCAAGGGCCGCGAGGTGGTGGGCCAGCACTGCAAGAAGGCCCTGTGCACCCGGCGCGGTGAGGAATGCCCCATCCTGGACCAGGGCAAGGTCCTGGACCGCACCGAGTGCGAGATGACCTTGCGGGGCGGGGTCAAGATACCGATCCTCAAGAGCGCCATCGAGGTGGAGATGGACGGCGAGCCGGTGCTGCTCGAGACCTTTGTGGACATCACCGAGATCAAGCAGGCCCGGGAGGCCCTGGAGCGCTCCCGGGACGAGCTGGAGCAGCGGGTGGCCGAGCGCACCCGGGAGCTGTCCGAGGCCAACGCCCGGCTCACCGAACTGGACGCCCTGAAGAGCGCCTTCCTCTCCACCGTGTCCCACGACCTGCGCACCCCGCTCACCTCGGTGCTGGGGTTCGCCAAGATCATCCGCCGGGAGTTCACCAGGCGCTTCGCGCCCCTGGCGGGCAGCGACCCGGTCCTGGAGGACAAGGCTTTGCAGATCGCGGGCAACCTGGACATCATCATCCAGGAGGGCGAACGCCTCACCCGGCTGGTGAGCGACTTTTTGGACCTGTCCCGGCTGGAGGCGGGTCGCTATTCCTGGCAGGACAAGATCGTGGACCTGGGCGCCCTGGCCGCGGACGCCGCGGCCTCGGTGCAGGGCCTGTTCCTGGAGAACCGGGACCTCACGCTGCGGGTGGATGCGCCTGCCGGCCTGCCCCGGGTGCGCCTGGACCCGGACCGGCTGCTCCAGGTCCTGGTCAACCTGCTCTCCAACGCGGTCAAGTATACCCGCCAGGGCGCGGTGACCCTGTCCTTCTCGGCCTCGCCGGACAGCGTGCGGGTCTGCGTGGCCGACACCGGCATGGGCATCCCGTCGGCCTCGCTCAAGCGGGTGTTCGACAAGTTCTACCAGGTGGGCGACGACACCCTGCTGGCCGAGAAGGGCACGGGCCTGGGCCTGGCCATCTGCAAGCAGATCGTGGAGCACTACGGCGGGGCCATCTGGGCCGAATCCGAGCCCGGCGCGGGCAGCACCTTCTGCTTTGACCTGCCCCTGGCTCAGGTGGGGGCCTGACTTCTCTGCCATTTCTCGCTCAAAACTGCGTCCTGCAGTTTTGAGCGACCGTGCAAGGCAAAACGCGGTTTCGCCTTGCACGGCGAAATGCTGCGCATTTCGGGCGCGCCCTCCTGGCGCTACTGCCGTTTGCGGCAGCCGGCGCAGGCCGGGGGCGGCTCGCCCCGGGCGAAGGCCGCCCGGAATGCGCTCCAGGCCTCGCCCCGCCACAGGGCCTCCAGCCCCTCCCCGGCCGCGCTGCCGAAGTGCATGGCCCGCCGCGGCCCCACGTCCCCGGGCATCTCGGGGTAGTCCCCGGCCAGGGGCAGGCTCTGGAACATGCACGCCGAGGCGTTGCCGTCCGCGATGACCACCGCGGCCCGGGCCGGGTTCTCGGTGCAGGTAGGCCCTCCCGTGTCGCCGCTGCGGGGTGGGGGCAGGCGGAAGGCGATGTCCAGGCCCTCGTCCAGGCCGCGCTCGGACAGGGCCATGAGCCGGGCGTGCAGGGCGTCGTGCTCGGCCTGGTCGCGCGGGGCCAGGTCCTCCCCGGCCATGCCCGCGCCCAGGGGAAAGTCCAGCACGCTCACCATCACCTGGCCCACCCCGGTCCCGGCCAGGGCCTCGGGCAGGGCCAGGGTCTCGTCCAGGCCCGAGCGCAGGAGCATGTAGGCCACGTGCACCGCGGGAAGCTCGGTCCCGCGCTCGGCCTTGGCCTCGGCCACGGCGCGCAGGGTCTCCAGGACCTTGTCCGCCCGGGTTCCCTGCCGCGTCCGGTCGTTCTGCGGCCCCACGCCGGCCAGGGACACGGCCAGCACGTCCAGGCCCGCGTCCAGCAGTTCCGCGATGCGGGCCGGGGTGAGCAGGGTGGCGTTGGTGGTGGTGCCCACCTGGGCCCCGGTTCCCTTGGCCAGCCGGACCATCTCCATGAAGTCAGGGTGGAGCAGGGGCTCGCCCCAACCTTGCAGGTGCACGTGCCCGGCCCGGCCCAGGGCCGGAAGCAGGGCGCGGAAGTCCGCGAGGGGCAGGAACCGCTCCTCCCAGGCGTCGCCCAGCAGGGTGCGCGGGCAGTACAGGCAGCGGGCGTTGCACGCGGTGGTGGGCTCCACCTGCACCCAGTCCCACAGGGGCTTCGGTCCGAAGAGCCGGCGCAGCAGGCCCATGCTAGCCTGCCTGCCTGGCGTTGCGGCGCAGGATCATCTTGATTCCCTCCATGAGTGCGAAGATGAGCAGGCCGAAGGCCCCGATGGTCACCAGGTCTCGGGCCGTGGGCAGCACGATGCCGAAGGCCTCGCGCACCGTGGGGATGTGGACGAGCCCCGCCACCAGGGCCAGCTCCCAGGCCACCGCGGCCAGCAGCCACCCGTGCGGCGGCGCGGTGAACACGCTGTAGCGCAGGGACCGGCAGTTGAGCGCGATGACCGTCTCCACCCCGATGAACAGGAAGAAGATCTCGGTGCGGGCGTGGGCCATGCCCTCCAGGCCGTGCCCCAGGTCGTGGAAGAAGAGCAGGTAGAAGAAGGGGATCTCGATGAGCAGGGCGCGCAGGATGAAGGAGGACACGTCCCAGGAGAACACGCTCTCGTCGGGCCGGCGCGGGGGCCGGGCCATGATGTCGGGCTCGGGCGGGGCCACGCCCAGGGCCAGGGCGGGCAGGCCGTCGGTGGCCAGGTTGATGTACAGGATGGCCGCGGGCAGAAGCGGCAGGTACTCCGGTCCCATGGCCAGCACCACCCCGCCGATCACCGCCACCTCGGTGAGGTTGCACTGGATGAGGTAGGCCAGGTATTTCTTGATGTTGTCGTAAATCTGCCGGCCCAGGGCCACGGCCTTGACGATGGTGGCGAAATTGTCGTCCAGGAGCACCATGTCCGCGGCCTGCTTGGCCACCTCGGTGCCGGATATGCCCATGGCCACGCCGATGTCCGCGTGCTTGAGGGCCGGGGCGTCGTTCACCCCGTCCCCGGTCATGGCCACCACCTCGCCGCGCCGCTTCCAGGCCTGGACGATCTTGAGCTTGTCCAGGGGCGAAACCCGGGCGTAGACCGACACCCGGTCCACCATCCCGGTGAGTTCGGCCTCGTCCAGCTTCTCCAATTCTTCACCGGTCAACGCCAGGTCCCCGTCCCGGAAGATGCCCACCTCGCGGGCCACGGCAATGGCGGTGAGGGCGTGGTCGCCGGTGATCATCACCGGCCGGATGTGCACCGAGCGGCACACGGCCACCGCCTCCGCGGCCTCGGGCCGGGGCGGGTCCATCATGCCGGCCAGGCCCAGGAAGGTGAGCCCGGTCTCCAGGTCGGCCTCGTTGGCCAGGAAATCCGGGGGCAGGTCCTTGCCCGCCAGGCCCAGCACCCGCAGGGCCGCGCCGGCCATGGCCTCGTTCTCGGCCAGGATGGCGGCGCGGTCCTCGGTGGTCAGGGGGCGGGGGCCGTTTGTGTCCAGGATATTCGTGCAGCGGTCCAGCACGGTCTCGGGAGCGCCCTTGCAGAAACCCTCGGCCACGCCCTCAGCCAGGGGCGCGGCGTGCACGGTGCTCATGCGCTTGCGCTCCGAGGAAAAGGGCAGCTCCTCCAGCCGGGGATGGGCCGCGCGCTCGGCGTCCTGGTCCAGGCCGGCCTTGGCCGCGGCCACCACCAGGGCGGCCTCGGTGGGGTCGCCGGCAATGGCGAAGCCCGCGTCCTCGGCGGCTTGTTCGGGGCGCACCAGCCGTGCGTCGTTGCAGAGCAGGCCGGCCAGCAGCAGCCGGCGGGCCACGGCGTCGGGCTCGGCCGGGGCCTCGCCCGGCCGGGTGAAGCCGCCCTCTGGCGCGTAGCCCGCGCCGGCCACCTCCAGCGAGCCGGCCGCGGTCCACAGCCGGCGTACGGTCATCTCCCCCCGGGTCAGGGTGCCGGTCTTGTCCGTGCAGATCACCGTGGTGCAGCCCAGGGTTTCCACCGCGGGCATCTTGCGCACCAGGGCGTTGTCCCGGGCCATGCGCCGCATGCCGATGGCCAGGGCGCCGGTCACGATGGCGGCCAGGGCCTCGGGCACCGCGGCCACGGCCAGGGCGATGGAGAACATCACCATGTTCACCGCAAAGGCCAGGTCCAGGGTCCCGTGCAGCCACTCCCGGAAGATGCTGATCCCGGCCACCAGGCCGCAGATGGCCAGGGCCCCGATGCCCAGCCAGCGGCCGATCTCCGCGGTGCGGCGCTCCAGGGGCGTGGGCTCCGGGGTTGCGGACAGGACCTCCTGGGCGATGCGGCCCAGTTCGGTGCCCATGCCCGTGGCCACCACCACCGCCAGGCCCCGGCCGTAGGTCAGGGTGGTTCCGGCGAAGAGCATGTCGGTGCGCTCCGCCACGCGGGTCTCGGCGGGCACGGGTGGGGCGGTCTTGCCCACGGGCGCGGATTCGCCGGTGAGCGGGGCCTCGTCGCAGCGCAGGGAGTGGGATTCGAGGATGCGGGCGTCGGCGGGAATCCGGTCCCCGGCCTCCAGGAGCAGAATGTCGCCGGGCGCCAGCTCCCGGGTCTCCACCCGGGCCTCCCGGCCGTCGCGCAGCACCCCCACGGTGGGGGCGAGCATCTGCTTGAGCGCCTCCAGGGCGCGCTCGGCGCGGTATTCCTGCACGAAGCCCAGCACCGCGCAGAACACCACGATGACCAGGATGATGGCCGCGTCCACCACCTCGCCCACCGCAAAGGAGAGCACCACTGCGGCCAGCAGGATGAGGATGAGCACGTTGGCGAACTGGCCCAGGAACAGGGCCAGGGCCGAGGCGCGCTCGGCGTGGGTGAGTTCGTTCGCGCCGTGCTCGGCCAGGCGGCGGCCGACCTCGTCCCGGGACAGGCCCCGGGCCGGGTCCACCTCCAGGGCGGCCAATGCCGCGGCAGGTTCCAGGGCGTGCCAGGGCGTCTCGGGCATGGAAGGCTCCTCGGTCGGTCAGGGCGGCAAGGCCGCGGTCCGGTTCGTATCTACCTCATATCCTTGCCCGGGGAAAGGACGTCCGACCGGCGGTCCGGGGATCGCACGGCAAGGGCGTCGAAAAATAGCGCGGAATGCCGGGGGCATGGCAGGAGGTTGCATCGGAGGGGAAGGCGGGCTACTTCGGCTGATCCCCTGTTCAGGTGCAGGGAGGCACGGTTGGTTGTGCATGGCCGGAGCGCCGGCGCAAGGCTTTTTGCGAGCGCGGCATCCCCGGGAAGACGACGTGCTGCCCAACGGAGAGCTGTTCTCGGAACTGGTCGGTTGAGCGCCCGCCTGTCCTGGCGGGGCTAGAAGGGGTGAGGGATGGCGCAACGGCCTGTTTTGTCCCTATGTATCCTTGTGGTGTGCTGTCTGGCCACGCTGTCGCCCGGCCGGGCCCGGGCCGAGGCGTTCTCCACCGCCCCGGTGGCCAAGCCCGGGGGCGGCAAGTGGCGCATCGGCTACTACGAGGGCGGTCCCTATTTCAACTACCGCCGCAACCTGGTGGGGTTCGTGGAGGGCCTCATGGACCTGGGCTGGATCGAGCCGGCCGAGGTCCCGGAGAAGGGCGGCCCGGACGACAACGCCCTGCTCTGGCCGGTGCTGGCCGCCACCCTCAAGAGCGACTTCCTGGAGTTCGCGCCCGAGGCCTTCTGGTCCGCGGGCTGGAACGCCACCCGCCGGGAGGCGGTGCGCGAGGACTGCATCCGCCGCCTGAACACGGGCGAGGTTGACTTCATGCTGGCCGCCGGCACCTGGGCCGGCCAGGACCTGGCCAACGACCGCCACCGCGTGCCCCTGACCGTGTGCGCGGTGAGCAACCCGGTACTCTCGGGCATCATCAAGAGTCCCACCGAGTCCGGCCACGACCACGTGCATGCCAAGAGCGACCCGGAGCGCTACGTGCGCATGGCCCGGCTGTTCTACAACCTGTTCGGGTTCAAGCGCCTGGGCGTCACCTACGAGGACAGCCCCGAAGGCCGGACCCACGCCGGGGTGCGGGAGATCGAGCAGGTGTCCCGGGAGTTCGGCTTTACGGTGGTGAGCTGCCTGGCGCCATTCGCCGGGGTGGACACGGCCACCTGCGAGGCGCAGGTCATCGCCTGCCAGGAGGAGCTGGCCCGGCAGGTGGACGCGGCCGTCATTCCGGTGCATCGGGGGGTGAACCCCAGGGTCATGTCCCGGATCCTGGCCCCGTACTTCGCGCGCAGGATACCCACCTTCTCCCAGCAGGGAAGCCTTGAGGTGAAGCACGGCGCGCTCATGGGCATGACCCTGGGCCGGGGGGCCTTCCGGCAGGTGGGCGCGTTCCACGCCAAGACCGCGGCCTCGGCCTTCCACGGCATCCCGGTGGGCCGGCTGCCCCTGGTGTTCGAGGACCCGCGCGGCCTGGCGCTGAACCGGGAGACCGCCCGGCGCATCGGCTTCACCGTGCCCCCGGGCCTGGACCTGGTGGCCGAGGACGTGTTCGAGGCCATTGCCCCGGACCTCGGCGACTAGCCCATGCGCCGTTCCCTGGCCATCCTCGGCGCGAGCCTGGTCTTCGGGCTCCTCTACTGGGTCGGCGACGCGGTCTACGACTATTTCAGCTTCGCGGACACCATCCGCATCCTGATCTTCCACGAGCCCCTGACCCTGTGGGACTCCCTGGTGCGCAACGTGCCGCGCAACGACCTCATCGCCCGCCTGTCCTTTCTGGTCGCCTGCCTGGTCGGGGGTGGGCTGGTGGTGCTGTTCATGACCCGGGTGGAGCATGCCGAGTCCGTGCTGCGGGAGAACGAGCGCCGTTCCCGCGCCCTGTTCGAGAACGCCCTGGCCGGGCTGTACAGCGTGGACGAGCAGGGGGGCATCCTCTCGGCCAACCCGGCCTTCGCCCGCATGCTGGGCTGCGCCCCGGGCCAGGACAGCACCCGGGCGGTGCGCGAGGCCTGGCCCGCGGCCCTGGAGGACGCCTCGGCCTGGCGGGACTTCCTGCGCCGGGCCGTGGAGGAGTCCGGCCCGGTGGTGGCCGAACTGGCGGCCCGCACCCGGCAGGGCCGACCCCTGTGGCTCATGCACTCCTGCCGTGCGGTGCCCGACCCGGACCGGGACGGGATGCGCCTGGAGTGTTCGGTGGTGGACATCTCCCTGCGCCGGGTCCTGGAGGACATGGCGCGGGCCCACTCCCGGGAGATGGTGCGGGTGCAGGAGAACGAGCGCCGGGCCCTGGCCCTGGACCTGCACGACAACATGGCCCAGGACCTGGCCGCGCTCAAGATCGCCCTGGCCACCCTGTGCGACGGCCACCCCGAGGCGGAGGAGATTCTGCGGCCCGGCCTGCGGCGCTGCATGGGCATGATCGGCGCGACCCTGGAGAACGTGCGCCGCACCATGCAGGGCCTCCTGCCCTCGGAGCTGGAGCACTTCGGCCTGGGCAAGGTGGTGGCCGTGCACCTGGCCGAGTTCTCCGAGGCCGCGGGCGTGGACATTGAGTTCAGCGGCGAGGACCAGGACGGCGGCGGCCTGGGCCTGGAGGGCAGGGTGCACGTGCTGCGCATCCTGCAGGAGGCCCTGCACAACGTGCGCAACCACGCGGCCGCAACCCGGGTGGAGGTGCGGCTGTGGTCCACGGCCCGGGACTACCATCTCCTCGTGGGGGACGACGGGCAGGGCTTCGACCCGGCCCGTTCCTCCCTGGACGCGGCGCGCAACGGCCGCTTCGGCCTGCAGAGCATGCGGGAGCGGGCCTCCATCCTGGGCGGCGAGCTGGAGATCGTCTCCACTCCCGGCCACGGGACCATGGTTCACCTGTCCGCGCCCCTGGGCTCCTCGACGGCGGACTAGCCGGCCTCTGCTCCGCCATCCCGCCGACCCTCCTGGCTCCCAGCCCGTCTCCTCCACGGCGCATGGGCGCTCGCCTTTTCGTCCGCCATCAGGCCTCGTTCCTGGCGCCTGCGCGGGCCATGCAGAAGACCACCAGGTGATGAAACGGGTTGATCACGGCGAAATACAGCAGGCCTGTCCAATGGTGGTATTTCACCATGGTGAGGATGTGGAAGCGGTTCGCGCCGTTTTCCAGCGGTTCGGCCACAACGGCCAGGTATCCTGAAATCATGCGGTCCTTGGCCACACCGGCCCAATAGCGCTCTTCCTCGGCCGAAACCACCGTGAAGAATGCCGCTGTTCCGCCAGGGGTGAAGGAGAGTTCTTCCGGGGCGAGGGCGAGGCTTTGGGGAATGCCCTCCTGGCGCGCGCCGAGAAGCCGCACGAATGCCCAGCGCACGCGGTAGAGCATCCGCATCCAGCCCGGCATGTAGGAGAGGATCGCGGCGAGGAATTCGCGCAGGGTCTTGCGGCACTCGACGCTCTTCACGTGGAGGCGGTCGGCGTCGCCCGCCAGTTCGGCGAGGGCGGGGATGGACTGGGCAAACGCGGGTGTGTTCATGGCTGTTCCTTGGGTTGCGCCGATCGTTAATAAAACTGTCGCCTGCGCCGGCAGGTTGGCTTGACCTCAATATGAAACTAGCATACAAAAAAATCAAGTTTTTAAATTTTAATAGCGAGCATATTCAGGTGAAGCCATGAAGATCAGCGCAAAGCACAAGGCGAAGAACCGGCAGGCCATCCTCGACGCAACGGTCGACCTGGTCATCGAGCAGGGGTTCCGGGCTGCGACCATGCGGGCCATAGCCCGCAAGGCCGGGGTGGGGGACGCCACCATCTACAACTACTTCCCCACCAAGGACGCCATCTTCTATGCCTACTACGAAGGCCGCTTCGCCGCGGCCGCGGCAGGGCTGGAGGCATCGCAAGGCCTGGGGTGGTATTCCCTGCAGGAGCGGCTGCAGGCCCTTTTCGAGGAGCTCCTGGGCGTGTTCCTGCCGGACCGCGAATTCCTCCAGGCCACGTTCCGCCCCGTCTTCTTTTCCCTGCCGCCGAACACCCGGGAACTGAAGCCCATCCAGGCCCATTTCTTCGGGGCGGTTTCCGGCGCCTTTGCCGCGGCCAGGGAGAAGGGCGAACTGGAGGAGCTGGTGCTCGAGGGCCTGGTGGTGCGCCTGTTCTGGGACTATTTTCTGGGAGTCGCAGCCTACTGGCTCCGGGACGAGTCCGAGCAGTTCTCGGCCACGAGCATCCTCATCGACAAGACCATGGGGCTCGGCTACGCCGTGCTCAAGGCGGGCGTGGTGGGCAAGGCGATCGACATCTTCGCCTTCCTCTTCCGGCACCATGTGGTGTCGCTGCTGGACGGCCCCCGGCTCGGCTTGGACGTGCTCAAGGACATCGGGGCGGTGTTCAAGGAGAAGGTCGATGGACGGCAGTGCGCCGAACGGTAAGCTCAAGCGCGGCCTGATCGGCGGCAAGGCCGCCCTGCGGGTGGGGGCCAAGGTCGCCGGTTATCTCGTGCGCAAGCCGTTCCTCTCCGAGGAAGGCCGGCGAGAGGCCCGGGACAGGGCCGAACGGACAGCCGCCCAGGACGTGTTCTCCTGCTTCTGCCTGCTCAAGGGCACGGCCCTCAAGCTCGCCCAGCTTCTCAGCATGGAGCTGGAACTGGTGCCGGACGCTGTCAGGAAGGAACTGGAAAAAGCCTGCGGCCAGGTCCCGCCCATGAACCGGGTCCTGGCCCGGAAGGCGGCGGCCAACGCCCTGGGCAGGGCGCTCGAGGACGTGTTCGGCGGTTTCGATTCCCTGGCCTTTGCCGCGGCGAGCCTGGGCCAGGTCCATGCGGCCGAGTCCCCGGAGGGCCGGGCCTTGGCCGTCAAGCTCCAGTATCCGGGCATCCACCGCACCATTGCGGACGACATGCGGATGATCCGGGGAATCCTCGGCCGGTTGCCGGAGTTCACGCGCATCGCGCCGGCCATCGACGAGATCGAGGGTCGGCTCGGGGAGGAGACCGACTACCTCGGCGAGGCCCGGAACATGGCGTTTTTCCGGGGTAACTTGCACCTCGACGGGGTGGTGGTCCCCGAACCCTGGGACCCGGGATGCGGGCCGGCCATCCTGAGCGCCACGCGGATGCCGGGCCTGCCGCTGAACCAGTGGCTGGCCACCGGTCCCGGGCCCGAGGAGCGCGACATCGTGGCCAGCCGGCTGAACGAGATCTTTTTGGTGAGCTTCTACGGCCTGCACTGCATCCACGCCGATCCCAATCCCGGCAACTACATCGTCGGCCCCGACCTCACAGTCGGCCTGGTGGACTTCGGGTGCGTCAAGTCCTTTTCCCCGGAGTTCGTGGACCTGTACCGGCAACTGCCCCGGACCATCATCCAGGGAAGGCGGGAAGAGTACTTCGCCATGCTGCGGCGCATGCGCTTCGTGGCGAGGGATCCGGGCAAGGAGGCGGAGGAGGCCATCTTCGCGTGCGCATACGGCTTCGGCAGGTGGCTGGGCAGGCTGTACGAGGTGGAGCGTTTCGATTTCGAGAAGAACGCCGGCTTCATCGCCGAAGGCCGGGAGGCCGCCAAGGCCATGTTCCGGCTTCGCGAGCACTTCACCATGAACGCGGACTTCGTGTTTCTCGACCGGACCCGCTACGGCCTGCTGCGCCTCTTCGAAAAGCTGGAATGCCGCGTGCGCGTGCGCAATGCCTTTGAGTGGGGAGAGTGACCGGTTACCCCTCGGCCTCCCAGCCCGCCTCCTCCACGGTATAGGGCCAGCCGTGGCCGGAGCAGACCCGGGCGGCCTTGCCCTGGGGGGCCAGCCGCGCCTGGGCCTGGCGCATGAGCGCGCGCAGCATGGCCATCTCCCGGCTGAACACCCGGCTGTCCGCGTTGGTGCTGGTCATGAGGTACTTGGGCACCGAGAGGATGGACTTGTCGCGCTCGGACAGGCTGGGCACGTCGATGAGGTAGTCCCCGCAGAAGAGCAGCCCCGCTTCCGGCGCAAGGTAGAACACCTGGCCGGCCACGTGCCCGCCCAGGCTCTCCAGCACCAGGAAGCGGACGTCCCCCACGGAGAAGCCGCCCAGCACCGGGAACCCGCCGGCCTGGTCCGGGTCGCCGGCCGAACGCTCGAAGGGCGCGATGCGCTGCGGCCCGGCCAGCTCGGTGAGCTGGGTGATGAGCCGGGTGAAGGAGAGGTTCAGGGCCTGGAGCCGGGTACCCGTGCCCTGGGCGCGGTTGGTCTGGGCGAAGACCGCGGCGCAGTCCGGGTGCATGAACACTGCGGTTCCCAGCTCCCGCTCCAGGGGCGCGGCCCAGCCCGCGTGGTCCGCGTCCGGGTGGGTGAAATAGGCGCGCTTGATGCGGGCAGGGTCGAACCCGTGCCGGGCCAGCCAGGCCCGGGCGTCCGGGAAGTACAGGCCGAAGCCCGAGTCCACCAGGACATCTTCGTCCGCGGTGCGCAGGAGAAAGCCGTTGGCCCCGGTGGGGCAGGCCAGGGTGTACAGGGACACCGCCGGGCTCACCGCCACCGGCCCGGCCAGGCGCATGGAAAACCGCTCCCCGGTCTTGCCCAGGGAGGCCGCGGCCAGGTGCAGGATGTTGGAGAACACCCCGGACGCGGCCATGGACTCCTCGTCCGCCCCGGCCTGGCGGCGGAACTCCGCCAGGGCCCGGCCCATCTCGTCCGAGGACTCGAACAGGGCCTTGAGCCGGTCCAGCCGGTCCGGGGGCAGGATGCGGCGCAGCCGGAACAGGAAGTGCTCGGCAGCGGACAGGCCGATGACCGCCTCCATGGCCGCGCTGTCCGCGCCCTGCCACTGGACGTGGAAGTGCCAGCCGCCGGCGGTGAGGTCGGCCAGGAGCGCCGAGACCTGGGCCGGGGAGTCGGTGGCCATGGTGATCTCGGCTAGGCCCGGGGCCGCGTCGCCGTCGTAGGCCAGGTGGATCACGTTGGCCCTGTGGCTGCGGAACACCCCGGCCAGGCTGGCCAGGGTTCCCGGGCGGTCCTCCAGGGTGGCCTTGATGGCCAGCAATCCCTCCAGGGTGGTGATGGGCTCTGGCCGGTCCGCGTTCGTGTCCGGCCCGGGCTGCTCCAGCCTGCCCTGCCGGGCCAGGTCGTCGGCCAGTGCCCCGGCCAGGGCCGCGGTTGCGCAGCGCGCCTCCATGCGCACCAGGAAGGGGCTCTCGGAGCGGTTGTAGCCGAATTGCTCGATGTTGGCCTGATGCCCGGCCAGGAACGCGGCCAGCTCGGCCAGTTCGCCCGGCCGGTCGGCCATGCGCAGCCCGGCCGAAAGCCGCCACCCGCCCCGCGGGTCGCGGCGCAGGGCCAGCGTGTCAGGCGCGGGCGCGTCCGCCGGCCTGGTGTTCGTCTCGCTCATGGAATCTCCCCCCCCCGAAGGCGTCGGGACACCACCCTAGCCGCGGGCAAGGGAGGAGGCAAGGCGGGGAGCGGGCCAAAGAAAAGGGCCGGCTGCGAAGCCGACCCTGATTCTTTTGGTAGCGGGGCTAGGATTTGAACCTAGGACCTTCGGGTTATGAGCCCGACGAGCTGCCGTGCTGCTCCACCCCGCAACGCTGTGGAGGGGTGTATCTACGCACCGGGGACAGAGATGTCAACCCCCGTTGCCATCATTTCCGAAATCCCGTATCCAGGCCCCGTCATGCCGCCCATCCCCATCAGTTCCCTCACCCTGGTGATACCGGTCTACAATGAAGAGGAAAACCTCGACATCCTGACCGACGAGATCCTCGCGGCCCTCACCCCGACGGGCCGCGACTTCGACATCCTCTACGTGGACGATGGCTCGTCCGACGGCTCCCTGGCCGTGCTCCGCCGCCTGGCCGCGCGCGAGGCGCGGGTCCATTACCTGTCCTTCGCCGCCAACCGCGGCCAGTCCGCGGCCTTTGGCGCGGGCTTCGCCGAGGCTCGGGGCGAGTTCGTGGCCACCCTGGACGCGGACCTGCAGAACGACCCCGCGGACCTGCCCGCCATGCTCGACCTGGCGGAAGCGCAGGGCGCGGACATGGTCATCGGCTGGCGGCGCCGGCGCCAGGACACGGCCTGGAAGAAGTTCGGCTCCCGCCTGGGCAACTGGGTGCGCAACGGCCTCACCCGCGAGACCGTGCATGACACCGGCTGCTCCCTGAAGCTCATGCGCGCCGAGACAGCCCGCCTCCTGCCCATGGCCTTCAAGGGCATGCACCGCTTCCTGCCCACCCTCATGAAGCTGCACGGCGCCACGGTGCTGGAGGTCGCGGTCAACCACCGGCCCCGCCGCTTCGGCGTGTCCAAGTACGGCAACTTCCGCCGCGCCTGGGAGGGCTTCCAGGACGTGCTGGTGGTGCGCTGGATGCAGAACCGCCACCGGCCGTATTCCATTAAGGAGCGCGGCTAGCGCGCCGGGGTCCCATGCGCGTATTGGCCGAAACCTGGCTGCCCCTGCTGGCCCTGGCCGGCCAGCTTCCGTTTTTCCTGCTGCGCCTGCGCGGCAGCTCGGAGCGGGTCGAGCGGGCCGCGTTCCTGGCCGCCCTGGCCGGGGCCGGCCTGGGCCTGGCCCTGGGGCTGCGCGACGCGGACGTTGCCCTGCTCGTGGGCCAGCTTGCGGCCCTGTGCCTCATCGTGCGATTGCGAAATGCCGGGAAGGGTGCTGCGTGAGTCTGGAGCGCCGCCACCTCAGAGCCCTGCTCAAGGGCCTGGCCTTCATCGCCGGGTTCGCGGTCCTGGGCCTGGCCGCCCGGCAGATGGGCCTGGACCGCGCCCTGGACCAGGCCTGGATCGACAGCGCGGTGCGGGGCCACGGCCTGGCCGGGGTGGGCCTGTTCCTGGGCCTGGGCGCGCTCATCATCGCCCTGGGCTTGCCCCGCCAGTTCGTCTGTTTCCTGGGCGGCTACGCCTTCGGGTTCTGGACCGGCACGGGCCTGTCCCTGGTGGCCTCGGTCCTGGGCTGCGTCCTGGCCTTCGCCTACGCCCGGCTCCTGGGCCGCCGCCACCTGGCCGGCCGCCTGGGCAAGCGGGTGCGCCGCGCGGACGAGGTGTTCAGCGCCGCGCCCCTGACCATGACCATGGTCATCCGCTTCCTGCCCGTGGGCTCCAATCTGCTCACCAACCTGCTGGCCGGCCTGTCCTCGGCCCCCCTGTGGCCCTTCGTGGCCGGCTCGGCCATCGGCTACGTGCCCCAGACCGCCATCTTCGCGCTCCTGGGCAGCGGCTTCAAGGTGGACCCCACCTGGCGCATCGCCCTGTCGGTGCTGCTCTTCCTGCTCTCCACCTGGCTGGGCGTGGCCCTGTACCGCCGGCACAAAAAAGCCGCGGACCTGGCCGCGGCTACGGAGAACGAGGAAGAGCCCTCGATCTAGCCTGCCCTGTCCAGGCCCAGACGCCTGGCCAGCATCAGCCACACCGCCCCGGCCATGGCCAGGCCCAAGAGCCAGCCCATGAACACGTCCGTGGGATAGTGCTTGCCCAGGTAGACCCGGGACAGGCCCACCAGCAGCGGGAACAGCCACACCCAGCGCCGGCCCCGCACCCCGGCCAGGAGCAGGAACACCGCCGCGGCCGCGGCCGCGCTGTTGGCCGCGTGGGCGGACACGTAGGAACTGCCGTTCTCCCGGGCCGGGGCGAATCCTTCCGGCCTCACCCGCCAGGCCCCGTCTTCGTGAAAGCGCGCCCCGGCCAGCTCGTTCAGGGGCCGGGTGCGGCCTATGGCGTGCTTGACCAGGCCCGAGCCCAGGTCCGCGGTGGCCACGGCCAGCACCGCCAGGAGCACGGCCCGGGCCACCCGCCGCCGGTCCGCGCAACGGGCCAGGGCGGTTCCGGCTGTCAGCGCGCCCAGAAGCCAGAGCAACAGCGGCGAGGAGGCCGCGCGCATGAGCGGGTCCAGAACCGGGCTGGCCAGCCCGGTGTTCACCGCGCGGAACAGGGCCAAGTCCCAGGCCGGGGTGGCGAAGAACATGCTAGGCGAGCTTCTTCATCAGCCAAGCCATGTTCTGGCCGAGGACCTGCATGGTTTCCATGGCCTCGGTATCCTCCTCCACCTCGCCGGGCTTGAGCCCGATGCCCATGTTCCAGTAGCGGGAGCCGGGCACCACCATCTGGGTGATGAAAAAAAAGTGGTTGATGGAGTCGAACACGTGGATGGCCCCGCCGCGGCGTTTGGCCACAACCGCCGCGCCGACCTTGCGGCGGAACAGGTCGTTGTTGGCCCGGCCCACCATGCCCGCCCGGGTGATGAGGGCCATCATCTCGGCGGTCACGTTGGCGAAATAGGTGGGCGAGGCCAGGATGATGCCGTCGGCCTCGATCATGCGCTCGATGCACTCGTTGATCACGTCGTCCTTGACCGCGCAGCGCATGTCCTTGTTTTCCCAGCACTTGTAGCAGGCGACGCAACCCCGTATCCGGTGGCCGGCCAACTGGTACAACTCGGTCTCGATGCCTTCCTTTTCCAACTCAGTAAACACGCTGCGCACCATGTGGGCGGTGTTGCCGTCCTTGCGTGCGCTGCCGTTGATGGCAACAACCTTCATTGAAACACTCCTGTGGGGGTTAGAACCCGAGGTCTGCGTTGACCAGGACGATCTTGATGCGGGCCTTGGGGTAGGATTTCTCGGTGATGACCCAGGTATTGCAGATGCGGTCCGGGGAGGAGCAGTCCTCGCAACGCATGGTTTTCACGCAGGGGGTCTTGCGGTCCAGGCGCATGGCGTTGACCGGGGCGGCCACGTCGCGGATGCGGTACATGGCCGCATTGAGGTCCGGCACGATCTTGTTGCGGCCGGCCACCACGATGACGTGTTTGGGGCCGAAGGTGATGGCCGCCACCCGGTTGCCCGTGCCGTCCAGGTTGGCCAGCTTGCCGTCCGCGGTGATGGCGTTGGCGCTGGTGAGGAAGATGTCCGTGAGCAGGGCCTGGCGGCGCAGTTGGATGCGCTCGTACTGGGGCAGGGAGGTGTCGTAGGTGTCCAGCACCCGCAGGTCCGCGCAGCACTTGACCGCCTCGTAGATGCCGCTGTGCACCAGGGTCATGGACCCGCCGAAGGCCGCGGACTTGGCGCCGTAGTCCTTGACCAGGGCGGGGATGAGGCTGTCCATGACCAGCGTCTTGGCCGCCTCGGGGTCCTCGGCCAGGTGCACCTCGAAGTTGTTCTGCTCCAGGGCGCGGGCGGCCTGGCGCAGGCGGCCGGTGCGAAAGGTGTCCAGGGGGGTGTCCATGTGGCCTCCGTTGCCTTGCAGAGTGCCAAACCGGGGATATGGGGTCAAGGAGGGGAAGTGTCTAAAGGAATGGCCGAGGTCGGCCGATAGGAGCATGGGGAGGGTTCGCTCCGCGCCCGGATGTCGGGCGGGGGGCGGCGCACGGCCACCTTTGCCCGAGGGCGGAGCCATGTCCCTGGTCATCAATCACAATCTCATGGCCCTGAACGCGGCCCGCAACCTGGGCAGCGCGTTCTTCTCCCTGTCCAGTTCGGTGCAGCGCCTGTCCTCCGGCCTGCGCATCAATTCCGCGGCCGACGATGCGGCCGGCCTGGCCATCCGCGAGCTCATGCGCTCGGACATCGCGGGCATGCACCAGGGCGTGCGCAACATCAACGACGCCATCTCCCTGATCCAGACCGCGGACGGAGCCCTGTCCGTGGTGGACGAGAAGCTCATCCGCATGAAGGAGCTGGCAGAGCAGGCGGCCACCGGCACCTACAATTCCGACCAGCGCCTCATCATCGACTCCGAGTACCAGGCCATGGCCTCGGAGATCACCCGCATCGCCAACGCCACGGATTTCAACGGCATCCATCTGCTCAACGGCAACCTCTCGGGCCCCAATTCGGCGCACAACGGGGCCGGGCTGGTGTCCACCGGGCCGCTCAAGGTGCACTTCGGGGTGGGCAACGACTGCGCGGAGGACTACTATTACATCAACATCGACAACGCCACGGCCTCGGCCCTGGGCCTGGGCAACGCCTCGGCCGTGGGCGCGGGGTATTCCATCTCCACCCAGCAGGCCGCGCAGCAGGCCCTGGAGGCAGTGAACCAGGCCATCGTGTCCAAGGACAAGATCCGCGCCCACCTGGGGGCCTTGCAGAACCGGCTGTACGCGGTCACCAACCTGGTGATCATGTCCGAGAACCTCCAGGCCGCGGAGTCGCGCATCTCGGACGTGGACGTGGCCCAGGAGATGACCATGTTCGTGCGCTCCCAGATCCTGTCCCAGGCGTCCACGGCCATGCTGGCCCAGGCCAATTCCCTGCCGCGCCTGGCGCTCCAGCTTTTGGGCGGCTAGGCCCTCCTGGTTGACAATCCCGGCCCCGATGGGGCATAGAGCCCCTCCCTCGAAGCGCCGCCGGCCGCGTCCGGCGGCGTTGTCGCTCATGTCTTGACTACCTGCCGAATGGGTTGTATTCGGCAGCGTTTAGCGTTGCGTAAAGGAGTACTCCGATGAAAAGGACGTTTCAGCCGAGCAAGATAAAGCGCAAGCGGACCCACGGTTTCCTGGTCCGTTCCAAGAGCAAGAACGGCCGCGCCGTGTTGCGCCGCCGTCGGGCCAAGGGTCGCAAGAGATTGGCGCTTTAAGTTTTGCCCGGGCCAACCGGCTTCTGTCCCGGCCGCAGTTCACGGCCTGTTATGACCGGGGCCGGCGCTATTACACCGGGCTTTTCGTGGTCTTCGTGCAGGCCAACCAGGCCGGCCTGTGGCGGCTGGGCCTGGCCGTGAGCAGGAAGCTCGGCGGCGCGGTGCGGCGCAACCGCATCAAGCGCGTGGTGCGCGAGTTCTTCCGCCTGCACGGACCCGAATTGACGCTTCCCCTGGATGTGGTGGTGGTCCCCAAGCGGCACGTGGACGCCAGGTCCCTGGACCTGGACGCCGTGGCCACGGACCTCGGCCCCCTGCTGGCCAGGATCCGGCGGGACTTCGGCCGGCCGCCCCGGGTGACGGAAGCTGAGGGCAAACAGTAGCACCCATGCGCAGCGTGCTCATCCGGCTCGTGGTCGCCTATCAGCGACTGATTTCGCCGCTCCTGCCGCCGGCGTGCCGTTTCGTGCCCTCGTGTTCGGACTACGCGGTCGAGGCCCTGGCGGTCCATGGCGTGCTGCGCGGACTCGCGCTCGCCGCCTGGCGCCTCTTGCGTTGCCACCCCCTATGCCGAGGCGGCTACGATCCCGTGCCCCCGGCCGGCGAGTCCGTCCTCCCCTGGCGGCTCAAACCCACAGGACCCTTCCATGGATCAGAATAAACGCACCCTGTTGGCCGTGGCCCTGTCCGCCGCCGTATTCCTCACCTGGAGCATCCTCTTCCCCGGCCCCAAACCCCAGCCCGCTCCGGCCAAGTCCCCTGACCAGCCCACCGCCCAGTCCCCGGCCTCGCCGGCCGCTCCCGCCCCCGGTGCCCATGCCTATTCCGTGGCCGAGGCCAAGGAGATCGTGGCTGCCGACGCCCGCGGCGTGGTGGTGGAGACCCCGCTCTACAAGGCCGAGTTCAGCACCCAGGGCGGGGTGCTCAAGAGTTTTCAGCTCAAGAAGTACAGGCAGAGCATCGCCAATGACTCCGGGCTTGAGAACCTGGTGAGCCCGGCCTCGGCGGACAAGGGCCCCCTGGGCCTGCTCTGGAACGGCCAGGCCACCTGGCGCGACGGCAGCTGGGACGCTGCGGCCCAGGACCTCTCCCTCCTGGTGGACGCGGAGGGCAGCCTGGTCTTCACCGGCGTCTTCGGCGGCATGCAGATCGTGCGCACCCTGCACTTTGCCAAGGATTCCTACATCATCACGGAGAATACCCGGGTGGTGAACACCACCCCCGCCCAGGTCACCGGCCGGCTCTCCTACAGCCTGGCCGCGCCCAGCCTTGGGGTGGGTGACGACCGCTACAACATGACCCGGGTGTCCTGGCGCGACGCCGAAGGCACCGACGAGGAGACCAGCCAGAGCGACCTGGAGAAGGAAGGCGTGGCCCGGGACAAGGGCGTGCTGTGGGGCGCGGTGCAGGACAACTACTTCATCCTGGCCGCGGCGCCCGAGCCCGGCGACCTGACCCTCAAGGCCAACCACGAGGCGGGCGTGTTCCGAGCCGCCCTGGAGAAGGGGAACCTGGAGATCCTGCCCGGGGTGGAGCGCGCCCTGGCCTGCTCCTGGTACCTGGGACCCAAGGTGGAGGAGTACCTGGCCCCGGCGCCCAACAACCTGGCGTCCATCATCACCTACGGCTGGACCGACTTCCTGGCCAAGCCGCTCCTGGTGCTGCTCAACTGGCTGCACGGGTTCGTGAAGAACTGGGGCGTGGCCATCATCATCCTGACCATCATCATCAAGGCGGTCTTGTGGCCCCTCTCCCAGAAGAGCTACAAGTCCATGAACCAGATGAAGAAGCTCCAGCCGCTCATGGCCCGCATCCGGGAGCAGTACAAGGATGACCGGACCAAGATGAACGAGGAGATGATGCGGCTGTACAAGACCTACAAGGTCAATCCCATGGGAGGCTGCCTGCCCATGGCCGTGCAGCTGCCGGTGTTCCTCGGCCTCTACCAGGCGCTCCTGGGGGCCATCGAGCTCAGGCACGCCTCCTTCATCGCCCATCTGCCGTTCACGGACATGATCTGGCTGGCCGACCTCTCGGCCAAGGATCCCTACTACATCACCCCGTTGATCATGGGCGCGACCATGTTCCTGCAGCAGAAGCTGACCCCCGCGCCCGGGGACCCCACCCAGGCCAAGATCATGCTTTTCATGCCGATCATCTTCACCTTCCTCTTCCTCAACTTCCCTGCCGGCCTGGTGGTGTACTGGCTGGTGAACAACGTGCTCTCCATCGCCCAACAGTGGTGGCAGATGCGCAAGGGCTCCTAGGGAGCCGCCCGCCGGCACGCCACACAAGGGAGAACGCATGAGCGATTTCAAGGAATTCACAGGAAAGGACGTGGACGAGGCCATCGAAAGGGCCTGCCGCCACTTTGACGCAAAACGGGAAAAACTGGAGCTCGAGATTCTGAGCGGAGGCTCCACCGGCATCTTCGGCCTGGTGGGCAAGAAGAAGGCGGTGGTCAAGGCCCGGCTGCGCGGCCGCGCGGCCATGGACACCGGGCTCATGGAGGACCGGGACAAGTCCGCTCCGGCCCCGGCCGAAGAGGCCCGCCCCGCCCCCCGGCAGGAGCCCCGCCCCGCGCCGAAGCGCGAACCCGAGGCCAAGGCCCCCCGGCAGGCCCCGGCGCCCAAGCCCGCTGCGGCGCCTGCGCCCAAGCCCGCTCCGGCCCCGGCCACCGCAGGTGACGATGAGATCGAGGACGAGGTCGCGCCTCCGGGCAACCGCATCTTCGAGCCCGCGCCCAAGGGCGCGCCGCTCATGGACGCGGTCATCGCCTCTCCCGCCGGCGCTGCGCCCGCCGACGCCGCGCCCGCTTCCGACGGACCCACTCCAGCGCGCAGCGGCAACCGCCGCCGCACCCACCGGGGCGGCCGCGGCCGGCGCGGCCGGGGCCAGGGCGAGGCCACCCGCGAGGGCAACGGTGCCCGCGAGGGCAACGGCGCCCGCGAGGCCAGCGGCAACCGCGAGGCCAGCGGCAACCGTGATGCCAGCGGCAACCGCGGCCCGGCCGAGAACCAGCGCGGCCAGCGCGGGGGTGGGCGGCAGCGCCGGCCCGAGCCCCGGCGCGCTCCCGAGCCCCAGGAGAACGAAGAAGCCAGCCGGCCCCTGTCCGCGGACTACGACCCGCAGGTGGTGCTGGACAAGACCCGCGAGGTGGTTGCCAAGCTGGTGGAGCCCCTGTGCCCCGAGGCCCCCGTCACCCTGGAGCACGAACCCGGACGGGTGAAGGTGTTCGTGGACGCGGGCGAGGCCGCGGAACTGCTCATCGGCAAGGACGGCTCCACCATTGCCGCCCTGCAGTACCTGGCCAACCGCATGGTGGCCCGGCTCACCGGGGCCGCGGTGCGCATCCACCTGGACGCGGGCGAGTTCCGCGAGCAGCAGGACGAGCAGCTGCGCCAACTGGCCCTGGAGCTGGCGGACAAGGCCAAGGAGGAGGGCCGCACCCAGAGCACCCGGCCCCTGTCCTCGTACCACCGCCGGATCATCCACCTGGCCCTGCAGGAGGACCCCGCGGTGTCCACCCGCTCCAAGGGCGACGGCCCCTTGAAGAGGGTGCTCATCTCTCCCAAGCGCGGGGAATAGCCGCAGCCACGCGAAGTTCACGGGGCGGGTCCTGCGGACCCGCCCCTTTTTTCACTCCGCCCTCCCCATGCCCGCCCGCCTTGGACAGGGCCGGCCAAAACGGTTACAGGGCATCCCACATTCCCTTCCGAGGTACGCCATGAAGACCGCCATCTTCGGTTTCGCCGGCAGCGGCAAGACCAGCCTGTTCACCGCCCTGGCCGGCGCGGCCGCGGCCGCGGGCAACCGGGCCATGGTCAAGGTGCCCGAGCCCCGGCTCGATCCCCTGGTCGCCCTGTTCACCCCCAAGAAGACCACCTACTCGGAGATCGAGTACCTGGACATCCCGGGCGGCGGGGGCAAGGGCCAGGGCCTGGGTGAGCGCATCCTCAACGAGATCCGGCCCTACGACTGCCTGCTGGCGGTGCTGGACGCCTTCTCCGGCCTGCACGATCCGGCCGAGCAGCTCTCGGCCGTGGAGGCGGACCTTCTGGTCTCGGACCTGGCCGTGGCCGAGAAGCGGCTGGAGCGCATCGCCCTGGACAAGCGCAAGACCCGTGACCTGGTGAATCCCAAGGAAGAGGAATACCTCACCCGGGCCCACGCCTGGCTGGAGTCCGAGAAGCCCCTGCGCGAGGACCCGGAGCTGGCCGCGGCGCACGAGCTCAAGGGCTTCCGCTTCCTGTCCGCCAAGCCGGTGCTCTACGCCTGGAACCTGGCCGAGGACACGGTGGGCTCCTTCGCCCTGCCCGGGGAGCGCCCGGGCCTGGCCCACGTGGCCGTGTCCGCCAAGCTGGAGGCCGAGCTTTCCGACATCGCGGACCCCGAGGAGCGGGCAGTGTTCCTGGCCGACCTGGGGCTCAAGGGGTCGGCCCTGGACCGCGTCATCAAGCGCACCTACGACCTCCTGGGCCTCATCACCTTCCTCACCGCCGGCGACAAGGAAGTGCGGGCCTGGGCCGTGCGCGGCGGCAGCACCGCGCCCGAGGCCGCGGGCACCATCCACTCGGACATCCAGAAGGGCTTCATCCGGGCCGAGGTGCTGGGCTGGGAGGACTTCCTCAGGGCCAAGGACTTCAAGCGGGCCAAGGAGCTGGGCCTGCACCGCCTGGAGGGCAAGACCTACGTGATCCAGGACGGCGATATCGTCGAGTTCAGGTTCAACGTCTAATGGCGGACATGCGCGACAACGTGGCCGTGGCCCTGGTCCGGCCCAGGTTTCCCCTACCCAAAAATCATTCATGATTTTTTAAAAATCCCGTTCTTCGCGGGCAGGGAGAAGGACGCCATGCTGGACAACGTGGCCGTGGTCCTGGTCCGGCCCAGGTTTCCCGAGAACATCGGGGCCGCGGCGCGGGCCTGCGCCAATTTTGGGTGCTCGCGCCTGGTGCTGGTGTCTCCCGAGCGGTGGGAGGAGGACAGGGCCCTGCCCCTGGCCACGCCCAAGGGCGCGGACATCCTGCGCCGCATGGAGATTTTCGACGACCTGCCGGCCGCCCTGGCCGGGTTCACCTGCGCCTTTGGAACCACGGCCCGCACCGGGGGCTGGCGGCGGGGCCTCTTCACCCCGGCCCAGGCCGGACCCGAGGCCGCGGCCAGGCTGGCCGAGGGGGGCACGGTGGCCCTGGTGTTCGGGTCCGAGGACCGGGGCCTGGAGAACGCCGAGGTGGAGCTGTGCCAGGGCCTGGTGAACATCCCCACGGTTTCCGACGCCAGTTCCCTGAACCTGTCCCAGGCCGTGCTCCTGGTGCTGTACGAGGTGTTCTCCGCGGCGCGGGAGCGGCCCTACGCGCCGGGCGGCCGCAGCAAGGACAGGCTGGCCACCCACGCCGAGCAGGAGATGCTCTTTTCGGCCCTGCGCGAGACCTTGGGCGAAATCGACTACCTGCGCCCCGGCAACCAGGACTACTGGATGCTCCCGGTACGGCGGCTGCTGGGCCGGCTGGGGCTCAGGCGCGGGGAGTTCAACCTGCTCATGGGGGTGTGCCGCCAGGTGCGCTGGGTGGCGGACAGGGCCCGGGGCAGGGGTGGGGGCGGGGTGCCGGAACCATGAAAAAGCGAACGGGCCGCCGCGGCTGAAGCGGCGGCCCGTTCTGCGAGACGGACCGATGACCAGACGGAGAGTTACTTCTTCTTGTTGACGGAGACCTTGAGGCCCTTGGCCACGGAGAACTTGACCACCTTCTTGGCCGGGATCTTGATCTTCGCGCCGGTCTGCGGGTTGCGGCCGGTGCGGGCGGCGCGGGTGGACACGGAGAAGGAGCCGACGCCGGGCAGGCGGACGCGCTTGCCGGTGCCGACAGCCTTGCCCAGGATCGCACAGAAGGCGTCAAACGCCTTCTCGGCGCTGGCTTTGGTGGGGAACACGTCAGCCAACTGGCCTTTCAGGGCCTCAACGAACTGCGCCTTGGTGAACATTTCCTTTCCCTCCTGGTTGAATCACGCTCAGGTCCGAGTTGCACGAACTCCCGCGGGGCGGGAACAATCCGCCTAGGTTTGGCGTTGTCTAACCCCATTCGGGCGCGATATGTCAATATGCCGAAAGCGCAGCATTTTTATTGTTCACATCCCTGCACGCAAGTTCAGACGCGGCTTGCGGGGCGGGCGTGCCGGCGTGAGTCCGTCCAGTCCGGCGGACAGGATTGACGAATTTCAATATTTTGCAGTTATGTTGGGATATTATAGACAAGGCGAGAATATGCTTGTCGAAGAATCAGGGGGCGTGAAACGCCGCGAAGGTCCGTAAATGGCGTTGTCAGGGGAGGCGTTGTGGATAACTAAAGAAGAGTAAAAAATTTTTCCACATGTGGATAATCAACTAGAACACCTCGGCCTCGAACCAGAACAGGCTGCAACCGGCATCCTTCCACGCGTTCTCCGGCAGCCCGGCCTTGAGGCAGGTATGGGCCAGGAAGGTCTCCCGGTCCCATTTCCACTCGGTCGCCACCTGGGGCAGCAAAAGCCCGGACCGGCCGCCCTTGCGCACGATGAGCCCGTGCCGGCCGACCTCGATGTCCTGGGGATTGGCGCACTCGCTGGTGGGGCTCAGGATGGATATCTCGATGTTCAGGCGCTCGAACTCCTCCGGCCGCAGGGCCGGGAAGCGCGGGTCCTCGAAGGCAGCGGCCTTGGCCATGCGCGCCACCGTGTCCCACACCGGCCCCCGTCCCTCGATGTAGCCGATGCAGCCGCGCAGCCGGCCGCCGATCTTCAGGGTCACGAAGGCCCCCAGCTCTTTGCGCAGCGTGGGGGTGGGCGCGTCAGGGAGCTTCACCTTCCGCTCGGGCGCAAGTTCCGCCAGGATGGACAGCCGCACCAGGTCCTTGAGCGCGGCCTTCTCCTCGCCGGTGAGCGCGAAACGGAAGGGCTCGGCCATCAGAATCCCTCCTCCAGCGGCGGGTTCACCAGGGCCGGGGCGTGCAGCGCGGCCTTGGGCCGGTCCGCGTCGGCCAGCACCACCTTGCGGCCCTGTACGGTCAGCCGGCCCTGGGCGAACCACGAGAGGGCCTGGGGGTAGATGCGGTGCTCGTACTCCAGGATGCGCGCGCCCAGGCTGGCCCCGTCGTCCTCGGGGAGCGCGGGCACCGCGGCCTGGATGATGACCGGGCCGTTGTCCATGACCTCGTTGACGAAATGCACGGTGCAGCCCGAGAGCTTGACCCCGTAGGCCGCGGCGTCGGCCTGGCCGTGCACCCCCGGGAAGCTGGGCAAGAGCGCGGGGTGGATGTTGATCACCCGGCCCGGGAACTGCTCCAGGAACCAGGGGGTGAGCAGCCGCATGTACCCGGCCAGGGCCAGGGTGTCCGCGCCGTGCTCCCGGATGACCCGCACCACTTCGCGGTCGAAGCTCTTCCGGTCCGGGAACTCTGTGTGCAGGAAGGAGGCGTGGGGTATGCCGTGCCGACGCGCCCGCTCCAGGCCGAACGCCTCGGGCTTGTTGGAGAACACTACCCGGATGCGGGCGTCCAGCGCCCCGGCCTCCACCTTGTCGATGATGGACTGGAGATTGCTCCCGCCCCCGGATACCAGCACCGCCAGATCGAGCGTCATGCCTTCCCCCTGCTTCCGGCTTACGCCGATTCCACGGCCTTTGCCAAGGCCGCGGCCAGGCCCGGGATGGTGTAGTCCTCGGGCGAGATGTCGGGCGTGAACCCGAAGCGGGCCAGGGTCTTGGCCGTGACCGGGCCGATGCAGGCGATCTTCAGGTCCGCCCGGCGTTCGGCGAGCTTCTCCTTGGGCACCAGGGTGAAGAAGTTCTCCACCGTGCTGGAGCTGGTGAAGGTCACGAACTGCACGTCGCCCCGCGTGAGCCACTCCAGGAATTCGTCCGGCCCGGCCTCGGCCAGCCCGGTTTCGTACACCGGCAGCACCCGCACTTCGGCCCCGGCGCGGGCCAATTCCTCGGGCAGGACCTCGCGGGCGACCTTGGCCCGCGGGATGAGCACCTTCGCGCCCTTCACGCCGAGGGCCAACAGGCCCTCCACCACGCTCTCGGCCACGTACTTGGGCGGCACGAAGTCCGGCTCGATGCCGCGCTCGCGCAGGGCGTCGGCAGTGGCCGGGCCGATGGCCGCCACCCGGCAGCCGCCCAGGGCCCGGGCGTCCCTGCCCATGTCCTTGAGGATGCGCCAGAAGTGGTCCACCCCGTTGGTGGATGTGAAAATCACCCAGCCGTAGTCCCGCAAGTTTTCAACAGCCTCGCGCACTTCGGCGTAGTCGGGCAGGGGTTTCACCGCGATGGTCGGAAATTCCAGCACGCACGCGCCCAGGTCCTCCAGGACCTGCGCGAAGTCGCTGGCCTGCTCCCGCGCCCGGGTCACCACCACGCCCTGGCCCAGTAGCGGCCGCCGCTCGAACCAGCCCAGGGTGTCCCGCAGGGAGCACACCCCGCCCACGATGATGATGGAGGGCGCGGTGAACTTGAGCCGCCTGGCCTCGGCCGGCGCGTCCTTGAGCGTGGAGACGAACGACCGCTGCCGGCAGGAGGTGCCCCGGTACACCAGGGCCACGGGTTCGTCCGCGGGCCGTCCCGCGGCCATGAGCCTGGCGCAGATGTCCGGCAGGTTCTTCACGCCCATGTAGAACACCAGGGTGCTGGCGCTCTTGGCATAGGACTCCCAGTGGTGCGTGCTCTCTTCCTTGGTGGGGTCCTCGTGCCCGGTGATGAAGCACACCGAGGGCGTGAACGCCCGGTGGGTCACCGGGATGCCCGCGTACGCAGCGGCCGCCACGCCCGCGGTCACGCCCGGCACCACCTCGAAGGTGAGGCCCGCGGCCACCAGCTCCTCGGCCTCCTCCCCGCCCCGGCCGAACACGTAGGGGTCGCCGCCCTTGAGGCGCGCGACGACCTTTCCTTCCCTGGCCTTGGCGATGATGAGCTCGTTGATCTTGTCCTGGGGCAGGGTGTGGTCCCCGCCCTTCTTGCCCACGTAGATGATCTCCGCGCCGGGCTTGGCGTACTTCAGGAACACCGGGTTGGCGAGGTAGTCGTACACCACCGCGTCCGCGGACTCGATGGCCTTCTTGCCTTTGAGGGTCAGCAGGCCCGGATCGCCCGGGCCCGCGCCGATGAGGTAGACGTTCGGCATGGGCATTATCCTTCCATGGCCTCGGCCATGCGCGCGCGCAGGGCCGCCAGCTTGGATTCCTGCTCGGCGTAGGCTGCGCGCTTGTCGCGTTCCTTCTGCACCACGTCGGCCGGGGCCTTTTCCGTGAATCCGGGGTTGGCCAGTTTCTTGTCCACCCCGGCCATGAGGGTGCGCACCTTGCCCAGCTCCTTGTCCAGCCGCGCCACCTCGCCTGCGAAGTCCACCGCACCCGCCAGGGGCACGAACAGCTCGTGGCCCTGCACCACGGCTGAGGCCGCGGCCTTGGGCGGGTTCAGGTCCGGGGCCACGGTGAGCGCGCCCACCTTGGCTAGGGTCCGGATGAGCCCGGCGTTGTCGTTCAGGAAGGCGATCTCCGCCGGGTCGGAACAGCGCACCAGGAGGTCCAGCTCCTTGCCCGGGGAGATGGACAGCTCCGCGCGGATGTTGCGCACCGCCACCACCGCGTCCTGCAAGAGCGCCATGCGGCCGGTTATGGCTTCGTCGCGGCACTGGGGCCGGGCAGCGGGGTAGGGCTCGGTGGCCAGTTCCGGGTTTTCGATGCCCGGCAGCTTGCTCCAGATTTCCGAGGTCACGAAGGGGATGGCCGGGTGGAGCAGAGTGAGCAGCTCCTTGAGCACCGTCCAGAGCACGGCCTGGGCTGCGGCCTTGGCCGCAGGGTCGTCGCCGGCCAGCTCGGGCTTGGCCAGTTCCAAATACCAATCGCAGAACTCGCGCCAGGTGAAGGCGTACAGGCACTGGGCGTAGTCGTTGAAGCGGTATGCCTCCAGCGCCTCGGCCGCTTGGTCCTTGACCTCTTCCAGGCGGTTCAGGATCCAGCGGTGCGGCACGCCCGCGGCCGCGGACAGCGGAGCCGCGGGCTTCTGCTCCGGAAGGTTCATGAGCGCGAACCGGGCCGCGTTCCAGAGCTTGTTCACGAAGTGGCGGTAGCCCTCGATGCGCTCCTCCGAGAGCTTGATGTCCCGGCCCATGGCCGCGAACGAGGCCAGGGTGAAGCGCAGGGCGTCGGTGCCGTAGCGCTCGGTCATGGCCAGGGGGTCGATGACGTTGCCCGTGGACTTGCTCATTTTCTTGCCCTCGGCGTCGCGCACCAGGGCATGGATGTACACGTGGCGGAAGGGCACCTCCTCCATGAAGTGGATGCCCATCATCATCATGCGCGCCACCCAGAAGAACAGGATGTCGAAGGCCGTGACCAGCACCGCGGTGGGGTAGAAGGCTTTCAGCTCCTTGGTCTGCTCGGGCCAGCCCATGGTGGAGAAGGGCCACAGGGCCGAGGAGAACCAGGTGTCCAGCACGTCCTCTTCCTGGGTGAGGCGGGAGCTTCCGCACGTGGTGCAGGCCGTGGGGTCGGCCTCGGCCACGATGATCTCGCCGCAGTCCTCGCAGGTCCAGGCCGGGATGCGGTGGCCCCACCAGATCTGGCGGCTGATGCACCAGTCGCGGATGTTGTCCAGCCAGTTGTAGTAGGTCTTCTCCCACTGCTGCGGGAAGATGGTGGTGTCGCCCGTCTCCACGGCCTTGCGCGCGGCCAGGGCCAGGGGCTTCACGCCCACGAACCACTGCTGGGACACGTGCGGCTCGATGACCGTCTTGCAGCGGTAGCACTCGCCCACGTTGTGCGGGTGCTCCTCCACGCTGATGAGCAGGCCCAGAGCCTCCAGGTCCTTGACCACGGCCTTGCGGCAGGCCTCGGCGGCCATGCCCCGGTACTTCTCCGGGGCGTTCTCGTTCATGTTCCCGTCCTCGTCCATGACCGAGATCACGGGCAGGCCGTGCTTGCGGCCGATTTCCCAGTCGTTCATGTCGTGGGCCGGGGTGATCTTCAGGCAGCCGGTGCCGAACTCCTTGTCCACATAGGCGTCGGCGATGACCGGCAGTTCCCGGTCCACCAGGGGCAGGCGCACGGTGCGGCCGATGGCCGCGCGGTAGCGGGCGTCCTCGGGGTGCACCGCCACCGCCACGTCGCCCAGCATGGTCTCGGGCCGGGTGGTGGCAACGGTGAGCGAGCCCCGGCCGTCGGCCAAGGGGTATGCTATATGATAGAGCGCGCCCTTCTTGGGCGCGAACTCCACCTCGTCGTCGGCCAGGGCGGTGTGGCAGCGGCTGCACCAGTTGACGATGTACTCGCCGCGGTAGATCAGGCCCTCGTTGTAGAGCCGCACGAACACCGCGCGCACGGCCTTGGACAGGCCCTCGTCCATGGTGAACCGCTCCCGGGTCCAGTCCACGGACGCGCCCAGCCGGCGCACCTGGTTCAGGATGCGGCCGCCGTATTCCTTGCGCCACTCCCAGACCCGCTCGATGAACTTCTCGCGGCCCAGCTCGGCGCGGGAGCTGCCCTCGGCCTTGAGCGCGCGCTCCACCACGTTCTGGGTGGCGATGCCCGCGTGGTCCGTGCCCGGCACCCAGAGCACCTTGCGGCCGCGCTGGCGGTGGAACCGGCACAGGATGTCCTGCAGGGTGAGGTTCAGGGCGTGGCCGATGTGCAGCTGGCCGGTCACGTTGGGGGGCGGGATGACGATGGAATAGGGTTCGCCCGGCCCCTCGGGGTCCGGGGTGAAGGTCTTCTCCGCTTCCCAGTGCGCGCCCCAGCGCGCTTCCACGTCAGCCGGGTCGTAGGCCTTGTTCAGGGTCGTTTCCGGCATGGATTCGGGGGTCTTTTCCGCCATCGAAGGTTCCTCGCTTCACATCCGTCGGGATACTGCGTACCCTGCGCGCCAGCCGGCGGGAGCAGGGGCTCCCCAGCCGAACCGACGGCCCGCGGGCAACGGGTCAGACTTCACGAGCGGACGTTTGATGTCAAGCATCTTTCTGTTGTGGGACGAGTCCCAGATCTGGGGCCTCTTGGCCTGGCGCGCCCTGGTCCATTTCGGCCTGCCGCTGCGGGTCGTGACCGCGGCCCAGGTGGCCGGCGGGCTGCTGGCGGCCGAGCCTCCCTCGGTGCTGGTGGTTCCCGGCGGCACGGCCCGGCGCAAGTTCGAGCGCCTGGGCGAGGCCGGGGTCGCCGCGGTGCGCGGTTACGTGGCCGGCGGCGGGGCGTACCTGGGTTTTTGCGGCGGGGCCGGGCTGGGGCTCACCGGGCCGCACGGCCTGGGCCTGTGCCCCTGGAAGCGCCGCGCCTTCACCGACCGGCTGCAGCATTTCGTGTCCGGCCACATGCGGGTGGCCCTGTCTAGCGATGCCGGGGCCACCGGGCTCGCGCCGGCAACCCTGCCCGCCCAACCGCTGTTGCCGGTGTGGTGGCCGGCCCGGTTCGAGCCGGGCGATGCGTCCGAGGTGCGGGTGCTGGCCGCCTACGCCGCGCCCGGCCCGGACTTCTGGGTGGCGGACCTGCCCTTGGCCGCGGTGCCCCGCGGGCCGCTGGAGGACCTGGAGACCCAGTACGGCCTGGCCATCTGGCCGCACTCCATGGCCGGCCAGCCCTGCATGGTGGAGGGCACCTACGGCGCGGGCCGCTACCTGCTCTCGTATTCCCACCTGGAGACTCCGGCCTCGGCCGAGGCCAACCTGTGGTTTGCGCACATACTCTCGGTGTTGGGGGGGGCGGCGCTGGGCACGGCCGCGCCGACGCAGGCCGGTCCGGTCCCGGCCTGGGACCTGGACGCCCTGGCCCTGGCCTGGCCGCCCGGCCCGGGCGGCGCGGCCCTGTTCAAGGCCCGCACCGTGCTTTCCGGCCTGGTGCGCCAGGGCATGGACCACCTGCTCCTCTTCTCCCGCACCCCGTGGCTGCTGGGCTGGCGGCGGGGCATCCCGGGCGCGGCCCTCAATTCGCTGCTGGCCATGCTGGCCCAGGCCCAGGCCATCGCGCCCAACGACGCGGCCCAGGCCTTCTGGGACGAGCGCCAGGAGGCCTTCAGCGAGGCCCTGGACCTGTTCGCCCACGGCCTGTCCGGCTACCTCCTGGCCGAGCGCCTGGCCATGACCCTGGGCGACAACGAGGCCGGCCTGAACCACGATCTGCTCCGCGCCCAGCGCGTGGCCCTCTTCGGCCCGCCCATGGCCCCGGGCGGCCTGTTCGGTCCCTTGCTCGCGGACATTGACGAACTCCTGGCCCGGCTCCTGGCGTCATAAAAAAGCGCACCGGACCCGAGGGCCCGGCGCGCTTTACATCGATTTCTTTCCGAATTCTACGCAAGGCGCGGTCCAACCGCAAAAGCGTGGCCCTGAAACCAAGTGCAAGGGATAATTTAGTATGGTGTCCCCTTAATTCCTAGGGATAATTTAGTATGGTGTCCCCTTAATTCCTGGTGACTCACTATGGTGTCCCCTTAATTCCAATTCCAATTCCCAGATTACTTTAAGGCTTTCAATTTCTCAGTAATCCGGGCATCAATGTTTTCCAAGAGATATATAGGCCCGGGAAATGGCGGCTTATTTCGCTCTTGTAATATATCACTATAAATCTTATGATACTCATCGTGCATCCAATCAAAATCAACCAAGAATACATCTTCTCGGCTAGCTATGAATGGAGAACTCGCATCTGGCTTTATGCGAATAATAAATGGTGCCTGAAAGGTGACAAGTAGATATGTGCCATCATCCAAGCTATATATACTTACGATAGCCGACTTGCTTTGTATATATGCTTTGCTTCTTCCATCCATTATCGTACACTCATTGCTAGTTTTAAAAAGCATCTTGCTTGTTTTTATGTAGAAAAATTGCTTGCGATATTCAGTAGAATTCGTCAAGCTTTTCATGGAAAATCCATACGACATTGGATCATCACAGTGACCTGTGCCTCCACCGATATCGTCAAATATAAAATCGCTGTTGCCCTTATTTGTCCCGAAAAAAAGGTTGAGTTGAAATCTCGGCGTGTATCCATATATTGTAATGTATTCACGAAGAGTAAGCCCATCTTGTTTCGAAAAATATTCATCTGTCTTTCGGTTTCTGGTCCATTGTGCAATAATATTGTCATTAAAAAAATCATAAAGGTATATTTTTGTGGTCTTATCATCTGGATAATAACTGTACATTATATAAAAATTATTGTCTTTTGTATATAATCCTGACCCAGAAACTGTGTAATCTCCCTTGCCGGGCGCTTTTAATTCCGCACCCCACCATTGCGGATAGATATAATTATTGTCAGCATTACATTCTAGCGCAAACCACAAAACAATGCATAATTTTAAAAATATAATAAAATATTTCTTCATTGTTGAATCCAGAAGATTCTTAAAAAGCGGTTGCCTGCCTATTTATGTATGTAAATCTTAGCATGGCTGTGGCTGCCCTTTCTTACTACAACGGTGGGCCCACGGCTAGTCCGAACTTCCCTCTTCCTCTCCGTCCCCTCCTCCACAATCCCCCCCTGCGCGTAGCGCAATGAACGAATATCCTTGCAGGTAAAGATAGTTAAAACTGAAACTTGGCCTGCCAAGAGGGCTAGATATTGTCAACTACTTTGCGTAATGTTTAAGGCAACCAAAAGCGCGCCGGCCTCGCAGGGCCGGCGCGCTTTTGGTTGCGTTGGCTTGGTCGGCTAGGACAGCGCCCTGTCCAGGCGGGCCAGGGTCGATTCCTTCCCGAGCACTGCCATGGTCTCGTAGAGGCCGGGGGAGGCGGTCTTGCCGGTGAGGGCCACCCGGATGGGCTGGGCGATGAGCTTGAACTTCACGGCCTTGGCCTCCACGTATCCGTGCAGCGCCTCCTCGATGGCCGGGGCGGTGAACTCGGCCAGGCCGGCCATGAGGTCGCGGACCTCGGCCACGTAGGCCTTGCCCTCGGGGTTGAGGAACTTGTCCCGGGCCGCGGGGTCCAGGGCGAGGTCCGCGTCCGGGGTGAAGAAGAAGGCTGCGGCCTGGGCCATCTCCACCAGGGTCTGGGCCCGGGGCTGGTACAGGGGGATGACCGCCTCGAGCTTTTTCCGGTCCGGCTCGGGCAGGCCCAGCTCGCGCACGAAGCGGGCCAGCAGCGGGGCCAACTCCTGAGGGCTCTTGGCCCGCAGGTGGTGGGCGTTGACCCAGAGCATCTTCTCCAGGTCGAAGCAGGCGGCCGAGGAGTTCAGATTCGAGGTGGAGAAAGCGGCCACCAGTTCGTCCAGGGTGAATATCTCCTGGTCGCCGTGGGCCCAGCCCAGGCGGGCCAGGTAGTTGACCACGCCCTCGGGCAGGAAGCCCAGCTTCTCGTACTCCATGACGCTCATGGCCCCGTGCCGCTTGGAGAGCTTCTTCTTGTCCTGGCCCAGGATCATGGGCACGTGGCCGTAGACCGGCAGGGTGAAGCCCAGGGCCTGCAGGATGTGCATCTGGCGCGGGGTGTTGTTCAGGTGGTCGTCGCCGCGCAGCACGTGGGTCACGCCCATGGCGTGGTCGTCGGAGACCACGGCCATGTGGTAGGTGGCCCCGCCGTCGGCGCGGCGGATGACCAGGTCGTCCAGCTCCTCGTTGGGAAAGGACACCGGCCCCTTGACCAGGTCCAGGAAGGAGGTGGCCCCATCCTGGGGGGTCTTGAGCCGCACGCAGCGGCCCGGGCCGAGACCCAGGCCCAGGTGGCGGCAGCGGCCGTCGTACTTGGGTTTGCGACCCTCGGCCTTGGCCTTGTCGCGCATGGCCTGCACGTCCTCGGGGGTGCACTGGCACCAGTAGGCGTGGCCGTTTTCGAGCAGGGCGTCCACGTTGGCGTTGTACAGGTCCTGCCGCTCGCTCTGGAAATAGGGGCCGTCGTCGTGCGCGAGTCCCAGCCAGGCCATGCCGTCCAGGATGGCCTGGGTCATCTCCGGGGTGGAGCGCGCCGCGTCGGTGTCCTCGATGCGCAGCACGAACCGGCCGCCCTCCTTGCGGGCGAACAGGTAGTTGAACAGCGCGGTGCGCGCGCCGCCGATGTGCAGGTAGCCGGTGGGGCTGGGCGGGAAACGGGTCACGACCTGGGACATGGGTTCTCCGTGCGCAGGAAAAGGACGGCCGCGGGACGCGGCCGGGTATGGGCTTGGTCGGGCAGTCTAAACCGACTCGACGCGCTTCACCTCGGGGACTTCCTTGAGGATGATGCGCTCGATGCCGTTCTTAAGCGTGATCTGGGACATGGGGCAGCCCTTGCAGGCGCCCTGGAGGCGGACCTTCACCACCCCGTCCTCGGTGACGTCCACCAGCTCCACGTTTCCGCCGTCCGCGGCCAGCGTGGGCCGCACCTTGTCCAGGGCCTTTTCCACCTTGTCACGCAGCATGGTTCTCTCCTTGGGATGCCCGCGGGGCGGGCCGGTTTGGGCAGGGGCTCACTATAGGAGCAGCGGCCCGGATGTCAAATGCGTACCGGGCGTCCGCGTACATCTTTGTTCAGAAAAAGTTGACAACATCGTATCGAAAGGCTAGGTTCGCCGCATGTTGACGCAGCTGTTCACCTCGCGCACGCGCATCAAGCTGCTCCTCAAGCTGTTCCTGAATCCCGAGGTCTCCTGCTACCTGCGGGAGTTGGCCAAGGAGTTCGGGGCGTCGCCCAACGCCATCAAGGAGGAGCTGGACAGCCTGTCCGCCGCCGGCTACCTGGACAAGCGCCAGCAGGGCCGCAGCATCTACTACAAGGCCGACACCAGGCACCCCTTTTTTCCCGAGATCAACTCCATCGTCCGCAAGTACATCGGCATAGACAGGATAATTGAACAGGTCATTTCCAAGCTCGGCCAGATGGAAGCTGTCTACATCCTGGACGATTACGCCCTGGGCAAGGACACCGGCCTCATCGACGTGCTGGTGGTGGGCGAAGTGAACAAGCAGAAGATCGAGTCCCTGTCCCGTTCGGTGGAATCCAAGATCAAGCGCAAGCTGCGGGTCATGGTCATGGACAAGGCCGAGTTCGAGGGCCTGAAGCAGGTCCTGCTCTCCCGCCCCAACTGGAAAGTCATCTAAGGATAGCCCATGTTCGACGGAAAACGCATCCTCATCACCGGGGGCACCGGCTCCTTTGGCAAGAAGTGCACCGAGATGCTGCTGTCGCGCTACAAGCCGCGCAAGCTCATCATCTTCAGCCGGGACGAGTTCAAGCAGTACCTCATGGCGCAGCAGTTCCCGGAGACCACCTATACCTGCATGCGCTACTTCCTCGGCGACGTGCGGGACAAGGAGCGCCTGCAGCGGGCCTTCCACCAGGTGGACTACGTGATCCACGCCGCGGCGCTCAAGCACGTGCCGGCCGCGGAGTACAACCCCACCGAGTGCATCAAGACCAACGTCGCCGGCGCGCAGAACGTCATCAACGTGGCCGCGGACCGCGGCGTGAAGCGGGTGGTGGCCCTGTCCACGGACAAGGCCTGCAACCCGGTGAACCTCTACGGCGCCACCAAGCTGTGTTCGGACAAGCTCTTCGTGGCGGCCAACGCCTTCGTGGCCCAGGACGAGACCCGCTTCGCGGTGGTGCGCTACGGCAACGTGGTGGGTTCCCGGGGCAGTGTCATTCCCCTGTTCCACAAGCAGCGCGCAAACGGCGCGCTCACCATCACCGACCCGCGCATGACCCGCTTCTGGATCACCCTGGAGCAGGGCGTGGAGTTCGTGCTGCGCTGCTTCGAGAACATGGAGGGCGGCGAGATCTTCGTGCCCAAGCTGCCCTCGGTGGGCATCATGGACCTGGCCCGGGCCATCGCCCCGGACTGCGAGCACAGGGTGATCGGCATCCGGCCCGGGGAGAAGATCCACGAGATGATGATCTCCCGCGACGACGCCCGCCTCACCCGCGAATACGACGACCATTACGTGATCCGGCCCGACAACCGCTATCTGGCCTGCCGCTTCGGCGACGATTGCGGCACGCGCGTGGCAGAGGATTTCGAGTACGACTCCGGGAACAACACGTGGTGGCTCAAGGGCGCGGAACTGGAAGAGCTGCTCAAGGCCACGCCCATGGAGGAATAGGTTGCCCGGCCCTGCTCCCTTCATCCCCTACGCCCGGCAGTCCCTGGACCGGGACGACATGGCCGCGGTGGCCGAGGTCCTGGCCTCGGACTGGCTGACCACCGGCCCCAAGGTGGCCGAGTTCGAGGCCGCCCTGGCCGGGTTCTGCGGCGCGGCCGAGACGGCCGTGGTCAGCAACGGCACCGCGGCCCTGCACCTGGCCATGCTGGCCCTGGGCGTGGGCCCGGGCGACGAAGTGGTGGTCCCGGCCATGACCTTCGCGGCCTCGGCCAACTGCGTGCTCTACGCGGGCGCCACCCCGGTGTTCGCGGACGTGGACCCGCACACCCTGCTCCTGGACCCGGCCTCGGCCCAGTCCCGCATCACCCCCCGCACCAAGGCCCTCATCGCCGTGGACTACGCGGGCCAGCCCTGCGCCTGGGACGAGCTGCGAACACTGGCCGATTCCCGCGGCCTGGCCCTGGCGGCCGACGGCTGCCACGCCCTGGGCGCGACGTTCGACGGAAAATCCGTGGGCTCCCTGGCCGACCTGACCTGCTTCAGCTTCCATCCGGTCAAGCACATCGCCACCGGCGAGGGTGGGGCCGTGGCTACCGACCGGCCGGACCTGGCCCAGGCCGTGCGCCGGCTGCGCAATCACGGCATCACCACCGACGCCCGCCAGCGCGAGGAGTCCGGCACCTGGTTCTACGAGATGCAGGACCTGGGCTTCAACTACCGCCTCACCGACATCCAGTGCGCCCTGGGCCTGTCCCAGCTCGGGAAGCTGCCTGCCTGGCTCGCCCGGCGGCGCGAGCTGGCCGCGCGCTACGCCCGGCTCCTGGCGAACGTCCCCGGGGTGGAGCCCCTGGCCCTCTTGCCCGGCCGGGAGCACGCCTGGCACCTCTACGTGGTGCAGGTGGCCCTGGAGCTGGCCGGCGAGGGCCGCCGCAAGATATTCGAGGACCTGCGGGGGGCGAACATCGGGGTCAATGTCCACTACGTGCCCGTGCACCTGCACCCGTACTACCGCCGCACCCTGGGAACCGGGGAGGGCCTGTGCCCGCACGCCGAGGCCGCCTACCAGCGCATCATCAGCCTGCCCCTGTATCCCGGCCTGTCCGATGCGGACCAGGACCGGGTGGCCGAAGCCCTGGCCGCGGCCCTGGCCCGGGTGGCCTGACGGGACCACGCCATGGAGCTCGGCCTGGGCACGGTGCAGTTCGGCCTGGACTACGGGGTGTCCAACGCCAGGGGTCGCACCCCGGAACCTGAGGTGCGCCGCATCCTGGGCCTGGCCGCCCGCGGCGGCATCCGGGTCCTGGATACTGCCGCGGCCTACGGGGAGAGCGAGGCCGTGCTGGGCCGCTGCCTGCCTGCGGGCGGGGATTTCCGGGTCGTGACCAAGACCGTGCCCCTGCGCGAGGTGCGGGGCGGGGCCGTTGCCCCGGACCTGGTGCGCCAGGGCTTCGTCCGCTCCCTGGAGCGCCTGGGCCTGTCCGCGGTGGACGGGCTCTTGGCCCACCACGCCGACGACCTGCTCGGCCCGGGCGGGGACGCCGTCTTCGCGGTCCTGGACAGCCTGCGCCGGCAGGGCCTGGCGCGCAGGATCGGCCTGTCGGTCTACACGGGCGCGCAGGTCGACGCGGCCCTGGACCGCTTCGATTTCGACCTCATCCAGGCGCCGGTGAACGTGCTGGACCAGCGCCTGGTGTCCGGCGGCCAGCTCGCCCGCCTCAGGGAACGCGGGGTGGAGGTGCACGTGCGCTCGGTGTTTTTGCAGGGGCTCCTGCTCCTGGACCCGGCTGCGGCCCCGGCGTATTTCGAGCCGGTGCGCCACCATCTGGCCGCCTGGCGCGTGGCCCTGGAAGGGCGCGGCCTCACCCCGGCCCAGGGCGCCCTGGCCTTTGCCCGCTCCCTGGAAGCGGACGTGGTGCTGGTGGGCGTGGAGGACGCGGCCCAGTTGGAAGCCAACGTCGTGGATTTCGCGCGGGCCGAGGGCGCGGGCCTTGACTTTGCGGCCTTTGCCCTGAACGACGAGGCGTATGTGAACCCCGGCAAGTGGGAGTTGACCGCATGACCACCCACACGGTCATCGAGAGCCTAGCCGCCTACGAGGCGGTGCGCGCCGCGGACCCCGACGGGTCGCGGGTGTGGTGGACCACATCGCCCTATCTCCTGGTGAATCTTCCCAAACAGGGCGAGGACGTGCGCTCCCCCGAGGCCGGCCTGCCCCAGGAGAGCTTCGACGCCCTGGCCCGGGCCGCCCGCGACCTGGGCGACGGGTACTGCGCCTGGCTCCAGGAGGAGTGCGACTGGGCCGGGTACGCCGGGTTCCGGTTCATCCTGGCCCTGCCGCTCACCCGCTGCTTCTTCGCCACCGCCTACAAGGCCCTGCTCCTCACCCGGGTGAAGGAGGCGGCCGGGGTCGAGCCCGCGGCCTGCGTGGGCAATCCGACCGAGCCCGGCCTGTCCGGCCTGTCCCTGGCCTACGGCCGGGTGGACACCCTGTTCGCGGCCTTGGCCGCGGCCTGGCCCGGGTCCGGCGTCGCGGCCATCCCCCACGTGCTGCCTGCCGAGGCCTCGTCGGCCATCGACCGCCAGGTGCGGTACCGCCGCATGGGCCGGGTGGAGAAGGTTCTCAGCCTGCTCAACAACACCCCGGGCTCCTTCCTGTTCAAGGCCTGGCGCACCCTGCGCCGCTTCAGGCTCTTCCCCCTGCGCCGCCTCTCCCTGCGGCCCCTGCCCGGGCGCACCTTCTGGGTGCTCAAGGAGTGCGAACTCCTGGAGGAGGCCGCCCTGGGCATCCTGCGCCGCGGCGGCCGTCTGGCCCAGCTTCGGCCCCTGCCCCGGCCGGATCTGGCCCTGGCCGATCCCGCGGGCCTGCCCCGGGCCGCGGACCTGGCCCGCCGCCTGGAGGGCATGGCCCGGGAATGCGCCGCTGCCCACGGGGTGGACTGGCTGCCCGGGTTCGACGCGGCCCTGGGCCTGGTGGTGCGGCGCACTCTGCTGTTCCTGGACGTGCTGCGCCGCAACCTGGCCGGGCTCACCGCGGGGTTCGAAGCCGTGGTCCAGGGCATGCGCCCCGGGGACGAGGTCCTCACCAACGCCCTGACTGGGCCGGTGGAGGGGCTGTTCTACGGGTTCTGCCGCAGCCGGAACATCCCGGTGAACGCTTTCGACCACGGAGTGACCCTGGGCCTTTCCGAGTGGAGCCTGTCCGAGGCGCGGCAGGCCGGCATGCTGGCCGCGGACCGCGGGTTCTACCACTGCCCCCGGGCCGTGGCCGCAGTGAAGGAGCACGCGCCCGAGCAGGAGACCCACGCCGTGGGCCTGCCCCGGGCCATGGCCCGGCCGGTGCTTCGGCCGGTGCAGCGCCGCCTGGGCCGGTGGCTCCTGGGCATCGGCCAGGAGGAACGTGTGGTCATGTTCCTGCCTGAACTGGAGCGCAACAACTTTGTATACGGCCCGCAGCAGGACAACGACCTCCAGTTCCTGGACAAGACCCGGGCGGTGACCGCGGCCCTGTGCCGGGCCTATCCCCGTTCCAGGGTGGTGCTCAAGCTCTATCCCACCCAGCGCTACGCCGACGCCTACGACTTTGCAGACCTGGGCGAGGAGTTTCCCAACCTGCTGATCGCGGGGGGGGTGGACTTCCGGTTCCTGCGCGCGGCCTCGGACCTCATCCTCACCTCCAGCAACCAGAGCACCCTGGGCTGGGTGTCCGGTTCGGGTGCGGCCTTCGTGTATCTGGATTTTGCCTGGAATCCCGGAAGGGTGGACGGCCTGCGTCTGGTCCTGCCGGACATCCCCGGCCTGGCCGCCGCGGTCCTGCCCGATGCGGGCGGGGTGTGCCAAGCCGCCCCGGGCGACGTCGCAGCCCTGCTCATGTCAAAGGAGAACTAGCCCATGTGCGGCATCGCAGCCATCATCGCCACGTCGAAGAACGCCCCGCCGGTGGACCGGGCGGTCCTGGACCGCATGGCCGGCTCCCTGGCCGGCCGGGGGCCGGACGCCACCGGCATCTGGATATCGCCGGACGGGCGGGTGGGGCTCCTGAACCGCCGCCTGTCCACCCAGGACGCGCGGCCCCTGGCCAACCAGCCCTGCTACAGCTCGGATCGGGCGGTGGTGGCGGTCATGAACGGCGAGATATACAACCACCGCGCCCTGCGCGTCGAGTTGGAGGCCAGGGGCTGCGCCTTTGCCACCAACAACGACACCGAGGTCCTGGCCAACGCCTACCGGGCCTGGGGCCGGGACATGCTGCCCCGGCTTCAGGGCCAGTTCGCCTTCGCGTGCTACGACACCCAGACCGGCCAAGCCCTGGCCGCCCGGGACTGCCACGGCATCTGCCCGCTCTACTACATGGAGCGCGACGGGCTCCTGGTGCTGGCCTCCACCCCAGGCGCGCTCTTCGACCAGCCCGGCCTGCCCCGGTCCCTGGACCCCCAGGCGGTGACCGACTTCTTCATCCAGGACTCCACCGGCTGGGAGCGGACCTTCTTTGCCGGGGTCCGGCACCTGCGGGCCGGCTACAGCCTGGCCTGCGCGCCCGGTGGCCCGGCGCGGCGGGAGCGCTTCTACCAGGTGGGGCTGGACTATTTCGCGCCGGACGAGTCCCGCAGCGAAGGGGAGTGGGTCGAGGCCATCCGCGCCACCCTGGATGCCGCCATTCGCCAGTGCATGCTGGGCGACAAGGAGGTGGGCATCTACCTCTCCGGCGGCATCGATTCCATGTCCGTGCTGGCGCTGCTCAAGCGCATCTTCCCGGACCTGTCCATCCAGACCTTCTCCGCCGGGTTCGCCGATGTGCTCACCGGCGAGTCCATTGGGGAGGCCGATTTCGCGGCCAAGATGGCCCGGCACTTCTGCACGGTGCACCACGAGGTCATCGTGACCCCGGAGGAGATCGTGGCCGGGGTGGGGACCTTCGACCTCCCGCCCTCCAGCGTCATCGACACGGTGATCCGCCGCTTGGCCCAGACCGCGGCCGGGGCCGGGGTGAACGTGGCCCTGTCCGGCGAGGGCTCGGACGAGATGTTCTTTGGCTACGACCACTACATGGCCGCGGCCGGGTTCCTGAATCCCGAGTTCTCCTGGCTTTCGGAGCGCTATTACCTGCGCGGGGAGTACGCCAAGTCCCTGGACCCCGCCCGGTCCGGGCTCACCGACCTGTTCCTGGGCGGGGGCGCGAACATCGACTGGGACAACAGCCGCAGCCAGGTCTTCGGCCCGGGCGCCGAGGGCACCCGGCCGGTGCGCGACTACATCCGGGAGCTGGCCGCGGAAACCGCCCTGAACGGCCGGGGGCCGGCCGGGCTGGACCGCCAACTCATCTACATCGACTACGCCCAGAAGGTGCCGGAGAACCTCCTGCGCCGGGCCGAGGGGCCGTCCATGGGCAGCGGGGTGGAGATGCGCTTCCCCTTTCTGTGGGACGACCTGGTGCGGCTCATGTACCACATGCCCATGGCCATGCGCATCGGCGACGGCTCCACCAAGTACATGCTGCGCAAGGTCATGGCCGGAGTGCTCCCGGAAGAGGCTCTCAACCGGCCCAAGTCGCCATTCGGTCTGCCCGCGGCGCGGCGCGAGCATTTCAAGGGCTCGGGCCTGGACTTCCGCAGGCCCGCCTTCAAGAACCTGTTCAACAAGCACTTCGCCCGGGTGGAGGCGGCCGTCATGGACGGGGCCTACACCCGCGAGCGGCTCTTCGACCCCGGCTTCGTGTCCCGCATGGTGGAGGCCCAGCGCGACTGCGAGGCCTGTTCGTTTAACAATTTCCTCTGGAAGCTTTGGAACTTCGCAGAGTGGTACGAGAGACAGATCGCCTAAGGAGCACTGCATGGCCAAGATCGACCAGCCGAAAATCCTCTTGATCCGGTCCGCGGGCTTTCCCCAGGACTGGGTGGACGAGATGCGCGCCACCTTCCCCGGGGTGGAATTCATGGTGGCCGACGACAACGCCGAGGCCATCCACGCCGCGGTGCCCGGAGCCCACGTGCTGGTGGGCTGCCCCCGGCCCATCTTCACCCCGGACCTGTTGGCCAAGGCCAAAAACCTGGTCTGGGTGCACGGCACCGGCGCCGGGGTGGAGCAGTTCATCTTCCCCGAGTTCGTGAACTCCCCCATCCTGTTCACCAACGGCCGCATCATCCAGGGGCCGGAGGTGGCGGACCACGCCCTGGCCCTGATCCTGGCCCTGACCCGCAACGTGTCCCGGATGCTCAAGGGCCAGCCCCGCTCTGAGATGCCCCGGGCCATCGAGCTGCGCAAGAAGACCTGCCTGGTCTATGGCCTGGGCGGCATCGGGCTCCTGGTGGCCGAGCGGGTCAAAGCCTTCGGCATGTCGGTCATCGGCATCGCCAACGACCTGCCGCCCATGGTCTCCCTCGTGGACGAGTTCTACGGTCCCGAGGAGTTCCTGGCCCAGCTGCCGCGGGCCCAGGTGGTGGTCTGCGCCGCGCCCAACACCGTGTGCACCCGCCAGGTCATCGACGCGGCCCATTTCGCGGCCATGCCGGAGGACAGCATCTTCGTGAACGTCTCGCGCGGGGCTATCGTGGACACCGAGGCCCTGACCGACGCGGTGCGCGCGGGCAAGTTCCGCGGCGTGGGCCTGGACGTCACCGATCCCGAGCCCCTGCCCCAGGAGCACCCCCTGTGGTCCTTCCCCCACGTGCTCATCACCCCACACATGGCCGGGCCCTCGGACCACAACCGCCGCCGCAGCTTCGAACTGGTGCGCACCAACATCGCCCGCTTCCTGCGCGGCGAGAACCTGCTCAACGTGGTCAACAAGGATCTGGGCTACTAGCCCGGGAGGACACCCATGCAACTCGTGCAGCCCGACGTGCTGAAGAAGTGGGAGGCGGTCTACGCCTCGGGTTCGGACAAGCGCTACCCCTCGCTGGAACTGGTGCGCCTGGAATACTGGCTCATGGGCCACCCCGGCCAGGGTAAGGTCCTGGAATACGCCTGCGGCACCGGGGTCAACACCATCCACCTGCTGGAGTGCGGCTACGACGTGTACGGCGTGGACGCGGCCCAGGGCGCCATCGACCTGGTGAACCGCAAGCTGGCCTCGCGTCCGGACATCGCGCCCCGGGCCCACCTGTCGCGCATCGCGCCCGACGCCGCGGCCCTGCCGTTTGAAGACGAGAGCTTCGACTTCGTGGTGGGCATCAGCATCCTCTCCCTCATCGGGTCCGAGGACGCGGTGCGCCACCTGCTGGCCGAGTTCCGCCGGGTGCTCAAGCCCGGGGGCAAGGCCATCCTGGACATCAACGACCACGACTCCGAGTTCTCCACCAACCAGGAGCAGGTGGAGCCCAACGTGTTCCTGTTCCGGGGCATGAAGGGCCAGGACGCGCCGGTGCGCTGCCTCTGCCTGCCGGACGAGCAGTCCTTCGTGGACCTGGTCTCCCCCTACCTCAATGTGGTGGACTCGGGCTTCTCCGCGCACAAGCTCTTCGGCCGGCGCATCAACGAGTGGATCGTGAGCGCGGTGAAGGAGTAGGGCCATGGCCGAGGCTGTGGTCAGCGGACGGCGCCTGGAGCTGCGTCTCCTGGAGCCCGAGGACGTGGGCGAGGCCTACGTGCGCTGGCTCAACGACCCCGAGACCGTGCGCTTCACCGAGGCCCGGCACCGGGCCCACACCCTGGAGAGCATCCGCGCCTACGTGGCGGCCTGCGCCGCCCGGGGCGACGACCACCTGCTCGGCATCTTCGAGATGGCCGGGGGGCGGCACGTGGGCAACATCAAGATCGGGCCGGTGAACCCGCACCACAAGTGCGCCAGCGTGGGCCTGGTCATCGGGGAGAAGGCCCGCTGGGGCCGGGGCTACGCCACCGAGGCCATCGCCCTGGCCTCGCGCTACGCCTTCACCAGCCTGGGCCTGCACAAGCTCACCGCCGGGGTCATCGAGGGCAACGAGGGCTCCCGCCGCGCCTTCGAGAAGAACGGCTTCATGGTGGAGGGCGTGCGCCGCGCCCAGAACTTCGGGGACGGGCGCTGGCGCGACGAGGTCCTCCTGGGCCTGCTGGCCGAGGAGTGGGAACATGCGTGAGGGCAGGGTGGTGGCCATCCTCCAGGCGCGCATGTCCTCCACCCGGCTGCCGGGCAAGGTCATGAAGCCCATCCTGAGCCGGCCCATGCTGGCCCGGCAGCTGGAGCGCCTGCGCCGCTGCGCGGCCCTGGACGGGCTGGTGGTGGCCACCAGCGACCGGGCGGACGACGACCCCATCGCGGCCCTGTGCGCCGAGGAGGGGGTGGCCTGCTTCCGGGGCAGCCTGGCCGACGTGCTGGACCGGTTCACCCAATGCGCCAGGAAATACAAGGCGGACCACGTGGTGCGCCTCACCGGCGACTGCCCGCTCACGGACCCGGCCATGGTGGACGAGCTGGTGCGTTTCTACCTGGAGCACGACTTCGACTACGCGGCCAACTGCCGGCCGCCCACCCTCCCGGACGGCCTGGACGCGGAGATCTTCACCGCCGCCGCCCTGGAGGAGGCCTGGCGCGAGGCCCGCGACCCCTTCGAGCGGGAGCACGTGGTGCCCTACATCATCCGCCGGCCCGAGCGCTTCCGCATGGGCAACTGGGTCTGGCCCGAGGATCTCTCGGGCCTGCGCTGGACCGTGGACGAACCCGAGGACCTGGCCTTCGTGACCCGGGTGTACGAGGCCCTGTACCCGGTCAAGCCGGATTTCGGGTTCGCCGATGTGCTGGCGCTCCTGGCGGAGCATCCGGAACTGGCGGACATGAACAGCCGATTCGAACGGAACGAAGGTTCCAAGAGGGTCTGACATGGTGGACATCAGCAAGAGCTTCGCGTTGCAGGAGCGGGCCAAGGCCCGCATCCCCGGCCTGTCGCAACTGCTCTCCAAGCGGCCGGACCGCTTCTCCTACGGGGTCTGGCCGGGGTACATGAGCCGGGCCGAGGGGGTCCGGGTCTGGGACCTGGACGGCAACGAGTACGTGGACATGTCCATCGGCGGCATCGGGGCCACGGTGCTGGGTTACCAGGACCCTGAGGTGGACGAGGCGGTGCGCCAGGCCATCGGTCGGGGCGTGGCCTCGTCCCTGAACTGCCCTGAGGAGGTGGAGCTGGCGGACCTCTTGTGCGAGCTGCACCCCTGGGCGGACATGGCGCGCTTCGCCCGCTGCGGGGGCGAGGCCATGGCCGTGGCCGTGCGCATCGCGCGAGCCGCGACCGGGCGCGACGTGGTGGCCTTTTGCGGCTACCACGGCTGGCACGACTGGTACCTGGCCGCCAACGTGGGCACGGACAACGCCCTGGGCGAACACCTCATCACCGGCCTGGACCCGGCCGGGGTGCCCAGCGGCCTGGCCGGCACGGCCCTGCCCTTCTCCTACAACGACATCAGCGGGCTGGAAGCCATCGTTGCCGCGCACGGCAAGAACCTGGCCGCGGTGGTCATGGAGCCCATCCGCAGCGACCGGCCCGAGCCCGGGTTCCTGGACAAGGTCCGGACCCTGGCCGACTCCTGCGGTGCGGCGCTGGTGGTGGACGAGGTCTCGGCGGGCTTCCGTCTGGGGTGCGGCGGCGCGCACCTGGGCCTGGGCCTCGAGCCCGACGTGGCGGTGTTCTCCAAGGCCCTGGGCAACGGTTACCCCGTGGCCGCGGTCATCGGCAAGGCGCGCTATATGGAGGCGGCCCAGAGGAGCTTCATCTCCTCCACCAACTGGACCGAGCGCATGGGCCCGGCCGCGGCCCTGGCCATGGTGCGCAAGTTCCGCAGGGTCAAGGCCCACGAGCACCTGGTGGTCCTGGGCGAGGCGGTGCAGGCGGGCTGGGTGCGGCTGGGCGAGCGGCACGGCCTACCCCTGCACGCGGGTGGCATCCCGCCCCTGTCCCATTTTGCCTTCGAGGTGGCCGAGCCCCTGGCGGCCAAGGCCTATTTCGTGCAGCTCATGCTGGACCAGGGATTCCTGGCCTCCACCATCTTCTACTCCATGTACGCCCACGGGTTCGAGCACGTGGAGGCGTACCTCGCCGCCGCGGACAAGGCCTTTGCCGAGATCGCCCGGGCTGTGGCCGCGGGCGACCTGAACCAGAAGCTGCGCGGCCAGCCCGCGGCCTCGGGCTTCAAGCGACTCGCGTAGGGAGCCATGGCCGCACCCGACACCCTGGCCTCCCGTACCCTGGTCATCCGGGCGGACGCGGACTCGCGCATGGGCGCGGGGCACGTCATGCGCTGCCTGGCCCTGGCCCAGGCCTGGGGCGGGGCGGCCGGGACGAGCGGTCCGGTGCTGTTCTGCGGCCGATTGGAGTCCGCCTCCCTGCGGCAGCGGCTGGCAGCGGCGGGCTTCGGCCTGGTCGAGCCCGGTCCTTCTCCGGCGGACACCGTGGCCCTGCTGGCCGCGCGGGGTCTGGCCGGGTGCTGGGTCGCGCTGGACGGCTACCAGTTCGGGCCGGAGTGGCAGGAGCAGCTGCAGGCCGCCGGGTTCCCGGTGCTCTGCGTGGACGACGGGGCGCTCCTGTCGCACTACGCGGCCCGGGTGGTCCTGGCCCCGGACCACGACGCCTCGCCCGCGGCGTACGCCGCGCCGCCCGCCACCCTGGTTCTGGCCGGGCCGCGCTACCGGTTGCTGCGCCGCGGCTTCGCCGGCCTGCCCCGGCCCGCGCGCCGGGCAGGGGAGGGGGCCACGGTGCTGGTGGCCTTCGGCGGCGCGGACTCGGTGAACGCCACCCGGGCCGCGGTGCGTGGCCTGGACCGGGCCCTGGGGCCGCAGGACACGGCCCTGGTGGTGCTGGGGCCGGTGAACCGGCACCGGGAGAGCGTGGAGGAGGCCCTGCGCGGTGTGGGCTACCGGCACGAGCTCATGCAGGACGTGGCGGACATGGCCGCGGTGTACGCCCGCTGCCACCTGGCCGTGAGCGCGGCCGGGGGCGCGGCCTGGGAGATGGCCGCGGCCGGGCTGCCGGCGCTGCTGGTGCCGGTGGCCGCCAACCAGAAGCCGGGAAGCGCCTTCCTGGCCAAGGCCGGCTGCGCCGAGGTGCTGCCCGGCCCCGGCGACCTGGAGCGGGAGGATTTCGCGGCCCGGGTGCGCGGCCTGCTTGCCGGCCCGGGCCGGCTGGACGCCCTGGCCGAGGCCGGGCCCCGGGCCTGCGACGGCCGCGGGCCGGAGCGGGTGCGCCGGGTGCTGGCCGCCCTGGACCGGGACCCGGACGCCGGGTTCGCCCTGCGCCGGGCCGAGGCCGGGGACGTGGAGCAGGTGTTCCGGCTGGCCAACGACCCCGCGGTGCGGGGCAATTCCTTTTCGCCAAAGCCCGTGCCCCTGGCCGGCCACCGGCAGTGGTTCGCGGGCAAGCTGGCCGACCCGGCCTGCGCCTTCTTCGTGCTGGACCTGGAGGGCGCGGTGGCGGCCCTGGCCCGGTACGACCGGGAGGGCGGCGCGGCGGCCGTGGACGTGGCTGTGCACCCGGCCTTCCGGGGCCGGGGCCTGGGCGTGTGGGTGCTGGCGGAGAGCGCGCCCCTGGCCGCGGCGGCCCTGGGGGTTTCCCGGCTGCGCGCCGAGGTGCTCGCCCGCAACCAGGCCTCGCGGCTCTGCTTTGCCCGGGCCGGTTTCCGGGAGGCCGCGCCGGAGCGGATAAAGGACCAGGACTGCGCGGTGTTCCTCTGGGACGCCGGGACAGGGGAGGGATGACGATGCAGGAGATACGGCCCATTCCCTTCGGGTCCCGGGCCATCGGGCCGGGCCTGCCGGTGGTGGTCATCGCCGAGGTCGGGGTGAACCACGAGGGCGACCCCGCCACCTGCCTGCGCCTGGTGGAAGAGGCGGCCAGGGCAGGGGCGGACGCAGTGAAGCTCCAGACCCTGGACGCGGACGAGAACTACGTGCCGGGCACCGAGTCCCACGCGGTGTTCAGCCGGTCGCAGCTCACCCCCGAGGCCACGGCCGCGGTGTTCGACCTGGCCAAGTCCCTGGGCATGGAGGCGCTCACCACCTGCGGCGACTTGCCCACCCTGGCCTGGGTGGAAGCCCTCGCCCCTGCTGCGCACAAGATTTCCTCCGGGCTCGTCACCCATCTGCCCCTCATCCGGGCCGCGGCCGCCACCGGCCGGCCCCTGCTCCTGTCCACCGGCATGTGCGGCCTGGACCTGGCCCGGCAGGCGGTGAAGGCGGTCAGGGAAGTCGGGGGTCGGAACCTCTGCCTGCTCCAGTGCACTTCGGTCTATCCCGCGCCGCCCGAATCCCTGCACCTGCGGGCCATGGCCACCCTGGCCCGGGAGTTCGGGGTCCCGGCGGGGTTTTCGGACCACTCCCTGGGGTATGAGGCTGCGGTCCTGGCCGTGGCCGCCGGGGCCGTGGCCATTGAGAAGCATTTCAGCCTGGATCCCTCCCGGCCGGGGTTCGACCACCGCCTGTCGGTGGACCCGGACGGGCTTCGGGACCTGGTGGCGGCGGTGCGCCGGGCCGAAACCATGCTCGGCAGCGCGGCCAAGGATTGCTCCGGAGAGCAGGTCGACGCAGCCCGCCGCTATTTGCGCAGCATCGTGGCCCGCCGGGACATCGCGGCGGGCGAGGCCCTGACCCTGGACAACGTGGGGTTCATGCGCACCCTGCCCGAGAAGCGGGGCCTGCCCCCGGGCGACTGGGACGCCCTGGCCGGCCGCCGGGCGGCGCGCAGTCTGCAACGCTATGAAACCATCCGGCCCGAGGACCTGGCGGACTGAGGGGCGGCAGAGAGGTACCGATGGACAACGTGACCCTGCTTATGACCTGTGTGGGCGGCCAGCTTTCCCCCTGGCTGCTCCAGTCGCTCAAAGCCAGCACCCGGGTCAAGGTGCGCACCGTGGGCGTGGACGGCCGGCCCGACGCCCTGGGACGGACCTTTGCAGATTCCTTTCACCAGGTGCCCATGGGCGACGATCCAGCCTATCCCGAGCGCCTGCTGGATATCTGCCGCCGGGAGAAGGTGGACGTGCTGTTCCCCACCTCGGACGAGGAGGCCCTGACCCTGGCCCTGCACGTGGACACGTTCGCGGCGGAGGGGGTGCGGGTGTCCTGCCCGCCGGCGGCCATGGCCCCGCTCATGCGCAACAAGGCGGACATGTACGACCACCTGGCCGGCCTGGGCCTGCCCCTGCCCGAGTACCACCGCATCGGCGACGTGGCCGGGGTGCGCCGGGCGGCCGAGGCCCTGGGCTATCCGGAGCGGGGTTTCGTGATCAAGCCCACTGTGGCCCGGGGCGGCCGCGGGGTGTGGATCATCTCCAGCCGCACCCCCACCATGGCCGAACGCAACGCCGGCCTGGCCATCGACGCCCTGGACCTTGAGTCTTACCTGGCCTCGGTGGGGGACGGTCCGTTCACGGAACTCATGGCCATGCCCATGCTGCCCGGCTCCATGTTCGACGTGGACGTGGTGGCCGACGCTGCGGGGACCCCTCACTACTTGGTGCCGCGGCGGCGCTACCACGTGCGCACCACCCCCTTCCGCGGCTGCTGGCTGGACCCCCACCCCGGGGTCCTGGACCTGGTGGGCAAGGCCCAGACCGCCCTGCTCCTGCCGAACCTTTTCGACTACGACATCATCCTGGACGCCGAGGACAAGCCCTGGATACTGGAGGTCAATCCGCGCATGAGCGCCAGCGTGGCGGTCTCGGTCATGCACGGGGTGAACCTGCTTGAGTTCACCATCCTCATGCTCCTGGGCCGGGAGGTCCCCCGGGTGGACATCCCCTGGGGCCGGGGCGGCAAGCCCATCTTCGACCTGGTGCCGGTGGATGGCAAGGCGGGCTGCTGACATGCCCACGGTCTTCATCCTGGAGAGCATCCACCCCGCAGGCGTCGAAAGGCTGCGGCGGTTCGCGGTGGTGGAGCATCTGCTCAACCGGCCCCGGGCCGAGGTCCTGGCCCGGTTGCCCGGGGCCGATGCGGTGGTGTGCAAGAGCGTGACCCGGGTGGATCGGGAGTTCATCGAGGCCGCCACCCGGCTCAAGGTGGTGGGCCGGGCGGGGACCGGCACGGACAACTTCGACAAGGCGCTGCTCAAGGAGCGGGGCATCCCCCTGCTCACCGTGCCCACCGGCAACTCCATCTCCGCGGCCGAGTTCGCGGTCATGTGCATCCTCATGCTGCTCAAGAACGCGGTGCGGGCGGTGGACGCGGTGCGCGGCGGCGACTTCCGGCGCGACCTATTGGAGGGCCGGGAGCTGTCCTGCGCCACTGTGGGCCTGCTGGGCTTCGGCAACGTGGGCCGGCTCACCGCCCAGCGGCTCCAGGCCTTCGGGTGCCCGGTCATGGCCTACGACTCCCGGCCGGAGAAGATGGAAGAGGCCCGGCAGATGGGCGTGGCCACAGTGTCCGGGCCGGCGGAGTTGCTGGCCTGCTGCGACGTGGTCAGCCTGCACGCCACCCTGAACGAGACCTCCCGGGGGGTGGTCAACCAGCAGACCCTGGCCCAGGCCAAGCCCGGCCTGTGGCTGGTGAACACCGCCCGGGGCGGGATCATGGTCGATGCCGACGTGCTGGAGGCCCTGGACAACGGGCGGGTGGCCGGCTTGGCCATCGACACCCTGACCCCGGAGCCGCCCTACAACGCCGAGCCCGGGGTGCACAGGTTCACCCACTCCTTCCTGGGGCACCCCAAGGTGGTGGTGTTCCCGCACATGGCCGCGTCCACCTCGGACGCGCAGGAGCGCATCGCCTTGACCCTGGCCAGGAGCATGCAGAAGGCCCTGGAGTCCATCGGCTGACAAGGAGGTTGCCATGAATGTGCTCGTGCTGGCCGCGCATCCGGACGACGAGGTCCTGGGCTGCGGCGGGACCATGGCCCGGCTGGCTGCGGAGGGTTGCCGGGTGAGCGTGGCCATCCTGGGCCAGGGCGCGGCGGCCCGCTTCGCTCCGGGCAGTCCCGCGGCCGCGGCCGAGGTGGAGGCTCTCCAGGAGCGCAGCCGCCAGGCGGCCCGCATCCTGGGCGCGGCCGAGGTGCGTCACTTCGGCCTGCCCGACAACCGCTTCGACTCCCTGGTCTTGCTGGACGTGGTGAGGCTCCTGGAGGCCCTGGGCGATGAGCTCATGCCCGAGGTGGTCTACGCCCAGCACGGGGGCGACCTGAACGTGGACCACGCCGTGACCTTTCGAGCCGCGCTCACCGCCTTCCGGCCCCTGCCGGGCAGCGCGGTGCAGGCGCTCTACGCCTACGAGGTGGCCTCGTCCACGGAATGGGCCTTTGCCCAGTTCGACCCGGCTTTCCGGCCCGACACGTTCGTGAACGTGACTGGGTTCCTGGACCTGAAGCTCAAGGCCCTGGCCGCCTACGAGGGGGAGATGCGCGCCTTCCCCCACCCGCGTTCGGAGCGGGCGGTGCGCGCCCAGGCCGAGTTGCGCGGCGCGGCCGTGGGCGTGCCCGCGGCCGAGGCCTTGGCCACGGTGTGGCGGCGCCGGTAGTCAGGATTTCCGCTGCACAAATGTCAGGTCGATTCCGGGGCATCTTTGTACAGAAAAAGTTGACAACTAAGTCCAGTGGCTTTAGGCTCGAACCCGGTGGGAAAGGCCGCGCGGGCGCGCCTCGTACTGGAGAACATATGGGAAACATGGTGCGCACGGTGATCGTTGACGACATCCGAGACGTGGTTTGCACCCTCTGCCCGGGCCAGGCCACCGTTTCGCTGCATGCGCCGGTGTTCCAGGGACGGGAGCAGGACTACCTGGCACAGTGCGTGGACTCCACCTTCGTGTCCGGCGTGTGGCCCTTCAACACCCGCCTCAAGGAGACGGTCCGGGATTACATTGGCGCGGCGCACGTGGTGGCCACTGTCAACGTCACCGCGGCCCGGGCAGGAGCGGGGAATTTCCCGGAATGGCGCCCTTTGCGCATTGGCCCTCGGGAGGGTAGCGCGGCAGGCACCCTGCCAGGTCAAGTTTGAGATGGGCGAATAGCATGAAATCGACCGTTTCCTGGCTGAACTTGGATGTCTTTGGCTTGACTCGGGGGCGTGTCGCCCTGTTCATGGGGGTAGCCTTCGGGGCTGCTGGCTGCGACGGCTTCAGCATGGCCATGATCCTGCCGGTGCTCCAGTTCATCGAGCAGGGCCAGGATCCGGTTCGGTTGGCCTCGGCCTCGCGTCAGTGGGCTTGGATAGTGGAGACCTTCACATGGTTCGGCCTTCCGGTTACGCTCATTGGTTTGCTCGTGACGATGCTGGCCCTGATGCTGCTGCGCACGGGCATGAATTATGTGAGGCAGTGCTACTCGGTCTGGGTCACACAGGAGGTGCAGCACAGTATCCGGGTCAATCTGTTCAGTGCCCTGGCGGAAGCCGAGTACGGGCATTTCGACACGCTGTCCACTGGACGGTTCGTGAATCTTGTCAGTACGGAGGCCATCCGGGCCAGTGGATACGTAGGGGCGCTGTTTAGCCTGGTTATCCAGGGCGTGCTCATCGCCGGGCTGATCACGGTCCTCCTGTGGGTCAATCCATCACTGACCTTTTTCACGATCTGCGTGCTGGCCATTGGCGCCGGGATGGTGATCTATTTCGTCCGCCACACGCGGCGGCTGAGCCGCGCGATGACAGATTCCAACGCCAACCTTTCCTTCCTCCTGGTGGAACGGCTTACCGGAATCCGCTTACTTAAGCTTTCGGCGGTCACCCGGCGCGAGGAGGAGCGGATTAGGCGCGCCTCGGTCGAGGTGCGCGACCACTACTACCTCATCCAGAAGCTCAACGCCCGGGTTGAAGTGCTCATGGACCCGGTGGTGGCCGTGCTGGGCCTCAGCATCTTGTTCGTTTCGGTCCAGGTCTTCCACATGTCCTTGGCCGAGGTGGGCTTGTTCATGCTCATTTTGCTGCGCCTGATGCCCCTGGCCAAGGAAGTTATGCGATCACGCCAGAGCCTCCATGCCTGCCATGGCGGAGTGGCAGCTACGCTGGCCGGACTGGATGAGGCCCGAGCGCGCCGAGAAGAGGACCACGCGCAGGGCCGGCCCTTCACCGGCCTGGCCGAAGGGATCCGCTTTCAGGGCGTGGAGTTCACGTATCCCGGGCAGCCGCGGCCGGCCCTGGACAAGGTGGACATGTTCATTCCGGCGAACCGGATCACCGCCCTGGTGGGGCCATCGGGCGCGGGCAAGTCCACTCTGGTGGACATCCTGCCCTGCCTGCGGCTGCCCGACTCCGGGACCATCCTGTTTGATGGGGTGCCGCTTGGCGAATTCGACTTGGCGTCCCTGCGTCGGGGCATGGCCTTCGTCTCCCAGGACACCTTCATCCTGAACGACTCGGTGCGCGCCAACCTGTGCTTCGCCCGGCGGGAGGCCGGGGAGCGAGAGCTCCTGGAGGCCCTGGAGCAGGCGCGCGCCCGGGAGTTCGTGGAGTCCCTGCCCCAGGGCCTGGACACGGTGCTCGGAGAGCGCGGGGTCACGCTCTCGGGCGGCCAGCGTCAGCGCCTGTCCCTGGCCCGCGCCCTGGTCCAGAACGCGCCCCTGCTCATTCTGGACGAGCCCACGAGCGCCTTGGACTCGGAGGTGGAGCAGGACATCCAGCAGGCCATTGAGGAGATGCGCCGGCAGACGAAGGTCACCATCATCATTATCGCCCACCGGCTGTCCACCATCCGCAACGCGGATCGGATCATCGTGCTCAAGGACGGCCTGGTGGTGGAGCAGGGAACCCACCGGGAACTTATGGTTTCGGAAGAATGGTACGCCAAAGCCAGCGGTCTGCAGAACGGCAGGGACGACTTCGGTCGGGCGCGCAGGGAGGGATGAGCCATGTCCTGTCTGTTTATCATTGCCGAAGCCGGGGTAAACCACAACGGTTCCCTTGACATGGCCCTGCGTCTGGTGGCCGAGGCCAAGAAATGCGGCGCGGACTGCGTGAAGTTCCAGACTTTCAAGGCCGAGGAGGTAGCTGTGGACAGCGCGCCCAAGGCCGCCTACCAGCTGGAAACCACTGACCGCGGCGAGAGCCAGCTGGACATGCTGCGCAAGCTGGAGTTGCCGTCGGACGCCTGGCCGAAGATCATTGAGGCCTGTCGCCGTGAGGGCTTGGCATTTCTCTCCACACCCTACAGTCTGACGGATGTCGAGTTTCTGGCCGGCCTGGGAGTGGGCGCCTTCAAGGTCGCCTCGGGCCAGATCGTCGAGCCGTACTTTTTACGGGCCGTGGCGCGCCAGGGCAAGCCCCTGATCGTGTCCACCGGCATGGCCACCCTGGCCGAGGCGGACGAGGCAGCCCGAGTCATCCGCGAGGCCCATCCGTTTTTTTCCGGACCCGTAGGGGAAGGCCCCCTGCCTCCTCTGTCCTTCCTGCAGTGCACCACGGACTATCCCTCCCGGCTGGCCGACGCCAACCTCTCGGCCATTCCCACCATGGCCCAGGCTCTGGGCCTTCCCGTGGGATACTCCGACCACACCGAGGGCGAGCTGGCCTGCGTCATGGCTGTGGCTTTGGGCGCGCGGATCATCGAGAAGCATTTCACCCTGGACCGCAGCCTGCCTGGCCCGGACCAGTCCAGCTCCGCGGACCCGCAGCAGTTCACCCGGCTGGTGCAGGCCCTGCGCCAGGCCATGCAGGCCCTGGGCAGCGGCCGCAAGGAACCCTGCGACCGGGAGCGGGCCAACCTGCCCAACATGCGGAGGGGCATCGTGGCGACCCGGGACCTGTTCGCCGGGCATCGGCTGGAAGCCGACGACGTGTGTTTCAAGCGGCCGCTGCGCGGGGTCGCCGCCGCGCGCCTGGACCTCTTGGTGGGGCGGCGGCTGGCGCGCGATGTGCGTCGGGACGAGTTTTTGGACATCGGTATGTTCGCCGAGGGCGCGGAGCAGTGATCTACCTCTCCACCTCCTGCCTGGGCGGAAGCCTGCTGGACGCACTGCGCCGGCCTGGGGCCTGGCCCGCGGACCTGGGTCTGGAGTTGGGCGCGGGACTGGACCGGGCCGAGGCCTTGGCCCTAGTGGCCGTACTGGAGCGGGAGGCCGCCCCGCGGGCCGTGGTGCACAACTATTTCCCCCCGCCGGCCGAGCCCTTCGTGCTCAACCTGGCCTCGTTGCGGCCGGAGATCCGCGGTCGCAGCCTTGCCCTGTGCCGCGAGGCCTTGGAGGTATGCGCGCGGCTCGACGCGCCTTTCTACTCGGTGCATGCCGGGCTGGCCGTGGACCCCGCGCCCGGGGATCTGGGACGTCCGCTAACGGAGTATCCCGCCGCTGACCTGGCAAAGGCCGCGGAGGTCTTCCGTCAGAGCATCACCGAGCTGGCCGACCAGGCACGGAACCTGGGGGTCCGGCTGCTTGTGGAGAACAACGTGCTGGCCGAGTTCAACGCCCCGGATCGGATCAACCGGCTGGCTCTGCTCTGCTCCCCGGAGGACCTGGAGGCCTTCGGGCGGGAGCATCCCCGCGAGAATGTGGGTCTGCTTTTAGACCTGGGTCACCTCAAGGTAAGCGCCCAGACCTTGGGCTTCGACGCGCTCCGGGCCGCGCAAGACGCGGCGTCGCGGGTGGAGGCCCTGCATCTGCACGACAACGACGGCCGCAGCGACACCCACCTGGGATTCGGAGCGGACGTCTGGTTTGGGGGCCTGCTCGCGGACCTGGCGCAACGGGTGGCCATGATTCTGGAGGTGACCCCCGCTTCCTGGGAAGAACTCCAGGTCCTGGTTGCGCTGGCCGCCGATCTGGGTGGCCACGGCCAGGCTAAAGGACTCCGCGCATGAACGATCAACTGCACAAGATGCTCATTCCAAGCGATGGCACGGTGCATTTGGCCCTGGAGACGCTCAACCGGAGCGGCACCGGGACCCTCTTCGCCGTGGACCAGGACGGCCTGCTCTGCGGCGTGGTCACCGACGGCGATATCCGGCGTGGCCTGCTCGCCGGGGCGACCCTCAGGAGCCCGGTCCGGGAGGTCATGAACAGCAAGTACGTGGTGGCGACCCAGGGCCGGTTCACGCAGCAGGACCTGGACGGTCTGGATGAGCGCATCCGCTACCTGCCGGTGGTCGACGAACGCGGCGCTCCTGTTGACTTCTTTCTGTTCGAATACCGTATGCACATCCCGGTGGCCAAGCCGTTCTTGTCCGGCAACGAAGGCCGCTATGTCAACGAGTGCATCACTACCGGTTGGATCTCCTCCCAAGGGCGGTTCGTGAAGAAGTTCGAGGAGGAGTTCGCGGCCTTCTGCTCCTCCCGGCACGGGATCGCCACCTGCAACGGCACCGCTGCCTTGCACTTGGCCCTGGCCACCCTCCGGGTGGGGCGGGGAGACGAGGTGGTGGTGCCTTCCCTGACCTTCGCGGCCACGGTCAATGCGGTGCTGTACACCGGAGCCACCCCGGTGTTCGCGGATTCCAACATGGAGACCTGGGGCCTGGACCCCGAGTCCCTGGCCCGGGCCATTACTCCGCGGACCAAGGCGGTCATACCGGTGCATCTCTATGGCCAGCCCGCGGAGATGGGTCCGATCATGGCCCTGTCTAGGGAGCACGGCCTGCATGTGGTTGAGGATGCGGCCGAGGCCCACGGCGCGACCTACCGGGACCGGCAGGTGGGCAGCATCGGGACACTGGGGTGCTTCAGCTTCTTCGGTAATAAGATTCTGACCACCGGCGAGGGCGGTATGGTGGTCACCGACGACGAGGGGTTGGCCAACCTGGCCCGCATCCTCCGGGACCACGGCATGGACCCGCAGCGCCGCTACTGGCACCCTCACGTGGGTTTCAACTACCGGATGACCAACCTCCAGGCCGCAGTGGGCTGTGCGCAACTGGAGCGAGTGGAACACATCCTTGATTGCAAGCGCCGCATCCGGGACTGGTACACCCGGCGGCTGGAAGATATGCGGACCCTGGTCTTCCCCCCGGACAATGCCTGGAGCCGGAGCGTCTACTGGATGTACTCCATCCTGGTGGACGAGACGCGCACCGGGATAGGTCGGGATGGGTTTATCGCCGCGTTCAGGGAACACGGCATTGAGGTCCGCCCCTTTTTCTGCCCGGTGCATACAATGCCGCCGTACCACACGGGCCAGACCCTGCCCTGCGCCGAGTACCTAAGCCAGACCGGCATCAACCTGCCATCTTATGTGGGGCTGACCGAGGACGAGGTGGACCGGGTCTGCGCGGTGATCCGCAAGGTTCTGGGGGAGGCGGGGGGCCTATGAGCGCGGACCGGAAACTTAAGGCCGCCATCGTGGGCCTGGGGCAGGTGGGCCTGCTCTTCGACGAGGAGCCGGAGCGTCGGTCCTCCGGGGAGGTTTGGACCCACTTTACGGCCTACGAGCGGTTGGCCGGCCTCTACGATCTTGTAGCCGCAGCCGATCCCGATCTCTCCCGCCGGGCCAAGGCCGAGGAGCGCAGGCCCGGGATGCGGACCTACCCTACGGCGGAGGCCATGCTCGCGGCAGAGGATCTGGACGTGGTGAGCGTCTGTACTCCCGACGCCAGCCATCTTGGTGTTGTCTCCGGGCTGCTGGGGCGCTGCCGAGGTATTTTTCTTGAAAAACCGTTGTGCTCCTTCGCCGAGACCACGTTGGCCGAGGGCCTGGCGCGTCAGGCTCGGGAGCGGGGCGTCAGTCTGCGGGTGAACTACTACAAGCGGCAGGAACCTCTGGTCCGGGAGGTTCTTGGACTCGTGTCCGGACAACGCATCCGCAACGTGCAGGTAAAGTACAGTGGTCCCTTCACCTCCGTGGGCAGCCATGCGTTCAACCTCATGCTGCTCTTCGCCCCGACGGCGAAGCTCGATGGCGCAGTCCGCCATGTGCTGGAAGAAGGTGACGGGTATTCGGGCTTTTTCTCGACCCCGGGCGGGATGCTGGGCCAGGTGCTCCATTGCGGGCCCAGGCATGACTTGGTCTTCGAGCTGGAGTTGACCACTGATCGAGGGCGCCATTGCCTGGAGCGAAACCTGTCCTGCCTGCGCTCCTACGCCTATGCCCCCAGCGCTCGTTACCAGGGCTATCGGGAAATGGAGTTCCAGAAAGAGACGAATGCGGGGAGCAACCCCCGGCGTTTCCTTGACATTCTGGAAGAAATCGCGGTTGAACTGGCCACCGGCAGTCGCAACATGGACAGCTTAGAGCACGCCTTCCGCACCCAGGCATTGATGTCTTCCATCGTTACCTCTGCAACCTTCCGTCCAGAGTGATACGCATCCATGGGTAGGACGAAGATGATTTTCATCTGTGGGCCGGGACGCTCCGGTTCGACCATGCTCCAGGCAATTCTCGACGGTCATCCGAGCTTGGCCGTCTTCCCCTTGGAATTTAATATTTTTTTCACATACTTGAACATATTGAAGCGTTACGGTCGGGTCAGCGCGCGCTCCTTTGCCGACTATTTGAAGCTCAACACCCGGTTCCGGTTCCTGGGCTCGGTCATGCCCATGAACCAGGGACAGGACATTGATCTGCAAGGTGTTGACGCCGAGTCCTTCTGGGAGTTTTTTGCCGGTGCGGGGGATGCGGAACGCAGCCCGGCGGAACTGCTCGGCCTGCTGGCCGAAGCGTACGCTCGATCCGTCTATGGCCAGGGCCGGCGGGTGACCTTCGTGCTGCGCAGTAATAACCTCCACCTTGCCGCCTATCGGACGCTCTTTCCTGGGGCTAGGTTTCTCTACACTGTACGTAACCCTGTGGATCTGTTCATCGGCTACCTCAAGTATCATGCCACCGACAGCTTCAGTCTATCCCGGGCCATGGAATATAGGGAATTGGTGAAGAGCACCCTGGATCTCATCCGCATCTCGTTGAACCGTGAGCTTCACGGCTATGATCAGGAAGACACCCTTTACGTACGGCTGGAAGACCTTCAAAGCGGAAATCAACAGTGTCTGGAAGAAGTTACGGCCTTTGCCGGCATGGAATTCCATCCGGCCTTGCAGGGCATGACAATCCTGGGCAACTCGTATGGCGGAAACAAGGTGCAGAAGATCGCCCCTAGCCACGGGAGTTGGCTGGGGGTTTTGAGCGGCAAGGGGTATCTGACCCCGTTCGAGCGCGAAGCTTTGAAGGGAGTTCTGGCCGGGCTGCCTCCCGGGCCCTACGATTTGAACCAGGCAGCGGCGTATGCGGATCAGGTTCTTCTGCGCCTGCCCTCGACCTTCATCTTCGACTTGGTGCGCAACAGTCTGACTCGTCGCGGCCAAGGGCGGGAGGGTGACCGTGGGCGGTTTTCCTACAAGTTCCCCCTGGACTTTCAACGCTAGCTGCTATCGGGAGCAGAATTGTGGATAAGCAGACGGTGATCATCACCATCCAGTCCCAAAAGATATCCTTTTGGACCGGAATGGCCAAGATTCTGGCGGCTGATTACCGAGTGGTCATTCCCACCCGGCCGGATGTGCGGGCGGTCATCAAGCGTTTGGCTCCCGAACTTGTCCCTTGCACGGTGGATGTGGCGTCGCTGGAGGCCGAAGTCGGGGCCAAGCGCTTCGATACGGTGGCCGAGGCCCGCCGGCTTGAGGAACTCTACAGGGTTCGCCTCGCCATGCTCCTTTCCGAGCGCCGCGATCTCGGCAAGGGCTACCTCTTCAACGCTGATCTCCATCCGGCGATGGAATCCGCTTGGTGGGGGCACGAGGACAAGCTTCGCAAGGTGGTCGAGACGTTCTTCTACCACGACCTTGTGCTGGATCGGTACGGTCCGGTGCGGTGCTGGCTGGGCGAAAATGGGAGCGCCATTCCGTATCTGGTGTGCGGGTTGCGGGGCGTTCTCTACGCATCCCTTGGAAAGATCAAGTATGGCGGTAAGTTTTGTTGGAATGACGGACCCCAATACCAGTGCCGCGACCTAATGCTGCGGCTGGCGGCATATGTCCGAGATGGTGTGGATCAGGGAGCCGAGGAGGCGATTTTCGTGCAGGAGAGGCTGTCGGCCTACCGGGACAGTTTCGCGCGCATGGGATATGGCGACGCTCTGCGCCGGATCGCAAGCATTGTGGTGAGTCAGACTCGCCACAAGATAAAGCGGGCGCTGCTGGCGGCCATCGGCCGCCCTCTGGTGAATATGTTCGGCTACAGATATCTGGGTTGGGTTCCGTCGGTGTGGAGGCGACCGGGTATGTTCCGGTATTTCATGCGCCATGGAGTCAGGCCATCGGACCTGAAACAGCGCAGGCTGGTGTTCTTTCCACTCCACATGGAGCCAGAAGTCGCGCTCATGACTGTCTCCCCCGAGTTCACCAACTCGCTCGAGCTGGTGACTTGGGTGTCAAAGTCCCTTCCGGCGGATACTCTGCTAGTGGTGAAGGAGAACATGCATTCTTTTGGAGTAAGATCCCGTAGATATTATGAAAATTTTCGCATGATTGGCAACGTGGTCTTGGCACACCCGGAGATCGGCAGTTGGGAGTGGATCAAGGCCAGCAACTTGGTGACCACCATAACCGGGACTGCGGCTGTCGAGGCCGTGTATTTCGGCAAGCCGGTGCTGTCCTTCGGCAAGCACCAGCCGGTCAACCTGCTCCCCACTGTGCGCTATGCGAGCAACTACGAAACCACCCTCGGGGCCGTGCATGATCTGCTGGACATGGACCCGGGCGATCCGGCCTTCACCCTGGCGCGAAACGCTCTGTACAAGGCCCAGATGGAGGCCTCCTTCGAGTTTCCCGACGTGCCGGCCCTTCTGGATCATGACCGGCTGTGTATGGCCAACTCCGAGGCCGCATTGCAGAACTTGCAGGGCCAGTTTCCAGCTTTGCGAAGACTGAGTGCCGAGGTGGACTTATGAACGCCCTAGCCCTGCTCGGCGGGACCCCGGTGCGCACCGCGCCGTTTATGTCCCGGCCGCACATCGACGATCTGGAACGGTCCTACGTGGCCGACTGCCTGGACAATTCCCTGTTTTCCCGCTTCGTAGGCTCGCCGGTGGGCGACTTCCGCCGCTACCTGGCCATGCCCTCGGCCGAGGCCGCGGAACTGCCGGACTTCTGGTCAGTGCTCGGCGGCAAGTACGTGCGCCTGTTCGAGCGTGAGTTCGCAGTCAAGCTCGGGGTGCGGTTCGCGGTGAGCATGAACTCCGCCACCTCCTGCCTCACCGCCGGGCTCATCGCCCTGGGGCTGGGGCCCGGCGACGAGGTGGTCACCACCCCCTTCTCCTTCACGGCCACGGCCACCGGGCTCAAGCTGGCCGGGGTCACGGTGCGCTTCGCGGATGTGGACCCCGGGACCTACTGCATCACCCCGGAGAGCGTGGAGCGGGTGCGCACCCCACGCACCCGGGCGGTGGTCCCGGTGCACATCATGGGCAGCGCGGGCCACGTGCTGGAGCTGGAGGCCTACTGCCGGGAGCATGGCTTGGCCCTGCTCGAAGACTCGGCCCAGGCCCTGCTCGCCAGGCGCGGGGGCCGGACTCTGGGGGCCATCGGGAGCATCGGGGTGTTCTCCTTCCAGGAGAGCAAGCCCATCATGACCGGCGAGGGCGGCATGGCCATCACCGACGACGCGGACCTGGCCTACAAGCTGCGCCTCATCCGCAACCACGGCGAGGCAATGGTCTTTGCCGATGACGCGCCGGACGTGGTGGCCGCGGCGCAGGGGTACAACTTCCGGCTGCCCGAGCCCCTGGCTGCCCTGGGCTATGCCCAGGCCCAGAAGCTGGAGCGCCTCAACGCCATCCGAGCGGGCAACGCCGCCATCCTGCGCGAGGCCCTGCCCCGCCATCCCGGGATCACCGCCCAGACCGTGACCAACGACCCCGGCTCCTTCGCCCCCTACTGCTGCTCCTTCACCCTGGAGCCGGAGGCGGGCCTGGACCGGGAGCGCTTCACCGCGGCCCTGCGCGCCGAGGGCATCCCGGTGGCCACCGGCTTCCCCCGGCTCATGAACGAGAACCTGCTCTTCGCCGGCAGCCCGGACAGGACCCCGGTGGCCGACGCCCTGAACCGGGAGCGCAACTTTGGCTTCTTCCAGGTGGGCCACCCCAACACCGCCGAGGACATGGCCCAGATCGTGGCCGCGGTGGACAAGATCATGGCCGGGAAGGACGACCTGGTGGCCTGGGTCCCGGACGCGGGGCGCGGCTTCGCCCTGGGGAGGTAGCTATGCGCGTGTTGGCGGTGATCCACGCCCGGGGGGGCTCCAAGCGCATCCCCCTCAAGAACATCCAGGAGGTGGGCGGCAAACCGCTGCTGGCCTACCCCATCCTCCTGGCCAGGAGCGTGGCCCGCATCGGGCGGGTGCTGGTGTCCACCGACCATCCCCGCATCAAGGAGATCGCCCTGGAGCATGGGGCCGAGGTCCCCTTTGTGCGGCCGGCGGATATCTCCGAGGACGTGCCGTCGGAACTGGTCACCGCGCACGCCCTGCGTTTCGTCATGGAGCAGGAGTCCTGGCGCCCGGACATCTGCGTAACCCTGACTCCGGCCACGCCCTTCACCCGGCCCGCGGACCTGGAGCGCGGCCTGGAGCTGCTGCTGGAGCACCCGGAGTGGGATTCGGTGGTCACCGTGCGCAAGGCGGCCGAGTTCCCCCATTGGATGATCGAGTATGCGCCCGGCCAGCCCTGCCACACCCTGCTTGGGAACCCCCTGGACGGGGAATACAATGTCTCCCAGAACCTGCGGCGTTACCACTATCCCCTGGGCGCGTTCTTCATCAACCGGGTCGAACCCTTCCTGGCCCGGCCGAGCATGTACGGTCGGACCTGGGGAGCTGTTGAGCTGTCGGCCGACGACCACATCGACATCGACGAGCCTGCGGAACTGGAAAAGGCAAGGAGGTTGGCCACGCCATGAGCAAGAAGCCCGAGACCGGCAAGCCGGCCGCCCCTGCCGGCGACATAGGCAACCCGCCCTTCCCCGAACTGCGCTACTGCCTGCGCTGCTGCATGCCCGAGACCAACGAGGGCATGGAGTTCGACGAGATCGGCATCTGCAAGGCCTGCCGCTCCTCGGAGCAGAAGATGCACATCAACTGGGTGGAGCGCCAGGAGAAGCTGCGCGCCCTCCTGGACAAGCACCGCGCCAAGGGCGACGGCTACGATTGCATCGTGCCCATCAGCGGGGGCAAGGACAGCGCCTTCCAGCTGCACGTGCTGACCAAGGTCTACAACATGAAGCCCCTGGCCGTGACCTTCAACCACAACTGGTATTCCGAGGACGGGAAGTACAATCTCCAGAACATCCTGGAGAGGACCAACGTGGACCACATCATGTTCACCCCCAATCGGGCCCTGGTGAACAAGCTGGCCCGGGAATCGGTGTTCAAGATCGGCGATGCCTGCTGGCACTGCCACATGGGGGTGGAGGCCTTTCCGCTCCAGGTGGCGGTGAAGTGGAAGATTCCGCTGCTCATCTACGGCGAATCCCCGGCCGAGCACTCGGGGCGCGCCACCTACCTGGACAACCCTGAGTTCGTTCACGACTTCTTTGTCCAGCACTCGGCCAAGGTGCCGCCCCAGGCCATGGTCGGGGAGAACATCAGCAGCCGCGACGTCTACCCCTTCGTGCCGCCTGCGGTGGAGGAACTGGAGGCGGCGGGGGTGCAGCGCATCTTCCTGGGCGACTACATGTTCTGGGACGCCGAGCGCCAGACCGAGTTCGTGGTCAAGGAATACGGCTGGCGGGAGCACGACGTGGAGGGCACCTACAAGCGCTACAAGAGCGTGGAGTGCATAATGCCCGGGGTCCACGATTACGCCAAGTTCATCAAGCGGGGTTTCGGCAGGGGCACGGACTTCGCCAACCAGGACGTGCGGGCCGGGCTGATGACCAGGGAAGAGGGCTTTGCCCTGGCCAAGAAGTACGACTGCCAGCGGCCCAAGGCCCTGGACCACTTCCTGGAGATCACCGGGCTCAGCGAAGAGGAGTTCGTGGAGGCCATCAAGAAACTCCGGCCGGAAAAGGCCAAGCGCCTGCCGTAGGCGGACGAGGTCACGTGAACATGGGCAAGCAGCCGTACGAATTGGGCGCGGTGGAGGCTGGCCAGCTCCTGCGCGAGGGTCGGCTCTCGGTGCGGGAGTTGGTGGAGTCGTGCCTGGCGCGCATCGCGGAGTTGGAATCCTGGGTGGGAGCCTGGGAGTGCCTGGACCCGGCCCTGGCCCTGGCCCAGGCCGACAGCCTTGACCGCAAGCTCCGGGAGCAGCCGGAGCAGCTGGGCCCGCTCTTCGGGGTGCCGGTGGGGGTGAAGGATATCTTTAACACCAAGGACCAGAGCACCTGCATGGGCAGTCCCATCTGGACGGGCTTCACTCCGGGCAACGACGCCCGGGTGGTTTCCGAATTGCGCCAGAGCGACGCGGTGGTCATGGGCAAGACCGTGACCGCCGAGTTCGCGGTGCACTATCCTGGCAAGACTGTGAATCCCCACGACCCGGAGCGCTCTCCGGGCACCTCCTCCAGCGGCTCGGCCGCGGCGGTGGCAACCTCCATGGTGCCGCTGGCCCTGGGCACCCAGACCGCGGGGTCCACCATCCGGCCGGCCAGCTTCACCGGCGTCTACGGGTACAAGCCCTCCTTCGGGCTCATCCCGCGCACCGGCATCCTGAAGACTCTGGACACCCTGGACCATGTGACCTTTTTCGCCCGCCATCCCGAAGATTTGCGCCTGATTATGGACTCCACCCGGGTCCGGGGCCGCAACTACCCGTTCGTCCACGAGATCCTTGAGAACCCCCGGGAGCAGGCCGCGCCCGCCAAGTGGCGGGTGGGGTTCGTGCGCACCCACGTGTGGGACCTGGCCGAAGGGTATGTGCAGCAGGCCATGCTCTCCTTTGTGGATCGCCTGCGCGGCCTGGACTGGGTCCAGGTGGAAGAGGTGGAGCTTCCGCCGGACCTGGCCACGAGCCACCAGGTGCACGAACTCATCTACACCAAATCCCTGTCCTATTATTTCCAGGACGAGTACCGCGAGCAGCGCGACAAGGTCAGCCCGGTGATGCAGGACATGGTGGAACGGGGGGGGGACATCCCGGTGGACGTATTCCATCAGGGCCTGCGCCGGCAGAACGAGCTGGCCGGGACCCTCGACGGATACCTGGCCGGCTATGACGTGGTCATCTCCCACTCCACGGCCCACGTGGCGCTCAAGGGCCTGCACAGCATGGAGCAGAAGGACCCCTGCCTCATGTGGACCCTGTGCCGGGTTCCCTCCCTGAACCTGCCCCTGTTCACCGGGCCGCACAATCTGCCTTTTGGCCTGCAAGCCGTGGCTCGGCGTTACCGCGACTACCGATTACTGGCTTTTGCGCAGAGTCTGGCCGCCGAAGGCCTGGTTCCGGAAGCGCCCAACCCGGCCGTCCCGGCGCGGCCGGCGATCCGAGCATGAGGTTGGCCATGGAGACATATTTTTTGCTGGGCAAACGGCTCGGGCTGCGGCCCCTGCGCAGATCGGACCTCGGCGCGGCCTATTTGGACTGGCTCAACGACCCCGAGGTGAACCGCTACTCCGGGCGGCGTTTCCGGCCGGTCTCCGAGGCCGATGCGGAGCGCTACCTGGGCTCCTTGGGCAGCGACGCCCAGGTCCTGGCCGTCTGCCTCCGGGAGGGGGGCCGGCACGTGGGCAACATCAAGTACGGGCCGGTGGATTGGTCCAACCGTTGCGCCGAGATCGAAATCCTGATCGGGGACACGGAGCAATGGGGCAAGGGACTCGCCACCGAGGCCATCTACCTGGTGTCCCGGCACCTCTTCACCGTGCTGGGCCTGCACCGGGTCGAGGCCAAATCCGCCAACCCGGCCTTCATCCGGACGGTGAAGAAACTGGGTTGGCAGCAAGAGGGGGTCATGCGGCAGCGGTTCCTCTCCGCAGAGGGCTATCTGGGCTATCACCTGCTGGCTCAACTCAAGGACGAGTTCGCAAGCCGGCCCGAATTCGAGGGCTGAACGGCCTCTCGGCACGGCAACAACGAGGAGTACTGAAGACCATGAGCTTCACCCTGTGGTTCACCGGCATGTCCGGCGCAGGCAAGACCACCCTGTCCAAGCGCGTGTACCTGGAGTTCAAGCGCCTGGGCTTCAGGGCGGAATGGCTGGACGGGGACATCATCCGGGCCAACTTCAGCCAGGAACTGGGATTCTCCAGGCGGGACCGGGACATCAACGTGCGCCGCCTGGGCTTCCTCTCCCACCTGCTCAACCGCAACGGGGTCATCAGCGTGGTGGCGGCCATCTCGCCCTACGTCGAGTCCCGCCAGGCCAATCGCCGGCTCATCGCCACGTACATGGAGGTCTTCTGCGACTGTCCCCTGGACGCGCTCATCGCCCGCGATCCCAAGGGGCTGTACAAGAAGGCCCTGGCCGGGGAGATCGCCAACTTCACCGGGGTGTCCGACCCCTACGAGGCCCCGGAAGAGCCCGACCTGCGGGTGCCCACCTGCGAGGAGAGTGTGGAGCAGAGCTTCGCCCGGATCATGGATTCCCTGCGCCGCCGTGGGCTGGTGCCGCCCGAGGAAGAGTGCCAGGTGTGCGACTACGGCGAGGAGGACGAGCGGGCCTGGCGGGCCTGGCTCACCCAGATCGGGTATTGCCGGTAGGAGCTGTTTGATGCCAGGCGAACCGGACACCGTGCTCTTTACACTCCGCAACGGGTGGCGGCCCGTGGCCCACGGCCTCTGGGCCGGAATGGCCGCGGGAGACGAGTCGTCGGTGCGCCGGATCCTGGAGCGGCTTCCTGCGGACGGCTCGGCTCCGGACGTTGGATTCGAGGACGGGCTGGCCCGGGTCGGCGACGGGTTCTTCGCCCTGGCGGCGCAGAGTCCCGCGGCGGCCCTGGCCTGCGTGGACAAGACCCGCTCCTGGCCCCTGTTCCACGCGGGCGAGGGCGGCGGGCTCACCGTGGGCAACGACGCCCGCGCCCTGGCCGCGGCCGCCGGCCTGACCGAGGTGGATTCCCTCTCCGCCCTGGAACTGGCCATGGCCGGCTACGTCACGGGGCCGGACACCCTGCGCGTGGGGCTGCGCCAGTTTCAGGCCGGGGAGTGCCTGGTCCAGGACCGGGTCGCCGGACGCAGCCGGGCGTTCCGCTATTATTGCTATGACCCTCGGCCCAAGGAGGCCCCGGAGGAGGACCTGATGGCGGGCCTGGCCGCCGCCACCCGGGAGGCGTGCGCCAAGGCCCTGGCCCTGGCCGGGGACCGGCCGGTGTGGGTGCCTCTATCCGGGGGGCTGGACTCCCGGCTCATCCTGGCCATGTTCGTGGAGTTGGGATTCCCCCGGCTGCAGGCCTTCTCCTACGGCCTGCCCGGCAACCACGAGGCGCGGATAGCCCGGAAGGTGGCGCGCCGGCTGGGCGTGCCCTGGATGTTCCACCCGGTGCGCCGGGCTTCGGCCCGGGACTGGTTCCGTTCGCCCGAGCGCCGGGCCTACTGGGAGTTCAGCGACGGGCTGTGCGTGGTGCCCTTCATGCAAGACGCCCAGGTCCTGGGCGAGTTGCTCGCGTCCGGCCGCATGCCGCGCGACGCGGTGGTGGTCAACGGCCAGAGCGGCGACTACATCACCGGCGGCCACCTGCCCAAGGTCCTGGCCGCGGGCGGCGGGGACCAGGAGTCCCTGTTCGCGGCCATGGAGGCCAAGCATTTCGCCTTGTGGACCCAACTGCGGACAGGTCCCAACCGGGAGCGCCTGCGGGCCAAGGCCCGGGGGCTGCTGGGCCTGGAACCCGGGCAGGCCGGGGACATGGCCGCGCTCCACGAGCGCTGGGAATGGCAGGAGCGCCAGTCCAAGTACGTCATCGGCGGGCAGCGCGCCTACGACTTCCACGGCCTGGCCTGGGACATGCCCCTGTGGCGGGACGAGTACCTGCGCTTCTGGGCCGGCGTCCCCTACCGGCTCAAGGCGGGCCAGGCCCTGTACCGCGCCTGGCTTACCCGTTGGGACCCGCGCGGCCTGTTCACCTCCATCTCCACCCGGGTCTGGCGCTGGCCGGGATGGACCATGGCCGTGCCGGCGCTGGCCCAGGTCGTGGGTCTCTTGGGCGGCCGCCGGCGCAAGGAAAGTTTTTACAAATATTTCAAATATATTGGCCACAACGCGGACAAGTACGCCGCCTACTCCTACCGGTGCTACCGCACGGAAATGGACCGGGCCCGCAATCCCCTGGCCCTCTTCGCTCGGACTTGGCTGGAGGAGAACGCGGACGGCCTGCCGCAATGACCTGTCCGAACCAGGAAACCACAAGGACGGAACATCACGTGAGCGGAGAAAACAACGGCGTCGCCGTCATCGGCTCGGGCTACTGGGGCAAGAACCTGGTGCGCAATTTCGCCGCGCTGGGGGCGCTCCGCCTCATTTGCGACACCAACGAGACCCTGCTTGAGAACTTCCGGGCCCAGTACCCGGGCGTGGAGACCTGCCTGGCTCTGTCCGAGGTCCTGCGCCGCGACGACGTGCGCGGCGTGGTGGTGGCCACCCCGGCCGAGACCCACGCGGCCGTGTGCCGGGAGGCCCTGGCCGCGGGCAAGCACGTGTTCGTGGAGAAACCCCTGGCCCTGGACGAGGCCGAGGCCACGGCCCTGGGCCGCCAGGCCGACGCCGCGGGCCTGACCCTCATGGTGGGCCACCTGCTCCAGTACCACCCGGTCTTCATCCGGCTCAAGGATCTGGTGCGCGCCGGGGAGCTGGGCCGCATCGACTACATCTACTCGAACCGGCTGAACCTGGGGAAGATCCGGCGGGAGGAGAATATCCTGTGGTCGTTTGCGCCGCACGACATCTCCATGATCCTCTCCCTGGCCGGTGAGATGCCGACCCGGGTGCTGGCCACGGGCGGCAACTACCTGCACCGCGACATTGCGGACGTGACCACCACCCACCTGGACTTCCCCTCGGGGCTCAAGGCCCACGTGTTCGTGTCCTGGCTGCACCCCTTCAAGGAGCAGAAGCTGGTGGTGGTGGGCGAGAAGAAGATGGCGGTGTTCGACGACACCCTGCCCTGGGAGGACAAGCTGCTCCTGTACGCCCACGCCATCAACTGGAAGCAGAACATGCCCGTGCCGGTGAAGGCCGAGGCCGAACGTCCCGAGATTCCCCAGGCCGAGCCCCTGCGCAACGAGTGCGCCCACTTCCTGGAGTGCATGGCCTCCGGCCGCCGGCCCGTCACCGACGGGGCCGAGGGCCTGGCCGTGCTCAAGGTGCTGAACGCGGCGCAGCAGGCCATCGACAAGGGCTGCGAGGTGAAACTGTCGACCCGGCCCGAGCCCGAGGTGGTTCCGGCGGCCTTCGTGCACGAAACCGCGGTCGTGGACTCCGGCGCGACCATCGGGGAGGGCAGCAAGGTCTGGCACTTCACCCACGTGCTGAAGAACACCACCATCGGCCGGGGCTGCAACCTGGGCCAGAACGTGGTTGTTGGGCCGGACGTGAGCGTGGGCGACGGGTGCAAGATCCAGAACAACGTGTCCGTGTACAAGGGCGTGACCCTGGAGAACGACGTGTTCTGCGGGCCGTCCATGGTGTTCACCAACGTGTACAACCCCCGCGCCCACATCCGGCGGATGGACGAGGTGCGGCCCACCCTGGTGAAGAAGGGGGCCAGCATGGGGGCCAACTCCACCATCGTGTGCGGCCATACCGTGGGGCGCTACGCCTTTGTGGGCGCGGGCGCGGTGGTGACCCGGGACGTGCCCGACCATGCCCTGGTCTACGGCAACCCGGCCCGGCCCATGGGCTGGGTGTGCTCCTGCGGCGAGAAGCTGGGCCCGGACCTGGCCTGCCCTGCTTGCGGGGAAACCTACGAAAAGACCGCCGCCGGCCTGGCTCCCGTGGCCGGCGCGAAGTAGAGGACATCGCCATGCTTCCCTTCATCGACTTGAAGGCCCAGTTCGCGGCCCTGGAAACGGACATCCGCGCCCGCATGGACGCGGTGCTCTCTCACGGCAAGTTCATCATGGGGCCGGAGGTGGCCGAACTGGAAAAGGCCCTGGCCGAGTTCGCCGGGGTTCCCCACTGCGTGACCTGCGCCAGCGGCACCGACGCCCTGCTCATGGCCCTCATGGCCTGGGGCGTGGGGCCGGGGGACGTGGTGTTCACCACGCCCTTCACCTTCATCGCCACGGCCGAGGTGGTGACGCTCCTGGGCGCGACCCCGGTGTACGTGGACATCGATCCCGCCACTTTCAACATGGACCCCATGTGCCTGGCCAAGGCCATGGACGCGGTGGAGGCGGGCGACCCGTCCATCCACCCCCTGCCCGCTGCCTGCCGGGGCAAGAAGCTGCGGCCCCGGGCGGTGATCTCGGTGGACCTGTTCGGCCTCCCCGCGGACTACGCCAAGATCGAGGCCCTGTGCGCCGAGGGCGGGCTGCTGCTCCTGGAGGACGCCGCCCAGGGTTTCGGCGGCGAGATCGGCGGGAAGAAGGCCTGCGCCTTCGGCCACGCCGCGGCCACCAGCTTTTTCCCGGCCAAGCCCCTGGGCTGCTACGGCGACGGCGGCGCGGTGTTCACCGCGGATCCGCACACTGCGGAGCTGCTCCAGTCCATCCGGGTGCATGGCAAGGGCGGGCACAAGTACGACAACGCCCGGCTGGGACTGAACGCCCGGCTGGACACCCTGCAGGCCGCCATCCTGCTGCCCAAGCTGGCCGCGTTCCCCCGGGAGCTGGACGCCCGGCAGCAGGCCGCGGAGCGCTACGCCGCGGGCCTGGGCGCCATCCCCGGCGTGACCGTGCCCGCGGTGCCCGAGGGCTACCGCAGCGCCTGGGCCCAGTACTCCGTCCTGCTGGACGCGGACCGCGACAAGGTGGCCGCCGGGCTCAAGGCCCGGGGCGTGCCCAGCGCGGTGTACTACCCCTGCCCGCTGCACCTGCAGACCGCCTACGCCCACCTGGGCTACGCCCGGGGCGATTTCCCGGTGTCCGAGGACTGTTCGCGCCGCATCATGTCCCTGCCCATGCACCCCTACCTGGACCAGGCCGCCACGGACACGGTCTGCAAGGCCCTGGCCGAAGCCGTGGCCGAGGCGAGGTAGGCAGGTTGGCCGCGGCCCGTGAACTGGGCCGAGGCAAGTTCCCCGCCGGGCCTCGCGACGTGAACGCCAAGAGGAGACGAGCATGATCGAGCATTTCTCGCGGGTGCTGGTGCTGGCGCCGCACACCGACGACGGCGAACTGGGCTGCGGCGGGACCATCGCCCGGCTGCGCGAGGCCGGGGTCCAGGTGGTGTACGCCGCCTTCTCCACGGCCCGACAGTCCCTGCCCGCGGGCCTGCCCGATGACACCCTGAAGCACGAGGTGGTCGCGGCCACGGCCCGGCTGGGCATCCCCCGGGAGGACCTGCGCATCTTCGACTACGAGGTGCGCAAGCTCAGCTATTCCCGCCAGGACGTGCTGGAGGACCTGGTGCGCATCCGCCGGGAGTACGCCCCGGACCTGGTGTTCATGCCCTCGCTGCACGACGTGCACCAGGACCACACCACTGTGGCCGAGGAGGGGTTGCGCGCCTTCAAGGGCGTGACACTCCTGGGCTACGAGCTCATCTGGAACAACTTGACCTTCATCACCAACTGCTTCGTGCGCCTGGAAGAGCGGCACGTGGAGCGCAAGGCCCAGGCCCTGTCCGAGTATAGCAGCCAGTCGGACAAGGCCTATGCCTCCCTGGACTTCATCCGCTCCCTGGCCCGTACCCGCGGAGTGCAGATCGGGGCCGAGTTCGCAGAGTGCTTCGAGGTGGTGCGATGGGTGATCTAGGCGGCCAGGGCACGCCCCGGGCCCGCCGGGCCGCCGGCGGGGCTGCGCAGGGCGGGGCCTTCCTGCTCTACGGCGGGTTCGGCGTGAACGGGACCGTGGCCGGATCGGATGTGGGCGCAGACCTGTGGCGCTTCGACGGGGCCTGGTCCGGCCTGGGTGAGGGGCCGTACCCGGCCCGCTATCCCGCCCTCTGTCCCATGGACGGGGACCTGTATTTCTTCGGTGGCTGCGGCTACCGCGCGGGCCGAGTGACCTTCGAGTCCGGGCTGTGGCGGCTCACCGCCGAGGGGTGGGAGGAGATGCCTGCAGCCGGAGAGGTCCCGGCCGGCCGCTACACCAGCGCCCTGGCCCCGGGGGGGGACGGCTTGGTCATGTTCGGCGGCAACAGCCAGGACGCTTTCCGGGCCAACACCTATTACGGCGACCTGTGGACCTTCTCGCCGGGCGCGGGCTGCTGGCGCAGGCTGCACGGCCCGGAGGCCGGCCCGGGGCCGCGTTACGGCTTCGGCTGGAGCGCGGCCGGCGGTCGACTCTGGCTGTTCGGCGGCTTCGACGGGATGAGGGACAGGGGCGACCTGTGGACCCTGGACTTGGCCACCCTGGCCTGGACCCTGCTGGTCCCCGACGGCGAGGGTGTGGGGCCCGCTCCCCGCTACTGTCCGGCCCTGGGCGGCACGGGCCGCGGCCTGGCCCTGTTTGGCGGCCGCTCCAAGCTGCGACCCAAGGAGAACCTCGCGGACACCTGGGTCTGGGACCGGGGATGGACCCTCCTGGATGACCCCGGCCCCGGCTACCACGCCAAGCCGGCCTTCGCCTCGGACGGTGAGGCCCTGTGGGTTTTCGGCGGTGAGGGGCCGCACGGCCACGTGAGCGACCTGTGGCGGCTGGACCAGGGCGGCTGGCGCCGCCTGACGGAGTGCCGGGATGACGATCCTCAACTCTGGTGATCCCGCCCGGGCCGGGGTGCTCTACCTGGACGTGGAGGGCGGCTTCGGCGGCTCCTCCCGCTCTCTGCACTTCCTGGTACAGCACCTGGACCGCGCCCGCTTTGCGCCGGTGGTGGTGGTGCGCAAGGATGGCCCCGCGGTGGCGCGCTATCAGGAGATGGGGGTGCCCTGCCGGGTGATTCCGGCCCTGCCCTCCTTCCGGCCCGGGGAGCGCAAGCGGCTGGTGGCCTACGGCCTCTATCTCTGGGCCTGCCGCCGCCTGGGAGCGGTGCACCGGGAGCTGGCGGACCTGGTCCGGGAGCACGGGGTCCGGCTGGTGCACGTGAACCACGAGAGCCTGGCCCTGTCCGGCGGTCGGCTGGCCTCGGACCTGGCCCTGCCCTGGGCCTGCCACCTGCGGGTGCAGCTGCTGCCCGGCCTGTTCACCGGCCACGTGTATCGGACCATCAACCGGGACGCGGCGGCCATGTTCTTCATCACCGACGCGGTCATGACCCATTGCGCCGCCTTCCTGGGGCACGATTTCGCCCTGGACCGGGCTGTGGTGGCGCGCAACATCGCCCCGGACTTCGACCCCGGCCTGGAGCCCCTGCCCGAGCTGGCGGCGGTGCAGGACGCACTCACGGTGCTCTCCCTGTCCAACTTCTCGCCCAATCGCGGGGTGGACCGGGTGGTGGACGTGGCCCTGGAGCTCGCGCGGCGGGGTCGGCGCGACGTGGTCTTCTTCCTGTATGGCAAGGCCGCGCACGGCAAACTCCTGGGCGGGGAGAATCCCTACGCCCGGAACCTGGTGGAGCGGGTACGCGCCGCGGACCTGGAGGACATGGTCCGCTTCCCCGGCCACACCCCGCAGCCGGAACGGGCTTTGGCCGGGGCCGACTGCCTGGTCAAGCTCACCCGGGAGGCCAATCCCTGGGGCCGGGACATGATGGAGGCCATGGCCGCGGGCCTGCCGGTGGTGACGCTGGGGGCCTGGGAGGGGTTCGTGGAGCACGGGATCAACGGCTACCTGGAGCTGCGTTTCGACCCGGCCCGGGTGGCGGACTTCCTGCTGCGGCTCAGGGACGAGCCGGGGCTGGCGCAACGCATGCGCCAGGCCAGCCGGGACAAGGCCGCCCGGCTCTTCTCCGGTCGCGCCAATGCCGAGTTGGTGGAGCGCGCCTACGACGGGATTCTGTCCGGGAGGGCCGTGGCATGAGACTTTCCGCCCACGTGTTCTCCATTCCCCTGACCAGGCCCTACGTGCTGTCCTTCGGCCCGGTGGCGGCCCTGGACACGGTGTATCTCCTGCTGGAGGGGAAGGGCCGCATGGGCCTGGGCGAGGTGACGCCCCTGCCCGGCTACAACCATGAGACCCTGGACAGCGCCTTGGCCGCCCTGCGCGCGGCCGGGGAGCGCCTGGCCCGGGGCGCGGACTGGCGCGCGGCCATCGCGCCCGCCCTGGGCACGGACCCTTTTGCCATGAGCGGCCTGGCCTGCGCGGCCGAAACCTGGGAAGAGGGGCTGGATGCAGCCTTCCTGGCCCCGGCGCCCGCGCCCGTGCCGCTCGCGGCCTTCTGCGCCGGGACCACGCCGGAGGAAGCGGCCCGCAACGCCGCGTCCCTTGCGGGGCAGGGCTTCACCACCCTGAAGCTCAAGGTGGGCGCGGCCAGTCCGGCCGAAGACGGAGCCCGGGTGCGGGCCGCGGCCCAGGCCGTGCCCCCGGGCGTGGGCCTGCGCCTGGACGCCAACCAGGCCTACGCCCCGGACCAGGCCCTGGCCCTGTGCCGGGAGCTGGAGGGAGTGGCCGCGGTGGACCTACTGGAGCAGCCCTTCAAGCCCGAGGAGTGGAATCGGTTCGCGGACTTGGCCGGCAAGGTGTCCCTGCCCCTCATGCTGGACGAGAGCATCTGGGAGCCGGCGCACGTGCGCCGGGCCGCAGACTGCGGGGCCAGGCTGGTCAAGTTCAAGCTGTGCAAGCACCCCGGCCTGGAGGGCACCCGGCGCATGGTGGCCGCGGCCCGGGAGCGGGGCCTGGAGGTGGTGTACGGCAACGGGGTGCAGACCGTCCTGGGCAACCACCTGGAGTTTCGGCTCTGCGCCGAGCTGGGGCTCACCCTGGCCGCGGAGAGCAACGGCTTTCTCAAGCCTGCGGCCTCGCCGCTGGCCCACCGCCTGGACGTGGACCGGGGCACGGTGCGGGATCGGGGCCTGGGCCCGGACCCGGCCGCGGCGGTGCGCCGGGGCCGTGAGGCCTTTTCCCTCACGTATTGAAAGGAAGGGAACATATGCACAACGCACGCATCGTGGGAGTCTCGGCCAGCCTGCGCAACGCCCGCAACCGGGAGGGAGCCAAGGGCCTGGTGGCCGAACTGCGCGGCCTGGCCGACGAGGCCGCCCTGCACGGCTACCTGGCCACCCAGGGCAATCTGCACCTGGACCAGTACTACCAGGCCGGCCGGGCCAAGAACCTGCCCTATGACGAACTCTACCGGGAGCTGCGCAAGATCGCCGGCCACAAGGGGCTGTCCAACTCCGAGGTCTGCCTGGCCGCGGCCCTGTGGGGCGCGCTCCAGGAGGGGGCCGAGGTGGACTGCTTCCCCCTGGCCGACTACTTCCGCGCCGACGGGGCGCGGGGGGATCTGGGCGAGTTGCGCGCCTCCCTGCTGGCGTCCGAGGGTGTCATCATCGCCACGCCAGTGTACTTCGGGGACCGCAGCTCCCTGAGCCAGGACTTCCTGGAGGCTCTGCGCCAGGACCCGGAGCTGCGCGCCCACCTGCGGGGCAAGGTCTACGGCGGCTGCACCGTGGGCGCCAAGCGCAACGGCGGGCAGGAGACCTCCCTCATCTACCAGCTCCACGACATGATGGACCTGGGCTTGCTCGGGGTGGGCAACGATTTCTCCACCACCTCCCAGTACGGCGGCACAGGCCACGCCGGCGACGTGGGGCTCATGCCCAAGGACGAGTACGGACTCAAGACCAGCGTGGGCGTGGGCCGGCGGGTGGCCCGGGTGGCGTCCTTCATGCGCGCCGCCCAGCACCGCCGGCTGGAGGACAAGCTGCGGGTGGGGGTGTGGCTGCTCCAGGACAAGGACGACACCTTGCGCAAGCTCCTGGAGCCCGCGGTGGCCGCCTTGTCCGACCGGGCGGACATCGACCTGGTGCCCATGCACGAGATGGACATCAAGCCCTGCCTGGCCTGCGACATCTGCCCCGCCCAGGTGGGCCCGGACGAGGACTACCGATGCGTGCGGGGCAAGACCGACGACATGCATCGGATGCACAACCGGCTGCTCACCGCGGACGTGATCGTGGCCGCCATGTACTCGCCTCTGGACCGTGTGGGCCTCAAGAGCGCCTACCAGCACTTTCTGGAGCGTACCCGCTACCTGCGGCGCGGGGACTACGCCTTCACCGACCGGCTCCTGGTCCCCCTGGTGGCGGCCGAGGTGGGCACCAACGAGAACTTGAACCTGCGCATGACCACCTCCCTTATCCGGCACCACACGGTGCTGCACCGGCCGGTCATGGCCTGGCTGCACAAGGGCGCCATGATCTCCCCGGAGGACCTGGCCGCCGAACTGGGCGGGGCCCTGGATCGGGCCCGGGAACTGGTGGCCGGGCGGCTGTCCATGCTGTCCAACGGTTCGCCCCTTGCCCTCTACAAGCCGGTGGGGTACGTGCTTTCACTTACCAGGGACAATCTCCCCGAGACCATGGACGCGCGGGAGCAAGCCATTCAACTCCGGCTGGCGAAGCTCCGGGCGGAAAGCCGGACCCGCCTCGCGGCCAAGGAGCGCGACTAGGATGCAGCGGATCAAGGTGATCATTACCGCAGGCGGAGCTCCCCAGGCCGCCACCCTCACGCGCTGGCTCAAGAATCACGGCGAGGCCGAGGTGTCGGTGGTCGCCCTGGACATGAACGAAGAGGTGGCGGGCCGGTTCCTGGCCGACGGGTTCCACCGCATCCCGGCGGCGGGCGGCCCGGGCTACGCCGAGCGCATCCTGGAGATCATCGCGGCCGAGCGGCCCCAGGCCTTTGTGAACGCCTGCGGCGCGGACGTGCTGCACATCTCCCGCCTGGTCCCGCGGATCGAGGCCCTGGGCTGCAAGGTCCTGGCCTCGTCGCCCCAGGCCATCGAGGACGCGGACAACAAGCACACCTTGTTCACCACCCTGCGGGACGTGCCCGGGGTCAAGGTGCCGGAGTTCCTGTCCCCGGCCAGCCTGGACGAGTTCGTGCGCATGGCTCGGGACATGGGCTATCCCAAGCGGGATATCTGCTTCAAGCCGCACGTGTCCAAGGGCTCGCGGGGCTTCCGCATCCTGTCCGAACGCTTCGACCGGCGGGACCTTCTGCTCAACCACAAGCCCACGGCCCGCTACATGACCCTGGACGAGTTCGCGGAGATATTCCGCGACGCACCCGAGTTCCCCAATCTCCTGCTCATGGAGATGGCCGAGGGCGAGGAGTGCGACGTGATGACCCTGGCCTACGGGGGCGAGGCCCTGCTCACCACCGTGAAGAGCCGGGAGTCGCACCGCTGGGGGGTCATCGACCGGGGCGAGCTCATCGACCGGCCCGAACTGGTGCAGGCCACGGCCCGCATCATCGAGCGCATTCCCCTGGCCTATAACATCTCGATCCAGTTCATCGGGGGCAAGGTCATCGAGATCAACCCGCGCACCAGCACCTTCATCTACGGCCAGGGGTTCAGCGAGCCCTGGCTGGCGGTGAAGCTGGCCCTGGGCATGATCACCCCGGACGAGGTGCGGGCCTGCCAGGCGCGCGTCCCCCTGGGCCGGCGCATGCTGCGCTACATGGACCAGATATTCTTCGACCCGGACGGTTCTTGGTTCCAATAGGGGGGCGAGCCATGGCCGAGCACGAGGAGAGGGAGCAGGAACTGCGGCCCGAGAACCTGGAGGAGCGGGAAGACACCCGCGCCGAGGGGACCCGCTGGGCCATGCACACCCTTACCCTGCTGGCCCTGCTCCTCTTCGGCCTGGGGTTGGCCCTGCGCATCTTCAGCCCGTTCGTCCACACCTTCATCCTGGCCGCGGTGCTGGCCGCCATCTTCCATCCGGTGCACCGCCGGCTGGTGGAGCGCATGGGCCGCAGCCAGACCATGGCCTCCCTCACGGTCCTGGCGGTGGTGGTGTTCTGCCTGGCCCTGCCCACCGCCTTCTTCCTGGGCGGCCTGGCCACCCAGGGCGTGCAGTCCGTGGCCCGGGTCAACCACTGGCTGTCCGAGGCCAACCTCTCGGACCTGGTGCACCAAAGCTCCCTGCAGAGCGCCCTGGACTGGACCCGGGAGCGCTTCCCGGGCATGGTGTTCAGCGAGAGCGACATCCAGGCCAACATCCTGGCCCTGTCCCGCCGGCTGGGCCAGGAGCTGTTGACCTTCGGCACCCATTTCCTGGGCAATGCGGTCTACATCCTGTTCCACTTCCTGCTCATGCTCTTCATCCTCTTCTTCCTGCTCAAGGAGGGCACGAGCTGGCTGGAGACCCTGCGCCGGCTCACCCCCCTGCGCCGGCACCAGGAGGACGCCATCATCGACTCCCTGCGCAAGGTGTCGCGGGCGGTGCTGGTGGGCGGCCTCATGGTGGCTCTGCTCCAGGGGCTGGTGGGCGGCGTGGGGCTTGCCCTGGTGGGCATTCCCGGCCTGTTCTGGGGCACCATGATGGGGTTCGCCTCCCTGATCCCGGTGGTGGGCACCGGGCTCATCTGGATTCCGGCCACGGTCTGGCTGCTGGTGCAGGGATCCTGGCAGGGGGCGGTGTTCCTGCTCCTGTGGAGCGGGCTTCTGGTCACCAGCATCGACACCTTCCTGCGGCCGTATTTCATGCGCGGGGCTTCGGGGGTGTCCACCCTGTTCATCTTCCTGGCGGTGATCGGCGGCCTGCATACCTACGGAGCCCTGGGGATTCTCTACGGCCCGCTCATCCTCTCCTTCACCATGGCCATGATAAATATCTACAGCGAGGAGTATCGGGACCGCCTGACCCGGGAGAAAGAGTGCTTGCCCAACCGACCGGCAAAAGGGTAGTCTTTTCCCGGGCGGACCGAAATTGTGGGGGGGCTGTAACGGTAACTTGGACGGGATGATACGTGGACAAGATTGAAGCCATCCTCGGTGTTGCGTGTGAGCTTTTCGCGGAGAAGGGGTTCGAACACACTCCGGTCTCGGAGATAGCCGATCGGGCGGGTGTGGCCGGCGGGACCATCATCTACCACTTCAAGACCAAGGACAACCTGCTCCACATCCTGACCTGGCAGACCCTCAACGCCCTGTACAAACACTCGCGGCAGGCCGTATCGGACAACGGCGACGGCCTGGGCCAGGTCATGCAGTTCATCGACTCGTTCTTCGCCTTCCTGGTGTCGCACAAGAACGAGTGCCTGCTGCTGCTCAAGAACCGGCCCTTCGAGAAGATGAAGGGGTTCACCTCCGGTCCGGACATGGACACCTTCACCCTGCACCGGATGTACACGGACTTTCTCCAGACCCTGATCAAGAAGGGCGTGGACGACCGCAGCATCGTGGCGGTGCCGGTGCGGGAGACGGCCATGGGCCTGTTCGCCGGCCTCATCGGCGCGGCCTGGCTGCACCTGTTCTTCAAGGAAGACCGCGAGGCCCTGCGCCAGTCCGTCATCGCCTCCACGCGCTGCCGCCTGACTTCCGTAGCGTAAGGCCGTGTCCCGGCGGTTGCGCGTCCTCTTCGCCGTTCCCTCCCTGGCCGGAGGGGGGGCGGAGCGGGTGGTTTTGACCCTGCTCGGCCACCTGGACCGCTCGCGCTTCGCCCCGGAACTCGCCGCCACCACCCTGTCCGGACCCTATGCGGACCAGGTCCCCGCGGACGTGCCCGCCCACGACCTGGGCAGCGCCCGGGCGCGGGGCGCGTTGCTGCGCCTGGCCGCCCTGGTGCGGCGCACCCGGCCCCACGTGCTCTTCACCACCCTGGGCCACCTGAACCTCCTGGCCATGCTGGCCCGGCCCCTGTACGGCCGGCCCGGCCCGGCCATGGTGGCGCGGGAGACCAACATCCCCAGCCTGAACCTGGGCCAGAGCCCCTATCCCCGCCTGTTCCGGCTGCTCTACCGGCTGCTCTACCCGCGCTTCGACCGGGTGGTGTGCCAGTCCCGGGACATGCAGGCCGACCTGGTGGGCGGCTTCGGCCTGCCCGCGCAGCGCGCCCGGGTGATCCACAACCCGGTGGACGCGGAGGTGGTGGCCGCCCGGGCTGCGGCGGGGGGCGCGGATCTGCCCCCGGGCCGGGTGAACCTGGTGGCCGCGGGCAAGCTCCTGCGCCAGAAGGGCTTCGACCTGCTCCTGGAGGCCCTGGCCCTGCTCCCGGCCGACCGGTTCCATCTTACCATCCTGGGCCAGGGGCCCTTGCGCGAATCCCTGGAAGACCAGGCCCGGCATCTGGGCCTGGCCGGCCGGGCCGTTTTCGCGGGATTCGCGGCCAATCCCTATGCCTGGCTGGCCGCGGCGGACCTGTTCGTGCTCTCCTCGCGTTACGAGGGACTGCCCAACGTGGTGCTGGAGGCCCTGACCCTGGGCACGCCCTGCGCGGCCTTCCGCTGCCCGGGCGGGCTGGACGAGATCATCCGGGAGGGGGCCAACGGCTTTTTGGCCGAGCCCGGCAACCCCGTGGACCTGGCTCGGGCCATCCGCCAGGCCGCGGACGCGGGCCTGGACCGCGCAGCGGTGGCGGCCACGGCCGAGCCCTTCCGGGTGGAGCGCATCGTGCGCGAGTATGAATCCCTGTTGGAGGAGGCGGCCGGCCTGCGATGATGCGCATACTGCACGTCATAACCGGGCTGAACACCGGCGGGGCCGAGGCCATGCTGGCCAAGCTGGTGGGAGGCATGGACCGGAAGCGGTTCGCGTCGCAGGTGCTCTGCCTGCTGGCCCCGGGCCCCATGGCCGAGGCGGTGCTGGCCGCCGGGGTGCGGGTGGAGAGCCTGGGCCTGTCCCGCGGCCTGCCCACTCCCGGGGCCTTGTGGCGCGCGGTGCGGGTGGTGCGCCGGTTCAAGCCGGACCTGGTGCAGACCTGGTTGTACCATGCCGATCTGCTGGGCCTGGCCGCGGCCAGGCTGGCCGGGGTGCGGCGCGTGGCCTGGAACCTGCGCTGCTCGGACATGGAGCTGGACAAGTACCGCCGGCTCACCCGCTGGACCCTGGGGCTCAACGCCCGGCTCTCGGGCGCGCCGGACGTGGTGCTGGCCAATTCCCAGGTGGCGGTGCAGGTGCACGAGCGGCTGGGCTTTCACCCCCGGCGCTGGGAGGTGGTGCCCAACGGGTTCGACACGGATCTGTACCGGCCGGACCCGGCGGCGCGGGCCGCGCTGCGGGCCGAGTGGGGCATCCCGGAGGGCGCGCCGGTGGCGGGGATGGTAGCGCGCTTGGACCCCATGAAGGGGCACGAGACCTTTTTCGCGGCCGCGGCCGAGGCGGCGCGGGCCATGCCCGGGATGCACTTCGTGCTGTGCGGCGACGGGGTGGAGGAGGGTGAGCCGGCCCTGGACCGGCTGGTGGAGTCCGCGGGCCTGGCCGGGAAGGTGCGGCTCCTGGGCCGGCGCAGCGACGTGCCCCGGGTCATGGCCGCCCTGGACGTGCACGTGCTGTCCTCGTCGTTCGGCGAGGGATTCCCCAACGTGGTGGGCGAGGCCATGAGCTGCGGCGTGCCCTGCGTGGTCACCGAGGTGGGCGACGCGGCCGGGGTGGCGGGTGACGCCGGGGTGGCCGTGCCCCCGCGCAATCCGCGGGCCCTGGCCATGGCCCTGCGCTCCATCCTGGCCATGCGGCCCCAGGAGCGGGCCGAGCTGTCGCGCAAGGCCCGGCAGCGGGTGCTGGACCGCTTCAGCCTGGCGGCCGTGGTCCGGCGCTACGAAGAGATCTATCTGGGCCTGGCCGGCTGAGTCCGGCTACTGGCAAATCCACAAGACCGCATTCTCGAGCCCGCCGAACACGGAGGTGCTCACCGACCCCAGGAAGATGCGCTTGAGAAAACCGTGGCTGCGGCCGGTGCGGCCCATGGCCACGGCTGCGTAGCGCCCTTCCCGGGCCTCGTCCAGGATGGCGGCGGCGGTGTCCGGGCTGGACACGGCCTTGGTCTGGATGCGCTCGGCCGGCATGTCGTTGGCCATCAGGGTCTTGCGGGCCAGGCCGAAGATGTGGCCGATGACGGTCTCGTCCTCCTGGTTGGGGGTCTGCACCGAGAACAGGGTCACGTGGTGGTCCTGCTCCTGGGCCAGGATGAAGCCCACGTGGTCCACCATGCACAGGGAGGGGCCGGAGCCGTCCACGCAGAGCAGCACGTGCTTGCGGGTGTAGTCGGGCCGGCGGCAGACCCACAGGGGCACCGCGAAGTGGGAATCGAGCAGGCTGCGGCCCAGGCTGGGGTTCCAGAACTGCTCCAGGGAGGAGATGCCGCGGTGGCCCAGGACCACGGCGTCGTAGAGTCCGCGGTGGGCCTCGGCGAGGATGTCCTGGGCCGTGGAGTATTCGCGGAACTTGAAGCGGGTGCGGATGCGGCTTGCGGGCAGGCCCATGGCGGCCAGGGCCTTGGCGGCCTTCTCCAGGGCGTGGCGGCCGCGCATCTCGGTGGTCCGGTCGGTGAGGTCGGCGTGCTCCGGGGCCAGGAAGTCGGGTTTGCCGTAGGCCTGGGGAGGCAGGGGGGCCACGTAGAACAGGGTGACCTTGAGGGTTTCCCGGGCGTTCAAGAAGTTGCCCACGAAGCGCAGGCCGAACTGGTGGGCGGTATCTTCGCTCACCGTGACCAGGAGATGGCGCTCCAGGGGGTTCTTGCTGTCCTGGACCTGGGGCGTGCCCATGTCCTCGCGGTATTCGTTGTCCATGCGGTCCTCGCTTGTGAGAGGTTGTCCCGGCGGGCGGCCGGCGCAACGGACGTACCCTTGCCGCCAGGATACGGTGTTTTCCGAAAAATCAGAAGGGGCTTTCCGGGCCGTGGCCCGGAAAGCCCCTGAGTCGAAATAGCGCGGAGGCCTAGCTAGCCGATGCAAGAGTCCGATGCAGCAGGCCGTTCAAAAATCGCGAGTGCAAGGCGCGAGAAACCGTCAAGCCCGAAGCGTATATGGACATACGTGAGGGTTTGACGGTTTCGAGCAACGCAGCAATCGTGAGTTTTCAACGGCCTGCTAGCCGGCTTGCACCGGGAATCCGGCCCCTCGCCAGGCGGTGATGCCTCCGGCCAGGGAGCGCACATCCGCGAAGCCGCGCCGCGAAAGCAGGCTGGCCGCTATGTTGGAGCGGTAGCCCGAGCCGCAGTAGAGCACCACGGGCTCGTCCCCGGGCAGCTCCAGCCCGGCGGTCACGATGTCCGCCACGGGCCGGTGCAGGGCCCCGGCCAGGTGGCCGGCCTCCCATTCCTGGGCGGTGCGCACGTCCACCAGGCGCAGGACAGGGCCGTGGTCCAGCAGGCGCTTGACCTCCTGGGCCGAGGTCTGGGTGAGCCGGTCCACGGGCCGGCCGCCGGATATCCAGCCGGGCATGCCCCCGGCCAGCCAGCCCAGGATGTTGTCATAGCCGATGCGGTGCAGCTCGGTGCGCATGGCCGTGTAACGCTCGCGGTTCTCCACCACCAACAGCAGCGCGGATTCGGGGTCCACCACCATGCCGGTCCAGTTGGCGACGGAGGGCTCGAACCCGATGTTCAGGCTGCCCGGGATGTGCGCGCCGCCGAAGGCCACGGCGTCGCGGGTGTCGATGACCGTGGCCCCGTTCTCGCGCAAGGAAGCGAAGCGGTCCGGGTTCAGGGCCTTGTCCAGGGGGCAGCGGTCCAGGAGCGGCGCGCCCTGGCGGTTGATGGCGATGATGCGGGTGAAGCTCTTGGGCCGGGCGGGCAGGGCCGCGGTCACGGCCTTGCGGAAGGCGGCCGGGTCCGGGAACTGGAGCATGGGGTTGGCCCGGCGCTCGAAGCCCAAGGTGGAGCTCTTGAGCGAGCTCATGCCCCGGCCGCAGAGCGAACCCGCGCCGTGTGCCGGGAACAGGGCCAGGTCCCCGGGCAGCTCGCCCAGGGTGGCGTACAGGCTGTGGTGCAGGTTGGCCACCTGCTCCTCCAGGTGTTCGCTGCCCGCCAGGTCGGGCCGGCCCACGTCGCCCACGAAGAGCAGGTCGCCGGAGAGCAGGAGCCAGGGCTGGTCCGAGCGGGTGGTGTCGGCAACCAGCAGGGACAGGGCGTCCGGGGTGTGCCCCGGGGTGCGCAGCACCGTGACCCGGGCCACGCCCATGGCGAAGGTGTCGCCCTCGCGCAGGGGGGTGAAGGGGAACTCCAACGGGGTGGAGTGGTACATGCAGATTTCCGCGCCCGTGGCGTAGGCCAGTTCGTGCGCGCCAGACACGTGGTCCGCGTGCAGGTGGGTGTCGATGATGCGGGTCAGGCGCATGCCGTGCTCCCGGGCGATGTCCAGGTACGCCTGCACGTCCCGCCGCGGGTCCACCACGCACATCTCGCCCGCGCCCGGGCACCCGATCACATACGAAAAACACCCCAGACCCTCCGAGGTGATCTGCTCGAAGTACATGGCTCCTCCTCGCCGGCCGGAGGCCGGATTAAGCACAGAGTAGACGGCAAATAGCGGCAGGGGTCAAGGGGATAGGGAAGAGGGAAAGGAAAAGGCCGCGGCCCAAGGGCCGCGGCCTGAAGCGTTCCTGCGGGCCGGCTAATCCTCCAGCGTGCTGGTGTCCCCCACGTCCTGGCCCAGTTCCTGGGCCTTGAGGATGCGGCGGACGATCTTGCCGCTGCGGGTCTTGGGCAGGTCGGGCTTGAATTCGATGCTCTTGATGACCGCCACGGGCCCCAGTTCCTTGCGGATGTGGGTCTTGAGGTGCTTGATGAGCTCCTCGGCGGATTCGTATTCGTCGCGCCAGCCGTCGCGGACCACCACGAAGGCCTTGGCCACCTCGCCCTTGATGGCGTCGGGCACGCCGATGACCGCGCTCTCCGCCACCCACTTGTGGGCGTTCAACCCGCTCTCCAGCTCGGAGTTGCCGATGCGGTGCCCCGCGATGTTCAGCACGTCGTCGGCCCGGCCCTGGATCCAGATGTAGCCGTCCTCGTCCCGCCGGGCCACGTCGCCCGCGTAGTAGACGCCGCCGGGCACCTTTTCCCAGTACTGGGCCGTGTACCCCTCGGGGTCCTCCCACAGGGTGGTCATCATGGCCGGCCAGGGCTTCTTGAGCACCAAAAGCCCGCCCTTGCCGGGCGGCACGGGCTTGCCCTTCTCGTCCACGATGTCCGCCTCGATTCCGGGCAGGGGCTTGTTCACCGAGCCGGGCTTGAGCAGCGAGATGGGCAGGGGCGAGATCATCATCATGCCGGTCTCGGTCTGCCACCAGGTGTCCAGCACCGGGCATTCGGACCGGCCGATGTTCTTGTAGAACCACACCCAGGTCTCGGGGCTGATGCACTCGCCCACCGAGCCCAGGAGGCGCAGGGTGGAGAGGTCGTGCTTGCGCGGGTACTGCACCCCGAAGCGCATGAGCATGCGGATGAGCGTGGGCGCGGTGTAGAGGATGGTCACCCCGTAGCGGTCCACCATGTGCCACAGCCGGTCGGCCTGGGGGTAGAGGGGGTGCCCCTCGTACATGAGGATGGTGGTGCCGGCCATGAGCGGGCCGTAGACCACGTAGGAGTGGCCGGTGATCCAGCCGGTGTCCGCGGTGCACCAGAAGATGTCCGTGGGCTTGATGTCGAAGACCCAGTTCAGGGTGCGGTGCACGCCCACCATGTACCCGGCGTGGGTGTGCACGATGCCCTTGGGCTTGCCCGTGGTGCCCGAGGTGTAGAGCAGAAACAGCGGGTCGCCCGCGTCCATGACCTCGGTGGCCGAGTCCGCGCGCTCCTGGCGCACCAGGTCCTCGTACCACAGGTCGCGCGGCTCGTTCATGTCCACGTCCACGCCGGCGCGGTGCACCACCACCACACTCTCCACGCAATCGGTGCAGACGCCCTCCAGGGCCTCGTCCACGGTGTTCTTGAGGTTCACGGGCTGGCCGTTGCGGTAGAACCCGTCGCAGGTGACCACCAGCTTGGCCTGGCAGTTGTTGATGCGCTCGCGCAGCACCTTGGCCGAGAACCCGCCGTAGACCAGGGAGTGGATGGCCCCGATCTTGGCCACTGCCAGCATGGAGATGAGGGTCTCGGGCAGGATGGGGAGATACAGCACCACCCGGTCGCCCTTCTTGACCCCCAGGGAGCGCAGGGCGTTGGCGAAACGGTTCACCGCGCGGTAGAGCTCGTAGTAGGTGTACTTGCGGGTGTCCCCGGGCTCGCCCTCCCAGACCAGGGCCAGCTTGTTCTTGCTCACGGTCTCGATGTGGCGGTCCAGGGCGTTGTACACGATGTTGCACTTGGCCCCGGGGAACCACTGGTAGAAGGGGGCCTTGGACTCGTCCAGGACCTTTTCCCACATCTTGAACCAGTCCAGTTCGTGGGCCGCGTCCTCCCAGTAGGCCAGGTAGTCCTCGTCCGCGGCGCGGTAGTGCGCAGCCAGTTCCTGGGGATTGACGTTGGCCTCGATGACCAGCTGGGGCAGGGGACGGAAGACCCGCTCTTCCTGCAAGAGGGCGTCAAGGGCGCCGGAGGTGTCCATGTACGTTCTCCTTGGCCGGGGGTGCGGGTATCCAAGTAACACACGCGCGGCAAGGCGCGAGGGAAATTCGGGGAAAGGCGCGTGGGGCGCGTTGAACGGCGGATAGGGGAGGCAATGCGGCGGCCGGCATGGCTAGAGCCCCAGGATGGTCTTGAGCTCGCCGATGCGGCGGCGGCTGATGGGCAGCTCGATGCGGGTCTTGCCCGTGGTGCGCAGCATGAAGTTGGACCCGGGCAGGCTGGCGATCTCGGTCACCATGTCCAGGTTCACCAGGAACTTGCGGTGCACCCGGAAGAACCGGTAGGGCCGCAGGCGCTCCTCCAGGTTCTTGAGCCGGTAGGAGGTCAGGAACTTCTGCCCGGCGGTGTGCACGTAGGAGTAGTCCTCGTACGCCTCCACGAAGATGATCTGGGTGTAGGGGATGAGGATGGTGCGGCCGTCCAGGCTGATGGGAAGCTTCTCGATGTCCAGGGGCTTGGCCTGGCCGGACTGCTCCCAGGCGTTGGACAGGGCCTTCATGAACTGCTCTTCCTCTTCCTCCTCCAGGGGCAGGGAGAGGGTCTCCTCCTCGGCCACGTCCGCGGAGGAGTCCCGCCAGCCCTGGGTGGGCGCGGGGATCTCCTTGAAATGGGACTTGAACACGTTCAGCCGGTCCAGGGTGCGGGTGAGGCGTTCCGGGGTGAAGGGCCACAGCAGGTAGTCCGTGGCGCCCAGCTCGAAGGCGGTGAAGGCCCGGGCCTCGTCCGCGGCGATGAACACCAGGGCCGGCTTCTGCTTGCGGCCGGCCAGCATCTGGGCCAGCTCGAACCCGGACACCCCGGCGGGCAGGTCGCAGCCCAGGAAGATGACCCCGTAGCTGATGTGCTCCATGAGTTCCAAAGCCTCGAACCCGCTGGCCGCCTCGCCCAGAATCTTGAGGAACGCCACCTCGGCCAGCCGCTCGCGCAGCGCCTGGCGCACCGCGGCGTCGGGGTGGAGGATCAGGGTGTTGAGTTTGGCCATGTCGTTCGGGCCGGGCGGATTCGGGGGGCGGGATCGGTCCCTCTCCAGGCCCGGAAAGCCCCTATAGCAGGAAATCGGTCACTTTTAAAAGGGGGATGCTTGTCCCAGCTTGGCCCGCCATCCTGGGGGCATTGGACTTCCCCAGGGGAATGCCGTAAGAAGGGCGCGCGCCCGGGTGAGGGTGCAGGGAGAGGTGCCTTCAACGCCCATGATCAAGCAAGAAAAAATACGTAATTTTAGCATCATAGCTCATATCGACCACGGGAAGTCCACCCTGGCGGACCGCATCCTGGAGGTCACCGGGCTGCTTTCCGAACGGGAGCGCAAGGACCAGTACCTGGACCGCCTGGAGCTGGAGCGCGAACGGGGCATCACCATCAAGGCCCAGTCCGTGCGCATCCCCTACAAGGCCCGCGACGGCCGGGACTACGTGCTGAACCTCATCGACACCCCGGGCCATGTGGATTTTTCCTACGAGGTCTCCCGCTCCCTGGCCGCCTGCGAAGGCGCGCTGCTGGTGGTGGACGCCACCCAGGGGGTGGAGGCCCAGACGCTCGCCAACGTCTACCTGGCCCTGGACCACAACCTGGAGATCATCCCGGTCCTGAACAAGATCGACCTGCCCAGCGCGGACCCGGACCGGGTGGCCGGGGAGATCGAGGAGATCATCGGCCTGGACCCGCACTCGGCGCTCAACATCAGCGCCAAGACCGGCCTGGGCGTGCCCGAGGTGCTGGAGGCCATCGTGGCCAAGCTGCCCCCGCCCGAGGGCGATCCGGACAAGCCCCTGCGCGCGCTCATCTTCGACTCCTGGTACGACTCCTACCAGGGCGTGGTGGTGCTCTTCCGCATCCTGGACGGGGTCATCAAGCGCGGCCAGCGGATCATGATCTACTCCACCAAGCGGGAGTTCGAGGTCACCAAGCTGGGCGTGTTCTCCCCCGACGCCCTGGAGATGCAGGCGCTGGGCCCCGGCGACGTGGGCTTTCTGTGCGCCTCCATGAAGGACCTCACCGACGCGCCCGTGGGCGACACCATCACCCAGCCCAGGAACCCCACCACCGAGCCCTTCCCGGGCTTCAAGAAGATCAAGCCCATGGTCTTCTGCGGGCTCTACCCGGTGGAGCCTTCGGAATACGAGCCCCTCAAGGCCTCCCTGGAGAAGCTGCAGCTCAACGACGCGGCCTTCACCTACGACCCGGAGACCTCCCAGGCGCTGGGCTTCGGGTTCCGCGCCGGCTTCCTGGGGCTTTTGCACATGGAGATCATCCAGGAGCGGCTGGAGCGCGAATTCTCGGCCAACCTCATCGCCACCGCGCCCTCGGTGGTCTACCAGGTGACGCCCATCAAGGGGGAGTCCTACTTCATCGACAACCCGGCCAAGCTGCCCGGACCCACGGAGATCGCCTCCATGGCCGAGCCCTTCGTGCGCATGGAGATCCACACCCCCAACGAGTACGTGGGCGCGGTGCTCAAGCTCTGCGAGGAGAAGCGCGGCGTCCAGAAGGACATGCGCTACCTCACCTCCACCCGGGTCATCATCACCTACGAACTGCCCTTTGCCGAGATCGTGTTCGACTTCTTCGACAAGCTCAAGTCCGTGACCCGGGGCTACGCCTCCCTGGACTACGAGTTCATCGACTTCCGCCAGGCCGACCTGGTGAAGCTGGACATGCTGATCAACGGCGACCCGGTGGACGCGCTGTCCATCATCGTGCACCGGGAGCGGGCCGAGCGGCACGGCCGGGCCGTGGCCCTCAAGCTCAAGCGGGCCATCCCCCGCCAGCTCTTCGAGGTGGTGCTCCAGGCCGCCATCGGCAACAAGATCATCGCCAAGGAGCGGGTGGCCCCCCTGCGCAAGGACGTGACCGCCAAGTGCTACGGCGGCGACATCACCCGCAAGCGCAAGTTGCTGGAAAAGCAGAAGGAAGGTAAGAAGCGCATGAAGAAGATGGGGAACGTGGAAATTCCCCAGGAAGCCTTCCTCGCCGCGCTCAAGGCCGGAGACGACTAGCCGGCCGTCATCCGACGCATCCGCCCCGCCCGGGGCGATTCGAGGTACCAATGAATCCCACGGTAAAAATGGTCAAGGAATACACCGAGGCGCTGATCATCGCCCTGCTCCTGGCCCTGTTCATCCGCTCCTTCGTGGTGCAGGCCTTCAAGATCCCCTCGGAATCCATGCTCCAGACCCTGCAGGTGGGCGACCACCTGCTGGTGAACAAGTTCATCTACGGCATCAAGATTCCCATCCTGAACCGCACCATCATCCCGGTGTCCGACCCCAAGTTCCAGGACGTGATCGTGTTCGAGTTCCCGGTGAATCCGTCCGTGGACTTCATCAAGCGGGTCATCGGCCTGCCCGGGGACACCATCGAGCTGCGCGGCGGGGAGCTCTTCCGCAACGGGGAGAAGGTGGACGAGCCCTATTTGTCCGGCCTGCCGCCCAAGGGCGGGGGCCGGCTGTCGGGCGAGCAGATGGAGTTCGGGCCGGTCACCGTGCCCCCGGACCACTACTTCGTCATGGGGGACAACCGCAACAACTCCAATGATTCCCGCTATTGGGGCTTTGTGAGCCGGCGGGCCATCGTGGGCAAGGCCTGGCGCATCTACTGGTCCTGGAACAAGGTGGCCGACGCCGACGGCCGGGACTACCACACCGAGTGGTCCGGCCCGGTGCGCTGGGGCCGGCTCCTGGGCCTGGTGGAGTAGCAGGCCGGTCTAGCTCCTGCCGGCCACGAAGCGGCCCAGGGTCTGGTCCGTGCCCAGGATGTGGTCCGTGATCCAGGTCTGGGCGAAGGCCAGGAACGCCGGCAGATCGACGTCCTTGCCCTCGTTCACGGCCTGGAGGAAGTCCAGGGCCAGGTTGGTGCACTCCATGTGTTCGGCCATGTGCCGGTCGTATTCGGGGTAGGCGTCAGGGTCCATGAGCGCCTCTTCCGTGGCGAAGTGCTCCACCACGTAGTCGCACAACCGCTGCAGGGACTGGGCGGCCTGTTCGCGGGTGGCGCCCGCGGCCACCGCGGCCTCGGTGTCGTTGGTCAGGTCCAGCAGGGTCTTGTGCTGGGCGTCCACCTCGTCGATTCCCACGGACATTGTCGCGTTGTTCCAGGTCAGCATGGCGTCCCTCGTGCTCGCGGTTACTTGAATTTGAAGCGCTGGATGGCCTTCCAGTCCTTGCCCGGCTTGTTCTCCAGGAGCCGCCGCGTGCGCTGGCAGTACATGGACGCCAGCGCGTCCTCGGGCGCGGCCTCGCGCATGGCGGTGAACTCGGCCAGGGCCTTTTCCCACTGCACCGTGCGGTAGAGGGTGATGGCCCGCTCCCAGCGGGAGCAGAACCCCAGCATGGGCCGGGGCGCGGCCACGTCCGGGTAAGGGCTCGTGGGCATGGCCCCCACCAGCTCGTACACCGCCAGCGGCTCGCTGGCCCCCTTGGGCACCACCACGTCCACGGACCGGAACAGGAAGTTCCTGCGCGCCCGCTCCCGCACCTCGCGGCTGGCCAGGATGCGGGTGGCGTAGAACTTGTTCATGCCCTCCAGCCGGCTGGCCAGGTTCACGCTGGAGCCCAGGGCGGTGTAGTTCATGCGGTCCGTGGCCCCCACGTTGCCCACCACCGCCTGGCCCACGTGCAGCCCCACCCGGGTGTGCAGGACCGGTTTGCCCGCGTCCAGGGCGCAGCAACTCAGGGCCTCCGAGGCCCGGGACAGGCGCAGGGCAGCGGCGCAGGCCCGTTCCACGTGGTCCTCCGAGGGGATGGGCGCGTTCCAGAAGGCCATGACCGCGTCGCCGATGAACTTGTCGATGGTCCCGCCCGTCTCCAGGATGGCTGTACCCACCGCCTGGAAATACTCGGACATGCAGGCCATGAGGTCTTCCGGGGCCAGGTGCTCGGAGATGGGCGTGAAGTTCTCCACGTCGGTGAAGAGCAGGGTGATCTCGCGCCGTTCCCCGCCCAGGACCGGATCCTTGCCCGAGGTGATGAACTGCTGGACCAGGGACCGGGGCAGGTATCGGGAAAAGGAGTTCAGGGCCGAGCGCATGCTGGCCACCGCGTCGCCCAGCCGGGCCACCTCGTCGATGCGGGAATGCACCAGCTCCTCGGAGTCCAGGTCCAGATTGCGGATGCGGTCCGCCTCTGCGGTGAGCCGGTGCAGGCTCGACGACACCCGGCCCACGGCCATGAGCATGAGGGGGATGCCCACCACCAGGAGGCCCACGGCAAAGAGCAGGCTCTGGTTGCGGGTCCGGGCCATGGGTCCGGTGAAGTCGGAGAGCTTGGCGGCCAGGGCCAGGTAGCGGGCGTTCGAACCCAGGTCGGACGCGGTCCGCACCTGGACCAGGTAGTCCTCCCCGGCCACGGCGATGCGGCTGGGGGGCAGGCGTTCGTCGCCCGCCGCCTGGAAGGCCCGGTACACGGCCGCGGCCACCGGGTCGCCCAGTTCCGCCACCGTGGCCCGGGCCAGGGTTCCCTTGCCGTCCGTCCCGGTCTCGACCTTGGCCACCCGCGCCGGGTCGGGATAGGCCAGAAGCCTGCCTTCGCCGTCGAACATGAAGGCCAGGCCGGACTCCCCGACCTTTTCCGCGCGCAAGAAGCGCGACAGGGAGTCCAGGGTCATGTCCGCGCCGAACACCCCGGGCACGTGGCCGGGCACGCGGTGGGCCACGGTGACGCCCACGTCGCGGGGGGAGCTGAACAGGTAGAGGTCGGTCATCACCGGCCCGTCCTGTTCCAGCGCGGCTTTGTACCAGGGCCGGGTGCGCGGGTCGTAGTCCGTTGCCTGGCCGCGGCTGGTGCCCAGGGCCCGGCCGGCCATGTCCAGGTGCCGCCAGTCCTCGGTGCGCGCGCTGCCCACATGGCTGATGCGGCGCACGGAGAAGCTGGTGCCCGGAGGCGCATTCAGGATTCGGGCCACCTCGGGCCGGGTGACCAGGGAGATGACCTGGAAGAAGTCCCCGTTGTCGTACCCGGTGTACACGGAGTACACCTGCGGGTTGCCGGTCATGATGTCCATGAACATGGGCAGCAGGGGATGCCGGAAATCCCCGCCCGCCGCGGTGCTCGCCCCGGGCAGGAGATGGGCGTGGTCGCTGAGGAAGCGCAGGGGCTGGACCAGGAGCCGGGTCTTCAGCTCGATCTTGTCCCCCACCTGGCGCATGATGTCCTCGGCCATCTCCTGGGCCGCTGCCGAACTGCGGGAGTAGTTGAACCAGGCCGTCACCCCGGCCAGGCACAGGATGAACCCCAGGAACAGGGAGGCCACCAGGGCCTTGAGGTTCACGCGCAGGGGCGGGGCAGGGGAGGCCGGGGGAGATTCGGCGTCGAGCGGGCACATAGCTGGGGGTATATCTCCATTTGGCGAGTATAACAACGCAAATTGATTGATTGAGCAGGTAAAAAAACATGACCCGCCCGGCGGCCTAGCGGCCGGGGCGGTCGTAACGGTCCAGGTCGCCCGGCTTTTCGCCAAAGCACTGGCCCACGGCGCTGGGCCGGCCCATGGCCAGCAGTTCGCCCACCGTGGCCAGGGTGTAGCCCCGCCGGGCCAGCTCGGGCAGGATAAGCCCCAGGGCCTTTGCCGTGCCGTGGCCCCGGCCGTTGGCGTGGAAGATCACGATGGAGCCCGGCCGTGCCCGGCGCAGGATATCCCGGGCCATGGCCTCGCCCGTGGCCCTGGGGTCCGGGTCGCCGGACACCACGTCCCACTGCACCGCGGCCAGCCCGGCCCGGGCCAGCTCCTCCAGGGCCGCGGCATTGCACGCGCCGTAGGGGAAGCGCCACAGGCGCAGGGCCTCGGGCACCCCGGCCATCTCTTTGGCCAGGCCCTGGGCTGCAGCGCGGGCCGCCAGGTTCTCCCGCACCCGGGCATAGGCCGCCAGGGTCAGCGCGATCTCCCGCTCCCGGCCGGCCGCATCCAGGAGCCGCGGATTGCGGTGGGCCCAGCCGTGCCCGCCCAGTTCGAACAGCGGGTCCGCGGCCAGTTGCATGGCCCGTTCCGGGTGGCTCTCCAGCCATCGGCCCGAGGCGAAGAAGGTGGCCCGGGCCCCGGCCGCGCGCAGGACTTCCACAACGTCCGCGGCATAGCCCGCCACCTCGCCGTCCCGCTGGCACAGGTCGAAAGTCAGGGCCAGGGCCTTGGTTCCGGCGGGCAGGGCCACGGACCGGATGGAGCCGCGCTGGCCCGGGGGCAGGGGAGCGTGGGGCAGGGCAGGGGCCGGCCCGGGAAGGAGGGCGGCAGGGACGCGCCGGGCAACGGACTCGCCCGGGGACCCGCGCAACTGGTCCGGGGTCCACAGCGCCCGCAGCAGCGCGTCCGGGGCCGGGGTCTCGCCGGCGCGGGCAGGGGGCGGCGCAGCCGCTCCGGCCAGGAGCAGGAGCGCCAGGATGGAGGCGAGGAGTGGGTTTAGCATGGCCATGGTCCGGTCCGAGTATCTCCCAGATTTTCGGCTGCGGGAAGAGGCGCGCAAAGCCGTGCCCAGCGCGGACTTCTGAACCACTTGAAAGACTTTGCAAATCGTCGTAGGGGCGGATAGGGGGACGGGAGCGAATATCCTGTTTCGAACGGCCTATGGACTTCGAACAACTCATCCAGGAATGCCCGGACGTCAGCGACCTTGAGCGGCTGCTCCAGGTGGAGCGCTACGCCTGGCTTTCCCTGTCCCAGGACCCGGCCATGGTGCTCTCCATCGACGGCCAGGTGGAGGACGCCAACACCCACTGGGAACGGATGGTGGGCCTGGAGCGGGAGCGGCTGCAGGGCACCTATCTCATCGAACACATCCATTTCGACGACCGGGAGCGGGCCCTTGCCGAGATGCAGCGCCTGGTGACCTCGGACATCGGGTCGGCCTCGGTGCACTTCCGGTTCGCGGGCGGGGACGGGGAGTTCGTGCTCCTGTCCTGGAACATCATCTTCTCGCCCTTCCACAACTCCTATTTCTGCACAGTGCGCGAGGCGCGCAGCAACGACCGCCGCCGCTCGGACAACCTGGCCTATCGCGACGTGCTCACCGGCCTGGCCAACCGCCTGGCCCTGTCCGAGGCCCTGGCCGAACTGGTGGAAACCTGCGCGGGCAACGATGAGCACTTCTATCTTCTGTTCATCGACCTGGACGGGTTCAAGGCGGTGAACGACACCTTCGGGCACAAGGCCGGCGACGCGCTGCTGGTGCGGGCCGCCCGGCGCATGCAGTCCTGCATGGCCGAGCCCGGCGGCATCTTCCGCCTGGGCGGGGACGAATTCATCGTGCTCGCCAACTGCCACGACCGGGACACCGCCAAGTCCCTGGCCGAACGTCTGCTCTGGCGGCTGTCCGCGCCCTACGAACTGGATGGGCAACTGGCCAAGACCGGGGCCAGCATCGGCATCGCCTCGTACCCTGCCGACGGGGCCTGCCCCGACGACCTGCTGGATAAGGCCGACCAGGCCATGTACCACGTCAAGCGGCACGGCAAGAACGGCTACACCTTCGCCGACCAGGCCGGCAACTAGCTCCCATTCTCCCTCCCTGACCGATCGGCCAGCACTGGTGCGTCTGCCCGTCCCCAGCCTTCCTGCCTGTCCTGGAGTTCCGCGGTGAGAACACCCGCCCCGGCCGGAGCGCGCCGCATCCGGGAATTGATGTCCGCCGGCCTGGCGTGTTAACGTCCGTTCCACGTCGAGGTTCGTGCGTTTCAGGCAGCATGCGCCGTCCATGACGCCCCCGTGGTGTCCCAGGCTGTTCGCGCAACCCGCATTCGCTCTCTGCGCCGCCCGGCGCGAAGGAGCATCCCGTGCCAGCTTTCCCCAACGCTTTTCGCCAGGCGGCGGCCTGCGCGGCCGTGCTCGCCCTACTGGCCGTCCTGCCTCGCGCGGTGGGCGCGGCCGAGCCGGCCCCCACGGCCAAGCGCGGCCTGGTGGTCCTGGTCCAGTTCCCGGACGTGAGCCACGACCTCCACCGGGAGTTCATCCGGAAACGGTTCGCCGAACAGTTGGGCAACTACGTCAGGGCGGCGTCCTGGGGCGCCGTGTCCCTGGACATCGACGTGACGCCGGGCTGGACCACCCTGCCGGATTCGGTGCGGAAGTACCGCATCCCGCCGCAGAACCTGAAGGTGGACAAGTCGCGGGTGGTCAAGCTCATCGACGACGCCCTGAGCGCCGTGGACCCCGGGGTGGACCTGGCGGCCTACGACTTCGTGGCCCTCATGCTGGGCGCGAAGATGCAGGAGTACGGCATGGTCGGGCTGTGCGGCTACCCGGGCATGCTGGGCTGGAGCTCCCAGGGTCGCTTCAGGACCTCCAGCGGCCGGGAGGTGGGCGGCGGGGTGGCCATCTTCACCAGCCAGGCGCACCCCGGCACCATCTTCCACGATGTGGCCCACGTGCTGGGCGGGGTGCGGGGCGGCAAGCGCGCGGTCCCCTGCCTGTACGACCATGATTTGCAAGCCAAGCCCGGCCCGGCCCTGGAGGTCTTCACCACCGCCATTGTCAACATGGGCTACTGGGACCCCATGTCCTGCCATTTCATCCGGCGGGACCAGCCGCCCATGGGCATCTCGTCCTGGACCCGGCTGCGCCTGGGCTGGCTCCCCCTGGACCGGGTCCGCACCGTGGCCCAGGGCGAGTCGGCCGAGGTGCTGCTCGGCCCCCTGGAGGACCCCGCCTCCGAGGTGGCGGCCATCCGGATTCCTCTTTCGAGTGAGCGATACTACCTTATAGAGAACCGCCAGCCCATCGGGTTCGACACGAATCTGCCGGGCAGCGGGGTGCTCATCATGTACGCCGACGACTCGGTAGCCGAGTGCCGCCACGGGCAATCCCCGGTGAAGCTCGTGGACGCCGACCCCTCGGTTCCGCTCCTCAAGGGCGCGGCCTTCGACGCCGGGAAGAAGAACACCTTCGTGGACGAGGCGAACGGCGTGAAGGTGCAGGTCCTGGAGCAGACGGGCAATTCCTTCCGCCTGCGCATCGGGACGCCCTGAGGCCGGGCCGTTATCACCACTCCCGGCCGGTGAGCAGTCGCCAGGCGTTGCGGTAGGCGATGTCGTGTCGTACGGGGTCCGGCAACGCCGCCAGGATGCGGCGCATGTTGGCCGCCCGCTCTTCGATGAAATCGGGCAGGGCCTTTCGGCCCCCGCCGTAGTCGAATCCGGACACGAAACGGGTGCTGAACTCGGTGAGCAGGGCCGCGTATTCCGGCTTGAGCGCATCGCTCTGCCCGGCGAAGGAATCCTTCCAGAGCACGGTGTCGAGGACAGTGTTGTCGCAGGCGTAGCGCCGGCCCGGTTCGCCCACCGAGAGGTCGTAGTACAGGTTGGGATAGGTGGCGAGCAGCCGCCGGACCAGTTCCGGGCCGAAGCGGCGCTGGCGCTCGGGGTGTCGGATCTGGCCGAAATGGCAGGCGATGACCCGGGCCCGGGGGCAGGCAGCCAACATGCGCTCCAAGGCCTCCAGGGGCGCATCCTCGGGCTCCAGGTGGATGAGGAAGGCCAGCCCGGTCTCCTGGGACAGGGCGAACAGCCGCCTGCCGTTCTCCCCGTCCAGGGGCAGGTCCACGTCGCGGTCGGTGTGGCCCTTGCGGCACTGGGAATTGGACATGTAGTGGCGGAATTCGAATTCGCCCAGGATGGGGTAGTCGCCGCTGCGGGCCTGGATTTCGGTCTGGTCGATGAAGTCCGTGGGACTGCCGCCCTTGCCCTTGGTCCAGTTGGGACTGGATCCGCCGTTGCTGGCCAGCACGATGCGGTCGGGATGCCGGTTGGCGGCGCGATGGACGGCAAAGCCCCAGCGGTAGCCGCTTTCCTTCCCCTGCTTCTCGGCCTGGTAGCCGTCGCAGACCATGAGCGCCACCCCGGCCCGGTCCATGGCCGCCATGGCCGGCCCCAGGTCGCCGTCCGCATCGGCATTCGGCAGGCGGGACTCCATGTCCACCAGGGGGATGGTCCCGCGGTCCAGAAAGGACTGGATGCGGTCGCGCCACAGCGCTTCGAGCTGGGGCCGGGATCGGGCCGGCCGCACCGGCTCCTCGGCCCGGGCCGGCAGGCGGAGGCAGAGGGCAAGGGCGGCGGCAAGGCACAGAAAGGCGACGCGGCGCATGGCGGACCTCGTGGCGTTTTGGACCGGGGGAGGAAAGCCGGAAAACGCCAATCCTGCGAAACTCTTCACAGAATTATTCAATATTTTGAATATATTGATGAAAGATAATTAGCCGAACGGGTCGGAGAAGTAAACATCCGGCGGAACCGCTCCGCCTCCTATTTGAACTTATCAAGGAAAACGCGTATCAGGCGGCCCATAGAGATCATCACCCATGCTCGCCCGCGCCTGCACCGCCGCCCTGCTCGGCATTGACGCCTTCCGTGTGGATTTGGAAGTGGACTACGCCCGTCGCGGCATGCCTGCCTTCACCATGGTGGGGTTGGCCGAGGGCGCGGTGCGGGAGAGCAAGGAGCGGGTGTTCGCGGCGCTCAAGAACTGCGGGTTTACGCTGCCGCCGGCGCGCATCACCGTGAACCTGGCCCCGGCGGACGTGCGCAAGGAGGGGTCGGCCTACGACCTGCCCCTGGCCCTGGCGCTTTTGGCCGCCTCGGGCGTGCTCGACCCGGAGCAGCTTGCCGGGTTCTACTTCTCCGGCGAACTCTCCCTCACCGGCGAGCTCAAGCCCGTGAACGGGGTCCTGCCCCTGGCCATCCTGGCTCGGGACGAAGGGGACCGGGACGGCGGGACGCGGGGCGTGCTGGTGCCGCCTGGGAACGCGGCCGAGGCCGCGGTGGTCAAGGACGTGCCGGTCTACGGCCCGCCCACCCTGGCCGCGGCCGTGCGCTTCCTGGCCGGGGAGGACGGCCTGGCCCCGGTCAGGAGCGACATAGCCGCGCTCTGGCGCGAGCACCAGGCGCACCCCCTGGACTTCGCGGACGTGAAGGGCCAGGAGCACGCCAAGCGCGCCGTGGAGATCGCCGCGGCCGGCGGGCACAACCTCCTGTTCATCGGCCCCCCGGGCAGCGGCAAGACCATGCTGGCCCAGCGCATCCCCTCGGTCATGCCTCCCCTGGGCTTCAACGAGGCCCTGGAGGTCACCAAGATATACTCCGTGGCCGGCCGCCTGGACCAGGGCCAGGCCCTGGTGGTGACCCGGCCCTTCCGCAATCCGCACCACACCATCTCCGACGCCGGGCTCATCGGCGGCGGCCAGATACCCCGGCCGGGCGAGGTCTCCCTGGCCCATCGCGGGGTGCTCTTCCTGGATGAACTGCCCGAGTTCAAGAAACACGTGCTGGAGGTCCTGCGCCAGCCGCTCGAAGACGGCAAGGTCACCATTTCCCGGGCGGCCATGTCCCTGGACTACCCCGCGGACTTCATGCTGGTGGCGGCGCTCAACCCCTGCCCCTGCGGGTACTTCGGGGACGACCGCCATCCCTGCCGCTGCACCCCGCTCCAGGTGTCCGCCTACCGCTCACGGCTCTCCGGGCCGCTGCTCGACCGCATCGACCTGCACGTGGAGGTGCCGGCCGTGCCCTACAAGGACCTCAGGGAGGTGAAGAGCCCGGTGGACTCGGCCACCATGCGCACCCGCATCGAGGCGGCCCGCGCGGTGCAGGCCGAGCGCTTCGCGGGCACCGGGCTCCTGGAGAACGCGCAGCTGGCGGGCGAGCGCCTGTCCGTATGCTGCGGCCTGGAGGCCGGGGAACACGCCTTCCTGGAAAAGGCGGTGCACGCCCTGGGCCTGTCGGCCCGGGCCTACACCCGCATCCTGCGCATCGCCCGCACCATCGCCGATCTGGAGGCCGCGCCCCTGGTGCGCACTCCGCATTTGGCCGAGGCCATCCAGTACCGCACTCTTGACAGGGAGCAGAGCTAGTCCCGGTGCGGCGCGGCATGGGCGGAGGGCTGTGTTGCGCTGTTGCGAAACCTGGGCTATGTATGGGTCGAGATTAAAAAATTCAGACCTTTGAGGAGTGGAACATGCGCATGCACAAGATACTCGTCGGTGTCGACGGGTCGGTTTCCTCGAAGAACATGACCAAGTACGTGGCCCACTTGGCCGCTGTGAAGAATGCCTTGATCATCCTCCTGCATGTGCACCACCGCGTGCCCATGACCATTGGCGGCGAGGCCGCCGCGGAGGTCCGCAAGTCCCTGGCCGCCGAGTCCGAGAAGATGATGACCGAGTTCGTGAAGATCGTGAAGGCCGAAGGCGCCAACTGCGAGACCAGGGTACGCGAGGGCAAGCCCGCCAACATGATCCTCCAGGTCCAGGAGGAAGAGGACTGCGACCTCATCGCCATGGGCTCCCGCGGCCTCACCGTGCTGGAGGGCATCGTGATGGGTTCGGTCACCGCCACGGTGCTGAACCGGGCCTCCTGCCCGGTGTTGGTCACCCGCAACCTGCGCAAGAAGTACCTGGACAACCCCTTCTTCGAATAGGCCGGCCAATTCGTGAATGGCGCGCCCCGCCGCCCGGTCCGCAAACCGGTCGGCGGGGCGTTTTCCTGGAAACGCCACGCCGGCGGGCGTGGACTTCCCCTGCCAAACCGGCTACACCCCGCGGCCATGGACCATGCCGCCACGCGCCCCATCGGGGTCTTCGACTCCGGGGTGGGCGGGCTCACCGTGCTCAAGGCGTTGCAGGAGCGCCTGCCCGCCGAGGACTACCTCTACCTCGGGGATACCGCGCGCCTGCCTTACGGCACCAAGAGCGCCCAGTCCGTGACCCGCTACGCCCTGCAGTGCACCCGGCTGCTGGTGGACCGCGGGGTCAAGCTCCTGGTGGTGGCCTGCAACACCGCCTCCAGCGTGGCCCTGCCCGCGCTCACCCAGGCCTATCCCGGCCTGCCGGTGGTGGGGGTGGTGCGGCCCGGGGCCCGGGCCGGCTGCCGCCTGACCCGCACCCGCAAGCTGGCGGTCATCGCCACCGAGAGCACCGTGGCGGGTGGGGCCTACCAGGCCGCCATCCGCGAACTCTGCCCGGAGATGGAGATCACCGCCCTGGCCTGCCCGCTCTTCGTGGCCCTGGCCGAAGAGGGCTGGACCGAGGGGCCGGTGGCCGAGGAAACCGCCCGGCGCTACCTGGCCCCGCTCTTTGCCGCGGCCGACGGGGAGGGGGAAGGGCCGGACACCCTGGTCCTGGGCTGCACCCATTTCCCGCTCCTGGCCCCGGCCATCGCCGCGGTGGCCGGCCCCGGGGTGTCCATCATCGATTCCGCGGCCACCACGGCGGCCGAAGTGGCCGAGCGCCTGGCCGAGGCCGGCCTGGCCGCGCCCGGCCCGGGCCCCGGATCGGCCCGCTTCCTGGCCACCGACGGCGCGGCCCGCTTCGCCCGGGTGGGCGGCCGCTTCCTGGGCCGCGACCTGTCGGCCGGGGACGTGTCCCTGGTGGACCTCTAGGCCGGCGTCTCCCTTCCCCTGTCTTCGAATATACGTTCAGCCTGCCCTTGTCTCTGGGCTTCCGGGATGTTACCATGCACGCAGGACTGACTGCGGCCCGGAACTCCAGCCTGAGGTGAATGCGTGTCCAAGGGGGTTGCTCTTTTCGGTTCCCGGATCGAGGTCGCGCTGCTGCTGCTGGCGCTGGCCGGCCTGTGTTGGACCTCGCTTGGGAACTATCTGCTGTTCCACAGCCTGGTGGAGCTGTTCGCGGTGTTCGTGTGCCTGGGCATCTTCGTCCTGGCCCTGAACAGCCGCAACCACATCGAGAATGGCGCGGTCCTGGTCCTGGGCTACGCCTTCTTCGCGGTGGCCATCCTGGACCTGCTGCACACCCTGGCCTACAAGGGCATGGGCGTGTTCCCGGGATACGACGCGGACCTGCCCACCCAGCTCTGGGTGGCGGGCCGCATGGTGAAGGCCGCGGCCTTCCTGGTGGCTCCCTTCTTCATCCACCGCCGGGTGCCCTTTGCCCCGGCCTTCGGGCTGTATGCGGCAGTCCTGCTCGGCCTGCTCCTCGTCATTTTCCCCCTGGGGATCTTTCCCCATTGCTTTGTGGAAGGCCAGGGACTGACTCCCTTCAAGATCGCCAGCGAATACGTGGTGTGCGCGGTCCTGGTCTTTTCCGGCCTGCTCCTGCGCCGGCACGTCTGTGAATTCGACCGCGGGGTGCTCCGTCTGGTCCTGGTGAGCCTGGGCCTGAGCGTGGCCTCGGAGCTGTCCTTCACCCTGTACCAGGACGTGTACGGGCTGCTGAACCAGGTGGGGCACTATTTCAAGCTGGGCGCCTTCTATATCCTTTACAAGGCGGTCCTGTCCCAGGGCATCACCCGGCCGCAGGAGCTGCTCTTCCGCAGCCTTACCCACAGCCGGGAGGAACTGGCCGAGTCCGAGCAGGCCCTCAAGAATGCCCAGGCCCTGGCCCTGATCGGCAGCTACATACTGGACTCCTCGGGGAACAACTGTTCCTGGTCGGATGAGTTGTATCGCCTGCTCGGCTACAAGCCCGGGGAGATACCGTGCAGCCGGGAGTCCCTCCAGCGGCACATCCATCCCGGGGACCTGGACCGGGTGTCCGAGGCGGTGGGGCGGGCCTTCGCCACCGTGGGCCGGGTGGATATGGAGTTCCGCTACGTGCGCCGGGACGGGAAGGTGCGGCATGGCCGGGGGCTGGGCACGGTGGCCGAGGACGCGTCCGGGGAGCGTTGGCTTTCCGGGGCGATCCAGGACATCACCGAGGAGATCCGGGCCCGGGAGTTCCGCGAGGAAGTGGACCGCATCATCCGGCACGACCTCAAGACCCCGGTGAACGGGATCATCGGCATGGCCCAATTGCTGTCGGATGAGACGGACCCGGAAGAGGTCAGGAAGTTCGCGTCCATGATCGACGAGTCGGCCCGGCAGCTCCTGGCCGCCATCAACCGCTCCCTGGACATCTACCGGATGGAGCAGGGCACGTACCAGCCGGACCTGCGCAGCGTGGACCTCCTGGATGTGGCCCGCAAGGTTCTGGCCGACCTGGGTGGGGACATGGCGCGCAAGTCGTTGGTCGGGGAGCTTTTGCTGGACGGCCGCCCGGCCGGGCCGGAGGATGCCTGCCCGGTCCTGGCCGAGGAGGGCCTGTGCCGCACCATGGTGGCCAACCTGGCCCAGAACGCGGTGGAGGCCTCCCCGCCGGGGCAGGCAGTGCGCATCTCCCTGCGCTGCGAAGCGGATGTGGAACTGGCGATCGGCAACCAGGGCGCGGTGCCCGTCGAGATACGCGACCGCTTCTTCGAGAAGGGGGCCACCTTCGGCAAGAAGCACGGCACCGGCCTGGGCGCGTATTCGGCCCGGCTCATGGCCCGGGCCATGGGGGCGGATATTTCCTTCACGACCTCGGAACAGGACGGGACCACGCTCCAGGTGCGCTTCCCTCCGGCCCCGCCGGCCGGGCGTTCCTGAGGCAGGAGCGTCCTCTTCCCCCCCGTCTGCGGATCTTTGGTACGGCTCTTGTACTAAGGAGCCCCGAGGAACCGCAGCATGCAATTCTTGCCCACCTTCATTTTGCCCGCCAAGGGCGAGTCCGGAACCGCGAAGGGTTTCGGCGCATCCCGTGAGCGGTCGGAGTCCTCCTCCTTCTCGAAGCTGTTGCAGCACGCCTCGTCCACCGCGGGCGACAAGGGCCGGGACCAGGTGAAGAGCTTGCTGGAGGCCAAGGCCTCCTCCCTGTCCGCCGAGGGCCAGGAAGCCCTGTCCAAGGCCCGGGGCCTGTTGGCCAAGGCCGGCGCCAGCTCTCGGATCGCGAGCCAGTCGTCGTCCGAGGACGCAAACGGGAGCGGGACCGGGAAGCTCCTGAACGCCCTGCTCACCGCGGTGGGGAGTTCGGGCAAGCGGTCCGGGCTGGGCATGCAGAGCCTTACGCTCACCCGGGAAGACTTTGCCGGGCTGCGCGAGGGACTGGCCAAGTACGGCTTCACCTCCCAGGAACTGGACGAATTGCAGACCCTGGTGAACTCCAAGGGCGGCCTGACCTGGGGCAGGCTGGTGTCCGCCACCGCGCGCAAGATGGCCGGGCTGGACGCCTTACCGGTGGAGCTTTCCGCCAACGAGACCGTCTCCATCCAGGGTTTCCTCCAGAAGGCCGGCTGCACCCCGCAGGAGGCCGAGGAGCTGATCGACAAGCTGCGCCAGGGCGAGACCACCGCGGTCTGGCAGGTCCTGGAGGGCAAGCTCGCGGACCAGCCCGAGGGCGCGGCCCTGGACCTGGATTCCGACGAGATCGAAGCCCTGTGCAAGGCGCTGCGCCTGGATTCGGACCAGCAGGGCCGGCTGCGCACGGCCATCAAGGAGGATGGCTCGGCCCGCCTGGCCATCAAGGACCTGCAGGCGGTTCTGTCCGAGCTCAAGTCCGACGCGGCCCAACAGGCTGCCGACCGTTCCTCCACCGCCGCCGCCTTGCGCGACCTGGTGGCCGCCGCCTTCGAGTCGGCCCGGGACAATGCCGGCGTGGAGGCCAAGGCCGACCGGCGTCCGGGTGACGAGGCCCGCCGCGCCCGGCTCCTGGCCGAGGCTGCCGAGGATGAGCGCCAGGCCGAGGAAGACGAGTACCGCCCCCTGTCCGGCAAGCGCGCGGACGAGTCGGGCGAGGCTACCGGGCTTGCCTCCCGGCTGCCCGGCAGCGGCCGCTCCCGGCTGGCCCAGGACAGCGGGAAGGACGGGGACGCCACGGCCGGCCAGGGGCAGGACAAGAATGCCGGTCACAAGGCCGGGGACCAGGCCGCCACCCAGACCGCCCAGGCCGACGCCCGGACCGAGGACCAGAAGGCCTGGGCCGAGTTCTGGGGCAAGGTGGCGCGGGACCGGGCCGGCTCGGCCGAGGTGAAGGCTGCGGCCAAGACCACGGAGCCCCAGAATCCCACGATTCTGGCCGCCGAGACCGCGGCCAAGGCCGAGGCCGCTTCGGTCGACTCCTCCCCGGGCCTGGAAAAATTTGCCCCCCGCCAGGTGTTGCGCCAGGTGGAGAGCGGCATCTACCGCAGCCTGAACGAGGGGACCAAGCAGCTCACCCTGCGCCTGGACCCGCCCGAGCTGGGCAAGCTGAGCCTCCAGCTCACGGTGCGGGGCCAGGAAGTGAACGTGGTGCTCAAGGCCGAGAGCGCCGACGCCGGCCGCATGCTGCACGAGAACATGCACCAGCTCCGCCAGACCCTGGAGGACCAGGGCCTCAAGGTGGGCAAGCTCGAGGTGCAGACCCAGCTTTCCGATGGCAACCAGAGCCAGGCCTGGGCCGGCACGGACCGCCACAACGAGGCCCGGGAGCGGGACGAGGCCGCCCGCGCCCTTGACCGGATGCGGGTTTTGCGGGGTGGCAACGCGGTGGTCCAGGAAATGCAATCCGGGGACGTGACGGCAATTCATTCCCACGCAGGGCTTTCGGTCATCGCCTAAGCCCCGGAGAGACGCAACATGCCCACCTACACTCCATCGAACATCATCGGCAAGGCGGAGTCGGAGTTCTTCGGCGCCACGACCTCGGGCAAGTCCGAGCTGGGCAAGGAAGACTTCCTGCTGCTCCTGGTCACGCAGCTCCAGCACCAGGACCCGATGAATCCCATGGACGACAAGGAATTCACCGCCCAGTTGGCCAACTTCTCCAGCCTGGAGCAGCTCACCGGCATCAACGAGGGCATCCAGAGCCTGACCGCACAGGCCGGGACCCAGGACATGCGCACCGCGGTGAGCTACATCGGCCGCGACGTGCGGGCCGCGGGCGACATGGTGTCCGTGGACGCGGACGGGAACACCAGCACGGTCTACTACTACCTCGACGCCACGGCGGAGGATTCCTACGTCAACCTTTACGACGTGAACGGCAACATCGTGCGCACCGAGCAGCTGGGCAGCCAGCAGGCCGGCGAACACACCTACGAGTGGGACGGCCTGGACTGGGCCGGCAAGGCGGCCCCGGAGGGCCTGTACTACATCTACATGTCGGCCACGGACGCGGACGGTTCGGCCATCCTGACCTCCACCGAGGTCTCCGGCCGGGTCGCCGCGGTGCAGAGCTACAACGGCAGCAACTACCTGCGCCTCACCGACGGCCGCATAGTGAGCTTCAGCAACGTGTACGAAGTGGTGGATCCCGACGCGACCGTGGCCGACAGCGGCACGGAAGCCGAGGGTGAAGAATAAGGAGGTCGAACCATGGGTCTTACTTCTTCAATGTGGACGGGTGTTTCCGGTCTCTCCGCCCACGGTGAAATGATGGGTGTCTTGGGCAACAACATCGCCAACGTGAACACCATCGGGTTCAAGGGCGCGCGGATGTTCTTCGAGGACTTCATCAGCCAGGACCTGAACACCGCGGCCGGCGTGGGCCAAGTGGGCCGGGGCGTGGGGATCAGCGCCATCTACGGCGACTTCGCCCAGGGCGCCTTCGAGACCACCAACGAGGCCACCGACCTGGCCATCGGCGGCAAGGGCTTCTTCGCGGTGAGCGTCAAGGGCAGCGAGGAGGTCTACTACACCCGGGCCGGCAACTTCCGCTTCGACAAGGACGGCTACCTGGTGGACCCGCACGGCTACGTGCTGCAGGGGTGGGAGATATCCAACGACACCGGGTCCAGCCTGGCGTCCACTTCCTCGGGCAGTTCGGACACCTCCTCCACGTCCAAGATCAAGGGCACCGGCGTGCCCAAGGACATCCGCCTGGAGGGATTCACCGCCCAGCCCAAGGCCACCCAGAACGTGACCATGGTCACCAACCTGGACGCCCGGGAAGGCGGGGACAATTCCGCCCTGGCCACGGACAAGTTCTTCAGCATGTTCCAGATCTGGGACGGGCAGGAGGACACCCCCCTGGGCGAGACCCGCTTCGCCTACCAGAACTCCATCAAGATTTACGACGAGGGCGGCACCTCGCACACCCTGACCGTGTACTTCGACCAGGTCACGGTGTCGGACGCCGGCGGCAACCGCTACTGGGAGTACATGGTCACCGTGACCCCCACCGAGGACGGCCGCACCCTGGGCGGGCAGGCCCTGAACACCACCTCGGCGGCCGGCGTGCTCATGGTCGGAACCCTCAAGTTCGACTCGGGCGGCCAGTTGCGCGACATGAGCGCCTTCACCCTGCAGAGCGGGGCCTCCGGCGACCTGAAGGCCCTGTCCAACTGGAGCCCCGCGGAGTTCAACACCGATGGCCTGCCGGTGTTCACGGCCAACTTCACCGTGGCCTCGGGCGCCAGCACCGCCACATCCTCCAACGCCAGCCCCATCGCCATCAACTTCGGCCTCACCAACGCCGACCCGTACACCAGCGACGGCTGGACCAACACCACCATCTCCAACGCCTCCATGGTGGGCAACGCCTACGGCAACCTGCCCGGGTTCCAGAGTGCCGATCTGGCGTCGCTCTCCACCACGAGCTACTCGGGGTCGTCCTCCACCCTGTACCAGACCCAGGACGGCTACACCTTCGGGTTCCTGCAGAGCGTGTCCGTGGACCGCGACGGCATCCTCACCGGCCGCTACTCCAACGGCGTGGTCCTGGAACTGTACCAGGTCACGCTCTACGACTTCCAGAACAAGTGGGGCCTGAGAAGGGAGGGATCCAACCTCTACTCCGAGACCCTGGACTCGGGGGTGTCGGTGGCCGGCCCGGCCAACGGCAACGGGTACGGCTCCATCTCCTCCAACTCCCTGGAGCAGTCCAACGTGGACCTGGCCACCGAGTTCGTGAAGATGATCTCCACCGAGCGCGGGTTCCAGGCCAACTCCAAGGTCATCACCACTACCGACAACATGCTTTCCACCGTCATCGCCATGAAGAGGTAAAAAACCAGAGACCCTCCGACCTCCGGTAAACCTCAAACCCGGGAAGCGGCGACCGGCCGCCCCCGGCCCGCAAAACAGAAGCGGCGCCCAAGGGCGCCGCTTCTGTTTTGCGGGCGAACCGGCAGAATCGGGCCCATGGCCCGGGACGCCGGATCAGATGCAGCGGTCCAGGACGGGCATGGGGCTAGAACGCCTTGTCCACGAACGCCCCGGTCATCTGCTTGATGGATTCGGCCAGCTCCAGCACCTCGTCGGGCGGGATCTTGCGGATGACCTTGTCCCCGTCGGGATGCCGCACCTCGGCCTGGACCTCGCCCGAGTCGGTCACGTTGAACTTGAGCTCCACCCCCAGGTTCTGCATGAACTTCTCCACCCCGGCGGCGAAGTCCTGCACCCGGGAGCTGGCGGCCTGGGCCTGGTTTTGCCTGTCGGCCTCCTGGCCCGTCGCGAAGGGCGATTCCACCTTCCGCTTGCCGGTCGTCTGTGCGGTGCTGCGGCCGTAGGCCGCGGCCAGTGCTCCGTGTACGTCTGTGAGTCGCATGGCTCTCCTCCCCACCCTCCATTCGTGGAGGGTATCCATCCACTCCACTTATCGGCCGGTCGGGGTTGGGACTTTAGGGGCCTTCCCGCAGGAGGAAAAAATAGCCGTTTTGTCGGGCTGGAGGGTGTCGGCAGGCCGGCCCCCCCCGGGAAAAAACGGCTCCGGCAGGGGCATTTGCGGGGATTCTAGACTTTCTCTAGGACGCAATTAATTAATATTATTTAAGTTTTTTGTTTTGGCACGATGGCTGCTTACAGAAGGGCAAGTCAAAACAAGGAGGTTTTGAACATGTCTTTGGTTATCAATCACAACATGATGGCGATGAACGCCGCGCGCAACTTGAACGAGGCGTTCAGTCGACTGTCGGTCTCCACCCGCCGCCTGTCTTCGGGCCTGCGCGTGGGCACCGCCGCGGACGATGCCGCCGGCCTGGCCATCCGGGAGCTCATGCGCTCGGATATCCGCACCCTGAACCAGGGCGTGCGCAACGCCAACGACGCGATCTCCATGATCCAGACCGCCGACGGCGCGCTGCAGATCATCGACGAGAAGCTCATTCGCATGAAGGAGCTCGCGGAACAGGCGGCCACCGGTACCTACAACTCTGACCAGCGGCTCATCATCGATTCGGAATTCCAGGCCATGGCCTCGGAAATCACGCGAATCGCGCTGGCCACGGATTTCAACCAGGTCAAGCTCCTGGACGGCACCCTGTCCGGCCAGATTCCCGGCGACCACAACGGGACCGGCCTGACCAGCGTGGGCCCCATCAAGATCCACTTCGGCACGGGCAACAGCTCGCTGGAGGACTACTACTTCATATCCATCGGCGGCGCCACGGCCTCCCACTTCGGCATCGGCAACGCGGCCGACTCCACCCTGGGCGGGTTCGCCATCTCCACCCAGAACGCGGCCCAGCAGGCCCTGGTGGCCCTGGACCAGGCCATCATCTCCAAGGACAAGATCCGCGCCAGCCTGGGCGCCCTGCAGAACCGGCTGGAGAACACCATCACCAACCTCTCCATCCAGGCCGAGAACATGCAGTCCGCCGAGAGCCGCATCTCCGACGTGGACGTGGCCTGGGAGATGACCGAGTTCGTGCGCAACCAGATTCTCACCCAGTCCGCGGTGGCCATGCTGGCGCAGGCGAACTCCCTGCCCAAGATGGCCCTGCAGCTCATCCAGGGCTAGCCCTGGACTGGCCAGGCCTAGACTGGGCCTGACCCCGGGGCGACAAAATACCGTCGCCCGCACGCGGCAGAGGAAGAACCAAAGACATGAGCCGGGGAGGCTGTCGCCTCCCCGGCCCTCCTTGGCCTCCCGCCGTCCTTCCCAAAGCCGTCCGGACGCAGCCGCGCCCGGCTATTTCCCGTCCGCAGCCAGCAGGGCCAGGGCCTGGTCCGCCGCAGCGTGTTCGGCCTTCTTGATGCTCGGCCCGGTGGCGGTGATGCACCGGCCGTCGGGCAGGGTGAGTTCCACCGTGTAGACCTTCTCGTGCTCCGGCCCGTCGGCCGAGGCCAGGGCGTACACCGGCCGGGCCTTGAACCGGTACTGGGTCTCCTCCTGGAGGCGGCTCTTGGGATCCTTGGCCCGGGGCCGCATCGGCTCCTCGGGCCAGCGCCCGGCGAACACCGCCCGCACGCACGCCGCAGCCGCGCCGTAGCCCCCGTCCCAGAATACCGCCCCGAACACCGCCTCCAGGGCGTCGGCCAAGAGCGCCGGCCGCTCCCGTCCGCCCTGCATCTCCTCGCCCCGGCCCAGGCGCAGGAGGTCGGGCAGGCCAAGTTCCCGGGCCAGCTCGGCCAAGGTGGGTTCGTTCACCAGCCGCGCCCGCATGCGGGTGAGCGATCCTTCCGCGGTGTCCGGAAACATGCGGTACAATTCTTCGGAAACAGCCAGCTCCAGGACTGCGTCACCCAGGAACTCCAGCCGTTCGTTGTGCTCGGTGCCCGGAGGGCACTCGTTGGCGCAGGATGAATGGGTGAGTGCGGTTTCCAGTAGCTTGACTTGCGAAAAGCTATGGGAAATAGATGTCTGGAGAGTTTCCAACCTTTCATCCATGAGCGTAACTCCGCTTGTACACCATGGCTACATTTGACCTAGACGCCCTCTTCGCCCCGACATCGGTCGCCATCATCGGCGCATCGGCGGTTCCGGGCAAGGTCGGCCACAGCGTATTGTCCAACATGGTCCAGGCCGGTTTCGCGGGAAAAATCTACCCCGTCAACCCCAAGGGCGGGGAGATGCTCGGCCTGCAGTCCGTGACCTCCATCGCGGACCTGCCCGAGGGCCTGGACATGGCGGTGATCTGCATCCCACCGGCCCACGTGATCGGCTCCATGGAACAACTGGCCGCCAAGAAGGTCAAGAGCGCGGTGGTCATCACCGCTGGGTTCAAGGAAGTGGGCCGCGAGGGCTACTACCTGGAGCAGAAGCTCGTACAGATCTCCCGGGAGCACGGGATCGCGCTGCTGGGTCCCAACTGCCTGGGGCTCATGAGCACCGGGGTCAAACTCAACGCCTCTTTCGCCGCGGACCAGCCCAACCCCGGGAACATCGCCTTCTTCTCCCAGTCCGGCGCCCTGTGCGTGGCCATCCTGGACTGGGCCATGGGCGAGAACATCGGCTTCTCCAAGTTCGTGTCCCTGGGCAACAAGGCCATCATCGACGAATCGCACATGCTCGACTATCTGAAGGACGACCCCGAAACCAACGTCATCCTGGGCTACATGGAGGGAGTGGAGGACGGCGCCAGCTTCATGCGCGCCGCCGAGGCGGTGACCTCGGTCAAGCCGGTGATCCTCATCAAGAGCGGCACCACCGCGGCCGGCGCCAAGGCCGCCTCCAGCCACACCGGGGCCATCGCCGGCTCGGACCAGGCCTACCAGGCCGCCTTCCACCAGGCCGGCATCATCCGGGTGCGCGACGTGGCCTCGCTCTTCAACCTGGCCCTGGCCTTCTCCAACCAGCCCCTGCCCAAGGGCCCCAACCTGGCCATCGTCACCAACTCCGGCGGTCCCGGCATCCTGGCCGCGGACGCGGCCGAGAAGTCCAAGCTCATCATGGGCTCACTGTCCTCCACCTCGGTCAACGAACTGCTCGCCCTGCTGCCGCCCTTCGCCGCGGTGTACAACCCGGTGGACATCATCGGCGACGCGGACGGGGAGCGCTACCGCAAGACCCTGGAGGTGGTGGCCCGCGACCCCATGGTCCACTCCATCCTGGTGCTGCTCTCGCCCACGGCCTCGGCCCAGATCCCCGAGACCGCCCAGGCCATCGTGGACATATCCAAAACCTGCGACAAGCCGATCTTCGCCAGCTTCATGGGCCGCAAGCGGGTCAAGCCCGGCATGGACATCCTCACCCAGGCCGGCATCCCCTGCTACGGTTTCCCCGAGCCGGCCATCGCCGCCATCGAGACCATGTACAGCTACTCCCAATGGAAGGAGCGGTCCGCGCCGGTGCAGGTGTGCTACCGCCGCGACAAGCCCCGGGCCCAGAAGGTCCTGGAGGCGGCCCGCGTCCAGGGGTGCAGCGAGATCGTGGAGTTCCAGGCCCAGGAGTTGCTCAAGGCCTATGAGCTGCCCATCCCCAACACCATCCTGGCCCGCACCTCCGCGGAGGCCGTTGCCGCGGCCAAGCAGATCGGCTTCCCGGTGGTGCTCAAGATCGCCTCGCCCCAGATCAGCCACAAGAGCGACGTGGGCGGCGTGAAGGTGGGCCTGGCCGACGCGGACGCCGTGTCCCGGACCTTCCACGACATCACCACCCGGGCCAAGAGCCTGCGCCCCGACGCCTACATCACCGGCTGCCTGGTGCAGAGCATGGCGCCCAAGGGCTGCAAGGAGTGCATCGTCGGGTTCAAGCGCGACCCGCAGTTCGGGCCCATGATCATCTTCGGCCTGGGCGGCATCTACGTGGAGGTGCTGAAAGACGTGGCCATCCGCCTGGTGCCCCTGTCCATGGACGACGCCAAGCAGATGATCCGCGAGATCAAGAGCTTCCCGCTGCTGCGGGGCGTGCGCGGCGAGGCCCCGGTGGACTTCAACGCCATCGAGGACATCCTGCTCACCATGTCCCAGCTCGCCCTGGACTTCCCCCAGATCCTGGAGGCGGAATTCAACCCGGTGCTGGCGCACTCCGGCGGTGCCATCGTGGCCGACGTGCGGGTGACCGTCTGCGCCGACGAGGCGGCGAACGGTTGATTGGGGCCGGTGGCCGCATTCCCAACCATCCGAAAAACGTGTAGCAAACGAGCATACGGCTGACGCGCCGAAGGCAGATTCAGGAGGACGACATGGCTGGTATCTACGTGGGCTCCACCTCCGGGTTCTCGGGCAAGAACATGGTCATCATGGGCCTGGGGCTCAAGTTCCAGAAGGACAACCTGTCGGTGGCCTACATGAAACCCGTGGGCGCGGTGCCGCGGGAGATCGAAGGCAAGCTCCGGGACGAGGACGCCCACTTCGTGCAGAAGATCCTCAAGATCGATGCCGAACCCGACCTGCTCACCCCGGTGCTGGTGACCCAGGACTTCAAGATCAAGGCGTTCTCCGGCGAGTGCGCGGACCTCATGCCCGCCATCGCCGACGCCTACGCCAAGGTGTCGAGCGGCAAGGACGTGACCATCGTGGCCGGCTCGGGCAGCATGTACTCGGGCAAATACTGCAAGGTGGACGGCATCAGCGTGGTCAAGAACCTAGGCATCAAGGCCCTGGTCATCGACCGCTTCGACAACGAGCTCAAGTACGACTACCTGCTGGCCATGAAGGAGGCCCTGGGCGACCAACTCCTGGGCGTGATCCTGAACGACATCCCGCCCACCTTCATGGACGAGGTGGAGTCCATGCTCAAGCCGTTCTTCGAGCGGGTGGGCGTCAAGGTCATCGGCATCATCCCCAAGGACCCGCTCATGGGCGCCATCAAGGTCTCGGACCTGGCCGAGCGCCTGGGCGGCAAGGTCATCTCCGCCCACAACAAGGCGGACAAGGTGGTGGAGAACTTCCTGATCGGCACCATGCAGGTCGACAACTTCATGACCCACTTCCGCAAGAACAAGAACTCCGCGGTCATCGTGGGCGGCGACCGGGCGGACGTGCAACTGGTGGCGCTCGAAGGCAACTGCCCCTGCCTCATCCTCACCGGCAACCTCTACCCCAACGACATCATCATGACCCGCTCCGAGGTCCTGGAGATTCCCATCATCATCGTGCGGGAGGACACCTACTCGGTGGCCAAGAAGATGGAGAACATCCTCTCCCGCCACAAGCTGCGCGACGTGATCAAGATCCGCCAGGGCGCGCAGCTGGTCAGCGCCTCCATCGACTACGAGTACATCAAGAAGGAGATCGGGCTGACCAAGTAGCCGGCCCGGCCGACGCACGCAAAAAGGGCCGGCCCCCGCGGGGGGCCGGCCCTTTGCATTTCTCGCATCGCGTGGGGGCTACAGGAACGCCTTCCAGGGAAAGTCCAGGGCCTCGGCCAGGCGCTTGGCCATGGCCTTGCCGATGGGGCGCAGGCCGCGCTCCATTTCGGAGATGTGGGTCTTGTGCACGCCGATCCGGGCGGCCAGGGCCGCCTGGGTCATCTCCCGCAGGCCGCGCGCCCCGCGCAGGACCGTGCCCGGGGTGGATTCGGGAAAGGCTTCGCGCCGCGAAACCGTGGGTTCTGCGGCCTCTGCAATAGCCTGGGCCACGGCGTCCGCCTGGGGGGCCGGGACCACGGCGGTGAACACCACCATGCCGTCAGTACGGGGCCTTCTCGTGAGTTCCAACATACGTCACCTCCACCAATTCCACGGTACGGTCCTTCACCTGCCACACCGCCACATAGGTCGGGCGGCCCTTGTTCAGGTGGCAATGGTACACCTCGCTTCCCAGCCCTTTGAGTTTGCCGAAATGGGGCAGACTCGGTTGCACCGGGCCGGCAACTTCTATGGCCATGGTCAAGGCGTCCAGCCGCACCCGGATGCGCGCGGGCAGCGTGTCTTTTTGCTTGTTGGCGCGGTTGCTGAACACCAGTGTCCATGACATGGAAGACGTGTAACCACTTGATGGTTACACGTCAACGTCAACGCACGCAAAAAGGGCCGGCCCCCGCGGGGGCCGGCCTTTTGCTTTTACTCGGCGAAGGGCGGCCTAGAGCGCCTTGGCGACCTTCTTGATGAGGCGCAGGAGCTGGTTGGTGTAGCCGCCCTCGTTGTCGTACCAGATGATGAGCTTGACCATGGTCTTGTCCATGACCGAGGTGAGCAGGCTGTCCACCACGCCGCCGTAAGAGGTGGACACGAAGTCCACGGACACCAGGGGCTCCTCGCAGAAGCCCATGGCCCCGAGCATGGGGCCCTCGGCCGCGGCCTTGAGCGCGGCGTTGACCTCGGCCTTGGTGGTGGGCTTCTCCACCTCCAGGGTCATGTCCACCAGGGACACGTTGGGCGTGGGCACGCGCAGGGACATGCCGTCCAGCTTGCCCTTGAGCGCGGGCAGCACCTCGGTCACGGCCTTGGCCGCGCCGGTGGTGGTGGGCACGATGTTCATGCCCGCGGCCCGGGCCCGGCGCAGGTCCTTGTGCGAGCCGTCCAGGATGCGCTGGCTCATGGTGTAGGAGTGCACCGTGGTCATGAGCCCGTGCTTGATGCCGAAGTTGTCCAGGATGACCTTGGTGGCCGGGGCCATGCAGTTGGTGGTGCAGGAGGCGCAGGACAGGATGTGGTGCTTGGCCGGGTCGTAGAGGTCGTCGTTGACCCCGGGCACTATAGTCACGTCCACGTCCTTGCCGGGCGCGCCGATGATGGCCTTTTTGGCCCCGCAGGCGAGGTGCTGGGACAGGCTCTCGCGGTCCTTCACCTTGCCGGTGGTCTCCACCACGATGTCAACGCCCAGGTCCTTCCAGGCATACTCGCCCAGGGGCTGGCGGGTCACCTGCACGGGCTTGCCGTTCAGGTAGAAACCCTGGTCCGAGGCGATGGCCTCGCCCCGGAAGCGGCCGTGCACCGAGTCGTACTTGAGCAGGTGGACCAGGGTGGGATTGTCGGCGCGGGCGTTTATGGCGGCCAGCTGCACCTCGGTCTCGTCGGCCATGAGTCGGGTCAGGAAACGTCCGATGCGGCCGAAGCCGTTCAAACCGATCTTGACGGGCATGGGTCGTCTGTCCTCACTGTTTTAGATGCTGCCAGAGCAGCCCAAGACGTTGCGGATCTTGTGCTGCACCATGTCCTTGACCGCGGCCCGGGCGGGCCCGAGATAGGCGCGCGGATCGAAGTCCGCGGGCTTTTCAGCGAAATACTTGCGGATGGTGGCGGTGATGGCCAGCCGGATGTCGGTGTCGATGTTGATCTTGCACACCGCGGACCCCGCGGCCTTGCGCAGGAGCTCTTCGGGCACGCCCTTGGCTCCGGGGATCTGGCCGCCGTACGTGTTGCACATCTCCACGAACTCGGGGAGCACGCTGGACGCGCCGTGCAGCACCAGGGGGTAACCGGGCAGCATGCCGCCGATGGTGTCCAGGCGTTCGAAGTCCAGCTTGGCCTCGCCCTTGAACTTGTAGGCCCCGTGCGAGGTGCCGATGGCGATGGCCAGGGAGTCGCACCCGGTCTTGCGCACGAAGTCCACGGCCTGGTCAGGGTCGGTGTAGATGCTTTTTTCGCTCACCACCTCGTCCTCCACCCCGGCCAGGCGGCCCAGTTCGGCCTCCACCCAGACCCCGCGGTCGTGGGCGTACTCCACCACCTTCTTGGTGACCGCGACGTTCTCCTCGTAGGGCAGGTGGGAGCCGTCGATCATCACCGAGGTGAAGCCGCCCTCGATGCAGTCCACGCACTGCTCGTAGCTGGCCCCGTGGTCCAGGTGCAGGCAGATGGGCAGGTCCGAGACCTCCAGGCCGGCCTCCACCAGCTTTTTCAGGTACACCGGGTTGGCGTATTTTCGCGCCCCGGCCGAGACCTGGAGGATGAGGGGGCTTTTCTCCTCCTCGGCAGCCATGATGATGCCCTGGATGATCTCCATGTTGTTCACGTTGAACGCGCCGATGGCGAAGCCGCCGGCATAGGCCTTGGCGAACATGTCTTTGGGGCCGACGAGGGGCATGGCGTCCTCCCGGGGTGGTGGTTGGGACGGCCCGAACGGGCCGGCACTGAACTGAAAATGTTACTCCGCAGCAGGCTTCGTGTCAACGAGGCCGGCCTTTTCCAGGACTCCCAGGGTGGCGCGGTCGGTGAAGTCGAAGCGCAGGGGCGTGAGCGTCATCCAGCCGTCCCAGAGCAGGGCGCGGTCCGTGCCCGCGGCCACCTTGTCCTTGGGGATGGCGCCCTCAAGCCAGTAGTAGTCGTTGCCCCGGGGGTCCTGGCGGGCCACGTACCAGTCGTGGTAGGCGGCCGAGGTCTGGGGGCAGAGCCGCAGGCCCCTCACTTCCTCCCAGGCGTGCACCGGAAAGTTCAGGTTGAGCATGCACTGCCCGGGCAGCTCGGCCCAGGCGATGCGGGCGGCCAGGTCCGCGGCGAAGCCGGCCTGGGCCGAGAGGTCGCGGGGCGAAAAGTCGTCCATGGACACGGCCAGGGCCGGGTAGCCCATGAGCGCGGCCTCGGTGGCCGCGGCCACGGTGCCGGAGTAGAGGATGTCCACGCCCACGTTGGCCCCGGCATTGATGCCAGAGACCACCAAGTCCACGGCCTGGCCCGAAAGCAGCGTGGTGAGCCCGAGCTTCACGCAGTCCACCGGGGTGCCGGTGACGCCCAGGCCGGAGAAGCCGTTCTCCTTGATGGAGCGGGCCTTGAGGGGCACGGACATGGTGACCGCGTGGCCCACGGCGGACTGTTCGGTGAGGGGGGCCACCACGTGTACCGTGTGCCCGGCGGCCACCAGGGCCCGGTGCATGGCGCGCAGGCCCACGGCGTGGATGCCGTCGTCGTTGGTCAGCAGGATGCGCATGGACGTCTCCGCGGAAAAGATGGACGCCCCGGGGGAGGGCGGTTTGACATGAGCCAGGGAAACAGGGCACTTGTGGGCAGTCCGGCCGCCTGTTCCCCATGATCGTTTGATGGCGGGATTACCCCAAGCTCTTGGCGAGTGCAACCGATGAACCTCAAGAAGCTTTTCGTGCGCGAACTCACCCCGGGCGACCCGGTGGACGAGGTGTTCGCCCTGGCCGAGGCGAGGTCTGGCCAGGCCAAGAACGGCCCCTTCTGGAGCCTGGCCCTGGAGGACAACTCCGGCCGGGTGGCGGCCAAGATCTTCTCCCCGCACAGCGTGAACTGCCCGAACCTGGCCCCCGGCATGCTGGTGCGGGTGCGCGGCCAGGTGGGGGTGTACCGCGACGAGACCCAGATAGTGGCCGAGTCGCTGCAGGTGCTGGACCCGGAGTCCCCGGACCTGGTGCTCTCGGACTTCGTGGCCGCCAGCGCGCGGCCGGCCGAGGATCTGCTGGCGGACATCGAGGTTCTGTGCCGGGAGCACCTCAGGCACAAGCCCTGGCGCGCCCTGGTGCGCAAGGTGCTCGCCGACCCGGTGGTCAGGGCGAGGCTCCTGGCCGCGCCCGGCGCGGTGAGCGTGCACCACGCCTACGTGGGGGGCCTCCTGGAGCACACCCTGTCCGTGTGCACGCTGTGCATGTCCTTTTGCGACCAATACCCGGACCTGGACCGGGAGGCCCTGCTGGCTGCCGCGGTGTTCCACGATCTGGGCAAGGCCTGGGAGTACGGCGCGGGAATCACCCGCGAGGTTACGGACCCGGGGCGGCTCCTGGGCCACATCTCCCTGGGTCTGGACGTGCTGGCCCCCTTCCTGGCCAAGAGCGGCCTGGAGGAGGGGCTCGTCCTGCACTTCAAGCACATCATCGTGAGCCACCACGGGGAGTTGGCCTTCGGCTCGCCCAAGCGGCCCAAGACCGCCGAGGCGTTCGCCCTGCACTTCGCCGACAACCTGGACGCCAAGCTGACCACCGTGGCCGAGGCCCTGGACGAGGCCGAGGCCGGAGAGGGCGGCTGGAGCGCCTACACCCGCTCCCTGGAGCGGCCGGTCTATCGCCCGGCCCGCACCCCGGGCCGGGAAACCGCGGCCCAGCGGCCGGAGGGGGAGCAATGTTTGTTACCTTTGAAGGCATAGAGGGCTCGGGCAAGAGCTCGGTCCTGGCCCGGGTGGCCGAGGTCCTGTCCGGCCGGGGCTTCCCGGTGACCCTGACCCGGGAGCCGGGCGGTTCGCGCCTGGGCCAGCAGTTGCGCAACATCCTCCTGGACATGGCCAGCCGGGACCTGACCGGGCAGAGCGAGCTGTTCCTGTACCTGGCGGACCGGGCCCAGCACGTGCAGGAGGTGGTGAAGCCCGCCCTGGACGAGGGGCAAATCGTGCTCTCGGACCGGTTCGCGGACTCCACGGTGGTGTACCAGGGCTACGGCCGGGGCCTGGACCCTCGGCTGTTGCACTCCTTCAACGAGATAGCGGTGGCCGGGTGCTGGCCGGACCTGACCCTGCTCTTCGACCTGCCGGCCGAGGTGGGGCTCAAGCGGGCGCTGACCCGCAACATGCGCAGCGGCACCTGCGCCACGGAAGGCCGGTTCGAGGCCGAGAGCCTGCAGTTCCATGCCCGGGTGCGGGAGGGCTACCTGACCTGGGCTGCCCTGCACCGGGACCGCTACCGGGTGGTGGACGCGTCGCAACCCCTGGATGCCGTGATCGCCGCGGCCCAGGCCATCCTGGACCAGGAGCTCGAGGCGCGCGGCAGGAAGCCGGGCGCGGCCGGCCGGCCGGTGCAGTAGGTTCGCGGCGCATGAATGGCGTACGTCCGGGAGTCTTTGCCCCCAACGTGTTTTCTTTTCCCCTGAAACACCCAAGGATGTTTTGGGGATGAACGAGGGAGCGCCCATGCCCCTTGGCGTCACCGCGGTGGTCCTCACCTTCAACGGCCAGAAGTGGCTGGCCCGGACCCTGGAGAGCCTGTCCTTCTGCGACCGGCTCCTGGTGGTGGACTCGGGGAGCACGGACGCCACCCTGGACATCGCCCGGGCCGCAGGCGCGGAGGTGCTGTACCGGGCCTGGGAGGGCACCATTCCCCAGTTCCGCTTCGCCTTCACCAAGGTGGCCACGCCCTGGGTCGTGACCCTGGACCAGGACGAATACCTTTCCCCGGAACTTTCCTCCTCCCTGCAATCGGCCCTGGCCGATCCCGGGGATGCCGCCGGTTTCTTCTGTTCCCGCCGTTCGTTCTATTACGACCGGTTCCTGAAGCACGGGGGCTGGTATCCGGACTGGCTGCTGCGGGCCTTCCGGCCGGACCGCATGGAGCTGCGCGGCACCCTGCCGCACGAGGAGTTCTTCCCGGCCGGCCCCACGCGGCGGCTGTCCGGGGACATCATCCACTACCCGTACGCGGACCTTGCCGAGCACCTGGCCAAGATCAACAGCTACACGGCCACCGCGGCGCGGGAGATGCACGGCCGGGGCCGGCGCTGCGGCCTGGGCGCGGCCGTGGCCCGGGGCATGGCCAAGTTCCTGCGCCAGTACATCCTGAAACTGGGCTTCCTGGACGGCCGGGCTGGCTTCCTCCTGGCCATCCACGCCTTCATCTACGCGTTCCACAAGTACGCCAAGCTGGCCGAACTCACCGCCGCGGAGAAACGCGACCCCGCGGATTGACGACATAACCCCAATCCCCCTCATATCCCGAACCCCAATCGATGGCGGTTTTTGGGAGAGGGGATAGGGGGTCCGGGGGAAAGGGGAGAACCCTTTTTTCCGCCAGAAAAAGGGTTCTCCCCTTTCCCCCGGCCGCCGGAGGCAACATCTTCATGGACGCCATCGTGATCGTCGGGGCATCGGGCCACGGGAAGGTGGTTGCGGACATCGTGGAGCAGGCCGGCCAGTACCGCATCGCCGGGTTCCTGGACCGGGACAGGCCCGCGGGCAGCGCGTTCTTCGGCCTGCCGGTGCTGGGGACCGAGGCCGAGCTGCCGCGGCTGGTGCGGGAGCTGGACCTGGCCGGCATGCTGGTGGCCATCGGCGACAACTGGACCCGGGCGCGGGTGGCGGGGGAACTGGGCCGGCTGGTTCCGGGCCTGTCCTTCGTGGCTGCGGTGCATCCTTCGGCGCGGCTGGCGCGGGGCGCGCAGGTGGGGCCGGGCACGGTGGTCATGGCCGGGGCGGTGCTCAACAGCGACTGCCGGGTGGGCGCGCACTGCATCGTGAACACCGGGGCCAGCCTGGACCACGACGGGGAGATGGGGGACTTCTCCAGCCTGGCCCCGGGCGCGGCCGTGGGCGGCAACGTGTGCATCGGGTGCTACAGCGCGGTGTCCATCGGGGCCTGCGTGGCGCACAGCCGGCGGATCGGGGAGCATGCGGTGGTGGGCGCGGGCGCGGTGGTGGTGTCCGACGTGCCGGACCGCTGCGTGGCCTTCGGGTCCCCGGCCAGGGTCATGCGGGAGAGGCAGCCGGGCGAGCGGTATTTATAAAAATACCGAGGTATTTTCAGGGGGTCTCGGGACAGGCAGCCGGGCGAGGGGTATCCGTTGTGCTTGCCAAGCCCGGACCGGGCATTAGTTTTCCTGGATGGGACAACCAATCCGCGGGGTTGGTTTGCATGCGGCCGGGATTTTGGTATGGATTGGATTCCCGGCCTGGTCCGGGCAGCCGAGGAGAATGAGCTTGCGCAAAGCCTACAGGCCCAGGAAGCACCGCTTGTTTTCGGTGGTGTTCTTCGGTCCGGGCGGTTGAAGGAAAGGCCAGGCCGCCGTGTTTTTCCTCAGCCTGCCCGGCCCGACTGCGCCCGATCCGGCGCCCCCTTCCGCGGGCCGCATCCGTCCTGTTCGACATCGCCCGTCGCTGCCAGCCCAACCCGTAAGGAGGGTTTTATGAACAATCTGCCTGTGAAGGTGTTCGCCCTTTCCACCTGCATCCACTGCCGCCACTGCAAGGAGTTCCTGGACCAGATGAATGTGCCCTACGATTGCGTGCATGTGGACCTGCTCACCGGCCAGGAGCGCAAGGACATGGTGGAGGAGGTGCGCAAGCTCAACCCGTCGGTGTCCTTCCCCACTGTGCAGGTGGGCGGCACCGTGGTGGTGGGCTTCAAGAAGGACGAACTTGTCCGCCTGCTGGAGTTGTAGCATGGACGCCAAGGAGCTGTACGCCGCGCTCAGGAAGCTGCAGGAGCCCAAGGGCTATTTCTTCAACGCGGACATGGAGATGACCATGCCGCTCATGGAGAGCCTGCTGGTGAACAAGGGGCGCTTCGGCTACATGGCTTGCCCCTGCCGCCTGGCCTCGGGCGAGTACGAGGCGGACAAGGACATCATCTGCCCCTGCGCGTACCGGGAGCCGGACGTGGCCGAGTACGGGGCCTGCTTCTGCGGGCTGTACGTGTCCCGGGCCTGGAGCGCGGGCGAGATTCCGCACGAGACCGTTCCCGAGCGCCGGCCGCCCGAAAAGGTCCTCGCGGCGTTAGGGTAGCAGGCCGTTGAAAATCCCGAGATGGCTGCGTTGCTCGGCGGCGGCGAACCCTCACGCCTTGCCCTCGCGGTTTTTGAACGGCCTGTAGGAGTTGAGGTGATAGGATGGTGTTGACCCGCGCAGCCCGGTCCCGGGCGATCGACCTGGCGGCCTTCGGCCTGATCCTGGCCGGGGTCGCCTGGCTGGCGGCGCGGGGTGCGGAGGGCCTGGGCTACCACTGGCAGTGGTACGCGGCGCCCGGGTATTTCGGGTCCTGGGAGGCCGGGTCGTTCATCCCCGGGCCGCTGCTCAGGGGCCTGGGCGTGACCCTGCAGATCACCGCCCTGTCCCTGGTGCTGTGCATGGCCGTGGGCCTGGCCACGGCGCTCTTGCGGCTGTCCCCCTCGTGGGCGGGCCGCGCCCTGGCCCGGTGCTATCTGGAGACCATCCGCAACACCCCGCTGCTCATCCAGATATTCTTCACGTACTTCGTGTTGGCTCCGCTCACCGGGCTCACGGCCTTCGGGTCCGCGGTGTTGGCCCTGTCCCTGTTCGAGGGGGCCTACGCCTCGGAGATCATCCGGGCGGGCATCGTTTCCATCCCACGGGGGCAGTGGGAGGCCGCGGCCAGCCTGGGACTCACCTCGTGGCAGGCCTACCGCACGGTGGTTCTGCCCCAGGCCCTGCGCCGGGTGCTGCCGCCCCTGGCCGGGCAGGCCGTGTCCCTGGTCAAGGACTCGGCCCTGGTCTCCACCATCGCGGTGTACGACCTGGCCCTGCGCGGCCAGCTCATCGTGGCCGACACCTTCCAGACCTTCGAGGTCTGGTTCACCGTGGCCGGTGTCTACCTGGCGCTCACCCTGTCCCTGTCCCTGGCCGCCGGCCGGCTGGAGAGGCGGCTCAAGGGGGGGGCGTGATGGCCTTCCGCAGCGAGGAGCAGCAGGCCGCCGCCACGGGGCCGGAGGTGATCCGGGTGGAGGGCCTGCACAAGACCTTCCCGGGCGGGGTCAAGGCCCTGGACGGGGTGTCCCTGTCCGTGGGCCGGGGCGAGGTGGTGGTGGTCGTTGGGCCTTCGGGCTCGGGCAAGTCCACGCTCCTGCGCTGCCTGAACGGGCTGGAGGAGACCGACTCCGGCCGGGTGGCCATAAACGGCCTCGACCTGGACCACCGCACCGCCACCCGGCTGGCCATCCGCCGCCAGGTGGGCATGGTGTTCCAGAGCTTCAACCTGTTTCCCCACCTCACGGTGACCGGGAACATGAACCTGGCCCAGCGCCTGGTGCGGGGGCGGAGCGCTTCCGAGGCCACCGAGGCCACGCAGCGGCTGCTGGCCAAGGTGGGGCTCACGGACAAGGCCGACGCCTATCCGGCCCAGCTTTCCGGCGGCCAGCAGCAGCGGGTGGCCATCGCCCGGGCCCTGGCCGTGGAGCCCTCCATCATGCTCTTCGACGAGGCCACCAGCGCCTTGGACCCGGAGATGATAGGCGAGGTGCTGGAGGTCATGAAGACCCTGGCCTACGAGGGCATGACCATGGTGGTGGTGACCCACGAGATGGGATTCGCCCGCGAGGTGGGCGATCGGGTGCTGTTCATGGAGAACGGCCGGGTGGTGGAGGAGGCCGCTACGGACGAGTTCTTCCGCAGCCCCCGCCAGGAGCGCACCCGGCAATTCCTGAGCCAGATCCTGTGACGACAACTCCCTAGAGACACCCAAGGAGCGACGCGATGAAGAGACTGTGCACGATCCTGGCTGCCCTGTTCCTGCTCTCGGCCTGGCTGGCCGCGCCCGCGGCTGCTGCGGAATCCAAGGCCCAGGCCGAGCTGGTGGACAACTCGGCCATGGCCCAGGTGCTGCGGCGCGGGGTGCTGCGCGTGGGCATGGACACCTTCGTTCCCTGGGCCATGCCGGACAAGAACGGGGAGTGGACCGGGTTCGAGATCGAGGTGGCCCGCCGCCTGGCCGAGGACCTGAAGGTCAAGGTGGAGTTCGTGCCCACGGCCTGGTCGGGCATCATCCCGGCCCTGCTCACCGGCAAGTTCGACATCCTCATCGGCGGCATGAGCATCCGGCCCGACCGCAGCCAGAAGGTGAACTTCACCATCCCGTACTACACCACGGGCACGGCCCTGGTGGCCAGCGCCAAGGTGGCCCCGGACAGGAAGTCGCTTGCGGATTTCGACACGCCGGACATGGTCATCGTGTCGCGCACCGGCACCACGGCCGCGGCCGCGGCGCGCAAGCACGTGCCGCACGCCGAGCACAAGCACTTCGACTCCGAGGCCCTGTGCACCCAGGAACTCCTGGCCGGCCGGGCCGCGGCCTTCGTGGGCAACGCTCCCCTGCCCGCCCAGCTGGCCGTGGAGAATCCGAACAAGCTGTACTCCCCCTTCCTGGGCGAGTTCACCAGGGAGCCCATCGCCATGGCCGTGCGCAAGGGCGACGTGGACACCCTGAACGTGCTCAATTCCTGGATAACCGTGGTCGAGGCCGAGGGGTGGTTTGCCGAGCGCAAGCACTACTGGTTCGAGACCAAGGACTGGGAAAAGCTCATCAAGTAGGGCAGGCCGCGGCGGCCGGTCGCGGACCGGCCGCTGCGGTTTCCGACTCCCGTGCTGCGCGCCCGCGTCCGATTCACCCTGCTGGACGCCGCCATCCTGGCGGGCGTGGCCGTGGGCGTGGCGGCCCTGGCCGTGGCCGCCTCCACCCGCCTGGACTACGACTGGCGGTGGGGCATCCTTCCCCAGTTCTTCCTGCGCCGCGACGCCTCGGGCGGGCTGGTCCCCAACCTGCTGCTCACCGGCGTGGTGAGCACCGTGCGCCTGGCCCTGTGGACCACGCTCCTGGCCACCCTGGCCGGGGCGGTGATGGGCCTGGCCCGCACCTCGCGCCGGCTTCTGCCCCGGCTCGTGGCCGGGGCCTACGTGGAGAGCGTGCGCAATCTGCCGCCCCTGGTGCTGGTGTTCCTGGTGTACTACTTCCTGAGCGACCAGGTGCTCACCGCCCTGGCCGTGGAGGAGCGGGTGCGCCAGATGCCCGAGTTGGCCCGGTCCGCCATAGGGCTGCTGCTGGCCCCGCCCGGCCGGCTGTCGGGATTTCTGGCCGCGCTGCTCACCCTGGCCCTGTACGAGGGGGCCTACATCACCGAGATGGTGCGCGCGGGCATCCAGTCCGTGGAGCGGGGGCAGCGCGACGCGGCCAAGGCCCTGGGCCTGACCCGCTGGCAGGCCACCCGCCACGTGATCCTGCCCCAGGCCGTGCGGCGCATCCTGCCCGCCCTGGCCGGGCAACTCATCTCCACGGTCAAGGACTCGGCCATCGTGGCCGTGATCTCGGTGCCGGAGCTGACCTTCCAGGCGCTGCAGATCATGGCCTCCACCGGCCTGACCTTCGAGATCTGGATCACGGTGATGGCCCTGTACTTCGGCCTGTGCTTCTTCGCCTCCCTGGGCGCGCGCCGGCTGGAGACGCGGCTCGCCCGGGCGGGCTAGCGGGCCGTGGCATGAAACATGCCTGCGCATGTTTCCCGCCACGGCTAGGATTGGCAAAGGCGAGCCTTTGCATTCCCGGAAGAACGTTCTTTTCCTGACTATGGCATGCGCTGATCGAGAACAGCGCGTCCCAGGGTGTTTCGCGAAGAGCCGGAAGCTAGCCCAGTTTCTGCTGTACCGATTCCAGCTTGGCCGTGAGGCCGTCCTGGCGACTCTGGCGGACGTCCAGCTTGAGGTTCACGATGATGCGGTTGCAGTCGATTGCCAGGGCCAGGTAGCAGTCCCGGACCACGGCCATGACCTGGTCGTACTCCCCCTCGATGCAGGTGCCCATGGGGGTGAGCACGTGGGGCAGGCCGCTGTCCCGGATCACCTGCAGAGCCCGCGCCACGTAGGCGGACACGCTCTCGCCCTGGTCCAGGGGATAGATGGACAGCTCGGCAATGGCGCTCATGGCTTTTCGGCCTTGTCCTTGGCCCTCTTCCGCTTGGCCGCGATGTGGGCCATGACCAGCTTCTGCCGGGCCATGGCCTCCTTGGTGCGCAGCCTGGGCAACTCGGCCACGTCCACCCAGTAGATGGCCTCCACCGGGCATATTTCCACGCAGGCCGGGCCCAGGCCCACCTGGCGACGCTCGGCGCACAGGTCGCACTTGGTGATGGGCACCACTCCGCCGGCATGGTATATGGCCCCGAAGGGGCAGGCCGCCATGCAGGCCATGGCGCGGCAGCCGCGGCACGCCTCGGGGTCGTGCACCACCGCCCCGATCTCCTCCTTGTGGATGGCGCCCACCGGGCAGGCCTTGATGCACTGCGGGGCTTCGCAGTGGTGGCAGTACAGGGGGAACATGACCCCGTCCTCGTTCTGGGTCATCTGGATGCGGGAGGTGCCCCACATGTGCTTGCAGATGGCCTCGCAAGACTCGCAGCCGATGCACTTGGAATAGTCGACCCACTTGGTTTTCATGCACTGGTCGGACATGTCAGCTCCTAGGGATGTCTAACCACGTGGCGGAGCCAGCGGCGGAGGGACCGGGCCGCCTCCAGGCCGCCGGTCAGGGCCCAGCCGATCTTGCTGGGGCCGGTGAGGCAGTCGCCGGCCGCGAACACGCCGTCGAGCATGGTCATGCGCGGCCAGGGGCTGCCGCCCTTGCGGGTGCGCTTCATGTCCAGGGCTGCGGCGTCGGGCAGGGTGGGAATCTCGCCCACCGCGCAGATCACGGCGTCCGCCTCCACGGCCTGCTTGTTCTCCTTGTCCGGGATGGGGCAGCGCCGGCCGCTCTCGTCGGGCTCGCCCAGGCTGCACTGCACGAACTCCACGCCCTCCACCCGATCCGCGCCGAGGACTGCGGTGGGCATGGCCAGTTCGTACCAGGCGCAGCCCTTGTCAATGAGGTGCTTGATCTCATGCGCCCCGGCCGGAGCCTCGGCGATGGTGCGGCGGTAGAACAGGCTCACCTGGGCCGCGCCGGCGAGCAGCGCGGTCTGGGCCGCGTCCACGGCGCACAGGCCCGCGCCGATGACCACCACCTTGCGCCGGGCCAGGTCCGGGGGGCAGATGTCGTCGGGCTGGCAGTGGGCCGCGCGCAGGGGGAAGAGGTACTCCAGGCCGGAATAGACCCCGGGGAGGTTCTCGCCGGGCACGTTCATGCGCCGGGAGCGCCAGGAGCCGGTGGAGAGGAGCACCGCGTGGAAATCCCGGCGCAGGTCGGCCAGGGAGCGGGTGGCGGTCACGAACACGTCGCCCTCGTCGTGGGCCGGTCCGGCCGGGTCCTCCAGGGACCCCACCACCTTGGTGCGCAGGTTGAAGACCACCCCGTAGTCATCGGCCAGGCGGTCCACCGCCTCCTCGATGCGCGGGATGGGAATACGGTATTCCGGGATGCCGAACTGCAACAGGCCGCCGGGCCGGGGCATCTTGTCGAAGACTTCCACGTGGTAGCCGCGGCAGGCCAGGTTGCCCGCCGCGATCAGGCCCGCGGGCCCGGCCCCCGCGATGGCCACCCGGTAGCCGTTGGGCTCCAGCGGCGTGCCGCAGAACAGGCCGAAGTTCATGCTGGAAAACATGGCTGCCCGCCTTGCAAGGGGTTGGGGTTGGGAAAAATCGCGCCGGATACGGGAAATCCTTACACCCCGGCGGGTTTCCTGGCAACCCGCGTTCGAAATTGTACAATGTCCGGGAGCGGTCTATCACGGGGAGCACGCCATGCAGGCGTGCTCCCCCGGCTTCGCCGCGCGCCCCGCCAAGGGCGGGGCCGTTCTTGTAATCCGGAGCACGAAAATGAAGACATTTTCTGCTCCGGCTACTATGACATTCCCATGCGCGTGGCCGTGACCTATCTCCACCACGACTGCTTCGTCCTGCGCCTGGGCGGGCGGACCCTGCTCTTCGACTGGCCGGACGCGGCGCACCGCACTTCCCGGGCCGAGGCCGTGGCCTGCGACGCCCTGGCCGGGGCGGACCTCTGGGTGTTCTTCTCGCACAGCCACCCGGACCACTGCGGCGCGGACGTGCTGGACCTGGTCCGGGCTGCGGCCCGGGTGCGCTTCGTGCTGTCCTTCGACGTGCCGGACATGGTCCCGGACCTGGACCTGGACGGCGCGTTCATCGCCGAGCCGGGCGAGTCGCCGGATGCGTTCATGGACGCCGACGGGGTGCGGGTGGCCTGCCTGGAGGCCAACGACCTGGGCGTGGCCTTTCTGCTGGAGTGCGAGGGCGCGCGCCTGTACTTTTCCGGCGACCTGGCCCTGTGGGACTGGCCCGGACAGGACGCCGCGGCCCGCCGCTTCACCGAGGACTACTTCGCCTCGAGCCTGGCGCGGGTGGCGGCCTTTGGCCCGCACCTGGCCCTGGTGAACGCCGATCCCCGCCTGGAATCCTGGAGCGGGGCCTGCCGCGTGGCGCAGGCGCTTGCGCCCCGCCTCCTGGTTCCCATGCACGCCTTTGGGGAAACCGCCCGGATGGCCGAGTTCGCGGCCGCCTGTCCGGTCCCGGGGGTGGACGTCTTCGCCTACTCCCGCCCCGGCGACACCCGGGAACTGACCCTCTGACCGGAGCCGCGATGCCCCAGAACCCTTCTTCCCGGGCCGCGCCCCGGCGCTCCCTGCTGGCGGACCGCAACCTCTGGCTGGCCTTCGGGGTCACCTTCATGGTGGTCATGGGGGTGTCCAGCGTGGCCCCGGTCCTGCCCGACCTGCTCCGGGAGTTCGGCCTGGGGCCGGCGGGCCCGGCCCTGGTCATCACGGCCTTCACCCTGCCCGGGGCGTTTTTGACCCCGGTGCTGGGCGTGCTGGCCGACCGCTACGGCCGCAAGGCGGTGCTGGTGCCCTCGCTGGTGGTCTTCGCCCTGTTCGGCGCGGGCTGCGGCCTGGCCCGGGACTTCCATCTGCTCCTGGCCCTGCGCCTGTTCCAGGGGGTGGGGGCCGCGGCCCTGGGCGCGCTCAACGTGACCATCATCTCCGACCTGTACGAGGGCCGGGAGCGCATCACCGCCCTGGGCTACAACGCCGGGGTCCTGGCCCTGGGCACCACGGTCTACCCGGCCCTGGGCGGGCTGCTGGGGCATTTCCACTGGAGCCTGCCCTTCTTCCTGCCGGCCCTGGCCCTGCCCCTGGCCCTGGCCGTGGGCCTGGGGCTTTCCTGCCCGGCCCCGGCAAGGCGGCCGGAGCTGGGCAGCTACATGCGCACCGCGTTCAAGCTGGCCGCGACCGGCCGGGCCGCGGGCCTGTTCGCGGTGACCGGGGGCACTTTCGTGCTGCTCTACGGCCTGGTCATCGCCTTCCTGCCCCTGCTCCTGGCCCAGCGCTACGCCGCCCCGTCCTGGGCCATCGGCGCGGTGATAGCCTCGGCCTCCCTGGGCACCGGGCTCTTCTCCTCGCAACTGGGCAGGCTGTCGGCGCGCGTCCCGCAGGCCGTGCTGCTGGCCGCGGGCTTCTGCCTGTTCTGCGCCTTCGGGGTCCTGGCCCCGCTCATGCCGAACCTGCTCTGGAGCGTGGCGCCGGTCTTGTGCTTCGGCGGGGGCATGGGGCTCACGGTGCCCGGGGTGCAGGCGCTGTTGGCCGAGCACGCGCCCATGGAGCACCGCGGAGCCTTCATGGCCTTGAATGGTTGGGTGTTGCGGGTGAGCCAGACCCTGGGGCCGGTGCTGGGCGCAGCGGCGTATGCGGCCTGGGGCATGGACGGGGTGTTCCACGCCGGCGCGGTGCTGGCCGCGGCCATGGCCGGGCTCACCGTGCTGCTTGCGGCGCGACCCGGCCGGCGGCCGGGACGCTGAAACCGGGCTGGGGCTTTTTCGTATTGAGACAAGACGAGAGGCTGAAAAACGGTTCAGTATTCCAGCAAAATGGACTAGGGCGTCCCCGCCTATTCCAGACGGGGACGCCCTAGTCCTGGTCTTGCACCGGGATGACCCAGACCACCTGGGTCTTGTTCACGAACAGGATGTCCCCGCGGCGGTCGATCTCGCGGTTGTTGGAGGTCACCTCGGTGAGGGTGAGGAAGTCCTCCTCGCCCTTGAGCAGGTCGGAGACCCGGGAGTTGTAGTCGCCGATGCCGAGATGCACGGTGCCCTCGATGATGGTGCCGTCGCGCAGGGACATGATGACCTTGGCGAACTTGCGTTCGGGACGCTGGATGGGCATGGGTTTCCCCCTGGCTGCGGTAGTTTGTCCTATCCTTAGCCCAAAGCGCAGCCTGCGTCTATGCCACGGGGAATAGCGTCCTTTCAGTCCCGGCCGTAAAGCCGGGTCAGCTCGGCCAGGCGGCTCCAGTCCAGGGTCCGGGCTTGCTCCGGGGTCATGCGCCAGCCCCAGTTGCCGGCCAGGTTGCCCGGCCGGTTCATGCGCGCCTCCGCGCCCAGGCCCAGCAGGTCCTGCACCGGGGCCACGGCCAGGTCCGCGGGCGAGGCCCAGGCCAGGCGCACCAACTCCCGCGCCACGGCGTCGTCGCGCACCGTGCGGCCCAGGTAGGCCATGAGCCGCGCCTTGTCCTCGGCCGTGGCCTCGTCCTGCCACCAGCCCAGGGCGGGCAGGTTGTCGTGGGTGCCGGTGTAGGCCACGGCGTGGCGCTCCATGTTGTGCGGGGCGTAGGGGCTGCGGGGCAGGTCCGCGCCGAAGGCGAAGAGCAGGATCTTCATGCCGGGCAGGCCGAAGCGGGCCATGAGCTCGCGCACGTCCGGGGTGATGACCCCCAGGTCCTCGGCCACCAGGGGCAGGCAGGCGCGGCGGCGGGTGAGCGCGGCCAGGAGCTCCCCGCCCGGGGCGTCCACCCACTGCCCGTTCATGGCCGTCTCCTCCCCGGCGGGCACCTCCCAGTAAGCGGCCAGGCCGCGGAAGTGGTCGATGCGCAAGAGGTCGAACAGGGCCAGGTTGCGCTCCACGCGGGCGAGCCACCAGTCGAACCCGGCCGCGGCGTGGGCCGGCCAGTCGTACACCGGGCTCTTCCAGAGCTGGCCCGTGGCGCTGAAGTAGTCGGGCGGCACCCCGGCCATGGCCAGGGGCGCGCGGTCCGGGCCGAGCTTCCAGAGTTCCGGCCGGGTCCACAGGTCCGCGGAGTCGAGGTCCACGTAGATGGGCATGTCCCCGAACAGCAGCACCCCCAGGTCGCGGCACAGGGCCCGCAGGGCCTCCCACTGCCGGGAGAAGAGGTACTGCTCCACCCGGGTGCGGGCCACCCGGCCGGCCAGCCGGTCGCGGGCCGCGTCCAGGGCCGCGGGGTCGCGCTCGCGCAATGCCTCGGGCCAGTCGGCCCAGGGCGCGTCTTCGGCCTCGGCGCGAAGGGCGGCGTAGAGCGCGTAGTCCTCCAGCCAGGCCGCCTCGCGGGCGCGGAAGCGCACGAAGTCCGGGTCGGCCGCGTCGAAGCGGGAGACCGCCAGGTCCAGGAGCCCGGCCTTGTGCGCCGTGGCCCGGGCGAAATCGGCGTGGCCCGCCGGGAAGTCCGGGGGTGAGGCGATCTCCCCGGGCCTGAGCAGGCCGTCGGCCGCCAGGTCCTCGGGCGAGAGGAGCAGGGGGTTGCCCGCGAACGCCGAGAGGCTGTGGTAGGGGTCGTTGTGGGTGGCCAGGGCGGTGGGGGTCACGGGCAGGATCTGCCACACCGCCTGCTTGGCCTGGGCCAGGCGCTGGGCGAAGTCGCGGGCCACGGGCCCCAGGTCGCCGATGCCGTGCGGCGAGGGCAGGCAGGTCAGGTGCAGGAGCAGGCCGGAGCAGCGGCGGTGCATAGGGTCTCCTTCTTGATGCGGAAAACGCCGTCAAGGAGTCTTCCGCCTGTCGGTCCGGGGAACGCGCGGTTCTCCCGGGCGGCCCGGGCGCGTGCGCGCCTGCCCCGCTTCGCGTCCTGCGGGGTGGTTGGTCAGCCTTCCCCTCCCTCGATGATCTCCCGGATGCCGGCCAGGGGCACCATGAGGGACTGGGGCCGGCGGGCCAGGACCTGGGCCAGTTCGGCCACGGCCCGATCCAGGAGGAAGGCGTCCAGGAGCAGGCGCACGTCCGCGCAGTCCTCGGGGAGCAGGTGCGGGGGCAGGGCCTCCAGGTGGCCGCGCAGGAAGGTTCGGGCCGCGTGGGTGCGCCAGGTGCGGGCCCAGAGCCGGGCCAGGGGCAGGTCCTCGGCCCGGCAGATGCCGCGCTCGGTGAGGTTGTCCAGGGCGGCCCGGGCCGCGTGGTGCAGGGATCGGATCAGGCTGGCCGTGTCGCGCAGGGGCGAACGCTTGATGCGCCGTTCGGGCAGGGGCCGGGCCGGGTCGCCCTCGAAGTCGATGAGCGCGAACTCCTGGTCGGGCAGGAGCAGGGCGTGGCCCAGGTGGAACTGGCCGTGGCAGCGGATGCGCCAGCCGGGCAGCTCGCGCTCCACCAGGGGCAGGGAGAAGTCCTTGATGGCCGCGGCGTGGTCCAGGGCGAACTGGGCCGGGCCGCGCAGGGCCGGGTCCAGGTCGGGCAGCCGGGCCTTGAGCTGGCGCAGGGCCATGCCCGCCTGGGAGCGGAAGGCCTGGGCCATGGAGCGGCGGTAGAGCCGGGAGAAGGGCTCGGGCGCGAAGGCCGGGTCCGTGGAGTCGGCCAGGGCCGCGTGCAACTGCCCCAGGCGGCGGCCCAGCCGGTGCATGGCGGAAATGAAGCTCCCCGAGGTCTGGGCCATGGCCGTGATCAGTCCCGTCTCCTCCCACCCCTCGGGGTCCAGGAGGTGGCCGGCCAGGGCCGGGGGCGTGGCGCGCTCGGCCATGGCCTCCTCGCCCAGGGCCTGCATGGCGTCCAGGGCCAGTTCCCAGGCGCTGCCGTGGTGCTTGATGCGCTCCTGGAGCACGGCCAGGGTCATGGGCGAGCTGCGGCCGCGGCGGTATTCGATGGCTCCCAGCACGCGCGGGGTGAAGCCGGTCCGGCGGCTGGTGAGGTAGCGGCCCAACTCCAACTCGGGGTTGGTCTCGGGCTCCAGGCGGCGGAAGAACTTGAGCACCACCGTGTCCCCGAAATTCACCATGGAGTTGCTCTGGTCGCTGCGGGCCGAGGGGGAGAGCACCCCCGAGCCCGCGGCCTGCACCTGGGCGCGGAACAGGGTGGTGCGCAGGCCGGTGAGGTCGCCGGCCGCGCCGTGGGCCGGCCCCTGCACCGGCACAGCTGCCAGGAGCGCCTGGCAGAACCGCTCCGAGAACATGGCGTCGTAGAGCAGGCCGATCTCCCGCGGCTCGGTGACCCGCAGCCGGGCGATCCCGGCCTGGGGGGTGTCGCGCAGGATGGCGTCGTACTCGTCCTTGCCCGCGTAGGTCAGGGGCAGGGCGTAGGTCTCGGCCTCGGCGTCGGCGAAGGAGGCCTCGGCCAGCACCACGTGGGCCGCGGGGCCGTTGTCCGAGACGTGCAACACCTCGCGCACCGTGACCGACTTGAGGCCGTGCCCGCCCGGGTTGAACCAGGGCCGGTCAGCCAGCCAGGCCGGGAGCACCGCCTCCAGTGCCGGCCGCATGGCCTCGCCCAGCACGTCGTCCCAGGAGCCGGGGGTGGTGAGCAGGGGCAGTTCGCGCGAGTCCTTGGCGCCCACGGCCTCGGGCCGCTTGAGCTCGAACCACAGGAAGGAGTGGGGCCCCAGGGCCAGGTGGTAGGGGCTGGCGCCGATGGCCGGGAACTCGGTCTTGCCGAACAGCTCCACCGGCGCGGACCCGGCGTGCTCGGCCAGGTCCAGCTCCGCGTACTGGGCGAAGCGGGAGAGGTTGGCCACCACCAGGATGTGTTCCTCCCCGAAGCTGCGGATGAAGGCCAGGATGCGGCGGTTGTCCGGGTCCAGGAAGCGGATGTCCCCGCGGCCGAAGGCGGTGTGCCGCTTGCGCAGGGCGATGAGCCGCTTCATCCACCACAGGATGGAGTGGGGGTTGGCGGACTGGGCCTCCACGTTCACGGACTGGTAGTGGTACTCGGGGTCGATGATGACCGGCAGGAACAGGCCCTGGGGGTTGGCGTCCGAGAACCCGGCGTTCTTGTCCCCGGACCACTGCATGGGGGTGCGCACCCCGTTGCGGTCGCCCAGGTAGATGTTGTCGCCCATGCCGATCTCGTCCCCGTAGTAGAGCACCGGGGTGCCGGGCAGGGAGAAGAGCAGGGCGTTCAGGAGCTCCATGGTGCGGCGGTTGTTGCCCATGAGCGGGGCGAAGCGGCGGCGGATGCCCAGATTGATGCGCATGCGCGGGTCCCGGGCATACTCCCGGTACATGAACACCCGCTCCTCGTCGGTGACCATCTCCAGGGTGAGCTCGTCGTGGTTGCGCAAAAACTGCGCCCACTGGCAGGTCTCGGGGATGGCCGGGGTCTGCTCCAGGATGTCCACCAGGGGGTAGCGGTCCTCCATGCGCAGGGCCATGAACAGCCGGGGCATGGTGGGGAAGTGGAAGGCCATGTGGCACATGTCGCCCGTGCCGAAATAGGCGGCGGTGTCCTCGGGCCACTGGTTGGCCTCGGCCAGGAGCATCTTGTCGGTGTGGCGCTCCTCGATGTGGGCGCGCAGTTCGCGCAGGAAGTCCAGGGTCTGGGGCAGGTTTTCGCAGTTGGTGCCCTCCTCCTCGAACAGGTAGGGCACCGCGTCCAGGCGCATGCCGTCCACGCCCATGCCGAACCAGAAGTCCAGGGCCTTGAACATGGCCTCCTTGACCCGGGGGTTTTGGTAGTTCAGGTCCGGCTGGTGCGAGTAGAACCGGTGCCAGTAGTAGGCCTGGGCCACCGGGTCCCAGGCCCAGTTGGAGGATTCGAAGTCCTTGAAGATGATGCGGGCCTCGCCGTAGCGGTCCGGGGTGTCGCTCCACACGTAGAAGTCGCGGTGCGCGCTGCCCGGCTTGGCGCGGCGTGCGCGCTGGAACCAGGGGTGCTGGTCCGAGGTGTGGTTGAGCACCAGCTCGGTGATGACCCGGATGCCCCGGGCGTGGGCCGCGCGCAGGAACTTCCTGAAGTCCTTGAGCGTGCCGTAGGCCGGGTGCACCCCGGTGTAGTCGGCGGTGTCGTAGCCGTCGTCGCGCAGGGGCGAGGGGAAGAAGGGCAGGAGCCACACCGCGGTGACGCCCAGGTCCTTGAGGTAGTCCAGCTTGGAGGTCAGGCCCGGGAAGTCGCCGATGCCGTCGCCGTCCGAGTCGCAGAAGGCCCGGACGTGGACCTCATAGATGAGCGCGTCCTTGAACCAGAGGGGGTCGGAGATGAGGGTCGAGGCGTTGCGGGGCATGGCTGTCTCCGGCCTGGGAGGCCGTATCCAGTCATATACGCCGCGCGGGCGCAGGGCAAGCCTTGGCCGCGAAAAGGGGAGCAAATGCGGGGGGAAGAAGGGGCGGCTAGGCCGCGATGTCCAGGAGCAGGCCCTTTTCCGCCGCGGCCTGGCTGGCCGTGGCCTGGCCGCCCTGGGCCTGGCCACCCAGTATCTGGCCGAAGAGGGCGTCGGCCGAGGCGGTCGCCTCGGGGCCGTAGTTCTGATCCAGCCAGGCGCGGATGCCGGACAGGGCCCCACGCAGGGAGGTGGCGTCCACCTTCTCGCCCAGGCCGTCGGCCAGCATCTGGCGGAGCGCGTCGGCCACGCCCTCGCCCAACTGGTCGCCCAGCCCGTCCAGGGCCGAGGTGACCTGCTGGAGCGTGCCGGACATGCCCGGGGCCATGGCCAGGAACCGCTCGTTGGCCCCGTTGTCGAAATAGGCGTTGAGCTGGTCGTTGAGTTCGCCGTTGAACCTGGAGAGCACCTGGTCGCCGGCCGCGGAGCCGAAGTTGCGGTCCACGAACTTGAGCGCGGCCACCAGGCCCTGGCCCAGGTTCTCTTCGGTGACCTCGCCGTCGCCCACCCGCTGGTACACCATGCCGATGGCCGCGGTGGCGGTCTCGTCCCCGAAGTTCTCCCGCAGGTAGTCCATGGAATCCTGCAGCGCGGCCACCAGGCCCGAGGCGTCCTTGCCCTCGCCATCCCCGGAAGCCTTGGCCTGTTCCTGCAGGCGCAGCATCATGTTCTGGGCAAAGGAGGCGTCCACCAGCCGGCCGCGGTCCGCGTCCCCCGCGGCCTGGGCCGCGGCGGTGCGCCGCGCGCCCTGGGTCAGGTCCGCGCCGCCCCAGGCGGAGAGCGAGGCGTAGGGGGTGTTGGAGAATGCGGTTATCTGCATGGTGTTTCTTCGGGCGCGGAGCCCGTTATGCAGATGTATCGGCGAGGGGCGGAAAAAACTTTAGGCGGCCGGTTGGGGGTGGGCGTCGGCGATGCGCTCCAGGAGCCGGTGCAGGGCCAGCAGCCGGGCCGGGTCCTCGGCGTCGAAGGTGAAGCCGGTGCGGTAGGGAAGGTCCGTGGCAGCGCTCTCCATGGAGCGCACCGCCTTGGCGGTGAGGGAGATGGGACCCCCGCCGGACGGGTCGTGCACGTTCACCGTGATCTCCGCGCCGCGCGTGAAGGGCCGGTTGGATTCGCACATGAGCCCGCCCAGGCTGATGTCCGCGGCCCGGCAGATGTAGTCCGCGCCCTCGTCCGAGGGCACGCTGAACTCCACCCGGGTGTCCACGGCCATGCGGCGGTGCATGCGTCGGTCCGAGGTGTCCGAGGAGACCTGGTTGCGGCCGCCGGTCTTGGCCCTGTACAGGGCCCAGTCCGCCAGGCGGACCAGCTCCTCCTCACTGGTGGCGTCGTCAGGGGAGCAGGCCACCCCTATGCTTATGGTGAGGGAGCCGATGGGCTTGCCGTCGTAGGTGATGAGGTGGTTCTCCACGTTGCGGCGGAAGCGCTCGGCCACCATGAGGGCGTTCTGCTTGGAGGTGCGGGGCAGGATGATCACGAACTCTTCGCCGCCGTAGCGGCAGACCTGGTCGTTCACGCGGCCCGAGGCCACGAAGATCTGGGCCAGCTGTTGCAGGGCCGCGTCCCCGGCCTGGTGGCCGTAGCGGTCGTTGAAGGCCTTGAAGTGGTCGCCGTCGATCATGAACACGCAAAACGGCATGGCCGACCGCCGGGAGCGGGCCACTTCCTTGCGCATCTCCAAGTTGAAGAAGCGGCGGTTGAAGACTCCGGTGAGCTCGTCGCGGAAGGCCGAGTCCTCGCGCTGCACCAGGAGCCGGGATTCGATGACCACCGGGTTCTTGAGCACGTGGCCCTGGCCGATGAAATAGTCGCACACCGCGGTGCGCAGCCCCACCGGCCGGCCCAGGGCCGCAGCCATGGCCACCCGGTGGGCCAGGACGGCTTCCCAGTTGCCCTTGGCGCGGGCGCCTTCCATTTCCAGGCGGGTGAGGTGGAACAGGGCGTCGGTGTAGACCTGGAGCCCGTAGCGCCGCTCCAGGCCGGCCACGGCCTCGGGGCCGCCGGGCTGCGCAAATGCGCTCTCCTCCAGCAGGGCGTGCAGGGATGCCGGGTAGTCCGGTCCCTTGTCCGGGGGGGGAGGGGGAGCGCTCATCGTGGGAAGAGTAGGTGAAATTGCCGAGCCGCGTCAAGCAGCCCTGGGCTGGGACGCTTTCCACGCATCCGGGGCTCTGGTAGGAAAGGGGAACATCCCGACAAAGGAGGCCGACATGCTTCTGCCGCACAACGAGGCCAAGTTCAAGAAGTGTCCCCTGCTCACCACCAAGGATGACAAGCTGCGCCTGTGCCTGGGCAACGACTGCATGATGTGGCGGTTCGCCCATCCCGAAAAGGAGGGCGACACGGACAAGGGCTACTGCGGCTTGTCCGGCCAGCCCTACGGAACCATGTAGGTCACGCCCCGCCGGCCGGGCCGTCCAGGCCGCGGGCCGCGCAGAACAAGGCCCGGGTGGGCAGGCGGGCCGGGTCCAGGGGCGCGGGCGCGGGATCGAGCCCGGCCAGGTCCGCATCCGAGGCCAGGGTTGCGGCCAGGCCGCAGCCCAGGCCGTAGGGCGGGAGCAGTTCCGCCAGGTCGGGACGGTCCGCGGGGATCAGGGCGTGGCGAAGGGCCGCGCATTTCGCGCAGGCCGGTTCCGCCGGCCCGGCTGGATCGAGGCGCAGGAGCACCCAGGGCCGGGCTGCGCGCTCGGCCGGGTCCGCGGCGCGGCGCAGCAGCTCCAGGTGCGCGGCCTTGGCCGCCTCGAAGCAGTCCAGGGCCGCGCCGATGCGCGCCTCGGGGAGGCCCTCCTCCTCCAGCATGCGGAAGATGACCTGGCCCGAGAGCCGGCGCAGCACGGGATGGCGGTCCAGGAGTCGGGCGGCCTGCGGCATGGGCCGCATGTAGTACTCGGAGCCGAAAAGGTGCAACCTTTTTTTGCTCCGAGTTGTGCGTACGGCCCCGCCATCGGCGGGGCCAAGCGGCGAAGCCGCGGGAGCGGAAACGACGTTTTCCGCGCCCTGTACGTCATGGCTTGGTCTGCGCCTGGCAAGCTCTTGACTCCGCCGCCAGGAGGCTTATGATGTACCCATGCCCGGAAGCCGGCCCTCGCGGCGGTCCGGGAGAGTCGAAAGGCGCGTTGTCTGGACACACGGGAACCACTCGGCAACCTGTGCTGGCGCGTCCGGAGGCAACACCCAGAAGGGTTTTCCCAACCCGCCCCGGGGCAACCCGGGGCGGTTTGTTTTTTCCGCAAGGCTTGATTAGCTGGCCGGAAGAGTGAATAACCCTGAGGAACAAGGATCGCACCGACGCCATGGGTTTTTTCCGCAGACTGTTCCGCCGCCGCAAGGGGCTGGGCTTGGGGTTCGCCGAGGACCCGGCCCTGGCCTCGCTGCTCGACGCGGTGCTGGAGGGCTGCGAGTACGTGCTGGGCGCGGGCGAGGGCGCGGCCATGACCCTGGCCGCCGAGGCCCGGCGCTACCCGGGCAAGGAATTCCTGGTCTGCGAGCCCGGGCCGGAGAAGTGTCACGAGGTGGGCATCCGGGCCAAGGGCGTCAAGAACCTCTATGTGCACAACCGGACCCCGGCCGAGTTCCTGGATATCCTGTCCCGGGACAAGCCCTACCTGTTCGGCCGGGATGCGCTCTTCTACCTCTCCGCCCTGGGCGGCGGGGGCGAACGCCGGCTCTTCGACGAGATCGGCTTCGTGGCCGGGAATTTCCGGGCCTGCTTCCTGCTCCTGTCCGGGCTCAAGGTTCCGGACCGGGACGAATTCGCCTACGCCACCCACCGCGGCCGGGAGTGCTCCCTCAAGAACGTCGCCCCCTGCCTGGCCGGGGCGTCCTGCGTGCTGCACCTGCCCGCCTATCCGGTGAAGCCCTCCCGCCGCCGGTCGCTCAAGGGCTGGGGCCTGTTCTGCCTGGGCCGCAACGCCGAGTTCGTGTTCCCCGAATCCCTGGCCGGCCTGGTGCAAAAGCAGCCATAGGCCGGGTATCATCCTTTTCGATGTATCTTCCTTGCATCAATTTGATATAACTATTTTTCCCCGTGCCGCGCGGCATGGTAATCACCCGTCATGCCTCCTGTGCGCGCCATATGGGATTCCCGCTGGCCGGCCCGGTTCGCCCGGGTGGTGTTGGCCGGGGTCTTTGTGGCGTCCGGGTGCATCAAGCTGGCCGACCCCAGCGCCCTGGCCGTGACGGTCAAGGCCCTGGGCCTGGCCCCGGGGTGGGCCGCGGTGCCCCTGTCCGCGCTCCTGGCCGGGCTGGAGGTGCTGGCCGGGCTGGGCCTGCTCCTGCGGCTGCGCTGGTCCCTGCCGCTCATCACCGGCCTGCTTCTCTTTTTCATCGCCATCCTGGCCTATGCCCTGGACATGGGCCTGGACATCGATTGCGGCTGTTTCGGGCCGGACGAGCCCGAGGCCCGGGCTTTCCGCAGCCTGTGGTCCGCCCTGTGGCGGGACCTGGGGCTCCTGGCCGGGGCGGCGTACCTGCTCGCCTGGAACCGGGCGCACGGGGTCGATGGGCGGGGGCTGGGTTCGGTCCTGTCGGTTTTCCACGTCAAACCAAGGGAGAAGGAAGAATGCGCGCGATGATGGGTAGGCTGTTCGCCCTGCTGGTGTTGGCCCTGGTGCTGGTCCCGGCCGCGGCCAAGGCCGGCAACCAGTTCGAGGACGAGGTGGTGAAGGAGACGGGCGCGGTGAAGCTGGCCCGCGAGGTGGTCCGCGGCGGCTACGCCCTGGTCACCACCGAGGAGCTCAAGAAGTGGATCGATGAGAAGAAGGACATGCTCGTCGTGGACACCATGCCCTACGAGGCCAGCTACAAGAAGGAGCACGTGCCCGGGGCCAAGCAGTTCCTCTTCCCCATCCCGGACATGCCCACCTGGGACAGCAAGGAGACCGACGGCAAGTCGCAGGCCGACTACGAGGCCCTGCTGGGCAAGGACAAGGACAGGACCCTGGTCATCTACTGCGGGTTCGTGAAGTGCACCCGCAGCCACAACGGCGCGGCCTGGGCCAAGAAGCTCGGGTACAAGAACGTGTACCGCTATTCCGGCGGCATCTTCGCCTGGAAGGGCATGAACTACCCGGTGGGGTCGGTGAAGTAGGCCCCCCGGCCTGGCGTGAAAAGCCCCCGGGAGTGCAAGCTCCCGGGGGCTTTTTCACGCCAACATGGTGGCCGGCTAGCCGAGCTTTTCGGTGTTGCGCACTGCCTTGTCCGGGTCGAAGGAGCTTTCCCCGCGGTGGCGCATGCGCTCGCCCACGCTGCGCTTCTGCTCGATTTCCCGGTTGCGGGCCTGCGCGTCGCGCTGGGCCAGGGCCGCCCCCAGGATCTGGGCCGGGGCCAGCACGTAGAGCACCCAGTCCTCGCCGTAGAGCAGGCCCAGCAGCGAGAGCAGGTACACGGCCAGGAAGGCCGCGCCCAGCCAGGGCTTGGCAAGGTAGAACTGGCCGCCGCCGCCCACGAGCAGGGACAGGCCGGCGGCCAGGTTGGGGTCCTTCTCCTGTTGCAGGCCCTTGACTTCGTCGTCGGCCAGGGAGGCGAGGCGTTCACGCAGCACGCCCTGGCCGTCGTGGATGATGCCCCCGGTGGCCCGGCGCTTTTCCTTGGCCTCCATGCTCTCGAAGTGGACCTGGTCCTCTTCCTTTTCCCAGGGCACGGCGCCCTTGACGATGACCCTGGGCCTGGGCTCGGCGGCCTTGGCCGCGGGGGCCACCCGGATGGGGGGCAGGTCGGGCTGGTTGAAGGGCGTGGGGGCCGGGGCCTTGGCCCTGGGCCGGGCCGGTGCGGGCTTGGCAGGGGAGGGCTCCCCGGACGGGGCCGGGGCGGGCTCTTTGGCGGATTCGGCCTCCGGCGCTGCCTGCGCCGGGGGCTCGGCCCAGGTCTCGGCGTGCCGGCCGGGTCCCGGGGTGCGCCGGGCCAGGAGCTCCTTCATGGCCCGCACGAAATCCTTGCTGCCGATGCGGCCTGCCGCGAAGTCGTCTTCCAGCTCGCGGATGGCGTCGGCGACGCTCTTCTCTTCCATCCCTCTTCTCCTGGGCCAAATCCCCCTGCGCCGGGCGCGGCGTCCTGGACCCACTCTATGCCCCAGTTCCCGGGCCTTCGCAACCGGGGGCGCACGGGCCAGCCTTGCCAAGCCGAGGGCGAGCCGCTATGGAATACACGGGCTTTTGTGCCCAACGATCCAGGTTCTGCAACGGAGCGGGCATGCCGATCATCGAATGGGACGAGTCCATGGCCGTGGGCGTGGCGGAGATAGACGGCCAGCACCAGGAACTGGTGCGCCTCATCAACCGGCTCTTCGACGCCTACCAGGCCGGGGGCGACCGCGCCACCCTGGAGAAGGTGGTGCGCCGCTTCTGCGACTACACCCTGGAGCACTTCGCCACCGAGGAAAGACTCATGGAGCGATTCGGCTACCCGGAATACGACGCGCACCTGACCGAGCACATGGATTGCAGCATGAAGGCCATCGACTTCTTCACCGCGTACATCCAGGGCGAGGACACCCTGACCGGGGAGCTGCTCAACTACCTGGTGTCCTGGCTGCGCACCCACACCACCGGCACGGATCGGCCCCTGGGCGCGTACCTCAACGCCCAGGGCATATTCTGAGGCGTCCGGCATGAATTCCCTGTTCGAGGCGGCCACCTACCTTTTCGACCCGGTGCATAGCTTCTGGGAGCACCGCCGCACCCAGCAGTGGGTGGCCGGCATCCTGGTGGCGGTGTTCCTGCTGTCGCTGCTGGGCATCGAGCTCAACCGCCAGGGCCTGCTCCCCGGCCCCCTGGCTGGGCTCACCCCGTCCAACCACTTCCACTCGGTGAACCTGGCCTTCTCCCTGGTGCTGACCCTGGAGGTCATCGGCCTCATCTTCACCCTGCCCTGCTCCGTCGCCAAGTCCGTGGGCAAGCAGTTCGAGATCCTGGCCCTCATCCTGGTGCGCAGCTCCTTCAAGGAGCTCGTGGAGTTCACCGAGCCCGTGGCCCTGGGCGGGCACGTGGACGTGGCCCTGCGCATCGGCACCGACGCCCTGGGCGCCCTGGCGGTGTTCGTGATCCTGGGAATCTATTACCGCATGCAGCGCCAGAAGGAGGTGATCAAGAACCCGGTGGCCCTGTACCGCTACGTGGCCACCAAGAAGCTCATCGCCCTGATCATGCTCGGGCTGTTCGCCGGCCTGGGCGGGTTCAACCTCTGGCAGAAGCTCACCCACGGCGTGATGGTGGACTTCTTTCCCGCCTTCTACACCCTGCTCATCTTCGCAGACATCCTGCTGGTCCTGGTCTCCCAGGTCTTTTTGCCCTCCTTCCGGGCGGTGTTCCGCAACTCCGGGTTCGCGGTGTCCACCCTGCTCATCCGCCTGGCCCTCACCGCCCCGCCCGAGCTGGGGGCCATCGTGGGCGTGGGCGCGGCCGGGTTCGCCCTGTGCCTGACCCTGGCCCACAACGCCTTCTATCACGACTACCACGGCTGAGCCCGATCCCGGGGCCGCGTCCCTGCGCTCGGCGCGCATCGTTTTGCAGCTATCTATAAATCAGTGCGCCCAGCCCTATCCGCCCAGACCCGCGGGCGATGCGGTACAGGCTTCGGCCTCTCCCCCCCGCCGCATCGTCCGCAGGTTGTCCGGTTTAAGCCCCAAATGTACCGGGGTAGCCCTGGCCCCCTTGCCTGTGCTAGCCTTGTCCCAAACCAGGGAGGACGTCATGGGCGCATGGGAAAGCCTGCTGGCCGCGATGCTGGGGTTGGGGGCCGGAGCCCTGGCCGGGCTGGTGGCCTGGCGGTTGGCGCGGGTGGTGCTGGTCCGGGCCGCGGAGAGGACCGGGGAGGGCCGCGGGGAGCACCTGCTGCGCCGCCTGGCCGGACCGGGCCGGGCCGCGGCCATGCTCTTGGGCATGACCCTGGCCGGGAACCTGGTGCGGTCCGCGTTCACCCCGGCCCTGGCCGCCGCGGTGGGGCAGCTCCTGGGGGTGGCCTGGACCCTGGCCCTGGCCTGGCTGGCCGCCCGGGGGGTGCTCCTGGCCGAGGATCTGCTCCTGTCCCGCTTCGACCTGGGGGCCAAGGACAACCTGCGGGCCCGCAGCGTCTATACCCAGGTGCGGGTGGCCAACCGGGTGCTGGGCGTGGCCCTGGCCCTGGTCACCCTGGCCCTGGTGTGCATGCGCTTCGAGACCTTCCGGGAACTGGGCGCGGGCCTGCTGGCCTCGGCCGGGGTGGCCGGCCTGGTGGTTGGCCTGGCCGCCCAGAAGACCATCGCGGGCGCCCTGGCCGGAATCCAGTTGGCCTTTACCCAGCCCATCCGCCTGGACGACGTGGTGGTGGTGGAGGGGGAGTGGGGCCGCATCGAGGAGATCACCTTCACCTACGTTGTGGTGCGCATCTGGGACCAGCGTCGGCTCATCGTGCCGGTGGCGCGCTTCCTGGAGGCCCCGTTCCAGAACTGGACCCGGGTCAGCGCCGAGGTCTGGGGCACGGTCATGCTCTACGCGGACCTCACCGCGCCCGCGGACAAGGTGCGGGCGGAGCTGGCCCGCTACGTGGCCCAGCACCCCAAGTGGGACGGCAAGGTCTGCGGCCTGCAGGTGACCGGGGCTTCGGAGCGCAGCCTGGAGCTGCGCGCCCTGGTCAGCGCGGCGGACTCCTCGGCCCTGTGGGACCTGCGCTGCGACGTGCGGGAGCACCTGGCCGCGTACCTGCGCGACGAGCTTCCCGGCAGCCTGCCCCGCACCCGGGCCGAGGTCTCCGGGGAGAGGGGGGACCTTGCGCATCCCCCGGGCGAGGGGTAATCTGGGAATGGCGGGCGGCCTGCCCGCAACGCTGGAGGCCGCGTCCCGGCCGAGGAGGAAAGGAGCATGCACCTGATCCGCACAGTGGCCCTGCTGGCCGCCGCCCTGGCCCTGTGTTCCTGCGCGGTGCGGCCCATGGGGGCCCTGGCCGAGCCCGGCGGCTTCCGCGGCCTGGCTTGGGGCGACAAGGCCAGCGACCGCGCCGAATTGCGCCAGGTGGGCGAGGACGGGGACGAGATCTGCTACGTTCGCCAGGGCGAGAAATACCGCATCGGCGAGATCGAGGTGCAGAACATCTACTACTGCTTCTTCCAGGACGGGTTCTACCACGCCCGGGTGGAGTTCGCGCCCGAGGACTTCCCGGGGGTCAAGTACCTGCTCTACCTCAAGTACGGCCTGCCCGAAGGGGTGGACAACGACCCGGCCGGGCCGGTGGACGAGTCCCTGACCCGCTACTTCTGGGAATTTCCGGATACCCGCATGGTGCTCACGGACAGCGGGACCCTCAACTACTATTCCAAGTCCGGCACCGAGCGCTGGATGCGCGCCCTGGGCGTGTTCGAGGACATGTAGCCATGGGTTTCGGCGCCAGGCTGGGAGCGATGCTGCGCCGGGCCACGGCCGGGCACGAGGAGGAGATCGCCGCGGAGATGGCCCGGCTGCGCGGGCTGCGCTCCCGGGAGGAGATGGCCGCCTACGCCAAGGAGAAGGGCGCCGCGGCCAAGGAGATCCTCAAGGAGCGGGGACCCCAGCTCAAGGAGGCCCTGCGCCAGGGCTGGGACAAGCTCCTGGAGGAGGCCCGGGGCGGCCCGGACCGCAAGGACCGTTGACTTTCCAGGCCTGCTGACTAGTCAAAGAAAGAGGCAACCCCAACCGCCGCGCGTTCTGCCGGCCGCCCTTCCGGGGACCTTCGCCCCTGTTCGGCCCCCCGACCCGCCGCCGGCTCGTGCGCCCGGCCCTGGAGGCCCGCCATGAGCGAGAAGACCCTTTCCTTCCTCACCGAGGATCTGGCCCAGGAGGCCCTGGCCGAGGCTGCGGACAACTTCTTCGGCCGGCGCAAGGCGCTGGACGACGAAAAGGACCTGTTCGAGGCCAACCTGACGGACCTGGCCCGGCTGCGCCAGACCGTGCTGGACCGCGCCGCCACCCTGCACCGCCTGCTCTTGCCCGGCAACGCCCCGTCCTTTTACGCGGCCCTGGGCGTGGACCCCGCCGCCCTGCTGGAGGACGCCGCCTTGGCCACGCCTCTGGCGGGCAAGGCCCGGGAGTGGGTCATGCCCAAGACCTGGGCCTGGACCGGGGAGGGGGAGTACGAGAAGCTGGTCATCACCGCCTATGCCGCGGTGCAGGACCGGCTGGACGAGTTCCTGCACGGCCGGGTCTTCGTGGACTCCAAGACCGGGCGCAAGGGCATCAGCGCGAGCCTGGAGGCCCTGGCGGGCTGGTGCGCCAGGCTCAACGCCCGCATCGAGGGCCTCAACCGCTCCATGCCCGCCTCGGCCACCCTGGGCTTCGCCAAGGGCCTGTCCCCGGCGCGGATGGAGCAGGAGCGGCTGATGGACGCGCCGGTGGACGGCCTGGCCCAGGGCCTGGACCAGGATCTGGCGATATCCGGAGTGGATTGCGGCCGGGTGGAGGCCCTGGCCCTGCCCGCGCTTCCCAAGCCCGACGAGGCGCGCCAGGGCATCGTCCGGTTCTGCGAGGAACTCTATACCCAAAACCGCGACCAGGTGCGCGCGGTCATGGACGCCTGGTAGCCGGGGAGGAATAGCCAGCCCGATACGTCGGATACTTGCCAACCTATAGGCCGTGGTGTAGTCTGCCCCTGCATACGTGGGAGCGGCATGGACATGGCCAAGATCATATCCGGGGGGCAGACCGGGGTGGACCGCGCCGCCCTGGACGCGGCGCTGGTGCTGGGGCTGCCCCTGGGCGGCTGGTGCCCCCGCGGCCGGCGGGCCGAGGATGGAGCCATTCCCGACGGCTACCCCCTGCGCGAGTCCCTGGTCCGGAGCTATGCGGACCGCACCCTGCGCAACGTGAGCGAGGCCGACGCCACCCTCATCCTGTGCCGGGGCCGGCTGACCGGGGGCAGCGGACTCACCGCGGCCCTGGCCCGCAAGCTGGGCAAGCCCGCCCTGGTGGTGGACCTGGCCGGCGACCCCGACATCCCCCGGGTTCTGGCCTGGGCCCGGGAGCACCGGGTGGGGGTGCTCAACGTGGCCGGCCCCCGGGAGAGCAAGTGCCCGGGCATCCAGCGCCAGGCCACCCGTTTCTTGCTCAGGGTCCTGGGCAGCCTCTGATCCCGGTCGCGGCCGGCCCGTTTGACGCGGGGGCGCAAGCGGCTATACTGGAGGCAGCCGGGGCTGCGCCCGCGCTCCCGGCCCATTCCGAGGTGGCCCATGTCTGACGATTGGGACAAGTTCTCCAATGGATTGGTGCTGGAGACCCTGACCGAGGCTGCCCAGACCTTTTTCGGCGCCCGCCGCGACCTGGAGCGGGAAATCGAGCTCTACCGGGAGGCTGCCCGCCGCCTGGCCGGGGTGGAGCGGATCATGCTGCGCAAGGCCGGGGCGGTGCACTACCTCCTGCTGGAGGGCGAGGCCGCCCGGGACTTCTACCTCGCCATCGGCGCGCCGCCCGGCCACCTGCCGGACATGGCCGACCCGGACAAGAGCGGGCTCAAGAAGTCCTGGGCCGTCACCGGCGCGGGCCGCTTCGGCAAGCTCCTGCTCAAGGCCTACGAGGCCCTGCACCAGGCCGCGGACGAGTACACCAACGGCCGCTACTACACCGACCCCAAGGGCTCGGGCCGCAAGCTGGTCACGGTCCATTTCGCCCAGTTGCGCGGCTGGTGCAAGCGCCTGAACCAGCGCATCGAGGAAGTCAACGCCCAGAACCTGCCCTCGGCCACCCTGAGCTTCGTGCAGGGCCTGGACCCGGATTCCCTGGACCGGGCCAGGATCACCGGAGGCTCCACCTTCGGCCCCTCGTGCAGCCTGGACCAGGAACTGGCCTTTGCGCCCATCGAGTGCGTGGCCATGACCTACGTGGCCGCGCCCGAACTCCCCCCGCCGGACAAGGCCCGCACGGCCGTCCTGGGTTTCGCGGCCCGGCTCTACAAGGCGCACCGGGAGCGCATCGACGCCCTGCTCGCCGCCTGGTAGGCGTCTTCCGCTATTTCTTCCCGGACGGGAGGTCGAGGGGGGCGTCCGCATAGAGCACGATGCGGCGCGACGCGAAGTCGTGGTTGGCGGCGATGTGCGCGATGCGCTCGGCGATGCGCGCCCCTGCCTCGCCCGAGGGGTGCATGGGGTCGGCGTAGTCCCCCGGGGCGCGCACCAGGGCGTGCATGTCCAGCACCGGCAGGCCGAAGGCCCGGGCCACGTCCAGGATCGCGGCGTTGAACACCGCGGTGCCCGCGGCCAGGGCGTGGCGCATGTTCTGGTGGGGCGGGTTGGGGGCGTACAGGGTGGACACGGTCACGGGCAGGCGCAGGTTCAGCAGGGAGCGGACCATGGCCTCGTACTTGTCCCGGAAGCTCGCCCCGATCAGGGCGAACTGCTCGAACAGGGAGATGGCGTTGACCCCCTTCTTGAAATAGATGCCCTCGTGTTTCATGGCGTCGGTCATGCCCACGCTCACGAACAGGTGGGAGGCCTCGGAGGACAGCTTGTTGGCCTGGGCGTAAATGTCCATGATGGCGTTGCCGTCCAGGGCCCGGGATACGGCCTTGATCCCGTCGGGCAGGCGGGCGCGCAACAGCTCCAGGATGGAGGCGCCCGAGGGCGCGAACTTCACGTTGTTGAGGGAGGAGTCACCGAGAAGCACGATGGTGGGCATGGATCTGACCGCCTGGAGTTGGATTCGGCCCGAGCATACCTGCTGCGGAAGGCGGCATCAAGACGGTCGGGCCTCGCCCGCGCCCATGCCGCTTTCCATGAGCAGGTGGAAGAAGGCCTGCACGTACCGGCCCGACACCACGTCCGGCAGCTTGAAGGCCGGCATGCGCCGGGGCAGGAAGGCCGAGGTGTAGGCAAAGAATATCTGCTGGGAGAGCTGGGCCAGGGCCGGGCCCAGCAGCTCGTCCCAGAGTTCGGCCTTGGTGTCCTCGGGCAGGCCGTCGCTGCGGCACTGCAGGGGGCGGCGGTCGTAGAGCAGGCAGCGCTTCTCCTGCAGCAGGGGGCAGGCGCTGCCCGCGTCGGTCAGGCAGAAATCCGCCTCGTCCGCTACCTGGGCCTCGCCCGCGCTGCGCTCCTGGGCAGCGGCCGCGACCGCCGCGGCGATGATGGACAGCCGCGTTTCGCTCTGCAGGGTGGTGTTGAGCGCGTGGGTGAGCACCACCGCCTCGGCCAGGGTAAGGCCCACCGGGGTGCGGCAGCAGTGGTCGTGCTCGCGGCCGCAGCGGCCCGGGTCCCGGGCCTCCATGCTGAACAGGTCCTCGGTGCGCTCCACCATGGCCGCGTATTCCGCGAAATAGGGGGAGAGGTCCACCAGGCGCCTGAATTCCAGGGAGGGCTCGCGCACTGTGAGCTGGCCCGCGGACTTGCCGTATTTGCGGATGGTTCGCCACTGGGCGAAGTTGGCCGGCTTGGAGCGCAGGCGCTTCAATGTGCGGCCGGCCAGCTTGTGCCCCAGGCCCCGGCGCAGCAGGTAGGCGTTGAGCACCGTGCCGGTGCGGCCGATGCCGTGCCGGCAGTGGATGAGCACCTTCTTTCCCAGATAGATGGCCTCGTCCAGCCAGGCCAGGCCGCGCTCCAATTCGACCAGGTCCGGGGCCTCCTCGTCCATCACCGGCAGGTAGTAGACCTCGAATCCGCGGCTGGCCTCGATGTCGTGCAGGTCGCAGAATTCGGCGCAGAGGTTCATTATGGCCGTGACGCCCTGCTGGCGCAGGCTGTCCAACTGGTCGTAGGACATGGGCGCGCCGCCCACGGCCAGGCCGTCCGTGACCCAGGTCAGGGGGTAGGCCGGGGCCTGCCCGCTCATGAGGAGAATTCCGCGGGCACCCCGCGCTTGTCCAGGAACTCCTGCACCAGCCGGTCCACCTGGGATTCGTCGGTCAGGCCCATGTCCATGAGCCGGGTGATGGCCAGCAGGTAGCCCAGCTCGGCCAGGCGCTTCTGGGTGTCGGCTTCGCCGTGCCGGGCATGGCGGGCGTCCAGCAGGTCGCCCCGGGTCTCCACCGTGAACCCGAAATGGGTGAGCACCCGGGCCAGGAAGAGCAGGCGCAGCCGCCGGCCCTCGCTGTGGCCACCCCCGCCCTTGAAACGGAAGGACACGTAGTTCTTGTGCTCGTCCGGCCCGCAGAAGGCGTCCACCACCGAGAAGTGGTAGCCGAAGCGCAGCATGAGGTGCAGGTAGTTGGCCGAGACCACGGCGTAGCTGGCCAGCAGCTTGGACGTGGGGTCGAATATCCCGCCGCTCACCCGGTCGAATTCCTCCCAGTCCACGTGGAGTTGGCGGTCGGACCAGGCCACGTCCGGGTCGGCCAGGCCGTACCAGAAGGCCCACAGGGGCTGGCTCTTGAAGTCGTTGGGCGTGACCTCCGCGGCCTCGTGGGCCGCGGGGAACAGGCCGTCCTCCAGGTCCAGCACGTACATGACCAGGGGCAGGTGGGACTTGAGCTTCTTGGCCTTGCCCAGGCCCGAGCCGGCCTTGCCCACCAGGGTGAACATCTCCTCCACCGCCTTTTCATGGCAGAAGCGCACGATGTCGTGCAGGGACTTGACGAACGGCGGCGAGAACTCCGGGGACTGGGGGTCGGTGAGGGTCAGGCGGGAGATGTGGGGCAGCACCTTGCGCAGTTGTTCCAGGGCCGGCCCGGGAGGCAGCCTGCGCTGCTGGGCCGCGGCCAGGACCGCCTCGGCCCGGCCCGCGAAGATGCGACCGCAGGTGGCGTCCACCGTGAACTCCTGGCCCGCGGGCATGTCCTCGAAGGCCTCGGGCCCGAACACCACCACGGGCAGGCCCATTTCCCGCGCCACCGAGGAGAAGTGGCTGGCCCGGCTGCCCGCGGCCGAGACCACCGCGGCCACCCGGCCCACCAGGCGCACCAGGTCCGGGTCCAGGGTGGGGGTGACCAGCACCGCGCCCCGGGGCACGTTCTCGGGCTCCACCCGGTCCCGGGCATGGAAGGCCGGGCCGCAGGCCGCGCCCCAGGAGCCCCGCACCAGCCCCTCCACCAGCAGTTCGGCGTCCTCCAGCACGCAGGCCTGGCCCTGGTTCTGGGCCGGGGCCTCGTCCTGGACGCGGGCGTCGGGGATGGGCCGGGACTGGAGGATGGCCACCCGGCTGCGGGCGTCCAGGGCCCATTCCACGTCCTGGGGCTTGCCGAAGAGCCGCTCCAGGACCATGCCGGCCCGGGCCAGGCCCTGGGCCACGGGCCGTTCCAGCACCGCGGCCTGGGGTTCGGGCGCGGCCAGCAGGCCGGGCTCGGGGGCGCGGGTGTAGCGGAAAACCTGGGGGGTCCGCCGGCCCGAGACCAGTTCGTCGCCCAGGCCGGGCACCGCGAACACGGCCGAGCATTCCCGGCATTCCTCGCCTGGCGGATTGAAGGTGTAGACCACCCCCGCGGCCCGGGCCGGGACCATGGGCATGATGAGCGCGGCCATGGGCGTGGCCGCGTCGGACAGCCCGGCCAGGATGCGGTAGGTCACGGCCCGGGAGCCGTACTTGCCGGCCAGCACCCGCTGGTAGGCGGCCACCGCGTCGGCCGGGGCCACGTGCAGCTCCGAGTCGTACTGCCCGGCAAAGGAGGAGGCCCCGTCCTCGCCCACGGCCGAGGAGCGCACCGCCAGGGGGCCGCCGTCCGGGGCCAGCCGGGACGCGGCCTCGGCCACCTCCCGGGCGATCTCCTCGGGCATCTCGGCATCCAGGACCAGGGCCTGCATCTCCTCGCACAGCCGGACCAGCTCCGCGGGCTGGCTGAGCACCACCCGGCGCAGGAGCTTGCCCAGGCGAGGGGGCAGTTCGTTGGCCTCCAGGAAGTAGGCGAAGGCGCTGGCCGTGACCACTGCGCCCGGAGGCACGGGCAGGCCGCTCTTGGTTGCCACGGTGGCCAGGTTGGCGGCCTTGCCCCCGGCCTGGTCCAGCAGGCCCGCGGCCTCGGCCAGGGGGAGGGTGAAGGGCGGGGACAGGTCGGGCTGGGGCTGGTCCAGGCCCATGCGGATGTAGAAGTCGATCTTCTTGAGGTACTCGGGCAGGTCCAGGTGCCGGGTCGGGGAGAGCTTGGCCAGCTCCTCGATCATGTGCCCCACGGCCACGTTCAGGCGGCGGGTGAGCCAGACGATGCGGGCCGGGTCTGCCCGCTCCTCGCCAAAGGCGATCTCCTCCAGGTCGGCGATGAGGGAGAGGCAGATGTCGTCGTACTTGAGCAGGCTCTGGAAGGCGTTGTAGCGCTCGCGCAGGAGCACGCCCGGGGCGAAGAGGCGGTAGGTCCAGTGCCGGAAGAGTTGCCGGGAGAACATGCCGGCTTATGCCCCCAATACCTCGGACACCTTGTGCTCAAGCTCGTCCTTGTCGATGGGCTTGACACAGTACTCGCTGGCCCCCAGGCGCAGGGATTCGCGGGCGGTCTCCAGGGTGGGATAGCCGGTGAGCATGATGACCTTCACGCCGGGTGCGGTCTTCTTGAGTTCCTCCAGCACCTCCACTCCGGTCATCTTCTTGAGCTTGATGTCCAGGATGGCCAGGTCCGGGGGATTCTTGGCCGCGTGGCGCAGGGCCTCCTCCTCCTCGGTGAAGGCGTCCACATCGTGGCCCTTGCGGGTGAGGATGCGCCGGATGAGCTCCCCGGCGTCGGACACGTCGTCGAGCACCAGTATCCTGGCCATTCACTCCTCCTTGTCCGAAGGATACTGGCGGTTTTCCGGGGCATTGTCCACCGGAAGCTCCACCTGGAACACGGTGCCCGGCCCGGCGGCCACGCCCCCGGGCAGGTCCTCGGGCAGGAACCAGCCCTGGGCCGGGCTCTCGGCCTTGATGGACCCGCCGTGGTCCTCGATGATGCCGAAGGAGACGGCCAGGCCCAGGCCCGTGCCCTGGCCCACCGGCTTGGTGGTGTAGAACGGATCGAAGATGCGGGAGATGTCCTCGGCCCCGATGCCCGAACCGGTGTCCGCCACCCACAGCCGCAGGCGCTGGGCCGGGGCGTCCAGCCGGGTGCGGACCTTGATGGCCCCGCCCTCGCGCATGGCGTCGTGGGCGTTGCCGAGCAGGTTGATCCACACCTGCTTGAGCCGCTCCGGATCGCCGTGGATGATGGGCATGCGCTCGTCCAGTTCGGTGATGATGCGCACCTTGTCCAGTTCGAAGGTGTGGCGCACCAGGGAGATGGACTCCAGCACCGTGTTGTTGGCGCACAGGTCCACCCGGGTGCCGGCCCCGCGGCGGGAGAATCCCAACAGGTCGGCCACGATCTTCTTGCAGACCTTGGTCTGCTTCTCGATGGTCTTCAGGTCCGCCAGGATCTGGGACTCCGGGGGCACGTCCTCCTGGAGGAGCTGGGCATAGCCCAGGATGACCCCCAGCGGGGTGTTGATCTCGTGGGCCACGCCCCCGGCCAGCTTGCCCAGGGATTCCATCTTCTGGGCCTGGATGAGCTGCTCCTGGGTGGTCTTGAGCTCGGTCACGTCGCGGGCGGTGCGCAGGACGCCCGTGATGCGGTCCTCGCTGTCGCGCACCGGGATGATGACCGTGTGGTACCAGCGCGAGCCGTGCCCGGTCTCCCGGGCGCTCTCCATCTCCACCTTGTGGCCGGAGGCCAGCACCTCGAGGTTCTTGGCCGTGCGCAACTCGGCCACGTCCGGGGGGAAGAGGTCCGCGTCGTGCTTGCCCACCACCTCGTCCACGTGCCGGCCCACCGAGGCGGCGAATGCCTTGTTGGGCTGGCGGTAGGCCAGGTCCGCGTCCAGCAGGCTCACCAGGTCCGGGGTCACGTCCAGGATGGTGCGGATGATCTGGTGCTGGTGCTGCAGGTTGCGCTCCGCGGCCTTCAGGTCCTCGATGCGGCTCTTGAGGGACAGGGCCATCACGTCAAAGGCCTCGGCCAGGTCCTGGATCTCGTCGCCCACGTTCTGGCGCCAGACCGGGCAGTCGCGGCAGGAGTCCAGCTTGTCCGGGAAGTCCCCCTCGTCGCAGTCCTGGCACATGGTGCCGGCCAGGTGCCAGCAGCGGCGGCGCACCTCGCCGTAGGCCGGGCATTCGCGCTGGCCGCAGGCCATGATCTCCCAGCAGTTCTTGAGCAGGGTGGGGCCGGTCTGCAGGTCCAGGTTGCCGCGGATGACCTCTTCGGCGTGGGCCTTGAGCACGCCCAGCCGGGCGGTGACCCGGCGGGCGAAATAGGTGCCCGCGGCGATGGCCGCCAGGAGCAGGCCCCCGGCGATGTTCAGGAGCACGAAGGTCATGCGGTTCACGTCGGCCGTGATCTTGACCCGGGAGATGCCCAGCCGCGCGGTGCCGATGCGGTCCCCGGCCGCGGTCACCGCGCCGGCGAAGTCGTCGATGCGCTGGTTGCCCGCGGCCAGGAGCTGGGTGCGCGCGTCCACGCCGCCGGGCAGGGAGTTGGCCTCCAGCAGGTCCACCGGGAAACCGCCGGGGAAGGTGTGCACCATGACGTGGCCCCGGCTGTCCTGGACAAAGGCGTAGATGATGTCGCCGTCCACCTTCTTGAGGTCGTCCACGATGTTCTTGAGGCGCAACAGGTCCCGGGCCAGGAGCGGGTCGATGGCGCGGGCGGCCAGGATCTCGGCCAGGGCCAGGCCGCGCTTGCGGTGCTCGTCCTTGAGGGCCTCGCCCGCGATGCGCGCCGCGGCCAGGGCCAGGAGCAGGGCGGTGGCCACCACCAGGGCGGCGATGCCCAGCTCGATCTTGGTGCGGAAGCGCAGGTGGCCCAGCACGGGCTACTCCTGCCCCAGGGTGGTCACCAGGTCGCGGATGGGGTCGAAATCCGCGTCCGTGGAGGGGATGATGCCCTGGATGTGCGCCGCGGCCAGGATGTGCGCGTCATCCGGCCGGGTCGGGTCCAGGGCGAACATGGCCTTGGCCAGGGCGTCCACCACCTCCGGGTCCAGGCCGGCCCGGGCGGCGTACACCCAGCCCGGGTAGGACCGGCTCTCGGCCAGGACCCGGATCTGGGAGAGGTCCACCTTGTCCTTGAGCAGCTCCAGGGTGCCCACCCGCACCGAGCCCACTTCGTAGGTCCCGGCGTAGATGGCCAGGACCACCTTCTCCTGCTTGCCCCCGGGGCCCGGGGAAAAGGCGATCTCCGCGAAGTCTTCGGGCTGGATGCCGTTGTCGTGGAACAGGCCCAGGGCGAAGAGGTAGCCGCCGGCCGAGGTGGGGTCCACCGCTATCCAGCGCTTGCCGCGGCAGTCCTTCAGGGTCTTGATGGCCCGGTTGTCCGTGCGCACGATGATCTGGGAGCGGAAGTCCGGGCGGCCCCAGGGCTCGATGATCCGGGCGAAGGCCCGGGCTCCGGCCTGGGACAGGCGCACGTACACGAAGGGATTGGAGAAGGAGATGTCGATCTCGCCGCGCTGCACCATCTTCTCGTGCTCGTCGAAGGTGTCCGGGAACACCTGGCGCAGGGGCAGGCCGGTGGCGGTGCGCAGGTAGTCGACCAAAAGCCGGTGCCGCTCGTAGGACACCTGGTGGGAGTACTGGGGGAGGTAGGCGTAGGTCAGCGACCGGGCCTGGGCCGGCCCGGGCGCGGCCAGGTCGGAGCGCCGGGACAGGTCCACCTTGACCATCGGCTCGTCGTCGCCGCAGGAGGCCAGGAGCAGGGCGGCCAGGAGCAGGGCGAGCAGGCGGACGGAACGGCACATGGCGCTACCCGGTATGGTCCTTGGGGCGCTTGGCCCCGTGCAGGGCGGCCTTGAGCCGGCGGTAGGGGCCCACATGGTGCATGGCCTTGCCATAGACCACCCGCACCAGGATGTACAGGAGCACGAAATAGAAGAGGAAAGTGGGCTCGCGTCCCACCAGGGGCAGGGCCACGGGCAGCGCGGGCGCGGCCTGCGCGAAGCGCAGCTGCATCCAGCCCAGGGCGAAGGGCAGGGGCAGCAGCGAGGCGGTGAACATGGCCCCTCCCAGGGAAAAGGAGTGGCCGAAGGCGTCCAGGGCCTGCTTGTTCACAGCCTTGTAGCTCTCCTTGTCCCCCATCTTGAGCGCGGTCTCGGCCAGGGTGTTGTGGCGCTCCATCTCGGCGGTGAACTTGGCCGAGCGGCTGCGGTTCAGGGCCAGGACCCCGAGGTAGGCCGCGTCGCCGAGGAGCACGCAGTACAGGCAAAGCAGCGAGGTGCCCAGAAAGAACCCGGCGGTGGCCGATTCGGTCAGGCGGTAGGGGGCGATGAGCCAGGGGTCAAGGAAGAGCAACAGGGGCGTGAGGGTATCCATGGATGGAAAAGGGCTCCGGGCCGCAGCCCGGAGCCCTGTCGGTCCGGGTATCAGCGGCAGCTAGATGTTGATGCCGAAGAAGCCCCTGAGGACATACCTGATGCCCACGTAAAGCGAAAGCACGATGAACAGGCGCTTGAGCCAGATGTCCGAGAAGTACTTGGAGGTGCGGGGGCCGACGACCGAGCCCACCACGATGCCGATGAGCTCAATGCCGATGAGGCCCCAGTCGAACACCGTGCCCTTGGCGATCAGGGTGATGATGGAGGTGATCATGGAGATGAGCACCGCCAGGGCCGAGGTGCCGGCCGCCAGGTACATGGGCAGCTGGGCAACGGAGGTCAGGAAGGGCACCAGCATGAAGCCGCCGCCCACGCCCAGGAATGCGGCCACGCTGGCGATGACCATGCCGCCGATGAGCGGGATCAGGGGATTGAAGGAGAACTCGACCCCATAGAAGGTGAAGTCGCACCTGGTGGGGGAAAACTTGGTGACCTTCACGCCCAGGGAGGACGTGTCAACCTTCTCGCCGGCCTTCTGCTTGGCCACGGTGGCCTCGAAAGCCTTGGCCGCCTCCTTGGCCTTCTTCTTGCTGGCCTGGCCCTTGGGCGAGGTCTCCCAGAACAGGTAGCAGCCCAGAAGCAGCACGAACAGGCCGAAATATCCCTGGTAGGAGGAGAAGGAGAGTTTGCCCGCGGTGAGGGTCACCGAGCCCCAGGCGCCCAGGATGGAGCCCAGGCCCAGGGCCACGGCCAGGGGCAGCACCAGCCGGCCCATGCGGTAGTAGTTGAAGGAGGACACCAGGGCCGAGAGGCCCACCAGGAACTGGTTGGAGCCGCGGATGGAGTCGGTGAGCATCTTGTTCAGGGTCGGGGCGGTGGTCTTGAAGGACTTGGCGTAGCTGCCCAGGCCGAACACGGTCATGTGGCCCACGCCGGCCATGACGCCGCCGAACGCGCCCACGGTGGAGAATATCCAGCCCACCCACACGGCCCATCCGAAGGCCAGGATGAGATTGACCTGGGGCGCGCCGGGGATGCCCAGGAAGCCCGCGGGGTTGGCGGGATCGATCTGGCCCTTTTCCGCGCCCTGCGGGACCGCGGCGATGGCGTCCGAGAGTTTGTCCGCCCATGCGGGGTGTACATACAAGGCCGTGGCCAGGGCCACGACCGCCACTGCGAAGAGCACGATCTTGGTAATCCTTGACACGATGGTTCCTCCAGCGAAAAAGATTGGTTACTGGGAAAAAGCGACGTTCAACCCGCGAAAGCGGCCCCGGGATGGGCCGCCGCATCAGGTTCACAGGGGGGAGAGCGGGGCGGCCGGGCCGTCGGCTTGGCCTTTGCCCCCCGCTCTGGTAGGTTGCGCGGCGAGCGCGCCCCCCGGGCGCGCCCCCCAAGGAGCACAACATGGAAGACCAGGTCCACACCCTGCACTTGTCCCGGTTCATCCAGTTCATCTTTCTGCTGATCGTGGCCGGGGTGGCCGGGGCCACGGCCTGGAGCTTCCGCTCGGGCTTCCTGTGGACCGGCATCTGCCTCATCGCCGTGGCCGGGCCCCTGTCGGCGTTGTTCTGGATCACCCTGCACGTGAACCCGGGCCGGGCTCGGGTAGCCCTGACCGCCGAGGGCGTGTTCATCGACGCGCCGCCCTACCTCACGGTCGCCCTGCCCTACGGGTCGGTGCGCCGCAGCTTCGAGGCCGACCTGGCGGCCGACCCCAGGCTCCGGCCGGGCAAGTGCGCCAAGGGCATGAGCATCGGGCTGTACAGGGTGGGAACCTTCCCTCTGGCCTCGGGGGGCGAGGCGCGCATCGCGGCCAACGGCCGCCGCGTGGTGGGGCTGGACACCGAAGACGGGCTCTATCTGGTGGGGCCCGACGATTTCCAGGAGTTCGCCGACGCCCTTTCGCAGCGCCTGGGCTAGAACGCCCGCGGCCCGGGCTAGGCCGCCGCGCCGTCCTTTCCGCCCTTCGTGTCCTTGTCCGGGACCTTCATGAGATCCATGAAGGTCTTCATTTCGCGGATATCCTCGTTCTCGCGCACCTTGCGCTTGATGGTGCAAAAGCCCGGAATCCAGGGGCCGGCCAGGTTGAAGGCGACGCGCACCAGGATGTAGGACGGCACGAAGAAGAAGGCCGTGCCCACCTCGCCCAGCAGGGGCAGGTCGAAGGCCACGGTCCGGAACCGGAAGTCCAACCAGCCCATGGCCAGGAACGCGGGCCAGACCGAGGCCGCGAACAGGGCGATGTGGGAGAAGAAATTCTTGCCGAACGCGTCGTTGGCGATGGAGTTGGCGGCCTTGTAGCTGGCCTTGTCCCCGGCGCGGATGGCCTCGATGGAGAGGTTGTTGTGGTCCACCATGTCGAGGTGGATCTTGCGGAAGTGGCCCTTGTTGATGAAGTAGGCACCGGCCATGGCCAACTCGCCGATGACCGTCGCCACCAGGCACAGCCAGAGATAGCCCAGCACCAGGCCGGCATAGACGTTGCCCGGCAGGCTGAAGGCCCACAGCAGGAAGGGGTCGATGGCGGCGAAGAAGTCGTACATCATGGGATTCGGCTCCAGGCCCAGTATGCGGCATCACCGGCCTGGGGTAAAGCTCGGCCGACGGAACCGGACGGCCCGCGGCGGGAACGGAAGAGGCCGCGCGGCGCTCGCCGCGCGGCCCAGAATGCGATAGCGGTCCGTTGTCCATACATCAGTACGGGGGCACCCAGCTATGTCCGGTGAAGCCCTTGGACATGTAGCGGATGCCCACATAGAAGGCCAAGACGATGAAGATCAGCTTGAGGACCTTGTCCGGGATGTACTTGGAGGTCTTGGGGCCGATGATGGAGCCGATCACGATGCCGATGAGCTCCGCGCCGATCAGGGACCACTCGACCGAGGAGCCCTTGAGGAGCATGTAGGAGGCGATGGAGTTGATCATGCCCACCAGCACCGCCATGGCCGAGGTGCCGGCCACCAGGTACATGGGCAGCCCGGCCACGGAGGTCAGGAAGGGCACCAGCAGGAAGCCGCCGCCCACGCCCAGGAACGAGGCCAGGGCCGCGATGAAGAAGCCGCCGACCACGGGGATCAGGGGGTTGAAGGAGAACTCCACGCCGAAGAAGGTGAACACGCACCTGGTCAGGGTGAAGGTCTGCAGCTTCACGCCCTGGGCGGCCAGGTCCTTGTCGCCGGCCTTGACGCTGGCCTGGAACGCCTTGGCCGCGTCGCGGGCGGCCTTCTTCTTCTCCTGGGCCTTGGGGGTCATCTCATAGGTGAGGAAGCAGCCCAGGAACATGACGAACATGCCGAAATAGCCCAGGTAGGCCTTGAGGCTGATCTTGCCGGCGGTGAGCCAGGGCACCAGCCAGGAGCCCGCCACCGAGCCGATGGCCAGGGCCACGCCCAGGGGCGCCACAAGGCGGCCGGCCTTGTAGTAGTTGAGGGACGACAGCGCGGCCGAGCACCCCACCAGCCACTGGTTTGACACGCGGATGGAGTCGGTGATGACCTTGTTGAGCTTCAAGGACTTGTTGAAGCTCTTGGCGTAGTCGCCCAGGCCGTACATGGTGATGTGGCCCACGCCGGCCATGATGCCGCCGAACGCGCCGACGGTTGAGAAAATCCAGCCTACCCAGATTGCCCACAACAGGCCCCACCACCATTGCAGCACCGGGCCGCCCGGAATGCCCAGGTACCCCTCGGGACCCTGCATCCTTTCGGGCGCCTTTTCCATGGCCTCGGCCACGGCGGCGCTCAGGCGGTCGGCGAAAGCCGCTTCCTGCATGATGATCACGACACCGATGGCCAGAAGCCCCAGGATTAGAAATTTCGTCTTTGGCTTCACGAAGTTTACCCTCCTTGGGTTGATTTCCACAGGAGAATCCTGCTGGTGTTGAGGTTGCGGCGCATCGCGCCGTCCGGCTCCATGCCGCTGCCCGCCTCCCCGGACGTCCCGACCTGCTCCGCGACAGGTGGTCTCCGGGCTTTTCGTGGCAAGCCGCCTAACCCGCCACCTTGGCCTTGGAGAGCAACTGCTTGGCGCCGTAGTCCTTGCGCGCCTTTTCCGATGCCTCGTTCAGGCCCGTGAAGGAGAGGGCCTTGGCCGTGCACCCGTTGACGCAGGCCGGGACCAGGCCGCGGTCCAGCCGGTCCATGCACAGGTCGCACTTGATGGCCGTGCCCGTCTGCTCGTTGAACTGGGGGATGCTCCAGGGGCAGGCCCCGATGCAGGCCTTGCAGCCCACGCACAGGGCCTGGTCCACGAACACGATGCCGTCGTCCCGGCGCTGCATGGCTCCGGTGGGGCAGGCCGCCACGCACCAGGGCTTGGCGCAGTGGAAGCAGGGCATCCACATGTTCAGGATGGCCGGGGAGGAGCCCTTCTTGATGGGGCCCACGCTCACCAGCACCCCGAGCTTGGCCCCCACCGGGACCTGGTTCTTCATCTTGCAGTGCACCTCGCAGGCCTTGCAGCTGATGCACCGCTTCTGGTTCAGCTTGATGGTGTACTTGCTCATGGAGAAAGGCTCCTTGCGGCCCTACGGCCGCTGGGTGGGGGGTTCGGGGTTTGGTCCACGAAACTCGGCCAGCAGGTCGTATTCGTCACAGTCGGGCCCGGTGCAGGGCGCCAGGTTCCGGGAGAACAGGATGGCCCCGGTGGGGCAGGCCGCCACGCACAGGCCGCAGCGGCAGCATTGGGTGAGGTCCAGGAAGAAACCGGCCGGCTCGTGGCGCAGCGGGCCGGAGGGCGGCAGGGTCAGGGGCGCGGAGGGCACCAGCCGGTCCACGTGCACCTTGGCCCGGGCCGCGGCGGGCAGGGACTCGCGACGTCCCGGGGCCTCCACCGTGATGCAGCCGAAGGGGCAGGCCCGGGCGCAGGCTCCGCAGGCGATGCAGCGCGGCCGTCTGGGCGCTTCGTCCCTGCCGGCCAGGGCCAGCCGGCCCCGTCGCGGGTTCGGGGAGGGGACCTCCGGCGGCGGGGGAACCCTGCGTGTCCCGAACAATGCAGTAAGCAGGTTCATTCTCTGTACTTCCTTGTTTCTTGTATGCAGTAAAACTGGCCTGAAAAATTACAGACTCGTGTGGTCTGAAATTGGACAGGGCCTTCAAGGTATCTCGTACAGAGCACTTCTAGTCAGTGGTGTCAACAGAATCTGGTCCTTGTTCTCTTTTTCTCATACTCCGCGTCCGGGAAAGGGTGGGGTAACCGCCTGAAGGGACACGTATTGGACTTTTTTTCACATGAAAGGAACGCTTGCCATGCCCCATGGAAATTGCTAACCACTACAATGCCGGATAGCATGCAGTATGGGCTCCAAGGTCCCATCTCATAGATTTTTAAGGAGGCTTCCATGGCCAGGACAAGTGTTTACGGTGTGTGCGGCATGTGTACCGTGCGGTGCCCCATGATGGCCGAGGTCGAGAACGGCCAGGTCGTCTACATCCAGGGCAATCCCCATTCCCCGGGCATCAAGGGCGCTCTGTGCGCCCGCGGCGCGGCCGGCCTGGCCCTGACCATGGACGACGAGCGGCCCCAGTACCCCATGATCCGCGCCGGCGAGCGGGGCGAGGGCAAATGGCGCAAGGCCTCCTGGGACGAAGCCCTGGACTACGTGGCCGAGAAGCTCACCGCCATCAAGGAGAAGCACGGGGCCAAATCCATCCTGCTCTCCGACCGGGGCGGCCCCTTCCGCGACTTCTACCGCGCCTTTCTCAAAGGCCTGGGCTCGCCCAACTACTGCAACCACGACTCGGCCTGCGCCCGCAACGTGCAGCACGCCGCCCTGTCGGTCTTCGGTTTCGGCCGCAAGGGCGTGGCCTACGACCTGAAGAACGCCAAGCACGTGGTGCTCCAGACCCGCAACATCTTCGAGGCCATCAACGTCAAGGAGGTCAACGACCTGCTCGACGGCATGGAGGCCGGCTGCAAGGTCACGGCCATCGACATCCGGGCCACGGTCACCGCGTCCAAGGCCGACACCTTCTTCCTCATCCGGCCGGGCACGGACCTCGCCTTCAACCTGGCGGTCATCAACGTGCTCGTCACCCAGGGCCTGTACGACAAGCAGTTCGTGGACATGTGGTTCAACGACTTCGACGCCCTGGCCGCCTACATCGCGCCCTACACCCCGGAGTGGGCCGAGGGCGAGACCGGCGTGCCCGCCAAGGCCCTGGTCTCCTTCGTCAAGGAGCTGGCCAAGGCCGCGCCTTCGGTCATCTGGCACCCGGGCTGGATGGTGGCGCGCTACTCCGACTCCTTCCACGTGAGCCGCACCGCCTACATCATCAACTCCCTGCTCGGCGCCATCGGGGCCAAGGGCGGCATGCCCATCGTGCTCAAGCCCGGCGACGTGGGCAAGAAGGGCCTCAAGGAACTGGTCGGCCTCTTCCCCAAGCCCGCGGACAAGCGGGTGGACGGCGCTGGCTGGATGGAGGGCCGCACCCACTTCGAGGCCGGCCCCGGCCTGGTGGACCTGGCCTACCGCGCCATCGAGACCGGCGAGCCGTATCCCATCAAGGCCTACATCGCCCAGCGCCACGACCCGCTCATGGCCTTCCCCGACCCCGCTGACGTGAAGAAGCTCTGGGCCAACCTGGACCTGCTGGTGGCGGTGACCTTCACCTGGTCCGACACCGCCTGGTTCGCCGACGTGGTCCTGCCCATGTCCCCGTACCTGGAGCGCGAGACCATGATCGCCACCAAGAACGGCCCCAAGCCCTCCATGTTCGTGCGCCACCGCTGCATGCAGCCCCGCTTCGACACCAAGGCCGACTGGGAGATCTACGCCGGCCTGGCCCGCCGCATGGGCCTCAAGGAGCTGGACTACACCAGGATCGAGGACATCTGGGAGTTCCAACTCCAGGAAACCGGCCTCACCTACCAGGACTTCGCGGCCAAGGGCTTCGTGGACCTGGCGGACAAGCCCGCCTACGTGGACCGTGACAAGCTCAAGTTCAAGACCCCCTCGGGCAAGATCGAGATGGTCTCGGACAAGCTCGCGGCCAACGGGGTGGAGTCCCTGCCCGCCTACGTCTCTCCCCAGGCCCCGCCCGAGGGCGCGTTCCGCATCACCTTCGGCCGCTGCGGCCTGCACACCCAGGGCCACACCGTGAACAATCCCCTGCTCAACGAGCAGATGCCCGAGAACACCGTGTGGGTGAACACCGAGCGCGCCAAGGCATTGGGGATCGCCGACGGCGACCTGGTGGAGATCGCCGGGGGCAGCCACACCGGCCGCCTGCGCGCCTTTGTCACGGACTTCATCCACCCCGAGGCCGCGTTCATGATCCACGGCTTCGGCCACACCCTGCCGGTGGAGAGCCGCGCCCTGGGCCGCGGCGTGGCCGACAACCAGCTCATGCCCCAGGGCATACGCAAGACCGACAAGGGCGGTGGAGGCGTGTGCATGCAGGAGCACTTCGTCACCCTGCGCAAAGTCAGCTAGCCCGGCCCTCCCGGGTTCGCCGCGCCCCCCGCTGCCGCCCCGGCGGGGGGCGCATTTCTTCAAAGGTGGCGACGGAGAGTGTATGCAGGAGCATTTCGCCACCCTGCGCAAAGCCAGCTAGCCCGGCCCTCCCGGGTTCGCCGCGCCCCCCGCCACCGCCCCGGCGGGGGGCGCATTCCTTTTCACACGTTTTCGGGATAGGAGACCCTGCATGAACATCGGCGACTACACCTTCGAGGAGTTCAAGGAAAAGGCCCGCCAGTTCCACTCCTATCCCGCGCCCGGGCTGCTTTTGGGCGGCTACATGGTGGAGTTGGCCAAGAGCCTCATGCCCGTAGGCGTGCTCTACGAGGCCGTGGTCGAGACCGGCAAGTGCCTGCCCGACGCGGTGCAGTTGCTCACCCCCCTGTCCGCGGGCAACAACTGGATGAAGGTGGTCAACCTGGGCCGCTACGCCCTCGCCCTGTTCGACAAGCACACCGGCGCGGGCGTGCGGGTCTGGGTGGACGCGGCCAAGCTCGGTCCCTATCCCGAGCTGCGCGGCTGGCTGCTCAAGGAAAAGCCCAAGGCCGAACAGGACTCGGACCGGCTGCTGGAGGAGATCCGCCAGGCCGGCCCCACCATCTGCTCCCACCGGCCCGTGCAGGTGAACGGGCGCATGCGCCGCAAGCCCCACATGGGCCGGGTCGGCCTGTGCCCGGTCTGCGGCGAGCCCTTCCCGGCCAAGGACGGAGCCATCTGCCGCGGCTGCCAGGGCGAGGCCCCCTACGAGAACGAGTCCGCGGCCCAAGCCCCGGAGCGTCCGCCCCTGCGCGCCGTGCCCGCGGAAGAGGCCGTGGGCCGCACCGCCCTGCACGACATGACCCGCATCGTGCCCGGCCAGTCCAAGGGGCCGGAGTTCCTTGCCGGCCAGACCCTGACCCCGGGCGACCTCTGCCGGCTCCAGCACATGGGCCGCACCTCGGTCTACGTGGCCGAGGAACAGTCCCTGCCCGCGGACGAATGGATTCATGAGAACCAGGCCGCCCTGGCCTTTGCCCAACGCATGGCGGGCCCGGGCGTGGCTTACGACCCCGAGCCCCGCGAGGGGAAGGTCAATTTCCGCGCGGAACAGGGGGGGCTGCTCGCCCTGGACCGCACTGCCCTGCAGCGCTTCAACCTGGCCCCGGACGTCATGTGCGCCACCCGCCAGGGCGACACCCTCATGGAGCAGGACAAGCCCTTTGCCGCCTGCCGCGCCATCCCGCTCTACATCTCCAGGGAGAACTTCAGCCGGGCCATGGCCGCCCTGGGCGACGGCCCGCTCTTCTCCATCCTGCCCCTGCGCCGCGCCCGGGCCGGGCTCCTGGTCACCGGCACCGAGGTCTTCACCGGGGCCATCGAGGACCGCTTCGTGCCCATCCTCTCCGCCAAGCTCGCGGCCCTGGGCGCGGAGGTGGTCGCCGCGGACTTCGCGCCGGACAACGCCTCGGCCATCGCCTCCAGCATCCGCGCCATGCTCGCTGCGGGTTGCGATCTCATCATCACCACCGCCGGCCTGTCCGTTGACCCGGACGATGTGACCCGCCAGGGCCTGCTGGACGCCGGCCTGGCCGACGCGCTCTACGGCGCGCCGGTGCTGCCCGGGGCCATGACCCTGGTGGGCCGCATGGGCAACGCCCAGGTGCTGGGCGTGCCCGCCTGCGCCCTGTTCCACAAGACCACCAGCCTGGACCTGCTCCTGCCCCGGCTCCTGGCCGGCCAGCAGCCCACCCGCAGCGACCTGGCCCGGCTGGCCGAGGGCTCCTTCTGCCTGAACTGCAAGCAGTGCACCTTCCCCAAGTGCCCCTTCGGCAAGTAGGGGGCTGAGGGGAGCCAAAAAAGAAGGGCGGATCGCGATCCGCCCTTCTTCGTGTCTCGCGTCCTACCCCATCCGGTAGGACGGGGCCTTCTCGATGAGGTCCGCGATGAGCAGGGCCGCGGACAGGTCCTGGTGGGTGTCCGGGGTCATCTCGGCCATGATGTGGTCCTTGAGGTTCTGGGCCGCCTCGTGCAGCGCGGGCTGGTTGTTGCGGCCCTGGAGGAACGCCTCGTGCAGCAGGTCCAGGGTGAGGCGGGGCCAGGCGTCGTCCAGGTAGAGATGGTAGGCCAGTATCTCCCGGATTTTCAGGATGCCGAAGGCCACGTCCGCGATGCGGGTGTAGTCCCGGCTCATGATCTCGCCGTCATGGATGTGGGGCGGCCTGGCCACGCAGGGTTCCGCGGCGGCCTGGGCGCGTTTCCTGGCCCGGTAGTCCTCGATGTAGGCGACTTGCGCCATGGGTCCCTCCTGGTGTTCAAACCACTCATCGGCAGGCTGCGCCCGAAACATTAGCGCCAGGGTCTTGGGCTTCGCGCGGATATGCGCTAGGAAGGCCCGCGGAGGACATGACCATGCCACGGAACGTTGTGCCCAAGGGGGCCATCCAGAAGAAGGCCGAGGTTGAAGAGGCCGACCGGACCGGCGTGTACCGCCGCGCGAGCAACAGCGCCGGAGGCAAGTCCAACATCTTCCTGGTGGGCCTGCGCGGCAGCGGCAAGACCACCCTGGGCAAGGTCGGGGCCAAGCGCAGCGGCCGGCCCTTCCTGGACACGGACGAGATGGTGGAGGCCCGGGCCGGCAAGAGCGTCGCGGACATCGTCGCCCAGGCGGGCTGGGACGCCTTCCGCGCCCTGGAGAGCGAGGTGCTTGCCGAGGTCTGCGCCGGCGACGGCCAGATCGTGGCCACCGGCGGCGGGATCATCCTGGCCGAGGCCAACCGCCAGCTCATGCGCGCCGCGGGCAAGGTCTTCTACCTGGCCGCGGAGCCGGCCCTGCTCGCCGCCAGGCTGCTCAAGGACCCCAAGGTCGCCCAGCGGCCCACCTTGACCGGCCAGCCCCTGGCCGAGGAGATGCGCGCCCTGTTCGAGGAGCGCCAGCCCCTCTACATGAACGCCGCGGACTTCATCCTCCACGCCGGCGCGCCGCTGAGCGAACTGGCCGACGATTTCGAGGAGAAGATCCGGCTGGTGGAGCGGATGGCGGGGAGGAAGTAGGGCGGGCGGCCCGGGACGATTTTCAAGAGAAGACGGGCGATTCGTGAATCGCCCCTACAGAAGAGCGCCCCGCCAACCTCGCTGGTCCGGCTCTCTTGTGTAGGGGCGATTCACGAATCGCCCGTCTTGGTTTTTATCCCAGCCTGAACCGGGGCGGGTCGATGTGGGTGGAGTGGCAGACCGGGCAGCGGGAGGGCTTGGTGAGGCGGTCGCGCTTGGCGAAGCAAAAGCCGCAGTCCGCGCAGGCCGCCGGGGTGACGCGGAGCTTCTCGTGCCGGCCCCGGGCCGAGCGGGCCAGGTGCTCCAGGGCGTCGTGGACCTGGCGCTCGGACAGGCCGGCCATCTGGGAAATCTCCCGGGCCGAGTGCTCGGCCCCGGCGATTGCCGCGGCCACGGCCTGGGGCGCGGTCAGGCCACGCTCGGGCGGGGGAGGGGAATCCTGGCTAGGCGGCATGGCTATGAAACCCAGGCGGGCACCCATTTCCAGGCCTGGCGCAACGACTTGTCCAGGGCGTGGCAGCGGGGCTCCACCGCGTAGACCAGCTTCCAGTAGGCTTCCGAGTGGTTCAGGTGGCGGGTGTGGCAGAGCTCGTGCAGCAGCACGTAGCGGCACAGGTCCGGGGGCAGGAAGAGCAGCTTGCAGTTCAGGCTGATGCCGTGCCTGGCCGTGCAGCTTCCCCAGCGGGACTTCTGGGCGCGGATGGTGGCGTGGCTGAAGCCCAGGCCGGTCTCCTGCGCCAGGTCGCGCAGCCAGGGGGTGAGGCGCTGGCGGGCCATGTCGCGCAGCCAGTCCAGGAGCAGGCCGCGCAGGGCGTCGGGGTCGTCTTCCGGGCCGGCCAGGAGCAGGCGGCCGGGGCCGCTCTGGCGCAGGGCCGGCCGGCCGGGCCGGTTGGCGTGGTCCACCTGCCAGGTCTGTTCCAGGGCGCGCAGTTCGATGGCGTCGGGCAGCGCCGCCGAGGCGTCCGGGTCCTGGCCGCGGCGGGCCAGGCGGGCCAGGTGGTGGTCTATCCAGTCCTTGCGCGCATTCAGGATGGCGGGAAGTTGGGCAGGGTCGAATCCGGGCGGGGCCGTGACGGTGAGGCCGCGGCCCGGCGCGATGCGCAGGGTGACGCGCCGGGCGCGGGGGTGCAGGCGCAGCTCGTAGGCGGGCAGGCGGCTCATTTCTCGGCTAGGGGCCGGCGGGCCTCCTCGCCCAGGTCGAAGAAGTCGCCCGAGGGCACGAGCTTCCCGGGCCGCTCCGGGTAGAAATACATCCAGGCCGTGAGCCGGCGGCCGTTGTCCAGCTCCACCTCCACTTCCTCGCGGCGGTAGACCGTGGGGTGGTCCTCCAGCTCGTCCAGGCGGCGCAGTCCCGGGCCGCTGACCGCGTAGACCTCGCCGGTGATGCGCGACTGCTGTTCGTGCTTGTACACGTAGGGCACGTAGGAGAAGTACATGGCGTACTTGTCCACCGTGTGGCCCCGGCCCAGCAGTTCGGCACCGAGCAGGTAGGCGGAGTGGTACCAGGAACCGGCGCGCAGGGAACCGTAAACAAAGACAACGTGTTTCTGCATTGGACCTCCCGGCCCGGTGCATGAAGAATTTTCGGGAACTGCGGCGCTCTGGGTGGAGGGCCGGAACTCCTGTGTCGCTTCTGGCCCGGTTCGGCCCATCTGTCAACGGGCAAGGTTGCAGCGGCGTGAGCCGAAAAAAGGCCCGCTCCCGGAGGAGCGGGCCTGGATGGCCATGGTTGGGGGCTAGCCGCAGTTGCAGCCGCCTTCGGGCCCCTTTTCCTTCAGTTCGGCCGGGCAGTAGGAGAGCAGGTTGAAGCACTCGAAGTTGTTCTCCGGGTCTTCGGCGTAACGGAAGCTCAGGTTGGGGTGCCCGCCGAATGATTCCACGGTTTCCCCGGAACTCTGGTAGTACGAGCAGGAGTTGTTGTTGCAGACCAGGATAAGGCCCCACATGGTTTCCGGCGGCCCGATCCAGGACTCCAGCTTCTGGCCGCAGTGCGGACAGAAACGCTCGGTGTCGCAGGACTCGATGGTATTGAAACTCATTGCGCAATGCTCCTTCAGGCCGCAGCCTGGTCGTGATGTCACATCACTTTCAGAAATAACGCGTTTCGCCCGGATGTCCAGGGGGCTGAGGAGAGGGGATCAGGCCTTGGCCGGCTGGCCGCCCCGGGCATTCTGCTGCCAGGGTTGCATGGCCGAGGCATCGAGGCCCCGGCCCGCGTCGTAGACGCCCACCACGGTTTGGTCAAGCTCCACGTGGCGGGACCGGCGGCGGTAGCGGGCCATGTTCACGAAGTCCGCCTCGTAGCCGCCCTGGCTGGTCCAGCCGCCGCAGCGGTCCAGCACCAGGCCGCGGGCCAGGCACAGGCACAGCGGGTCGATGTTGGCCTGGCGTACTATCTCCTGGTCGTCCAGCCGGGGCAGGAAGGGCGTTTCGGGGAAGGCGCGGGAGGTGTCGATGCGGCAGATGAGCATGTCCGTCCCGGGATGGGCCAGGTAGGTGGCGAAGGCCGTGGGGGTCAGGGCGTTGTCGTCGTCGAGGAAGACCAGGCGCGCGCCGCGGGACGCGCGCAGGAGCGTGTCCCGGATCTTGTTGCCGTAGTCCCCGTCCCGGGGCAGGTCGAGGTAGCGCACGAAGGCGAGGCCCCGGGGCCGGCAACCCCGCACCCCGTCGAAGCCCACCAGCATCTCCACGGCCGAGGCGTCCAGCCCGGCCGCGTCCATGGCCGCGGCCACGGAGTCCACGGCCTGGCCCAGGGCCAGGGGCCGGTCCCCCCGGCTGGGGGTGATGAGGGAGAACAGGGGCTTGCCCATGCGTCATTCCTCGGACAGTTTGCCAGGGGCACAGCAATAAGCGCGCCAGGATCAGGTTTCGCGCGAAGCCCGGCCATGGCCCTCGTTGGCCGTGCCTGTCCTCCAGTCCTCCTCCGGCGAGGCGACTTCCCGCAGGTTGAGCACGGCCGTCCCTCGTTCCCGGGGGATGCAGAGCAGGTTGACGCTCACGGTGCGGTCGAACACATTCTCCGGGTTGAGGAAATGGTTGGCCGGATTCCACAGCGGGGTCACGTGCCAGTAGAGGCGCATATCCAGGGCCAGGAGAGCGGAGATGAGCGCTGCAGAGCGTTTGGGGCGGTCGTTCTCCACGTAGATCAGGGGCCGGAAGCGCCGGATGGTGGATTCCGCCCCACGCAGCACCTGAGCCTCCATGCCTTCCACGTCGATTTTCAGGAAATGGCAGGCCGCAAGACCCAGGTCGTCCACCCGGGCCAGGGGGACGGCCGCGGCGTCGGCAGTGGCCGTGGGCTCCAGGCTCAGGCCTCCGAAGTTTGCGGGCTGGGCATAGTCCAATACGGGCACCTGCACGAATCCCTGCTCTGCGCCCAGTGCGCACAGGTGGGGCCGCGTCCAGGACAGGCTGTTGAGGGCCAGGTTGGCGCAGAGCAGGTGGTGGAGGAAGGGCTGGGGCTCGAAGGCCAGCACCTGGCCGGACGGCCCTGCCTGTCTTGCGAAGTACACCGCATGCACCCCGAGGTGGGCTCCGATGTCCAGCACGGTCATGCCCGGCTTCACCACCTGGCCCAGGAAGGACAGTTCGGCCTCGAAGGCTTCGCCGTATCGGTCCAGGGCTTGGCCTATGTAGATGTCGCTCACGCTGTAAAGCATCAGGCCATGGCGGCAGGCCTTGATGCGCAGGTGGCCGTGGGAGAAGAGGGGAGCGCTGGGCACGGGGTCATGCTCCTTCAGTCTTTCATGTCGTAATGGGCCTGGAACAGGGCCAGGAGGTCGTCGGCATAGGAGTAGGCGCGGGCCTGGCCCACGCCGGAGACCGCGGCCACGTCCTCGCGGCATTGGGGCCTGGCCTGGACCAGGGCCAGCAGGGTCTTGTCGTGGAACACCAGGTAGGGCGGCACGCCCTGGGCGCGGGCCGTGTTCAACCGCCAGGCGCGCAGGGCCGCGAAGAGCTCCCGGTCCGCGGGGTCGGGCAGGTGGGCGTCGGTCCAGTGGCCCGCGCCCTCGCCGCGGGCGGCGCGCTCGGCTTTCCTCTGCGCGCGGAGTTCGGCGCGTTGCTTCTTCTTGTCTTCCTTGGCGCGCTCCGAGGCCCAGGCCGCGTCGCGGCGCAGGGACACCTGCTCCTGGCCCTTGAGCACCCGCCAGCTCTTGGCGTTGAGCTTGAGCGCGCCGTGGCCCATCCAGTCGATGTCCAGGTAGCCCCCGGCAGCCAGTTGCCGGAAGATGGAGCGCCACTGCCGGCCCGTGAGTTCCTGGCCGATGCCGAAGGTGGAGACCTGCTCGTGCCCGTGTTTCAGCACGGCCTCGCTCTCCTTGCCGCGCAGCACCGCCACCTGCTGCCCCACCCCGAAGGACTGGCCGGTGCGGAACACGCAGGACAGGGCCTTCTGCGCCTCCACCGTGGCGTCCCAGGCGGTGGCCGGGAACAGGCAGGCGTCGCAGTTGCCGCAGGGCTCGGCCAGTTCCTCCCCGAAATAGCCCAGCAGCACCTGGCGGCGGCAGCGGGTGGTCTCGCAGAACCCGGCCAGGGCCGAGAGCTTCTGCTGCTCCAGGATCTTGACCTGGTCCGGGGCGTTCGACCTGTCGAGCAGCACGCGCATGGACGCGAAATCGCCCAGGGAGTGGAGCAGCAGGGCGTCGGCGGGCAGGCCGTCCCGGCCGGCTCTGCCAGTCTCCTGATGGTATGCTTCCAAACTCTTTGGCGGGTCCAGATGGACCACGAAGCGTACGTCGGGCTTGTCCACGCCCATGCCGAAGGCGATGGTGGCCACCATGACCATGCCCTCTTCAACCATGAACCGCTCCTGGCGGCGGCTGCGCTCGGCTCCGTCCAGGCCCGCGTGGTAGGCCAGGGCCGGCAGTCCCTTGGACTGGAGAAAGGCCGCGGTCTCGTCGCACTTGGCCCGGGTCATGCGGTACACGATGCCGCACGCGCCCGGCCGCTCGGCCAGGAACGCGGCCAGCCGGCCGTGGGGGTCCTCCTTGGGCTCGACGAGATAGCGGATGTTGGGCCGGTCGAAACCCGCGGTGAAGACCTTGGCCTCGGTGAAACGCAGCCGCTCCAGGATGTCGCGCCGGGTGGGACCGTCGGCCGTGGCGGTCAGCGCCAGGCGCGGCACGCCCGGGAAGCGGTCGGGCAGGGCGGCGAGGTCCAGGTATTCCGGCCGGAAGTCGTGCCCCCACTGGGACACGCAGTGCGCCTCGTCGATGGCGAAGAGCGCCACGGGCAGCCGCGCGAGGGTCTCCAGGAACCCGGCCTGGGCCAGGCGCTCGGGCGAGACGTAGAGCAGGTCGAGCTGCTTGCGCAGGAGCAGGCCCTCGATGCGCGAGATTTCCGGAAAGGGCAGGCTGGAGTTGAGCGTCTCGGCCCGCACCCCGAGCTGCTTGAGCCCGGACACCTGGTCCTGCATGAGCGCGATGAGCGGGCTCACCACCACCCCCACGCCCGGCCGCACCAGGGCCGGAATCTGGTAGCACAGGGACTTGCCCCCGCCCGTGGGCATGTACACCACCGCGTCCCCGCCGGATGCGACCTGGGCGATGATCTCCTCCTGCCTCCCCATGAAGGCCGGGAAGCCAAAGACGTTATTAAGGATGGAGAGGGGGGTGGGGGAGTGGTGGGTGGGAGCGTCGGCCATGCGGCGGCACTAGCACCGCGCCATGGTCACGGCAAGCCCGCCCTTGGCCGTCTCCTTGTAGCGCTTGTCCATGTGCTTTCCGGTGGCGGCCATGGCGGAGAGGGCGGCGTCGAAGTCCACCTTGTGGCGGGAGGGGATTTCCGCGGCCGCGATGAGGTAGGCGTTGTAGGCCTTGACCGCGCCCATGGCGTTGCGCTCGATGCAGGGGATTTGCACGAACCCGCCCACCGGGTCGCAGGTGAGGCCCAGGTGGTGCTCCAGGGCGATCTCCGCCGCGTTCTCGCAGATGCGCACGCCCAGGCCCGCGGCCTGGGCCAGCATGGCAGCGGCCATGGCCGAGGCCACCCCCACCTCGCCCTGGCACCCCACCTCGGCCCCGGAGACGCTCGCATTGTGCCGGGCCAGGAGCCCGATGGCCGCGGCGGCAAGGATCGCCCGGCGCTGGGTGTCCCGGGGCACGCGGAACAGGGCCTTCAATAGGTAGAGGCACCCGGCCACCACCCCGCACGACCCGGCCGTGGGCGCGGTCACGATGGTGTGGCCCGCGGCGTTCTCCTCGGCAGCGGCCACGGCAAAGGCGTTGATGGCGAGCAAGAACCGGTCGCGGTGCTCCCGGGACAGGGCGTTGCGGTACAGGGTGCCGGCCTTGCGGAACATCTCCAGCGGCCCGGGCAGCCTGCCCGAGGCGGACAGGCCCCGGTCCACGGACGCGAGCATGGCGTCCAGCACCCGGTCCAGGCCCGCGTCCAGACCGGCCCGGTCCAGGCCGGACAGGGCCATTTCGTTCTCGGCCATGAGCTCGGGCAGTCGCCGCTGGCGGCGGTGCATGCGGTCCTTGAGCTCGGCCATGGTGGCGAAGGGGAAGGGCGGCTCGGGCCGCTGTGGCTGCCGCTGCCGCTTGAAGGTGATGCTCCCCCCGCCGACCGAGTAATAGGTGCGCTCGAACACCGGCCTGCCCGCCGCATCCAGCAGGCGCAGCACCATGGTGTTGCTGTGCGGATGGCGGTGGTCCAGGGTGTCGAACACCAGGTCCTGGGGACGCAGGGGCAGGCAGGGGCCGCCGCCGCGCGGGCTCAGGGCCAGTTCGTGCCCGCCCGTAGGGTCCAGGGAGGAGAGCAGGGCGGGCGGGCAGGTCTCGGGAGCATGGCCCAGCAGCCCGGCCAGCAGGGCGCGGTCCGTGCCGTGGCCGCGGCCGGTGGCGGCCAGGGACCCGAAGAGCCGGGCCTCGAACCGGGCCGCGCGGCTGCGCTGCGCGAGCGTCAACTCCCGGCAGCGGGCCAGGAAGTCCAGCCCGGCCCGCATGGGCCCCATGGTGTGCGAACTGGACGGCCCGGGGCCGATGGAGAACAGCTCGAAGACCGAGGTGGTGATGGGCGGCATGGCGGTTCCTGCCTGAAGTTGCGGGAGTATCGCAAGGACCTATACCGAACGGGGACTTGCCAAGGCAAGCCGTGGCCCGGGTCCGCGGGGGGAAAATGCAGGGAAAAACGTCGCCGGGCCGGGCCTTCGCTCAATTTTCTTGACAGCCCCCCGGGCCACTGCTAGAAGGCCCGTCTACCCGATTCGCCGCTTGGCCGATCGCCTAGGCCCGTAGCTCAGGGGGAGAGCACTTGCTTGACGCGCAAGGGGTCAGCAGTTCAAATCTGCTCGGGCCTACCAGATTTCCCCGAAGGGAGGCGCATCGCCTCCCTTCTTTTTCCGTTCGGATTCGGGCGCAGCGGGGTTCGGAACCCCAGAGGATGAGACCGTGCAGGTGAGCATTGCGGGACAGGACGTGGAGGCCCAGGCCGGAGAGAGTTTCGGCGAGGCCATTTCCAAGACCCTGTCCAAGAAGAAGATGAAGGATGTGGTGGCGGCGCGCTGCGGCGACCGCCTCCTGGACCTTTTCAAGCCCGTGGAGCCCGGCTGCGACGGCGTTGAGCCGGTGTTCGCCGATTCCCCCGAGGGCCTGGACATCATCCGCCACAGCACGGCCCACGTCATGGCCGAGGCGGTCAAGGTCCTCTTCCCCACCGCCAAGGTCACCATCGGCCCGGCCATCGAGAACGGGTTCTACTACGATTTCGACTACGAGCGCCCCTTCACCCCCGAGGACCTGGAAGCCATCGAGGCGCAGATGCGCGCGATCGTGGCCGCGGACCATCCCTTCCGCTGCCGCATCGCCTCGCGCACCGCGGCCGAGAAGCTCTTCGGGGACATGGGCGAGGACTACAAGCTGGAGCTCATCCGCGACCTGGGCGAGGAGCGCTACTCCCTGTACACCCAGGGCGAGTTCACGGACCTGTGCCGCGGCCCGCACGCGCCGAGCACCCGGTTCCTGGGCGCGTTCAAGCTGCTCTCCGTGGCCGGGGCCTACTGGCGCGGCGACGAGAAGAACAAGATGCTCCAGCGCATCTACGGCACGGCCTGGGCCACGGAAAAGGAGCTCAAGGCCTACCTGAACCGCCTGGAGGAGGCCAAGCGCCGCGACCACCGCAAGCTGGGCGTGCAGCTCGACCTCTTCTCCTTCTCCGAGGACGCCGGCCCGGGCATGGTCATCTGGCACCCCAAGGGCGCCCTGGTGCGGACCATCCTGGAGGACTTCGAGCGCAAGGAGCACCTGAAGCGCGGCTACCACATCGTGCAGGGGCCGCTCATCCTCAAGCAGGAGCTCTGGGAGAAGTCCGGGCACTACGACAACTATCGCGAGAACATGTACTTCACGGCCATCGACGAGGTCGGCTACGGCGTGAAGCCCATGAACTGCCTCTCGCACATGCTCATCTTCAAGAGCCGGGTGCGCTCCTACCGCGACCTGCCCCTGCGCTACTTCGAGCTGGGCCTGGTGCACCGGCACGAACGCAGCGGCGTGCTGCACGGCCTCACCCGGGTGCGCGCCTTCACCCAGGACGACGCCCACCTCATCTGCCGGCCCGACCAGGTGCAGGACGAGATCATCGGGGTCATCGAGTTCGTGCGCGACATGATGGGGCTGTTCGGGTTCGAATACGAACTGGAGCTGTCCACCCGGCCCGAGAAATCGATCGGCTCGGACGCGGACTGGGACATGGCCACGGGAGCCCTGGAGACCGCGCTCAAGGCCGTGGGCCTGCCCTACCAGATCAACGCGGGCGACGGGGCGTTCTACGGCCCCAAGATTGACATCAAGCTCAAGGATGCCTTAGACCGCCGCTGGCAGTGCGCCACAATCCAGTGCGATTTCACCTTGCCGGAGCGGTTTGACCTTGTGTATACGGATTCGGATGGCGAACGCCGCCGGCCGGTCATGCTCCACCGGGTGATCCTGGGGTCCATCGAACGGTTCCTGGGGGTGCTCATCGAGCACTTCGCCGGCGCCTTTCCCACGTGGCTGGCTCCGGTGCAGGCCCGGGTGCTCACCGTCACCGAGGCGCACGATGCGCACGCGGCTGCGGTGAGGGATTTCCTGGCCTCCCGGGGCGTGCGCGTGGAAGCCGACCTTCGCAACGAGAAGCTCGGCTACAAGGTGCGCGAGGCCCAGGTGGAGAAGGTCCCCTACGTCCTGGTGGTGGGGGACATGGAAGTGGAGTCCGGAGGCGTAAGTGTGCGTCTGCGAGGAGAGAATTTGGGGGCGCGCAGCCTGGATGAGGTTGCAGCCCTCATTGCGGCGGATTGCGCCGAACCGTTCAAGCGCGGAGGAATGAGCTATCGTTTCGACAGCTGTGCAAGCGCGGTGTAACCGGCAGATTCGGGCGCGCGAGGTGCGCGTCATCGGCGCCGAGGGTCAGCAGGTGGGAATCCTGCCCACGGACGAGGCGCTGGCCATGGCCGTTGAGCTTGGCCTGGATCTGGTCGAGGTCGCACCGAACGCCGAGCCCCCGGTCTGCCGGGTCATGGACTACGGGAAGTACAAGTACGAGCAGCAGAAAAAGCAGCAGGAAGCTCGGAAGAAACAGACCATAGTCCAGATCAAGGAGATCAAGGTCCGCCCCAAGACCGACGACCACGACTTCAACACCAAGGTCAAGCACATCCTCCGCTTCCTGGAGGAGGGCGATCGCGTCAAGGTCACGGTCTTCTTCCGGGGCCGCGAGATCGTGCACAAGGACCGGGGTGAGATGATTTTGCGGCGCGTCGTGGAGGCTGTCGCGGACGTAGCCAAGGTGGAGCAGGAGCCACGGGCCGAGGGACGCACCCTCTTCCTGCTGCTCGCGCCCAAGGTTAAAAGCGCCTAGGGAATTTCGCGGGAAGGACCTTCGCAAGCCGGCCCGCGTCAGCTTAGCCCCGATTGATGACTGTTGATGACCGTCAAGGAGAGCGTCATGCCCAAGTTGAAGACCAACCGCAGCGCCGCCAAGCGGTTTCGCGCCACCGGCACCGGGAAGATCCGTCGCCGTCGGCAGAGTCTGCGGCACATCCTGACCAAGAAGAACGCCAAGCGCAAACGCCGCCTGGGCCAGGGCGCCCTGGTGGACAAGGCCAACGAGCGGGCGGTCCGGGCTCAGGTCCCGACCCTCTAGCAGCCCGCCGGGGGATTTCCCCCAGCAAGGAGAAGAGATATGCGTGTCAAGCGCGGAAAGGCCGCCCACAAGCGGCACAAGAAATACCTGAAGCTTGCCAAGGGCTTCCGTGGAGCCCGCAGCAAGCTGTTCGTCACCGCCCGCGAGGCTGTCGAACGAGGCTGGACCTTTGCCTACCGCGACCGCAAGGTGAAGAAGCGTGAGTTCCGCAAACTGTGGATCCTGCGCATCAACGCCGCTGCCCGCGAGAACGGCCTGTCCTACAGCCGGTTCATGAACGGCCTGGCTGCGGCCGGCGTGGAGCTGAACCGCAAGATCCTGGCGGACATGGCCGTGCGCGAGAAGGACGGCTTCGCCAAGCTGGTCGAACTGGCGAAAACGAAGCTCTAGCAGGCCGTTGAAAATTCCGCGATGGCTGCGTTGCTCGAACACGCCAACCCCTCACGTATGTTCAGATACGCTTCGGGCTTGGCGTGTTCTCGCGCCTTGCCCTCGCGGTTTTTGAACGGCCTGCAAGAAGGATTCACGAGCAGTGTCTAACGCCTTTACGACGAAGCTCGACGACCTGGTCCAGGGCGGCAAGGCCGCCCTGGACCAGGTTTCTTCCATGGCTGGCCTGGAAGAGGCCCGGGTGGAATACCTGGGCCGCAAGGGCCGGCTGGCCGCGCTCCTGGCCGAGCTACCCTCCCTGTCCCCGGAGGAGCGGCCCCAGGCCGGCAAGGCCGCCAACGCGGCCAAGATCGAACTCACCCGGCTGCACGACCTGCGCCTGGCCGCGCTCAAGGCGGTCCAGGAGTCCGCGGCCTTCGCCGGTTTCGACCCCACCCTGCCCGGCCGCTTCCCGGACCTGGGCTCCTGGCACCCCATCACCACGGTCATGGCCGAGATCTGCGCGGTGTTCACCGGCATGGGCTTCGACGTGGTGAGCGGGCCCGAGGTGGAGTCCGACTGGCACAATTTCGAGGCCCTGAACATGCCCCCCGAGCACCCGGCCCGGGACATGCAGGACACCCTCTACGTCACCGACAGCGTGGTGCTGCGCACCCACACCTCGCCCCTGCAGATCCGCTCCATGCTGGCCCGCAAGCCGCCGGTGGCGGTCATCGCCCCGGGCAAGGTGTACCGCCGCGATTCGGACCTGACCCACACCCCCATGTTCCATCAGATCGAGGGCCTGCTGGTGGACCGCAAGGTGTCCATGGCCGACCTGCGCGGCACCCTCACGGCGTTCGGGCAGGCCATCTTCGGCCCGCAGACCAGGACCCGCTTCCGTCCCAGCTTCTTCCCCTTCACCGAGCCCAGCGCCGAGGTGGACATCTCCTGCGTGCTGTGCGGAGGCAAGGGCCACGTGAACGGCGCGCCCTGCCGGGTGTGCAAGACCACCGGCTGGGTGGAGATCCTGGGCTGCGGCATGGTGGACCCCGAGGTCTTCAAGTCCGTGGGCTACGATCCCGAGGAGGTCACGGGCTTCGCCTTCGGCATGGGCGTGGAGCGCGTGGCCATGCTCAAGTACGGCATCGGCGACCTGCGCATGCTCTTCGAGAACGATGTGCGGTTCCTTGAGCAGTTCGCTTAGCCGGCAGACAGTTCGCAAGCAAAAGGCCGCGGGTTCCGCCCGCGGCCTTTTTTCATCCCATGCCGGACTCGTATCCCGTATCCGGCGGCTGCCCCCGCCTCCCGGCCGCGGCCTTGGCCAGCTCGTCGCAGCGCTCGTTGTCCGGGGTGCCGTTGTGCGCCTTGACCCAGCAGAAACTCACCTGGTGCTCCGCGAGCAGGGCGGCCAGACGCTCCCACAGGTCGCGGTTCTTGACCGGCTTCTTGTCCGCGGTCTTCCAGCCGTTCTTCTGCCATTTTGCCAGCCAGCGCTTCTGGACCGCGTCGGCCAGGTAGCGCGAGTCCGTGTGCAGTTCCACCACGCAGGCTCGCTTGAGGCTGGCGAGGGCCATGAGCACCGCATAGATCTCCATGCGGTTGTTGGTGGTGCGGGAAAATCCGCCGGACAGCTCCTTGCGGTGCCCGTTCCATTTGAGCACGCAGGCCCAGCCGCCCGGGCCGGGATTGCCCAGGCAGGAGCCGTCGGTGAACACGGTCACGCAGCGCTCCTGGGTCATGGCCTGGTCCCGGCCGGGGCGCGCATGGCCTCGAGCTGCTGCCACAGGTCCCGCAGGGCCAGGGACAGGCCCAGGGGCCAGTCGCCGTCGGCGAAATAGGGGGCGAAGTGCTCCTCGCGCAGGCGGCGCACGAACTCGGGGTCCAGGGCGCGCTCCAACAGCGGGGGCAGGATGATGGTGGCCTTGTGCGCGGCCAGGTCCAGGCCGATGAACAGGGTCTTGGCGTCGGTCTCGGGCAGGGTGGGGTCGGCCTTGCGCACCTGGATGCGCAACTCGATGCCGAACTCCTGCTTGAGGGACGCGGCGAAGTCGCGGATGGCGTCGCGCTGCTCCGGGGTCATGGCCCCGGTGGTGTCGTAGACCGTGGACCGGGTGTTGATGCGGTCCATGGTCTTGGCGAAGTGTCGCTGGTAGAGCACCGCCACCACGGCGAACACCACCAGGAGCAGCATGCCCCGCAGGAAGGTGGCCCCGGGGGTGGCGCCCTTGCGGGGTTTGAGCGCGCGGTAGAAGGTGAAGAACGGCATGGCGAATGGGGAGCCTACCCGGAAAGCCACCGGCCTGCAACGCCTACCGTTTCGCTTGCCTTCGCGGCCTGCTTCGGGTACCCGGACTTGTCCCTTTCCGTAACGCCGCGGCGACGAATCTGTAACCCAAGGTCCGTTCCACCCCGCATGGACGTCTTCACCCTGTTCCTCTATCTCTCCATGGGCGCCGGCTTCTTCATGGCCGTCACCCTGGGCGCCAACGACGTGGCCAACTCCATGGCCCCGTGCGTGGGCTCCCGGGCCATCACCGTGCGCCAGGCCCTGGTCATCGCCAGCGTGCTCAACTTCGTGGGCGCGGTCATGCTCGGCTCCCACGTGGCCGCCACCATGAGCAGGGGCATCGTGGCCGTGGAGACCATCGGCGATCCCAAGCTGGTGATGCTGGGCATGTTCTCCGCCCTGCTGGCCGCCTCCCTGTGGATGTTGGTGGCCACCTTGACCGCCCTGCCGGTGTCCTCCACCCATTCCATCGTGGGGGCCATCCTCGGCTTCGGCCTGGTGGCGGGCGGGCCCCAGTCCGTGAACTGGCTTCCCCTGGGCGGGGTGGTGCTGTCCTGGTTCATCTCCCCGTTCTTCGCCCTGGGCGTGTCGTACTTCATCTTCACCCAGATCCGGAAGAAGATCTTCCTGCAGCGGGACTTCCTGGAGCGGGCCAAGGCCTGGGGCCCGCGCTGGATGGCCCTGACCTCCATGCTGGTGGGCTTCTCCTTCATGTACAAGACCCCCTTCGGCAAGAAGCTCCAACTCCCCCTGTGGGGCTCGACCCTGGTCGTGGCGCTCTTTGCCGGCGCGGTCTGGCTGGCGGGCCGGTGGTACACCCACCACCTGGCCAAGCGCATAGCCGAGTCCGTGGAGGGGGTGGAGCAGCTCTTCAAGAACCTGCAGATATTCACCGCCAGCTATGTGGCCCTGTCCCAGGGGGCCAACGACGTGGCCAACGCCATCGGCCCCATCGCGGTCATCTACCTGATGGCCCGCGACCACGCCTTTGTGCAGAATGCGGAGATACCCATCTGGCTGCTGGGCCTGGGCGGACTGGGCATCGCCCTGGGCATCATGCTCCTGGGGCACAAGGTCATGTCCACGGTGGGCGAGAAGATCACCACCCTGACCAACACCCGCGGCTTCGCGGTGGACTTCGCCTCGGCCACCACCGTGCTGGTGGCCTCCAAGCTGGGCCTGCCGGTGTCCTCCACCCACGCGGCCGTGGGCGCGGTCACCGGGGTGGGCCTGGCCCGCGGCTTCAAGGCCGTGGATTTCGGCGTCCTGTTCCGCATCGTGGTGTACTGGGTCATCACCGTTCCGGTGGCGGCGGTGACCTCCATGCTCATCTACTGGCTGCTCACATGGATATTTGCCTGAAAGCGCACCCTCGGAGGCGAGCCTGATGCGTAACCTGCTTTTCGGAATGCTCACGGACCATTCTCCCCTGGATGGCCTCACCGAGCACTACGACAAGATCCACGAGTGCACCGAACTCATCCAGGAGGCCCTGGAGTGCTACGTGGGCGGCACCGGGTGCCGCGACTTCCAGGAGATCACCGCCCAGGTGGACGAGTTGGAGGACCAGGCGGACATGATCAAGCGCCGCATCCGCAACCATCTGCCGCGGCGGCTGTTCATGCCGGTGGATAAGACCCTGTTCCTGAACTACACCAACGCCCAGGACAACATCCTGGACAGCGCCCAGGAGGCCATGCACTGGCTGTCCATGCGCCGCATGGACATCCCGGTTCCGAACCAGAAGCCCCTGGTGGAGCTCATCGCCGACGTGTGCTTCACCATCGACCTGCTGGGCCCGGCCCTGACCTCCACCCTGGGCCTCATCTACCACCAGCACCTGGACCGGCCGGGCACCAAGGAGCGCTACTGCTCGGTGCGCCACCAGCGGCACAAGGTGTTCCGGGACAAGAACGCCCTGGTTGCGGCCATCTACAACGCGGACATGGAATTCAAGGACATCTATCAGCTTGTGCATTTCATCGAGCGGCTGGCGGACATGAGCCACAACAGCGAGAAGTGCTCGGACATCCTGCGGGCCATGGTCGCCCGCTAGGAGGCTTTGGGCCACAGGAGGTCGGGACACGGGCGGATCGCCGCAACACGCAGCGCCGTGCGGCTGGAGGGGTTCGGTGGCGGACGTTTCCAGCGGCCTGCCGGAGTGGCGTTTCCCATGACGTTCAGGTAGGTTTGCAGCCAGGAGTGCTGTAGGCGCGACTCCCCGCAGGGCGGTGCGGGGGGATCGGTCCGGGCAGGGGCGAAGCGATGGCGGGGAGTTCCCCGTCGCCGCCAAAGCGCAGCAGGGCGACGGCCGGCCGCCAGAGGGAGCCGACGCCGAGGGGGGGGCTATGCGCGCCATATTCTTCGGAATGCTCTGCGACCGTGCGCCGCTGGACGGCCTGCTGGAGCACTACGACAAGATCCACCAGTGCGCGGGACTCATCCAGGAGGCCATGGAGTGCTACGTGGCCGGCGGGACCTGCCAGGACTTCATGGAGCTGGCCGCCCAGGTGGACGCCATCGAGAACGAGGCCGACGCCATCAAGCGCCGCATCCGCAACCACCTGCCGCGGCGGCTGTTCATGCCGGTGGATAAGACCCTGTTCCTGAACTACACAAACGCCCAGGACAACATCCTGGACAGCGCCCAGGAGGCCATGCACTGGCTGGCCATGCGCCGGGTGGCCATCTCCGAGCGCTTCCAGAAGCCCATCGTGGATCTCATCGACGAGGTGAACGTCATCACCGACCTGCTGGGCCCGGCGCTCAAGGCCACCATCGGCCTCATCTACCTGCAGCACACGGACCGCGACGGCGTCAAGGAACGCTTCCGGGCGGTGCGGGCCAAGCGGCACGGGGTGTTCAGGAGCAAGAACGCCCTGGTGAGCGCCATCTACAACACCGAGCGGGATTTCAAGGACATCTACCAGCTCATCCACTTCATCGAGCGGCTGGAGGACATGGGGCACAACACCGAGAGGTGCGCGGACGTGCTGCGGTCCATGATTGCTCGATAGGCCCTTCCCTGGTTCGAAAACGGACGGCCGGCTCCCCTGCGGGAGCCGGCCGTCTCGATTTCCAGCCGGGGTTAGATCTGGTGGCAGCGGTGCTTGATGCTCACGCCGCGGACCATGAACACCGCGACCTCGGCCACGTTGGTGCACAGGTCGCCGATGCGCTCCAGGCTGCGGGCCGCCAGGATGGTGTGCACCGCGCGGCGTATGCCGGTGGTCTCGGCCACCATGTCGTCCATGGTGCGGCGCAGGATGCGGACGTGCAACTCGTCGGCCTGGCCGTCCGAGCGGCAGACCGCCAGCGCCAGTTCGTCGTCGCCGTTGCGGAAGGCGGTCACCGCGTTGCGCAACATGCCCCGGACAGTGTCCGCCAGGGCCTCCAGGTCCGGGTTGTAGGGCGTTTCCGCCAGGGCGGACATGGCCACCACCCGCTCGGCGATGTTCACCGCCTCGTCGCCGATGCGCTCCAGGTCCACCACCGACCGGGCGCAGGCCATGACCAGGCGCAGGTCGCGGGCGACCGGTTGCTCCCGGGCCAGGATCTGCAGGCTGGCCTCGTCGATCTCGCATTCCAGGGAGTTGATGGCCGTGTCATTCTCGATGACCTTTTCGGCCAGGTCCGCATCGCGCCGGATGAGGGCGGTGCAGGCCTGGTCCACGGCCCTCTCCGCCAGGGCGGACATGTTCAGGACCTTGAGCTTGAGTTCCTCCACCATGTGCTGGAGGTGGGTTTCGGTGTTGGGCATGTGTTCTCTCCTAGCCGAAGCGGCCGGTGATGTAGTCCTCGGTCTGTTTTTCCTTGGGCCGGGTGAAGAGGGTCTCGGTGTTGTCGCATTCGATGAGCTGGCCCAGGTAGAAGAAGGCGGTGATGTCCGAGACGCGTGCGGCCTGCTGCATGTTGTGGGTGACGATGATGATGGTCAGGTCCTTCTTGAGCTCGTGGACCAGTTCCTCGATCTTTTGGGTGGCGATGGGGTCCAGGGCGCTGGCAGGCTCGTCCATGAGCAGGACCTCGGGCTGCACGGCCAGGGCGCGGGCGATGCACAGCCGCTGCTGCTGGCCGCCGGACAGGCCCAGGGCCGAGGAGTGCAGGCGGTCCTTGACCTCCTCCCACAGGGCGGCCTGGCGCAGGCTCTCCTCCACCCGGTCGGCGATCATGTTCTCGTCGCGCACCCCGTTGACCCGCAGCCCGTAGGCCACGTTCTCGAAGATGGTCTTGGGGAAGGGGTTGGGCTTCTGGAACACCATGCCCACCCGCCGCCGCAGCTCCACCACGTCCAGCTTGGGGTCGTAGATGTCCAGGGTCTCCAGGGTGACCTTGCCCTCCACCCGGGTGCCGATGATCAGGTCGTTCATGCGGTTCAGGCAGCGCAGGAAGGTGCTCTTGCCGCAGCCCGAGGGGCCGATCAGGGCGGTTATGCGTTTCTCCGGGAACTCCATGGTCACGCCCTTGAGGGCCTTGAAATCTCCGTAGAAGAAATCAAGGTTCTTGGACGATATCTTGGTCCGTGCGGTCATGCCTGGTTACCGTCCTCGCGGCTTGGCGCCGCCGGGGTTGAGGATGCTTCGGAATGCTCCGGTCCGGCCTCCGCGGCCGGCAGGGTGAAGTGGAAGGCCGTCCCCCCGGTGGAGGAGAGCGGGCTCTCGATCCAGATCCTGCCCCCGAGGCGCTCGACGATGTGCTTGCTGATGGCCAACCCCAGGCCGGTGGAGGGCGCGCCGTTCTTGGTGCGGTGCTTCTCCACCCGGTAGAACCGCTCGAAGACCCGGGGCTGCTCTTCCTTGGAAATGCCCGGCCCCGCGTCCTGCACCGTGAAGCGCACGTCCCGGTCCTGGGCCCGGGCAAGGACGCGCACCGTGGACTGGGGCGGGCCGTACTTGAAGGCGTTCTCCAGCAGGTTGCGGAACACCTGGGTGAGCCGGCTCGGGTCGCCCATGACCCGGGCCTCGGCCAGGTCCTGCTCCACGGCGATGTTCTTGGCCTCGGCCATCTGGCCGCAGGCGCGCAGGGCCTCGGCCACGGCCGGGGCCGGGTCCAGCGGCACGGAGGCCATGGCCGCGCGGCCGCTCTCCAGGCGGGAGAGGGAGAGCAGGTCCTCGATCATCCGGGCCATGTGGTCCGCGTTCTTGAGCAGTATCTCCAGGAAGCCGCGGGCGCGCTTGGGGTCCGCATCCGGGTTGTCGATGAGGGCCTCGGCATACCCCTTGATGGTGGTGAGCGGGGTGCGCAGCTCGTGCGAGACGTTGGCCACGAAGTCCCGGCGCACGCGCTCCAGGCGCTTGAGTTCGCTGATGTCGTGGAACACGGCCAGGGCGCCTATGCCGGTGTCGCTCTCCCGGGCCGGGACCAGGTGCACGTCGTAGACCTGGTCCTTGTCCGGCTCGATCTGGAGCCGGATGGAGTCCGTGCCCTGCAACACCTTGTCCGAGGCCTGCTGCAGCTCGGGGCTCAGGATGGCCTCCAGGGGCCGCTTGCCCAGGGCGCGGGACACGCCGGGCACGATGGCCTCCATGGCCGGGTTGGCCGTCAGGATGCGGCCGCGCCGGTCCAGGACCAGCACGCCCTCGGCCATGGCGTTGAGCACCGCCTCCAGCTGGGTCTTTTGGGTGGAGATCGTGTTGATCTGGTCGGAGATGTTGCCGGCCATGGCGTTGATGGCGGTGGCCAGGCCCTCGAACTCCTGGCCGGGGTAGAAGCGCAGGCGGCGGTGGTAGTCGCCCTGGCTGATGCCCTCGGCCACCTGGATCATCTCGGCGATGGAGTGGGTCAGGCTGCGGGTGGCGGCCCAGGACAGCACCAGGCCCAGGGCCGCGGCCAGGAGCATGGCCAGGAGCACCTTGCCGGCCAGGCCCTCGATGCGCAGCTTGAGCCCCATGTAGGGGGTGGCCAGGCGCAGGGTGGCCGCGGGCAGGCCGGCCACGCCCTCCACCCGGGTGGCGGCGTAGATGAGCTCCAGGCCCAGGGTGGAGCTGTAGCGCACGGACAGGCCGTGCGGGGACTCGGCCGCGGCCAGGATCTCGGGCCGCTCGGCGTGGTTCTCCAGGCTTCGGACCTGGTCCGTGGTGAGCTCCGAGTCGCCGAGCACCGAGCCGTCCGGCGCGATGCAGGTCAGGCGCACGCCCAGCCGGCCGCCCAGGTCGTGGACCCAGGGCTGGATGTCTCCGGGCGTGGCCAGGCCGGCGCGTTCCAGGGCCCAGGCCGCGGCGTCCAGCTGCCGGGTGGCCGCGGTCTTGGCATCGGCCAAAAGCTCGCCCTCCAGCACCGCGCGGGTGTAGAGCGCGGGCAGGAGCAGCGCGGCCAGGATCACCGCGGTGAAGGAGAGGAACAGGCGCCGCCGGAAGGACATGCGGGAGAACATGGCCTATTCCTTGAAGCGGTATCCGACCCCGCGCACGGTCTCGATGAGCCGGGCGGGCTCGCCGATCTTCTGGCGCAGGCGGCGGATGTGGGTGTCCACGGTGCGGGCGTAGCCCTCGAATTCGTACCCCCAGACCGAGGCCAACAACTGGTCGCGGGTGCGCACCCGGCCGGCGGTGCGGATGAGTTCGGCCAGGAGCTTGAACTCGGTGGCGGTCAGCGCGGTTTCCTGGCCGTGCACCAGGACCTTGTGCGCCTCCAGGTCCACCTCCAGGCCGTCGCGCGCGATGCGGGTGCGCCCTGGCGTGGTCCCGGCGGAGCGGCGCAGCACGGCCCGCACCCGCAGGAGCAGCTCCCGGAAACTGAAGGGCTTGACCACGTAGTCGTCGGCCCCCAGCTCCAGGCCCACGATGCGGTCCACTTCCTCGCTGCGGGCGGTGAGCATGACCACCGGGATGTCCATGGTCTCGGGGTCGCGCTTGAGTTCCTTGCACACGTCGAACCCATTCATGCCGGGCAGCATGAGGTCCAGGACAACCAGGTCGGGCTTGTGGCGGCGGGCCTTGGCCAGGCCCAGGGACCCGTCCTCGGCGGTGTGCGCGTCGAATCCCGCGGATTCGAAGTTGAAGGCCAGGAGTTGGAGGATGTCCTCGTCGTCCTCGACCAGAAGGATGGTCTGCTTGTTCATGTGGTTTCCCCAATAGGTTTGCGCGCCACCTATACCCCGGTCCGCGCCGCAGGGGAATGCGCGGGTGTGACGGGAGCATGGAATGATTGTTACAATTGGGTGACAGTATTCCCGCGGCGTTGCAAGACGCGGGTTTCCGGCCTGTGGCGGATTCGTGAAAAGGGGAGGGTGGGGAAGAGGGCGGGGATCAGCCGCGCACGAGTTGCCGGGCCAGGACCGAGCCCCGGTCGCCGCCGCCGGCCATGCGGGCCAGTTCGGCCTCGATGTCCGGGCCGTCCAGGCGGCGGCACTGCACCGTGGCCACGTCGCCGGCCACGTCCTTGCTTACCGCGAAATGGCGGCCGGCCAGGACCGCCAGCTGGGGCCAGTGGGTGATGAGGATCACCTGCTGCCGGCCGGCCAGTTCGGCCAGGCGCTCGCCCAGCCGATTCAGGGTCAGGCCGCCCACGCCCGCATCCACCTCGTCGAAGAGCAGGGCGGGCAGCTCCTGGCGAGACATGAGCCCGGCCAGGGCCAGCATGAAGCGGGACAGTTCGCCGCCCGAGGCGATGCGGTCCAGGGGCTGGGGCGGCAGGCCGGGGTTGGGCAGCCAGAGCAGGCGGGCGCGGTCCTCGCTGATGCCGGGGTACAGCTCGGTCGGCTCGAAGGCGAACTCCACCCGGGCGGTGGTTCCGAACCCCAGGCCCTGCAGGTCCGCGGTGAGCACCCGGGCTAGCTCGCCGGCAGCCGCGCGCCGAACCATGGACAGGGCGCCGGCGGCCTTGGCCAGGGCCTGGGCCGCGGCCTTCTCCCGCTCCGCCAGGCGCTTCTCGTCCAGGGCGTGGGAGTCCAGGAAGGACAGGGTGTCGGTGATCTCCTGGCCCAGGCCCACGATCTCCTCCAGGGAGCGGCCCAGCTTGCGCTTGAGCTTGGAGAACGCGAAGAGCCGGGCCTCCACCTGCTCCAGGTCCCGGGCCGCGGAACCGGGCGCGCCGCGGCGCCGCAGGCGGGCGTCCAGGTCGCGCAGGGTGTGGCGCATCTCCTCCAGCGCAGTGGAGTCGCCGGTGAAATCCGGGTTCGCGGCAGCCAGGGCGCGGGCTTCGGCAGCCAGGCGGTCGAACTGCGCGAGCAGCCCCTCCTCGTGGCCGTGCAGCAGGGCCAGGGCGCGCTCCACGGCCTCGGCCGAACGGGCCTGGGCCTGCAATGCCTCGCGCCGGGCCGCCAGCTCCTCCTCTTCCCCTGCCCTGGGCGCGACCTTGGCGATCTCCGCGGCCTGGTACTCGTACAGCTCGCGGCGGGCGGTGAGTTCGGCCACCCTGTCGGCCAGGGCGGCGCGTTCCTCGGCCAGGGTCCGCAGCTCGGCCAGGAGCCGGTCCTTTTCCGCCACCACCCCCAGGTCCGGGAGAAAGGCGTCCACGATGCGGGCCTGGTAGGCCGGGGAGAGCAGGCGCTGCTGGCCGTGCTGGCTGGTGTGCAGCACCAGGCGGGGCTTGAGCTCACGCACCGCGTCCTGGGAGGAGAGGCGGTCATTGAGGAAGATGCGGCTGCGGCCGGTCTCGGCGGACAGTTCACGGCGCAGCACCACGTCGCCGTCGGCCAGGGCGAACAGGGCCTCCACGCCGGCCGCGTCCGCGCCCGCGCGCACCATGTCCCGGTCCAGGCGCTCGCCGGTGAGGAAGTCCAGGGCGCGCAGGATGAAGCTCTTGCCCGCCCCGGTCTCGCCGGTAATGACGTTGAGCCCCGGCCCGAACTCCAGGGCAACGTCCTCGATCAGGGCCAGATTGCGGATGCGCAGGTATTCCAGCATAGCGTCGCCAACCTAGCGTAAGGCGATGCGATTTGCCAGGGGGTGTGGGGCGCTGCCCCACACCCCGGCAAGGGGGCTCCTCGCCCCCTTGCAGCCCCCGCCAGGGAATAATTCCCTGGACCCTATCGGGCGCAGGTTAGCACCACCCCCCGCGCTGGCCTTGCGCGCGCGGAACTCTTGAAGGGCCGAAGGCCCGTGATGAAAGTTTTTGTGGGGAGGGGCGGGAGAGCACGAGAGGGAGGGGAACCCCACTTTTTTCAAAAAGTGGGGTTCCCCTCCCTCTCGTCTAGACCAGCTCGGCCAGCTTGGCCAATGCGGCGGGAATATTTTCCGGGTTGGTGCCGCCGGCCTGGGCCAGGTCCGGGCGGCCGCCGCCGGAGCCGCCGATGAGGGCGGCCACGTCCTTGATGAGGGCCGGGGCGGTGTACTTGGCGTGCAGGTCCTTGGACACGTAAAGGATGAGGCTCACCTTGCCGTCGGCCGCGGCGGCCAGGCAGGCCACGCCCGAGGGCAGCTTGGAGCGCACGTCGTCCATGAGGTCGCGCAGGGCCTTGACGTTGGGCGCGTTCACCTGGGCGGCCAGGACCTTGGTGCCGTTCACTTCCTTGACGTCGTCCATGAGGTCGCGGCCGGAGCCCGAGGCGGCCTGGGCGGCCAGGCGTTCGGTCTCCTTGTGCAGGGCCTTCACCTCTTTCTGGAGCCCGGAGACCTTGGCGGCCAGTTCGCCGGGCCGGGACTTGAGCAGGCCCGAGAGGTTGGCCAGCTCAAGGCGCTGGTCCGCGATGGCGGCCAGGGCGTTCAGGCCGGTGGCGGCCTCGATGCGGCGCACGCCCGCGGCCACGCCGGATTCCGAGGTGATGAGGAAGGGGCCGATCTGGCCGGTGGCGCGCAGGTGGGTGCCTCCGCACAGCTCGATGGACACCCCGGGCACCTCCACCACCCGCACCGAGTCGCCGTATTTCTCGCCGAACAGGGCCATGGCCCCTTTGCGCACCGCGGTCTGGTGGTCCATGGTGCTCACGTTGAGTGCGGTATCGCCCAGCACGGCGCGGTTGACCAGGTTCTCCACCTGGGCGAGTTCGGCCGGGGTCATGGCGCTGACGTGGGTGAAGTCGAAGCGCAGGCGGTTCGGGCCCACCAGGGAGCCGGCCTGCTTCACGTGCTCGCCGAGCACCTGGCGCAGGGCGGCGTGCAGCAGGTGGGTGGCGGTGTGGTTGCGGGCGGTGGCCAGGCGGGACTCCTCGTCCACGGTGAGCACGGCCTCGGACCCGGCGGAGATGGCCCCGGAGGTGATCTCCACCGAGTGTACGGTGAGGTTTGCCGCGGGCTTGAGGGTGTCGGCCACCAGGGCCTTGCCTTCGGGAGTGGCCACGGTGCCGGTGTCGCCCTCCTGGCCGCCCGACTCGCCGTAGAAGGGGGTGGCGGCGGCCACCAGGAAGCCCCGCTCACCGGTGGAGAGCCGGTCCACGGGCTGGGCCGCGGCGTCGAGCAGGGCGGTGATGCGGCTGGATGCGGCCAGGGTGTCGTAGCCCACGAACTCGCTGGCCACGCCCTCTTCGAGCAGGGCCTTGAAGCGGTTGCCCAGGTCGGCCTCGCCCGATCCCTTCCAGGCTGCCTTGGCGCGCTCCTTCTGCTCGGCCATGAGGGCGGTGAACCCGGCCTCGTCCACGGCCACGCCGCGCTTCTCGGCGATGTCGTTCACGATGTCGATGGGGAAGCCGTAGGTATCGTAGAGCTTGAAGGCCACCGCGCCGGCCAGGGTCGCCCCCGCGGGAAGCCTGCCCAGCTCCTCGTCGAGCAGGGCCAGGCCCTTGTCCAGGGTGTTGGCGAAGCGGTCCTCCTCCTCGCGCACCACCCGGGCCATGAAGGGGGCGTTGTCCCTGATCTCGGGGAAGGCCTCGCCCATGACCTCCACCACCTTGCCCGCCACCTCGTGCAGGAAGGCGCCGCTCATGCCGATGAGCCGGCCGAAACGGTAGGCGCGGCGGATGAGGCGCCGCAGCACGTAGCCGCGGCCCTCGTTGGAGGGCAGGATGCCGTCGGCCACCATGAAGGCCATGGAGCGGCAGTGGTCGGCCATGACCCGCAGGGCGGTGTCCACGTCCTCGCTGCCTGCTTTGTACTGCACCCCGGCCTTGGCCGCGGCGAAGCCGATGATCTCCTGGAACAGGTCGCAGTCGTAGTTGGAAAAGACGCCCTGGACCACGGCGGCGACGCGCTCCAGGCCCATGCCGGTGTCGATGCTGGGCCGGGGCAGGGCCACGCGTTCGTCCGGGGTGATCTGGTCGTACTGCATGAACACCAGGTTCCAGATCTCCAGGAAGCGGTCGCAGTCGCACTTGCCGATGCCGCAGTCCGGGCCGCAGGACATGTGCTCGCCCTGGTCGATGAGGATCTCGGAGCAGGGACCGCAGGGGCCGGTGTCGCCCATGGACCAGAAGTTGTCCTTCTCCCCCATCCGATAGATGCGCTCGGCCGGCACATCCGCCACCTTTCTCCACAGGGCCGCGGCCTCGTCGTCGTCGCGGAACACCGTGACGTAGAGGCGGTCCTTGGGCAGGGCGAGCTCCTTGGTCAGGAAGTCCCAGGCAAAGCCGATGGCCTGCTCCTTGAAGTAGTCGCCAAAGGAGAAGTTGCCCAGCATCTCGAAGAAGGTGTGGTGGCGCGCGGTGCGGCCCACGTTCTCCAGGTCGTTGTGCTTGCCGCCCACGCGCAGGCATTTCTGGGAGGTGGTGGCGCGCTTGTAGTCGCGCTTCTCCTGGCCCAGGAACACACGCTTGAACTGGACCATGCCCGCGTTGGTGAACATGAGGGAGGGATCGTCCTTGGGCACCAGGCCGGAGGAGGAGACCTTCTGGTGGCCGTTGGCGGCGAAGAAGTCCAGGAAACGCTGGCGGATCTCGTTGGCTTTCATGGGAATCGTCCGTACTGCGGGGCCGGCGGGGCGGTCCCGGGATTTTTGCTCACAGGATGAAAACGCCGGGGCGCGCATGCCGCGTCCCGGCGTTGGGTTCGCAGGTTCGGGCTAGTCCTCGCTCGGCCCGGGCTCGTCGTCGCCGGAGTGGGCCTTGGCGGGGTGCATGCCCAGATGCTCCATGAGCTTGGCCTCGATGGTGGCGCAGAGGTCCTTGTTCTCCATGAGCAGGGCGCGGACGTTCTCCTTGCCCTGGCCCAGGCGCTCGGACCCGAAGGAGAACCAGGCCCCGGACTTGTCGATGATCCCGGCCTCCACGCCCATGTCCAGGATCTCGCCCTCGCGGGAGATGCCGGTGCCGTAGAGCACGTCCACGATGGCCTCGCGGAAGGGCGGGGCCACCTTGTTCTTGACCACCTTGATGCGCACCTTGGAGCCGTACACCTCGTCCTTGTCCTTCAGGGTCTGGATGCGGCGGATGTCCAGGCGCACCGAGGCGTAGAACTTGAGCGCGTTGCCGCCCGGGGTGGTTTCCGGGTTGCCGTAGCCCATCATGCCGATCTTCATGCGGATCTGGTTGATGAAGACCACCGAGGTCTTGGACTTGTGGATGGAGCCGGTGAGCTTGCGCAGGGCGTGGGACATGAGCCGGGCCTGGCCGCCCACCTGGGTCTCGCCCATCTCGCCCTCCAGTTCGGCCTGGGGGATGAGGGCGGCCACCGAGTCGATGACGATGATGTCCACCGCGCCGGAGCGCACCAGCATGTCGGCGATGTCCAGGGCCTGTTCGCCGTAGTCGGGCTGGGAGATGAGCATTTCGTCGGTCTTGACGCCCAGGCGGCGGGCGTAGGTGATGTCCATGGCGTGTTCGGCGTCGATGAAGGCCGCGGTGCCGCCCTTCTTCTGGGCCTCGGCGATCATGTGCAGGGCCAGGGTGGTCTTGCCCGAGGACTCGGGGCCGAAGATCTCCACCACCCGGCCGCGGGGGAAGCCGCCGATGCCCAGGGCTAGGTCCAGGGCGATGGACCCGGTGGGGATCGAGGGAGCGGCGATGTGGGCCTCCTCCGAGAGCTTCATCACCGAGCCCTGTCCGTATTTGCGCTCGATGGTGCCCAGCGCGGTCTTGAGCGCCTCTGCGCGCAGGTCTTCCGGGGCCGAAGCCTTCTTGGCAGCCATGGGAAACTCCGTTGGCGAAAGTAGTGAAATCAGGCGAGGAAGCCATACCAGAACCCCGGCCGGGGGGCAACCGGCGGGGGAGGGGCCGCCCGCCGGCAGGGTGGGGGGCTCAGGGCTTCCCGCCGTTCTCCCGGCGGCGCGCCATCACCTTGGCGATGGTCTCGGTGAGCGCGTCCATCTCCACCGGCTTGGCCAGATAGCCATCCATTCCCGCGGCCAGGAACTGTTCCCGGTCTCCGCTCATGGCGTAGGCGGTCAGCGCGATGATGGGAATGGCGGACTTTGACTTGAGTTCCGGGGAGTTGCGGATGGCATGGGTGGCCTCGACGCCGTCCATGACCGGCATCTGGACGTCCATGACGATCAGGTCGAACTCGCCGTGGCGCAGGCGCTCCAGGGCCTGTTCGCCGTCTCCGGCGGTGGTGACGGCATGCCCGCTCCTTTCCAGCAAATACTTCACGAACAGGAGGTTGGTGTCTTCATCCTCCGCCAGCAGGATGCGCAACGCGCCGCTGGCCTGCCCGGGTTCGGCGCCGCCAACGAGGGCCGTCCCCTCACTGGATTGCGCCGCAACGCCGAACGAGAACACGGCGTGCGCCGAGGTGCCTACCCCTTCCTCGCTGACCAGGCACAACTCGCCGCCCATGAGCCGCGCCAGGCGGCGGACGATGGCCAGGCCCAGGCCCGCGCCCTGGTAGCGGCGGATGAACGAGCCTTCGACCTGGATGAAGGGCTCAAAGATGTCCGCCAGCATGTGGTCGGGGATTCCTATCCCGGTGTCGGTGACGGAGAAAAGCACCCGGCAGGGGCTTTCCCCGGGTGGGGAAACAAGGTCGATGCCGATCTCCACCCCTCCCTGGACGGTGAACTTCACGGCGTTGCCCACCAGGTTGAACAGGATTTGCCGCAGCCGGGCCTCGTCGCCGACGAGTCCGGCCGGAACGCTGGGGTCAACGGTCCAGCGCAACGCCACCCCCTTTTCCGCGGTTTCCTGGGCGAAGAGGTCGGTCACCGACTGGCAGAGTTCCCGGATGTCGAAGGCCGCCGGCTGGATGGACAGCTTGCCCGACTCGATCACGGAAAGGTCCAGGATGTCGCCCAGCAGGCGGGTCAACCGCTTGGATGAACGGACCGCGTTGTCGAGGTACTCGTGCTGCTCCTCGTGCAGGGGGGTGGCCTGCAACAACTGCTGCATCCCCATGATGCCGTTGAGCGGGGTGCGGATCTCGTGGCTCATGTTGGCCAGGAACTCGCTCTTGGCCTTGCTCGCGGCCTCGGCCTTGTCCGCCAGTTCCTCGGCCTGGGCCAGGGCGCTGCGCAGGGCCGTCATCGTCGCCTCGCGGTCGATGGCCACGGCGAAGAGGCCGGCCAGGCGCTGCACGATGTCCAGGTCCCGGTCCGTATAGGCGGCGGGGGTGTTGGCCAGGGCGATGATCCCGATGAGCGCGTCCCCGATCATGGCCGGCACGGCGAGGAAGTTGCGCAGCGGGACGTGCCCGGCCGGAGCTCCGCTGGACGCGGGGTGGGCAGCGGGCTCGTTGGTATAAAAGGAGCGGCGCGTGTTCAGGACGTGGCCACTGAGATTCGGATACTGCCCGTCCGGGCCGCAGGGGAAGGCGATCCGCGCCTGTCCTTCCTCCACGCGGCATTCCTTGCCCATCATCTGGGTCAGGGTGTAGGCGATCATGTCGCGGGCTTTCGGATCGATCACTGCGACGAACCCATGGTCGCTTTGGGTCAGCGACTTGGAGTAGCGCAGGGTGATGTCCGCCATGTCCTGGATCGTGGTGGCCGTGGTGATCAAGGCCTGGGACATTTCGGACATGGCCTTGTTCACGGCCAGCTCCCTGGCCAGGTTGTCCTCGGCCCGCTTGCGCTCGGTGATGTCCCTGATCATGCCGAAGGACCCCATGAACGCTCCTCGCTCGTCCACGAGCGCCTTGGCGGATATCGAGGTCCAGACCAGGCCGCCGTCCTTGCGGCGCAGGCGGCGTTCATAGTTGCCGCTTTCTCCTCTGCGGCGGCGAGCCATCATGGCGTTGTGGTCTTCAATCTCCTCCGGGGCGACCAATGCCGACATGTTCATCCCGATCAGTTCGTCCTGCGTAACGCCGAGCATGGATTGGATGATGGCGTTGGCATAGGTGACGACATGCTTCGCGTCGAGATAGATGATGCCTTCGGTTGCGGTGTCCACAATGAGCCGATATTTCCTCTCGCTGTCCGCAAGCTCTTTCTCGGCAGCTTTTCTGCGATAGATGGTCACCAGAAGGGTTGCGACCAGGGCGCACAGCAGGGTGAAGACCGCGGCGCCGAGCCATATCCGCATCCTGTAGTGTTCATAAAAACTGAAGGGCCGGTTGAGGATCACGGCCTTTGGCGGCAGGGCCTCGGCGGACAAGCCGAAACGCTGCATCTGCCGGTAGTCGAACATGGGGATGTTCGGGCTCGCCATGACCACCGGAATCTGGTCGGCCGGCCGGCCTTCGAGAATCTGGACGGCCAACGAGGCTGCCGTGCGTCCCTGCTCCTGGCCGGAAATCACGTTCCCGCCCAGGGCGCCCTCGCCCACGTCGAAATCCCAGGCCGTGAACACCGGAACCGGCGAGTGTTCCGAGATGATGTTCATGCTCTCCAGGAGGGAGAGGAAGCCGTTGTCGGGCTTCAACAGGTTGATCAGGCGCAGCACGAGGCTGTTGCTGGGCAGGCGGCGCAGGGCTTCGGGCGCATCCTGGGTCGTCAGGTTCAACAGCTCCACGAACTCCGCTCGCCCCTTGAACCGGTCCGCCACGGCCCGGAAATGCGCGAGATGGGTGCGGCTGTTGGCCTCCCTGTCGCTCACGATGCCCACGATCCGGGTGGCCTGGGGGAACAGCCCGAGCGCCAGATCCAGGGTCGGGGCGATGCTCACTTCCTCGTTGACCCCGGTGATGTTCGATTGTCCTTGCAGCCGCTCCGGGGTGAAGTTGTTGACCCCGCAAAACACCACGGGGGTCCGGGGGAACAATTCGGAGCGTATCGTGAGCAGGAAATCCAGGGCCGGATCGTCCGAGACGAGAATCAGGTCCTGCGGCTTGTTCCGGTACTTGGCCCGCAGGTACTCGGCCATCAGCCGTTCATGTCCAGGGCCTATGTTGCGGCGCAAGTCCATGTTCTCGATGGCGAGATTGACATGCTGCAACCGGTCCAGGACGGTGCGGACTCCCTGAACGATGTTGTCGTTCCAGCGGTCGCCCTGGTGATAGGAGGTGATCAGGAGGATGCGTTTTGAAGCGATGTCCTGGTCGCCCCGCGCCGGCGTTGAAAGAAAGAGGAGAAGGATGCCAAGCACACCCCAGGTGATGATCGCCAGCAGGAAATCAGCTCGGCTCTTCCTGTCTAGAAATCCATAATCCATGGTCGCCTCATTCCCGGGGCGGACGTATCTGTTGCCTGGCGCTGTTCAAGAGGGACATCCCCTTGCCCGCATGAAAGAATTTTTCCTTATATGGAATTGTCGCATGCAACTGCCCCAGACACAAGAGCCCAGAGCGCATACCATTCTTCCATTGCACCTTGCCCTGGCGCAATCTGACGTATCCCCGCCTCCCCAGGCTGGAGCCCGGCCATTGCCTGTCCCTCTCCTCCGCAAGCCCGGACTCCATCCTGGCGGTGGGGCGCTGCCAGCCCAGGTCTCAGGATACCGCGCCACCCTGCCGGCCGCGCGCCATCACCTTGGCGATGGTCTCGGCGAGCGCGTCCATCTCCACCGGCTTGGCCAGATAGCCATCCATTCCCGCGGCCAGGAACCGTTCCCGGTCTCCGCTCATGGCGTAGGCGGTCAGCGCGATGATGGGAATGGCGGACTTGGACTCGAATTCCGGGGAGTTGCGGATGGCATGGGTGGCCTCGACGCCGTCCATGACCGGCATCTGGACGTCCATGACGATCAGGTCGAACTCGCCGTGGCGCAGGCGCTCCAAAGCCTGTTCGCCGTCTCCGGCGGTGGTGACGGCATGCCCGCTCCTTTCCAGCAGGTGCTGCATGAACAGGAGGTTGGTCTTTTCGTCCTCCACCAGGAGGACGCGCAAGCTGCCGGGCAAGTGGAGGGGGGCCTCGGGCGCGGCGGCCACGGTGCCGGCCTGGGCCGCGGTCGCGAACGGGAACACGGCGTGCGCCGAGGTGCCTGCGCCTTCTCCGCTCGAGAGGCACAACTCGCCGCCCAGGAGCCGGGTGAGGCGGTGGACGATGGCCAGGCCCAGGCCGGCCCCCTGGTAGCGGCGGATGAACGAGCCCTCGACCTGGGTGAAGGGCTCGAAGATGTCCGTCAGCATGTCCTCGGGGATGCCGATTCCCGTATCGGCAATGGAGAAAAGCACCCGGCAGGGAAGTTCCCCGGGCCGTGAGACCAGGGTGATGGCTATGTCCACCTCGCCCTGGAGGGTGAACTTCACGGCGTTGCCCACCAGGTTGAACAGGATCTGCCGCAGCCGCGCCTCGTCCCCGACGAGCCGGGGCGGTATCCTTTCGTCGATGGCGCAGCGCAGGGCCAGGCCCTTTTCCTTGGCATCCCGGCTGAAGAGGTCCCTGATCGACTGGCAGATGTCCTCGATGCCGAAGGTCGCAGTCTGTATGGCCAGCTTCCCGGACTCGATCATGGAAATGTCCAGGATGTCCCCCAGCAGGCGGGTGAGCCGCTTGGATGAACGGATGGCGTTGCCGAGGTACGCGTGCTGCTCCCCATGGAGCGGCGAGCCCTGCAACAGCTGCAGCATGCCCATGATGCCGTTGAGCGGGGTGCGGATCTCGTGGCTCATGTTGGCCAGGAACTCGCTCTTGGCCTTGTTCGCGGCCTCGGCCTTGTCCGCCAGGTCCTCGGCGCGGGACAAGGCGTTGCGCAGGGCCTCCTCGGCCAGGACCGCCTCGGTCACGTCCCGGGAGAACAGGGCGAACTGGGTCGCCTCGCCGACCTGGTCGAGGATGGGGAACATCCTCACATGGTACCTCCGGTCCCCGAGTTCTTCGGTGAGGTCAAGCCATTGCTTGCTGCGTGCGCACTCCTGCAGGGCATCCCGGCGACGGGCGGCGGCTTCGCGAGGCAGGATGTCCTCCAGGTCCCTGCCGGACAGGTCTTCGGGACTCAGGCCTCGGCGCTTCGACCCTTCCGCGTTGATGGCCAGGACATGGGCCGTCGCGTCCAGGAGCATCACCGAGTCCGTGCTGGCGTTGAACAGGCCGCGAATCTGCTGCTCGCCTGTCCGCAGGGCGGCCATGGTCGCCTCGCGGTCGATGGCTACGGCGTAGAGGCCGGCCAGTCGCTGCACGGTTTCCAGGTCATGATCCGTATATGCGCCGTCGGCGTTGGCCAGGGCGATGCAGCCGATGAGCCTGTCCCCGGTCAGGGCCGGCACGGCGAGGAAGTTACGCAACGGGATGTGTCCGGCAGGGGTGCCGCTGGATGCGGCATGCGCGGCGGGCTCATTGGTGTAGAAGGGGAGGCGCGTGTTCATGGCGTGGCCACTGAGATTCGGATACCGTCCGTCCGGGCCGCAGGGGAAGGCGATCCGCGCCTGTCCTCCCTCCACGCGGCATTCCTTGCCCATCATCTGGGTCAGGGTGTAGGCGATCATGTCGCGGGTTTTCGGATCGATCACCGCGACGAACCCATGATCGCTTTGGGTCAGGGACTTGGAGTAGCTCAAGGTGATGTCGGCGATGTCCTGCACCGTGGTCGCCGTGGAGATCAACGCCGCGGACAGGTCGGACATGGCCCGGTTCACGGCCAGTTCCCAGGCCAGGTACTCCTCGGTCCGCTTGAGTTTGGTCACGTCGGCGAGAACCGCAAGGGATCGCACAATATTCCCTTTCGCATCGCGCTCTGCATTCGCACAAAGCAGAACATCCAAGATGCCGCCGTTCTTCGTGATGAATTGGTATGGTATATCCTCGACCATGCCGGTGGAATAAAACTGCGGCCAGGACCTTTCCAAAGCAATGGACTTCGACTCCTCGGTGAGGAAATCCAAAACGTTGCGTCCGAGCGCCTCCTCCCTGGTGTAGCCCAGCTTCCGGCACCACGTGTCGCTGACAGAGGCCAGGAGTCCAGCGTTGTCTATGGAATGCAGCATTACCGGGGTGTTTTGGTACAAGCCCCGATAGCGCTCCTCGCTCTCCCGCAGCTGGCGCAGGAAGAGCAGGCTGTTCAGGGCGTCCCGGATGCGGCCGCCCATGGCCTTGAACAGCGCCTTTTCTCGCGCGGACCAGACGCGCTCATGGGAGCATTGGTGCATGCCAAACTGCCAGGGCTTGTCGACATTGGGATGGAGCGCCATGGCCAGATACGACTGGACCGAATAAGAATCCCGGAGGTCCTGGGCCACGGGCCAATCCCCACCCGGACCGGCCGCTACCGGTTCTTCCGAAGCACAGAAACGCTTCCACTGTCCCCGAAGCTCCGGCGACAAAGGCACCTTCACGCCCAAGGCCAAAGCGCCGGGCCATTCCGGCCGGGTGCGCTCCATGGATACGCTGAAGGACTCGACGTCCGGATCAAAGGGATACACGAGCCAGGCCCGGTCCGCGTCCATGACTTCCAGGACCACGTGCAGGGCGTCGCTCATCATCCGTTCCAGGTCCAGGTCCGGGGCCTTGCGGATGGCCAGATCCAAGCGGTCCAGGCACTGCAGGAACGCAACGTGCTCCTGGATGGCTCGCTCAGCCTCCTTGCGGGCGGTGATGTCCCGCGCGGCCGCATGGAGCACGTGCTGGTTCGCGTAGGTGATCCTGCACAGCCGGACCTCCACCGGGAACGTGCTTCCGTCCTTTTTCTTGTGGCGGGTCTCGAAGGTCTGGGGCAGGGCGCCCCAGATGGCCGTGGGGTCGTCCCGCATCTGGAAGTCGGGGTCCACGTCGGGCACGGTCATGCCCAGCAACTCCTCCCGAGTGTAGCCCAGAACTTCGCAGGCCCGCTGGTTGACCAGCAGGAACCGGCCGGTGGGACCGTGCACGAAGATGGCGTCCTGGGCCTGGTCCACCAGGGCCCGGAACCGCTCCTCGCTCTCCTGGAGCTGGCGCAGGAAGAGCAGGCTGCTCAGGGCGTCCCGGATGCGGCTGCCCATGGCCTTGAGCAGCACCTTGTCCTGGGAGGTCCAGGCGCGCTCGTGGGAGCACTGGTGCACCCCGAACATCCAGGGTTGGTCGAGCAGGGGGTGGAGCACGAGGCAGAGCTGGGTCTGCACGGAAAACTGGTCGCGGAGCACAGGGGCCATGGGCCGGTCGCCCCCCGGGCCGAAGACGATCGGATGCTCCGCGCCGAGGATCGCGGAGCAGACTTCCCGGATGTCCGGAGATACGGGAAGCCTCTCACCCGTAATTGAAATCCCGGGCCATCCCGGCCGGGTGCGTTCCATGGCCGCACACCAGAACTCCAGGCCGGGATCGCAGAGATAGCCAAGCCAGGCCCGGTCCGCGGCCATGACGTCCAGGACCACGTCCAGGGCGTCGCGCATCATGTGCTCCAAGTCCGGGGCGTTCCGGATGGCCCGGTCCAGGCGGTCGAGGCATTTCAGGAACGCAAGGTGCTCCTGAATGGCCTGCTCGGCCAGTTTGCGCGCGGTGATGTCCGCATAGACGCCCAGCACGGCGAAGGGGCGGCCGTTCTCGTCCGCCAGGGGAATCTTGGTGGTATCGATCAGGATGCGGACGCCGTCCGCCTGCTGCAAGGGTTCGATGATGTTGTGCTTGGGCTGGTTGCTCTCCAGGACTTCCCGGTCGTCGGCGCGGTATGCCTCCGCCTCCTTCCGCGGCCAGGGGAGATCGAAATCCGTCTTTCCGATGACCTGCCCGGGTTCATCCAGCCCCGCAGCGGCGGCAAAGACCTGATTGCATCCGAGGTAGCGGCCCTCGGGGTCCTTCCAGAAAATGGACTGCGGCACGGTGTCCAGCACCATGTTGAGCATGGCCTGGCTCTTGCGAAGCGCGTCTTCGGATTGCTTGCGCCTGCGGATCTCCTTGCGCTGGGTCGCTATTCCCAGCAACGACACGAGCAACGCCACGGATATCGTGACCAGCAGCCAGAGCAGCTTCTGCCTCTGGGCTTGCTCTATCGTCTGGAAAATGACCCCCTTCCCCTTCCAACTCTCGACGATCCGGTCGTACGTGCCGTCGCCCCTGATCTCGAGCAGTGCGTTGTTGATCTCGGACAACAGGTCAGCATTGCCCTTTTTCACGGCTATGGCGGAGTAGCTGGTGCTGAGCGGCCGTTCGACCATCTTCACGTTCTTGATGCCGTATTCGGCCAGCACATAGCATCCCACCCAGCGGTCCACGACCACCGCATCGATGCCGCCCGCCTCCAGCATCCTGAATCCCTGGACGAAATTGGGCACGATCTCCACCAGGATCTGGGGATCGTCCTGCACCAGGAGGATCGGCATGCCCTTCTTCTCCACCCCCACCTTCAATCCGCGCAGATCGGCCTTGGAGGTGATCCCGTGGCGTTCGGCAGAGGTGAAGATCGTGAATTCCGAGAGCAGGAGGGGCTCCGAGAAGTCGAAGAGCTTCAGGCGGCCCGGGTTGGAATTGATCTGCAAGAGCGCGTCAGCCTGGCCGTTGAGCACGCGCTGCTGGGCTTCGCTCCAGTCCATGAGCCGGATCTCGACCGGGTGGCGCATCCGCTGTGCCATGGCCCTGGCCAGGTCCACAACGATGCCGGTCGGCTTGCCGTCCTTCAGGTAGTTCATGGGCGGAAGGGCGTGATTGCCCAGGAAGACGACCGGGGCCGGTGCGGCCGGGCCTGATGCCGCGGTTTGCTGGTCCGTGGCGGGGGCCGCCCATGCGGACGCCGTGCAGAGGAGCCACAGGAAAAGGAGCGCCGGCAACGTGAAGTGCAACATGTCCAAGAAGCGGGATACCCTGCAGGTGATCCGGCCGCGGCGCGGGAAGACGCTCGAGCGCAACCAGGCGAAAGCACGACTGACCGGGGCCTCGCCGGGCGCCCTGCACCCCGGACGTACACGAGCAGTCAGGTTCCTTCCCCGTGTGAGAGGTGGGTATCCCATGTTGGCCTTGTCCCATAGAACGGTATGAGACACAAGGCTGGGGCAGGGGCAAAAACTACAAAAACGTACGGTCCGGACGGCCGGGTAGCCGTCTCGACCCTTCACCTTGCCCCCTGTTCCATCCTGGCGTATATCCGCCCTCCCTATGGCCGACACGTATCACTGCCTGTCCCTCTTCTCCGCGGGCCTGGACTCCATCCTGGCGGCGCGGGTGCTCATGGCCCAGGGCCTCAGGGTCAAGTGCCTGCACTTCGTGTCGCCCTTCTTCGGCGACCCGCGGCGCATCCCGCACTGGGAGCGGGTGTGGGGGCTGGACATCGACGCGGTGGACGTCTCCGACGAGTTCACGGCCATGCTGCGCGGCCCGGAGCACGGCTACGGCAAGCTGCTCAACCCCTGCATGGACTGCAAGATCCTGATGCTCTCCCGGGCGAGGGAACTGATGCCCAAATACGGCGCGGCCTTCCTGGCCACGGGCGAAGTGGTGGGGCAGCGGCCCATGTCCCAGCGCCGCGACGCCATGAACGCCATCGCCCGCGATGCCGAGGTCAAGGCCATTCTGTTGCGGCCCCTGTGCGCGAAGAAACTCCTGCCCACCCCCATGGAGGAGTCCGGGCTGGTGGACCGGGAGCGGCTGTACAATTTCGGCGGCCGGGGCCGGCGGCAGCAGTTGGACCTGGCCAAGGAGTTCGGGCTCACCGAACTGCCCACCCCGGCCGGCGGCTGCCTGCTGGCCGAGCCCGAGTCCGCGCGGCGGTTCTGGCCCCTGCTCAAGCACCTGGAGTCGCCCGGGCCGGAATACTTCCGCCTGGCGGACGAGGGGCGGCAGTACTGGGCCGAGCACCAGGGCGGGCAGTACTGGATTTCGATAGGCCGCAACCAGGCGGGCAACGAGCGGCTGGAGAAGTTGCTCGCGCCTGGGGACCTGGTGTTCAAGACCCGCGACTTCCCTGGCCCCCTGGCTCTGGCCCGCCCCCTGGCCGGCCCCTGGCCCGACGCGGTCCTCGCCGACGCCGCGGCCTTCTTCGCCTCCTACTCGCCCAAGGCGACTCGGACGGGCGGCCCGGTGGCGGTGAGCGTCACCACCGTGGGCGGCGACGCCCGCACCGTCGAGGTCACCCCCTGCCGCGAGACGCCCCTGGCCTGGGCCGAGCCCCAATGGGACGATTCGGCCAAGGCCCGCAACAAGGGCGGCGCGGAGTAGCGATTCCAGAGAAATCGGCGGGAGGTACCGCCTGAAGGTTCTTGCCATATGGCAGGGACGGGCGGTTGCGTGTGTTGCGACCTCACGGACATGCCGTGGCATGTTGCAGAATAAAGAAGCCCGCCGGAAGGAAGGAGGCCGGAGCCCCCGGCATCCCTGCGGGCGCAAAGCCGTCCCGGCAGAGCGGGACTACATCCTGCCGAGCAGGTGGAGCAGCGCGTCGAGCGTGGTGATGGGGTGGGGCGGGCAGCCGGGGATGAAGAGATCCACGGGGATGAGGCCGGCCACTCCGCCCAGCACCTCGGGCGAGCCGGCGAAGGGGCCGCCGGCGATGGCGCAGGAGCCGGAGGCGATGCAGAGCTTGGGCTCGGGCACGGCCTGCCAGGTCTTCATGAGCCCCACCCGCATGTTCTCGGGCACCGGGCCGGTGACCATGATCCCGTCCGCGTGGCGCGGCGAGGCCACGAATTCGATGCCGAAGCGCCCCAGGTCGAAGACCACGGTGGTGAGCACGTTGAGGTCCGCCTCGCAGGCGTTGCACCCGCCGGCGCTCACCTGGCGCAGCTTGAGGGCGCGGCCGAAGAGCCGCCGCATCTCTTTTCCCAGCGCCTCCACCCTGGGCGCCTCCCCGGGGTGCAGGATGAGCCCCTCCCGGGTGCGCGACGACAGGGCGTGGCCGTTGGTGAAGGCGATGGCCCCGGTGGGACAGGCCTTCTCGCACTCGGCGCAGAAGGTGCACTTCCCGAGGTCCAGCACCGGGCCGCCATCCTCCACCCGCACCGCGCCAAAGGGGCACGCCTGCACGCAGGCCGCGCAGCCGCTGGCGCACAATCCCTTCGCCAGCCGTGGCAGGCCGCGCAGCCGGGGCGGCAGCCAGGGCGTCCCCTTGGGGAAGTCCACGGTGCGCATGCCCTGGCGCAGGCGTTCGGCAATGACCTTGAGCACGCTATCCCCTAGAGATCATGCCCGCAGTAGGACAGGTTGAAGCTCTTGTTGCACAGCGGGAAGTCGGAAATGGCCTCCTCGCGCAGGGCCATGGCCAGGCCCATCCAGTTGTGGAACGAAGGGTCCACCACCTTGTACCGCGCGAACCGGCCGCGCTCGTCCGTGAGGGCCACGTGGCAGACCTCGCCGCGCCAGCCTTCGGTGATGGAGACCGCCAGGTGCCCGGGCCTGAGCGTTCCGACCTCGGCGCGCACCGGGCCTCCGGGCAGGTCCGCGAGCCGCGCCCGCACGAAGGCCGCGCTGGCCTGGATCTCCTTGTAGCGCACCTGGGCGCGGGCCCACACGTCGCCGGTCTCGGCATAGGCCACGGCCGGCCGGTGGGGCGGGTATCCGGGCAGGTCGAAATCCGGCCGCGCGTCGCGCACCAGGCCGCAGGCCCGGGCCGCGGGACCCACCAGGCCCAGGTCCAGGGCCAGCGGGGCGTCCACCGTGCCCGTTCCTTCGAACCGGCTTTGCACCGAGCCCGCGCCGAACATGAGCTCCGCCGCGCCACAGGTGTCGCGGAAGGTGCCGCCCAGGCGCTTGAGAATCTCGTCCACCAGCGGCCCGTCCACGTCGAAGGCGCTTCCGCCGGGCCGCACCAGGCCGCGGCCGAAGCGGCTGCCGCAGATGAGCGCGCTCATGTTCAGGTAGTCGCCGCGCAGCCGGCCGCAATAGGACGCGGTGGGCAAGAAGCCCACGTCCCCGGCCAGGGCGCCCAGGTCGCCGGTGTGGTTGGCCAGGCGTTCCAGCTCCAGGGCCGCGGCGCGCAGGGCCTGGCCCCGGGCCGGGACCTTCGCGCCGGACAGGGCCTCGACGAGCCCGGCAAAGGCCCAGGCGTGGCCGATGCTGGTGTCCCCGGCCAGGGCCTCCATCAGGTGCGCGGTGCGTGCATCGGGCCCGCCCGGGAGCAGGGCCTCGATCCCTCGGTGCTGGTAGCCCAGGGCGATCTCCAGGTTGTGCACGGTCTCGCCCAGGCACTGGAACCGGAAGTGGCCCGGCTCGATGATGCCGGCATGCACCGGCCCCACCGCCACCTCGTGCACCTCCGGCCCGGCCATGCGGAAGAACTCGCCAACGCAGGGCTCGGGCCGCGGGCTCCCGCCTTTTCCCAGGGCGGCTGGCGCGTGGTAGCGCACCGGCTTGAGCCAGGGGTGGTCCAACGGCTCCACCCCGAACTGCTCCCATATCTCGCGCTCGAACCGGTGCGCCTGGGGGCAGGTGGGAGTGAGCGCCGGGTAGGCGTCGCCCACCCGGGTGCAGGCCACCTCCAGCAGGCCCCGGCCATCATGGGCCAGGACTACGTAGAGGAGCACCGTGTCGTCCGGGGCCGGCGCGCCGAACAGGGCGGAAAGCCTGGCCCCTGCCGTCACCCGGCCGCAGATGAACCCGGCGAAGGCCTCGCAGTGCAGCTCCGGCACCTCGGCCAGGGGCACGCACGACTGGTTGGCGAGCAGCAGGCCGGGCATCAGAGGCTTCCCCCGAAGATTGTCGCGGCCTCGCGCATGGTCGCGGCCAGGGGCGCGGGCAGCCACAGGCCCAGCACCAGCACCCCGCAACCCAGGGCGAGGGGGGGCAGCACGGACAGGGCGGGCTCGGGCCGGTCCTCGGGCATGCCGGGCGGGGTCGGCCCCTGGGCCATGCGCAGCACCGGGGTGGCCATGCCCACGAACACCACGCCGAGCAGGGCCAGGAAGGCCGCGGCCACGCCGACGCGGCCCTGGGAGAGCGCCCCGGCGGCGATGGAATACTCGCTCACGAACAAAGAAAAGGGCGGGCACCCGGCGATGGCCAGGAACCCGGCCACCCAGAGCGGCCCGGTCACCGGCAGGGCGCGCACCGCGCCGTGCACGTCGTGGGCGGACTTGGTGTGGAACGCGGTCAGGATGTTGCCGGCCAGCAGGAAGAGCATGGCCTTGGCCAGGGAGTGGCCGGCCAGGTGCAGCATGGAGCCGAAGGCCGCGCCGCCGCCCAGGCCGATGCCCAGGGTGATGATCCCCATGTGCTCCACCGAGGAGTAGGCGAGCAGGCGCTTGAAATCGCCCTGGCCCAGGATGAAGGCCGCCGCGACTCCCATGGAGGCGAGGCCGAAGGCCACCAGGAGCTCCCGGGCGAAGTCGCCGAGCCCCGCGGCCACGCACACCGCGAACAGGCGCAGCACCCCGAGCAAGGCGCAGTTGAGCAGCGCGCCCGAGAGCAGGGCCGAGACCAGGGACGGCGATTCGCTGTGCGCGTCGGGCAGCCAGGAGTGCATGGGCGCGAGCCCGGCCTTGGTGCCGTAGCCCACCAGCACGCAGGCGAAGGCGGCCTTGAGCCAGGCCGGGTGCGCCGCCGCGGCCCGGGCCATGACCGCGTCCAGGTCCATGGCCGGGATGCCGCTGCCCGGGGTGAACAGGGCGTAGGAGAGCAGGATGTTGCCGAGCAGCGCCAGGGCGATGCCCACCGAGCAGATGATGAGGTACTTCCAGGTGGCCTCCAGGGAGCGGCGGTGGCGGTGGAAGTAGATCAGGGGCGCGCTGGCCAGGGTGGTGGCCTCCACCCCCACCCAGAGCAGGCCCAGGTGCCGGGCCGCGGCCACCAGGGTCATGGCCGCCAAGAAGAAGAGCAGGCAGGCGGTGAACATCCGCTCCGGCGCGTTGGCGAAAGCCAGGCCCTCCTGGAAATCGCTGCGCAGGCCCGGGTCCTCCTGGCGCAAATAGGACTGGGCATAGGCCGCGGCCGCGGCGAAGAGCGCCGAGGCGATGGTCAAAAAGAGCTTGCCCGCCGCGTCCAGGGCCAGGGTTCCGCCCCAGGCCGGGGCCACCGGCCCGACCCAGCAGGCCAGGGCCAGCCCCAGGTGCGCCAGGGCCGCCGCCAGGAGCAGCAGCCGGCGCGGGCCGTGCGGCCGCACCAGGAGCGCCGCGCCGCCCGCGGCCAGGGGGAGTATGACCAGCGACTCGATGAGCATCAGTCCCTCAGGGAGCAGAACAGCCCCACGTCGATGGAGTCGAAGGTGCGGTCGATGCGGTGCACCACGATGCCCATGACGAACACCGCCACCAGCACGTCCAGGAGCACGGCCAGCTCCATCCAGGTGGAGCCCCAGGCCAGGGTGGGCGCGCCGAACAGGAAGATGCCGTTTTCCATGGCCAGGAAGCCCACCACCTGGGTCAGGGCCTTCTTGCGCGACACCAGCATGGTGAGCCCGCCGAAAAAGGCGGTGAAGGCCGCGGGAAAGAGCAGGGGCGGCAGATGCAGTCCCGGAATGGCCAGGCGCGTGCCCAGCCACAGGGAGAAGAGCAGGGCCGCCAGCCCGGCCAGCAGCGACAGGCCGTAGCCGATGTAGGGCTCCACCCAGGCGCGCAGATGCAGGGTGCGCATGGTGCGGCGCAGGAACATGGGGAAGGCCAGCGCCTTGATGGCCACCACCGCCGCGGCCAGGTACCAGACGTGGGGCTCGGGATCCGCGCCCGGGGCCAGGGCCAGGATGGCCAGGCCCAGCAGCGCGCCCTGCACCCCGGCCAGGCGGATGCACCAGGCCATGCGCCGTACCGCGAGCAGGCCCAGGTTCACCAGCACCAGGAGCACCATGAGGGGTTCCACAAAGGCGTGCATCAGTTCCCGGCCTCCCAGACCTTGAAAATGAGGGCCAGGGCGGACAGGGCCGCGGCCCAGGTGAGCAGTTGCGGCACGCGGTTCAGGCGCAGCCGGGCCATGGCCGACTCCACCAGGCCCACGGCCACGCCCAGGCCCAGGATCACGGCCAGGGCCAGGAACGTGTCGGGCCACAGCCCGCCGGGCAGGGAGGGCAGGAGCACCCCGGCCACCAGGGAGCAGTAGAGCCAGAGCTTGAGCGCGGCCGCGTACTCGATGAGCCCCAGGTCCGGGCCGCCGTGGTCCAGCACCATGACCTCGTGCACCATGGTCAACTCCAGGTGGGTGGTGGGGTCGTCCACCGGGATGCGGCAGTTCTCGGCCAGGAGCACCACGAAGAGGGACAGGGCGGCCAGGGCCGGGGCCGGGTCCAGGGCGGCCAGGTCGCCGGGCGCGGACCCGGCCAGCATGGCGTGCAGGGACAGCCCGCCGCGGTGCGCGGCCAGGGCGGCCAGACCCAGGAACAGGGCGGGTTCGGCCAGGGCCGAGAAGGCCGCCTCGCGGCTCGCGCCCATGCCCTCGAAGCTGGACCCGGTGTCCAGGGCCGACACCATGGTGGCCAGCCGGCCCGCGGCCAGCAGGTAGGCCAGCAGCACGAAGTCGCCGGAAAAGGAGATGGGGCCGGGCAGCCCGCCCTGGGGCGCCAGAAGGAGCGCCGAAGCCACCGCCGCCAGCCCGAGGCACGGGCCCAGGCCGAAGGCCCAGGTGGTGGTGGTCGAGAACACCGCGCCCTTGCGCAGGAGCTTGGCCACGTCGAAATACACCTGGAGCAGGGGCTTGCCCCGCCGGCCCCCCACCAGGGCCTTGGTGCGGTTCACCACGCCCAGGAGCAGGGGGGCGAGGGCCAGGGCCAGGGCCAGCCGGATCAGGGGGGTGAGGAGCGAGTCGAGGCCGTTCATGCCAGCACCCAGGCCAGGACCGCCACCAGGGCGGCCAGGATGGACAGGACGTAGAAGGGGATGCGGCCGTGCTGCAGCCATTTCACGTGCTCGGCAGCCCAGAGCGCGGCCCCGAAGGCCGGGCGGAACACGGTGTCCAGCACCAGGTCCGGGGCGGCCACCCGGTGCCGGCCCTGGCGGGGGAAGAGCCCCTGCGGCCGGGCCAGGTCGTGTTGGATGCCGCAGGCCGGCCCCAGGGCGGAAGCCAGCGGATCGGCGAACGAGGCCGGGCCATACTGCATGGACGCCGCGGGCCGGGCGTAGCCGCAGTCCCAGGTGGGGCCGCTGCCCATGGTGCGTCCGGCCAGCAACCGCCTGCGCAGCCACCAGAAGAAGAGCCCGAGCAGGGGCAGGGGCAGGGCCGCCACCAGCACGGTGCGCAGCAGGCTTGCCGCGTCGCGGGCCGCATCCAGGGCGGCCATGCCCGGCAGGTGCGCCACCTGGGCCGCGGCCGGGGCCAGCACCGTGACCAGCCAGGGCGCGGCCAGGCCCATGCCGGCGCAGCCCAGGGCCAGGAGCAGCATGGCCGCCAGTTCGGCCCGGCCCGGGTCGTGGGCGGCCGCGGCCTCGGGGGTGCGGGGCTCGCCCAGGAAGGCCAGGCCGAAGGCCTTGGCCAGGGCGGCCAGGGCCAGGCCCCCGGCCAGGGCCAGCCCGGCCATGCAGCCCCAGGCCGCCAGCCGGCCGGCGGGCGGCAGGGCCAGCCCGGCGTTGCCCAGGCCGAGGTAGATGAGCAGTTCCGAAAAGAACCCGTTGAGCGGGGGCAAAGCGGTGAGCGCCGCGGTGCCGGCCAGGAAGAGCGCTCCGGTGCGGGGCATGCGCTTGAGCAGCCCGCCCAGGGAGGATATCTCCACGGTCCCGGCTCCGTGCAGCACCGCGCCCGCGCCCAGGAAGAGCAGGCCCTTGAACAGGGCGTGGTTGAGCACGTGCAGCAGCGCGCCGGCCGCGGCCAGGGTCGCGGCGGGCAGGAGCCCGCCCCGGGCGGCCAGGTGCGCCGCGCCCAGGCCCAGGAACACGATGCCGGCGTTCTCCACGCTGGAATAGGCCAGGAGCCGCTTCATCTGGCCCTGGGCCAGGCCCTGGGCCAGGCCGAGCAGGGCCGAGAGCAGGCCCAGGCCCATGAGCAGCCCGCCCCACCAGGCCGGCCCCGGGCCGAGCAGCACCAGCATGCGCGCGACCCCGTACATGCCCGCGGTGATGAGCGCGCCGGACATGAAGGCGGACACGTGGCTGGGCGCGGCGGGATGGGCCTCGGGGAGCCAGACGTGCAGGGGCGCGAGCCCGGCCTTGGCCCCGAACCCGGCCAGGGCCAGGAGGAACAGGGGCCAGGTGCTCGTGAGTTGCGGGGCCGCCCAGGCCAGGGCGTCGAAATGGGTGGACCCGGCCGCGCCGGCCAGCCAGGCGAACAGGGCCACCAGGGCCAGCACCCCCAGGTGCGAGGCCACCAGGTAGGTCCAGGCCGCCTCGCGCACGTCGAGCTTCTCGTCGGAAAAGGACACCAGGAAGAAGGGGGACAGGCTCATTATCTCCCAGGCCAGGAGAAAGCAGAACCCGTCGCGGGCGACCGCCACCAGGGCCAGGCCGGCCACCAGCAGGCTGAAGAAGAACCAGTGGCCGCGGACCTTGCGCTCGGGGGAGTGCGCCAGCGCGCCCAGGCCGTAGAGCGGGCAGGCCACGCCCAGGCCGAAGCAGGGCAGGAGGAAGACCAGGGTCAGGGGGTCGAAGCCCAGGGAGAAGGAGCCAACGGGCAGGCCCCAGGCCAGGTCAAGGCGGGGATATGCGTGCCGGGCCAGGAGCCGCAGCACCGCGGCCAGGCCCAGGCTAGAGCCGGCCAGGATGCCCAGGGGCCCGGCCAGCCGGCCGGCCCGGCCGCGCAGCACGAGGCCCAGGCTTCCGCCGGCCAGGATGAGGACCAGGGCGCAGAGAAACAGCTCCATTCCTTCCGCCTCCCGTGGTCCCGGACGCTGCGAAGTGCTGCGCCGGCGGGGCCGCGGCTGAAACCCGCTCGGCCTATGCCCCTTGCCCGGGGCTGTCAAGACCGATTTGGATCGGCCTGTGGACTGGCTCCACTGTCGCATTTTTCGGACACGCCGTCACGCGGGCGTCGGGTTTACGTCCTGCCCAACCTCTCCGGCCGGCGCCCGAACGGGGCCGGAAAGGGGATCGCCAGTTCAGTCCGGGGGTTGCCGGCGCAAGGGGAATCCTGGCACGGCCTATGCTACTCCGGAAGTGACCTGGCGAGTTGGTGAGCAGTGGCTCCAGGGTGAATCAACGCCACGAGAACGCGCCGACACAGGCGTACACTAGAAAGGCGATTCGACCCGGGCGCACTCCACGGCCCAGCCGGGTCTTTCCGTGTGCAGGCAGGTGCAATGCCCTGCACGCTTCCTGTGCAGCCGCCTGCACGTCCCGCTTCCCCTGATGTGCACCTGCCGATTCGCACCCCGCGCCACGCCGGGGTCGGGGAAAATGGCCTGTTTCCTGCTTGCCTAACCGGCACAGGACCATTATCTAAGACCCACAACAGCGAAATTTTCGCAACCGGAGGGGTTTCCCATGGCGTACGAGAACTATGGCATGACAACGACCCGCGCCCGCGCCGAGGTGCTCGGCGTCTTCATGCGCGGGGTCTACAAATGGATGTCCCTGGGCCTGGCCGTGACCGCGGCCGCGGCCTTCATGGTGGCCAGCAGCCCGGCCGCGCAGCAGGTCATCTTCGGCAACCAGATCGTGTTCTTCGGCCTCATCATCGGCGAACTGGCCCTGGTCATGGGCATGTCCGCGGCCATCAACCGCCTGTCCGCCGGCGCGGCCAACGGCCTGTTCCTGCTCTACAGCGCACTGAACGGCCTCACCCTGTCGGTGGTGCTCCTGGCCTACACCGGCGAGTCGGTGTTCATGACCTTCGTCATCTGCGCCGGCATGTTCGGGGCCATGAGCCTCTACGGCATGACCACCAAGAAGGACCTCACCTCCTGGGGCTCCTTCCTGTTCATGGGGCTCATCGGCATCATCCTGGCCTCGGTGGTGAACATCTTCATGCACAGCTCGGCCATGCACTTCGTGATCTCCGTGCTCGGGGTCATCATCTTCACCGGGCTCACGGCCTACGACACCCAGAAGCTGCGCTACATGGGCGAGACCATGCCCATGGGCGACGACACCGCCATCCAGCGCGGCACCATCCTGGGCGCGCTCACCCTGTACCTGGACTTCATCAACCTGTTCCTCATGCTGCTGCGGCTCTTCGGCCGCCGCAATTAGAAAAAAATACCAAGGTATTTTTTGAGGGTCGCGCGTGTTTGGCCACCGCGACTAGCCCTGTGCATCCGGGCGGGAGGGCTTACCCCTCCCGCCCTTTTCTTTTCCGGAGGTCCCCATGGTCGCGCGCGAATGGCGCTGCCGCTGCCCCCTGAAGCACCGCGACGGATTCCTGGCCTACCTGGACCAGACCGGGGTCAAGGACACCGCCGCCACCCCGGGTTGCCTGGGGGCGCAGGTCCTCACCCGCGACCTGGACGCCGCGGCCGAGATCGTCCTGGTCACCTACTGGGAGTCCCTGGACGCCATCCGCGCCTACGCTGGCGAGGACATCGGCGTGGCCCGGCTCTACCCCGAGGACGCCAGGTACGAGTTGGACCCGGACAGGCACGTGACCCACTACGCGGTGGCGGCGCAGAGCTTCCGCTAACCGCCCCGGCTTCCGCCCTTTTCCTTTGCCCGGCTTCGGGCTACACCTGCCCCATGCAGCGCACGCTTTTGCGCCTCCAGTCGTCCCTGTCGCCGCTCCTGGCCCCCCTGGGCTGGGCCTACGCCGCCATCCTGCGCCATCGTGAGCGGGCCTTTGCCACGGGCTCCCGCGACTCCTGGCAACCGCCCATCCCGACCATCAGCGTGGGCAACATCTCCTGGGGCGGCACGGGCAAGACCCCGCTCGTGGCCTGGCTGGCCCGGCGCGCCCTGGACGCGGGCCGCACCCCGGCCATCCTCACCCGCGGCTACAACGCCGTGCCCCCGTCCCCCCACTACCTGGCCTCGCCCGACAACCTGCCCATGCACGTGGGCGACGAGCCGCTCATGCTCTGCCGCGCCCTGCCCGGCGCGCGGGTGGTGGTTGACCCGGACCGCACCCGCGCCGGCCAGTGGGCCATCGAGACCCTCCGCCCGGACCTCTTCATCCTGGACGACGGGTTCTCCCACCTGGCCGTGCGCCGCGACCTGGACCTGGTCCTGCTCACTCCCGACGACCTGGGCCGCCACTGGAACCGCGCCATCCCGGCCGGCCCCTGGCGGGAGGGGCAGGCCGCCCTGGAGCGCGCCACCGCCTTCCTGGTGCGCTGCGACGAGGACAAGATTCCGGATCTCGGCCCCCTGGCCCAGCGCCGCCTGGGTGTGCTGAACAAGCCGGTGTTCACCTTCACCCTGCTGCCCCAGGGCCTCTCGCCGGTGTCCCTGCGCCGGATCGCCACCCCCCCTCCTCCGGGCACCCGCTACATCCTGGCCAGCGCCACGGGCAATCCGGCCTCGGTGTACGCCACCGCCACCGCCTACATGGGCCGCGAGCCCATGAAACACCTGGTGTTCCCGGACCACCACAACTTCACCAGCGCGGACTGGCTGAACATCAGCGTCAGCGCCCGCTCCTGGGAGGCCGAGGCCGTGCTCTGCACCGAAAAGGACGCGGCCAAGCTCGCCCCGTTCGCGGACGAGACCGTCTGGGCCCTCACCGTCACCCCCGCCTTCGGCCCGGCCCTCATCGGCCAGGGCGACTTCATCACCTGGTGGGAGGAGCAGGCCGGGCGGCTGCTCGGCTTGGGGTAGGGCGGGGGCAGCCAAGAGGGCGGATCGCGATCCGCCCCTACCCAAGCGCCCTAGGCCGGTTCTTCCTGCCGTTGTTGGGGCGATTCACGATCCGCCCGTTCTTTTCATGGCGCCGCCACGCAGCGCTGCCCTGGGAAACGCTTCACAGGCCGTAACCCATCGTTCGTCGGCGCTCGCCGGCCGCTTGGCGGTCCGTGGGAGCCGTTGGCGAATTAATCATACTTAAATGATAGTATTCATCCCGGCCCTCGGCTAAGGGAGAGGGAAGCCCCGGAATACATCGGCCAGGGCTCCCCAAACCCAGGAGGCGAGTATGCGAAGGATCGTGATCATCGGCTCCGGAGCGGGCGGCACCATTGTCGCCAACCAGCTCCGCGGGCAGCTGCCGGAGGAGGAGTGGGAGATAGTGGTCATCGACCGTGACGAGCAGCACCACTACCAGCCGGGGTACCTCTTCATTCCCTTCGGCATCTACGCCCGGGAGGACGTGCTCCAGCCCAAGAAGCTGTTCATCCCCCAGGGCGTGGAGTTCGTGCTCGACGAGGTTGTGCAGGTGGACGCGGCGAACCGCCGGGTGCTCACCCGGCGCGGCGCGTACGATTACGACTGGCTGGTGGTGGCCACCGGGGCGAGGAACAAGCCCGACGAGGTGGAGGGCATGGCCGAGATCTTCACCACCGAGATCCAGAACTTCTACAGCCTGGATGGGGCGGAGCGGCTGCGCAAGGCGCTCAAGTACTTCACCTGCGGCAAGGTGGTCCTGAACATCGCCGAGTTGCCCTACAAATGCCCCATCGCCCCCCTGGAATTCCTGTTCATGTGCGACTGGTTCTTCACCGTGGCCGGGGTGCGGGGACAGGTGGAGCTGGAGCTGGCCACCCCCCTGGGCGGGGTGTTCACCAAGCCCGTGGCCTCCAAGGCCCTGGCCAAGATCGCCGAGAAGAAGAAGATCAATGTCACGCCCAACTTCAACATCGCACGCGTGAACGCCGGGGAAAAGACCATCGAGTCCCACGACGGCCGCACGGTGGGCTACGACATGCTGGTGTCCATTCCACCCAACTTCGGGGACCAGTGCGTCATCGACTCCGGCCTGGCCGACCCCATGGGCTACGTGCTGACCGACAAGCACACCCTCAAGGCCGAAAAGGCGGAGCGCATCTTCGTGCTGGGCGACGCCACCAACGTGCCCACCTCCAAGGCCGGCTCGGTGGCCCACTATCAGGCCTACACCCTGGTGGAGAACCTGCTGCGCGAGATCGACGGCCACACCTCGCTGCCGACCTTCGACGGCCATTCCACCTGCTTCCTGGACTCCGGCTTCGAGAAGGCCATCCTGCTCGACTTCAACTACGAGGTGGAGCCCCTGCCCGGCAAGTTCCCCTTCCCGGGGATGGGGCCGTTCAGCCTGCTGCGCGAGAGCCTGGCCAACCACTGGGGCAAGATGATGTTCCGCTGGGTCTACTGGGAACTCATGATGCGCGGCAAGGATCTGCCCCTGGAGAACCAGATGAACCTGGCGGGCAAGGTGCGCCAGGGCGCCGTGTGCCGGACCTGACGCGGGCTTGCGCCATGTGTGCCGAAACCGGAGGAGTGCGAGACATGACGGACGAACAGCGGATACTGGAGAGCATCGGCGCCCTGCGCAGCGAGGTGCGGCCCCTGGTGAGCACCGCCCGGGCCATGGACGGGTTGCGCCGGGACCTGGCCCCGCGGGTGGAGGAGGCTGTGCGCGCCCTCATTCTCGAACTGGCGGACGTGGAGAGCGACTTCCAGATCGAGGACCTGCTCTACCTGCTCAAGAAGTCCATGCGCAACGTGCGCAATTTCAACAAGGCCCTGGACCAGTTCCGGGGGCTTATCGGCATGGTCGAGAACCTGGAGCCGCTCATCCGGCAGAGCGTGCCGGTCTGGATCACCTATCTGGACGAGTTGGAGCGCAACGGGGTCTTCGGGCTCATGAAGAGCTTCCTGGACGTGTTGGCCAAGGCGGCGGCCGCCTACGGGGAGGAGGACTTGCAGCGCATGGGCGACGGGCTGGTGGCGCTCATGGGCCTGGCCCGGGGCCTGGCCGACCCCAGGGCCGCAGCCCTGCTGGAGCGGCTGGCCGCGGTCCCGGCCCGGGTGGATCTGGAGGCGGTCCGGCCGGTGGGGCCCATGGCCCTGCTGGGCGCGTTGGGCGATCCGGACCTGCGCCGGGGGCTGGGGTTGGCCCTGGAACTGGGCCGGGCCCTGGGCCGGGAACCTGCTCCCGCTGCGGAGACGACGGCGGACCAGGGCTAGGCCCTTGGCCGCGGAGGGGGAGCGTTCCCCCTCCGCGGCCAAGGGCGCGTCCGGGCGCTACAGCCGGGACTTGAGCACCATGTCGGTGATGGGGCCGCGGGAGCGCTCGCCCTTGAGCACGATGTGGCCGTAGTTGTTGAACCCCTTGAACTTGCGCACGATCCAGTTGAGGCCGTTGTTGGCCTCGTTCAGGTAGGGGTTGTCCACCTGGGAGGTGTCGCCCAGGCACACGCATTTCACGCCCTCGCCCATGCGGGTGAGCAGGGCGCGCATCTCGTTGCGCGAGAGGTTCTGGGCCTCGTCGATGATCACGTAGGCGTTCTCGATGTTCATGCCCCGGATGTAGGCCAGGGGCAGGATCTCGAACTTCTTGGGGTTGTACTTGAGGGTGTCGGCCCCGGGATTGGCGAAGATCTTGTTGGCCGGCCGCAGGTCGTGCAGCTTCTGCACCAGGTCGAAGATGTACTTCACGTAGGGCTCCATCTTCTCCTCGATGTCGCCCGGCAGGTAGCCCATTTTGGCGCCCAGCTCGATGGTGGGCTTGATCATGTAGACCTTTTCGTAGAGGCGCTTCTCCAGGACCATGTAGAGGCCCGCGGCCAGGGCCAGGTAGGTCTTGCCGAACCCGGCCTCGCTCTGGATGGACACCAGGTCGATGTGCTCCGAGAGCACCAGCTCCAGGGCCAGGTTCTGGTAGACGCTGCGCGGCTTCACGCTCCAGACCGCGTGGGTGTAGGTGATGGACTTGTCGCCCTCGGGCGCGTGCATCATGGGCTTGCCGTCCACCCAGGTGAAGGAGTTGGGCAGGGGCGCGTCGCCGTTTTCCGAGAACCCGGTGTAGAGTTGGGATTCGGACTCGAACGGCTTGGAGTCCTTGAACTCCTCGCTGGCTATGGAGAGCAGGCTGGCCTGGAGCTGGAGGATGCGGTCGTTGGTGACCAGGATGGGGTTGTCGATCTCGGTGCTGGCCTTGATCTCCTCAAGGATGAAGTTGTCCACGATCTCCTCGGTGAACGGGGAGATGGAGGAGTCGTTGCGGATGAAGTGCAGCCGGTCCTTGTGCTCCAGCAGGACGTCGATGACCTTGGCCACGATGTGGCGCAGGCGCGGGTTGGTCTTGAGTTTGTTGAGTTCGATGAGGACGTGGTAGGGAATGTAGACTTCGTTGTCTTGGCCGTTGCGGAGGCTGAGGATGCTGTTGGGGTTTTCGATGAGGACGTTGGTGTCGAGGATGTAGTTTTTTTTGCTCATGGAGGGCGCGTATCCTCGTTGGGCTTGGCGCAGGGCATGGGCGTCCTGGCGCACCATCACTAGACAACAATCTAGAGTATTTCTTGACTGGTGTAAACGAGGCCGGCCGCGCTTGTCCGGTGCGGCCGGCGGGGCGGCGGGGCGGCGGGGGGCTAGCGCTTCTTCTGGAGTCGGGCCCGGAGCCAGATGGCCACCAGGTTCATGCCCAGCACCAGGGCGATGAGCACCAGGGAGGTGCCGTACTGGAGCGGCCGGGTCTTCTCGATCTCGGTGCCCGCGGTGGCCAGCACGTACACGTGGTAGGGCAGGGCCATGACCGAGCTGAAGATGGAGTCGGGCATGCGCGGGGTGTAGAACACCGAGGCCGTGAACATGATGGCCGCGGTCTCGCCCGCGGCGCGGGACAGGCCCAGGATCGCGCCGGTGAGCATGCTGGACATGGCCGCGGGCAGCACCACCCGGGAGATGGTCTGCCACTTGGTGGCGCCCAGGCCCAGGGAGGCCTCGCGGTAGGTGTTCGGCACCTGGCGCAGGGCCTCCTCGGCCGTGCCGATGATGACCGGCAGGATAAGCATGCCCAGGGTCAGGATGCCCGAGAGGATGGACACCCCGAAGTGGAAGAAGGTCACGAAGAAGGCCAGGCCGAACAGGCCGAAGACCACCGAGGGCACGCCGGCCAGGTTGTTGATCCCCAAGCGGATGATGCGCACCACTCGGCGGTTGGTGGCGTACTCGTTCAGGTAGATGGCCGAGGCCACGCCCAGGGGGAAGGCCACCAGCATGGCCCCGAAGGAGAGCAGGAACGTGCCCACGATGCAGGGGAAGATGCCGCCCTCGGTCATCATGTTGCGCGGGGCTGCGGTGAGGAACTCCCAGGACAGGGCGGGCAGGCCGAAGTAGAACAAGAAGGCGCAGATCACGGCCAGGGCCAGCCCGTTGACCCCGGATGCAACGCGGAACACGCCGAACATGACGCGCTGCAGGATCTTGCGGCGGCCGAGGTTGCAGGTGGCGGCCAGCAGGCAATCCGCGGTGAGGGACGTGGTCTCGGTCTCGACGGTCATGGCGAGTTCTCCGGTGTGGGCCATGGCGGTTCCTACAGGGTGGCCGCGCCGACCTGCTTGTGCTTCTCGGCGATGTGGTCGGCCGCGATGTTGAAGAGCATGGTGAAGAGGAAGAGCACCACGCCCGTGGCGAACAGGGCGTAGTAGTGGTCGCCACGGAACGGGGCCTCGGCCATCTCCGCGGCGATGGACGCGGGCATGGGCCGCACCGGGTCGAAGATGGAGGTGGGGATCATCGCCGCGCCGCCGGCCACCATGAGCACCACCATGGTCTCGCCGATGGCCCGGGACATGCCCAGGATCACGCCGGTGGAGATGCCCGAGGTGGAGGCGGGCAGCACCACCCGCACTATGGTCTCCCAGTGGGTGGCGCCCAGGGCCAGGGAGGCTTCGCGCAGCTCGCCGGGCACGCTGTAGATGGCGTCCTCGGAGATGGAGCAGATGGTGGGCACGCTCATGAAGGCCAGCATGATGGCGGCGTTGAACAGGTTCAGGCCCGTGGCGATGTCGAAGATGTCCTGGAGGAACGGGGCCACGATGACCATGCCGAAGAAGCCGATGACCACCGAGGGCAGGGCGGCCAGGAGCTCCACCACCGGCTTCACGCACTGCCGCATCCTGGGCCGGGCGATCTCCGCCAGGTAGATGGCGGTCATGACCCCCAGGGGGATGGCGATGGCCGAGGACACCGCGGTCACCGCCAGGGAGCCCGCGAGCAGCGGGAAGATGCCGAAGTCCGGCGGGTCCGAGGTGGGATACCACAGGTGCCCGAAGAGAAACTTGCTGACCGGGTATACGCGGAAGATGGGCAGGCCCTCCATGAACAGGAAGATCATGATGAGGGCCAGCACCATGATGGAGGACAGGGCGATCATCAGGAAGGTGGACTTGATGGCTTTTTCTTTGGTCTGCCGCTTGAGGGCCATGGCGTATCCCGGAAATATGGCGGTTTCAGAAAGGCCGGAGCCCTGCGCGTCGGCCGGCGGCCGGCGCGCAGGGAATCCGGTCGCTGTATCGCGTGCCGCAGGGCTTGCCCGTACGCTACTTTTGCAGGGGCACGTAGCCGACGTCGGCCACGGCCTTCTGGCCCTGGCTGGGATCCAGCACGTACTTGATGATCTTGGCCACTTCGCCGGCGGGCTCGCCGTTCACGTAAAGGTACAGGTTGCGGGCGATGGAGTAGGAGCCGTCCAGGGCGGTCTTGGCGCTGCCCATGGTGCCGCCCACGGACACGGCCTTGGTGCTGGCGTCCAGGTAGCCGATGCCGATGTAGCCGATGGCGTTCTTGTTCTTGGACACGGCCTGCACCGCGGCGCCGTTGGAGGCCTGCAGGAGCGCGCCGGGGAACACCCTCTCCTTGTGCATCACCTTGCCTTCCCAGGTCTCGTAGGTGCCCGAGGAGGTGTCGCGGGAGATGACCACGATGGTGGCGTCCTTGCCGCCCACGTCCTTCCAGTTGGTGACCTTGCCCATGTAGATGTCCTTGAGCTGCTCAAGGGTGAGGTCCTTCACCGGGTTGGAGGGGTGGACCACCGGCAGCAACGCGTCCATGGCGATGACGATCTCCTTGGGGGAGACGCCTTTCTCCTTGGCCAGGGCCACTTCCTTGTCCTTCATCTGGCGCGACGCCATGGCGATGCTGGTGGTGCCGTCGATGATGGCCTTGATGCCGTTGCCCGAACCGCCGCCGGACACGGACAGGGTCACGTCCGTGTGCATGCCCATGTAGGACTCGGCGACCTTCTGCATGATGGGAAGCACGGTGGTGGAGCCGTTGATGACGATCTCCTCGGCCCAGGCCGTGGCGGACAGGGCCAGGACCAGCAGGGAAGCAAGGGCCAGCTTGGCGAACTTCATGAGATCCTCCGAATGATGCGTGTATGATGAAAAGAAACCTTGCCGATTCAAGCTCGGCAAGGTTTACGGCGCGAATGTTACGAACGGGTGGCGATGTTACAGAGAGTGTGTGACATCCCGGGATGCCGCACAACGATTTGGAATAAAAAGAGAAATAGAAGCTAGGGCAGGGGGGTGAAGTCGCCGGCGGCCTTGTCCTTGCGCACGTCGTCGAAGGGGAAGACGCGGCCGTTCATGGTCACCCAGACCCCGGCGGGGCACAGCTGCGCCGCGGTCACGGCGCAGCCCAGGTTGAACATGGCGTCCGAGCCGCCGAAGGAATAGGGGATCATGGCCCCCACCAGCACCACGGTCTTGCCCGTGAGCCGCGCGCCCAGGAGCCGGGCGGTCTCGGCCAGGGTGTCGGTGCCGTGGGTCACGATGAGGCGCTCCTCGGGCGCGGCCAGGCAGCGGCCCAGGATGGCCTCGCGGTCCGCCTGGTCCATGTGCAGGCTGTCCTTGAGCATCACCGTCTCGATGGTGACGGGAACCCGCACCCGGGCCTGGTCCAGGATCTCGGCCAGGTGGGAGCGGGTGAACACCAGCTCGCCCGAGAGCTTGTTGTACTCCTTGTCCAGGGTGCCGCCGGTGGCGAGTATCCTGATGGGAAGCAGGGGAGCGGCAGGCATGGCGGGCCTCACATGACCAGGCGGGTGGCCTCGGGCGTGAGCTTGAGCTCCAGGCGGCGGGCCAGCCGGCTCATGATGTAGCAGAAGGCGAAGTACAGCGCGGCCACGGTGGTGTAGATCTCGAAGGGGTGGACCATGAGCCGGTTGTTCAGGCCCTGGGCCACGAAGGTCAGCTCCAGCACGCCGATGACGTAGGCCAGGGAGGTGTCCTTGAAGATGGCGATGAACTGGCCCACGATGGCCGGGATCATCTGCTTGAGCGCCTGGGGCAGGACGATGCGGCGCAGGGTCTGCAGGGTGGAGAGCCCGGTGGAGTAGGCCGCCTCCCACTGCCCGCCCGGGATGTTCTCGATGCCGGCTCGCACGATCTCGGCCAGGTAGGCCCCGGTGAAGGCGGTGAGCGCCACCGTGGCGCTCCAAAACACGTCCAGGTACGCGCCGGTCACCACCGGGATGAAGAAGTAGACCCAGAAGATCACGATGATGAGCGGGTTGCCCCGGATGAACTCGATGTAGCAGATGCTCGGAATGCGCAGGACCAGGTTCCTGGAGGTGCGGCCCACGCCCACGGCCAGGCCGATGAAGAAGCTCACCGAGATGGCGATCAGCGCCATGAGCAGGGAGTAGGACAGGCCGCCCAGGCCCCAGAACAGCTCATTGGGCGAGCCGTTGGGAAAGCGCCAGACGAGCAGGGCGCGCAGGTTGCCCGCCACCACCGACCAGTCGAACCCGGCCAGGCCCAGGCCCACCTTGTACACCACCAGGCACAGGGCGCCCAGGAAGGCGGCCTTGCCGGACAGCACCAGGGCCTTGTTCGCCAGCCCCAGCATGCGCCGCCACAGGGCCCCGGCCTTGGAGTAGCGCAGCCCGGCCTGGCCGCGCATGCGGCGGCGCACGGTGCGCCAGGCCAACGGCCGGGCCGCGGTGCGCACCACCCAGGACAGGGGGCGGATGGCCGCGTCCAGGATCCGTTCGGCCAGGGGCCGCGGGCCGGTGGGCGCGACCTTGAGCTTGCGGTTCACCGCGTTCATGAGCGCGGAGATGGCCAGCGAGGTTGCCAAATAGAGCACCGTGGCCGCGGTGGTGGCCTCGAACCCGCGGAAGGTGAGCGACTCCACCTGCTGCGACTGCCAGGTCAGCTCGGCCACGCCCACCACCATGGCCAGGGACGAGTTCTTCATGTTGTTGAGCAGCTCGCTGCCCAGGGGCGGGATGATCTGGCGGAAGGCCAGGGGCAGGATGATGCGGGTGAGCACCTGCACGTAACTGAGCCCGCTGGAATAGGCAGCCTCCAGAAGGCCCTTGGGGATGGACTGCAACCCGGCCCGGATGACCTCGGCCAGGAACGAGCCGGTGTACATGGACAGCCCGGCCACGGCGCAGAACATCTCGAAATTCTGGGAGAACATCCACTGCTTCACCGCCTCGGGCAGGGCCTGGGGCAGGGCGAAGTACCAGAAGAAGAGCTGGACCAGAAGCGGGGTGTTGCGGAAGAACTCCACGTAGGCCGTGGAGGTCCAGCGCAGCGGGCCGAAGGAGGACAGCCGGCCCAGGCCGAAGAACATGCCGAGCGCCAGGGCGATGCCCGAGCTCCAGAGCGAAATGACCAGGGTGACGCCCAGGCCTTTCACCAGCTCCAGGCCGAAGATCATGCCGTAGGTCGGGTTGGGCGTGTAGAGCACGCTCCACTGGAAGTCGTAGCCGAAGTCGAAGAAGAAGCCCCAGTACACCGCGCCGGCCGCCACCAGGGCCGAGAGCGCGAGTACCTGCACCCAGGTCTTTTCCATCCAGAAACGGAGCATGCAAAGTCCTCGTCAAGCAGGCAGGCCCGGGAGCGTGCGCTCCCGGGCCTGCGAAGCAGCGTCAGCCTACGGCCACATCTCGATCTTGGCGGTCATGGGGAAGGAGTACGGGGTGTCGGGGCCGTACCACTTGTTGTAGATCTTCATGTAGGCGCCGTCGACCCACATGTCCTGGATGGCGAAGTTCACGGCGTCGCGCAGGGCGGAGTCGTCCTGGGGCAGGCCGATGCCGTAGGGCTCGTCCGAGAAGAAGTCGCCCACCAGCTCCCATTTGCCGGGCTCCTTGGCCGCGTAGCCGAGCAGGATGGTGGAGTCGGTGGACCAGCCGGACACCCGGCCGTTCTGCAGGGCCTGGAAGCACTCGGACTCCTTCTGGAAGGAGATCACGTTCTTGGCGAAGTCGGCGTCGCCCAGGTTCTTGAGCAGGTTCTTGACGTTGAGCTCGGAGGTGGTGCCCTGCATGGTGGCGACCTTCTTGCCCACGAAGTCCTTGAGGGACTTGAACTCGCCCTTCTTGGCCAGGATCTTCTGGCCGTCGAAGAAGTAGGTGATGGAGAAGTCGATGGACTTGTCGCGCTCGCGCTTGTGGGTCATGTTGGCCACGGAGATGTCGATGCGGCCCTGCTGCACGAAGGCGATGCGGGTCTTGTTGTTCACGGCCACGCGCTCCAGCTTGCAGCCCAGGCGTTTGGCGATCTCCTCGGCGATGTCCACATCGAAGCCGACCCACTCGCCCTTGTCGTTGTAGTACGCGCCGGGAATGGAGTCGGTCATGATGCCGGCCCGCAGCACCTTGGTCTTCATGACGTTGTCGTAGGCCGCGCCGGCGTGGGCGGCCATGGCGTAGCAGAGCACCAGGGCCAGCGCCAGGGTCAGAACCTTCCAGGACTTCATCGAAAGAGCCTCCTGTTGGGGTGGATAGGGGTCGTCGAGCCTTCCCTAATGGCTGAGGATCTTGCCCAGGAAGGCCTTTGTCCGTTCGCTTTGGGCCTGGGTGAAGAACTCGTGCGGGGTGTTCTCCTCGATGAGCAGGCCCTCGTCCATGAAGATGATGCGGTCCGCCACCTCGCGGGCGAAGCCCATCTCGTGGGTCACGCAGACCATGGTCATGCCCTCCCGGGCCAGGCTCTTCATCACGTCCAGGACCTCGTTGATCATTTCCGGGTCCAGGGCGGAGGTGGGCTCGTCGAAGAGCATGATCTTGGGCCGCATGGCCAGGCCGCGGGCGATGGCCACGCGCTGCTGCTGGCCGCCCGAGAGCTGGGAGGGGAAGGCCTGGGCCTTGTCCGGGATGTTGACCTTGGCGAGCAGCTCCATGGCCAGGTCCACGGCCTCGGCGCGGCGCAGGCCGCGCACCAGGGTGGGGGCCAGGGTCACGTTCTCCAGCACGGTCATGTGCGGATAGAGGTTGAACTGCTGGAACACGAAGCCGATCTCGGCCCGCAGCATGGTGAGGTTGGTGGAGGGGTCGGACAGGCTCTGGCCGTCCACCTGGATTTCGCCCTTCTGGATGGGCTCCAGCCGGTTGATGCAGCGGATGAGCGTGCTCTTGCCCGAGCCCGAGGGGCCGCAGACCACCACCACCTCACCCTCGTCCACGGTGAGGGAGATGTCCTTGAGCACGTGCATGTCCCCGTACCACTTGTGCACGTGGTCGAAGGTGATCATGGGGCCTCCCGGTGGCGAGCCAGGAGGCCCGCATTGGATGCATGTTCGTACCAGACCGGGCCGGCTGCGGCAAGCCCTGCGGCCGAATGATTGTCCAGTGAGCGCAGAGCGTTAGGCCGCAGCCAGGGCCTCTTCCAGGGCCTGGGCGAAGTCCTCCACGTCCTGGGCCGTGGTGTCGAAGGAGGTCATCCAGCGGTAGAGCGGGGCCTCCCCGTTGCCCCCTTCGTCCCAGGTGTAGAAGAAAGAGCGCTCCCGGAGCCGTTCGGCCGCGGCCCGGGGCAGGCGTACGAACACCGCGTTGGTGTCCACGCCGCCCTGCACCTGGACCTTGGGCAGGTTCCTGACCCGATCGGCCAGGAGCCGGGCCATGGCGTTGGCCTGGCGGGCGTTGTCCAGCCACAGGCCGTCCCGCAGCAGTTCGCTGAACTGGGCGGATATGAAGCGCACCTTGCTGGGCAGTTGCATGCACTGCTTGCGCAGGTACTTGAACTCGTCGGCCAGGCCGGGGCGCAGGAAGACCACGGCCTCGCCGAACACCAGGCCGTTCTTGGTCCCGCCGAAGGAGAGCACGTCCACCCCGCAGTCGGTGGTCAACTCGCGCAAGGAGCGGTCCAGGGCCTCGGCCGCGTTGGCCAGCCGTGCGCCGTCCAGGTGCAGGAACAGGCCGTTGGCGTGGGCCTGCTCGGCAATGGCCTTGATTTCCCGGGGGTCATACACCGCGCCCAGCTCGGTGGCCTGGGTGACGGACACCACCCGGGGCTGGGAGTGGTGCTCGAACCCGAACCCGTGCAGGCGGCGGGCGATGCCCTCGGGGGTGATCTTGCCCTGGTCCGCGGGCACGGTGAGCAGCTTGAACCCGCCCACGTGCTCGGGCGCGCCGCACTCGTCCACGTTGATGTGGGCGCTTTCGGCGCAGACCACGCCCTGCCAGGTCCGGCACAGGGCGGACAGGCCGCACACGTTGGCCCCGGTGCCGCCGAACACGAAGAATGCCTCGGCCGAATCGCCGAACAGGCGGCGGAAGTGGCCCTGCGCCTCCTCGGTCCAGGGGTCCGCGCCGTAGGCCACGCAGTGGCCCTGGTTGGCCCGGGCCAGGGCCTCCAGGATGCGGGGATGAGCCCCGGAGTTGTTGTCGGATGCGAAACTGACGGTCTTGGGCATGGCGTCCTCCTCGCGCGGCTTCGCGCAAGCGGGGGCCGGATACGATACCTGGGGCGGGATGTAAAGGCAGGGCGCAAGGCGCAAAAAAAGGCGCCCCCCGAGGGGGGCGCCTGTGCAGTGCATGGCCCGTGGGCCCTGCCGAACTACCAGCGGTTCTGGCGCTGGGGCTTCTCCTGGGCGAGGTTGACCTTCAGGGCGCGGCCGCCCATGTCGGAGCCGTTGAGGGCGCGGATGGCCTCGCCCGCCTCGGTCTCGTTCATCTCCACGAAGCCGAAGCCGCGGAAGCGGCCGGTCTCGCGGTCATTGATCAGCTTGACGGACTGCACATCGCCGTAAGCGCCAAACAGGTCACGGATCTCGGTCTCGGAAGCGGAAAAAGGCAGGTTCCCAACGTAAATCGACTTAACCATTGCGTTCTTCTCCTGAAATGCTACGTGCCAGCTGTGAATTTTACATGGTCGACGGAATGTCTTGATGCGACTGGCCCGGCTTATGTAACCTGTTTACCGGAAGAGTCAAGTAAAATACCCTGGTATTTTTATTTTCCGGAAAAAAACAGAGCAAAACGCGGCCCATAAGTTTTCGGTCGACGAAAATAAAAAAACAGAAACGCACTAGCATGCACACTCTGGAGAATATCTAGAGAACTGGATGCAGCAGACGCCGGGCGGGAAAACCCCGCCGGGCCGTTGCCGTGGGTCCCGGGCGGGCGTACAGTGGGGCAAACCCATTGCCGGAGGCCGTCATGCGCGCGATGCTGCTCAGGGGATTCGGGGACGTGTCCCAGTTCACGCTTGGCGAGTTGCCGCGTCCCGAGCCCGGGCCGGGCCAGGTGCTGGTGCGGGTGGCCGCGGCCAGCGTGAACCCGGTGGACGTGAAGATACGGCAACTGGCCCCGGCCTTTGCCCCTGCGCTGCCCGCGGTGCTGGGCCTGGACTTCGCCGGCCTGGTGGAGGAGGTGGGCGAGGGCGTCGCGGGCTATGCGCCGGGCGACGAGGTGTACGGCTGCGCCGGCGGGGTGGGCCAGCGCCAGGGAGCCCTGGCCGAACTCATGCCTGCGGACGTGCGTTTCCTGGCGCCCAAGCCGCGCACCCTGTCCCTGCGCCAGGCCGCGGCCCTGCCCCTGGTGGCCATCACCGCCTGGGACGCCCTGCACGGCAAGGCCCGGGTCCAGGCGGGCGAGCACGCCCTGATCCACGGCGGCGCGGGCGGGGTGGGGCACGTGGCCGTGCAACTGGCCAAGGCCGCGGGCCTCACCGTGGCGGCCACCGTGTCGTCGCAGGCCAAGGCCGAGATCGCCCGCTCCCTGGGTGCGGACGAGGCCATCAACTATCGGGAGGAAGAGCCCGCGGCCTACGTGCGGCGGCTCACCGCCGGCGCGGGCTTCGACCTGGCCTTCGACACCGTGGGCGGCGCGAACCTAGATGCCTCCATCGCCGCGGTGCGGCCCCGGGGCCGGGTGGTGTCCACCAACACCCGCTCCACCCACGACCTCTCGGCCCTGCACGCCAAGGCCCTGTCCCTGCACGTGGTGTTCATGCTCCTGCCCCTGGTCTCGGACGTGGCCGAGCCGGACTATGCCACCATCCTGCGGGAGGTGGCGGCCCTGGCGGACGCGGGCGGGCTCGTCCCGCTCCTGGACGAGCGGGCCTTCTCCCTGGCCCGCACGGCCGAGGCCCACGTCCTGGTGGAGTCGGGCAAGGCCGTTGGCAAGGTCGTGGTGGACGTGGTGTAGCGCCGGGCCCTCGGCAGGGGCGCGCTGCGGCGGATGAGGGCGGCTTGCTCCGGCGGTCAGCGGGGCCCGTACGGCTCCTCGTCCTCACGCGCCTCGTCGGCTGCAGCGGAGGGTTGCGCCATGGGATACGGGCGGGCGCGGAGGATGCCGGGCAGGGACGATGCGTCGGCGACCCAGCGGGCGTATTCCGCCTCGGTCAGCCCCAGGAATTCGGCCAGGGGTCGCGGATCGCTTCCCTCGTGCCAGCGGTCCACGAAGTCGTCCACGTCCTCGGGTCGGGCGCGGCCGGCAAGGCAGAGGTCGACGAAGGTTTCAGACATTCAGTTTTCTTCCCCGGACCGCCGGCTTGATGAGTTTTCCCGTCACCGCGTGCAGGACGCCGAGATGCCGCCCGCGCCGGTTGAATGCCTCGATTTCTCCGTGCAGTCCGTCAAAGGTGAAATACCGGCTCCCATCCTCGGAAACCCAGACCTGCCGGCCGCCGATGACCGCATGTTTCTTCTGGCTGTCCAGGAACGAGGGCGAGGGCTTGGGCGTTCGGGTCACCGGTCGGGCCTTGCATCGTGATACCCATAGCGTATGCCTTTGCCAATAAAAGTCAACGCCTGGTCCGCCGGCTTCCTGCCGTCCTGCAGCACGCAGAACCTAAGGCCCGGTCCAAGGCGCGCGACTGGCGCTACCCCAGCTTCTCCCGGCACTCGTTGAGCTCGGCGACCATCTCGATGAGTTCAACCGCGTGGTTGGCGCGCAGGGTGAACTCCTCGGCGGTGAAGGGCTTGAGCAGGAAGTCGTCGGCACCCAGCTTGAGGAAGCGGGCGGGCAGGGCGCGGTCGTCCACCCCGGACACGCCCAGGATGGCGAGCTGGCTGCGCTTTCTTTCCCGGCGCAACTCGCGGGTGAGTTCGAATCCGTCCATGGCGGGCATGTAGTAGTCGGTGACCACCAGGCCGATGTCCGGCCGGGACAGGGCCAGATCCAGGGCGGCCTTTCCGTCGGCGGCCTCCAGCACGTTGTAGCGCTGGGTTTCCAGCATCTTGCGCATGATGGTCCGGTCCACGGTCTCGTCGTCCACCACCAGGGCGGTGACCCCCATGTTGCGGTACAGCCGGGTGACGATGGCCACCAGGTCGTCCAGGGCGGCCATGTTCTCCTTGACCACGTAGTCCGTGACCTTCTTGGCCAGCAGGGACTCGCGCACCTCGTCCTTGAAGATGGCGGTGAGCACGATGGTGGGCACGCCCGCGGCCATGAGCATGTCCACGGCCTCGCCGTCCGGGGCGTCGGGCAGGTTCATGTTGACCACCGCGGCGAGCAGTTTCCCCTTCTCCTGCCGCACCACCGCCGCGGCCTCGGCCATTGACTCCGCGGCCACGGTGTCGAAGGGGCTCATGCCGGATAGGTGGCGGCAGATGATCTTGGCCTGCACGTGGCTGTCCTCCACCACCAGGACCATTCCCGGCCGATCGTCCGCCTGCTGCTTGGTCGCCATGACGCCCTCCAGGATTGGATGCCGCGCCCCGCACGGGAAGCGCGCGCCGGGCCGAAGATGGCCCGGCGCATGCGAATCTTACGCCACTTCGCTGCAGGGAGTAAAGGGAAAGCCGGAGCGGCCTGCTAGACCCAGGGGATGGCCTCGCCCGCGTCCTCGGCCTTGCCGCGGCGCAGGGTGGACTTGGGCTCGAAGAGCACGGCCCAGCATTCCTCCGGGGCCACGGGCTTGTGCTCCACCCCCCGGGGGATGATGAAGAACTCGTTCTCTGCAAGCTCCACGTCGCGGTCGCGCAGGGCGATGGTGAGCGCGCCGCGCACCACCCAGAACATCTCCTCCTGGTCCGCGTGGGCGTGCCATTCGAACTCGCCCTTGAGCTTCACCAGCTTCACGTAGTCGTCGTTCATTTCCCCGGCCAGGCGGGGGGACCAGTATTCGGTGATCCTGGCGAACTTCTCCAGCAGTTTGACCTTGTCCATGCTACCCTCCGATGGCCCCCAGGCCCGCGACCTTGAGCTCCTTCTTGTAGGACTCGATGCCGTCCAGGATGCCGCCGGCCAGGGATTTGAGATAGCCCTCGTCCAGCAGGCGGGGAGCCTCGGCGGAATTGGAGACGTAGCCTATCTCCACCAGGATGGCCGGCATCTTGGCCCCGATGAGCACGAAGAAGGGCGCGGGCCGCGAACCGTGGTCGTTGACCCCCTTCCACGAGTTGCGCAGGCCGCGGATGGTGCGCTTCTGCACGTGGCTGGCCAGGACCTTGGACTCCTCGATCTTGAAGCTGTGCACCAGGTCCAGCACGATCTTCTGGGTGTCGGAGATCTTCACCGGGTCCACGTTGTTCTCGTAGGCCGCCAGGCGCAGCTCCTTGTCCTTGCGCGCCTTGCCCAGGAAGTAGGTCTCCAGGCCCTTCACGTCGTCGTCGGTGTTGGCGTTCACGTGCAGGGAGATGAACAGGTCGGCCTTCTTCAGGTTGCCCATGACCGATCGGTCCTCCAGGCTCACGTAGCGGTCGTCCTCGCGGGTGTAGAGCACGGCGTAGCCCTTGGAGGAGAGCAGCGTGCCCAGGACCTTGGCCATGCGCAGTGTCACGTCCTTTTCCATGACCCGAACGGTGCGGCCCCCGGACTTGACCTTGCCCACGCACCCGGGGTCCTTGCCGCCGTGCCCGGGATCGATGAGCACGGTCTGGATGGTCATGCCCAGTTGGGAGAGCACGTCCCCGGCCACCTGCTTGTTCTTGGGCCCGGGCACGGTCTCGGGCTCGGCCCGGGCCGCCTTTTCCTGGGCCTTGGGCTTGGCCGGCGCGGCCCCGGTCCCGTTGCCGCCTTCGGCGTACACGTCGATGACGATGCGGAAGGGGTTGTCCAGGGCGAACACGTGGTACTGCTTGAGTTCCTTGAAATCCAGCACCACCCGGGCGGTGGTGGGGGCGTACTGGCCGGCGCGCACGGACTGCAGGAAGCTGGCGGGCGCGTCCTGGACCCGGCCGGCCTGGGCCGAGAGCCGGGTGTCCTTGAGGTCCAGGTACATGCGGTGGCTCTTCTGGTGCGCGGGGTCCGCGGGCAGGAGATGGTGCTCGTAGGCCGCGGGCCGGTCCAGGTCCAGGACGATGCGGGTGTAGTCGTCGCTGGAGAAGGTGCGGATGTCGGTGAGGGTGGCCGCCCCGTTGCCCACGGGCGTTGCGGCCGGCTCGGCCGATGCGGCCGGGGCGGGCTCGGGGGCCGGCTCGGCGGGTGGGGTGGCCAGGGCCTTGGTTCCGGCCCGGGCCTCGTCCATGGAGCGGAGCAGGGCCTTGGCCGGCGCGGCCTGGTCGCCCTTGGGGAACTCGTGAACGATCTGGAGCAGGTCCGCGTAGGCCAGGTCGCCGTCGCCCAGGCGGACCAGAAGTTCGGCCCGGCGCATGAGGCAGTCGTCCACCCAGGAGTCCTCGGGCGCGAAGGACCGGGCCGCGCGGCCGAAGAGTTCCGCGGCCCGGCGCAGGTCGTCGGCCTTGCGGCCGCGCTCCCCGGCCTCCTGGGTGGCTGTGGCCGCGAAGTACAGGGCGCGGCCGGCGAACGGGCCGTCGGGGTCCTGGCCGGCGATGGCTTCGAAATCGCGGGCCGAGCGCAGGAATTGGTCGCGCGAGGCCTGCTTGGCGACCAGGGCCTTGAACTGCTTCACCTCGCCGTAATAGGCGGTGTTCACCCCGGCCTTGGCCTTGGCCCGCGCCTTGCCGCCCGTGGCGGCTGTCGAGGGCCGGTCCAGCTCGGCCAGGAGGGCGCGGGCGTTGTCCGCCTGGTCTCCGTCCGGGAACCGGGCCAGCAGGGCTGCCAGGTCGACGCGCGCGGCATCGGCCCCGTCCAGGCGGTGGGCCGTGATCTCGGCCTTGCGATACAGGCAGTCGTCCACCCAGGAGTGGCGGTCAGGGAACCGGTTCACCGCCCGCTGGAAGAAGTCCGCGGCCTGGGAAAAGTCGGTGCGCAAAAAGGAGCGCTGGCCCAGTTCCTGGTAGACCCGGCCCATGTAGTACAGGGACTTGGCCCCCAGTTCGCTGCTCGGGTCCTGGTTCAGGGTCTCGCGGAAAAAGGCCAGCACCCGCATCCAGCTGTCCCGGAAGGCGGCCTTCTGCTCCGAGGCGGTGACCGCCTGGAACTCGGACAGGGCCTGGCGGAACGCGGCCCGCTGGTCGCCGCCGGCAAGGGAGGCCGCCGGAACGGACAGGAAAGCGGCGGCCAGCAGGGCGGCCGCCAGAAGCAGGGGGAGGAGCGGTGCGTTCGGCCGGGGTTTCATCCTATTCCACGGTGACGCTCTTGGCCAGGTTGCGGGGCTGGTCCACGTCCTTGCCCAGGTAGTCCGCCATCTCGTAGGCGAAGAGCTGCAGGCAGGGCAGGGCCAGGAACGCGGAGAGCGGGCCGTACACCTCGGGCAGCACCCAGGCGTGGTCCGCGGGCAGGTCCAGCCCCGCGTTGGTCAGGGCCACGATGGGGCCGCTGCGCGCCTTGACCTCCTGCAGGTTGCTCTTGACCTTGGCGAACAGGTCGTCGCGCAGGGCCAGGGCGAAGGTGGGGAACTTGGGGTCGATCAGGGCGATGGGGCCGTGCTTCATCTCGCCCGCGGCATACCCCTCGGCGTGGATGTAGCTGATCTCCTTGAGCTTGAGCGCGCCTTCCAGGGCCAGGGGATAGTTCATGCCGCGCCCCAGGAACAGGAAGCTGCGCGCCTCGGAATACTCCCGGACCAGGGCCAGGGCTTCCTCGCGCAGCCTGGGCAGCTCGTTCTCCAGGACCTTGGGCAGGGCCCTCAGGCCCTCCAGGACCCGGCGGGCGTCCTCCGCGGGCATGGTGTTCTTCTGGCGGCCCCAGTGCAGGGCCAGCAGGGTGAGCAGCACCAGCTGGGAGCACATGGCCTTGGTGGAGGCCACGGAAATCTCCGGGCCGGCCTGGGTGTAGACCACCCGGTCCGACTCCCGGGCCACGCTGGAGCCCACCACGTTGCACAGGCCCAGCACCGCCGCGCCCATCTCCCGGGCGCGGCGCATGCCGGCCAGGGTGTCCGCGGTCTCGCCGGACTGGGAGATGGCCAGCACCGTGTCGCCCGGGCCCAGGATGAGGTCGCGGTAGCGGAACTCCGAGGCGATCTCCACCGCGCAGGGGATGCGGGCCCAGCTTTCGATGAGCTGCGCGCCCCACATGCCGGCGTGGAAGGAGGTGCCGCAGGCCAGCAGGGTGAGCCGCTGCGGGGGCTCCATGTCCGCCAGTTCGGGCAGCTTCACCGCGCCGGAGGCGGCGTCGGCCCGGCCGGCCAGGCAGTCGGCGATGACCCGGGGCTGCTCGAAGATCTCCTTGAGCATGAAGTGCTTGTACCCGCCCTTCTGGGCGGCCTGCACGTCCCAGGTGATGGTGTGCACGTCCTTCTTGACCGGGGAGAGGTCCTCCAGGCGGAAAACTTCCCAGGACGAGGCGTCCAGGCGCACCAGGTCGCCGTCCTCCAGGAAGGCCACCTGCCGGGTGTAGGGCAGGAAGGCCGGGATGTCCGAGGCCACGAAGTTCTCGCCCACGCCCGCGCCGAGCAGGAGCGGGCTGGACTTGCGCGCCGCATGGATGACCCCGGGGGTCTCGCGGTCCACCACCACGATGGCGTAGGCCCCCTCCACCCGGGCCAGGCCGCGGGCCATGGCCGAAAGCAGCGTGCCCCCGGCCTTCAGCTCCTCGGCCAGGAGGTGGACCAGCACCTCGGTGTCCGTGTCCGAGGCGAACGAATGGCCCTTGGCGGAGAGCTCGTCCTTGATCTCCTGGTAGTTCTCGAAGATGCCGTTGTGCACCAGGGCCAGGCGGCCGGCGGTGTCGCGGTGGGGGTGGGCGTTCTTCTCCACGGGCGCGCCGTGGGTGGCCCAGCGGGTGTGGCCCATGCCGGACAGGGCCACTGACACGTTGTGGTCCGCCAGCTTGTCCTCCAGCCCGGAGAGCTTGCCCGGGGCGCGCACGATCTGAAGCTCCCGGCCGCTCACGTAGGCCACGCCGGCCGAGTCGTAGCCCCGGTATTCCAGGCGCTTCAGGCCCTCCATGATGACCGGCACCGCCGGACGATGGCCCGAGTACCCAATGATTCCGCACATGGCTCAGTATCCTCGCAGCGGGAGGCAGTTCAATCCGGGTCCGGCGCACGGCCCCGCAACCGGCGTCGACCGGCGGACGGTACGCAACTTGGGTCCATTACTCAAGGCCGGCCCGCTTCCAGAACCCGGGCCAGCCCGCGAGCAGGGCGCGCAAGGCCTTGCCGCGGTGGCTCACCGCGTTCTTCTCCTCCCGGCTGAGCTGGGCCGCGGTGCGGCCCTGGGCCGGGTCGAAGAACAGGGGGTCGTAGCCGAACCCGCCCTCGCCGGTGAGTTGCAGGGCGATTTCGCCCTCCCAGGCCCCCTCGGCCGTCAGGGTGGCCCCGCCCGGGGCGGCCGCGGCCATGACGCAGCGGAAACGCGCGGAGCGCCGGCCCGGAGGCACCTGGGCCAGGGCCTCCAGGAGCTTGGCGTTGTTGGCCGCGTCGCCGGCCTTGGCCCCGGCGTAGCGGGCCGAATACACGCCCGGCGCGCCGCCCAGGGCGTCCACCTCCAGGCCCGAGTCGTCGGCCACCGCCACCAGGCCGGTGAGCGCGGCCACGATGGTGGCCTTTTCCAGGGCGTTGGCCGCGAAGGTGTCGCCGGTCTCGGGCACCTCCCCGATCTCGGGAAAGGCGTCCAGGCCCTTGACCTCCAGGTGGAACCCCTCCAGCAGCCTGGAGAGTTCGGCTATCTTCCCGGGATTGCGGGTGGCGAGGACAACGGCGCGCACAGGACCTCCAATGCATCGAGACCCGGGGTTCCGGGCCGTTTGGGGTCCCTTTTAGAAAATTTCTAGAGAGTTGGTAAAGCCTTTTTTCGCAGCAGGGCGCAGGGGGCACGTGGCTAGTGACAGTTCTTGCAGGCCGTTCAAAACGCGTGAGATGCGAGGAAGCGAAAAAATCCAGGACGCGCAATGTATTGCGCATACATAAGCGGTCTGGATTTTTTTGCTGACGAAGCAGATTGCGTGTTTTCAACGGCCTGCTAGGTCTCGGCCGCCAGCACCGGAGCCAGGAGCAGGGTCACGGTGGTGCCCTGGCCCGGGGTGCTTTCCAGGAGCACCCGGCCGCCGGCCTCCTCCACGATCTTCTTGGTCATGGCCAGGCCCAGGCCGGCGCCTTGGTCCTTGGTGGAGAAGAAGGGGTTGAACACCTTGTCCAGGTTCTCGGGCGGGATGCCCCGGCCGGTGTCGGCCACGCTCAAGGCCAGCATGTCCCGGTCCAGGCGGGTGGACACCACCAGTCGGCCGCCGTCGGGCATGGCCTCCAGGCCGTTCTTCACCAGGTTCACCAGGCACTGCGTGAGCAGGTCGGCCACGCCCCGGGCCAGGGGCAGGTCCGGGGCCAGCTCCAGATCGATGCACAGGTTGTCCGCGCAACCCAGGCGCAGGAAGGCCACGGTGTTGCGCACCACGGCGTTCAGGTCCACCTCCCCGGGCGTGGCGTCGGTGGGCCGGGCGAAATTCAGGATGCTCTTCAATATGCCCTCCAGCCGCCGCGACTCCCGGCCGATGATCTCGGCCTTTTCCCGGGCCGAGGCGTCCAGGGCCGGGGAGCGCAACAGCGAGTTGGAGAATCCGGCGATGGCGAAGAGCGGATTGCGGATCTCGTGGGCGATGTAGGTGGACAGCTCGCCGATGGCCGCCATCTTCTCGGACTGCTGGAGCTTCTGCTCCATGAGCCGGCGGCGGGTCACGTCGCGCTTGATGCGCACCACGCAGGACAGCGCGCCGTCCGCCCCCAGGATGGGCACGGTGCGCACCCGGAAATGGCGCATGCGGCCGTCCGGGTCCACCAGGCTGTAGTCGGCCTCGGTGGGCTGGCCGGTGTCCAGGGTCTGCTGCAGGGGGCAGGAGCCGTCGGCCCGGGCGCCGGCCCGGCACTCCGCCAGCTCCTTGCAGACCAGGCCCAGCGGCTCCTGGCCCAGGGATTCCCGGGCTGCGCGGTTGGCCTCCAGCACCCGGCCGTCCGGATCCAGGAGAAAGACCTCCTCGTCCAGGGCGGAGAGCACGTCGCGCAGCAGCCAGAAGGCGCCCAGCGGCTCCATGCAGGCCTGCGGCACGCCGGGGGGTTCGGGATTTCCCATGCCTCCACCGTAGCGGACCCGCGGCCGGAGTGCAACGCCGCTGTCTTGCGTGCGGAGGCGGGCCGGGATACAGGCGGGCCATGGAAACGTTGCGCGTGCATACCGTGAGCCTGGGCTGCCCCAAGAACCGGGTGGACACCGAACGCATGCTGGCCGGTCTGGGGCCGGGTCTGGAACCCTGCGACGACCCGGCTGCGGCCGACCTGGTGCTGGTGAACACCTGCGGGTTCATCGCCCCGGCCGTGGCCGAGTCGGTGCGGGTGGTGCTGGACCTGGCCGCGGCGGTGGCCGAGGCCAGCCCCCGGCCGCTCCTGGCCGTGGCCGGCTGCCTGGTGAACCGCTACGGCGTGGAGCTCCGGAAGGAACTGCCCGAGGTGGACCTGTGGCTGCGCGTCGAGGAGGAGGGCCAACTCGCCGCCCGGGCCGCGGCCCTGCGGGGGAGCCGCGCGCCCGCGCCTCCGGCCTTCGGCCGCGCCCTGTCCACCGGCCCGGGGTTCGCCTACCTCAAGATCGGCGAGGGCTGCGGCAACGCCTGCGCCTTCTGCACCATCCCCTCCATCCGGGGGCCGTTGTGCTCCCGGCCTGCGGACGAACTGGCCGAGGAGGCCCGGGGCATCCTGGACCAGGGCGTGCCCGAGCTCGTCCTGGTGGCCCAGGACCTCACGGCCTGGGGCCGGGACCTGGGCGAGAAGCACGGCCTGCGCACGCTGCTGGACGAACTGCTCCCCCTGCCGGGTCTGAAGCGCCTGCGGCTCATGTACCTCTATCCCGCGGGCCTCACCGAGGAGTTGCTCACCTACCTGGCCCAGGCCGGGCCGCCCTTTGTCCCGTACTTCGACATCCCCTTGCAGCACGCCCACCCGGCCATGCTGCGGGCCATGGGCCGGCCCTTCGCCAGGGACCCGCGCCTGGTGCTGGACCGCGTGCGCTCCCACTTCCCCGAGGCGGCCCTGCGCACCAGCCTCATCACCGGGTTCCCGGGCGAGACCCTGGCCCAGTTCCGCACCCTGGTCAGGTTCGTCCAGGAGGCCCGGTTCCACCACCTGGGTGTCTTCGCCTACTGCGACGAGGAGGGAACCCGCTCGCACCGCATGGGGAACAAGGTCTCCGCCCGCGCAGCCCAGGCCCGCCGCCGCCGCATCATGGAGGTACAGGCGGAAATCTCGGCCGAGATCATGGCCGGCTACGTGGGCCAGGCCCTGGACATCGTGGTGGACGCCCCGCACCCGGAATGGCCCGGCCTCCACCTGGGCCGCGCCTGGTTCCAGGCCCCGGAAGTGGACGGCGTGACCTACGTGAGCGGCCCGGGCGTGGCCCCGGGCCAGGTGGTCCGGGCTGAGGTCGAGGAGTCCCAGACCTACGACCTGGTGGCCCTGGCCTAGGGCAGTTTGGCCGCGTCAATCCGCTTTCCAACGTGCAATGTCCCCGGAAAAAGCCGGGGATAAAGGTTGTCATCCGCGGCCCTCTCTGCTAGGGACTGCGGATTCAGTGATCGTTGGAGGTAAACAATGTCACAAACCATGTCCGAAAAGGCTGGCCACGAGGCCGACGTCTGCTTCGAGGACGCGCTCGAGAACTATCTACCCATCGCCGACTGCGGCGACCTTGGCGAAGGGAACATCGTCAAGGGCGAGGTGGTCAAGATCGGTGACGAGCACGTCCTGGTTGACGTGAACTTCAAGTCCGAGGGCCAGATTCCGGTCCACGAGTTCCGCGATGTCGAGGGCAACCTCACCGTGGGCGTGGGCGACCGGGTCGACGTGTTCGTGGTCCGCAAGAACGAGTCCGAAGGCACCATCACCCTGTCCCGGGAGAAGGCCAAGCGGATGAAGCTCTTCGATCGCATCGAAGAGGTTCAGGAAAAGAACGGGACCATCACCGGCAAGATCGTGCGCCGCATCAAGGGCGGCTACACCGTGGACATGGGCGGCGTGGAGGCATTCCTCCCCGGCTCCCACGTGGACCTGCGGCCCGTGCCGGACATGGACGCCCTGGTGGGCAAGGAATTCGACTTCCGCATCCTGAAGATCAACCGCCGGCGGTCCAACGTCATCGTGTCCCGCCGCGTGCTGCTGGAAGAAGACCGCGAGAAGAAGCGCGCCGAGCTGCTCTCCACCCTCGAAGAGGGCCAGGTCATCCAGGGCAAGGTCAAGAACATCACCGAATACGGCGTGTTCGTGGATCTGGGCGGCCTGGACGGCCTGCTGCACATCACCGACATGTCCTGGCGGCGCATCAAGCACCCCAAGGAGCTGGTGGCCCTCAACGAGGAGCTCACCCTCAAGGTGCTCAACTTCGACAAGGACAACCAGAAGGTCTCCCTGGGCATGAAGCAGCTGGTGCCCGACCCGTGGGAAGCCATCGAGACCAAGTACCCCGAGGGCCAGAAGTTCACCGGCAAGGTCACCAACCTGGTGGACTACGGCGCGTTCGTGGAGCTGGAAGAGGGCGTCGAGGGCCTGGTGCACATCTCCGAGATGTCCTGGACCCGCAAGCTGCGCCATCCCTCCCAGATGGTCCACACCGGCGACCAGGTGGACGTGATCATCCTGGGCGTCGACCAGGACAAGAAGCGCATCTCCCTGGGCATGAAGCAGGTCAATCCCAATCCCTGGGACGTGGTGGCCGAGAAGTACCCCGAGGGCACCGTGCTCGAGGGCGTCATCAAGAACATCACCGAGTTCGGCATGTTCATCGGCATCGAGGACGGCATCGACGGCCTCATCCACGTGTCCGACATCTCCTGGACCAAGAAGGTCCGCCATCCCGGCGAGATCTTCAAGGTGGGCGATACGGTGCGGGCCAAGGTCCTCACCGTGGACAAGGACAACGAGAAGTTCACCCTGGGCGTGAAGCAGCTCTCCGAGGACCCCTGGGCCAACGTGCCCGACCGCTACCCGGTGGGCGCCCTGGTCAACGGCACCGTGACCAACATCACCGACTTCGGCCTCTTCGTGGAAGTGGAGGAGGGCATCGAGGGCCTGGTGCACGTGTCCGAGATCAGCCAGAAAAAGATAAAGAGCCCCTCCGAGCTGTTCAAGGAGGGCGTCGAGATCCAGGCCAAGGTCATCCACGTGAGCGCGGACGAGCGCCGTCTGGGCCTGTCCATCAAGCAGCTCAAGGTGGAAGAGGAGCGCAAGACCCCCAAGGAATTCCGCTCCTCCGGCTCCGAGGCCGGCACCAACCTGGGAGAACTGCTCCGGCAGAACATCGAGGATGCAAACAACTCCTAGTTTCAGCCAGAGGCATCCCTTCCTCTTCGGACTTGCCCTTATTGTGGCGGCCGTGGCCCTCCTTGCGGGGGCCATGGCCGCCATACGTTTCTGGTTCGCGGACAACGGCACGACCGAGTTCATCGCCAGCGACAAGCTCGGCGTGGTCCACCTGGACGGGCTCATCGAGAATCCCCGGCCGGTGGTGGAGTGGATCAAGGACCTGCGCGAGGACGCCTCGGTCAAGGGCGTGCTGTTGCGCATCAACTCGCCCGGCGGGGTGGTGGCCCCATCCCAGGAGATCTACGCCGCGGTGAAGCGGCTGGCCGGCGTCAAGCCGGTGGTGGCCTCCATGGGCACGGTGGCCGCCTCGGGCGGGTACTACGCCGCCTCCCCCTCCACCCGCATCGTGGCCAACCCCGGCACCATCACCGGCTCCATCGGGGTCATCATGGAGCTGGCCAATTTCGAGGACCTCTTCACCAAGATCGGGGTCAAGCAGACCGCCATCGCCAGCGGCAAGTTCAAGGACGCGGGCTCGCCCTTCAAACCCATGAGCCCCGAGGACAAGGCCTATTTCGAGGGCCTGGTGCACGACCTGCACGCCCAGTTCGTCACCGACGTAGCCGTGGGCCGCAACATGACCGTGCCCGTGGTGGCGGCCCTGGCCGACGGCCGCGCCCTCACCGGCCGCCAGGCCCGCGACGCCGGCCTGGTGGACGACCTGGGCGGCTACGAGGACGCCATGGCCATCCTGCGCACCCTGGCCCACATGCCCGAGGACGTGAACGTGGTGGAGGGCCCCAAGAAGGAGGAAGCCTGGCTGCGGGAGCTGCTCCGCTCCGTGGCCGACCTCCCGCCGGTCTCGCTCTCCGACGGACCCCGCTGGCTCTATAAATAACCGCCTTCCCGCCAAGCAGGACAGTACTGCCATGATGCAGGAGATCACCGACACCCTTGCGGCCGGCGGCCGCATTTCCGCCGAGCAGGCCCTGTACCTGGCCCGCGAGGCCGCGCCCCACGCCCTGTGGGAGCTGGCCCGCCAGGACCGGGAGCGCCGCTTCGGCCGCGACGCCTTCTACGTCTACAACCAGCACCTCAACTACACCAACGTCTGCGCCAACGCCTGCCGCTTCTGCGCCTTTTCCAAGCGGGCAGCGGACCCGGACGCCTACACCCTGACCCCGCAGCAGGCCGCGGCCAAGGTGGCCGAGCGCGCGGCCGAGCCCATCCGCGAGATCCACATCGTGGGCGGCCTGAACCCGGACCTGCCCTACCAGTACTATCTCGACCTGCTCAGCGGCGTGAAAACCGCCCGGCCCCAGGCCGCGGTCAAGGCCTTCACCGCGGTGGAAGTCGCCTTCCTGGCGGGCCTCACGGGCAAGACCTACGCCCAGGTGCTCACGGACATGCGCGGCGCGGGGCTCGACGCCCTGCCCGGCGGCGGGGCCGAGGTGTTTTCGCCCGAGTTGCGCAAGCGGCTGTGTCCGGAAAAGGTCTCGGCCGAGGTGTGGCTTGAGGTGCACCGCACCGCCCACGCCATGGGCATCCCCACCAACGCCACACTCCTCTTCGGCCACATCGAGACCTGGGAGGACCGCATCGAGCACATGGCCGCCCTGCGCGACCTGCAGGACGAGACCTCCGGCTTCCTCTGCTTCATTCCCCTGGCCTACCAGCCGGGCTCCAACCCCCTGGCCCAGAAGGACGGGGCCAAGGGGCCGGACGGTCTGGACTACCTGGCCACCATCGCCATCTCCCGCCTGTTCCTGGACAACATCCCCCACCTCAAGGCCTACTGGGCCTTTGCCGGCATCAAGGCGGCCCAGGCCGCGCTGCACGCCGGGGCCGACGACTTCGACGGCACCCTGGTGGAGGAGAAGGTGGGACACGCGGCCGGCGCGGCCTCGCCCAAGGGCCTGACCTTGGCCAAGCTGCGCTCGGCAATCGAGATGGCGGGATTTACCCCGATAGAACGGGGCACCGACTTCGAACCCTGCTAGCCGTGTCATGAAACATGCCTGCGCATGTTTCCCGCCACGGCATCCATCGAAGAGGCGAGCCTCTGCACTCCATACAGAGACGCAGTCAGGATCGTTCGCCGCAGGCTTTCACAGCGGCAAAGCCCGCCCGGAAGGCCGTCCCCCCAGTTGGGGGTCCCAAGGGGCCGACGGCCCCTTGGCCCCAGGAGGGCTGCTTTTCACCGAGGTTGGGTGGCCGCCCGGGAGATTCCGGGCAACACCTAGAATCCTAAACGCTCCAGTTCGGACCTGAGCAGGGTGGTCCAGGGCGCGGCTTGCGGAGCCTTGGGCTCGGCCTCGCGCAGGGTGCGCACCGCCTCCACCCTCTGCCCGTGCGCCACCTGGCTGAAGGCCACGGCCACCGCGGCCAGGGTGGCCTTGTCCGCGTCGTCTTCCGCCGAGGCCAGCAGGTCCGAGGCCGGCATTTCGGCCAGCAGGAAATACAGCACCGGGGCGGGCCATTCCCTGCCCAGCGCGGCCCTTGTCCGGCGCAGCAGGGCAAAGTCGATCTCCCGGCCGGCCCGGGTCTCGGCCAGGCTGAGCAGGATGGTGGTGTTGGGCGCATTCGCCCCGGCCAGGGGCCGCAGGTCGGCCACGGCCTCCGTTGCCCGGCCCTGGGCCAGGCGCACCAGGCCGCGCCGCAGCCCGGCCAGGGAATGGCAGGAATCCTCCAGGCAGCGGCCCAGATCCTGTTCCGCCTCGGCCAGCTTCCCCAGCCGGCGGCGCGCCTCGGCGCGCAGATAGCGGGTGTCTGCCGGCGGGTTCTCCAGCTCCAGGGCGCGGGAGAGGTCGGCCTCGGCCGCCCCCGCATCGCCCAGGTCCAGCAGGATGTCGCCGTGCAGGGCGTGGTAGCGGGCGTTCTCCGGGTCCAGGGCCGCGGCCTTGGCCAGGTCCGTGGCCGCCTCCCGCAGCCGGCCCAGGCTGCGGGTGCACAGGCCCCGGTTGGCCAGGTAGCCGGCGGCCTCGGCTGCGGAGCGGGCCAGGCCCACCGCCCGGGTGTAGTCCTCCAGCGCCTCCTTGGCCTTGCCCGCGGCATCGCGCAGCGCGCCGCGGTCGTTGTGCGCCTGGCCCAGCCCGGGATCCAGGCGCAGGGCTGCGGTGAGTTCGGCCTCGGCCTGGGCGGCGTTGCCCCTGGCCCGGGCCACCTGGGCCAGGCCCAGGCGGGGCGCGGCCAGGTCCGGGGCCAGGCCCGCGGCCCGGCGGAAGTCCGCTTCGGCCGTGTCCAGCTCGGCCCGGCGCAGGCGCAGGGCTCCCCGGCCCAGGAAGGGCTCGGCGGCGTCCGGCGCGAGGGTCGCGGCCCGTTCGTAGTCGGCCAGGGCCAGGTCCGGCGCGCCCATCGCCTCGTACAGCCGGCCGCGCGCCACCAGGGCCGGAGGATCATCCGGCGCCAGGGCCAGGGCCGCATTGTAGTCGCGCACCGCGCCCGGTGCATCGCCCATGGCCTCGCGCACCCGGGCCCGGTTGAAATAGGCCGCCGCGGCGTCGGGCTTGAGCTCGATGGCCTGGTCCAGGTCGGCCAGGGCCGCGTCCTTTTCGCCCAAGTCGAACCAGGCCGCGGCCCGGTTCACGTAGGCCTCGGCATAGTGCGGGAACAGGGAAACGGCCGCGGAATAGTCGGCCAGAGCGCCCTGGAGGTCGCCCAGGGCGTGCCGCGCCGCGCCGCGCAGCTTGTGGGTCACGGCCCGGTCCTGGGCGTCGAGTTCGCCTGATTCCAGCGCCTCGGTGGCCAGGTCCCGGGCCTTGGCCGCGTCCCCGTCGAGCAGCGCGGCGTGGGCCGCCTCGGCCCGGTCACGCGCCGGGCCGCCGGCCAGGGCCGGGGCCGCGGCGCACAGGCCGGCCAGGAGCAGGGCGAACAGGAAGGGCAGGGCGCGGTGCATGGCAGTTTCCGTAAGGCCTTGAACAGCCGGGAAGTGGGTGCTACTTTCCGTGTATCCCGTGAAAAACGCAAGGCTCCCCTTAGGGGAGCGTCGGAGGACTCATGGCGCTTTTCGGAAAGGACGACAAGAAGGAAAAGAAGCCCGCAGAGGCCGCGCAAGCCAAGGCCGCAGGCGCGGAATCCGAACCGGTGCAGGGCGGCGATCCCGCCGCCGATGCCCAGGATGGCAAGGACGGCTGGTTCCTGCCCAAGGACAGCCGCGAGTATCTGGAGAAGCTGTTCAAGGACCTCAAGGCCACGGTGCGCTTCGAGGTCTTCACCCAGGAGGGGGTCAACGACCCCTACAACGAGGCCATGACCCGCTTCGTCACCGACCTGGGCAAGCTCTCGGACAAGATCCAGGTGGAGTTCTTCGCCATCCCCTCGGACCAGGCCGCCAAGCGCGAGGTGGAGCGCAGCCCCACCCTGCTCATCGCGCCCGACGCCTACCGCATCCGCTACACCGGTTCGCCCCTGGGCGAGGAGGCCCGCACCTTCATCGAGGCCATCCTGCTGGCCTCGGCAGGGCAGAGCGGCCTTTCCAAGGTGTCCAAGGACCTCCTGGCCCACCTGGAGGAGCAGCGTTCGGTGCGGGTGTTCGTGAACCCCGAGTGCCCCTACTGCCCGGGCCAGGCCGCCCACGCCATCAAGTCCGCCATCGAGCGGCCCGACCTGGTGTCCGCCGAGATCGTGGAGACCAACGAGAACGTGGACCTGGCCCAGCAGTACAAGGCCAGCGCCCTGCCCCACACGGTCATCAACGAGACGTTGACCCAGCGCGGCCTGTACCCCGAGGAGCGGTTCATGGTCGAGCTGGTGACCCTCAAGCAGGCCGACGAGCTCCTGGCCGAGCACGAGGGCCACGAGCACCACGAACACGAGCACGACGACGAGGACCAGGTCCACGTGGATCTGGTGATCGTGGGTGCCGGCCCGGCCGGCATCACCGCCGGCATTTACGCCGAGCGCTCGGGCCTCAAGACCCTTATCATCGAGAAGGGCATGATCGGCGGCCAGGTGGCCCTCACCCCGGAGGTGGAGAACTACCCCGGCTTCCGCAACGTGGGCGGCATCAAGCTCATGGAGATGATGGCCGAGCACGCCCGCGAGTACTGCACCATCAACGAGGGCGAGGAGATACGCGAGATCAAGGTGGGCAAGGATATCGAGGTCCTGTCCTCCCGGGCCCACTACCGCGGCAAGGCCCTCATCCTGGCCACCGGGGCCCAGTCCAAGTTCCTGGGCGTGCCCGGGGAGCAGCACTTCTACGGTCGCGGCGTGTCCGTGTGCGCCTCCTGCGACGGCTGGGCCTACAAGGGCAAGGAGGTGGTCATGGTGGGCGGCGGCGACTCCGCCCTCACCGAGGCCCTGCACCTGCACAACATCGGCGTCACCGTGACCCTGGTCCACCGCCGCGACAGCTTCCGCGCCCAGAAGCACCTCCAGGACAACGTGGAGCGGGCCGGCATCAGGGTCGTCTGGGACAGCGTGGTGGAGGAGTTCCTGGGCGACGACGAGCACCTCAGCGGGGTGCGGATCAAGAACGTCAAGACCGGTGAGACCACGGACCTCGCCGCCAACGGCGCGTTCATCGCCATCGGCTGGAAGCCCAACACCGAACTGGCCCAGCAGATCGGGGTGAAGCTGGACGACATCGGCTACATCGTGGTCGACCGCCACATGCGCACCAACATCCCCCGCATCTACGCGGCCGGCGACGTGACCGGCGGGTTCCAGCAGATAGTCACCGCCGTGGGCTCCGGCGCGACCGCAGCCCTGTCCGTGTTCGAGGACATCTCCAACCCGTACTGGAAGAAGAGCGCGTAAGCAGTGGGGGAGAGGGAACCCCCTCTCCCTCCCCCAAAAACCGCTATCGATTTTTATGGACTACGTGGGCGACATCATCCGGCCTCCGGCCGAGGCGGATTCCATCCTGCTCCAGGTGACGGTGGGGTGCTCGCACAACAAGTGCGCGTTCTGTCCGGCATACAAGTCGAAGAAGTTCGGCTTCAAGGATATGGCGCAGGTGCGGGCGGATCTGGACTGGGCGGCTGCCCGTATGCCCGAGAACCGCCGGCTGTTCCTGTGCGACGGCGACGCCCTGGTCATGCCCCAGGAGCGGCTGAAGGAGATTCTGGCGGCCATCCGGGAGAAGCTGCCCCAGGTGGCCCGCATCTCCACCTACGCCAACGCCAAGAGCCTGGCGCGCAAGTCGCCAGACGAATTGCGCGAACTTGCCTCCCTGGGTCTGCACACCCTGCACATGGGCGTGGAGTCGGGTGACGACGCGACCCTGGCCCGCATGAACAAATGGGGCGACTCCGCCGCCATGCTGGCCGAGGCGCGCAGGGCCATGGACGCGGGCCTGAAGATGGCCGTGACCGTGCTCCTGGGCCTGGGCGGGGTCGAGCATTCCCGTGCCCACGCCGAGGCCACCGGCCGGCTCCTTGCCGCCATGGCCCCGCACCAGGCCGCGGCCCTCACCCTCATGGTGGTGCCCGGCACCCCCCTGTGGGAGGAGCAGCAGGCCGGCCGCTTCACCCTGCCCGACAGCCGCGGCATGCTCCAGGAGTTACGCACCCTGCTGGAACACGCGGCCATGCCCCGCGGCCTGTTCCTGGCCAACCACGCCTCCAACTACCTCCCCCTCAAGCTCCGCATGCCCCGCGACCGCGAGGCCGCCCTGCGCCGCCTGGACGACGCCCTGGCCGGCAGGGTCGGGTTGCGCCCCGAGTGGAGCAGGGGGCTGTAGCATGAAAAAGAGGCCCGCCTTGCGGCGGGCCTCTCTGCTTCCCAATCCGGCTGCGGTTAGGCCGCGGCCTGCTTCTTCACGGTGATGGCGACCTTCCACAGGATGGTCACCACCAGCGCGCCGATGGCGTAGATGCCCAGGGAGATGATGAGCTCCAGGGCGGTCGGGGCGTACTCGGTCACGCCCTCGAACATGTTGGGGATGAAGCCCGCCACCACCAGGCCCAGGCCCTTGTCGATCCAGGTGGCCGCGAACAGGATGAGCAGCGCGAACACCAGGATGGGCCGGTTCTTGCGCAGCGCCGGCGGAACCAGCAGGGCGATGGACAGCAGCGCCATGGCCGCCGCGGCCCAGAAGAAGGGCACCAGGGCGCCGTGGCCCTCAAGCCCGCTGAACAGGTACATGATCGGGTACATGTGCCCCGGGACGTTGGAGTAGAACGCGGTGAACAGCTCCAGGCCGAAGAAGAAGACGTTGATGCACATGGCGTAGGTGATGATGGTCGCCAGGGTGTTCACCGCCTCCTTGCCCAGCTCGTACTTGGCCAGCTTCTCGATGGCCAGCATGAGCAGGAGCAGGATCGCCGGTCCGGAACAGAAGGCCGAGGCCAGGAAGCGGGCGGCCATGATGGCGGTCAGCCAGTAGTGGCGGCCCGGGATGCCGGCGTACAGGAACGCTGTCACCGTGTGGATGGAGAAGGCGAAGGGCACCGAGAGGTAGATGAGGGGCTTGACCCACGAGGGATAGGAAAGGCCCTTCTTCTCGGCTTCCAGGGTGGTCCAGCCCACCACGATGTTCAGGAGCATGTAGCCCGAGAGCACCATGGAGTCCCAGAACAGGATGGACCGCGGGGTCGGGTGCAGCAGCACGTTCATGATGCGCTGCGGCTGGCCCAGGTCCACGAACACGAAGAGCATGCACATGATGATGGCGCCCACGGCCATGAACTCGCCCAGGACAACCATCTTGGTGAACTTGTGGTAGTGGTGCAGGTAGTAGGGCATGACCAGCATGACGCCCGAGGCCGCGACACCCACCAGGTAGGTGAGCTGGGCGATGTAGAAGCCCCAGGACACGTCGCGGTTCAGGCCGGTGATGACCAGGCCCTTGTTGAACTGCACCAGGTATGCGCCGAACCCGATGGCGATGAGGGCCAGCAGGAAGGCGATCCAGCCCCAGTATCTCTTGTCTCCTTGCAGTGCTTTCTCAAGCATGGCTGCCCCCTAGATGATGTAGAACACGCTGGGGTTGGTGCCCAGCTCGGGTTTGCGGCGGATGGTGTAGTTCTCGGCCAGAGCCTTGCGCACGTTGGAGCCCGGGTCCGACAGGTCGCCGAAGATCAGCTTGCCGCCCGCGGCTTCCACGCAGGCCGGCTGCTGCCCCTCGGCCAGTCGCTCGGTGCAGAACGTGCACTTCTCCACCACGCCCTTCATGCGGGTGGGGTACTGCATGTTCTCCTTCCCGATGAAGGGCCGGGGGTCCTGGAAGTTGAAGCTGCGCGCCCCGAACGGGCAGGCGGCCATGCAGAACCGGCAGCCGATGCAGCGGTGCATGTCCATCATCACGATCCCGTCCTCGCGCTTGAAGGTGGCCTGGGTGGGACACACCCGAACGCAGGGCGGGTTCTGGCAGTGGTTGCACATGAGCACGTACGGCTTCTCCTCCACCTCGTGCTTCTGGTACTCGTCCAGGAGCTGCGGGAAGGTGCGGTGGAAGCTGTCCGTCCAGATCCACTTGACGTCCTTGGCGCCCTTGATGGCGGGCACGTTGTGGATGGAGTTGCAGGCCTCGATCAGGGGCTTGTAGTCCTCGGCGGAGTGGAACTGGCGGGTGTCCACCACCATGCCCCAGCGGGTGGCGGTGAGCGCCTTTTCGCCGGGCTTCTCCACCCGGTACTCGGGCAGGTAGGAGGCCCAGGCCGGTTTGGCCGCGGCGGCGCCCACGCCCAGGGCCGCAAGTCCCGCGTATTTGAGGAAGGTGCGTCTGGTGCTCATGTTACCCCTCCTTCTCCTTGGGCGCGATGTGGCAATCCCAGCAGTAGGGGCTCACCGCAGCCGCGGTATGGCATTTGTCACAGAAGTCCTTCTTGGACTCGTGACACTTTATGCAGGTTTTCTGCAGGCTCATCTCGAAGGACACGCCCTTGAGGTTCACGTAGTCGCGGTTGTTCAACCGCACCACGCTGTCCCGCCAGTTGTTGAGCATCTGCATGTGCTCGGCCCGCATGAACTCCTTGGACTCGACGCATTCTGTGGCCACGGTTTTGGGCGGCAGTTTGAGTTCGGGCGATTTATACGCCGCGCTGCCCATGTGGTACCAGAACGGGAACGTCACCAGGCCCAGGAAGATAACCAGGCCGGCGAGTATCTTTCCTCCATTGTACATGGTCGGCTCCTCCCTTAGGCCTCGAGGTCTTCTTGGCGCAGGTTGACTTCCCTTTCCTTCTCACCATCCAGGATGAGCGCGTTGCCCACCAGTTCGGTAACGCCGCTGATGTTCACGCCCGGAGCCCAGTAGTTGGCCAGGGGAACCAGTGTGGCGCGGTCGATGGCGCATACGCAGGCCATGAGGTTCACCCCATGTTTCTCCTGCACATAGCGCAGGGCGTTGCCGCGGGGCAGGCCGCCGCGCATGCGCATCTCCATGAACTCGTCCGTGTTCAGGCCCGAGCCGCCGGAGCAGCAGAAGGTCTTTTCCTTGATGGTGTCTTCCGGCATGTCGTAATATTCTTCCACAACGTGCCGCAGCACCACCCGAGGCTCCTCGAACAGGCCCATTCCGCGGGCCGGGTTGCAGGAGTCGTGGAAGGTGGTGATGAGCCCCGCGTTGCGCTTCTTGTCCACCTTGAGCTTGTTGTGGTGGATGAGGTCCGCGGTGAACTCGCTGATGTGCACCATCTTGGTGTCGCGCGCGTTGTCGAACACCGTGCCGGTGACGGGGTTTTTGGGGGTTTCCATGAAGTCCGTGGGGCCGTTCATGGTGCCCATGTACTGGTTGATCACCCGCCACATGTGCCCGCACTCGCCGCCCAGGATCCACTTGCAGCCCAGGCGCTTGGTCTCGGCGTACATCTTGGCGTTGAGCTTCTTCATCATGTTGTGGTGGGTGAACAGGCCGAAGTTGCCGCCCTCGGAGGCGTAGGTGCTGAGCGTGTAGTCCAGGCCCAGGTAGTGGAACAGGATCAGGTAGCCCATGAAGGTGTAGGTGCCCGGATCCGCGAACACGTCGCCCGAGGGGGTGATGAAGATGATCTCGTGGCCCTTCTCGTTGAGGGGCGGGTTGACCCGCACGCCGGTGATGTCCTCGATGTCGTCGACGAAGAACTCCACCATGTCCTTGAAGGCGTGCGGCTGGATGCCCAGGTGGTTGCCCATGCGGTTGCAGTTGGACACCGGCTCGAGCATCCAGTTGATGTTCGCGCCCACGGTGTGCAGCATCTCGCGCGCCATCATGGTGATCTCGGCGGTGTCGATGCCGTAGGGGCAGAACAGTGAGCAGCGCCGGCACTCGGTGCACTGGTAGAAGTAGAGGAACCACTCGCGGATCACGTCCTCTTCCAGCTTGCGCGCCCCGGCCAGCTTGCCCAGGATCTTGCCCGCGGTGGTGAACTCGCCGCGGTAGATGGAGCGCAGCAGTTCGGCGCGCAAGACCGGCATGTTCTTGGGGTCGCCGGAGCCGATGTAGAAGTGGCACTTGTCCGCGCAGGCGCCGCAGCGCACGCAGATGTCCATGAACACCTTGAACGAGCGGTACTTCTCCAGCTTGTCCCGGAAGGCGGTCATGACCCGTTCGCGCCAGTCGGCGGGCAGCCGCCAGTCCGCGTCGGCCGGGGACCAGCCTTCGGCCGCCCGGGGGAACATGCCCGGCATCTCGTGGTTCAGGTAGTCCAGGATTTCCGGCTTGGCCGGATAGCAGTAATTGCCCGGCTTGTAGACTGGAGGGATGTCCATCCAGTCCTTCTTGGGCAGGTCGGAGTACTTGAAGCTCAGAAGCTCCGCGGGTTTCATCGTGAATGCCATTGTCGCTCCTCCGCTTTGCGGCTTGCGTTGTCTGCTTTAGGCCTCGGCCTCTTCCTTCTCTACGGGCAGGCCGGCCTCAATCATCTTCTCCCGGAAGTCGTCCTCGTAGTCCGCGTAGGAGTGAGGCTTCACGTCCTCGGGGTTCCAGGGGTTGATGTGCCGCACCATGCGGGTGTCGTTGGGCAGGTTGCGGGTCGGGGAGAGGAACACGCCGCCCAGGTGCATGAGCTTGGAGAAGGGGAAGTAAGCCAGGAGAATGCTCACCAGGAAGAGGTGCACGTAGAACACCGTGGTGACGCCCTCGGGGATGTGCGGACTGAAGGTCACCAGGCCCATCAGCAGTTCTTTGATGCCGATGATGTTGGCCTTGGAGAAGTACCGCATCAGGATGCCGGTGGCGGCGATGGCCATGATGAGCAGGAGCGGGAAATAGTCGGCCGCCAGGGAGATGAAGCGCACCTGCGGGATCATGAGCCGCCGCAGGAAGAGCAGGAGCGCCCCGGCCAGCAGGGCCGCGCCGCTCACATAGAACAGCGGCACGCCGATCTGCAGGAAGCTGTCCATGAATTCGATGGGGCGCAGGAAGGCCGGCACCGGATCGGTGAACAGCCGCAGGTGGCGGATGACCACCACCAGGAAGGAGTAGTGGAAGATGATGGCGAACAGCCACAGCCACTTGGCCGAGCCGTAGCGCACCTTCACATCCACCCCGTCGTCGGCGCCGTGTTTTTCCGCGGTGATGTTGCGGAACAGGGAGCGGAAGAGGGCCACTTCCAGCACCATGCGCCAGAAGGTCTGCCCGCCCGTTGCCGGGTTGTCCAGGGCGTCGTGCTTGATCCAGGGCAGGCTGTACTGCTGGCCGGCTGTGGTGGGGATGCGGAAGGGCACCGGGGACTTGGCCCAGCACAGGACCTTGGCCGCGAAGCCCGCCAGGAAGATGGCCATCGCCACGTAGGGGATGGCGATGCCGAACAGGGAGTGCCATCCCAGCGCCCCTGCGCCGAGCGTCGCGATGAGCGCGAGCCCGAACACCGCGAAGAGTGAAACCAGTGCTTTCATTGACCCTTACCTCGCTTCAAGTTGGCCTGACTCGTTTCCTCACCGAGACCGGGACCCGCCCCCGGCAGCTCGCACACGATGTTGTACCGGCGCATGAGACCGGAGAACCGCTGCTTGAAATCCGCGATGCGCATCTCGAACAACTGTTCCCGGAAGCGCGAATGGGCCTCGAAGGCCATCAGCGCCAGGGCGTCGACGCGCGATTCCAGCACCAGGTAGTCGTCCAGTCCGCCATCCGCCAAATCCTTGGCGCAGACCTCGTGCACCACCGGCTTGAGCAGGAAGAACACCGCCGCGGCCTGGGCCGGGCTGAAGTCCTGCACCGACCGGATGCGCATGATGCTTTCCACCTGTGCCGTGACCCTGTCCCCCATGCAGGGGGCCAGAAGCTCGTCGTACACGCCGGCCAAGCCCGCGGAGATGTTCACGCCCACCGGGTTGCCGAAAGGGTGCTTCTTATGGAGAAAGACCGCTGACAAGCCCGGGTAGGTCTTGACGATAGCGTCGAACCACCGGTCCAGAACGGTCTCGCGCCGGGCTGCAAGAGTATCAAAGAGCGACATTCCCGCCTCAGGTCCTTTGCGCTTCGCGAAGGTGTATGTGAAAAAAGGCGTAAGCTCAAGGGCTGTCGGGCAAGAATTGACGATTCCCCTGCCGATGGCAAACCGGTGAGAATCATTCTCATCCTGGAAAACTGGGAAAAAACGAAGCGCCCCCGCCTACTCTGGTGGGCTATAGGGAAAAAAACCCGGGCAGTCAAACCTGTGCGCATGGTTCAGGCCGTGTTGCATCCTTGCCCCGGCGTTCGCCGCCATCGCCATGCCCGTGCCCGTGGCGCGACCTTTTCGGCCGGGCGCAGCCGGCATGTGAAATCGGGTGCAAGGCGTCCGGGGGCATTTCCCGGCGACCAGAGCGCCCCAAACGCTTTGCCTTAAAATAAAGTATGGAACCGTGAAGTGTTACCTCAGGTAATTTCCCCTTGTGAGAAACCCCGCGATTGTTGTATTAACGAGCAGTAAGAGAGGAAAAATCTAGCGGGGGAAAGCAGGATGGACCAGGTCGGACAAGTCGTTGCAGCGCATGGGCAGGTCACCGCGCAGAGCGATTCCGGTGCTCGGACCCTCGCGGTCGGGGATCCCATCTTCGTCAAGGATGTCCTGTCCACCGGGCCGGACAGCACCATCGAAATCCAGTTCGTCGACCATTCGGTCTTCTCCCAGGGGCCGTCCGCCACCATGACCGTGGATTCCTACGTCTTCGATCCGGCGGTCAAGTCCGGGTCCAGCATGCTCCTGCAGATGGCGCAGGGCACCTTCCGGGCGGTCACCGGCGAGATCGCCAAGGCCAACCCGGACGGGGTCAAGATGCAGACCCCCCTGGCCACCATCGGCATCCGCGGCACGGGCGTGGACTTCCAGATCGCCCCGGACGGCAGCGAGAAGTACGGCGTCTTCCAGTACGACAACCTGGATGTGGTCATCTCCACCCCGCAGGGCACCCGATTCATCACCCAGGCCGGGAACATGCTCGACGTGGCCCCGGACGGCAGCCTCGGCGCGCCCCGGCCCTACACCCCCCAGGAAACCCAGCAGTTCCAGGAGGTGGCGCCCATCACCTCGGTCCCGGTTGAGATTCCGCCTGCGGGCGAGGGCCAGGGCCAGGGGGAAGGCGACCAGCAGGGCGAGGGCGAGGGCGAAGGCCAGGGCGACGAACTTACGGGCGAGGGCGAGGGCGAGGGCCAGGGCGAGGGCCAGGGTGACCAGCAGGGCGAGGGCGAGGGCCAGGGCCAGGGCGAGGGCGAGGGTCTGGGCGAGGACCTGGGCAACGAACTGGGCGACGGGACCGACACCGGCGAACCCGGCGTCCCGGCGCCCGGCCCCACGGACTTCGGCGCCAGCCTTATGCTGGCCGCCTCAGGCCTGGGCGATATCCCGGGCCTGGGGGGCGGCCTCGACTTCTTCGGCACCGGCGGCGAGGGCGGCGGCCTCTTCGACGAACTGGCCGGCGGTGGGGATGACCTGTTCCTCGGCGGAGGAGGGGAAGACACTGGCCCCGGTGACGAAAACATCGACACCGGCACCGGAGGAGGCGAGGACACGGGTACCGGCGGCACCACCACCCCCACCTACAAGACGTACTCCGGCACCTCCGCGGGCAACCTCCAGTCTTTCTACGACGACCCGTACCTGGCCTACGGCAACGGCGGGCCGGATTCCCTCTACGGCAGCAGTTACAGCGACACGATTTACGGAGGCGCCGGCCGGGATAGCCTGGTGGGCGGCTATGGCAACGACAGCCTGTACGGCGACGCGGGCAACGACACGCTCTACGACAACTCCGGGCACAACTACATGAGCGGCGGGACGGGCAACGACAGCCTGTACGCGGCTTCCGGATCATCCAGCAACACCCTGTACGGCGGGGCGGGCGACGACACCCTGGCCAGCTACGGTGCCTCGGCCGGGAATCTCCTGTTCGGCGGGGACGGCAACGACTCCCTGTACTCTTCGGGCGACGACACCCTGAACGGCGGGGCGGGCAACGACACCCTGGTGGGCAACTCCTCCACCTACGTGAGCTACGGGGACAACGCCAACGCGGTGACCGTGAACCTGCTCACCGGCGAGGCCCTGGGCGGATCCACGGACTCCCTGTCCGGCATCTACCGGGTGGAGGGTTCGGAATACAATGACAGCCTCTATGGAGGCACGGACAGCGACACGCTCTCCCAGTTCTTCGCCGGCGGCGGGGGTAACGACACCATGGTGGGTGGCGCGGGCGACGACACCTTCGAGTCCGGGGACGGGGACGACTCCATCGTGGGCGGGTCGGGCAACGACTGGGTCCAGTTCACCGAGGCCGAGGGCAGCGGCGGGACCCTGGACATGACCGCGGGAACCGCCGTGGGCGTGGGCGGGTCGGGCACCATCCACCTCTCGGGCATCGAGGCCGCCATCGGGACTTCGTACGCCGACACCGCCATCGGCGACTCGGGGAACAATACCCTTGTCGGCGGCCAGGGCAACGACTCCATCCTGGGCGGCGACGGCAACGACTGGCTGGACGGCCAGTGCGACAACGACACCGTGCTCGGCCAGGTGGGCGACGACACCCTGCTCGGCGGCAACGGCAACGACAGCCTGCTTGGCGGCGTGGGCAACGACAGCCTGGCCGGCCAGGACGGCAACGACACCATGCTGGGCGAGGACGGCAACGACACCCTGGACGGCGGAGCGGGCAACGATTGCCTGGTGGGCGGGGTGGGCAACGACAGCCTGTGGGACGACACGGGCAACGACACCCTGTCCGGCGGGGACGGCAACGACGCCCTGTCCTCGGAGTCGGGGAGCAATTCCCTGGACGGCGGGTCGGGCACGGACGTGGCCGTGTACGACTATGCCGGAGCCTCCACCATCGACCTCACCGCGGGCCGGGGCTGGCACGGCTCGGACGTGGACACCCTCACCGGCATGGAGAACGTGATCGGGTCCGACGGCAACGACTGCATCATCGGCAACACGGAGTCCAATTCCCTGTACGGCGGCTCGGGCAACGACACCCTGGTCATCGGGCACGGGGGCACGGACAGCGTGGACGGCGGGAGCGGCTATGACTTCCTGTCCTTCCAGGGGGCCGGGTCCAGTGTTTCAGTGAACCTCACCAGCGGCGGCATTTCCAACATCGAGCACGTGCTCGGCTCGGCGTACAACGACACCATCGTCGGCAACGAGGGGAACAACTCCCTGTTCGGCGATGCAGGCGACGACAGCATCCAGGCGGGCAACACCGCTGCCGACACCCTCATCGGCGGCGCGGGCGACGACTGCCTCATCGGCGAGAATTCCTACCGCAACGACTGGGCGGACTATTCCGCCAGCACGTCGAACCTGACCCTGAGCCTCAACGCCGATTCGGGCACCGGCACCATGAACGGCGAGGGTGCGGATTCCCTGTCCGGCATCCGCAATGTGGCCGGCGGGTCAGGCGACGACTCCCTGGCCGTGACCGATGGAATGGGCAGCATCAGCAACGTCGTGTTCCTGGGGTTGGGCGGCAACGATACCCTGAGCATCCAGTATGGCGGCTATACTGCCAATGCGACCCTCGCAGGCGGACTCGGCAACGACTCCATCACGGGCGGTTCGGGCAATGACAGCCTGGACGGCGGGGCTGGCAACGATTCGCTCGCCGGCGGTCAGGGCAACGACTCCCTGATCGGCGGCACGGGCCACGACTGCCTGATTGGCTCAATGGGGGAGAACTCCCTGTGGGGCGGCGCGGGCAACGACACCTTCGTGGGCGGGTCGGGCAACGACACCATCTTCTACGACGACGCCACCTCGGCGGTAACCTTCAGCTTCGTCAGTAAGACCGCCACGTCCGGGAGCGACACGGACACCATCGTGGGCGGGGTGGAGGCCGTCTACGGCAGCTCCTACGGCGACAGCATCCTGGGCGGTTCGGGCAGCGGAAGCATGTTCGGCGGTTCAGGAAACGACTGGCTCGGCGGCTCGGCCGGCACCGACTGGCTCGACGGCGGCGCGGGCAACGATACCCTGACAGGAGTTCTGAACGGCGACAGCGACACCCTGCTGGGCGGCAGCGGGTCCGATACGGTCAGCTACAGCGACCTGACAACCGGCATCACTGTGGATCTCGACACCGGGAGCACCGCCACGTTTGGCCCGTACACCGGCGTGACGTACGGGACTGCCAGCTACTCCACGAACATCGACACCCTCTCGGGCATCGAGGGCGTGATCGGCACCAGCCTGGGCGACAGCCTGGTGGGCGACACGGCGGCCAACATGCTCGACGGCGGGGCGGGCAACGACACCCTGGAAGGCGTTTCGGGCTTCAACACGCTCTTGGGCGGCCAGGGCAACGACAGCCTGGTCGGCGGTTCCGGCACCGACTACCTGTTCGGCGGCTCGAATGTGGTTTACGGCTCGGGCGACTCCCTGGACGGGAACGACACCCTGGACGGTGGGGCGGGCAACGACCGCATCTACGGCGACTATGGCAACGACAGCCTGGTGGGCGGCGCGGGCAACGACTGGCTGTACGGCAACCAGGGCAACGACACCCTGGTTGCATCGGGCGACTCGGGCTACGTGGATTCGGTCACGGGCGGTGCGGGCGACGACTGCCTGGTGGGCGACACGGCCTCGGACTGGCTGTTCTACAACGACGCCACCACCGGGGTGACCGTGAGCATGGCCGTGGCCACCTCGCAGAACACCAACTGGGGCACGGACATCATTTCCGGGTTCCGGCACCTCTACGGCTCGGACTACGACGACGTCCTGGTCGGAAACGACGACGCCACCTACGGCAACATCATCAAGGGCGAATACGGCAACGACACCTTGGACGGCGGCGTGGGCGACGACACCCTGGACGGCGGCGCGGGCAACGACTCCATGTGCGGCGACGACGGCAACGACTCGCTGTACGGGGACTCGGGCAACGACTGCATGAGTGGCGACGCGGGCAACGACACCCTGGACGGCGGCTCCGGCAACGACACCATGAGCGGCGGCACGGGGAACGATTACCTGACCGGCGGCTATGGCGACGATTCCCTTGCGGGCGACGACGGCGACGACACCCTGGTCTACAGTTCTGGCACGGACTACCTGTTCGGCGGCGCGGGCACGGACTTCATCATCTACAACACCAGCGTCAGGGTCGTGGCCGACTGGACCGGCGGGGACATCGAGGGCGTGGTGGGCTCGTCCTACAACGACGCGCTCACCGGCTTCAGCGTGGCCTACGGCGGCTACGGCGACGACTGCCTGTCAGGCACCACGGGCAACGACTGCCTGTTTGGCGAGGATGGTGGGGACACCCTCTACGGCGGGGCCGGCGCAGACACCCTGGAGGCCGGATACGGCTCCGACCACCTGTACGGCATGGACGGCAACGACTGGCTCATCGCCGACGATTCCGAGACCAGCGGGTCCAACCCGATGACCGACTTCCTGTACGGCGGGGCCGGGGACGATACCATCATCGGCGGCAGCAACGGCGGGGACCACGCCAGGTACGACGACGGCCTGCACGACGCCAACGGCATCACCGTGGACCTGGGGACCACCGACGGCAATGGCTACGCCCACCTGACCAGCGGCTCGGAGACCGACTATCTCAAGGACATCAACGACATTGTCAGCTCGGCGCACGCCGACAGCATCCTCGGCGACAGCGACGGCAACTTCCTGGACCTGTACGGCGGCAACGACACGGCCGACGGCGGAGCCGGCAGCGATTACATCCTGGGCGACGAGGGCGACGACTCGCTCATGGGCGGGGACGGCGACGACACCCTGAACGGCGAGGCAGGCAACGACTGGCTGGACGGCGGCGCGGGCAACGACTGGATATCCTTCATGCTGGACAACGAGACCGGCGGGGTCACCGTGGACCTGTCCTCGACCACCGCCACCAGCACGGACCACGGGACCGACACCTTCCAGAACTTCGAAAACGTCTACGGCACGAGCTATGCCGACTCCATCGTGGGCTGCACCGGGGACAACACCCTGGTGGGCAACTCCGGCAACGACACCCTCCTGGGCAATGCCGGCAACGACAGCCTGTCTGGAGGGTACGGCAACGACCTGCTGGTGGGCGGCAGCGGTGCGGACTCCCTGTACGGCGGGGGTGGGTCCGACGTGTACCGCTACACCAGCACCAGCGACATCGGCTCGGGCAACGTGGACCACGTGACCGACTTCATCGGGGGCGAGGACTCCTTCAGCTTCCTGGGCTCGGCCTTCGGCAACCTGAGCGCCGGGACCCTCCCCGCGGCCAACTTCGCCAGCATCTCGGACAGCGGATATGCCGGCGGCGTCTTAGCCGGAGGCACCACGGCCCCGACCTTCGTGTACAACGACCAGGACTACAGCCTGTGGTACGACGCCGACGGCACGGCCGGGTCGGGAACGGCGCAGCAGGTGGCGGTTATCGACCATGCTTCGGGCAACAACAGCCACGTGGAGGCCACGGACATCGTCATCACCTGAGCCGGACCTCCGGCATGACCGGACGGCGGCCCGGGATTGCCCCGGGCCGCCTTTTTTCAGCGCATTGACAACCCCGGCCCCGTCGGGGCAGGAGGGGGCATGCAGAAATCACTCAAGAAAATCCTGGCCGAGGGAGGGACCGCCCTGGGCTCCTGGATCACCCTGGCCCATCCGGCCCTGGCCGAGATCATGGCCCGGGCCGGCTTCGATTGGCTGGCCGTGGACATGGAGCACAGCGTCATCACCATCCGCGAGGCCGAGGAGCTCATCCGGGTCATCGGCCTGGGCGGGGCCAGTCCCCTGGTCCGCCTCTCCTGGAACGACCACATCCAGATCAAGCGGGTCATGGACGCGGGCGCGCACGGGGTCATCGTGCCCATGGTCAACACCTCGGACGAGGCCGCCGCCGCGGTGGCCGCGGTGCACTACCCGCCGCGCGGGACCCGGGGCGTGGGCCTGGCCCGGGCCCAGGACTACGGCGCGGGCTTTGCCGCGTACACGAACTGGCTGGCGGACAACGCCCTGGTCATCGTGCAGGTGGAGCACATTCGGGCGGTGGAGAACCTCCCCGCCATCCTGGACACCCCCGGGGTGGACGGCTTCATCGTGGGGCCCTACGACCTGTCCGGCTCCCTGGGCCGGCCCGGCGACTTCGAGCACCCGGACTTCCTGGCGGCCATGGCCCGCATCCGCGAGGTAGCCGCGGCCAAGGGCGCGCTCGCCGGCATCCACGTCATCGAGCCCGATCTCGCGGCCCTGGCCGAGCGGATGGAGCAGGGGTACCGCTTCGTGGCCTACAGCCTGGACATCCGCATGCTGGACACCGCTGCCCGCGCGGGCGTGGCGGTGCTGAAGGACAGAACATGAGCAGCGCCATCGCCATCATCCCGGCCCGCATGGGCTCCTCCCGGTTCCCGGGCAAGCCCCTGGCCCCCCTGGCCGGTATTCCCATGGTGGGGCACGTGTGGAAACGGGTCTGCCTGGCCCTGGGCCCGGAGCGGACCTTCGTGGCCACCTGCGACCAGGAGATCGCCGACTACGTGGCCGCCATCGGCGGCCGGGCGGTCATGACCGCCGACACCCACGAGCGCTGCTCGGACCGCTGCGCCGAGGCCATGCTGGCCATCGAGAGTGACCTGGGCAAGAGCGACCTGGTGGTCATGGTCCAGGGCGACGAGCCCCTGGTTACCCCCGAGATGGTGTCCGAGGCTGTGGCCCCCTTTGCCGCGGACCCGGGCCTCATGGTGGTCAACCTCATGGCTCCGCTCCTCACCCGGGCGGAGCAGGACGACCCCAACGAGGTCAAGGTGGTGGTGGATCTGGCGGACAACGCCCTGTACTTCTCCCGGGAGCCCATTCCCTCCTGGAAGAAGGGGGCCAAGGACCTGGCCATGTACAAGCAGGTCTGCATCATCCCCTTCCGCCGGGACTTCCTCCTGAAGTTCAACTCCCTGGCGCCCACCCCCCTGGAGGTGGCCGAGTCCGTGGACATGCTGCGGGTGCTGGAACACGGGCTCACGGTCCGCATGGTCCGCACTGCGGCCCGCACCGTGAGCGTGGACACGCCCCAGGACCTGGCCGCTGCCGAGGCCCTTATGCAGGGTGATCCGCTTTTCGCCACGTATTGTGGCGAGTTGTCCGGTGCAGGGAAGTAGCCGGCCTGCAACCTTGTATTCCACCAGGTCTTGGCGTATTTTGTAAAGATGCACCATACGCGCCCTGGCGGCGCTGCATGGGGGTTTGCGCAACGCGGAGGGAATGTGGGCGATCTGGCGGTGGTCTTCGGCGGTTCCGGCTTCCTGGGAAGCCATGTGGCCGACGCCCTGCAGGAGGCGGGGTGGAGGGTGCGCATCTGCGACATCGCGGACTCCCCTTTCCTGGCTCCGGGCCAGGAGATGGAGCACTGCGACATCCTCGACCCTGAGGCCGTGGTCCGGGCCGTGGCCGGGGCGGCGGTGGTCTACAATTTCGCGGGCCTGGCGGATATCGACGAGTCCCGGAACAAGCCCGTGGACACGGTCAAGCTCAACGTCCTGGGCAACACCCACATCCTGGACGCCTGCCGGCAGGAGGCGGTTCGGCGCTACGTGTTCGCCAGCACGGTGTACGTGTACTCCGAACGCGGCTCCTTCTATCGGGCCAGCAAGCAGGCCTCGGAGCGGATCATCGAAGCCTACCAGGAGCGCTACGGCATCCCCTACACCATCTTGCGCTACGGCTCCCTGTACGGCCGGAGGGCGGACCGCCGCAACGGCATCTGGCGCATCCTGCACGCGGCGCTGACCCAGGGCGAGGTCGTCTATTCGGGCAGCGGCGACGAGCAGCGGGAATACATCCACGTGCGCGACGCCGCGCTCTTGTCGGTGAAGGCCCTGGAGCAGGAGTTCGCCAACCAGCATGTGGTGCTTACCGGCCCCTATCCCTGCAAGGTGCGCGACCTCATGGAGATGGTGCGGGAGATGCTCGGAGGCAAGCCGGCTGTGCGCTTCGAGAACAAGCCCCTTGCCGGGCACTACACCATCACCCCCTATAATTTTCTTCCCCGGGTGGGGCGCAAGCTGGTGGGCGAGAGCTACACCGACATGGGCCAGGGCCTGCTGGACTGCCTCGCCGAGATGCACGAGCAGGTCAACCTGGATGAGCGCAGCATCGGCGGGCTCCTGGTGCGCAACGGCGGGCGGGGAGACGGGATTTGAGCACCTTTACCGCTTCCAGCCCGGTCCTGGTGATCGTTCCGGCCCGGGATGAGATACTGAGCGTGGAGCGCGTGGTGCGTTCGATCCTGGACCAGGAGGGATTCGAGGTTCTGGTGGTGGACGACATGAGCACGGACGACACGGCCGGGGCCGCGCGCCGCGCCGGAGCCGTGGTCCTGCGCCTGCCCATCCACCTCGGAGCCTGGGGAGCCATCCAGGCCGGCATGCGCTATGCCCTGAAGCACCGCTACCAGACCGTGCTGACCATGGACGCCGACGGGCAGCACCTGTTCAGTGACGTGGACCGTCTGTTGCAGCCCCTGCGCAACGGCGAGGCCGACGTGTCCATCGGCGCCTGCCCGGAGCGGGGTAGTTTCTGCCGCCGGTTGGCCTGGCGCCTGTTCCGCGGCATGACAGGACTCACCTTGCAGGATCTGACCAGCGGGTTCCGAGCCTATAACCACCGCGCCATAGCGCTTCTGGCCTCACCCACGGCCACCTTGCTGGACTACCAGGACATCGGGGTCCTGCTCCTTCTCTTGCGCGCCGATCTGCGGGTGGTCGAGCGTCAGGTCACCATGTGTCCCCGGGTCTACGGCCATTCCCGGGTGTTCGACACCTGGTCTGCGGTCACCCGGTACATGCTGGCCAGCACCGTGCTGTCCGTGTCCCGCAGCATGCACGGCGCCTCCATCAAACGACTGTTTCTGTCCTGAATGGGAACCCTATGATTGCATTGAACTGGACGACTGCGGGCATCGGCCTGGCCATCGCCACGGCCATCATCATCCTGGTTCGCAAGGACCACCTGCACACTAGGTATTCCCTCTGGTGGCTGGCCGCGGCCGGGGTGGTGATGCTCTTCGGCCTCTTTCCCCGGCTTTCCGACTGGCTGGCCAAGTTCTTCGGGGTTTCCTATCCACCCACCCTGGTGCTTACCCTGGCCCTGGCCGTACTGGGCCTGAAGTCCCTGTTCATGGACATGGACCGTTCCCGGCACGAGCGGGACATGCGCCGTCTGGCTCAGCGCCTGGCCATGTTCGAGGCCGAACACCTTGCCAAGAAGAACGGCTCCCCCGAAGAGTAGCTCCCTGCCTTTGCTAGAGGGAGACGCCTCCCTTCTCTCTCCATGATTCTTGGGTTTAGGCCCTCCGAAATGCCACGCTGCGTTGCTGCGTCCAGGCAGAACGCCTGAGGTTCAGCCTGGGGAGTCGCCTTCCGGCCCGGACCGTCTCCGCCAGCCAGGCTGTGCGATCCTGAACAGTGGCGGGCGGCCTTTGCCCGCGCTTGGAAGGATACTAGGTCTTGGCTTTCGGCCCAGGAGCCATGCGGCGATGGGCTGTTGGTCGGGCGGCAGCTGTGCGGCCAGTGGGGGCAGGTGGCGGCACTGCGCCGCGGCCTACCGGACATTGTGCATGGAGAGTTTCGCCCAGGCGCAAAAAGAAGCCGCCCGGCCTTGCGGCCGGGCGGCTTGTCTCAAGGGTTCAGGCCTTGCAGGCTACTTCTTCCGGCGGCGGATGAAGTAGGCCAACGGGGCCAGCATGAGGAGCACCAGCTCCATGGAGAACCCGGCAGCCGGGTTCAGCACGCAGCCGCTGTCGCTGCTGCTGCCGCCGATGCCGCCGCCGCCGCCCAGGCCAGACACGAAGCTGGACGGGTCAGCGATCTGGGCGTCTGTGGGATCCAGGTCGTAGTCGCCGTCGTCCAGGATCGCCAGCCACATGTCGTAGTTGGAGCCCAAGGCCAGCTTGTTGGCGTCCGAGTAGTTCAGGGTCAGGGCCGGGAAGCCGGACGGGGTGATCCAGTAGGAGCCGTCGGTGATGGCCGCGCCCGCGTTGCGGTAGGTGAACGCCTTGGTCGAGTTCATCGCATGCACGGTGCCGGCTGCGGTGGTCACCTTCTCCACATAGAACTTGGTCGGGATGGGCAGCTCACTGATGAGCTTGTTGTTGCCGGCGAAGCTGATCTTCCGCACGGTCATGTTCCCGGCATTGCCCGCGCCGAGGTTCACGACGAAGTTCACGGTCGGGAAGTTGCGGTCGATGGTGGCGCTGCCGAGGCTGAACTGCGTGGCGAGTTCGGTATCAGTGGCGTTCTCGAACTGGCTCACCAGGGTGCCCAGGTTGCTGCCCGAGGTTCCCACCGTCGTCACGGAGGGAGAGACTTCGGTACCGGCGAAGACCTGGATGGCGGCGCCGGAGGTGCCGGTCACGGTGAAGGAGGTGTTGAAGGTGTTCACCTCGGCAGTGGACGCGGCCACGGGCGCGTTCACCTGGGCGGCGGCAGGGGCGAATATCTTGAGTCCCACCGCCCCGTTCGTGAAGGTCAGGCCGGCGTAGATGTTGCTCACCTTGCGGCCTAAGAAGGTCGCGTCCTCGTTGGAGAGCTTCATCGTGGACTGGGTCACGCCGCCGAGAGTGGTGGAGCCGACGGTCACGGTCCGCCCCGCCAGGGAGTCGATGATCAAGGTCTGCTTGCCGGAGAAGCCGGTCGTGTTGCCGGCGGTGATGGCGCCGGTCGAGCTGGTGTAGAACACATCGAGCGTCGCGTTGGCAAGGTTGGTGCCGAGGGTGGAGTTGTTGTTCGCGATCTTGATGGAGCTCATGCCCGTGTCGGCGAAGTCCGAGGACGAGAAGGTCGAGCCGCTCTTCAGGGCGATCAAGGTGCGCACGTTGCCGGCGCCGGAGGGCGCGGTGTAACCGACGACGATCTTCTTGTCCCGGCTCAGGAACGCCTTGTCGCAGAGGATGCCGGCAGCGGTGCCGTTGATGTTGATGGCGGCGCCGCCATCAACCTTGCCCCACGTCGCGGTGTCGGTGGTGGTGCCGTTGCTGCTGCCGTTGTTGTACAGCGAAGCGTAGCTCATGGAACCTGCGGCGCCCGTGGAAGTCAGCACCATAGCGCCGGCGCGGGCGACGAGATTCGAGGCGTTGGTGCCTTCCAGGGAATAGAAGTACCAGGTCCCGGCAACGTCGGTCACGTTGTTGGTGATGGTCAGGTTCTGGACCATCAGGCCGAGGTGCGGGCCTCCGTTCACGCCAGCAGCATCACCCAGGGTCTCGTTGCCGAAGGAGACAAAGAGGGACTGGGTGGGGTTGTTGATGAAATAGAGGGCAGAGGTGGCGTTCGTGCCATCCTGAATGAAATCCAGCCCGAGCAGCGACGCGGTGTTGTTGGCGCCCGCGAAGCTCTGGCCGGCCTGCCACTGGGTGGCGTTGTCGCCGAGGTCCACCGTAAAGGTGGCGGCAACACCCGCAGCAGTGCGGGTTTCCAAGCTGCCAAACAGCCCACCGTCGCCGGTGCTGTTGTAAGTCGAGTTCAGCATCGTGCCATATGCAACCGAAGGTGCAGCGGCCGACTCAGTCATCTGGAACGCAGTGTAGTTCCAGGAAGAACCGTTCAGGCGGGACGGCACCGAAGCCGCCTGCGCCGCAACGGCTGCGACGGTGAATGCCGTGACGAGGGTCAAAACCAGCCAAAGTTTCCTCATTGCCATGTCTCCTTTAGGAAAAGTAGGAGTTGGGTTGGAAATATGACAACCGCGGACTTCCGCGACTGTGCCCGAATCTGGTCCCCCAAAAAACTTAACAAAATAAATACATTATCAAATATTACCACCACAGTTTACGCAATGAAGCAAAAAAAATCAATCGCGATGTGAAGGTTTTGGGAATGCTGCAAACTGGCAGAACCCCAATCCATGGGCACAACATAGCAAAGTATGGGGGTATCGTCCATGGGCTTAGGAAAAAAAGAAAGTACCGCAAGAGGACGCCGGCCTAGGGGGAAAGGAGTTCGTACACCCGCCCCTTGCGTTGGACCTCCTTGTCCAGGAGCCCGGGGAAGGCCACGCCGTTGAACTCGAAGGTCGAAGCCGGAAGATTGTCCCAGGCCAGGACGGCGCTGCCCCGGCCGCGTAGCGGAACCGGCTGCTGCATGCGAAGCTCCCGCAGGGTCAGGCGGTTGCCCTCCAGCCTGGCCGAGGCCGAAAGCCCGGCAACCAGGCTTCCGTCAGGCAGGGTCAGGGCCGGGGCCGAAACCTCGGCGCTCCCGCTTGCCGGGGGGTGGCGCCAGTCTTCCCAAGCCAGGTCCGCGTAGATTCCCAGCGCGCCGGCCAGCCGGGATTCGGGAAGGAGCGTGGCCAGGTCGGTCTTGCCCCCCACCACCAGGGTTCGGTTGCGGATGAGGCTCAGGGTGAGTTCCTCGCCCGTTTCGAGGCGGAGTTCGGCCAGTGGCGAGAAACCCAGCTCCAGGCTTGCCCGGTCCAGGTGGACCACGGTTCGGCCGGCGCGGGCGGTGAGGCCGGCCAGGACCAGTGGGGTGGGGCCCAGCCGCAGCCGGACGCTTTCGGCCTGTGCTGTGAACCGGCCGGTGGCGTTGGCCGAGACCCCGCGCAAGGTGAGGCCCAACGCCGACGGTTCTTCCAGGCTGGCCCAGCCCAGGGCTATCCGGGGGTTGCGGGCTGCGGCCCGCTGCAGGGCCTGGGTCCAGATCATGTCCCAGGGCAGGAACAGGGCCAGGCCCAGGCCCAGGGCCAGGGCGAAGGCCAGGCCGGTGAGCAGGACCTTGCCCAGCCGACGGGCGAGGCCCGGACGGGCGGGCAGGGGCGGGAGTCGGACCATGGCCGGGAGGCTAGCGCACCACCACCAGCTGCATGTCGGCCCGATCGCGGGTGTCCAGGCGCCGGCTCAGGGTGGCGGAGACCGTGGACAGGCCGCCCCGGCTGCGCATCTGCTTGAGCAGGTTGATGATCTGGGGCAGGTCCAGGGATTCGAATATCATCTGCACGCCCTCCATCCCGCCGCCCAACTGGGTGGGCCGGATGGCGGTGAGCTGCTTCTCCATGCCCAAATCCCGGACCACCTGCTGGGCTGCGGCCAGCGGGGCCAGGCCCGAGAGGGCCGCGAGCTGGGCCTCCATGTGCATGGCCTGGCCCACCAGCGTGGCGGTCCGGTCCAGCTCCCGGCCGGTGGCCGCGATGTGCTTCCGGGCCAGGTCCGGAGCCTCGGACAGGGCGAGCCAGCCCAGCAGGAGCACCACGGCCCACAGGAGCACGCCCAGGGCCAGGACACGCTTGCGGCGGGCCGGGGAGAGTTCCTGGATGAAGGGGATGTCCAAGATCTTCACGGCCGGCCTCCGGGTTGGCTGGGGAGCACCTTGAGGGTGAAGCTCACCCCACCTGTGATGCTGGTGGCCTGCTCCAGGGTGAAGGAGTAGGGACCGTCCTTGGGCAGGGTCTTGAGGTAGGCCTCCAGGGCTTCGTAGGTGTCCACCTTGCCGGACACGCTCCCGGTGGTGGTGGACAGGCTCAGGGATTCCACGTCCAGGGCGGCCGGGGCGTTGGCCGAGAGGCTGGCCAGGAACTCCAGCAGGTCCGTGGACCCGCCCTGCTGTCCTTTCATCTTCTCCAGCTTGGCGATCAGGCGGCCGAAGGGGTCCCGCCCGGGCTCTTTGCCCAGGGCCTTGACGTAGAGGTCGTGCAGGGCCTGGTCCCAGGCGTCGGCCGCGCGGGAGACGACCAGCAGGTTGCGCACCTGGACCGCGTAGAGCAGAAGCGCGGCCAGGGTCAGCCCGACCACGGCGTACACGTAGGGCCGCAGGTTGATGCGGACGCTGGCGAACCCGCGCAGGGGCATGCGCAGCCGTGACCAGGCCAGTCCGGGCTCCCCGCTGTGCGCAAGCACCTCGCGCCATTCCAGTTCCCGGGGCAGGGACTGGCCCGTGGCGGCCAGGGACTTGGCCAGGTCCGCCGCATCGAGCCCCACGTGCAGTTCGCCCTCGCGGAACAGGGCTTGCGGACCCTCGCCGTTCTCCCCGGGCAGGGACCACTCCTCGAGTTCCTTGACCTGGGACCAACACCAGGCCAGCAGGAAGGGGGTGGTCACCAGGGCGGCCTGGGACAGGGCCGCCTGGTGCTGTTCCCAGAAGGCGGCCAGGTCGGGGTGGGTGTGGAAGCCGGGCATGCCGGCCGGTCCGCCGGGCAGGGTTCCCCATTCCTGGCCATTGCCCGGGGCGGGAAAGACCTGGCCCAGGCGCAGGGCCACCGCTGCCCGTTGCCGGCGCTCGCCCTTGACGTTCAGGCCCGGGGGCAGGTGGTAGAAGAAATACCGGTCCGGTATGAGCACCACCACCGGCAGCCCGGCCCCCTGGCCAGGGGGTTCGGCCGGGGAGGAGGTCCCCCCCTCGAAGCGCAGCCATTGTGGCTCGCCCTCGGCAAAGTGCAGCACGAGAAATCGTTTTGCCCGCATGTTCTCCTCAACTCTTGGTCCCGGTGAAGAGCACGTCCGCGCACAGGACCTTGGGTGTTCCGGTGGATATGCTCCGATCGACCACGTAACGCCGGGTCTCCACCCAGGTTCCGACCTCGGCCCGGACCAGCACCTGGAACTGGTCGGAGCGTACGGTCAGATAGGGCGTCACCTTGGCGTAGGTATCCTCGTCCATGCCAGTCGCGGTCAAGAGCTGGCTCACGTCCTGGAACCCCGAGGAATCCCGGAAGGCGACGATGGCCGCCCGGTAGGGGACGAGTTCCGGAACCAGGGCCTCCAGCACTCCCATCGGCGCGAAATTGATGTTCAGCCGGGGTTCGCTCTCCCCCCAGGCGGTGAAGGCCGCTCTCAGCCAGTTGGGGTCCAGGGTTTCCCAGCCTTCGGCCAGGAGCGCCTCCTCGGGTCTGGTCAGGGCGCCGTTGCGCGGGACGTAGCCCCTGCCTTGGACAGCATATGTCATCCCCTCGGCTCCCGGCAACCTCTGGCCGTTGTCGTCGTCGATCCAGTCCTGCAGGGCCAGGACCAACTCGTGGGACTTGCTCTTGAGGAGCAGCAGGGTGTCCAGGGCGGTTTCCATGCGCTCACGGAGCGGGTTGGGTTTCTCCGAGGTGGGCTCCTTGCCCACCAGCACGGCGTTCAGGTTGAGATAGGCGTTGCAGGGGATGATGTTAACAGTCAGGCCGCGGGCGTCCCACACCGGCAGGGGGGCGCCCGCCATGCCGGGCCGACCGCCGCTCCAGGGCTCCTGCGGAGTGTCGGAGAGGTGGTCCGAGTCCAGGCGCAGGAGGTTCAGGGCCACGTTCAGGCCGGACCGGGCCAGGGTTCCAGCCCGACATTCGTCGGCCAGCAGGGCGGGCTCCCGGGCATGGATGAAGCTGGTGTCGAGCAGCGAGTACACCGAGGGGACCAGGGCCAGCAGGGTGGCCAGGACCACGATGAGCGCGGCCCCTTTTTGGTTGAGGCCTGCCCTTGGCCGACTCATTCCGCCCCCTCCGGCAATAGTTCGGTCATCGCCGCCACGCCGCCGGGCAGGTCCAGGGTGAGCCGCAGCCCCCGGTAAACGGATTGGTCGTTCCCGGAAACCATCTCCCGCAGGTCCACCCAGCGCTTTGACTGTGTGGAGTAGAGCTCCGCCTTCCAGCCGGAAAGCTCAGCGGTGAGCAGCAGCACCTGTGAATATCCCTGTCCGGGCAATTCCTCGATGCGCCGCACTGCTCCACCGGAGAAGTCCCATTCCACCTCCATGGGCAGGGGCTGGCCCAGGAGCAGGTTGTGGCTGGTGGTCATGGCGAAACCGGCGCTGGTGATGCTGAAGGAGGAAGCCTTGGCCGAGGCCAGGTCGCGGTGCAGCAGGCGGCGGAGCCGGGCCGCCTCGGTGGTGTTCTCCATCCGGCTGCTCAGGGCCGTGGAGTTGGCCGCCACCTGGCCGGTGACCTTGACCAGCATGGCCAAAAGAATGCCCAGGGTGGCCAGGGCCACCAGGAGTTCCACCAGGGTGAAGCCGGGTGAAACCGCGCTTTCGCCCGGCCGAGACGGGCGCAACCCAGGATGTGTTGCGCCCGCAACCTGATAAGATGCGGGGCGGGTCATCGGCTGGTGGGAGTGTAGGTGCTGGCCGCCCATTCGAAGGGGAGTTCGGTGCGGCCGGACTTGACGGTCAGGGTCAGCCAGGAGCCCGCGTTGGCCACGTACTCCCGCTCCAGTTTCCACTCGCCCTTGGGGTTGAGCACCCGTTTGGACCAGCCTCCGGTGGGCGCGGAGAGCTGGGAGTCCGGGTTCTCGGCCATGATGGCCATGGCCAGGTCCAGGCAGCGCCAGCGCTCGATGCCGTTCTCGGCCATGTCGAAGGCCCGGCGCTGGGCCGCGATAAGGGCCAGGGAGAGCACCGCGGCCACGGTCAGGGCCACCAGTATCTCCACCAGGCTGAAGCCCTCGCAGGTGTGCCGTCGATCCATGGCTCACCGCCTCGTGAAGCGGCCGGACAGGGGCCGGCAGGCCAGGGTCAGGCCCGAGAGGAGCACCAGGCGCACCTCGTCGGTGATGCCCGTGGGGTAGACCGCGAAATCGAAGGCGCCGCCGCCGGGGTTGGCCCCGTTGATGGTGCAGCGGGAAACCAGGGAGGGGAGAGCGAAGGTCTTTTCGCCCCAGGCGAGTTTGGCCTGGCCCAGGGCCAATTCGACGTGCTGCACGGTCCCCTGCGCAAAGGCTGCGGAGCGGACCGAGTCGATGAACGTGTTCAGTTCCGCTATGTTGCGGTCGTCGCCCGAGCGGGGCCGGGCCAGGTCCAGGGAGGGCATGGCCGAGAATACCCCCACCACGAAAATGACCATCACCACCAGCACCTCGATGAGGGTCATGCCGCGTGGCGCGGGGTGCTGGGGCGGACGTGGGGCCATGGCCGGGAGAACTAGTTCAGGGACTGCTCGTAGCTGGCGATGTCCCGGTTGATTCCCTCGCCGCCGGCGCGACCGTCCGCGCCCAGGCTCAGGATCTCGTAGTCCCGGTTGTCCGAGCCCGGGGCGCGGTAGATGTACTCGTAGCCCCAGGGGTCCCGGGGCACTGAGGTGCTGTCCAGGTACCCCTTGGCGTTCCAGTTGCGGGGCACCGGGCTGGAGCCCGGCTTTACCACCAGGGCGGCCAGGCCCTGGTCCGACGTGGGGTAGAAGCCGTTGTCCAGGCGGTAGAGCTTGAGCGCGGACTCCAGGGCGCGGATGTCGAGCATGGCCTTGGTGACCCGGGCCTCGTCCGGCCGGTCCATGATCCGGGGAACGAGCATGGTGGCCAAAAGGCCCAGGATGACGATGACCACCATGAGTTCGATGAGGCTGAAGCCGGCCTGGGGCAGGCGGCGGACGATCTGGCGTTGGTCCATGGTAGGGGCGTACCTCATTGGTTGGGTCGGTCCGGGGTTCAGGGCAGGTTCGGGGTCGGGCCCACCGGAATCCATTCCACCGGGCTGTCCAGGAGCAGGGAGCGCCTGGCCGGCAGGGCGTCCGGCCTGGCCTGGAACTGGGCGAAACGGAAGCTTTCCCGCCACCAGAGGGTGAATCCTTCGCCAGCCACGTGCCGGCACAGGAGGGTCATTCCCTTGGCGGCATAGGCGGGGTCGGCCAGCGCGAACCATTTGTTATCATAGTTGAAGCGGCCATCAGGGTCAATGTCCACCCCCCGCCAGTCCGGGACTCCGGCGGCCGGCGGCGTCGGGGCGGGCTCACCGTCGGCCAGGGCGTAGTAGCGGATTGCGCCGTCCACGTCATCCACCCGCACCAGCCCGCGGGACCGTGACACCGCCGCGGCCAGTCGGGGTTGGCCGAAGACCATTTGCTTGGTCCAGCGTTGCCGGGCGGTGCGGTAGGAGAGCACGCCCTCGCGCAGGGCAAAGGGGGAATCCCCGGTTCGGGGTCGCAGGAGTTCGCGTCGGGCCGCGTCGTAGGTCACCTGCTTGCCTTCGTGGGTTTTGAGCAGGACATAGCGGCCGTCGAAGGACGCCTCGGCGAAAGGGCCGCCCGGGATCGCCACCTGGTCCGCCAGACGGCCGTGCAGGGGGGCCCAGAAGGTGAGCCAGCCCTCGGCGTCCACAGCCATGAGCAGGCCCTCCTGCGGGGTGAAGGCCAGGGCCAGGACCGTGAAGCGCATGCTGGCTGCCTGGGCCAGGGGGCCGAGCAGGGGGCCGATCCACAGGCGGTGCCCTTCGTCGCACAGGGCCGCCCAGGTTCCGGCCGGAGACAGGGCGATATGGGTGAACACCCCGCCCGGGGAGTGCACGGCCAGGGAGCCGCAGCGGGTCAGGTCGAAGACGTGGACCGCGGTGCGGTCCGCGTTGAGCAGGGCCAGGAAGGGAGACTGTCCGCTCCAGGACAGGGCGCTCACCCGTCCCTGCCCGGGCAGGGCCACCCGCCCGCAGGCATAGGGGCTCCAGACAAAGGCCTCGCCGGTTTCCAGCCCCACGGCCAGGGTGTCGCCGTGGGCCTCCCAGACGGTCACTCCACGAGCCAGGTTCACCCGGGCCGGGCCTCGGCGCAGCACGGTGTAGTAAGCCCCGGCCAGTTCCCGTGACGGCGGGTTGTACACCGAGGCGGCCGGGAAATGCTGCTCGGCCAGGAGGTCGGCCAGGAAGGCGGACAGGGGTTCCCCCCCCAGGGGCGCGGGCTCGGCCGGGGCGGGCGGAGCCGGAGGCCCGGGCACCTGGGCCGGGGCCTGGGCGACCGGCTTTGCGCATGAGGCGGCCAGCAGGAGCAGGGCCGCCAGGCAGAGCAGGGTGGGGCGGAACATGGCCGGAAGGGATACCATTCCGGCCGGCTTGTCAATATTCCCGGGGCGGCCGGACTCAGGGCCGGTAGAACAGCAAGGCGTTGTAGAGGAAGTGGAGCAGGGTGCAGAGCGCAAGGCTGCGGTGACGGTCCCAGGCCAGGCCGAAGGCCAGGGAGGGGAAGAAGACCAGGCCGGCCCACAGGGGAGAGTGGCTGGCGAGGTGGAGCAGGGCGAAGGCCGCCGAGGCCAGGAGGTTGGCCAGGGTGAGGGGGCCCAGCCGGGCCGGGAGGCGGTGGGCCAGGGCTCCCTGGAGTCCGGCCCGGAACACCGTCTCCTCGATGCCGGCCTTGAGCAGCAGGATGCCGGGGGACAGGGCGGCGGAGGGCCGGGGCAGCAGCCAGGCGGCCAGGCCCAGCACGGCCAAACCCAGGATCACGGGATCGGCCAGGCCGGTCCGCAGCCGCCGCGTTTCAGCGCGCAGGTTCTGCAGGAGGGAGGGGGGCGTGGACGTGGGCATGGTGTGGGCCGGATTCCCGGAGAAGTTGAAATACCGCAGTACCGGGGGAGACTCAACCTTGTATTTGCCCGGGGATTCAGGTAGTCACATGCGCTGCCATGAACTCGCTCCATTGGACCGCCGCATGAGGCTCAAGGCTTCACTTCTCACTTGGCTCTGGCCTGTCCTCGTGGGCTTGGCCGCCGCCTATGCGGTGGGGGCTTGGCTGCGGCCGGTGGAGGTTCCTGCGGTCCCCGCGGTGGCGCCCCGGGCCAAGGCCCCGGACATCGAGGCCCGCCAGGCCGAGTGGGCCAAGGTGGTCAAGGACAAGAACATCATGCGCCTGGCCGTGCCCGCGCCGGCCGCGGCGCCCGCCCCTCCGCCCCCGGTGGACCCCACGTCCTGGCCGGTGCTGGGCATCGTGGCCGGTCCCCGGCCCGCGGCCCTGGTCAACGCCGGCGGGAAGGTCAAGGGCATCGAGCCGGGCCAGACCGAGCAGGGCTGGACCCTGGACCGGGTGGATAATGACAAGGTGGTCTGGAAGCACGCCGAACTGGTCCGGGAGGTGCCCCTGCGCACCGCGGCGGCCAAGAGCCTCCAGCTCACCGCCCAGAAGACCAACAAGATCGTCCTGCCCGCGGCCGAGGCCGCGCCGCTTTTGGGCAACCCGGGGTTGCTCCTGCAGCAGGCCCAGTTCAAGCCCCACCTGGAAGGGGGCGAGGTGCTGGGATTTCGGCTGGACAACATCCACGAAGCGTCCATCCTGCGGCGCATCGGCCTGGAGGACGGCGACGTGATCCTGCGCATCAACGGGGAGCGGGTCAACGCGCCCGAGAAGCTCCTGCGCGCCTACGCCTCCCTGGGCCGGGGCCGGACCGCCACCATGGACGTCCAGCGCGGCAACGCCGCGCTCTCCCTGATCTTGGAGTTGAACTGATCCCGCCGCCCCACGGCGGGAGGCACAGCGGTCCGCGGTGGCCCCGTACCGCCCGGAATCGCCGGAAGGAAGAAGGATACACCATGCGCAGACTGCTCGCATCCGTGCTGGCCATCGCCCTGGGCCTGCTGGCCCTGGTTCCCGCCTCTCCCCTGCCGGCCCACGCCCAGGACGCCCAGCAGATGACCGCGAACCTGGACAACATCGGGCTCAAGGACTTCCTCAAGTTCGTGGCCAACTACACCGGCCGCAATATCGTGTTCCGGGAGGACCAGGTTCCCAACATCGCGGTGAGCTTCTTTTCCAAGGAGGCCATCACCGAGCCCGAACTCATGGCCATCCTCCGCCACATGCTGCGCAACAACGGCCTGGAGCTCCTCGGCAAGGGCGACATCCTCTACGTGCAGCCCGTGAACCAGATCAAGAACATCGAGGATACGCTGTATTCCAAGCTGGGAACCGGCGCGGGCGACGAGCTCCTGACCACGGTCTACCAGCTGCCGCCCGACGTGCCGGCCTCCAAGATCGGCCCTCTGCTGCAGGGCTTCGCCACGCCCACCATCGGCAAGGTGACCCCGGTGCCCGAGGCCCGGGCGGTGATCCTCCGAGACAAGCGCTCCCGGGTGAACGAAATGATCCAGGTGCTCAAGGACTTCCGGAACATCCGGCCCAAATGGGACATGGAAGTCTTCCGCATGGAGCGGGTCAAGGCCGAGGAAGGCCTGTCCGTGGTCAAGGATTTCTACACCCAGATGGTGGAACGGGGCCAGGAGGGCGAGCCGCCCCTGGCGCTGGCGGTGGCATGGTCCAACAGTCTCCTGGTGGCGGGAACCCAGGCCCAACTGGACATGGTGCGCGACCTGTTGGCCCGGTTGGCTCCGGGCGAGGACACGGCCAGCAAGTACAAGATCTACAAGCTGCAAAACGCCATGGCCAGTTCGATCTATACCGTGCTCCAGGCCCTCGGCGGGCGCATCGCCCAGCAACAGCAGCAAGGCGCAACCGGAACCGCTTCGGCCGCGGCAGCGAATGCGGCGGCCCAAGCCGCGTCCCTTTCCTCCTCGGCCAACGACCTGTTCAGCCTGTCCATGGACGCGTCCACCAACACCATCGTGGTCATGGGCGACCCCTCGTTCCTGGCCCAGGTAGACGACATCGTGGAGCGGCTGGACCAGCCCCAGGACCAGGTCTTCGTGGAGGCTCTGATCATGGAGACCAGCCTGAACAACGTGGAGAACTTCGGCATCGAGTGGCTGGCCGGGCTGGGCAACGAGAACTTCGGCGGCAACATCGGGTTCACGGACTCCTCGTCCAACCTGCTCTCCTACCAGGAGCCGGTGGTGGAGGATACCGGACCGCCCAATTTCGCGGCCCTGGCCGGAGGCTTCTCCATGGGCGCCCTGGGCAACATCGTCACCTATTCCGGGCACCGCTTCCCCACCCTGTCCGCCCTGGCATCCTTCATCAAGACCGCCGAGGGCGTGAACATCCTGTCCACGCCCCAGATCCTCACCCTGGACAACTCCGAGGCCGAAATCTTCATCGGCTCGGAGCGGGCCTTCCTCACCGGCCAGACCACCGATACCTCCTCCATCACCACCACGGTGAACCAGTACGAGTACAAGGAAGTGGGCATCAAGCTCCAGGTCACGCCGCACATCAACCAGCGCGACGGGCTCATCCGGCTGGACCTGGAGCAGGAGGTCAAGAGCGTGGTGGACGCCAGCGCCGCGACCCTGACCCCCACCACCAACACTCGCACGGCCAAGACCTCGGTGCAGCTCATCGACGGGGCCACCATGGTCATCGGCGGCCTGGTGCAGGACGACGTGACCCGGGGCCAGCGCTCGGTTCCCGGGCTGCGCGATATCCCGTTGCTGGGCTGGCTCTTCAAGAAGCGCAACGAGAACGCCGAGAAGCGCACCCTCATGTTCTTCATCTCAGCCCGCATCGTGCACACCCTCGAGGACCTGCGGAAGCTGGGCCAGGACAAGCTGGAAGAGGCCCAGCGCACCTCGCGCAACGTGCAGGAGTCCATTGACAAGGAGTTCGGCGTCGAGCGCGAGGACAAGCCCGAGGAGCCGGCCCCGGCCATGGCCCCGGCATCCGGGGAGAGCATTGCGCCCCCGACGCCGGCCGCGCCGCCGGCTTCGGTGGATCCGCCTCAGCCCTTCGAGAACTAGGCAGGCATTGGAAGCGACGCGCATGAAGGACTTCTCCGTTTTGCCCGACGCGGTGGTGGCGGCCTACCTGGCCTTTCCCCAGCGCAACGAGTTCCTTCCCGTGGGCTACGGGGACGGCATGCTCACGGTCTGGGTGCGCGGCCCCGCGGCGCAGGCCCAGGCCGCCTACCTGGGCTGGGCCACCGGCCAGCGGGTGCGCACCGAGGCCGTGGACGAGGCCACCTTCTACGCGGCCCTGGAGGAGGCCATGGCCCTGTGGGAGGATGACGCCCATCACGCCGGGGCGGACGACGAGGACCTGGACATCCCTGACGACTCCCAGGACCTCATCGGGTGGGCGCACGACGACGCGCCCATCGTCAGGCTGGTGAACAAGACCATCCAGCAGGCCGTGTCCCAGGGGGCCAGCGACATCCACTTCGAGGCCCTGGAGGCCAAGTTCCTCATCCGCTTCCGCCTGGACGGGGTGTTGCACACCGTGAAGGGCCTGGACAAGCGGCTGCAGCCCACCATCATCGCCCGCATCAAGGTCATGGGCGACATGGACGTGGCCGAGTCCCGCGCGCCGCAGGACGGCCGCATCCGGGTCAAGGTGGGCAAGAAGAGCGTGGACATCCGCGTGTCCACCGTGCCCACCCTCAAGGGCGAAAAGGCGGTGCTGCGCATCCTGGACCGCACCAAGACCGTGCTCTCCCTGCCCGACTTGGGCATGGACGAGGAACAGCTCACGGTGTTCCGCCAGGCCGTGACCTCGCCGCACGGCATCGTGCTGGTCACCGGCCCCACGGGCAGCGGCAAGACCACCTCCCTGTACGCCGCGCTCAGCGAGCTGGTGGACGAGGCCACCAACATCATGACCGTGGAGGACCCGGTGGAATACCACCTGGACGGGGTGAACCAGGTCCAGGTGAACCGCGCCGCGGGCGTGACCTTCGCCAGCGCCATCCGCGCCTTCCTGCGCCAGGACCCGGACATCATCCTGGTGGGCGAGGTGCGCGACGAGGAAACCGCGTCCACCGCCATCCAGGCCTCCCTCACCGGCCACCTGGTGCTGGCCACCCTGCACACCAACGACGCGCCCACGGCCGTGACCCGGCTCCTGGAGATGGGGCTGGAGCCCTTCCTGGTGGCCTCCTCCCTGACCCTGGCCATGGCCCAGCGCCTGGTGCGGGTCACCTGTCCGGCCTGCGCCGTGTCCCAGCCCATCAGCCGGGCCTCCCTGGACCTGGTGAGCCGGCCGAACTTCCGCCTGACCGAGCAGAAGGTGGGCGCGGGCTGCCCCGAGTGCCTGCAAACCGGCTTCCGCGGCCGCCGCGGCATCTACGAGTTGGTGCCGGTGGACGAGGAATTCCGCAGCCTCATCCTGCAGAAGGCCTCCATCGACCTCCTGCACGGCTATGCCCGCTCCAAGGGCTACCGCTCCATGCTGGACCACGGCCTGGAGCTGGTGGCCCAGGGCGTGACCACCCTGGAGGAGATCCTTCGGGTGACGCGACTTTAGGAAAACTTGCAGCGGAGGGTGGGCAGGGCCTTCCGGCTCCCCCGACCTGGCATACGGAGGTAGGGAATGCATTTGCGCAAGCGGGTCCTGGTGACGGGCGGAGCGGGATTCCTGGGATCGCACCTGTGCGCGCGACTGCTGGCCGACGGGTGCGACGTGCTGTGCGTGGACAACCTGTTCACCGGCACCAAGGACAACGTGGCCCACCTGTTGTCCAATCCCTATTTCGAACTGGTGCGGCACGACATCACCTTCCCGCTCTACGTGGAGGTGGACGAGATATTCAACCTGGCCTGCCCGGCCTCGCCCATCCACTACCAGCACGATCCGGTGCAGACCACCAAGACCAGCGTGCACGGGGCCATCAACATGCTGGGCTTGGCCAAGCGGGTGAAGGCCAAGATTTTCCAGGCCTCCACCTCCGAGGTCTACGGTGATCCGTCCATCCATCCCCAGCCGGAGTCCTACTGGGGCAACGTGAACCCCATCGGCTCCCGCTCCTGCTACGACGAGGGCAAGCGCTGCGCCGAGACCCTGTTTTTCGACTACCGCCGCCAGCACAACCTGCGCATCAAGGTGGCCCGCATCTTCAACACCTACGGCCCGCACATGCACCCCAACGACGGCCGGGTGGTGTCCAACTTCATCGTGCAGGCCCTCAAGGGCCAACCCCTCACCGTGTTCGGGGACGGCTCCCAGACCCGCTCCTTCTGCTACGTGGACGACCTCATCGAGGGCATGGTGCGCTTCATGGCCAGCCCGGACGACTGCACCGGCCCCATGAACCTGGGCAATCCCGTGGAGTTCACCATCCTGGAGTTGGCCCGGTTGGTGGTGGAGATGACTGGCGCCTCGTCGCAGATAGAGTTCAAGCCCCTGCCCGGCGACGACCCGAGGCAGCGCAAGCCGGACATCTCCCTGGCCCGGGAGGCGCTGGGCTGGGAGCCCACCATGGCGCTGCGCGACGGGCTGGCGGCGACCATCGCGTATTTCCGGGACCTGCTCTCGGGTGTTTTCGGCGAAAGGGCCACCGGGTTCCAGTACCGGCAGAAGGGCTAGCCCCAGGCCAGGGACTCCCGCATCCGCTCCAGGAACACCGGCTCGGCGAACACCCGGGCCCGGGCCTCGCAGGCCGGCCGCATGGCTGCGGCCCGTTCCGGGGTGAGGCCGAGCACGGCCTTTGCCAAGCCGGCCGGGGTCGGGTCCGGCTCCAGAAGGAAGCCCGTCTCTCCGGGCAGCACGGTCTCCAGCAGCCCGCCCTGGGCCACCCCGACGACCGGCTTGCCCGCGGCCATGGACTCCACCGGGGTCATGCCGAAGTCCTCGTCCTTGGGCACGTACACCGTGGCGCGGCAGCAGCCCATGAGGTGGCGCAACTCGGCCTCGGACACCACCCCGCGCACCTCCACGTTGTCCAGGCCCGAAGCTGCGTGGCGCAGCCGGCCCAGGTCCGGGCCGCCGGACACCACCACCAGCCGCTGTTGGGGCATCCCCGCAAAGGCCTGCACCACGAGGTCCACCCGCTTCAGGTGGTCAAGCCGGGCTGCGGACAGGAAGAAGTCCCCGGCCTCGATCCAGCGGAACCCGGCCACGTCGCAGGGCGGGTGCACCACCTCGGCCTCCAGCCCCAGGAAGTCGCGGATGCGGCGGCGCACGTTTTCGGAGTTGGCGATGATGCGGTCCATGCGGGCCATGGCTTTCTCGTAGCGGGGGCGCAGCCAGGAGCAGAAGGCGCGCAGCAGGGGCCAGGCCGGGGCCGGCGCGGCGCGCAGGAAGTCGTCGCGCCGGTCATAGAGAAAGCGGGGCGGGGTGTGGCAGTAGCACACGTTGCGCCTGGCACCGCCGGCCAACGCGGCCAGGGGCGCGTAGGACCCGCTGTACACAGCCAGGTCCATGCCCTTGAGGTATTCCGTGCGGTGCATGAAGGCTCGGGCCAGGCTCCACTGCATGGCCAGGGGCAGCCGGGTGCGTACCCCGAGTTCGGTGATGCGCCCGGGGAAGGGTTCGGCAAAGAAGGGGTGCCCCGGCGCGACGAACCCGCATTCCAGGTCCATACCCAGCCCCCGCGCCAGTACCAGGGCCAGCCGTCCCCCGCCCTCGGGCTGGAGGAAGTAGTCGTGCAGGACCACGGAGGGTTCGGGCATGGCCGTCAGCGGGCTTCGGCCCGGTCCGAGGTGGAGGCGAGGCTGGTCATGGGCAGGCATCCCGAGTGGTTGGGGTTAATCCCGGCTGAGGCCAGTCTACCGCCTCGGCCGCGATTTGCCTAGACGGTACGCCTCGCCCGCGGCTGCGGGGAGGGAAGGCCCCGTCGCCCCAGGAACACCGTTGGCCCGTTGATCGGCAGCGGGCGCGGCGCGCATTGATTTGGGGCATGAAATGGGCTAGTTGAGCATGACCCCACAAAGCCTATGCCCATCTTGTCTCTTCATATCCTGACCGTGGTCGGCACCCGGCCGCAGTTCATCAAGGCGGCGATGGTCTCCCGCGCCCTGGCCGAGGCCGGGGTGCGCGAGACGCTGGTCCATACCGGGCAACACTACGACCCTGGCATGTCCGAGGTTTTTTTCGCCGAATTGGGCATCCCCGCGCCCGCGGTGAACCTGGGCGCAAGCGGGGAGACCAATGGGGCCATGACCGGCCGCATGCTGGAGGGGCTGGAGCGGATCCTCGGGCAGCTCGCCCCGGACTGCGTCCTGGTGTACGGAGACACCAACTCCACCCTGGCCGGAGCCTTGGCCGCCTCGGCCCTGGGCCTGCCCGTGGCCCACGTGGAGGCCGGCCTGCGCTCCTTTGACCGGTCCATGCCCGAGGAGGTCAACCGGGTGGTGGCTGACCACCTGGCCCGGCTCCATTTCTGCCCCACTCCGGTGGCCGTGGAGAACCTGGCCCGGGAGGGTGTGCGGGGGGACGGTGTCATGTTGGTGGGCGACGTGATGTTCGATGCGGCCCAGCACTTCAGGGAGCGGGCCCGGCAGCCCTCCATCGACCTGCCCGGCCGTTTTGCCCTGGCCACCCTGCACCGTCCGGCCAACGTGGACGACCCCCGGCGGCTGGCCGGCCTGCTGGCCGGACTGGAGGCGGTGGGCGGGGAACTGCCGGTGCTCCTGCTCCTGCACCCTCGCACAGCCCGGCGGATGGACGAGGCCGGGCTTCGCCCCTCGGTCTCCGGGCGGCTCATTCTGGCTCCGGCCGTGGGGTACCTGGAGATGCTCTGGCTCCTGGACCGCTGCAGTCTGGTCCTGACCGACAGCGGCGGGCTACAGAAGGAGTCCTGCTTTTTCGCGAGGCCCTGCGTGGTGCTGCGCGGGACCACCGAATGGGTGGAGTTGCTGGAGTCTGGACATGCGATCCTGTCCGGCCCGGAGCCCGAGGCCGTCCTCGCCTCATTCCAACGTATGCGGCAGGCCGCGTGCGGGGCCGTGCCCGGCGTCTACGGCGGGGGCACGGCAGCCCAACGCATCGCCCAGGCGCTCGTCGGCTGGTACGGGCATGTCCCAGCTGCGTAAGAACCCTGCGCGGGAATGCCACTGCTCTTGCCCCGTGGGTTTCCCTGCGGGCCGACCCGCCCCCCAAGGCGCGCTCCAGCCCGCATGATGGGGCTCCGAGCCATGATCTTCCCACCTTTACTGGTCCCATTGGAGGAGAGCAGGCCACGTAGTGCCCTGATACGATGCAATGCAATAATCCCCATTGTTGACTAAGGGATAGAAGGCGCGTATCGTGAATTACATCGGGAAGATCGTTAAATCATCTCATCTTCGGAGTCCGCTCTTGAATCAGCCCAGTTCCCTCCGTAAGATTTTTTCTTTCATATTGGCTGTGTGTATAGGTTTTGCCTGGGGCTATCTGTATCATGCCCGCAGTATGTCCAACTATCTGGAGCAGCGTGCGGTCGCTGCAATTCCGGTTGATAAAACGAAAACGGTTGCAATCCAGAAAGCGGTTGCGGTACCGAAAAGTGAGTCGTTGCCACTCGAGGCTCCTTGGATGCTTGTCGAAGGGGGGACTCTGGAAAAGAATGCGGATGGTTATGTATTCAAGGAAACCCGTACAGACGGAAGACATCGGTTGCATTCCAATGGCCGCAAGTGTTCTCCCGGCGTTCAAGCGATTACAGTTCTCATTCGTCCCCGGGAGCGCCAATTCGTTAGTATCGAACTACGAGATGCGGATGCCAGATGCTATGGACAGACGACCTTCGGCCTGAATCAGTTGCGGGCGTATCCTTCCCCTGGTGTCACCAAGCCTTTCATCGATACGCTCGCCGATGGTTGGTATCGCCTCGGCTTCCTTCTCCGAGTAGCAACGCCGCCAGTATTTTTCACCATAGGAGGCCGCGATAACGCCATGAGATCCGAGTACATCGGCGATTCCGGTGCCGAGTGGACATTGGGTGAAATCACGCTTCGCCCCGAGCATCCATGAGGTCCTTTCTCCTCGAGCAACCGGTTTCCTTGGTCAAATGTCTCCCCATCTTGGCGCGTGTTTCCTGCCCGGCATGACCCTGTGCGAGGTCCTGCCCCGGGCAACATATGAGGTGTACGCGAGCACATGAAGTTGACCTTCTTGAAGCAATACCTGCAAGTCGGGCCGCTGGTTGCCTTCGGGGTTCTCCTCTTGGCGACCATCGTCTACCGGCAATGGGAGTGGTCTGGGGTGCTGGGAAACTTGGACTCCATAGTGATCGCCATATCCCAGCTTTACCACGGCGCCGCGGGCATGTCAGGATATCACGCCATCCGGGACATATTATTACAGCAGGGGCAATATCTGCAGCCTGGCCAATTTGATTCCTTGCTACGTGAAGCCATAGCACTCCCCTTGAGCGGGACGCCTGACCTGTTGCTTCACAACGGAAACTCGACGGCGTATATTTATTTCCTCATGCTTGCCTTCAAGATGCTCGGCCCTTACTCCAGAAGCCTTTACATTCTGTTCATGTTGATTTTATTTTTGTCAGTCGTTCTCTTGATCGTTGCTCATCGCCGCCGTCCGGAAATAATGGCTTTCGCATCGCTTGCTCTGCTTGCGGTTGCCTGCCAATTGGAATTGACCATTGTGGGCCATACTGTACCAATGGGCAATATCTATTCGGTACGATGCTTCACGATCCTTGCCATCATTCCGGCCATTCATATTTTGGCCTGCCTTTTCCCCGCCAGCCCACTCAAGCTTGCGGATTGGGCAGGCCTCTCCTTGCAGGTTATTCTTTTGGCCTATGTCGTCTCCGTGCGCGGCACAGGGTACTATTTGTATTTTGCTTTATTGGCGGTAGGCGTCGTCTCCCTGATCATTCCCGCGTTGCGCGCACCTCGCAGGGAGTACACTAAGTTGCTTCTGTGTATTGTATCTTGTCATCTCTTCCTGAACTTTGCCTTTGCCACTCAGCTCAATCCGGAATACTTCATCCGGGGGTTTGGTGTTAATATCTTTTGGCACCGTGTGTTTATCAGCCAAGGATTACATCCGGACTGGCCATTTCAGCAATATGAATGTGTAGATTATTCAGAAAAAGGGCTGTCTCCTGGACTTGCAGATAGCAACGGATGCTGTATTTGGTTTTCCTATGCTGTAGGCGCGGGATTGCCAACGCGTTATTGCCAGGATAATTACCTCAATCGTGAAAATGAAAGCGTTATTCGGAAAACATTCATTGATATCGCAAAAAAGTATCCAAAGAAGGTCTTTGAATGTTTCACTATTTATAAATGGAAATATCTTTTTAGTTGGTATCCCGGGTTTACCAATAAGTATATAAATTGGTATCTGGTGGGTGTAACTGCGGTAGCTGCACTGCTTACTCTGCTAAGCATCGCGTTTGCCTCATCTGTCCCCGGCGACCGGTTGGCGATGATTTCTCTTTTTACTGCATTTATGTATTTCTTCTCTTTCCTTTTTCCTTTTCTCGCATGGGCGGCGCCACATACATCGGCTGACCTTGTAATTAATTTATTTTTGTCCGTGGGGGTGGCACTCCTTTTGTGCACCACATGGATTTCCTCTCGCTTCAGGCGACACCTTCTGAAGTTGAATTCGCTCGAAAAAATTGACGCGTGATAAACCGCTATTGAAACATTATCAGCTCCTGCATCATCGTGCCCGTGACGCAGCCTCTTTCTTTTCAGTCTGCTGTGGCAAGTGCCCTGGTGTCGATCCGCGCGGCAACTCGTCTCCGTAGGCGTGGGTGCTCCCCTCTCCGCAGAGGTCCCTTTCGTATCGCCATGGGACGCAGAATGACAAATTGCAAGGGCAGGCAGGCTTTGTCGGGCAGTGAGAAATCCTTGTCGTGTGGCATTAATGCACAAAAAAAAACTTGGTACGGCGTCGGTTATTTAGTATTTTTAAAAAAAATGTCCACTCCGTAGCGTTCGATAAATGTTGTTATTCTTTCGTGGTCATCAAGCACAGTGCGCCATAGACAGCTAAAGAACATCCGGAAAATGCGGCATAGTGTACAGCTAGTGCATTTGAGTCTGAAGGATTCAGTATTTGAAACAGTGCAAAGAAGAGCATAAAAATATAAAGAAGCAGCGGATGTCTATCGCGCCCTCTGGCGAGTTGAGTGATGACCAGTACGCGCAGGCAACATCCCGTTGCCATGGCAAGGCTCAAAGGCAACAAGAGATCGGATTGGAATCCAGAAATGGAAATGATGTCACCATGTCCCAAGACTCCACGCAATACATAAAGTGCAAGCGTAAAGAGAAAGCCTCCCGTCAGGGTGAGGCCAAATGCCTTGAGAGCGGATAGCTTGAGAGTTCGAGTGGTGATTTTAAGGCTGCGGTCGACGACAATAATGGGGAAGAGGATGTGGATGACCGGGGCGAGCAAGGCGGGCATGGCTTTAGGCAAGATGGACGTGGCGGAATAGGTGCCAAGCGCGGTTTTGCCCAGTGTCAGGTAACCGATTGGCAAATCGAGAAAAAGGAATATGGAGATGCCGCCCGAACTCAGCAGAAAGGGCAACCACGTGAGCGTGAGACGCACTGGGCGAAATCCCCGCAGGCTGAACGGGTGCGTTTTGCCCATCAACTTGTTCCAAAAAAACAAGATGAGAGGAAGCGGGGCCAGGAAAAAACCAAACATTGCCGCTGCGACTGTCCGGAAAGCCACTAGAAGGGCGAGGGCAAATGCTGTGCGGAAGGATATGTAGCCAACAGTCAGGCAGGCCATGCTGATGAAGTTTTGAATGGATAACAGCCCTATTCGAATGGACTCCATGAGATAGCTTGTGTAATTGGCTAATACCAAAAGCGCTATGACAAGTATGCGGTTGTCTCCAATCGAAAGAAAATACAGCAATAACGCAAGAAAAAGAAATAGACTAAATATTCCGCCATAAAATAGTACGTTATTAAAGAAGCTGCGATAAAGTTCGCGTGCTGCGGAAATCCCAGATGTGGCATAAGCTTCAGATATGCGGCGCGAATTATAAAGCGCTATAAATGACATCGGCGGAAATAGTACATTCAATGCTGAATAGCATAAATAAAAAATTCCGAATGCTTCAATGGTCAGTATTCGACCGGCTGCAATTTGCAAAGTATAATTTAAAACAAAAACCGGAACGATAATTAGCCATAATACAATAGATCTTCTAATGATAGACCGCTTCATTGTTTGGCTGTCATCATAGCCCCAGCGGCCAATAAAATTCCGAAAGATAGAAGGCATATTTTTCATTTTACATCATTATGCAATAGAAAAGGATTATCAGATGCCAGTGCCATTTATAATATCTTCCCGTGAAAATCTGCGATAGCGTAATGCATTTTCATATTGAACGGTTTTCATTACTTGAACAAATCTGAAAAGATCAATGACGTTTTGGCCAATTTTTTTAACCATATAATTACGAGCTGCGCGTTTTTCCTCGTATGGTATTGGGATTTCCGCTATGCGCAGCCCCTTTCGCAGCGCCCGGATGGTTAGCTCTGTATCAAATTGCCCACGGCGCATTACGCAAATTTCCGCCAAAGGTTTTATTGTGTCGGTTTGCATCACCTTCATGCCATGGCTGTCGCTGCCTGTGAATTGTAAAAAGTACCGCAATAACGCATTAAGCCCTGTACTTAACATGTTGCGGTATTTTGTCTGGCGATTAATGCTCGGGTCAGCTCCCTTGGATCCCATAATGATGTCGTATCCATGTCTGAATTTCCAAGACCACGTAAAGTATGGCTTGTCCCATAAATGGTCGATGTTGAGGATCATGCACCATGGGCATTGCGCAGCAAGGATGCCTTCACGCAGGGCATTTCCGTAGTTGGGGCTAGAGAGCTGAATAATGGTGGTCGCTGGTCTGTCTTTGGCGTATTCCTGTACAATGGCAAGTGTATTGTCTGCGCTGCCATTCTCGACCAAGAGAAAATGCCAGGCGTCTTTTCCTACGATTTCATCAAATTCAGAAGAGAATTCTTCTAAGGCGTGAAGTAGTATTTTGCTCTCGTTGAATAATGGTATTATCACGGATAGTTGCATGCCACTTCCAGAAGAAGAGTTCATTTTTTGTTTGCCATCAGTATAAGGGTGTCGGAAAATAATGGATTGGCGCGCTGTGCATACCTGCTGAAATGCCAGAATGGCTGCATGGTTTTAAACCGTATCTCCTTGTGCAGGCCAATCCAGTGCCAGAGCCGCTCGAGCTTACGAGCCAACGAGCCGGAAAGGATCAAATAAATATGGCGGGCAGAGATGTTGACGTTGGTGAAGCCAGCATTCTCAACAGCCTGGCGCAAGCTCCGCTTCGAGAAGAAGCGAATATGCCCTGGGTGTTGAACTTCAGACACCGTCCTGCCGAACAGAGAAAAGAGACGAAAGACCCAGAAAGATGAATTTACAGTCGAAAGAAGGAGAATGCCACCCGGCTTCAGCACGCGGGATAGTTCTCCCAGAAATTTTGCAGTGTCATCTACATGCTCAATGACCTCTGAAGCATAGACAAGGTCAACGGAGTTCGAATCCAGGGGTATCCCGGTGGTGACGTCACAGCAATGCGCTTCGAAGCCTTTCACTATGAGCTTGTCAATGGCAACTTGTGATATATCAATGCCAACGACAACATGGCCTGCTTTTCTCAATTCGGTTGCATTGAGGCCTGTTCCGCATCCTACATCCAGAATGCGAAGGCCTCTGTCCGACGGGACCCTCTTTCGCATGAAGTCCTTGCTGGTTCGTTCAATCTCCGGCCCAGCGGCATACTTTATGTCGGATATTTTTTTTGCGAAACTCATATGGGCCATCACTTAGTGAAGCGGTACATGCATGACATCGTGATAAACAGATACGTCATCCAAGGAACCAAGACCATGTCTTTTTCAGGCCCTCATCGAGCGGAGTTCTTATCTCGAATCCCAGTCCTTGCTGGGCCTTGGCTATGTCGCACCAGGTGTTGACTATTTCACCTGGCCGGAACGGTTCGTAGATGACGCGGAAGGGATGGGAGGGGCCCACCACCCCGCGTAGCAGTTCGATGAGCTGGTTGATGGTGGTGGGCTGGCCGGAACCGAGCTGGAACACGCCTGACAGGTGCGACTGGAGGGCCTGGATGATTCCCTGGCAGAGGTCTTCAACAAAGACGTAATCCCTGGTCTGGCTTCCGTCGCCATAGACCACTAGGTCCTTTCCGGCGAGAATCTGCTTGAAGAAGTGGGCCACAACGCTTCCCTTGTGGTAGGAGCGCGGCCCATAGACATTGGAGAAGCGGAGGCTGGTCGCCTTGAATCCGTAAGCGTGGGAAAACGCGCAGAGATAGCCTTCCACCGCCAACTTGCTCGCGCCGTACGGGGAATGGGGCTCGGGAAGCATCCCCTCGTGCACCGGTGGTGGCACTTCCCCGAGGATGGCGCCTCCTGTTGACGCATTGATAATGCTGTTCACCCCGGCATCGCGCATTGCGTGCAAGAGGCCGAACGTGCCCTGGACATTGACCTCAAAATTAAACAGAGGATTTTTAATGGAATCCATCACCCTAGTGTCGGCTGCCAAGTGCACGACAGAATCGACGTCATTTAGGCTTCGCCTGAGTAAATCCAGGTCGCGAATATCGCCATGAATAAATTCTACATCGAATTCATCAAGATTCTTGTGTGTCCCAAGCGTCTCATTGTCATAGACCCGAATGTTTAGATTGCTATCCTGTCGCAATAGGGCGGCGATGAGGTTGACTCCGATGAATCCGCAACCTCCGGTGATGAGGAGCCTGGTCATGTAGTTATCTAACTCGACTTTCGGAGTTACCATTCAGGCGGCAAGTGCCTGTGTTCTTTGACAACCTAACGTCTTGAGGCCGAAGGCTTCGATTGCCTGGCCGAGAACTGCGTCTGCCATGGCTGGGTAGGCCTCCTGGGGCCAGGAGGTGCCTTGGCGCAGTCCTTCCAGGGCCATGTCCAGGACGCGCTTGAGCGACTCCAAGTAGCTTAGGTCGCGCATCTCTTCGCAGCAGGCATGGAACAGCAGGCCGAGGGTGCGTGGGTCCGCGTTGCGGCGTTGCTCCACGGACAGAAAGATGTAGCGCATGAGCACGATGGTGGAGTGGGAGATGAGGGCGTCGAAGTCCCTGGCCTGGCAGCCCTTTTCCAGGCCGAGGAACTGCTTGGCCGTGCGGAAGAAGACCTCGATGTCCCAGCACTTGCCGTAGATGCGCACCACATCGGCCTCGGCCAGGCTGGTGTCGGTGCAGAGCAGGGCCAGCCAGTCCTTCTTGCGGCGGTCCCGGACAAAGACCAGCCTGGCGCTCTGGCCGTCGTTCATGGCGACCACGGCGCTGGCCAGGATCTTGGCGCGGCCCCGGCGTTTCCTGATCTGCCGGTAGATGTGTTCCAGGGTGCGCCGCCTGCCGGCGAATCCATAAGAGGACCTTGGGCGTCCTCTTGACCATGCAGATGACTGGCAGCAGGGAGCGCAGGGCGGAGATGATGGCCGGCATGCCGAACCAGCTGTCCATGAGCAGGTATCGGGCCTTGGCTCCGGCGTCCAGGACGCGACGGAGCATGGGTAGGAGCAGTTCGGTGGACTTGGCGGTGGCCTCCCTGCGCCTGGATGCGCCGCAGCAGCGGCTGTCCAGGGACTTGGTCACGTTCTGGTAGCGGTTGCAGGGATCCGCGGAGGACAGGAGCGCGAAGTCCAGGGGGACTAGGCTGGCGCCATCGGGCCAGGCCAGGGTCAGCATGCGGAAGCCCCGGAGGAAGCGGCTCCCGCAGTGGTCGAAGACCCTGGCGAGCAGTTCGACCTTCTTGGCCCTGGGCCGTTCGATGGTGGTGTCGTCGAGGATGAGCACGGACTCCCGGTCCTTGCTGGTCAAGACGTCGAGCATGGCCATGGCCTTGAGCGCCAGGTGGAGAAGAAACCGTCGCCAGCTGTAGCGGCTGGAGGAAAGGAAGTCGTAGACGGCGTCCTTGCCCATGTCGGGACAGGGATTCGCGACAACGGCCCGGAAGATGTCCTGGCCGAGAAACGGCAAAGAAACCAGGGAGAAGAGCAAGTCCGACGGAGATATGCCCTTTGCTTTTGCGATTCCACAGCTTCCGGCAAGGCTGGATACGTTGAATCGTCTGAAAAACATGGCAATCCTGCTTGTGGTCTGTGCATGATTATCTTGCAGAACCTGGAGAGTTGCAGTATCTTTCATGTGGACACTTCCTTTTTTTGTTCCTGTTGCATCGCAACAACAGTATACAGGGAGAGGAAGTGTCCTTCAAGTTAAATATGTAAAACTTTCGGGATGTTATGTGCTACACACAATGCAGCGGCATCCCCGAAAGTCGAGTTATCTAATTCTTAAGGGCAGCTTTGCGACGTTCATCGTTCCAGTAGGATATGCAACGTATCTTAGACGTGTCACAGTTATCCACATATTTTAATGCGATTTCGTGAACTTCCTTGAGGAGGCCGATATTAAGCCGAGTGGGGGAGAGGCCCATCCCCAGGAAGCTGGATTCTTCCACCTCCAGTTCGTTTTCCATGGCTTCGTTGCGTGGATTCTCAAGATACATGATCTTGGCGTCGGTGATCTTGGAAACCAGCTCGGCCAACTCGCGCACCCGGTATACTTCTGTGAGCTGGTTGCGCACGCACACCCTGTCGTTGCGCGCAGGTGGGTTTTCGATGGCCAGTTGGATGCATTTCACCGTGTCGGAAATGTGGATAAAGGCTCTGGTCTGGCCGCCGCTACCATGCACTGTCAGTGGATAATTGACCGCTGCCTGCATGAGGAAGCGATTGAGCACAGTGCCATAGTCGCCGTCGTAGTCGAAGCGGTTGATAAGACGCTCGTCTAGCGTCGTCTGGGGAGTCTGGGTGCCCCAGACCACGCCTTGGTGGAGGTCGGTGATCCGGATTTTGTCGTTGTTGTTGAAGAAGGAAAAGATGAGTTGATCCAGCGTCTTGGTCATGTGATAGATGCTGCCTGCGCTGGGTGGGAACAATATCTCCTGCTCGATGAGATCCCTGCTCTTGCTTTCCATCTTAACTTTCAGATACCCTTCCGGAATGGTCACACCCTTAGTGGTGTAGCCGTAGACACCCATGGTGCCCAAATGTACGATATGGGTATCCAGGCCAGCTTCGACAACCGCCGCCATCAAGTTGTGTGTGGCATTTATATTGTTGTCAACCGTGTATCTTTTATGCCAAGAAGTTTTCATTGAATACGGCGCAGCTCGTTGCTCCGCAAAATGTACAACAGCATCCGGTTTATATTCACGCAAAGCAAAAAGCAATCTATGGTAATGCTTTGCTATATCAAAATTTATATAATTTATTGTCTTATTGGTCAGCTCTTTCCATGCTTCAATGCGAGTGGATATTGGCTTGATAGGTGTAAGAGATTGGATTTCTAATTCAATATCTATCTTTCGCCTGGAAAGATTGTCGATAATAGTAATGTCATGGCCAAGAGATGAAAGATGCAATGCTGTAGGCCAGCCACAAAATCCATCGCCGCCAAGAATAAAAATTCTCATTTGATGGTTCCTTGTAAAGTCCAAGAAAATGATATACCTAAAAATAAAATTTAGCACGGTGCGCGGTAGCTGTCAATCTTGGTCTTTCCGCCGAGGCCATTTTTTGAAATGATGGCAGTCTATTGGCCACTTGGTGTAAGGATTTTCCATGTTCATCAGGACGGTTCGACCAGGCAGGCATGTAATATTCCCTTTTCGCAGCTTCAGGGGAATCGTTTAGCCCATGTGCGGCATCGCCGGCATTGCCAGTGTCTCGGGACGGCCGGTGGACCCCGCCGTGCTCAAGGGCATGTGCGACATCCAGGCCCATCGCGGCCCGGACGACGCGGGTTATCTCCTGGCAGGGCCCGGGGAGGCCGGGTCGTGGCTCTGCTTGGGGGACGAGCGCTTCGCCCACCTCTGTCCAGGCCTACCGGTGTTCGGCCAGGCCCCCCTGGCGGACGCAGCAGGGGCGCCCCTGGTGGCCCTGGGGCACCGCCGCTTGGCCATCCTGGACACCTCCCCGGCCGGTCATCAGCCCATGTCCAGCCCCGATCACCGCTTCTGGCTGGTGTTCAACGGCGAGATCTACAATTTCCGGGAGCTGCGCCGGGAGCTGGCCGGCCGCGGCCACACGTTTTGCACCCGCAGCGATACCGAGGTGCTGCTCCGCCTCTGGCAGGAGCACGGGGCGCAGTGTCTGCCCCTGCTGGACGGGATGTTCGCCCTGGCGGTGTATGACCGCCTGGACAACCGCCTGGTCCTGGCCCGGGACCGCTTCGGGGTCAAGCCGTTGTACTTCGCCCTGGCCCGGGGGGGCTTGGCCTTTGCCAGCGAGGTCAAGGGCGTCCTGGCCAGCGGCCTGGCCCCTCGCGCCATCCATCCTCCCGCCCTGGCCGAATACCTGACCTTCCAGAACATCCTGGGCCGGCAAACCCTGTTCGCCGGGGTGGAGTTCCTCCGCCCCGGGGAGATGCTCACCCTGGAGCCTGGTTCCGGGCAGCCGCCCCGCCGGGAGGCCTGGTTCGGCGGGTTTCCCGCGGTGGAGCCCGGCCCGCCCCGGCCGGACCTGCACGAGGAGGTGGCCGCGGCCTTCGCCGCCGCGGTGACCCGGCAGTTGGTGAGCGACGTGCCCGTGGGCGCGTACCTGTCCGGGGGCATGGACTCGGGGTCCATCGTGGCCGTGGCCGGGCGCACTCTGGGCCGGCTGCTGACCTTCACCGGCGGCTTCGACATGACCAACGTAAGCGGCATCGAGCAGGGATTCGACGAGCGGGCCATGGCAGAGCGCCTGTCCTACCTCCTGCAGACCGAGCACTACGCCGTGGTCCTGCATGCCGGCGACATGCCCGCGGCCATGGAGCGCATCTCCTGGCACATGGACGACCCGCGGGTGGGCATGTGCCACCAGAACTGGTACGCGGCCAAGCTGGCCAGCCGCTTCGTCAAGGTTTGCCTGGCCGGCACCGGCGGGGATGAGTTGTTCGGCGGCTATCCCTGGCGGTACCTGGGGCCGGGCGGGGCGGCCGGGCCGGAGGAGTTCGCCCGGGTCACCTTCGCGTACTGGCACCGGCTGCTGGAGCCCGCAAACCTGGCGGGCCTCTGGGCCCCGGCCATGCGCGAGCATCAGGGCAGGCCGGCCCAGGCCCTGGCCGAGGCCTGCGCCGCGCTACCCCCCTGGCGCGCGGACCTCTCCCCCCGGGAGAACGCCCTGGACCGCACCCTGCGCTTCGAGTTCGCCACCTTCCTGCAGGGGCTCCTGGTCACCGAGGATCGGGTGAGCATGGCCCATTCCCTGGAGGTGCGGGTGCCGTTCCTGGACAACGCCCTGGCCGACCTGGCCTTTCGCACCCCGCCCGCGGCCAAGTTCGCGTCGGGACCGGCGGGTCGGGAACTGGGCAACGGGCACCTGGAGAGCGCTGCGGGCAAGCGCGTGCTGCGCCGGGCCATGGAGGGCTTCCTGCCTCCGGAGTTCACCCGCCAGCCCAAGCAGGGCTTTTCCCCGCCGGACGAGAACTGGTACCGCGGGCCATCCATGGAGTACATCAAGGACATCCTGTTCGACCCGCGGACCACGGGCCGGGGCTGGTTCGACCAGGACTTCGTGCGCGCCCGCCTGGACGAGCATTTCCGCGGCGAGCACAACCACCGTCTGCTCATCTGGTCCTTGCTGAGCCTCGAATGGCTCCAGCGCCATTTCATCGACGGTCCCGGGCCCACGGCCCCGGGCTGGCAGGGAGGTCGGGCATGAAGGCGGCCATTATCGGGGTCTCCGGGTTCCTGGGCAAGGCCCTGGCCGGCTTCCTGCTGGACCAGGGCTGGGAGGTGGCCGGCTATTCCCGGCGCGCGCCGCAGCCCATGCTCCCGGGGCTGGAGTTCACGGCCCTGGACGCGGCCGCAGCCGCCCCGGCATTGGCTCCGGGCACGGACGCAGTGTTCTACCTGTCCCAGTGCGCCCGCTGGCGGGAGTTCCCGGCCGGGGCCGGGGACCTCTTCGGCGTCAACGTGGCCGGGGTGGCGCGCTGCGCCGAGGCGGCCCTGCAGGCCGGAGCCTCGGTCTATTTGCACGCCTCCTCGGGCAGCGTCTACGCGCCCTCCTATGCGCCCATGGCCGAGGACGCCCCCCTGGACCGCTCCACCCCGTACGCGGCCAGCAAACTCATGGCCGAGGAGGTGGTGCGGTTCTATCGCCCTAGGTTGTGCTGCACGTCTCTGCGCCTGTTCGGGCTTTTCGGCCCGGGCCAGGAAACCGGCCTGGCCGGGGGCCTGCGCGCCTCGGTGGAGCAGGGCCGGGCCATCCGCCTGGCCCCGGCCCCCGGGGAGGCCGAGCCCACCGGCGGCCTGCGCCTGTCCTTCACCCTGGTCAACGACACGGCGCGGGCCCTGGCCGCCCTGGCCGTGCGAGCACGGGAGGGGGGCGGCCTGCCCGCGGCCCTCAACCTGGCCGCCCCAGGCACCAGCTCCCTGCGCCAGTTCGCCCTCGAACTGGGCCGGGCCCTGGGCCGGGAGCCGGTCTTCACCCTGGACGCCGCGCCCCGGCCCGTGGATCTCGTGGCCGACGTGGGGCTGTTGCAGGGTCTGGTGGACGTGGCCTGGACCCCCTTGCCCCGGGCCGTGGACCTCATGTGCGCCGCACCAGGGAGCGGGGCCTAGGCATGGGCCGGCCCCTGCGGGTTCTCCACCTGCCCACCGGCTGCGGCGGCAACGCCTGGCGGCTGGCGCAGGGCGAGCGCGCCCTGGGCCTGGACAGCCGGGTGCTGTATTCCCACGCGCCCTGGATGGGCTACCCCGCGGACATCTCCCTGGGCCTGGAGCGGGTGCGCAGCCTGCCCGGGCGGCTGCTCCGGCTGGGGCGCGCGTTCCTGCAGGTGCGCGGGTCCTACGACGTGTTCCACTTCAATTTCGGCAGCTCCCTCTTCCACCTGCCAGGCCGCCTGCCCCTTGCCGAGCTCCCGTTCTACCCGCGCCGGGCGCGGCTCTTCGCCACCTACAACGGGTGCGACGCGCGCCAGAAGTTTCCCACCCTGGAGCGCGGCGGGGTGTCGGCCTGCGCTGAGCCCGACTGCTATGGCGGGGTCTGCACCCCGGCCACGGACGAGGCCAAGCGCCGTTCCATCACCAAGATGGCCACCCACGCCCGCCACCTGTTCGGCCTCAACCCCGACCTGGTGCGGTTCCTGCCTCCGGGGAACTCCTCGTTTTTGCCCTACGCCCTGCCGGTGGACGAGTTCACCCCGGCGGTGCCGGACTTCGGCCGGCGGCGGCTCAAGATCGTGCACGCGCCCACGGACCGCGGGTGCAAGGGCTCGGGGTACGTGCTCGCGGCGCTGGAGGAAGTGCGACGCCGCCGGCCCGGCGAGGTGGAGATCGTGCTGGTGGAGAATCTGTCCTTTGCCGAGGCCCTGGCCCGGTACCGCGACGCGGACATCGTAGTGGACCAGGTCCTGGTGGGATGGTACGGAGCCTTGGCTGCGGAGGCCATGGCCCTGGGCAAGGCCGTGGTCTGCCGCATCGAGCCCCGGGACCTGGGCGTCCTGCCTCCGGCCATGGCCAGCGACCTGGCCTCGGCCATGGCCTGGGCCGGGCCCGGGGACCTGGCGCAGAAGCTCGAGGAGCTGCTGGACAACCGCTCCAGCCTGGCGGATACGGCCCGGGCGGGGCTGGACTACGTGCGGACCTGGCATGATGCGAAACGGGTGGCGGAACAGGTCCGGGCCCACTACGAGGCGTAGGGGCGCGGGCGGGGAGCCGGCAAGGCCATGTGCGGCATAGCGGGATACCTGGGCCGGGAGCCCCAGCGCGGGCTGGACGCCATGCTCGCGGCCATGCGCCATCGCGGGCCGGACGGGCGGGGCGAGTTCGCCGCGCCCGAACACGGGGTGTGGCTCGGCCACGTGCGGCTGGCGGTCATCGACCCCGCGGGCGGGGCCCAGCCCATGGGCAACGAGGACGGCTCCCTCCAGGTGGTGTTCAACGGCTGCATCTACAATTACCGGGAACTGCGCCGGGAACTGGAGTCCCGCGGCCATCGCCTGGCCACTCGTACCGACACCGAGGTCATCGTCCACGCCTACGAGGAGTGGGGCCGGGACTGCCTGGACCGCTTCAACGGGATGTTCGCCTTCGCCCTGTGGGACGGCCGGCGCAAGGTGCTGTTCTGCGCCCGCGACCGGATGGGGATCAAGCCCTTCTATTACCGGCAGGGGCCTGAGGGCCTGCTCTTCGCCTCGGAGATCAAGGCCCTGCTGGCCGCGGGCCGGTTCCGGCCCGAGGCTGACCCGGAGGCGATGCAGGAATATCTGCTGCTCCAGGCCGGACTGGGTGAGCGGACCATGTTCGACGGGGTGCGGCGGCTGCTTCCCGGCCATTGGCTGGAGGCCACGCCCGACGGGGAGTGGGTGGGGCCGCGGCGCTACTGGGACCCCGGTTTCGGCGCGGCGGCGGATCCCGCTGCGGACGAGGCCAAGCTGGCCAGCCACCTGCGCGGCCTGCTGGCCGATGCGGTGGGGCTGCAACTGCGCGCGGACGTGCCCCTGGGAGCCCAGCTCTCGGGCGGGCTGGATTCCAGCGCCCTTGTGGGCCTGGCCCGGGAGGTGCTGGGCCCCGGGGCCACCCTGGAGGTCTTCTGCGGGGCCTTTGCCGAGGGTCCGGCCTTTGACGAGAGCCGGTACGCCCGGCTGGCCGCGGAGCGCGCCGGGGCGCGCCTGCACCTGGCGACGCCGGGCCCCGGGGAGTTCCGGGATTTGTTGCCGCGCATCGTCTGGCATATGGACGAGCCCGCTGCTGGGCCCGGGGTCTTTCCCCAGTTCATGGTGGCCTCCCTGGCCCGGGAACAGGTGACCGTGGTGTTGGGGGGCCAGGGCGGGGACGAGCTCTTCGCCGGGTACGCCCGCTACCTGGTGGGCTGCCTGGAGCAGGCCCTGGCCGGGGCCGTGGGCCTGGTTCCCCCGGGGGAGGGCCCGGGGCTGGCGGACTTGGCCGAGGGAATGGGGACCCTGCGGGGCTACGCGCCCATGTTGGAGTATTTTTTTGCGGCCGGGATGTTCGGGCCCGAGGCGGAGCGCTATTTCCGGCTCCTGGACCGCAGCGCGGGCCATGCGGGCCTGTACTCGGCCGACCTCCTGGACAGCCGGGCCGGGGCTCGGGTCCGGGAGGCCTTTGCCGCGCTCTACCACGGCTCCGGGGCCCGGACCCGGCTGGAGCGTATGCTGGCCCTGGACCTAGCCGTGCACCTGCCCGCCCTGCTCCAGGTGGAGGACCGCACCAGCATGGCCTTCGGGCTGGAGTCGCGGGTGCCGCTCCTGGACCACCGCATCTGCGAGTTCATGGCCACGGCCCCGGCCGCCCTCAAGTTCCGCGGGGGCAGGCCCAAGCACCTGTTCCGCCTGGCCGTGGCCGGGCTGGTGCCCGAGCCCATCCTGGCCCGGGAGGATAAGATGGGTTTTCCCGTGCCCCTGGGCCGCTGGCTGCGCGGGCCGCTGCGCGACTACGTGCGCGAGGTCCTGCTCGACCCCCGGACCCTGGCCCGGGGCATCTTCGCACCCGCGGCCCTGGAGGCGGCCCTGGAGGACGCCGGCGACTACAGCCGCGCCATCTGGGGGGCCCTGAACCTCGAACTCTGGCACCGGGCCTTCCTTGATGCCTGACGCGCACATCCCGTTAGGCCAGCGCCGGGCCGTACTCTCCTGCCTGCACTATTGGGGCTCGCCCATCCAGGTGGCCTCGCACCACGTGGCCCGGGCCATGGCCGGGGCAGGGTGGGAGGCGGCCTACCTGTCCGCCCCGCTCACGCCCCTGCACCTGCTCAAGCTGGGCCGGGAAAACGTGGCCGAGCGCTGGCGGCTGCACCGCAGCGGCGGGGCCCGGGACCTGGAGGGGCGGCTCTGGGCCTGGGCGCCCCTGGCCCTGCTGGCCCCGGACAATCGCCCCCTGCTGCGCAGCGGCCCGGTGTTGGGGGCCTGGCCTTGGCTCACCGTTCCCGGGTTGCGCCGCACCCTGGCCGAGCAGGGGTTCGACCGGCCGGACCTGCTCTACCTGGACAACTTCTACCACGCGGCCCTGGCCCGCCTGCTTCGGCCGCGCCGCACGGTCTACCACGCGGCTGACGTGTACTCGGCCTTCCCGGGCTACGGCCGCGCCTTTGCCCGGGCCGAGGCCGCCCTGGTCCGGGACGCGGACCTGGTCTGCTTCCCCTCGCGGGACATGGAGCAGGGCCTGCGGGCCATGGGCGCGCGGCGGCTGCTGTTCCTGCCCAACGGCCTGGACTACGCGCACTTTGCCGCGCCCCGGCCCGAGCCCGCGGAATACGCGGCCATCCCAGCCCCGCGTGCGGTGTACGTGGGCGCGCTGGACGTATGGTTCGACTACGCCCTGCTGGAGCGGACCGCCCGGGAGAACCCCGAGGTGTCCTTCGTGCTGGTGGGGCCGGACCACCTGGCCCGCCGCCGCCTGCCGCCCCTGCCCAACCTCCACCTCCTGGGGCCGCGGGGCCGGGCGGTGGTGCCGGCCTTTCTGCAGCACGCCCAGGTGGGCGTCATCCCCTTCGACGTGGCCGGGTATCCGGAGCTCATCCACCCGGTGCGGCCCCTTAAGCTGTTGGAGTACATGGCCGCGGGCCTGCCGGTGGTGAGCACCGCCTGGCGGGAGCTGCGCACCATGGACAGCCCGGCCGCGCTCTGCGAGTCCGCCGCGGATTTCTCCCGGGCGGTGGCCCGGGCCGCCGCGGGCGAGCTCCCTTCCGGCGACAGCGTCCGCGCCTTTGCCCAGGGCAACGACTGGGCCGGCATCCTCTCCCGGTTTCTGGAAGCGCTGTAGAGTTGCGGCAGCGGCAGGGCCAGCCGCCGGGCGGATCGCCTCGGGGGGGGCTACTTGCGGGCTTCGGGCAGGCCAAGGCAGCGGCGGATTCCCCGGGACGCACAGCCGATGGCCGGACCGGCTTGGCGCTCCAGGGCCAGGAGCAGGCGATGCCAGGCCAGGCGGGCGGGGGAATCCAGAGCGGTCCGGACCTGGGAGACCAGGCGCTCGCTGTCAGCTTCCACCGCATCCCAGCCCGGGTGGATGTCCTCGCAATGGAAGCGAAGGGTCCGGTCCAGGTAGCGGAGGTTGCGGGGGTAGAGGCCGTAAGCCCGGGCCCAGGCCAGGATCCCTCGCCAGTCCTGCTGCGGGCGGTCTATCCAGGCCGCGGATTGGTGCGGGGGGGCGATGGAGAAGTGCATGATCTCGTCCGAGTCCGTGGCGATCCAGGCGTCGGCCAGGTCGGGGCAGGCGCGCTGGGCGAAATTGCCGCTGTCCACCGTGCCGGAAAAGTCGGGATAGCCGCTTGCGGGGTTGACTCCCACCGGGTGGAGGTGGAAGCAGCGCATGACCCAGCCGGTGTGGTTCACGTTCCAGAACATGAACGAGGCCGCCCGCCCCAGGTTGCCGCGCTCCCAGAACAGGGAGCGGTCCCAGGGGTGCAGGTGGCGCAGGGCCAGGCGTACTGCATCGCGGTTGGCCAGGGAAATCCAGGGGTGTTCGCGGAGTTCAAGGACAGGCCCGGCCTCAGCCAGAAGCGAGTCCCTGTCCACCCGGGGGCCGGTGGCCAGCACCAGGCGGCGGCCCTGTTCCAGGTGGCGGGCCACTGCGGCCAGGGAGCCCTCTCCCCATACCTGGTCCGCGGTGAGCAGCAGGCAGGCCGCGCCCCGGGCCTGGGCGTCGGCCATGCCCTGCCTGCAGCAGTGGTTGTAGGCCAGGTAGGGGTCGGACTCCCGGAACAGGTTCGGCTCCACAGCCACGGCCGCGATGTCCATCTCCGCCTGCCAGCGGGTGAATAGGGGAGACCCGGCGAACCGGGGGAGGTCGTCGGGGTGGGTGTAGATCCGGTAGGTCAGCCGCCTACGGATATCCTGTGCGCCCAGGTTCCCGGAGGAGAGGTGCGTGGGCAGGCAGAAGCGCAGGAACAGGCCGACGTACTCTTCCCCCCAGGCCGGGAGCACGACATGATAGCGAAGCATGTCGCACCACTCCGGTTACAGGGCGGCTGGGGCGTCGGGGTAGGGCTCCACGATCAGCGCGCCACGCTGGCGCAAGGGACCGCAGATGGCGTCCATCCAGGAGTGGCACCCGAAGGCCGTGCGGAGCACGGTGCCGGGGGTCGGCCCGGCCAGGATCTGCGCGGTGGAGACCACCGGTCGCAGGCCGGGCAGGGGGACGTACCGGCCGACCTTGGCCGGGGCGTCGTCCACCAGGCAGGCGATGCGCTCCCCCAGGCCGGTGAACAGGAGATAGTTGGCCTGGGGATGGGAGGCCCCGATGCAGACCACGGGGGCGGGCCAGGATTCGGCCTGCGCCCTGATGCGCCGGGCCAGGGCGCCCCAGCACTGGGCAAAGGTCCTGGCCGCGGCGAGGTCCCGGTCCGTGGCGCGGGGTGTTGCGGTGGCCGGCGGGCCGGTGGTGGTCCAGACCAGGATGTTCAGGCCGTCCCGGTGGGGGTGCGATTCCGGGACAGCGGGCGCAAACCCGGCGGCGGCCAGCAGGCTGACCAGGGCGTCCGGGGTGTAGTGGAACAGGTGCTCGTCCCAGAGCTCGTGGCCCAGCATGTGGTGGAGGACTCCCCGGGCGTCGGGCAGTTCCATGCAGAGCCAGCCCGATTCCCGCAGCAGGGAGCGGACCGCCTGGACGAAGCCGGCCGGGTCCGGGACATGCTCCAGGACATGGCGGCAGAACACCACCTGGGCCGGTCCGTGCATGTCCTGGATGCAGCGGGCCAGGTCGGGGTCCAGGCAGGCGTTGTACACCTTGTGTCCGGCCTGCCGGCACAGGTCGGCCAAGGCGGCCGAGGGCTCCACGTTGAGCAGGTTGGCGTACCCCCGCTGGCGCAGCAGATCCAGGAACCCGCCGTCATTGCCCCCGATGTCCACGATGAGCGCGTTGCGGTCAGGGCAGAGCTCCTCCAGCCGGTTCAGGATGCCGTCCATGTAGGCCGGCAGCTGGGCGCGGGTGGGTCGGTCCACCACGGCGTAATCCTTGGGTGGCGCGCCGCCCCGCCGCCGGATGAGGGCGCACTGGGTGCAGTAGTCGAAGGCGTTGGCCTGGCTCTGAAAGCTGGCGTGGACATCCGGCAGCAGGGTGCCGGAAACCGGGATGACCCCAAAGTCCACGAGGGGTTCAAAGCTGGTCGAGCCGCAGATCGGACACACAATGCTCATACCGGACGATCCTCATGTCATTCATGCCGGGCGCAGCGTCTTCCACTGCGTACCCGTGGCTATTCTTGGTCCGCGGGCTGCGGGGCCTGCTAGGGGATAACAAGCACGAAGCTCTGCACGATGCTTCTTTTTCGACTTGGAGCGTAGCTTCTCCCCGCGCAGTCGTCAGGCGCGTATCGACCCGGAAGCGCCCTGGCGCTTTGCCGGAATATTTTAGAAAAACTCCCTGAAAATGTTAACCACTTTTCGCCCCTGAGCGTTTGGGACCGCAGGGTTGGGTCCACATGCCGTTCCCGTTCGCCAGTTCCCCGCGCTTGATGTTTGGAGGAGGCCCGGTTGGCTGCGGCACGGCTCAGAAGCATCAATACCCGGCATCATAAAAAACGGCATTGCGTAACTCCATTCCCGACGTTCCGTCTCCAGTATACTGTTCGCTGCCCTGGTCCAGGAGGGATATCGCCACTACCGCCCGGGGTTCGGTCAGGGGCACGGAAATCTCCGCCCGGGCCCAGCCATCGGGCAGGTGCTCGAACATGTCCCCGTCCGGGTCGCTCAGATTGAACTTTCGCCTGGCGTAAGCATGCCGAGAGGGATCAAAGGCATCGGCCATGTCCCGCATCTCCAGCATGAACTGGGATCGGCCATGCAGTTTGATCTCGATGGAGAAAGCATAGGGCCTGCCCGGAGTGAGCGTGTTGGGCAACAACGGAGGAGCCAGCAGCAACTCGACGCGGTGGCGCCCCGGGGATGTCTCTTCTTCCATGCGCACGCTTGCGTTTTCGGGATCGGCTGCCGGGGTTCTTCCGGCAAGACGCACAAGGTCGAGGCGGAATTGGGAATGGTCCCAGGGTGGGGCGGGAAGCAAGTTTGACTGTAATGGGTTCTCGGAAAAGACGGTCATGCCGTTGCCAAGAGTATCGAGTGTCATTAACTTTTTGTATATATCGTAACCAGAGCGCAACGTGGCATGTATCCCATCTCTGGTCGCATATCCTTTGTGGGAGAATTCTGCCCATGGATACTTAGAAAATTTCCGTACGAGCAGTCTCCTCTGGCAGCTATAGTATGTGTCTCCTCGAATAAGCAAAGGGTGCAAGGGGAGCATGTAGAATATAATATTGGTTCCTCTGCTTTTCAGTGTACTGATCAAGTCGGCTATTTCATCTACTGGTCTTATAATGCGTTGTTGGCCGCAGTTTTTTGTCTGTCCTGGCACGATGTGTTTGATATGTTTTTCTATTTCGTGTCTGTGTATTTCCCAGGGCTTTGTATTTGGTTGTTTTTGAAAAAATGAATCAACTGAAATAGAATGCAACTCTGCCAAGTCTCCAGCTATGTATCTTTTAAAAATTTCGAACAAATTGTGTTCATCCCCAAGAATGGGGAAGTATAGATAACATGTTCGAGATGGCCAATTCAACTTGCGGTTTATAAGGTCATAATCAATGTCGCGGAGCAGCAAGAAATCAGCTTCAATAAACACTCTTTCTGGGTGCGCCCCGCTTTTTACTATCGCGGCTAGGCCCGTGGCCGCGGTACCTCCTTGCAATCCCATGGTGAAGCTGTGCTCTGGCCAGAGTCCATGCGGCGGAATGATGGAGGTGGCCGACGAGCCCACCAGGATGGTCTTCCAGGCATCCGGAGTCCGGGCGAACCGCTCCATGATGATGTCGTTGTAACGGGCGATATCCGGCTCGGCTGAGCCGGCATCTGCCAGGCGGACAAGGACCCTTGCCCCCTGGTTTGCGCCAAGGAAGAGCACCAGCGCGGTGCAGAGGATCGCCAGAACGTAGCGCATGCTAGAACTGGAAATAGATGAAGGCATGCTTGGGCCCCGGTGCTGCAATTGTCAGAAAAAGCAGGAATCCCAGGGCATAGGCCTCGATTCTCTGGAACCATTGCTGCCGTGGCAGTTCGATGCGCTCCATGAGATGATGCGCCGCGACAATGGCCACGAGGGAATAGGTGATCGCCAACTGCGCTTGGTGCGTGTGATTTCCACGCACTGACCAGTTGATGATTTTTTCGAGGTACAGCGGGACATCGGCTACATTTCCCAGGGAGAAGAACAGCCACCCCACGGTGACCACGGAGAGGACGAGCAGCCATCGTACTGCACGGAGGGGGACCCGGAGAGCAGAGTGCTCCTGCACGGCCAGGGCAGGGAAGCGGCTCCGGAACGTTTCGGCGAGGAGGCGCTCAATCGCCAGGGCAGCGCCGTGCCACAGTCCCCACAGGGCGAACTTCCAGTCCGCGCCGTGCCACAGCCCCCCCAGGAACATGACCATGAGGAGATTGAAATAGGTCCTGACGCGACCACGTCGGTTGCCGCCCAGCGGGAAGTACAGGTACTCCTTGAGCCAGGTGGAAAGGCTGATGTGCCAGCGCCGCCAGAATTCGGAAAAGGACGTGGACAGGTAGGGCGCGTTGAAGTTCTGGATGAGCTTGTAGCCGAACAGTTCAGCCACGCCGATGGCGATCAGGGAGTACCCGGCAAAATCGGCGAAGATCTGGGCCGAGAACCCGATGAGCATGGACAGGAGTTCATCGCTCCCCATCTGGATCCATTGGTGCTGATAGGGCAGCGCCACCGTCATCTGGGCGAGGTTGTCCGCAACCAGCCGCTTGAGGAAATAGCCGGTCACGAGGGCCTTGGCCGCCAGGCGCAGGTCTATGTCCGCCAGTCGTTTTCGGGATATCTGTGGGAAGAAATCGTGGGCCTTCATGATCGGCCCGGAAACCAACTGGGGAAAGAAGGCCAAAAAGAAGACGGAGTCGCGGTAGTGTGTAAGAAAGGAACCAGGTGTATTGCTGGATGGCACATGCAGGACGCGGGGATCGCGGAACGAATCGACCAGCAGGCTGATCGCCTGGAAGGTGTAAAAGGAAATTCCGATGGGAAGAGGTAGCATCACAAGGGCATGGATGATCCCGGTCTTCTGGGAGACGAAGGACCCCAGCAGCAGCCCGCTGTACTTGAAGAATCCCAGGACAAGCAGACAGACTACCACAGCGGCCCCTGTAACAGCCCTCCTGTACTTGGTCGCGCCCCGAGCATTGACATAGCTGGCAAGGGCTGAAACCGAGGACGTAAAAAGCAAAAGGAATGTAAGATATGGGTTTTCGTATGAGTAAAAAACAAGACTTGACAGTATGAGCACGCATATCTGTGAATTTTTCCAGGGGATTACATAGTACACAACAAGTGTGCATATAACGAGCACGCCGAATGCTAAACTGTCAAATCCCATGGTATGTGCTCCGGACTTATGTGAGATATCTTTGGCGCAACAGTGTATTCATTGGTTTTTCTAATATGACATATATGGCGTAGCCCACTAAGAGACAGAACGAGCAGGCAACTACCATGCGGAACAGCCATTCCACAAGATAGCCGCCGTTCAGGAGATGCTCTACCGTGCCATTGCGATTGAAGAGCCGGAGGAAAAGGACATGGGTGAGATAGATGGCGTAGGACGACTCGCCCAGGACGACGAAGGGACGCCAGGCGAGCACGGACTGGAGGGCCCCCTTGTACCTGGCCAGGCAGAAAATGAGGACCGCGATCCCCGGGGCGATGCCAAACCAGGGCGAACGGGGATTGAAGCACAGGATGGCCACCGCGAGGAGAAGTGCGACGGTGAACGTTGCGGCCACGCCCCATCGCGTTTCCCGGGGGGAGAGGGGGCGCTGCAGGAGTTGCAGATGGAGTTGTGCCAGCAGACAGCCGACCAGAAATTCAGCCAGCCTCCCATAGGGCGATACATTGATCAGCCAGTGGGTGAACGAGGGCCGGGTGGTTCCAGCGGAGGGGGCCTGCTGGGCAAGCGCCCATGCGTCGAGCTGCCCCCAGTGGCTCACCACGGCGTAGGAGCCAAGAGCCGCCAACCCGGTAACGGCGAGGATTGCCGCGAGGATTGCCACAGGTCGGTGCATCCCGGAAACCAGTCGGCCGGTCCAGGGGTAAATGCAATAGAAGAAAAGTTCGGTGCTAACCGCCCAGGAGATAGTGAAGAACGCGGTGTAGGGGATGAACCCGCCTATGTTGTGAAAAAACCAGCTCTGAATGCAGAAGAGCTTGATGGGGATCAGTATCGACGTGCTTGGGTCCACGGGCAGGTGGTTGATGAATTTGTCGGCAACAAAAAAGATGATCAACAGGAAAAAGTACAGGGGGTAGAGTCGGAAGATCCTGGACAGAAAAAAGCGCTTCCAGGGGAATTTTCTTTTGTTACCCAGAAAGGCTGAGTAGTTGTAGTGGATGACGAATCCACTGAGGATGAAGAAGATGGGCAGGCCGATGAGCACGGGCCGCGAGATGTACTGGAGCGCCATTGCGTTGGGGGAGAAAGACATGACCCTGGTGCTGGCATGGCCGACCAGGATGCAAAGGGCGGCGAAAAGACGAAGCCCGGTAAGCGGAGAGAGGTATTCCCGGGGGCTCATGGTGACCGGGGGCATGGCGCCTCACGCTACAGGCCAGCCGAAGCGTTGCAGTAGCTCGGGGGGGATGAGGTCAAGGGCCTGTTCCTTTTGCTCCTCGGTAAAGATATCCCTCCATTCGCTCTTGAGTCCCTTGCGGAAGTGTTTTTCTCCTACCTGAAGTTTTTCTTTGATCACTTCATAGTTGAAAAGACCAGTGTCGATCCCATAGTGAGAAAGGATATCGTCCACGAACTTTCTCTTGTTGTCCACCATCGTCTCGTATTGGGTATAGAGAATCCTGATGCCTGCGTCATTGTGTTCCAGGTCGAGCCATCCTTTTGCCCACCCCGCATAGCCCGAGATCTCTTTCGCGAAGTTCTTGTTGAAGATGGTGGCGAAGTCGGTGTGGTCGTTAAGTTGCCCGGAAAGGAAGGGGTTGGATCGGTCCTCAAGCCAGTGGTGGACCGTGGAAATGTAAGACTGGCGGGGATCGCGTACGTGGACAACCACGTTGTGAATCCCCGCCTTGGCCAGGGCCAGCAGGAATTCGCGCGATGGGTCGGGATGCCCCTGGCATACCGACCCGCCGCCTTGCAGCCGGACCAGCCAACTCGGAATGAAGATTCCGTCGAACAGTCCGGGAGGGCTGATGTAGCACCAGGGCAGTCCCAGGCCCTCCTCGAAGAGCCCTCGGATATAGATGCTGCCGGATTTGGGCTGGGTAATAAGCATCACTGAAGGCAACCCCTTGCCCGCGGCTTTTTCCTTGAGGGAGTAAAACTCCGGGGCGAGGAAGATGCCCAGCCGGGGATTGACCGCATGACCCCGTTCGAAGAAGGGAAACGCGTCGCGTATGCGATGCGCGGACCAGCTAGCCTTGCCGTAAAGCATCAGCGCCAACTCATGGTCCGGAGTGGCATTGAGGATGGCGTGCAGGATTGCCATGGCGGCCAGGGGTTGACCTTTGGCGATGCAGGTCTCCGCCGCCTCCAGGAGATTTTCCGGATCAATGGACCATGTGTCGTTGAGTCGTTGCTCCAACTCTGCGCAGTACCTGCGTTCTTCGGCCAGATCGGAACTCTTGATGGCCTCGAGCCCGCGGGTGGCGAGCAGGCGTTTGGCTAGGTCGATAATGCATTGCGCAACAATCATGAGGGCAACCTTTTCCTCCTGGAGCTAGCGAGCATTCGTTCGAAGGCCTAGTGCCAGGGATGCGGATGGACCAAAACGGCAATGCCGACTGGGCATCCAGCCGGCCGGGGCCGGCTGGATGCCCGGGTCGTCGGCGAGGGATTCGGCCTACTCCATGTTCAACAGCACCCGACCGGCCTTGCCGCTGCGCACGAGATCAAGGGCGGCGTTGATCTCGGAGAGCGGGAACTCGTGGGTGATGATGCCGTCGAAGGTCATCTTGCCCGCCTGGTTCAACTTGATGATCCGGGGGATGTCCACGTCGGGCTTGCAGTCGCCGCCGTGGGAGCCGGTGAGCACCTTGTTGAAGTGGATGGGCAGGGTGTAGATGGTCACCTTTTCGCTGGGCACCCCCACCAGGACGCAGGTCCCGTCGGGATGGGTCAACTCGTAGGCGGTCTCGATGACCGACTTGACGCCGGTGGACTCGAATATCTTGTCCGCACCCTTGGGGCCGACGATGTCGCGGATCTCCTTGGCTATGTCCTTGCCGCGGGAGTTGATGCAGTGGGTCGCGCCGTACGTGGCGGCCATCTCCAGCTTGTTGTCCAGCAGGTCCACTGCGATGATGGGATGCGCACCCACCAGAGCCGCGCACTGGACTAGGTTGAGGCCCACGCCGCCGACCCCGAAGACCACCACGGACTCGCCGATCTTGACCTTGGCGTCGTTGTTCACCGCGCCCAGGGCGGTGGTCACTGCGCAGCCGAACAGGGGCGCGATCTTGAGGTCGAAGGTGTCGGGAATGACCGTGAGCCGGTTCTCGGACACCACGGCGTATTCCTGGAAGGTGGTCACCCAGCCGGCGTTGAGCTTCTTCCCCTTCCAGATGTAGTGGGGCGTGGCGCTCTGGATGCCGGCGCTGGGGCGCCAGTGCAGGACCACGGTGTCGCCCTCCTTGACCGTGGTGACCCCGGGACCGACTTCCAGGACCTTGCCCGAGGCCTCGTGCCCCAGGAGGTGGGGCAGGAACTTGTCCGGTCCCTTGACCGCTTCGATCTCGTTGATCTGCGCGCCGCAGATGGAGGAGTGGAAAATCTTGACCAGCACCTGGCCGCAGACCAGGGCGTCGGGCAGGGTCACCTCGTCCACCACCAGGGGTTTTCTGGACTCCACCAGCACGGCGGCTCTCATGGTCTTGATTTGCATGCCAGGTCTCCTACTCGAAATAGATGAATTCGAAATCGCCGGTGTAGCCGAAGTGCTGGTAGAGCCAGATCCACTCCGCGGTGTCGAAGAAGGACTCGGCGGTCAGCGCCCAGCACTGGAGGTTGAACAGCTCCAGCTCGCTCCGGTAGCTCTCCACCATGATGTACTTGTTCTTGCCCACGCGCTCGACCTCTTCCAGGGCGGTCTTGAGCTCGAAGAGGCGCAGGTTGTGCAGGGAGCCCAGGGAGATGACCAGGTCGAAGTGCTTGTCGCCCCAGGGGTAGCGGTCCTGGGCCTTGTAGTTGAAGCAGCCCGCCTGCAGTTCCGCGGGAACCTGGGCCAGGCCGTGCTTGGAGATGTCGAAGCCCACGTATTCGGCGTCCGGGAGCAGCAGGTACATCTCGTAGAGCAGGAAGCCCTTGCCGCAGCCCACGTCGAGGATGCGGGAGCCCGGGCCGAGGTTGTAGGTCTTGATCAGGGCTTCGGCCACCGGCTTCCAGCGGCCCGGCATGTACTTGTACCCGCCGTACCCGAAGCGGCGGTCGCCGTCCCAGTAGTCGGCCTCGTACTCCTTGGCCTTGAGCATGCATTGGACCTTTTCGTCCATCATGCGGCCGACATAGTCGCGCTTGGTCATTTTATGCAGCGGAGTGACGATGTTCATCAAGCGGCCCATTGTATCTCCTCGGAAGTAAAAGGGTTGACTGAGATGGACGGGCTTACGCACAGAGCAGGCCCGCCGCCGTGGCGGCGATGGAGGGCCCACTCATGCCGAAGCGGTCCATGAGTTCATCCTGAGAGCCATACTGATCGGGGAAAATATCCGTGACCCCGATGCGTTTGAATTTTCGGGCGCAGGCCGCGCCGGCCTCGGCCAGGACCTCGATCACCGCGCTGCCCAGGCCGCCCATGATGGTGTGCTCCTCGATGGTGACCACTGCGCGCACCTGCCCCGCCATGGCGAGCAGGGTGTCCGCGTCCAGGGGTTTGACCGTGGGGAGGTGCAGGATGGCGGCCTCTACCCCCTGCTCCGCGAGGATGTCCGCCGCGGCCTTGGCCCGACCCAGGGTGACGCCGGTGGTCACCAGCAGCACGTCCTTGCCCTGGCGCATGGGAAGGCCCCGGCCGATGGCGAAGGGGGGCTCGTCGGAGGTGACGATGGGGTCGTAGCCCTTGGCTAGGCGTATGTACATGGGCCCGGGATGGTCCACGGTCAGGGGCATGAGCCGGGTGACCTCGTCGGCGTCGGCCGGAGCCACGATGGTCATGTTGGGCAGGCTGCGCAGGATGGCGATGTCGTCGGTGGCCATGTGGGTCGGGCCCAGGGGGGCGTAGACCATGCCGCCGCCGTTGCCGATGAGGCGGACCTTGACGTTGTGCAGGCACAAGTCCAGGCAGATCTGCTCGAACACCCGCCGGGTCATGAAGTTCGCGATGGAGTTGACGTAGACGATCTTCCCCTCCAGGGCGAGGCCGGCGGCCATGCCGATGATGTTGGCCTCGGCGATGCCCTCGACAAAGAAGCGGTCCGGGCATTCCTGCTTGAAGGCCTGCAGGGTGCCGAAGCCCAGGTCTGAGCCGATGAAGAATATCCGCTTGTCGGTCCTGGCCAACTGGTGGACCAGATTCAGGCAGGTTTTACGCATTCCCGTTCCCCAGGTCGTTCAGGAGCTTGGTTACGGTTTCCGCCTTCACGCCGCTCTTGTGGTGCCACTCCAGGTTGTGCTCGGCGCACTTGATGCCGGCTCCCTTGATGGTGTGGCAGATGACGGCGCTGGGCTTGCCCGGGTCCAGGGGCAGCGAGCCGAGGGTTTTCTCCAAGGCGGCGACATCGTGTCCGTCCACCTCGGCGATCGCCCAGTTGAAGCTGCGCCACTTGTCGGCCAGGGGTTCGAGGTTCTGCACCTCGGCCACCGGGCCGTAGGACTGGTACTTGTTGTAGTCGATGAGTAGGGTGAGGTTGGACAGCTGGTGCTTGCCCGCGCACAGTGCGCCCTCCCAGACTGAACCCTCGTTGGTCTCGCCGTCTCCGGCGATGACGAAGACCCGGGCCGGGGAGCGCTCGTAGCGGGCGTTCAGCGCCATCCCGATGCCAATGGGAAGGCCGTGACCCAGGCTACCGGTGGAAGCCTCCACCCCGGGGACCTTTCCCTGTTCGGGGTGGCCGCCCAGGATGCCGTGGGTGTGGCAGAACCGGTTCAGTTCCTCCTTGGGGAAGAAGCCCTTTTCGGCCAGGAGCACGTAGAGGGCCAGACACCCGTGTCCCTTGCTCAGGATGCAGCGGTCGCGCTCGTTCCAGAGAGGGTTCTTGGGATCGTAGCGCAGCACCGTGTCGTAGAGCACCCGCAGTATCTCCACCAGGGAGAGGGCCGGGGCCAGGTGGCCGCGTTTGCCCGCGCCCAGGGCGTGGACGATCTCACGCCGCAACCCAAGGGAGCGCTCGTCCAACCGGGAACAGACCGAATCCGGATAGGCGTGGTCAGAAAGGGGGGTGGTCATGGTGTTCCTTTATCCTGTTGAGCATGTTCCGGGCCTTGGCCAATTGGCGCTCTCGCGCCTCGCGCCCCCCGGCCTCCCGGCCGCCGGCAAAGAGCCGCCGGCCCCGGTCCTTGAGCACGAACTCGTTGAGCAGGATGCACCCCCACTTGATTCCGTACAAGGGGTAAAGGAGGCGGGTCCGCTCCGGCAGATCCCCGGCCCGCGACAAGTCCCGCATGGTGCGCGCCCACCAGTGGCGCATGAGCCCGGGCGGGAGGTTCATGGCGGGATGCAGCAGGAAATCGCACACGGTCTTGGCCGGGTCGTCCCAGCCGAAGTACTCGAAGTCCAGCCAGGCGATGCCCCCGTCGGGCTGGCGCAGGGCGTTGTGGAATCCGAAATCCGATGGGCTCAGGATGCGTTCGGTCTGGTCCAGGGGTTGGTCGAATCCCCGCCCCAGGGCCGCGTAGCCCTCCCGGGCGGCCTGGGAAAAGGCCGCGAAGGCCGCGCCCAGGTCCTTGTCCAGGAAGTCCCGCAGTTGCATGTACTCCGGGCCGTCGGACTCCACCCTGTGCAGGCGGTCCAGGCGCATGGCGATGTTGTCCAGCAAGGCTTGGCCGCTGAAGCAGGCCTCGGAGGCAGGGGGCAGGCCGGTCGCCGCCGGTGCGCCGGCCCGTTGGTTCACCCGTAGGAGGAAGTCCACCGCGGCGTCCAGGTCGGGTTCTCCCACGCTCTCCGGGGTGATGGGCGCGCCCGGGAGCAGTCTGTAGGCGGCGACGTTGTGCTGCGGGTCCATGGCCACGGGTTGGGGCGTCTCCCGCAGGCCGTGCTCCCAGAGGAAGGAGAGCGCGGCGTACTCCACCTGGAGCCGGTTGCGGCCATCGTCGTGGTAGACCTTGCCGGCCAAAATCCGGCCGTCGGCCATCCGCAGGCGGAAGACGCGGGAATTGCCCCCCGAACCGAGGCGCTCCACCGCGGCGGGTTCCTCCCCGAGCAGGCCGGCGAACAGGGCCGCGCCGTTTAGCGTCTCGGGCGGCGGGGGAAAGACCAGGGCGGACACCTCGGCCCAGGACCGGGCGAGATGGGCCGGGCAGCGCACGGAACCGCCCTCCCCGGGGGCCAGGAGGATCTTGGCCACAGTGGGGGGGAAGCAGGGTTCGAGAAAGGTCTCCTCCAGGTCGTCCACGAAGTGCGTGCACCCCAGGGCGACCAGGCGGTTGATCTTGCCCTGTCGGGTCTCCTCGAAGAACACGTCGGATTCGGCCAGGCCGCCCGGCCCCGGGGCAAGGAATCCCCGGCTGCGCAGCCAGCCCATGGCCGCCTGGCGCATGTCGCAGCCGGCCGTGTCCTGGGCCGCGAAGCGGGTCTTGTGGCTCACGATGCGTACCGGGATGCCGGCCTGGCGGCAGAGGGCGAAAAAGGTCTCCACCCCGGGCATGGCCTCGCCCTCGCCGATGCGGGGGCCGTATGCCTCGGCCTGCAGCTTCTGCCAGGCGATCTCGCCTTGGGGCAGGGCCCGGGTTCGGTCGCGGATGACAGTCTTGTCGCAGGGAGTGTCGGCCGGGAGAAGCCCTTGCTCCACGGCCAGGGTGTGGAACAGCCGGTCGTAGCGAATGATGGTGTTGTCGAAATCGACGCCGATGATCATGTCGAGAATCCCTGGCCCAGATTTCGCCTTTACGCCCGGTAGAAGTCCCGGATGCAGTCGGCCACATACCGGATCTGCTGCTCGGTCAGGTGCTGGTGGACCGGGAGGCTGAGAATCCGGGTGGCCTGGCTCTCCGTCACCGGGAGGGATCCCGGACCGTATCCCCACTGCCGGCACGGGGCCTGGAGATGGATGGGGATGGGGTAGTGGATCTTGGTGCCGATCCCCTTCGCGTCCAGGGCCTCCACAAGGCGCTCCCGGTCCCTGACCTGGACCACGTAAGTGTGGAAGACCTGGTTGGCCTCGGGGCGGCGGGGGGGGATGACCAAGTCTTCGCCCATGCCCGCCAGGAGCTGGTCGTAGAGCGCGGCGTTCTGCACGCGCTTGGCGGTTACCTCGTCCAGCCGCCGGAGGTTCAGGCTGACGATCAGGGCTTGGATGTCGTCGAGCCTGCTGTTGTAGCCGAAGAAGTCGATCTGGTCGCGGTTCTTGAGTCCGTGGTTGCGCAGCCGCCGCACGGTCTCGAAGAGTTCATCGTCGTCGGTGGTCAGGGCCCCGGCGTCGCCGGCGGCGTTCAGGTTCTTGAGCGGGTGCAGGCTGAACGCGCTACAGTGGCCGAAGGAGCCGCAGCGCTTCCCGTTCAAGGAGGCCCCCACGGACTGGGCCGCGTCCTCGATCACGAACAGACCGTGCCGTTCGGCCACGGCGTTGATCCTGGGCATGTCCGCGGGATTGCCGGTGAGGTGCACCGGCAGCACGGCCTTGGTCTGTGGGGTAATGACACCTTCGATGAGGTCGGGGTCCATGTTGTAGTCCGGCCCCACATCGATGAACACGGGCCTCGCCCCTACCGCTACAATGGCGCCGGTGGTGGCGATGAAGCTGTTGGAGACCGTGATGACTTCATCCCCCGCACCCACACCTAGAGCCAGGAGGCCGAGCCAGAGCGCATCGGTGCCCGAGTTGAGGCCGATGGCGTGCCGGACCCTGCACAGCGTGGCGAACTCCTCGGCAAACCTCTTCTCCTCAGGGCCAAGCACGAACTTGCAGGACTTGAAGAACTCGGCCAGCTGGCCGAGCACCTCCTGGTCCTCGTACTGGCTGGGGAGATCGACGTATTTGACCTGCATAGGCTAGCCGTAGAACTCGGTTATCTTTTCCAGGATGTAGTCGATGTGTTCGGCCTCGAGATGCTGGTGCACGGGCAAGGTGATGATGGACTTGGCCTGGGCCTCGGCCACAGGGAAGTCGCCCTTCTTGTAGCCGAGGTGGGCCGAACAGGGCTGGAGGTGCAGGGGGATGGGGTAGTGGATCTTGGCCCCGATGCCGTCCTTCTTCAGGAACGCGAGCAGGTTGTCCCGGTCCTCGACCATGATGATGTAGAGGTGGTGCACGTAGCGCTTGTTGGGGCGACGCGCGGGCACGGTCACTTTGCCGGCGAGCTTGCCCAGCCCCTGGTCCAGGCGGTCGGCCCAGGCCCGGCGGGTGTTGGTGATCCACTCGGCCTGGGTGATGAGGTGGTTGCCCACCGCGGCCTGCACCGAGTCGAGTCGGCTGTTGTAGCCGAAGAATTCGACGTCGTCGCGGGTCTTGAGGCCGTGGTTGCGCAGCAACCGGAGACGCTCGCAGATGGTCTCGTTGTCCGTGACGATGATGCCCGCATCGCCCCAGACGTTGAGGTTCTTCAGGGGGTGCAGGCTGAAACCGCCAGCCACGCCGTAGGTCCCGACGCACTTGCCGTCCAGGGCGGCGCTGTTGGCCTGGCAGGCGTCCTCCACCACGGGCAGGCCGTGGTGGTGGGCAATGGCCATGATGTCCTTGATGTCAGCCGGAACGCCAGCGTAGTGCACCGGCATGATAGCCTTGGTGTGCTTGGTGATGGCCGCCTCCACCTTGGCCGGGTCGATGACGTATTCGTCGGTGACATCGACGTAGACCGGCCGGGCGCCGGTGGCCGCGATGGCGCCGGCGGTGGCGATGAAGGTGTTGACCGCGGTGATGACCTCGTCACCCGGGCCGATGTTCAGAGCCTTGAGGGAGAGAAACAGGGCGTCGGTGCCCGAGTTGACGCCGATGCCGAAGCGCGCGCCGATGAGCTGCGCGAAACGCTCCTCGAATTCGGCCACGGCCTTGCCCAGGGTGAAATCCCCGCTGCGGACCACCTCGGCTATCTTATCCAGAATGGGCTGGTAATCCTTGAATTGGTGCTCAAGGTATGAGTATCGAATTTTCATGGGCTGTCCTCGTGCGTGCTTTTGGCTCCGCCTCATCCAGTTCGGATTCCGGAAGCGGCAACTCCAGTCCTTGTTTAACGTTGCGGTATTTCTTCACCATCTCGTCGCTCGGCCCGATGCCGGCCACCCTGCCGCGCCAAAGAAAACAGGATCTGTCACACAGCGACTCCACGACTTGCAGGCTGTGCGAAACAAAGAGAATGGTCTTATTCTGGCGTCTGAATTCATGCATCTTGCCGATGCATTTTTGCTGGAAGGAGATGTCGCCCACTGCGAACACTTCGTCAAGCAAGAGGATATCCGGGTCCATGTGTACGGCCAGGGAGAAGCCCAGCCGGGCGCGCATGCCGCTTGAGTAGTTCTTGATGGGACTGTCGATGAACGCGTCCAGTTCCGAGAAGTCCAGAATCGAGTCGATCTTCTTGCCAATATCTTTCCGGGTCAGTCCGTACAGCGACAGATTGAGGTAGATGTTTTCCAGGCCGGTCATCTCTTGGTTGAATCCAAGCCCCAACTGGATCATGGGTGCCACCAGCCCGTTGACCACAATCTGCCCCCGGGTGGGGTAGATGGTCTGCGCTATCAGGTAGAGCAGGGTGGACTTGCCCACGCCATTGTCACCAATGATGCCGAAGGTCTCCCCCCGGGCTATGGAAAAATTCAGATCCTTCAGCACCCACAGGCGCTCCCGGGTCTCCTTGAGCGCCGGGTAGAACATGGAGAGAAACTTGTTCTTCAGCGAGTAGGAGCGGTTGTAGGAGACGGTGAAGGCCTTCCAGAGGTGGTGGACTTCTATGGCGCTGGCCATGATTATATTTCCTCGGCAAGCAGGGGATCGAAGTAGAGGAAAATGCATCCCCCTACAAAGACGGAGATGACCGCCCAGCCGAAGGCCATGAGCAGGACGTTTACATCCGGTATTTTGCTGCGGAAAAAGATGTCCTGAATGCTCAACAGGTAGGGCACGAGTGGATTGAAGTAGAGATATGCGCGGATGTATTCGCGTATCTTGGTGAAATCGTAGAAAACCGGGGAGAGCCAGACCAGTCCGATAAGTGACAACTCCATGATTTGGCGGATGTCCCGGTAGCGCACGGTGAGCACGCACAAGGCCATTGAAACGCCGAAGGTAAAACAAGCATAAAGAATAAGAATTATTGGATAGAAAAGAAGGTGGAGTCCTATCTTGGTCCCAAGAAAAAGCGATACAGGAAAGAAAACAATAAGAGTGAGGCTAAGAATTGTCAAATTGTAGATTATCGTGCTTATGGGAAACACTATGCGCGGTAGCGCAACATTCATTATCAATGCTTGATTTTTCATTATTGCGTCAGTAGATGACATAGCTGAGGTATTGAAAAAGTTGTAATTGAAAATTCCTGTCATAAGTAGAAGTATAAAATTTTCCACTGCCACATTCAATATATACTTGAATGCACAATAATATATTGCAATCATGCTTGCTGGAAGTATAAAGGACCAGATAAGACCCAGCGCTGAAGCGCAATATGTGCTTTTAAGGTCTTTGACCACAAGATTTAAGATAAGCTCTCTGTATCTCCAAACATGAAGATATTGACGAAGCAATGTCTTTCTAATACCCAAGGGACGTACCTCGATATGCCTGTCTGATTTCTGGGCCGTTGTATTTACAGTTTAATGCGGCGAGTTGTATCCGGTATGTTCTAAGCAAACTGACTAAGGACAGTACTCTTAATCGAACTACTGATGGTTTGTCAAAAAAAAACCCAAACGGGTGAGGACGTTGTCTCCTCTTGTCAAAAAAGGATATCATGAGTTGAGAAAGTTGGTATTTCAGGATAGTTTCAAGAAAGTTTGACGTCAGAGGTAGATAGCTTCGTAGACCGAAGGCGCCCACATGACCGCAAGCTCCCCTAACCGCCCTCCTTTGCTGACGCTGGCGCTGACCAGCTACAACTACGCGCCGTTGTTGCCCGCCGCCCTGGATGCGGTGCTGGCGCAGCAGCCCGCCGCTGACGAGATCATAGTCATCGATGACGCGTCCATCGACGCCAGTTGGGGCGTTATCGAGGAATATGCGGCCCGTCATCCGGGGATCCGGGCCATCCGAAACCCTGAGAACCGTGGCGTGGTGGCCAACCTCAACGCTGCCCTGGACCTGTGCCGGACCCCCTATCTCGCCTACGCGGCGGCGGACGACCGCATCCTGCCCGGCCTGTTCCATACGGCCCTGGACCTGCTGGAGCGCCATCCGCAGGCCGGGTTGTTCACCGCCCCGGCCGCGGTCATGGCTCCCTCGGGAGAGGCCACCGGCGCGAGGCTGGGAGTCGCGTTTCCCGCGGGGTCCTGGCACGATCCGTCTCAGGCCTTGGACCTCCTGCGGCGCTATGGGTTGTGCATCGTGGGCAGCACCACGGTGTTCAGGCGGGAACGCCTGGTCCAGGCCGGCGGCTTCGACCCTGGCCTGGGGCCCATCGCCGACTCCTTCGTCTCCCAGGTGATGGCGCTCCGGCACGGGTTCTGCTCCAGCCCCGAACCGCTGGCCCTGGTCCGGATGTCGGAGCACAGCTACTCGCAGCGGCTCAAGCGGGACATGGCATCGTCCCTGGACCTCATGGCGCGGGTGTCTCGGGCCATGCGCCAGGGATTTCCCGGGCTGTTCCCGGAGGACTTCGTCTCCTCCTGGGAGGCTCGTTGGCGCTTTTCGGTCTTCAACGAGGCCTGGGAGCACGAGGTGCTCGGCCCCCAGGCGCGCTTCACCGGCCGATACCTGCCCCTGCTGGGGCGCGGCGACCGGTTGTTGGACCGGGTTTTCGCTCTGGGGCTGAGCCTGTGCTCCAGGGCGCAGGCCTGGCTGGTCCGGGGATACGCAGCGTGGGTGTTTCGAACCCGGGGTGGACAACCCCGGTGAAGGCGCCGGTCGTCGGTTGGCCAGCCCTGCCGTTTTCAGGCTAATCACGGAAGGGGGAGATTCTCCCCCAGGTACGGCGGAGCCTGAGCAGGAAATTCTCGGGCTGGTGAGGCGGCACATTCGGGTTCTCGGGCGTGAGGGATTCGATCCACCCGCTGGCGATGGAGAACACCCATTCTTTGGGCGCGCCCTCTTCCAAGGCGAAGGTGACTACGGTTCGGCCACCGTTTTTCATCAACTCGTCCTTGTTGAGAAAGACCTTGAGCCACGTGCTCCTCTGCAGATTGTACATCCCGGCCCAGGCTTGCCGGCGTCCGTTCACCAGAAGCAGAACATTCCGATAGGGCTCGTCTGGGGCGGCGTGGACCTCGACGTGGAGCACGTGGTCACGGTTAGGGGACAGGTAGAGGCCGATGCAAGACACATTGGCCGGCCCCAATTCCAACCAGGTATCGCCGTGAATGTCGTGACGGCGGGGTGCCCAGCCCCAACCGAAGAAGTAGTCCCCAATGTCGATGGCCGCGCCATCCATGGTCTTCAGGTCGCTTTCCAAGAATCCCTTCTCGTACAAGGAGTTCACGGAGTTCGGCCAGCCTCCGTCAGTCCGCTGGAGGGCCTTGAAGAATTTCGAACGGTCGAGCCTGTTGAGGTTGAGCATCCCGAACTCGTACTGGCTAGGTGAAAGTCCAGCATTGAGGAACCGGGCGCGGAATGTAAGGAAATAGTTGAACAGTTCCGTGAGCGAAGCGGACTGCGGGTCGAAGGTGGCGTCAGGGGCTTGCGGGTTCATTGGGCGTCCGGGCCGGGGATGGGGTGTTTGTCCGAGTTCGCGGAGCGCCATAGGTCTGAGAGGTTGCACAGCCAGACCCGGTGTTGGTCGGTTAGGGCAGGATGCCGGAGGGTCTGGAGGAGATCGGCGTGGTCCGGGTGGTTCTCTTCGAACACGGTTCGCGCGACAAAATCACTCGAGGTGTAGGTTCCCATGTTGCCCAGTTGGGTGAAGGAGACCAAGTCGGCGTCGATCCGCTCTCCAAGCCGGACAAAGTCCGGCATCTCCCTGTAGTTGCATGCCTGCACGACGAAACGGATCTCCAGATGGTTCACAATGCCTTGCTTTCGGAGTTGGCCGATATATTCCAGATTCTGCATGAGCCGGTCCCAATTGCCGCCTGGGCGCACGAGATCGTAGGTTTTTTTCGTGGCTGCATCGATGGAGATTTTGATGTGAATTTCCAGATGGTGGAGGTTCCCGAAGCGGCTCCACATCCGTGGTGTGAGCAGCACTCCATTGGTCAGAATCTCGATTTGCTGGAGTTGCGGGTGGTCGTCCTTGCTGATGCATGACAGGACGCTGCGATAGTGGGGGCTGGCAAAGGGGTCGCCGCTGTTGGTGATGATGGCGGTGCGGATTTCTTTGAGCAGGGGCAGGATGACGTGCTCCTTGGCCTCGTTCAGACGTTTCCGCTCTTCTCCCTTGGCGAACTGCCGCTGGGTCCGGCATTGGGGACAGTGGAGGTTGCAGGAGGAGTCCTCTCCGAAGTCGACCGTCTGCGGCCCGGCCAGCATGCGAACCTGTCCCTCGCGAATCAAGTGGCCCAGGGGCCCCTGCAGGGCATCCCGGCGGAAAGGGAGCCTTCCTCCGGCAATGAAGTGGCAGTGGCTCCGGTTACAGTAGCGGAAGCTGCCGTCGTGGATGCTCCTCCGGATGGCTTGGGCCTCTCTGGAATTCCATATTTCGGTCCAGTTCTGCCTGAAGATGTTGCCAATGGAGACCGGGATGGAGAGCGGGCAGCACAGGTGGACATCGCCGGTGGGGTTGATGACCATTGTGGTGAAGGGCAGGGAGCAGAAACGTTCGGACAGACCATGGGGCTCGGTGATGCCGGTTGCAACGCCGGTTCCCGCTCCTGTCAAGTCGTCCTGGTGCAGTCGTTTTCTAGCCTCCAAATAGAGATGCTGTGAATTCAAGCAGCGCGAGTCTAGGGCCAGGGATCGCTCTGCATAGCCAAGGGCCTTCCGGTTGTCGCCCCGGGCCAGGAAATGGGCGCTCAGAGTTGCCAGCGCGGGGCGGACGAGGCTGTTGATGCATTGGGCGTCCTGGACATTGGCCAAGTTGTCGAGCACGGCGAGCTTGAGCTCCTCGCAAGACTCCCCGTATCGAGCGTACGCCGTGTCCAGGATCTGTTCGATCAGGGTCATATGCCGCGAAATATCGTTGACCCCGGAGAGCTCCATCTTCGCCAACTCCCTGCGAGGGTATCGCTCGAAATACTCTCCCGAAAAGCTGGCCAGGGAACTGGCAATCTTGGAAACAGGCTCGTTCCGCAGCGAATCCACGATCCCTTCCAGGCGGTAATAAAAAAAATCCTGATCGTCCTGGAGGGAGTGGCTGGCGCGTTCATGACACATGATTCGTTCCGTTGCGCTGAAGAATGGTGCACTGCATGGCTGCCGTCCGCGGAGCGTGTCCTGTGGGCACCTGTTTCATATCCAACGGAGTATGGCACGATAGAACACCCTGGTCAACGCGGTGGGGACCTGATCCATGTATCGCGGCTCCATCCGATAGGTGATGACGCAACGGCCGCATGTTCTGGCCAAGGTGGCCCACGGCAAGATGCACCAATGCCAGACCGCGCCGTCCACGTTGATGAACTGTTGTTCCTTGGCCGGGACTCCATTCACCGCCACCGAGAAGCCGTGGCGGTGCGCATCATGAAACTCGATTAGTTGGGTCTTCAGGAGAAAGGAGGTCACGGGGGCCAGCCAAAGGAAGATTTGCGCCTCTCCGCTCCGGCCGAGGCGTCGGGAGCCAGCGCCGGGACCTTGGGTCTCAGGAGCCTCGAAATCCTGGCTCGGAACCTCGTCGTAGATACTGGCGGATCCGATCAGCGGGCTGAGGAAGGACGGAATATCCCGCTTTTTTGGCTGGTTGCGCAAGGGGGTGCAGATCGCCCGGGACATGGATAGGGGGGGGATACGGCCGTCAACCTCATCCATATGGTAGGTGACTTCGGTCCTAAGTCGTCGCCAGTCCATGGCCCTTTTGGGCAGGGTGCAGAAATGCCATAATTGGTTGCTGACCTCTACGAATCGTTGGTCCTGGGCGGGTATACCGTTGACCATGACGCGGAAGGCCTTGCGTACGGCCTCGGGCATGTGTTGGGTTTCGGTGCGTAGGAGGTAGTTTCGTTTCCAGAGCAGCGGCAAGACGAGGCGGCCTTGTCCGTTGTCGCCCATCCAACGCCAGCCTAGGCCGTCGTGGATGTTGTAGTCGCCGCGGCCCCAGCCCTCGCCGGGAATATCCTCCCCGAGATTCACGGGGCCCACGATGCCCAGAAGGAACTTGGGCAAAGCCTTGAGCCGCCGCATGCTCCAGGCGGTCGGCCGACAGCAGGCCTCGACCATGGCGGCGCGCGGGCCCTGCCCCGGGTCTTCGGCCTGGTAAGTGACGGTGATGCGTCCGTGGTTCTTTTTGATGACCAGTTTCGGGATGATGCACTTGTGGAAGTACTGCCCGTTGTGCCGCAGAACGTGCTGGGCCGAGGCGTACTCGTTGTTGATGAGGACCCGCAGCAGGTGTAGGCTGCTGCCTTCGTACTGGAATATCCGGGTGGTCAGGGTGTAGGAGCACCCGCCGCTCAACTGAAGATCGAGCGTGGCCCGGCCGTCAATGCCGAGGTTGCGTCCTTTCCCGGTCCCGTCCGTTACAACCTCCCCCCAACCCTCGCCAGGCACGTCCTTGATCAGGTTGATGGTGACGGTCCTGCCCCTGGCGCAGTTCCTGGATGCGGCTGTATCCGGTGACGGGACTGCTTCAGTCCGGGAGACGGGGGGGAGGGGGGAGAGCGTGGCAGGGGCTCCCGGGGCGACGGGCAGGGGCTGGCAGCACTCCGTGGCGGTGGCCCGGCAATAGTAGAAGAAGTGGCTGAGGGAGCCGTGCTTACGCAGCAGGAGACAATGTCGGCGGAAGCTGCTGGCGATGTCCGCGGTTTTCCGCTCCATTTGGTCCCAGGCCGGGGAGCAGTCGGCTGCGTGAATGCGAATGGGCGTCTGATAGTACCAGTGGTGCAGGGGGCTGGTGTGGAGAGGGTTGGCGTGAACCACGGCCCAGCGCGCCAGGTTGCGGGGCGCGGCAATGCCGCAGGGGGAGCAGGCGTTGGCGTCGCCCACATCTCCCCCGGTCAGTTCGAAAAGGGACAACTCGTCGGAATCCCGGCTGATGTAGATGTCCCTGGGATCGGGGCAGACGTGGTCCACGTAGTCGGCGTCCATGGTTAGGACGGGCATGGGGCCGCGGAACCTGGGGAGGACCATGAGCGGATGGAGGTAGAGGCACCTGCCCAAGATGCCCTCGTCCCCTACCGGCCAATAGCTGTGGATCGGGAAGCTGCTATGCTCCCTGCTCCAATAATAGGTCTTCTCGATGGGGTGCAGGTGGGGCAGGGCGGCGCGGACCAACTCCCGAGGCTGAGCAGTCAGGCTATCGTCCTTGAGGAATTTTCGTTCGAAGTCTGGCCTGGCGCTTTCCCGTATGAGACGCAAGGTCAGCAGCAAGACGACGCGTTTTCCTGACTTCTGGATGTCGAGCAGTCGCGGAAGGGCGCCGTCGGCTATGACGTAGTCCGGCATCCAGAAGATGAACCCGGCGTTTTCCCGGTCCCCGTCGGCGATGGACGCATTCTGCAGGGCGACCAAGTTGGAGAATTTATTGTTACCTTCGAATGCCTTGATGGTTTTTATCTCGACCGAGACAAGCTCTTTAAGTTTTTGAAATATCGCGTTGTCTTCTATGTATTTTTTATCTTTCTCCAAGGTGTGAATCTTGAAGCTCCATTGCCGTCTCTTCACGACCGCGGGGATGTTGTTTGCAGAGAGAAGACTGGGCAAGGAAAAGTTGAGAAACATTTCCAGATAGGGTTCTCCCCAGGCCGCCAAGGTTATATGCATGTTTTCTATCATGAAAAATCCTTATTTCATGAACTGTATTTTTGTGGCAATTTTGAATGATAAAATTATCACTTTTTAAGTGAATTCAAAGTTGAAAAAAATAATATGATCAACGATAAAAATCAAGGGGGTATCGGCAACTGTGTTGATTTATAGTAAGTCTTATGGAATTGCTTGAAATAAAAAGAAAGCTGCTGTGAAAGTCACGGTTGGGGCTGTGTTCTTCACGTTCCGGCGAGAGTTCTAAGTTGGAGCCGGATGGTGTTCCAATCTAGTGTTACGTCCTTGAAATAAATCTATATAACGGCCCCCAGGAAAGGAGGCCGTTATGGGCGCACGGGTCAAGGTCGAGTTGACGGAAGAGCAGGCAACGACATTGAGGATGTGGGCCGGGTCAGGCAAGACCG